>ENA-OQKY01000068-OQKY01000068.1-human-gut-metagenome-genome-assembly--contig:-NODE-68-length-142264-cov-35.369460_pt1 | contig 142264 bp, 122 predicted proteins | sample MGYA00242652_ERZ504805 | MGnify/ENA primary metagenome ERZ504805 (study PRJEB26092, sample SAMD00036400) | human gut metagenome | host: Homo sapiens | study: EMG produced TPA metagenomics assembly...
TGTCAGAATCTATGAATATAGATGATGTGGATAAAATTATCCTACCAGAGCTTCATTACAATCATGCGGCTATGGAACAGTATTATTTTCGGTTTATCCGGTATACGTCCAGAAATTTTAAGCAGGTGGTATTTTTAATTTATGAAAATTCCATTGAAGTGAACCTGCTAAAGATGATACTGGCGAAGGAGAAAATTAACCTGTTTATGAAAAATCAATTGCTAGAAAACGGAGAACTATATGAAAGATTCGGCATCAATCCCCAGATATTTTCCCTTTTGATGACAACCAGTGTGGACCAGGAAGGAAAACTTCAGATTCAATGGGGCGAACAGAAGATTAGTTAGTATTTTCTTATTTGACAACAGATATAGATAATCGTAGTTTTATAATAGAATTTTTATTTGAAGAAATTCAAATATATTACAGATTTGCTCTGCTAATGACAGAGTATCATAATTTTGGAATTGTTATTCCTATAATTCTTTAGAAAGACATCAAACAGATTTAGTTTTGGTGTCTTTTTCTTAAATTTTTCTCAAAATGAATCCAACAGTTGCAAGAACAAATCCTAAATAGCTGAAATTATAGTTCATAGAATGGCATACAAAGCTTCGAACTTTTGTGTGCTCTTTTGTGAAGTGAGTTTAAGAAACTAGAAACAGGATACATAGATGTCATTTAAATTGGGAAGGAGGTGGAATATGGCAGATATGGAGGTTACCAAAAAAGTATATAGCGCGGATGAAATACAAGTGATTTTAGGAATTGGAAGGAGTAAGGTATATGAATTTCTGGATTCTGTAAATAAAAAGCAGGAACCGTTTCGGGTTATAAAAATAGGAAGAATATATCGGGTGCCTAAGGATTCTTTTGATAGATGGATGAATGGAGAAACTATATAGAGCAGAGGTGAAAGAATGGTTAAGAAAGTAAAAAAATATCCACATGCATTTTTTGAGAGAAATACCTGGAATCATAGAACAAAAAAATTATTGCCGGATTATACAATCAAATATGGGAAAAAGGGTGGATTTGAAACAGCTGAAGAAGCAGAAAAAGCGTATCAGGAACATATAAAAGAATTTGATAGGAAGATGAATATGACCTTTTTAGAAGTGGATAAAGAGGTAACATTAAAAAACTTCTTACTTTATTGGTATGTGAGTATCTTTTCCGAAAGAGTACAGTCAACTACCCGATATTTAGTATCCTATGTGCTATATGGAATGCTATTACCTAATATAGATGAAAAAATAAAATTGAAGTTTGTCAGCACAGATTATTTGAATGAGTTATTGGATAAAGTGGCAAAATACTGCAAATCGGCAGGATTCAAAAGCAGGGAAACATTATATATTGCAATGAAAGATGCACAGTTTCTTCGTTTAATAGATAATAATCCAGTAAAAGCAACGAAAACATATCCAAGACCCAAAAGAAAGATTACCGTTTTAAATAAAAGTCAGACAAGATGCTTTTTGACAGCCGCAAAAGAAAGAAATTGGTTTTTAGAGATTATTTTGGGGTTATATTGTGGCCTGAGAAAAGGGGAAATATTAGGACTGAAATTTGACGATTTTGATTTTGAAGAAAGAACGGTCACAGTTCAAAGACAGTTGGTAGCTGATATAGAAACCAAGGAGGGAACTTATGAAATTATAAAGTATCAGAGTATTTTACGTGATCCAAAAAGCGAAAGTGGAAAACGCAGATTAAAAGTGCCCGAAATTATATTGGTGGAAGTCGAACGCAGAAAAGATAGAATTCAATTACTGAAGGAAAGAATGGGAGAAGACTTTCAAGATCAGAATTTTATTTCTTGTCAGAAAAATGGAAATCCAAGAGGGTTGTGTTCTTTAAATACAGAAATCAGGAGACTATGTGAAAGAAATGGATTGCCACATATTACAGTGCATGGATTAAGACATATGTATGCTACAATTCTAGCTGAGAGAGGAGTGCCTTTAACGAAAATATCAGCATTGCTGGGGCATCATTCCGTACATACAACATTTGAATTTTACCTGGAAGTAATTGAGGGTGGAAATCAGATTACAGATTTTTTGAATAAGGAATTTCTAGCAGAGGAGGCAGCGTATGGATCTAAATAAAATAAAACTCAGAGCGTATGTAGATTATCGTGTTGGCAATGTGATAAAAATTAAAGGAAAGTTTGGATTTCGTGTAACTGTGATATTTGATGATATGGAAGAAAAGGAATCCCAACATTCTGGTTTTGCAAAGAAAGAAGAGGCAGAAAAAGAAAGAAATCATGTAATTGCTCAATTACACGATAAGAAATATGTTGTTTATAAAAATATAAAAGTGGAAGAGCTACTGACGTATTGGTTGGAAAATATTATAAGAAGCAAGGAAGGTGTAAGTGCTTGTACTTACAATACTTATAAAAATTGTATTGAAAAGCACATTATTCCAGAATTGGGAAAATTAACTTTAGTAAAGTTAAATCAGGGGCACATTTCAAAATTGTATAAAAAGTTGGTTGAAAAATATAGTTCCATTCCAAGAATAGCTAAGCCGATTTTGAATACCTCATTAGAATTTGCACTTTCTAAAAATTTGATTACATATAATCCGGCGGAGGGATTAAATCTTCCTAAAGGTGCGAAAAAGGTTCCATACCATGAAATCGTAATTGATGAATCAAAAACGTACGCGTTGGAGCAGGTAAAGCATTTAATAAAAGTAGCAAAAGATACACGTATTTATCTGTATATATTATTTGCACTCTTAATGGGATTAAGGAAAAGTGAAATCAGTGGAATAAAGTACACAGATATAGATTATGAAAATCGCACATTAAAAATAGAACGGCAATTAGGAAGAAGTTTAGAGGTAGACGAAAATGAAATAGCACCAAAGACACGAACAAAGCAGGAAATTGATGTGAAGACACCTGCAAGTAATCGTGTGGAGAAAATTCCTAATTTTTTATTTAGCGAAATACTAGAAGAAAGGAAAAAATATGAGAAAAACCGAAGCAGGAGACAGCATGGAAGATGGGTATTTCAAGATATGGATTACATTTGTTGTTCTAGTTATGGAAGACCAAGATCTACCACATACATATATACCCATTATAAAAAACTAATAGAAGAAGCAGGATTGCCATATATACGATTTCATGATTTACGTCATACGTATACCACATTATTAATGAAGAATGATATCAATCAAAAGGCAATAGCAGCGTCGTTAGGACATTCCAAATCGATTATTACATTTGATGTCTATACAGACAAGCAGGCATTAATAGAAGGAGGGGTAGAGGAGATTGATGCATTTATAGATGAAGTGCATCCATATGATAGTGAAGATATTCAAATACTAAAAGAAAAATATGGAAAGAAAGTTCTGCATAGATTGGCTTAATCTATATGGGAAATCAATAGAAAAGGGTATACTGCAGGTTATTTGCTGTATGCTCTTTTTTTTACGGGAAAGAGAAAAGTAGATAGTAGAAAAATTCTTTTATTGACGAAATACACAAGAACAGATATACTAAAATTGAACGTATGTTTGTGCATAAGAATACAATATATGGAATAAAAATGCAGAAAAATATCAGTAATGCTGTTCTGTGTGCTTAGGTATTATGATTGACTAATAGGTCTTTATAGTTTTGAAAAGGGATAAATTGTGGTATACTGTAGTATCAAATCATGGAGGATAGTACGAGGTGTTGCGAACCGGAAAATATCCACTTGGGTGACCAAATTCGTACATTGGCGTTTTTTTACCTATTTTTCAGCAAAATTGGAACGTATTTTTCACCTGACATGTACGAATTTTCGGGTTAATAATGAAAATAGTAAGGAGGTTTTTGACTATGGATCACTTCGAACTGGTATCAGAATATGCTCCTACAGGAGATCAACCGCAGGCTATCGAACAGCTTGTGAAAGGTTTCCAGAAAGGCAACCAATGCCAGACTTTACTAGGGGTTACGGGGTCTGGCAAGACTTTTACAATGGCAAATGTTATCAAGGAATTAAATAGGCCAACACTCATTATTGCACATAATAAAACGCTGGCTGCACAGCTTTATAGCGAATTCAAAGAATTCTTTCCGAATAATGCAGTTGAGTATTTTGTATCCTATTATGATTACTATCAGCCGGAAGCCTATGTCCCATCCACAGATACCTACATTGCAAAAGATTCAGCAGTCAATGATGAGATTGACAAACTACGTCTCTCCGCAACAGCAGCCATGTCTGAGCGAAAAGACGTAATTATCGTTTCTTCTGTATCCTGTATCTATGGATTAGGTTCGCCAAAAGATTTCCAGGACATGATGATTTCACTCAGACCTGGAATGATCAAAGACAGAGACGAAGTAATCCGTCAGCTTGTAGATATCCAGTACACAAGAAATGACATGGATTTCCAACGCGGTACCTTCAGAGTTCACGGCGATACTCTGGAAATCTTCCCTGCCAACTACTCAGACCGAGCTGTCCGTGTAGAATTCTTTGGTGATGAGATAGACCGGATCACAGACATTGATGTACTTACCGGTGAGATTAAATGTGTGAACCAGCATGTGGGAATTTTCCCAGCTTCTCACTATGTTGTTCCTATGGAACAGATTCAGAGAGCAGCAGTGGCAATCGAAGAAGAACTGAAAGAACAGGTAGAATATTTTAAGAGTGAAGACAAGCTTCTGGAAGCCCAGCGTATTTCCGAAAGAACAAACTTTGATATCGAAATGATGAAAGAGACTGGCTTCTGTTCCGGAATCGAAAATTACTCCAGACACCTCTCCGGACTCAAACCAGGCGAGCCTCCATACACGCTGATGGACTACTTTGGAGATGACTTTCTTCTTATTATAGATGAGTCTCATATGACCGTCCCACAGGTAGGTGGAATGTACGCCGGTGACCAGAGCAGAAAACAGACCCTGGTAGATTACGGCTTCCGCCTTCCATCAGCCAAAGATAACCGTCCATTAAGCTTCGAAGAATTCGAATCTAAACTGGATCAGGTCATGTTCGTATCCGCAACACCGGGACAATATGAATACGAGCACGAACTCCTCCGTGCCGAACAGATCATCCGCCCGACCGGCCTCCTTGACCCGAAAGTAGAAGTCCGTCCGATCGAAGGCCAGATCGACGACCTTGTAGGCGAAGTAAATAAAGAAATCTCCAAGAAACACAAAGTCCTGATCACTACCCTTACCAAACGAATGGCAGAAGACCTGACAGAATACATGAAAGACGTAGGAATCCGCGTCCGCTACCTCCATTCCGATATCGACACCCTCGAACGTGCCCAGATCATCCGTGACATGCGACTCGATGTCTTCGATGTACTGGTAGGAATCAACCTCCTCCGGGAAGGACTCGATATTCCAGAGATTACTCTGGTAGCAATCCTCGACGCAGACAAGGAAGGCTTCCTCCGTTCCGAGACCTCCCTCATCCAGACCATCGGACGAGCCGCCCGAAACAGCGAAGGCCATGTTCTCATGTACGCCGACAACATGACCGACTCCATGCGCAAAGCCATCGACGAGACCGAACGCCGACGCGCCATCCAGGAAGCCTACAACAAAGAACACGGAATCACCCCAACAACCATCAAAAAAGCGGTCCGCGACCTCATAGCTGTTTCCAAAGCAGTAGCCGAAACCGAAATAAAACTGGAAAAAGACCCAGAATCCATGAACCGCAAAGAACTCACCAAACTCATCGCCAAAGTAGAAAAACAAATGCGCGCCGCAGCCGCCGACCTCAACTTCGAACAGGCCGCAGAACTCCGCGACAAGATGATCGAACTGAAAAAGAATCTCGACGATCTCGACAAATAATATTTAACCAAGCAAGTAAAATCCCTGCTGAGTAATTTAACCGAATTAAGTAAGTTCCCTGCTTCAATTGTAAAAAGCAATAAACAGTGGGACTTACTTGTACTAGGCGATAAATTATAAGCGGGGATTTATATTTAAATTCTTTTTAGTGAGACTTTTTCATCTGCACACTCGAATCCGTATCCTGCGCGATTGGTATAGTTATTTACGAAATGATGTACTAGAGCGTGTTTGAAAAATCATTCCCGCAATCTGCACGCCCCACTTTGCGTTATATTTTGCCCGAATTCGGTTGTCGTAGCCCGTTTATATCTATTAGGTTATTACCGGTAAATTTGAACTTTATCATCTATACATTTCCACATTGAAAGCCCAGCGAGGAGAAATTGTTTGTGGCGGGTGCATTTGCAGGATGCTTAGAGATACTTAATTCTCAGAAATCTGCGTTATGAGCCGTCTGCATCACTGTCTGAGCGAAGTTTGCAACGGAGCGAGTTTGATAAGACGGCTCATGCCTTTAGCAGATTTCTGAGGACTTAGTATCTCTTAGCATCCGAAACCGCACCTGCCGCAAACAACTTCTCCTCGCGTCCCTTTTTCCAAACTGAAATAAACAATATTGTTACGAAATAACAAAAAATTCACAAAATAATATTGACAAACCCAACCAACAGTGCTATCTTATGAACATAAGGTGTTAGCACTCCTGATAGTTGAGTGCTAACAACCAAAACAAAGGCAGTAAAGGAGTGGAATTTCATGGATCAGGAATTAGATGATCGAAAAAGGAAAATACTAAAAGCCATCATCAAAACCTACATGGAAACAGGCGAACCAGTCGGTTCCCGAACCATTTCCAAGTTTGCAGATTTAAATGTAAGCTCTGCCACCATCCGGAACGAGATGTCAGATCTGACAGATATGGGATATATCGTACAGCCTCACACCTCAGCCGGAAGAATTCCTTCTGATAAGGGTTATCGCCTCTATGTAGACGAGCTGATGAAAGAAAAGGAATCAGAGGTCCAGGAAATCAGAGATCTCATGATCGAGAAGACCGATAAACTGGATAAGATGCTTAAGCAGGTAGCGAAGGTACTCGCCTCCAATACCAACTATGCAACGATGATTTCCGTACCACAGTACAGCGGAAGCAAGATTAAATTTATTCAGCTTTCCCGCGTAACACCGCTTCAGCTTGTAGCAGTAGTAGTGAGTGATAACAACGTCATCCGAAACCAGATCATCAATCTGGATGAGGAGATGGACGATCAGACAATCCTGAAATTAAATCTTCTTCTCAATACCAACTTAAATGGTGTGCCAATCCAGGACATCAATCTTGGAATGATCGCCCGCCTAAAAGAACAGGCAGGTGTCCACAGTTCCGTAGTCGGTACAGTCCTTGATGCAGTGGCAGATACCATTCAGGTGGATGAAGACGATATGCAGATATATACTTCAGGAGCAACAAACATTTTCAAGTATCCGGAGCTTGCAGATACAAGTAAGGCGAGTGAGTTGATTTCAGCATTTGAAGAGAAGCAGGATCTGGTAGACCTGGTGAAAGAGAGAATGTCTGATACCGAGAACACAGGAATTCAGGTGTACATTGGTGATGAGATGCCGGTGCAGACCATGAAAGACTGCAGTGTGGTGACAGCCACTTACGAACTTGGAAAAGGAATGCATGGTACGATTGGTATCATCGGTCCGAAGCGTATGGATTACGCAAATGTAGTTGACAGCCTGAAGGCTTTGAAAGTCCAGCTGGACGAACTGATTAAGAAAGAGAGTTAGAAAGGCGGTAATAAAGAGTGTCAGAAGAAACAAAGAACACAGCTCAGGAAGAGGAAACAACAGAGACTCCTGTAACAGAAGAAACTGTTGAGGATGAACCTGAAGTTGTAGATAATGGTGAAGCAGAAACAGAGGAAATCCCGGTAGAGGATGGAGACGAGGAAGCTTCCCAGGATGACAAGAAAGACAGCAAATCCAAAACTTCTTTCTTCGGCAAGAAGAAAAAAGAGAAAGATAAATTTGAACAGCAGATTGAAGATCTTACAGACAGACTGAAACGAAACATGGCTGAGTTCGATAACTTCCGTAAGAGAACGGAGAAAGAGAAATCCAGCATGTACATTATCGGAGCCAAGGACATCGTTGAGAAAATTCTTCCGGTTGTGGATAACTTTGAGAGAGGTCTTGCACAGGCACCTGAAGGAGATTCCTTCGCAGATGGCATGAAGATGATCTACAAACAGCTTATCACAACATTAGATGAGCTGGGTGTGAAACCGATCGAAGCAGTCGGTAAGGAATTTGATCCGAACTTCCACAACGCAGTGATGCATGTGGAGGACGAAGAAGCTGGTGAGAATATTGTGGTAGAAGAATTCCAGAAAGGATATACTTATAAGGATTTCGTAGTTCGCCACAGTATGGTAAAAGTAGCCAACTAATAAATTAGAATATATCAAAATGAATTGAGAATAAATTAGGAGGAACAAGATTATGGGAAAAATCATTGGTATTGACTTAGGTACAACAAACAGCTGTGTAGCCGTAATGGAAGGTGGACAGCCAACAGTTATCGCAAATACAGAAGGCGCAAGAACAACACCATCTGTTGTAGCTTTCACAAAAACAGGAGAACGTCTTGTAGGTGAGCCTGCAAAACGTCAGGCAGTTACAAACGCAGAGAGAACAATCTCCTCTATTAAAAGAGAGATGGGTACAGACTACCGTGTAACAATCGATGACAAGAAATATTCTCCACAGGAAATTTCCGCTATGATCCTTCAGAAACTGAAAAAAGATGCAGAAGGATACCTTGGTGAGAAAGTTACAGAAGCAGTTATCACTGTTCCTGCATACTTCAACGATGCTCAGCGTCAGGCAACAAAAGATGCCGGTAAGATCGCTGGTCTTGATGTAAAACGTATCATTAACGAACCAACAGCAGCAGCTCTTGCATATGGTCTTGACAACGAGAAAGAACAGAAGATCATGGTATACGACTTAGGTGGTGGTACATTCGATGTATCTGTTATCGAAATCGGTGACGGCGTTATCGAGGTTCTTTCCACAGCTGGTAACAACCGTCTTGGTGGTGATGACTTCGACCAGAAGATCACAGACTACATGCTTGCAGAGTTCAAGAAGGCAGAAGGTGTTGACTTAAGCAACGATAAGATGGCACTTCAGAGATTAAAAGAAGCAGCAGAGAAAGCTAAGAAAGAACTTTCTTCTGCAACAACTACAAACATCAACCTGCCATTCATCACAGCTACAGCAGAAGGCCCGAAACACTTCGACATGAACCTTACAAGAGCTAAATTTGATGAATTAACACATGAATTAGTAGAAATGACAGCTGAACCGGTACGCCGTGCACTTTCTGATGCAGGTATCACAGCATCTGAACTCGGTCAGGTACTTCTGGTTGGTGGATCTTCCCGTATCCCGGCTGTACAGGATAAAGTAAGACAGTTAACAGGCAAAGAGCCAAGCAAGAACCTCAACCCAGATGAGTGTGTAGCACTTGGTGCTTCTATCCAGGGTGGTAAACTTGCAGGTGATGCAGGCGCAGGCGATATCCTTCTTCTGGATGTTACTCCGCTGTCACTGTCCATCGAGACAATGGGTGGTATCGCAACAAGACTGATCGAGAGAAACACAACTATTCCTACAAGAAAGAGCCAGATCTTCTCAACAGCAGCAGACAACCAGACAGCAGTAGATATCAATGTTGTACAGGGTGAGCGTCAGTTCGCGAAAGACAACAAGTCCCTTGGTCAGTTCCGTCTGGATGGAATCCCGCCAGCACGTCGTGGTGTTCCGCAGATCGAAGTTACATTCGATATCGATGCAAACGGTATCGTAAATGTATCCGCTAAGGATCTTGGAACAGGTAAAGAACAGCACATCACAATCACAGCTGGTTCTAACATGTCTGATTCCGATATCGATAAAGCAGTTAAAGAAGCTGCTGAGTTCGAAGCACAGGATAAGAAACGTAAAGAAGCAATCGATACAAGAAACAACGCTGATTCCATGGTATTCCAGGTTGAGAATGCACTGAAAGAAGCTGGAGACAAGATCGATACTAACGATAAAGCTGCTGTAGAAGCAGACCTGAACGCACTGAAAGACTTACTGTCCCAGACTGCTAACGCAGAAGAAATGACAGACTCTCAGGTAGCTGATATCAAAGCTGCGCAGGAGAAGATGATGGAAAGTGCTCAGAAACTATTCGCTAAGATGTATGAGCAGACACAGCAGGCAGGCGGTCAGGCTGGTCCGGACATGAGCAACATGGGCGGAGCAGGAAACACTGGAGCAGGAAGCAACGATGATGTTGTAGATGCTGACTACAAAGAAGTTTAATTGAGAGCATAGGAATAAATAAATCATGGCTGATAAGAGAGATTATTATGAAGTCTTAGGCGTGGACAAAAGCGCCGATGACGCAACACTTAAAAAAGCATATCGTAAGTTAGCCAAAAAATATCACCCGGACGTAAATCCGGGTGATAAAGAGGCTGAAGCGAAATTTAAAGAAGCGACAGAAGCTTACACCATCTTAAGTGATCCGGATAAGAGAAGACAGTATGACCAGTTTGGCCATGCAGCGTTTGAGAACGGTGGTGGCGGTGCTGGCGGCGGCTTCGGAGGTTTTGACTTCAACGGTGCTGACATGGGTGATATCTTCGGCGACATTTTTGGCGATTTATTTGGCGGCGGTGGCAGAAGCAGACGTGCCAATAATGGTCCGATGAAGGGAGCAAACCTTCGTGCACGTGTAAATATTACTTTTGAAGAAGCTGTCTTTGGCTGTGAAAAGGAACTGGAGATCGTACTGAAAGACGAATGTACCACCTGTCACGGAACAGGTGCGAAACCAGGTACTTCCCCGACAACTTGTCCGAAGTGTAACGGTGAAGGTCAGGTCGTATATACACAGCAGTCCATGTTTGGAATGGTGCGTAATGTACAGACTTGTCCGGACTGTCATGGATCAGGTAAGATCATCAAGGATAAATGTACTTCCTGCCGCGGAACCGGATATACATCTTCCAGAAAGAAGATTCAGGTATCTGTACCAGCTGGTATTGACAATGGTCAGAGCATCCGTATTCGTGAGAAAGGTGAACCGGGTACAAATGGAGGACCGAGAGGCGATCTGCTTGTAGAGGTAAATGTTGCACGTCATCCGATCTTCCAGAGACAGGATATGAATATCTTCTCTACTGCGCCTCTTACATATGCGCAGGCTGCACTGGGCGGTACTGTACGTATCAACACAGTGGACGGAGAAGTTGAATATGAGGTGAAACCGGGAACTCAGACAGATACAAGAATCCGTCTGAAAGGAAAAGGTGTACCATCTTTAAGAAACAAGAATATACGTGGCGACCACTATGTAACTTTCGTTGTACAGGTTCCTACAAACCTGAACGAAGAAGCAAAAGAAGCACTGCGTAAATTCGATGAAGCATGCGGCAACCGCCCGAAAGAATCTTCCGACGGAACAGATAAATCCGAGAAGAAGAAAAAGAGCTTCATGGACAAATTAAAAGAGACTTTTGAAGACTGATCCTTACAGATTTAAGGGTTGGACTTCTCAAAAGTTCAGAAATATAAAAGAAAATTAAAGAAAAGAGGGGAAACCTCTTTTCTTTTTTTGCGTGGTCGTGTATATTGAAAGGTAACGATAAAAAGCAGTAGAAAAGTTACAGAGCCTATTTGGGTGCGCATGACAGCTTAGCAGGAATGAAGAATCCTGAGAAATGGAGAGATATTTGACTAAAAAAGAGAAAATCCGTACTTTTCGGGAGAAATATCTCCCAACATGGGCAATACTGCCGCTGGTAAGTATTGTTGTGCTGAACTGTCTGATTTATTGGGGCAGTGGCATATTGACGACCAGCAGATATCATTTTGACTTTACCTCATCACTGGACAGAGCAGTGCCATTGATTCCACAGTTTGTCTGGATCTACATTCTGGCATTTCCATTCTGGGCAGCGAACTACATTCTGGCAGCGCAGAGAGGAAAAGATGGATTTTATCGGTTTGTGGCAACAGATCTGACCGTGCATATTGCGTGCTTTGTGATCTTTCTTATTTTACCGACGACGAATATAAGACCTGAGATTTCAGGTAGTACATGGTCTGAACAACTCCTCAGACTGGTTTATCTGCTGGATGGTGGAAGCAGTCCGTCGAACTTATTTCCATCTATCCACTGTTATGTCAGCTGGCTCAGCTGGCGTGGAGTCAGAAAAGAAGAGAAGATTCCCAAATGGTATCAGCATTTTTCACTGATTTTTGCAGTACTGATCATTATTTCCACACAGGTGCTCAAGCAGCATTATCTGGTAGATGCTATTGCAGGAGTGGGAATGGTAGAACTGGCGTGGAGATTTTACAGTAAAGGAAACCACCACGAGGTGTTTAGACATTTTTTCAAAAAAATAAGTAAAATTAAAAATTGATCGTTATTTAACCGAATCAAGTAGCGAAGCGGATGATATTATCCGCTTGACAATATAATAGAAATGGAGACAAATATATGAAGTGGAACCGTTTTACAGTAAAAACGAAAACAGAAGCAGAAGATATCGTCATCAGCACACTCGCAGAAGTAGGCATTGAAGGCGTGGAAATCCAGGACAAACAGCCTCTGACAGAGGAAGACAAAGCCCAGATGTTTGTAGACATCATGCCGGAAGGTCCAGCAGATGATGGTGTTGCTTACCTGAACTTCTATCTGGAAGAAGATGCAGACAAAGAAGCAATCCTGAAAGACGTCCGTGAAGCATTAGACGATCTGAGAAATTTCATGGACATCGGAGAAGCCACTATCGAAGAATCCCAGACAGAAGACAAGGACTGGATCAACAACTGGAAACAGTATTTCCATCAGTTCTATGTAGACGATATCCTGATCGTACCGTCATGGGAAGAAGTAAAAGCAGAAGACAAGGATAAAATGATCCTTCATATCGATCCGGGCACAGCATTCGGTACAGGTATGCATGAGACTACTCAGCTTGTGATCCGCCAGTTAAAGAAATATGTAACATCGGACACAGAGATGCTTGATGTAGGAACAGGAAGCGGTATCCTTGGTATCGTTGCCCTGAAACTTGGTGCAAAACATGTACTGGGAACAGATCTTGACCCATGCGCAGTTCCGGCAGTTGCAGAGAACAAAGAAGCAAACCAGATCGTGGATGAAACTTTTGACATGGTGATCGGAAACATTATTGATGATAAAGCAATCCAGGATCAGGCAGGATACGAAAAATACGATATCGTAACAGCAAACATCCTTGCAGACGTTCTGATCCCGCTGACTCCTGTGATCGTGAACCAGATGAAGAAAGGTGCTTACTACATCACTTCCGGTATCCTTGATGTGAAAGAAGAAGTTGTAGTAGAGGCAGTCAAAACAGCAGGTCTGACAGTTATAGAAGTGACACATCAGGGCGAGTGGGTTTCTGTAACAGCAAGAAAGGACTGATCCTATGCAGCGTTTTTTTGTAGAGTCTTATCAGATTGAGGAAGAGGAACATCGTATTCACATCGATGGAACAGATGTAAATCACATTAAGAATGTTCTTCGCATGAGATGCGGCGAAGATGTCTGGATCAGTGACGGCGGAAATAAAGAGTATCATTGCCAGATTGAAGAACTGGGGGAAGATGAAGTACTGCTTCATATCCTCTATGCTCAGGAACCGGAATATGAACTGCCGAATAAGATTTATCTGTTCCAGGGATTGCCGAAAGCAGACAAGATGGAACTGATCATCCAGAAAGCAGTAGAGCTGGGAGCTTTTTCCGTAATTCCGGTAGAGACAAAGAGATGTGTAGTGAAACTGGATGCGAAGAAAGCAGCGAAGAAAATAGCACGCTGGCAGCAGATTGCAGAGAGCGCAGCAAAGCAGTCCAAGCGAATGTTGATCCCGGAAATCCACGAGGTAATGACCTACAAACAGGCACTGGAATTTGCAAAACAGTTAGATGTAAAGCTGATCCCGTATGAACTTGCAAAAGGAATGAAAGAAACCAGGGAAATCCTCAGTAAGATCAAACCAGGACAGTCCATTGGCATCTTTATCGGCCCGGAAGGCGGATTCGAGGAAGAGGAGGTAGCAAAAGCACTGGAAGCAGGGGCGCATGCAATCACACTTGGAAGACGAATCCTCAGAACGGAGACAGCAGGACTTGCTATTTTGTCAGTGCTGATGTTCCAATTGGAGAATGAATAAATGAGATATTCAGGATGTTAAAAAATACTTATTTCCATTTTCGAAAACAAACTTTAGTGTATTTTATCTTATACTTGTGAAGTGTTGAACTGGTGTGAAATGTATTAAAGATGAAGGTTTGATTATTTGGTTATGAGCAAGTAGCGAAGCGGATTGCGAATATTCGCTTGACTATGATTTATATTTAAAACAATAGGCAATAAAGCAATTTAGAGACATCATGATAATATATAGAAACAAGAGAGAATAAAAATGGAAGCATATTTTGATAATTCAGCCACGACCCGCTGCTTCGAAGAAGTAAAGGACATCGTGGTAAAAACAATGATGGGAGATTTTGGAAACCCATCTGCCATGCACCAGAAAGGTGTGGACGCAGAAAGGTATGTCAAAGAATCTGCCACAACATTGGCACAGATACTGAAAGTAACAGACAAAGAAATCCTGTTTACTTCCGGCGGAACAGAGTCCAATAACCTGGCTCTGATCGGCGGTGCGCTTGCCAATAAACGAAGCGGCAATCACATCATCACAACTGCCGTAGAACATGCTGCAGTCAGCCAGCCGGTAGCTTTTCTTCAGGAACAGGGATTTGAAGTAACCATTCTTCCTGTAGATGAGCATGGCGTTGTAAAGCTTGATGCACTGGAGAAGGCTTTAAGACCGGATACCATTCTCGTATCTACCATGATGGTAAATAACGAAACAGGTGCAGTTATGCCTGTAGAGAAAATCGGTGCCATGATTCAGGAGAAGTGTCCAAAGGCACTGTATCATGTAGATGCAATTCAGGCATTTGGAAAATACCGCATTTATCCGAAGAAATGGAATATTCATCTTCTGTCTGTCAGCTCACATAAGATTCACGGACCAAAAGGTGTTGGATTCCTGTATATTAACAGCAAAGCAAAGGTACAGCCTCTGATCCTTGGTGGCGGCCAGCAGAATGGCATGCGTTCAGGAACAGACAATGTGCCGGGAATCGCAGGGCTTGGCGTTGCAGCGAAGATGATGTACCAGAACTTTGACGAGAAAGTAGAGCATCTTTACCAGCTGAAAGAACGCATGGCAGAGGGACTTTCCAAGATTGATGATGTAGTGATCAACGGAATGCCTGTCAGAGAAGGTGCGCCGCATATCTTAAGCGTCAGCTTTTTGGGAATCAGAAGCGAGGTATTGCTTCATACCTTAGAGGACAGAAACATTTATGTATCAGCAGGAAGTGCATGTTCCAGTCATAAGAGAAAACCGAGTGCAACACTTTCTGCAATGGGAATGAGCAACGCACGGATCGAGAACACTGTACGTATCAGTTTCTCAGAGGAGAATACATTCGAAGAAGTTGATTACTGCCTGGAAGTTTTGAACGAAGTACTGCCAATGCTGAAACGCTATGCACGCAGATAACAAATAATAGTTATAAGTAATATTTGGAATGGAATCTGAGATAAGCTCAGGAATATTTGAAAAGGTTGTCAATAGCATTTATATGAATTCTATTTGAAAATTACAGATATTAAATCCAGAAAAATATTAATTCTAATATTATATAAAACAATTTATAATAAGCAAAATAAGAGAAGGAGAAACAAATGATATTCCACGCATTTTTAATAAAATACGCAGAAATCGCCATCAAAGGCAAGAACAGATACATCTTCGAAGATGCCCTTGTAAAGCAGATGAATATCGCCCTTTCCAAAGTAGAAGGCGAGTTTGAAGTAAAGAAAGAACAGGGAAGAATCTACGTATTCTGCCCGGAACAGTATGATTATGATGAAACTGTAGAAGCCCTGCAGCACGTATTCGGTATAGTCGGAATCTGCCCTGTAGTGATCTACGAAGATCAGGGATTTGAGCAGATGGCAAAGGACGTAGTTTCTTATATGAAGAATTGCCACCCGAACTACAATGGAAGCTTCAAAGTATACACAAGAAGAGCAAAGAAATCCTATCCGATCACATCCATGGAAGTCAGCGCAGAACTCGGCGGCCGTATTTTGGATGAATTCCCGGATGCAAGTGTAGATGTACATGAACCGGATCTGACTCTTTCTGTAGAAATCCGCGATAAGATCTATGTATATTCCCAGACTATCAAAGGCGCAGGCGGAATGCCAATCGGCACAAACGGAAAAGCAATGCTTCTCCTTTCCGGAGGAATCGACAGCCCGGTAGCTGGTTATATGATCGCAAAACGTGGCGTTAAGATCGACGCTGTATATTTCCATGCTCCGCCATATACAAGCGAAAGAGCAAAACAGAAAGTCGTAGATCTGGCAAAACAAGTAGCAAAATACAGTGGACCGATCCGTCTTCATATAGTAAACTTTACAGACATCCAGCTCTACATCTATGACCAGTGCCCGCACGATGAGCTGACTATCATCATGCGCCGTTACATGATGCGTATTGCAGAACATTTTGCAAAAGAAAGCAGATGCCTCGGCCTGATCACAGGAGAGAGCATCGGTCAGGTTGCCAGCCAGACTTTACAGAGTCTTGCAGCAACCAATGAAGTCTGCACCCTCCCTGTATACCGCCCGGTTATCGGATTCGACAAACAGGAAATCGTAGAAAGATCCTGGGAGATTGGAACTTACGAGACATCCATCCAGCCATTCGAAGACTGCTGTACCATTTTCGTAGCAAAACACCCGGTAACCAAACCAAATCTGAATGTGATCCACCGTTCCGAAACCAAACTGGAAGAGAAGATTGACGAGCTGATGAAGACAGCTCTGGAGACTGTTGAGATTATTGAAGTAGAATAAAATAATATCGATTACGATACGTTAATACCTGCAGATTGAGATGCTATAGTGTAATAGCTGCCACCCGATTGTGGTGCTGCTTTGCAGCGCCACAATCTTACAAACATTCGGAATCCGCTTCGCTACTTCCTCATGTTTGGCGGGTTTCAAGTTCAGATCCCTTATCGTGCAAGCACGAACGGTATTTGAGTTTGAAACCCTGGTGGCACAAAAAAAGAGGAACTGTTTACCAGTTCCTCAATGACTGCGAAAAATTATTCTGTAACGTATTTGCCTACGATTGCCATAACGGTATCAAGAGCAGCGCCATCAGCGTGGATGTTTAAGTCGATCGGTTTGGATAAATCAAGGCTGAAAATACCCATGATAGATTTTGCGTCGATTACATATCTTCCGGATACTAAATCGAAATCGCAGTCGAATTTGCTGATTTCATTAACGAATGCTTTCACTTTATCAATAGAGTTCAGTGAAATTTTAACTGTTTTCATTATGAGAACCTCCCTTAATAATAGTTATTTGCTGACCTAATAGCCTGTCAGCTTACAGTTTTCATCTTAACGGCAGTGGTCATAAAAGTCAAGGTGAAAACGGATAAAATTTCCAGAAAGATTTAGTGAAAATGTAGAACAGTGCTAAAATATCAGACTGTTTTGTAGAAAATGAACAATAACTAAATGAAAAACAAAATCTATTCTGTAAGCATATAAGTTTTCAAAACGTCAGTCTGTATACAAAGTCCAGACTACAGGAAATAAATATGCAAGTATAGAATTGTAAAAAAATCAGTTGAGGAGGAAAGAATGGGAAAAAAAGTTGCACTTCACAACTTAGGCTGTAAAGTAAATGCCTATGAAGTAGAAGCGATGCAGCAGCTCCTGGAAGAAGCAGGTTACGAGATCGTACCTTTTGAGCCAGGCGCTGATGTATATTTAATTAATACCTGTACAGTAACCAACATTGCAGACCGTAAATCCAGACAGATGCTGCACAAGGCAAAGAAAATGAACCCGGATGCTATCGTGGTCGCAGCCGGATGTTATGTACAGACAGATGAGGGAAAACTGGACAAGGACGAGGCGGTAGACCTGATCCTTGGAAATAACCAGAAAGGAAATATTGTCCAGGTACTTGAGGAATATGAGCAGCAGCACACCAAACAGAAACATGTGCTCAAGATCAACCAGACAAAAGAATATGAAGAGCTGGCAATTGACCACACCGCAGAACATGTACGTGCATATATCAAAGTACAGGATGGCTGCAACCAGTTCTGTACTTACTGCATCATTCCTTATGCAAGAGGCCGTGTCAGAAGCCGTAAGATTGCGCATGTAATGGACGAGGTCCGTGCACTTGCAGCAAAAGGATACAAAGAAGTCGTTCTGACAGGAATCCATTTAAGTTCTTATGGAGTGGATTTCCCGGCAGAAGAGAAGGAAACACTGTTGTCCCTGATTCAGGAAGTACATGAAGTAGAAGGAATCGAGAGAATCCGTCTGGGTTCTCTGGAACCGGGAATCATCACTGAGGAATTTGCAAAGAGCATTGCCGCATTGCCGAAAATGTGCCCGCATTTCCACCTGTCCCTGCAGAGCGGATGTGACATCACACTGGAGAGAATGAACCGCAGATACAGAAGTGCAGAATATGCAGAGAAATGCGAACTTCTGAGAAAATATCTGGGAAATCCGGCACTTACCACAGATGTGATCGTTGGTTTCCCGATGGAAACAGAGGAAGATTTTCAGGCTTCCTATGATTTCGTAGAGAGCATCCATTTCTACGAAACCCACATTTTCAAATATTCCCGCCGCCATGGCACAAAAGCAGCAGCAATGTCCGGACAGCTCACAGAAGCACAGAAAGCAGTCAGAAGCGACAAGATGCTTGCCTTAAATGAACAGCATGCAAAAGAATATGAGAACTCTATGCTTGGAAATGAACTGAAAGTACTTCTGGAGGAAGAAGTAGAAATCAATGGCGAACAGTGGTATATCGGTCATAGCATGGAATATATTAAAACAGCAGTGAAGAAACAGGACAACTACGGTGTAAATGACATCGTTACCGTAAAAGCTGAAGAGTTCCTGGAAGAGCATACATTAACAGGTACAGTTCTGGGAGTAGAATAGTTACTGTTCGTTTCGTTCTCAGTAACACGCTTCGCGATGCACAGAATTTATGCTAATCGCATAAATTCGCGCTGTATGTCTCGGGATTTTGTCATATATATGCCAAAACACCTCGCGGAATAGTAGTGTGTGAACAGTAACGTAGAATAATCATCAGTAAATTTGCGGTTGCACAATACGTGGAATTATATTAAAATATAGAAGAATATATGTGTATTGTATACGAAATAACTATTCAGTAATAACAATTTCGCACTGAACAGTTATAATACGAAATTTACAATACATAGCAAAGTGAGAAATTATTGAGAATGGTGTTATAACAGGCAAGACAATAATCAGAGGGCTTTGCAACAATAAATCAGGTAAGGACGTGAATAAAATGGCAGAGAACAATCTGGGTAATACCCAATATTTCAGAACAAAACCAGACCAGGAACTTCAGGTAAAAGAAGTGCTGGATCTCGTTTACACAGCAATGGATGAGAAAGGCTACAATCCGGTCAATCAGATCGTCGGATATATTATGTCCGGTGACCCGACATACATCACCAGTCATAAAGGCGCAAGAAGCATGATCATGAAAGTAGAGCGCGACGAACTGGTAGAGGAACTTTTAAACGAGTATATTAAGAACAAATCCTGGGAACGCTGATATGAGAATCCTGGGATTAGATTATGGCTCAAAAACAGTCGGTGTAGCCATCAGCGATCCGCTTGGGCTTACCGCACAGGGTATAGAGACAATCTGGCGTAAACAGGAGAACCACCTGCGCCAGACACTTGCCCGTATCGAAGAACTTGTTTCGGAATATCACGTGGAGAAGATCGTGCTTGGATATCCGAAGAACATGAATAATACGATTGGGGAACGTGCCCAGAAATCACTGGAATTCAAAGAGATGCTGGAGAGACGCACAGGTCTTGAAGTGATCATGTGGGACGAGCGTCTGACTACAGTAGAAGCCAATCGTACTTTAATGGAAGCCAGTGTGCGCAGAGAGAACCGTAAGCAGTATCTGGATCAGCTGGCTGCTGTTTTTATTTTACAGGGATATCTGGATTCCCTGTCCTGTTAGGAGAATAAACAAATGGAAAAAATCAAATTTCAGCTCGAGGACGGAACAGTAGCGGAGTTTTATGTAGAAGAGCAGACCAGGATCGGAGGAACGGCTTATCTTCTGGTATCTGACTCTATGGACGATGAGGCGACGGCCTATATTTTTAAAGATGTGTCAGAAGATGACAGTCAGGAAGCCTGCTATGAGATGGTCGAGAACGAGGACGAACTGCAGGCAGTTTTTAAAGTATTTGAACAGATGTTAGATGACGTAGACCTTGAAATGTAGCGTGGAGGTGTAATGCTTGAGTAACGAAAATAACAACCAATTTAATAATGAAGTGCGTGAGAATCATGAGGGACAGTCCGGATATAAGAGACCGTATAAAAAGAATTATAAATTCAAACCACAGCACAGAAACTCTCATGGAAGAAAACCGATGCAGGACCGTAAAGCACCGGCAGACAAAGAAAAGAGCGGAAAGCCAGTACCGTTTAAGGCTTCTGTAAAGAATGCTTCCCGCAGACCTAAGAAACCAACATCCAAATTAAAGATCATTCCACTTGGCGGTCTGGAGCAGATCGGAATGAATATCACAGCATTTGAGTACGAGGACAGCATCGTAGTAGTAGATTGCGGACTGGCTTTCCCGGAAGATGACATGCTGGGAATCGATCTTGTAATCCCGGATGTTACCTATTTAAAAGAGAATATTTCCAAAGTAAAAGGTTTTGTGATCACACATGGACATGAGGATCATATCGGTGCACTGCCGTATGTACTCAAGGACGTAAATGTACCGGTTTATTCCACAAAGCTTACCATTGCTCTGATCGCAAACAAGCTGAAAGAACACAATATGACCCGTACTACTAAGTTAAAAGAAGTAAAACACGGACAGGTCATCAATCTTGGAGATTTCTCCATTGAATTTATCAAGACAAACCACAGTATCCAGGATGCATCTGCACTTGCAATCTACTCACCGGCAGGTATCGTCGTTCACACCGGTGACTTCAAAGTAGATTACACACCTGTATTTGGAGATGCGATCGACCTGCAGCGTTTTGCTGAGATCGGTAAGAAAGGTGTACTGGCACTGATGTGTGACAGTACCAACGCTGAACGAAGCGGCTTCACTATGTCCGAGCGTTCTGTCGGTCATGTATTTGATAATCTTTTTAATGAATATAAGACAAACAGAATCATTATCGCGACTTTTGCGTCTAACGTAGACCGTGTACAGCAGATCATCAATACTGCATACCGTTTCGGACGTAAGGTTGCAGTAGAAGGCCGCAGTATGGTAAATGTTATCACAACTGCAGCAGAACTTGGATACCTCCGTATCCCGGATCAGACACTGATCGAGATCGACCAGGTGAAGAACTATCCGGATGAGCAGGTAGTTCTGATCACAACCGGAAGCCAGGGTGAATCCATGGCAGCGCTTTCCCGTATGGCGGCAAATATCCATAAGAAGATTGTGATCAAGCCGAATGATACTATTATCTTCAGTTCCAATCCGATCCCTGGAAATGAGAAAGCCGTATCCAAGGTTATCAACGAACTTTCCATGAAAGGTGCCAAAGTTATCTTCCAGGATGTTCACGTTTCCGGACATGCCTGCCAGGAAGAAATCAAGCTGATCTATTCTCTGGTAAAACCGAAATATGCGATCCCGGTTCATGGCGAGTACAGACACCTGACAGCTCAGAAGAATGTAGTCGAGGAACTTGGAATTCCGAAAGAGAACATCTTTGTTCTTGCATCCGGTAATATCCTGGAACTTGACAGCCAGGGTGCACAGGTAACAGGAACTGTACACATCGGAGCCATTCTTGTGGATGGACTTGGCGTTGGTGATGTAGGAAACATTGTTCTCCGTGACCGCCAGCATCTTGCTGAGGACGGAATCATGATCGTTGTGGTAACTTTAGAGCGCCACAGCAATGTGATCCTTGCAGGACCGGACATCGTATCCCGTGGTTTCGTATATGTAAGAGAATCCGAGGATCTGATGGATCATGCGAGAGAAGTAGTAGAGAATGCACTGGATTCCTGTCTGGAACGCAATATCACAGACTGGGGCAAGATCAAAACAGTAGTAAAAGATGCGCTTAGCGAATTCTTATGGAAACGCACAAAGAGAAGTCCGATGATCCTGCCTATTATCATGGAGGCATAAAATGGAACCAAACACAATAGAGGAAAGTATTAACGGACTTTTAGAGGCAATCAAAGAGAGTCCGGAATATCTGGAATTTCGTAAGCAGAGTGAACTTCTGGAAAAGGATCCGGAACTGAAAGCAAGAGTAGATGCATTCAGAGCGGATAACTACAGAGTCCAGAATGAATGCGATTCCGACAATCTGTTTGAAGTTGTAGAGCAGATGGGAAAAGAATCTGCAGATCTGCGCAGACATCCACTGGTAAATGCTTATCTGGATGCAGAACTTGCGCTTTGCAAGATGATGCAGAGGATCTGCGTGAAAGTAGCAGAAGGCATTGACATGGATGTGCCGATTGCGTAACTATGAAAGGAAATAAATTATGAGTGATACCAAAGAACGTGCAGGTGCGGCAGGCGTTGTTGTAGCTGGAGTATTTTTTAAGATCGCACTTTATGTTTGTGTGGTAGTGTTACTTTTCTGGGTGGGAAGGGCTTCATTCCAGTTTGGACATGATGTCTTTAACCAGCAGGCCATGAGCCCGGGAGAGGGACAGGAGGTCACAGTAGTAATTAAAGAGGATGCTTCCCTGTACAAGATTGCCAAGACTCTTCAGAAGAAAGGACTTGTCAAGAGCGCTCCGGTGTTCTATGTGCAGGAGAGACTGTCCGCTTATCATGGTAAACTTCAGCCGGGAACTTATCTCTTAAGTACTGCATATACACCGAACCGTATTATGGGAATCCTGGCAGGAGATGACGAACAGGAAGGGGTAAGTGATTCGTGATAGTTGATGAACGAATGCGTACCTATATCAATTCACTGGATATGGGAAATACACCGTTTCTGGAGGAACTGGAACAGTATGCCATCAGAGAACGGGTTCCTATTATCCGAAGAGAAATGCAGAGTTTTATAAAGATGTTTCTGGCTTTGAACCAGCCGAAACGTATTCTGGAGGTGGGGACAGCCATTGGCTTCTCCACACTTCTTATGTGTGAATATGGCCCGCAGGATCTGGAAATCGTTACCATTGAGAATTATGAGAAAAGAATTCCCATTGCAAAAGAGAATTTCCGCAAAGCCGGCCGTGAGTCACAGATCACTCTGCTGGAAGGAGACGCAGGACAGATATTAAAAGAACTGGAAGGTCCTTTTGATATGATCTTCATGGATGCCGCAAAAGGACAGTATATCAACTGGCTTCCTGATGTGATGCGTCTGATGCAAAAGGGCGGCGTTCTTATTTCCGACAATGTGCTTCAGGAGGGAGATATCATAGAATCTCATTATCTGGTGGAGCGCAGAAACAGAACCATATATAAACGGATGCGAGAGTATCTGTATGAACTGAAACATAATCCATCCCTGATAACTTCGATCATTCCGTTGGGAGACGGGGTTACAGTCAGTGTGAAACAGGAGTGAACAATATGAGAAAAATAGAATTGCTGGTTCCGGCAAGCAGCCTTGAAGTATTAAAGATTGCTGTTATTTTCGGAGCAGATGCAGTATATATCGGAGGAGAAGCTTTCGGACTGAGAGCCAAAGCAAAGAATTTCTCTCATGATGATATGAAAGAGGGAATCGCTTTTGCTCATGAGCACGGGGTAAAAGTTTATGTAACGGTAAACATCCTGGCTCACAATTATGATCTGCCGGGTGTCAGAGAATATCTCACAGAACTGAAAGAACTGAAGCCGGATGCTTTGATCATCGCTGATCCGGGAATCTTTATGTATGCGAAAGAAATCTGTCCGGAGATCGAGCGCCATATCAGTACACAGGCGAACAATACCAATTATGAAACTTATCGTTTCTGGTACAATCTGGGAGCAAAACGTGTAGTAACAGCCAGAGAACTTTCTCTTGCTGAGATCAGAGAGATCAGAGAGCATATCCCGGATGATATGGAAATTGAGACATTTATTCATGGAGCTATGTGCATTTCCTATTCCGGAAGATGTCTGCTCAGCAATTATCTGGCAGGACGAGACGCAAATCAAGGAGCCTGTACTCATCCGTGCCGCTGGAAATATTCCATCGTGGAAGAGAAACGTCCGGGAGAATATATGCCGGTATTTGAGAATGAGAGAGGCACTTATATTTTTAATTCAAAAGATCTCTGCATGATCGAGCATATGGACGATATCATAAACAGCGGAATCGACAGCCTGAAGATTGAAGGTCGTATGAAAACCGCACTCTACGTAGCAACTGTTGCCAGAACTTATCGCAAGGCAATCGACGACTATATGGAGAGTCCTGAGAAATATCAGGCAAACATGCCATGGTATCAGGAACAGATTTCCAACTGTACTTACAGACAGTTTACAACCGGATTTTTCTATGGAAAACCGGATGAGAATACACAGATCTACGACAATAACACTTATCAGAAAGAATACACATATCTGGGTTTTGCAGAGGCAGTGGATGAACGCGGCTATGCACAGATCACCCAGAGAAATAAATTCTCAGTAGGTGAGACAATTGAAATCATGAAACCGAACGGACAGAATGTATCTGTTGTTGTGAAAGGAATCTATGACGAGGAAGGCAATTCAATGGAAAGCGCACCTCATGCACAGCAGAAACTGTTTATTGATCTGGGAACAGAGATGCAGGTTTATGATTTATTGAGAAGAGCAGAATAAAACAAACGCAGCCAACAAAAATAACGTTGGCTGCGTTTATTGCATTTGAGGAAAAAGTCCGCGAAGCTTCTGCAAAGCTGTTTTTTCGATTCTGGAGACATAAGAACGGCTGATACACAGCTTCTGGGCAATCTCACGCTGAGTTTCCTCTTCCATGCCAAACAGCCCATAGCGGTAACAGATCACCTGATATTCCTTATCAGACAGGATCTTTTTCAGAGATTTCAGAAGATAAGAAGTATTTTCTCTTATATAACAATCCTCTACAATATCTACCGGCGTACTCTCGATCACATCCAACAGATTAATCTCATTTCCTTCTTTGTCCGTTCCAATCGGCTCATACAGAGACACTTCCCTTGAATGCTTCTTTTTGGATCTGAAGTACATCAGCAATTCATTTTCTATACACCGGGCAGAGTACGTAGATAGTCTCGAAGCTTTCTGCGGATTAAAAGTAGTAACTGCTTTGATCAGTCCAATAGTCCCAATTGAAATCAGATCGTCTGTATCTTCACCGGTTCCCTGGTATTTTTTTACCACATGGGCTACCAGCCGGAGATTATGTTCAATCAGGATATTCTTTGCCTGAGAATCACCCTCCTGATATTTTTGAAGATAATATTTCTCCTGGGATATGGACAAAGGTTTCAAAAAAGCCTTCAAATGTTTACCTCGAAGGGGATTTCTATATAGTTTATGTCGAGGACAGGGTGTTTGTGCTTTTCCTGCTTTTTCCTTTTACAGTTATTTTACCTGCTCTATACAATTGTATGATAGCAGGCTTTTTTTATTTTGTTATAATAAAAAGGTGTCAGGAGCAAATGCTTACTGAATTTTTTCCTGGCATCAAAATCATGAAGCAGAGAAAAGGAGCAGTCAGATATATGATAAAAACCTATGTAATAGATACAAATGTACTGATTCAGGCACCGTATGCAATTGAATGTTTTGAAGACAATAATCTGATACTTCCACTGGTAGTTCTGGAAGAATTGGACGGATTAAAAAAAGCAGAAGGTGAGAAAGGTGCAAATGCCAGAGCTGCAGTGAGAAAGCTGGAAAGCTACCGGCAAAAAGGAGATTTATTACAGGGAGTGAAACTTCCGGGAGGAGGAATATTACGAATTGAGAAAAATTTTGTGAATGTAGAACTTCCACCTGATATTCCGGATGACAAGCCAGATAACAGAATTCTGAAGGTATGCAAAGGACTTGCTGAAACGGAAAAAGATGGTCAGGTCATTTTAGTCACAAAAGATATTGTATTGCGTTTGAAAGCACAGATACTTGGAATTCGGGCAGAAGATTTTGAAAGAGAACGTATTTCAGATGATGATGCACAGTATACAGGACGTACGGAAATATATATTCCGGAAGAAAAAGTCAAAGAATTTAAAAAGAAAGGGATTCCTACCACAGAAGCCTACCAGAGTGACGAAGAGGGAAACAGAATTGCACTGGAATTCCATGAAAACGAGTTTGTTATTTTAAAACCTGATCAGTCTGTCAAAAAAACGCTTCTTGGAAGAGTATCCGGTGAAAAAATAGTTCCACTGGTTTATAAAAAGAGCAAACCCTACGGAATTTCACCAAGAAATGTCGGACAGTACTTTATGCAGGAAGCTCTCATGACAGATGCGGAAACCGCTCCTCTGGTGATTATCAAAGGTATGGCAGGAACGGCCAAAACCTTTTATTCTCTTGCAGTCGGACTGGAAAAGGTATATAACAATCCTTCACAGGAATACCGTCGTGTGATCGTATGCAGGCCAAATGCACAGTTTGATGATGATATTGGTTTTCTGCCAGGAGATGAAAAAGAAAAGATAGCTCCATTAATGCGACCGGTTATTGATAATCTGGAACAGATCATTGATTCAGATGAGAAGAAACGATATGAGGATGAAGACGAGCTGAGTGATAAGATAACAGAGATTTTTGAAAGGGGCATCATCCAGACGGAAGCATTGAATTTTATCAGAGGAAGATCTATTGTGAAAACTTATCTGATCATTGATGAAGCGCAGAATATGACGCCAAATCAGGTGAAAGGAATCATCACACGTGCCGGACATGGAACAAAAATCATATTACTTGGAGATCCACAGCAGATAGACAGACCGTTTCTTGATGAAAGAACAAATGGATTAAGCTATGCGGCAAAATATATGATGGACAGTCCTCTTTGCTGGCAGATTACATTGTCAGCAGAAGAATGCGAGAGATCGGCACTTGCGATGGACGCAATAAAAAGGCTTTAAGCCTGCAAAAAGGAGAGAAAATATTTGAAATACAAAGAAATAGCAAATAATAAAGAGATTAACGCATATCTTCAGAAAGGAAATGAAAATCTTGGACAGCTTGGTTTTACAGATCATTCACAGGCACACTGCGTGCAGGTAGCACGTCAGGCAGGAAAAATCCTGAAACGTCTGGGATATTCAGAACATGAAATCGAACTGGCTAAGATTGCAGGATATATGCATGATATCGGAAACGCTATCAACAGAACACATCATGCGGAATATGGTGCGCTTCTTGCAAATGATCTGCTGAAAGAAACCGATATGTCTCTGGAAGACAGAATAACAGTGATCGCAGCGATCGGTAATCATGATGAATCAACAGGAAGTCCTGAAGATGTCATTTCAGCAGCGCTTATCATAGCGGATAAAACAGATGTAAGAAGAAGCCGTGTACGCCAGAAGGAAAAAACAGCATATGATATTCATGACCGTGTAAATTATGCAGTTACAGATTCCAAACTGAAGATTGCGGAAGACAAATCAGTTATTGCATTGAATCTTCAGATTGATGAAAATATCTGTTCTATGTATGATTATTTCGAAATTTTTCTCGGACGAATGATGCTTTGCAGAAAATCAGCGGAAATACTTGGAACAACCTTTAAACTGACAGTAAACGGACGTAAAGTTTTATAGGACAGCGCAGATATAAACAAAATTGGAAATAGCATAAGAAAAGAGATGAAAAATATTCAGTGAAACTAAGGACATGTAGAAGAATCTTAAATAATATTGCTTTAGCGGTGATGGGTATATATTTTCTATCGTATATTCCGTGTTTAAATTCAATCAGATCAGAAATAATTAGTGGTTCAACGTTTTTATTAATCGGTGATCTTATTTTTGGATTCGTTTTTTTACGGTGTCCTAATTGTAAAAAATTATTAAATTTTCGTTGGTCATCGCAAAGTATTTGCCACAATTGTGGTGAAAAATTGGATTGAAAAAATTATATTAGAAGAGGTACTTGCAAAAAGGTATCTCTTTTTTGTATTTAGAGATTCTAACGGATGTTCAAAATGTGGATTGAGAAATCAGAATGGCTACAGTATAATGAAATGAGAAAATTAACAATACAACAGGAGAAACACATGAAAATATATTTAGCCCCGCTTGAGGGAATCACAGGTTATACATATAGAAGAGCACTTTACCGGTGTTTTGGAGGTTTTGACAAGTACTTTATTCCTTTCATCCTTCCAAATCAGAAAGGACATCTCAGTACCAGAGAAAAGAAAGATATCATGCCAGAGAACAACGAAGGTATGTATGCTGTTCCTCAGATTCTGACGAAAAACGCAGAGGATTTTATCCAGACAGCGGAAACTTTACAGGAATATGGCTACAATGAAGTAAACCTGAATCTCGGCTGTCCGTCAAAGACGGTTGTGACGAAAGGCAGGGGCGCAGGATTTCTGGACAGACCGGACGAACTGGATAAATTCCTGGATGAAATTTTCAATAAATGTGATATGAAAATTTCCATCAAGACTCGTCTGGGAATGGATGATCCGGAAGAATTTGAAGACCTTCTGACGATTTACAACAAATATCCGCTGGAAGAACTGATCGTTCATGCAAGAGTACAGAAAGACTATTACAAAAATACACCACGTCTGGAACCTTTTGGAGAGGCAGTGGAACATGCAAAGAGTCCGGTATGCTACAATGGGGATATTGTTACAGCAGAGGACTGTACCAGATTAAAAGAAATGTTTCCTACACTGGACTGCATCATGACAGGCAGAGGAACTTTAAAGAATCCGGCACTGGCGAGAGAAATCCGCGGCGGCGCACCTGCATCCAAAGAAGAAATCCGCAGATTCCATGATATTATGTATCAGGAATACTGCGAAGACTTGTCCGGAGACAGAAATATTTTGTTCCGCATGAAAGAGTTATGGTCTTATCTGGCACCAATGTTTACAAATAATAAGAAATATGCGAAAAAGATTAAGAAAGCGGAGAAATGTGCCGTATATGAGAATGCAGTCAGAGAACTGTTCAGTTGTGAACAGTTAATTGGAGAAGTGAAAGATGAGGATATGGAAAAAAATACTGGATCATTACAATAGCTGGAAACTGGGACACAAACTTCTATGTGCGTTTGCCCTGGCATCTATTATTCCATTACTTTTGATGCAGGTGTTTGCATTTCAGGTAAACCGTAAGCAGATGACAGAGAAGATTGATGAGCTGATGGTCAGCAACCTGACACAGATTGCGGAGCGTGTAAATCTGAACATGGAAGTATATACGAATTTGTTATATCAGATATATACAGATGATCAGGTCATCAATAATGTGATAACCCTGACAGATGAGCAGGAAACCCATAAGGCAGTGGCATACAACCAGATTGTGAAACGGATGAAACAGTACCGGAACAGCGACGCAGGAATACGCTGCCTGAGCATTATATGCCCGGATGGGGTGACGGTAACTTATGATTTTGAAACGGATTCTTCACTGAATACAATCTGGAATAATTATTCAGATATGAGACAGACACCACCATATCGCGAAGCGATAGATGAACCGGGAATGGTGTTAACTGATACAATGAAATTTCAGGGAGAAGAAAACTCTGGGCACTTTTTTCACATTTCCAAGAGATTATTTGATTTTGATGATCTGGAAAAAGGAAGTATTGGAACAGTTGTTATGTCGGTAGATCAGAAGATTTTAAGTTCTATTTGTGGAAATGGAACAACACGGGATAACAGTATTAATTTTATTCTTAACAGGGATCAGACTGTAATCTCTTATCCGGATGAAGACTTCACAGGTATTTCCATAAATCCTGATCTGAGTACAGAGGAATTTGTAAAGGTCTCCGGATATCTGAAAGATAAAAAAATAGCACTGAACCAATATGAAGATGCAGATACCGGATGGATTTTCTGCAATGCTTATGACAGAGACTATATGCTCAGGGATGTGACCAGAACACAGGGAATGCAGCTTGGAATTACGGTATTACTTTTAAGCTTTGCTCTTGTTCTGATCATTTATACAACACGAAATATGGATGCATCCGTAAAATCGGTTGTGCAGGGAATGCAGGAAGTAAAGAATGGAAATCTGGATGTCGTAGTGCCTGTCCAGTCATTTGACGAGATTGGTACGATCACAGATAACTTTAATGAAATGACAGTAAAAGTCCGGGAACTGATCCGGGAAGTAACGGAAGCGGAAGAGAATCAGAAGAATGCCGAGATACGTGCTCTGGAAGCGCAGATCAATCCACATTTTTTGTATAATACCCTTGATTCGATCAACTGGATGGCAATCGAAAAAGAGGAATATGAGATCAGTAAAATGATCCGAAATCTGGGTGTGATCCTCAGATACAGCGTAAATAAAAGCAACCAGATTGTAACCATAAGGGAACTGGCAGACTGGCTGGAGAAATATATCAGTCTTCAGCAGATGCGTTTTAATGATGCATTTTCCTACTGCCTGAATATAGAGGAAGAGACTTATAACAAAAAAGTTTATAAACTGTTGCTTCAGCCGTTTGTAGAGAATGCAATCATTCATGGATTCAAAGAAATGGAAAGCGGAGGTCTTCTTCAGATTGACATCATGCCGGCTCAGCATGATCAGGGAATTGTCATCATTATAGAGGACAATGGAAAAGGAATGCCACAAGAAATGCTGAAATGCTATAATAACAGAGAGGAAGCCATTAAAGATGAAGGAAAGAGTATCGGTCTCCATAATGCTTTTTCCAGAATGAATATGTATTATGGTGAAAAAGCCTCCTGGAATGTCAGCAGTATGGAGGGCATGGGAACAGTGATCACTTTACGCCTGCCGGTACTTGATGACAGCGCATTATAAACACGTTTGCTGCCAGCCTGCTCTGGCTATATGTCTATCTGGAAAATAACAGAACATCTGACAGATGAATATTTGTGGAAAACGTATTTTTGAGGGGAAAGAAAAAATGAGAATTTTGATCGTAGAGGATGAAGTAAAGATTCGTGTGGGAATTTCCAGACTGATCACATCACATACACAGCATACGGTTGTCGGAGAGGCCAAAAATGGAAAGGAAGGGCTGGAGATGATAAGTCGTTATCATCCTCAGCTTGTAATTTCAGATATTCGCATGCCGGTGATGGATGGACTTGAGATGCTGCAGGAATCCATAAAACAGGGAAATCATTGTCATTTTGTGATTTTAAGTGGATATTCAGAGTTTGAATATGCGCAGACGGCACTCCGATATGGAGTGGATGATTATCTTCTAAAACCGCTGGCGCCTGAAGATGTCACAGAACTTCTGGATAAGGTTCAGAAAAAAGTTGAGAAAGAAGAAGCAAAAAGTGCTCAGACAACAGAAGGGCTGCTCAGAGAGATACTGACAGGTGGAAGAAAAGACATAACGGATATTTGTTTGGAACTTCAGGAAAATCATATTTTTACAGAAAGCCAGCCTGTTTTTATTGCAGCAGGATATACAGGAAAAACCAGCCCGAAATATTCTCAGGCATTAAGTGGACAGTGGGAAAAAATGAAGGAAACTTATCCGGATATGCGCATTTTTTACATTGTGGTTGAAAACTCGCAGGAAATGTTTTTGTTGCTGCAGGGAGATATCACAGAGGAGGAATTTGAGAAGAAGCTAAACCGAAGAGTATATCAGAATATTACAGAGGAAGATCAGCCTGTATGGACATTTGCTGTTCTGAACAGGCTGGAGGAAATGCAGGATATCGTTGAAAAACTGAGAAAATATTATCTGTATGGTATTCGTCTTGGGTATCGTACGATCCTTACAGAGAGAAAGGTTGCAAATATTTCTGAAGAGGAATTCCAATACCCGATACATCTGGAAAACAGGATGCAGACAGCATTGTGTGGTACAAAAGCAGAACTGATACGAAAGGAAGCAGACTTTTTTATTGATTATACAAAGGAGATGAAATGCAGTCCACGGTATATCAGAAAAACTTATAAAAAAATGCTGGCATTCCTGGAACATGTCTGCCATGAGGTAAACCCGGAAGCCTATAAACTGTTACAGAATCAGGATCTGGAGAAAGCTGCATCTGAAATGGTCACGGCAGGTGAACTGGAATCCTGTTTTCGCAAAGCAGTGGATATTATCATTGAATCCAAAGACAAAAAAGAAGATATCCGCAATTATGCGATACGAAGGGCAATTAACTATATCCGGGAACATTACAGTGAAAATATCTCTCTTGATATGCTGGCAGAACGCCTGGAACTTACACCGGAATATTTAAGCGCATTGTTTAATAAAGAGGTGGGAATTAATTTTTCAACGTTCCTGAAACAGTTCAGGATCAGCCAGGCAAAGAGACTGCTGAAAGGTACGGATGAAAAGATTTATGCGATCGCACAGCAGGTTGGATACAATGATCCGAAATATTTTAACAGAGTATTTAAAGAAGAAGTTGGGATGTCTCCCGGTGATTACAGACAGAAAAATTAAGGCATTCATCTGAGAAACAGGATATTACTCAGATAAATGGAATTGTAGCTGTCTGGATCGGATTTACAGACAAGTGAGTGGAGGATAAAGAGAAGGATAACAGGATAATGAAAGATGTATGGAAAAAAATCAGCATATTTTTTCTGGTAATATTGATCGTGTCATCTGGCGGCTGCCAGAACGCATCAAAGGAAAAACAGGAAAAAACAGAGGCAGAGCAAAAAGAAAAGCTGGTGATCTGGGCTTATTATGAAACCCAGGCACAGAGAAACGGGCTGAATGAACTGGTAAAGAGCTTTAACCAATCTCAGAATGAATATGAAGTGGAGTGGGAATATGTTCCCATGACAGGATTTGTAAAAGGTCTGTCCTCTGCTTATACAGAGAATAAGCTTCCGGATATGGCAATCCTGGACAATCCGGATACTCCGTCCCTGATCCAGCTTGGAATGTTTGAAGATATCACAGAACAGGTAAAGAACTGGAATTTGGAAGAGGAATATTACCAGTCGATTCTTGATACCGTGAAATATGAAGAACGGTATTATGGACTTCCGCTGAACTGCAACAGTACGGCATTGTTTTACAATAAACAGATGCTGGAAGAGGCAGGAATTACTCCTCCGTCTGATTGGCAGGAGCTAAAAGAAGCAGCGGAGAAGCTTACCACAAAGGAGAGAAGTGGATTCCTCATGTGTGGCATGGAAGGAGAACAGGGAGCATTTCAGATTCTTCCATGGATTCTATCTGCAGGTGGTACCGTGGATGCGATTGACGGACTGCCATGGACAGAAACCTTTGAGTTTTTTTCAGAACTTCTGAAAAACGGCAGTATGTCAGCAAACTGCATCAATCTGACACAGACAGATGTGGCAAGGGAATTTAATGAGGGAAAAACAGCTATGATGCAGAATGGACCATGGGTTCTGCCGATGCTGGAAGAGGCAGGTACAGACTATGGAATTGTATCTTTGCCTGAAAACGGTTCCTCCGCAGCAGTGTTGGGCGGAGAGAATATAACCATTATTAAAGGCAAAAATGCAGAAGGTTCTCTGGTGTTTCTGAATTACTGTATGGAAAATGAAGAACTTCTGAAGTTCTGCAAATCTGCAAGTATCCTTCCCGCGAAGATCAGTGCGGCAAAGGAAATGGCAGCAGAAGATGAAAATATGAAAGTTTTTGTGGAGCAGATGGATTATGCAGTTTCCAGAACTTCGATTCCACAATGGGAAACAATTGCGCAGAAACTGACAGACAGGATGTACCAGTTAGTGCAGGAGAATTAATCTGCCGGACTATCTTATTTGTATTATTTTCTGGAAGTGCTGCAGGTGGAAAAAATAATCCACTAAAATAAAATAGTCCACCTTTCTTAAATTATTAGAATTAACCAAAAGGACAATCTCCCATATAATGAGTTCAACAGCAAAAGAGCTGAAAGAAATCATTATATGGGAGGTTTTTTTATGAAGATGAAAAAAGTGTTAGCAGTGGCATTATCCCTGGCTTGTGCAAGTACTTTATTTGCAGCGACAGCAGTGACCGCATCTGCAGCAGACAAGCAGGAAGTTGTGATCTGGGATTACTTCGAGACAGATGCACAGAAAGAAATGATGCAGTCCCTGATCGACGGATTTAATGCATCACAGGATGAGTACGAAGCATCTCACGTATATGTACCATTCGCAGATTACGAAAAGCAGCTCACACTTGGTATTGCATCCGGAGAGCTTCCGGATCTGGTTATCCTTGATGGATGTAGCATGGCTTCTTTCATTCAGTTAGGACTGTTCGGTGATATTTCTGATGCAGATATTAACTGGGACGAGTACATGGAAGGACCGATGGAATCCACAATGCTGGACGGCAAACATTATGGAATCCCATTTGCAACAAACTGTACAGCTCTGTTCTACAACAAAGATCTGTTTGATGCAGCAGGAATTGATTATCCGGACGAAAATACCACATGGGATGAATTCCATGAAATGGCAAAAGCCCTGACAAAAGACGGCGTATCCGGATTCGGAAATGCAGCAACAAACACAGATGAAGGTACATTCCAGTGCTTACAGTGGCTCTACACAGCAGGCGGATCTTACACAGACATTGAAGATGGTGTAGATGCTTACACATTAATGCAGGAAATGATCGAAGACGGTTCCTGGACAAAAGAGTGTGTAAACTGGACTCAGTCAGACGTAAACAACAACTTCATGGCAGGAAACCTTGCAATGCAGCAGAACGGACCATGGCAGATTCCTGGAATCGAAGCAAATGCTCCTGATTTAAACTATGGTGTAACAGTTCTTCCTAAGAAAGATGCAGACTCCGAGCAGGCAACTTCTATCCTCGGCGGTGAGAACATGGGTGTTGTAAACAAAGATGATACCTCAGGCGCAGAAGCATTCCTGAAATACTATGACCAGACAGATGTTATGGTTGACGCTATGAAACAGTACGGTTCCTATCCTCCAAAAACAGAGGCGGCAAATGATACATACTGGACAGATGATCCGATCCAGAAAGCATTCCTTACACAGATTGACACATCTATCCCGAGAGGACCGAGTGCTGCATGGCCATCCTACTCAAGTGCGATCCAGACAGGATTCCAGGAAGTTATGACATCAGCCAAAACTCCGGAACAGGCAGCCAAAGATACTCAGGCGGCAGTAGACGCAGTGAAATAATATTAAATGAAATATAATGGAAAGGATGCCTCGCTATGTGAGGCGGGGCGTTCCTTTCTAAAACTGAACGATATCCATGAATCTGCTCATACAGACAGGCAGATATGGTTCATTCATGGATGTCGTCCAGAATTTTCAGACATCATATTAACTACCACTCTAAGGGGGCAGAAGAATGAAAAAACAAAGAAAGTTAAATAGCGGGGCAAAGATGGGATTTCTGTTCGCCCTTCCCGCAGCGATTTATATGATGGTTTTCATAGGCTATCCTATGATCCAGAACCTGATTTTAAGCTTTAAGAACGTAGATGTTTATTCTTTCGCACAGCCGGATAATCAGGTATTTGTCGGATTACAGAACTACATCGAGTTATTTACCAGTGGCAACTCTATTTTAACGAAATCAATCGCCAACACACTGATCTTTACGGTTGGTTCTATTTTCTTCCAGTTTATTATCGGTTTTGCACTGGCACTGTTATTCAATAAGAAATTTGCCGGATGTTCTTTCTTCAGAGGTATGACAATGATCTCCTGGCTGCTTCCGGTAACAGTTGCAGGACTTCTTTTTAAATTTATGTTCGCAAGTTCTGGCGGTATCATCAACCAGTTCCTTCAGTCTTTACATATTATCGACCAGCCAATGGAATGGCTGTTACATCCAAAGTCTGCGATGGTAGCTATCATTGTAGCAAACATCTGGATCGGTATTCCATTCAATATGATGCTCCTGATCACAGGACTTACCACAATCCCGGCAGAAGTTTATGAAAGCTGCAGCCTGGACGGTGCAAACAAGATCCAGACATTAGTTATGGTAACAATTCCAATGATCAAACCGGCAATCATGTCTGTTCTGACATTAGGATTCGTATATACATTCAAAGTATTCGACCTTGTATGGGTTATGACAAAAGGTGGACCGATCAATTCCACGGAACTGGTTTCCACTTATGCGTACAGACTCTCCTTTGAGGAATTCCAGTTCAGTAAAGGTGCGGCAGCAGCCAATATCCTGTTCCTGATCCTGCTGGTAGTCGGAGTCTTTTATATCAAATTAATCAATGAAGAGGAGGAGATCATGTAATGGGTAAAAAACAGAAAAAAGGCCAGATCGGCGCTTTTATATGCGGCTTCATTATCTTTGTGATTTTTATTTTCCCTCTGTACTGGATGGTAGTTACAGCATTAAAGACACAGGTAGAAATCTTTGAAATCCCGACACCATTATGGCCAAGAAATCTCTCCCTTGATGCATTCAAAGCACAGCTTTCTGCATCCAGTGATACACTCCGTGGATTTAAAAACAGTGCGATCATCGCTGTCGGCGCAACCATTATTTCCACATTGTTATCCATCCCTGCATCCTATGGTCTTGCAAGATTCCGCTTCCGTGCAAAGAAAGCCCTGATCCTGTTCTTCCTGATCACGCAGATGCTTCCATCTACTCTGGTACTGACATCCTTATATATCATGTTCTCAAAGATCGGACTGTTAAATACATACTGGGCACCGATCCTTGCAGATGCCACACTTGGTATTCCTTTCAGTATTATCATCTTGAGAACCTATTTCCTCTCCATTCCAAAGGAATTGGATGAGGCGGCAAACATTGATGGTTGCGGACATTGGAAATCATTCTTCCTGATCATGCTTCCAATCGCAAAGCCGGGCGTAGTTGTTGCAGCTGTATTCTCATTCGTATATGCATGGGGCGATCTGATCTATGGTATTACATTTATCACAAACCCGAACATGAGACCGATCACCTCCAGTATTTATAATTATGTACAGCAGTATCAGACACTGTGGAACTCCACAATGGCATTTGGTATCATTGCAATCTCCCCTGTTGTATTAATCTTTATCTTCATGCAGAGATACATTGTCAGTGGATTGACAAACGGAGCTGTAAAAGCGTAAAAAACAAAAAATAATAAGTATAGAATTTTTATTATGAATGAAAATTAGAGCGTGTCTGAAAAATATTTAAAATAACTGACATGCTCTAATTTGCTATCAAAAACAGTAAAAGGAGACATAAAATATGAGAGCAAATTCACTGGACTTAAAAAAAGTTTCCATCCAAGATCCATTCTGGTCCAAACACGTTGACCTTGTAAGAAATGCAATCATCCCATATCAGTGGGAGGCAATGAACGACAGAATCCCGGATGCGGAATCCAGCCATTGTCTGGAGAACTTTAAAATCGCAGCAGGAAGAGCGAAAGGTGATTTTTACGGAGCGGTTTTTCAGGATACTGATGTTGCAAAATGGCTGGAAGCAGTAGGGTTCTCCCTTGCCTGCTATCCGGATGAAGCACTGGAAAAAACAGCAGATGAAGTAATCGACCTGATTGCGGATGCACAGTGTGAGGACGGATACATCAACACTTATTTCACAATCAAAGAGCCGGACAAACGCTGGACAGATCTCTGTGAAGGACATGAATTATATACAGCCGGACACCTGATGGAAGCAGCGGTTGCTTACTATGAGGGAACAGGAAAGAGAAAATTCCTGGACTGCATGTGCAAATTTGCAGATCTGATCTGCGATACTTTTGGAACAGAAGAAGGCAAAATACACGGATATCCGGGACATGAGGAAGTGGAGATCGGCCTGATCAAACTTGCCAGAGTAACTGATAATCTGAAATATCTGAAGCAGGCAAAATACTTTATAGATGCCAGAGGTGTGGGAGAAAACTATTTCATGAAAGAAATGAGCCGTCCGGACTATAAACTGATCTTCCCTGAATTTGCAGATTATACTCCGGAGTATTCTCAGTCACACTTGCCTGTCAGAGAGCAGACAACAGCAGAAGGACATGCTGTACGTGCCGTTTATCTGTATTGTGCAATGGCAGATCTGGCAGAAGCCTATCAGGATGAGGGGCTTTTAAATGCCTGCAAGACATTATGGAATAACATTGTAGAGAAGCGTATGTATCTTACCGGTGGAATTGGTTCATCCGGACATCTGGAACGTTTTACTGTAGATTATGATCTGCCGAATGAATACAACTATTCTGAAAGCTGTGCATCCATAGGACTTGCTCTGTTTGGATTGAGAATGGCACAGATCACAGGAGAAAGCCAGTACATGGATGTGGCAGAACGTGCATTATACAATACAGTTCTTGCGGGAATTGCTCTGGACGGAAAGAGTTTCTTCTATGTCAATCCGCTGGAAGTATGGCCGCCTGCATGTATGGAAGGAACCTCTAAGAAACATGTAAAACCAATCCGCCAGAAATGGTTTGGCGTAGCATGCTGCCCTCCGAATATCGCAAGAACACTGGCATCTCTTGGCCAGTATGTCTATGCACAGAAACCAGAGAACAAAGAACTGTACGTGAATCTCTTTGTATCCAATGAAACAGAGCTTGACTGGAATGAAGATAAGATTTCCGTAAAACTTCAGACAGAATTTCCATGGGTAAATATATACAGTCTGGAAGTAAAAAATGTACCTGCAGGTGGAATGGATCTGATGCTTCGTGTTCCGGACTATGCACAGGATTATCAGGTAAAATCAGACGGAAAATTATATGAAGAAAACAAAGAACCGGAAAAAGGCTACCGCAGAGTTCATGTAGAAAAAGACACTAAAATTGAGGTAAGCTTTGCTGCACCCGCCAAATTTGTCTATGCCAACCCACAGGTACGTGCAGACTCCGGAAAAGCAGCAATTGTACGCGGACCACTGGTATACTGCCTGGAAGAAATCGATAATTCCCAGAACCTTCCGGCAATCTTTGTAGATACAGACGCACCTCTGAGAGAAGAGAAATCTGATCTCTTCGGTGGAATTATAACAGTGAAAACCAAAGGAAAGAAAATCGTAGAATCATCCGTTTCCGACAGCCTTTACAGCGGACAGAAACCACAGTTGGAAGACATAGAACTCACAGCAATCCCGTATCCTTATTGGAATAACAGAGGCGAAGGTGAAATGCTTGTGTGGATGAAAGAACTCAGACCGTAAACAGAGTTAAAAAATGTAGCATTCTTAGTTGGTGAAGAACAGACAGTGAAGATGACTATATGAAATATCTGCTTCACAAGAACAGGAGAAATATATGAAGAAGTATGGAATATTAAAGCAGTGGAAAAAGGTATTTGCAGCAGTACTTTCCGCATCAATGCTGATGACATCTGTAACACCGGGAACTATAGTATATGCATCAGAATTCAGTTCAGAACCGTCAGCGGAAACAGATGAATTTACGTCAGGTAATGATTCTGTGTATGAACAGTTCAATAACAATATAGAAGAATCCACACCTGTTGTAGAAACAGAAAATGAGGAAGACGAATTTGCAGCAGAAGAAGATCAGTTTGACGAAGAAAATGATTCAGATGATACAACAGGAGAAACGGAATCTGCAACGACAATAGATTTAACCGGCGAAACACAATATATCGAAACTGCCGGAACCTATAATATTAATGGATGCAATCTTACAGGGATTACGAATAAAGTGCTGGTTATTCAAAATACAACTGCTTCAGATGAAATTGTGTTGAATATACAGGGGGATATCACTATTAATGATAGTGTACAGATTGTTGATGTTCGGTCAGACTGCAAACTTATAATTAATGGAAATGGTAAGACCATAGAAAATACTGGAAATAGTAATGTGTTGACAAATCAAAAAGCAACTATTACTTTTAACAATGTAAATATTGCAGACAATAATAAGCTTGCAGTTTCGAATAACAGTAGCGGTACTATATATGTTAAAGGTGGAATATATAAAACTGAGGTAGGAACGGTATTTTCCAATCTGGGTAATTTGCATATTGAAGATGGAACAATAACCAGTGAAAAAAGTGAATGTGCTATTGACAATAGTAGTTCTGGAAAAATCTTTATGACAGGAGGAAAAATTGAGGCAAAAGGTGGTGCGGCAATCCGAACTAAGTACAATGCTACTTTGAAAATTGAGGCAGGAACTATTGAAAATAGTAAGTATGGTATTTATTTGCGTTCTACGAGTGGAACAACAAATTGCGTAATTGGTAATGTGGAGTTTTGTAATAATGTGAATGATATTTACCTTGCCAAAAACCAAAAGTTTACGCTGAGTGAGGAATATAGTCAAACAAATGTTATAAAAGTGGGAATAGCTGATACAATTAGTTCAACCGCAAAACGCCAGATCACAACTAATGGAACTGTACAAAATATGCTTCATAAAGTAGTCTCTGCGAATAATAAATATCTTGTTAAATATAACGATAATAGCGGAAATGGTTACTTATATTTAGAAAATCATACTCATTCATGGTCATATGCTCTTGATCCTGAAAATACAAATGTAATCAAAGCAAATTGTTCGGATCCTGATTGTAAATATTATGGAGATGTATTAGGATTAATACTTGATGCACAGGATATGATTTATTCCGGTAAGGCTTATGATAAAGCATCTGTGACAAATGGCATTACTGATGTTACAGGAGTTACTGCAGGTGAAATTTATTACGAGGGTGTTGCATCAACAGTTTATGAAAAATCGACAACTCCTCCAACAGAAGTGGGATCATATAAGGCAATTGTAAAACTGAACTGTGAAGGTGGCGGTATAACAGCATCTAAGGAGTTTAAGATTAAAGAAAAAGATGCGGCTACATTTACAGCACCGACAGCTAAAGAACTTACTTATACAGGTGAACAGCAGGAACTGATTTTATCAGGAAACGCAGAAGGCGGTTCTATGTATTATCGGTTGGGAGAAGATGGTGAGTGGCAGAATGAAAGCCCAAAAGCTGAAAACGCAGGCACATATAAAGTTTATTATTATGTAAAAGGTGATAATGACCATAAAGACGTTGGTTCTGAAAGTGAACCTTATGGTTTTGCAGAGGTAACAATCGGACAGAAATCATTAACAGATGATATGATCAGTTTTGATTCTGTAGAAAAAACTTATAGTGGCGCAGAATTTACACCAACAGTAAGTATATCAGATCAGACAGGAAAAATTACTCCTGATGATTATGAAATCAGTGGAGATGTAAAAGAAACTAAAGCAGGTACCTATACAATTTTTGTAGAAGGTAAAGGAAATTATGCCGGAAAAGTAGAAAAAACATGGAAAATTAATCCAAAAGAAATCGCAGCAGTAATCACCCCAAATGGCGGAATATATGGTGAAACTATCGACCCGGCTACGGCTGTTCTGGAAGGGGTTATTGAAGGAGAAAATCCGGAAATTGTCCTGACTTATGCAGGAACAGCAAATGACGGAACTGTAATCAGTCAGACAGAAACTCCATCGTTGGCAGGAACTTATACAGTGACAGCTTCTGTTGCAGATAAAAATTACAGTCTGAAAGAAGAGGGTTCAACAGCAGAGTTCATAGTTGCGAGAAGAAAAGTTACTGTAAAACCGGAAAACAAAGAAAAATATGTTAATAACGCTGATCCTGATTTTACATACAAAGTATATGCAGGAGAAAATGAAATAGCAGCAGACTCTCTGACAGACATTATACTTACAAAAGAAGTAAAAGAAGGCGAAACCGGAGAGGAACCAGGAACTTATACTATTATTGCGTCTCAGAAAGATGGTGCCAATCCGAATTATCAGATTTCCTTTGAGACAGGAATGCTTACAATTACTGTAAAAACTCCGGAGAAACCGACAGTAACAGAAACTACAGGATTTGGAAAGTTAAAATTACGTTCCACAAAACAGAGCAAGAGTTCGATAACTCTTAACTGGACAAAAACAGCTGGTGCGCAGGGATATATTATTTATGGAAATTACTGCAGTCATAATGGAAAAATCTATAAGTATAAGAAACTGGCAACTGTCACAGATGGAAATACTACAGGCTGGACACATAAAAATCTGAAAAAAGGTACTTATTACAAATATATTGTAAAAGCTTATAAAGTAGTAAATGGAAAGAAAGTGATCACAGATACTTCTGTATCCATACATGTAATTACTGCAGGAGGCAAATATGGTGTTGCAAAGGCAGTTTCTGTAACAAAAATCGGAAGCAAAAAGAATACTTCCAAAATAACTTTAAAGAGAAGAAAAACTGCTCAGATCGTAGCAAAAGAAGTGAAAAAAGATAAAACAATCAGACATCATAGAAAACTTTGCTATGAAAGTAGTAATACAAAAATCGCAACTGTTACCTCTGATGGTGTGATCAAAGCAGTTGGAAAAGGAACCTGCAACATCTGAGTATATGCTCAGAAAAGTTTTATAAAAGAGAACCGGGAATTTTAAATCCGCTGATGTGATTGCAGAAGTTAATCATGTCAGCGGATTTTTTTGTAAAATATACCATGATTGTGTTCTGAAAACAGAGTAATGATTGTTTTCAGAAGTTCTATTTAACCAAATTAGGTAAGTCTTCTGATTCAATTGCAAAAGCAATGAGCAGAAAATATGTGTTAAAATATAGTATTAAAAACTATATAAAATAGTTTCTCTTGACAAGAATAAATATTATGATATACTTTGAATATCAAAATATTTAAAATACAAACAAATTAACAGGAGAAGAATCATAATGAAGAATTTTAAAATAGGAGATAAAATCACAAGAGTTCCACTGATACAGGGTGGAATGGGAGTTGGCATCAGTCTTGGCAGGCTTGCCGGTTCTGTTGCGAAGGCGGGTGGAGTTGGTATCATTTCCACCGCACAGATCGGCTACAGAGAAGAAGACTTCGACAGAAACCCGGCAGCAGCCAATGAACGTGCCATTGCCAGTGAAATGAAAAAAGCCCGTGGGATTTCCAGAGATGGAATCATAGGTTATAACATCATGGTAGCACTAAAAGAATACGCCGCCCACGTAAAAGCCGCAGTAAAAGCAGGTGCAGACATCATCATCTCCGGCGCCGGACTCCCTACAGAACTTCCAGAACTGGTAAAAGGCAGTCAGACAAAGATTGCTCCTATCGTATCCACAGACAAGTCTGCAAAAGTAATCCTGAAATACTGGGAACGAAAATACAAAAGAACCGCAGATCTGGTAGTGATTGAAGGACCGCAGGCAGGCGGACATCTTGGCTTCCACAAAGAAGAACTGGAGAAATATACGGAAGAATCTTATGGCGAAGAAATAAAGAAAATCATCACAACAGTAAAATCATATGCAGAGAAATACCAGACTGAAATTCCTGTGATTGTAGCCGGTGGCATCTATGACAGGAAGGATGTTCAAAAAGCAGATGCCCTCGGTGCAGATGGCATTCAGGTAGCAACCCGTTTTATCACAACTGAAGAATGTGATGCCGCCATCCGCTACAAAGAAGCCCACTTAAAAGCAAAAGAATCCGACATCGCCATCGTAAAAAGCCCGGTAGGAATGCCAGGCCGAGCTATTATGAACCAATTTATGACTCGTGTCATGAATGGCGAACAGATTCCCCACAGTCCATGCCATGGATGTCTTGTAAAATGCAGCCCAAAAGAAATCCCCTACTGTATCACTGACGGACTCATCAATGCAGTAAAAGGAAACATAGACGACGGTCTTCTCTTTTGTGGCGCAAAAGCCTGGAAAGCAGATCACTTGCAGACAGTGCCAGAAGTGATTAATGACTTGTTTTGAGCATGGCTTCATGTTAAACTGAGGTTATATGACGAGGAAGTTCTTATAACTTTTTTTGATGGAGGTGTTCACATATGAGTCAGATAGTATCCCTGGGAGCACAGGATTTTGCATACATCAGAGAAAACGACTGCTTTTTCGTAGATAAAACAGATTTTATCCGGGAGTGGTGGGAGAATAAAGACGCAGTTACACTGATCATACGCCCACGCAGGTTCGGGAAGACGCTGAATCTGAGCATGATGGAATGTTTTTTTTCTGTAGCATACAAGAACAGAAATGACTTGTTTGAAGGATTATCTATCTGGAAAAAAGAGAAATATCGCAAACTTCAAGGAACTTATCCGGTAATATATATGAGCTTTGCAAATATTAAAGGAAGCACCTTCCAGTCTGCCAGAGAGGGAATTATACAGAGCCTGGTCAGATTATATGGAAAATACGCACATATTCGAAATGCTCAATTTATGTCTCCGCAGGATCAGGAATTCTTTGATTCCGTGCGTCTTGAAATGTCGGATACAACTGCTGCACTGGCTATCAGTTCGCTGTCCGACTACCTGAGTCGTTATTATGGGAAAAAAGTGTTGATTTTTCTTGATGAATACGATACTCCTTTACAGGAAGCGTATGTAAATGGATTCTGGAAAGAACTGGTTGATTTTATGCGGGGATTGTTTAATGCAACTTTTAAGAGTAATCCATTTCTGGAACGCGGTCTGCTGACGGGCATTACCAGAGTCAGCAAAGAATCCATTTTTTCGGATTTAAACAATCTTACAGTAGTAACGACAACATCAGAAAAATACAGTACACAGTTTGGATTTACTCAGGATGAAGTTTCTCACGCACTTGAAGAATATGGACTGGAAGCGCAGAAAGAAAAAGTAAAATACTGGTACGATGGTTTCTCTTTTGGAAACCAGAAAGAAATGTATAATCCATGGTCCATTACCTGTTTCCTGGAGGAAAGAAAATTTAAACCATACTGGGTAAACACCAGTTCTAATGACATGATTATATCCCTGATTCAGAGGGGAAATTCCGAAACTAAAGCAATTATGGAGGAACTCCTTGAGGGAAAAGAACTTGTAACAGAAATTGACGAAGAAATTATTTTTGAGCAGCTTGGAAAAAAGAAAAACGCTATATGGAGTCTGCTGCTTGCAAGCGGATATCTGAAAGTAAATAAAGTCTGTATGGATGAGCAGACAGACCGGTATATATATCATTTGAGCATTACTAACAGGGAAGTTCGAATGATGTTTGAAAATATGATCCGGGACTGGTTTTCGGATGAAGATGTTCCATATAATGAATTTGTCCGTGCATTGTTGCGTGATGATGTGAAGGAAATGAATCATTATATGAATGATATATCTATGGCAACATTCGGTTATTTCGATGTTGGCAATTCTCAGAATAATTACACATCAAAATCAGACAGACCAGAACGCTTTTACCATGGATTTGTACTGCGACTGATCGTAGAATTGAAGGGAAGATATCATATATCTTCCAACAGAGAAAGCGGCTATGGTCGCTACGATGTTATGCTGGAACCTGTCAATGATACAGACCTGGCGTTTGTCCTGGAATTTAAAACATCTGAAGAAGGGGAAAAAACACTGCAAGACACCGTAGCAGCAGCCCAAAAACAAATACAGGATAAACAGTATACCAGAGAACTGGAAACAAGAGGAATAAAGCCGGAGAGAATACGGTGTTATGGGTTTGCGTTTCAGGGGAAGAAAGTATTGATTGGGTGAAAGAAGAAGCGCTCAAAAAACTCCCTTTTGTACAGAAATTGATTTTTTCTTAAGGCTCATGTATTATAAATCTTAAGATATGTTTGGCATAACTATGAGTATGAAGGAAGAGTGTAAGGCATGCAGATAGAAGAAATTTTACAGGAAATCATACGAATATGCAAAAATAATTCAGTAACAAAAGTTATACTATTTGGTTCAAGAGCAAAAGGAACTGCACTGGAAAGAAGTGATATAGACATTGCTGTATGCGGCGTAGAAGATGTCGAGAAACTCAGAGAAGAACTGGAAGATATTCCTACATTATATACAATCGATGTAGTTGATATGGATGAGTGTGGAAATGAATTATTATTGGAGGATATAAAGCAATATGGACGAAAAATTTATGAGAAGATATGAATCCTTTAAAAACTCACTCGCTTCTCTTTCTGAAGCGCGGGAACGTGATATGTCAGATTCTTTTGTGTTGAGTGGAACAAGTGCCAAGTTCAGTATTACCTTTGACCTGGCTTGGAAAGTAATGAAGGATATTCTGGTTCAGTATTATGCGATTACTGGTTTTGTAGCAGGCTCACCGAGAGAAGTACTGCGAGAATCTTTTCAGGCAGGAATGATCCAGGGAGATGAATGGTTGACAATGTTAAAAACCAGAAATCAGCTGGCTCATGACTATGATGGTGCAATTGTAAAGGCGTGTTGCGACACGATAGTAAATGTGTATCTGAGCAAATTTGAGGAGTTTCAGAAAAGAGTAGAAGAGTTATTGGCAGAAGAACAATGATGGAACAACTTTTGATCATAGAAGACGAAACACGACTGGCAGATATATTACAGGACTGGTTTACTGATAAGGGATTTAAAGTTACAGTCTGTAATGATGGAATATCAGGTTACGAGACTGCGTTAAAGAAATCCTATGATGCAATTATTTCAGATGTAATGCTTCCTGGAATGGATGGATTTACACTGGTGAAAAAGTTAAGAGATATGAAAGTCCGGACGCCTGTTATCATGCTGACTGCCAGAGTAGAACTTCAGGATAAGCTGCAGGGATTTGATGCCGGAGCAGAGGATTATCTTACGAAGCCATTTGAAATAGAAGAACTGGATGCCCGGATTAAAGTTCTGCTCAGAAAAAATGGAAAAACGATCAGAACAGATTCCATAGATAATCTGACAGGTCCGGATTTTAGTCTGGAGAAGAGCAGCCGTTTGCTGAAAAGTACTGTCAGCAATAAAACTGTAAAGCTGTCAGCGAAAGAATATACACTGCTGTCCTATTTTATGGAGAATTTTGGACAGGTACTGTCAAAAGAGCAGATCACAGTTCGAATCTGGGGATATGATACAAATGTAGAGTATAACAATGAAGAAGTGTATATTTCTTTTCTGCGGAAAAAACTGAAATTCATTGGAACCCGCAGTGCTATTGAGACGGTCAGAGGAATGGGATATTGCCTGAGGAGTAAGAAAGATGAAGAAATTTAAGAAGAAAATCATGGGGTTGCTGATTCTTATTTATATGATCACGGCAATTCTGATATTATTTCTTCTGAATTTTTCTTATATACAGAATAACAAAAACAGCATTTCAAAAATCTTGAATATGAAATTTCAGATTGCTTCCGGTCAGAGTGAGAGCAACCCTGGGAAAGTACTGGAAATGCCGGAAGAAAATGAGAAACCGAAAACAGAGGATATAAAAAGAACCGATAAAGAGGAACAGGACAGCTATATTGAGAAAAGTTATCTCACGGCAAAATCAGAAGATGGAACCTTGTATATCAAAAATATGCTGCCAGATGGAGAGATATCAGAAGAAGAGCTGATCAAGATCACAGAGAATATCCTTGCAACGCAAAAGAACTCGGGTAGTTATCAAAATTATCAGTTTGAAATATCCGTTTATGAGGGAGAATTGCTGATTGCTTTTGCTGATATTACATCACTGAGACAGGAAGAGGAAAAATATTTCATGATTTCTCTTCTCATAGCATTGACACTGGGAATCTTATGGCTATATCCTGCCCGGAAAATTACAGGTAAGATGGTTGCTCCTTTAGAGGAAGCTATCCGTCTGCAGAAAGAATTCGTAATGTTCGCCGGACATGAACTGAAAACACCTGTTACAGTGATGAAAGCCAGTCTGGATATGTTGGAAAAAGAAGGCATCCACAGCAAATATCTGGACTATGTATCCGAAGAAAATGAGAAAATGTGCAGCCTGGTAATGGAACTTCTGGACTATTCAAAACTGGAATACCAGAAAGAAAAAAGGACAGATGGGAAAGTAGATTTCAGTCAGTGTATAGAAGGAATTTCGCTTGAATTTGAGGCGGTAGCTTTCGAAAAAGAGGTAGTGCTGGTATCTGAAATTCAGGAAAATATATGTGTGTCAGGAAATGAAGAACAGCTTCAGAGAATGGCAGAAACTCTTTTGGAAAATGCAATCCGTCATACAAAGCCGGGAGAAGAAGTGAAACTTATTCTACGGAAAGAAGGAAGGAAAGCATTGCTGTCTGTAGAAAATCAGGGCATCTCAATACCAGGAGAAGAACGCTCAAGGATTTTTGAAAAGTTTTATCAATCTTCGAATTCAGAAGATGGACATTATGGACTGGGGCTTGCCATTGCACAGTCAATTGCCGGACAGCATCATAGTGAGATAACTGCACTCAGTGAAAATGGATGGAATTGTTTTCAGGTTTCATTTTCGCTGCTGCATGAAAAACAGAAAAAATAGGAAAATGTGAAAACCTTGTGATTTCTCCTGAAACTTTATAATTTTCAAGGAAATTTCAAGGTTCTTTTCATATAATCATGCCCGTAAGAAAGAGAGACGTAACTATTCAGCAATCTGCCTGACAGCTTTAATTTTATCACTAAAGATGAACTGTATGATTTCTGATAGATTTTAATCAAACTGCAGAGCAGATATTTGGTGTAGAGCTGTGTAGTGAAACGGATTGTAAACATGTACTTGACCACTTAACAGGCGAATACTGAATAGTTACGGACATATAATATTATTCAAGAAAGGGACACTGATTATGAAAAGAAAACAGATAACCGCAGTGATAACTGCGATGTCAATGATCATGGGAATGACCATATACGGGACCGGCAGCGTGGCTGCAGCACAGGTGGATAATGAGGAACGCACTGAAATAGAAAGCACTTTAAATCTTGCAAATAATAAAGAAATAACCTGGAGCTATGACAGCCAGTCAGATTCCTGGACAATGTCAGTAACAAGCGCAGTTGCCAAACCGGAACTGCCAGACTATCAGGGTGTTTCTTTAAACGTACCCGGTGCATATGTAAAAGGCATTGACACAGATGGAGATGGTACAGAAGATGTGACTGCGCAGTCTTATTCAGAAGAAATAAACGGTCAGCTTGTGATCGATGAAGCAGCAGAGATTACGAATGCGAATGGTCAGACCTACACAGCAAAAACAGCACCCGTAATCATAAATACAGGAGCAGCAGGATACAGCGCACAGGAAAATCAGAAAGCATCTTCTTCAAATGCTGCTTACGGATACATCAATGTGGCATGCGGAAATCGTGGAAAACAGAGTACTGCAACAGATGAAGACGGAAATGAATATTACACAGGCGATGCTCCACTCTGCCTGGTTGACCAGAAGAATGCAATCCGTTTTGTAAAATATAATATTGTTCTCGGAAATCTCCCGGGAAATACAGAATATTTTGTATCTACCGGAGGTTCCGGCGGCGGAGCACATGCAGCAATGGTAGCAGCAACTTCTGATAATTCGGATTATTTTCCATATGAAGTGGAAGCAGGGGCAGCAGGCATTTATCAGAATGAAGATGGTACTTATTCTGAGGTGCTGGAGTCAGAAGAAGCCAATGGTGTTGAGATTTCTGATGGTGTCTGGGGATGCGTTGCATACAGTGCGATCACTTCCCTGCAGGAAGCGGATATGGCGATGGCATTCGAATACTATCTTGATATAGACTATGAATTTAATACAGATTTTCAGAAAAAGATGGCAGAATATCTGTCTGAAGAATACATGGATTATATCAATGAGCAGAACCTGAGTGTCAGTGAATCTGCGGTAGATATTGATATTAACGAGGATGAGGATAAAGATGATGTAGTAGATCTGACCATAGAATATGATGCGGAAAAATATGCGGATACCAATGGATATGGTGGAACCTATCTTACTTTATATCTGAAAGAATTTGAGCAAAACCTGCAGTGGTATCTGGAAAATCTGGATTACGCAGATGACTGGACCTGGTTTGACAGCGATGGAAATGCTCTCAGTGATGAAGATGTTGCACAGATGACAACAGAAGAAAAAGCACAGGCATTTCTGGAAGGACGATATGCCAAAGGAGAGTCTGGAGATAATGCCGGTCCTGGAGGCGGAATGCCAGGTGGACCGATGGAAGATGGAAATAAACCGAATGGAGAAAAACCGAGTGAAATGCCCGATGGAGAAGCACCAAACGGAGAAAAACCGGACGATTTAGTCACAAGTGGAATGGGTGATGAAGTCGGAACTCCGGATGCCGGAACAACACAGTCCGCAGGAAATAAAACAGATTCCTCAAATTACAGCAGCTATGAAGAAATGCTTGAATCCTATGAAAGTGACATTACATCTATTGAAGATGGCGACAAATACGGAAACAATATTGTAGATTTATACAATCCGATCAATTATATCGGGGATGAAGATACAGAAAATCCAACCTGGACCAGAATCGTGATGGGCGCTTCCGAAGGAGATATGTCTTTATTTGCATCCATGAACATGCAGATCGCATGGCTTAACAACGGAACAGATGCAAAACTGGAATGGCAGTGGGACGGAGGTCATGTTCCATCTGAAATTTTCGGAGAATCTCTGTCGCTGTATATTGATGAGATGTACGGAAAATATGTGGAAGGAGCTGCAGAAGTAACAAAAACAGCCGCACAGACCCAGACAGAAAATGGAACAGCTACAGAAGCAACAGGAACAGACATCAGCAGCTGGGCATCTTATCAAGACGGAAATGCAGTCTTCAGTCTGGCAGATGCTGTTTCCTACAGAACCAAAGGCGCAAACAAAGCAATTCCTGGATTTGATGTTATGGACTATGGTCAGGAAACCTATGAATTCGGTTCAACAAATCAAGATGCAAGACACTTCGATAAATATGTATTGAAGGTACTGCGGGAACAGAAAGAAACACTGGAAGGATTGTTTAACCAAACTAAATAAGTATTGGGTTATAAGCAAGGAGCGAAGCGAATGATTTTATCTGCCTGACTTGTGAATGCCCGGCTAACTCAGAACAAGTAAATTTTGAGGATAGAATGGCTTTGTATTGTGATTGAGTTTACAGTATAAAGCCGTTTTTTATTGAAAATAATAATTGGATATCGGGATTGATTTTTCTATATTTATCACGTATTATTAATTTCAAGATATGTTTGTTGAAACTAATTTAACCAAATCAACTGCGGAGCAGTTATTTGGTTATGAGCAAGTAGCGAAGCGGATTGAGAATATCCGCTTGACTGAGTATAAATGGAGGAAGCCGTTATGGACAGAATAAAGATTCAAGACACAGACCTGGAGTTATCCGGACTGGGACTGGGATGTGTGAAAGCCGGTGTGAAATGGGACGGACAGGAAGCTTTTGACCTGTTTGATGCATTCCTGGATATGGGTGGAAATGTATATGACACCGCAAGAGTATATTCAGACTGGATCCCGTCTGAGAGAGGCCGCAGTGAGCGTGTGATCGGCCAGTGGCTGGCACAGAGCGGTAAGCGCCATGACATTATTCTGGTAAGCAAAGGCGGTCATCCAGATATGACAAAACCAAATCCGGACATGCATCAGTCAAGGATCGATGAAAGAAGTGTAAGATATGATCTCGAAGAGTCCTTAAGAGTACTGGGAACAGACTATATTGATATTTATTTCTATCACAGAGATAATGAAGAAATTCCTGTTTCCGAACTGATAGATCTTATGGAAGATTTCAGACAGCAGGGAAAAATCCGCTACTATGCATGCTCCAACTGGACAACTGCCAGAATGAAAGAAGCAGATGCTTATGCTGCCTCCAAAGGTTATCGTGGTTTTGTGGCAAATGAGGCATTATATAATGTTGGTGAACCTTGGATGAAACCTATGGCAGATGACACTCTTGTAATGCTGGATGAAGAAATGCAGAAATATCATGAAGAGAATCCGCGAAACCTTGCAATACCGTATTCATCTGTCTGCAATGGATTCTTCCACAAACTTTTTGCAGAAGGAAAAGGTGCAGTTTCCGGTTCAGAATATTACACAGAAGGAAATTTGAAGAATGCAGAACGTCTTCACGAACTGATGGAAGAGTACGAGATTTCTGTCACACAGGCGGTTCTTGGATATCTTACCTGCCAGAAATTCCCGTGTCTGCCATTATATGGACCTAGAAATATTGCAGACCTGAAAGAGGCTATGGAAACATTCAGAATTCCATTCAGACTGGAAGACTATCCACAGAAATAGAATGGCAAAAACTTAATTTTATAGAAAAACATAGCTTAAGGGGCGAATGTTTCGATAGGATACCGCCTAAGCAGACAAGGTAAATAACCAAAATCTGCTTAGAAGGTATCTTATCAATTAATATTCGCCCCTTATTATAAATTCATAAATATTTAATTCCGAATTTCAGCAAGTGCTTTTTTAAATTGAACCGTAAATAATACAGAAGTAAAGAGTACCGCAATAATATCAGCAATCGGTTCTGCCATATATACGCCTGTAGTTGGGTCAGACACCAAATGCGGCATAATATAAATGAGCGGGATCAGAAGTACAAATTTACGGACAACTGCAACAATAATAGAATTTACCGCTTTTCCAAGAGAAGTAAATGTCATCTGGCAGGCAACCTGAATGCCGAACAGGAACAGACCGCCAAGATAAATTCTCAGCATTGGCGCAGTAAATTCGATAAGACTTGTATCTGCAGTAAAAATGCTTACAAACATTCTCGGAACAAGCTGCACAGCAGCCCAGAGAATTGCAGAATATGACAGACAGACAATCAGAAGTAAGCGGAAAGTTTTCTTCACTCTGTCTGCATTTTTTGCACCATAATTGTAGCTGGAAATGGGCTGTGCTCCCTGTGCGATTCCCTGAAGCGGAAGCATGGCAAACTGCATAACACTGGTTAAAATTGTCATAGCTCCGACTGCAATATCTCCTCCGTAACGAAGCAGGGAAGAATTAAAGCAGACAGATACAATGCTTTCGCTTGCCTGCATAATGAAGGCAGCAAGTCCAAGTGCGACACATGGGAGGATCACCTTTGGTATCAGACGCATATATTTATTTCTGAGATGAAGCTGAGTCTTCTTACCGCAAAGAAACAGAACAATCCAGATTGTAGAAATCGCCTGAGAGATAATAGTTGCCAGCGCTGCACCTTTTACGCCCATATGAAAAGCAAAGATGAAAATTGGGTCTAAGGTAATATTGCAGACAGCACCGATCAGGACAGATACCATGGAAACGTTTGTAAATCCCTGCGCAGTGATAAATGTGTTCATACCAAGAGTTAACTGTACAAACAATGTACCGAAAGCGTAGATATTCATATAATCTACAGCATAACGGATCGTATTATCACTGGCACCGAAAGCCAGCAGTAAATCTTTTCCCCAGATCAGCAGGACTGCTGTCAGAATAACAGAGATAATAACCTGCAGACTAAAACAGTTGCCTAATATATTTTCAGCAGAGTCATTATCCTGTTTTCCCATATAGATAGAGGCTCTTGGTGCACCACCGGAACTGACCAGTGCGGCAAAAGCGGAAACGATCATAATGATTGGCATGCAAACTCCCACACCGGTAAGTGCCAGACTTCCCTCCCCCGGGATATGGCCGATATAAATTCGGTCTACAATGTTATAAAGCATGTTGATAAGCTGGGCGATCACTGTTGGAATAGACAGCTTCAGCAGAAGCTTCCCAACAGGTTCCGTACCCAGAAAATTTTTATTGTCCTGCATGGACATACCTCCCTTTAAAATTTTTTATGAGTCAGGCGAATTTGCCGGTCATTCATTCATCATCTGGCGTGCATTAGCTGCCATAGATTCAATGATCTCTTTGTAAATACTCATGTGCTCTTTTGGAATATTAAGGATCAGTCTTTGATTAAAATCCTGTTGCATTTTAAGTCCGGCTTCCAAAATGGGTTCCGCTTTTTCCGTACAGGAAAGTAAGATTTTTCGCCTGTCTCCGGCAACAGTTCCCCTCTGCAGATAGCCTGCAGTTACCAGTTTATCCACATGCACAGAAACCAGATTCTTTTTTATATTTCGAAATTCACTGATCTGTTGGGCAGTACATAAATCCGGATTATTCTTCAGAAACATTAAAATGTCGAAAGATACCTGCGGAATATCAAATTCATGAAGAATAGGTTCACACATTTTATTGTAAGCATTCAAGGCATCATGAAAAAAAGTTATAAATGTGGATGGAGCCATAATATAGGTTCACCTCTTTCTTGAAAAGTATTTTTTTGAACTGTATTAAATAATACGATATAACTGAGGGAAAGTCAATGTAAGTGTTAATACTTTTGGTCGGGGATTGATTTTTTTTCAGGTATCTCGTATTATAAATCTTAAGATGTGTTTGATATGACTATGGGTATAAAGGAACTGCGCTGGAAAGAAGTAATATAGATATTGCTGTATGCGGTACAAAAGATAACGGGAAACTCCGAGAAGAACTGGAAGATATTTGATTTGGTTAAATTCGAAGAATTTCAGAAACGTGTAGAAAGTTGCTTTCAGGAGAGAATTACTAGGGGGAGAAAGGGCACATATGAAAATTGTAGCATATGAAGTAAGAGAAGATGAAGCGGAAATCATGAAAAAACTTGCAGGTAAACTTGGAATAGATGAACTGGTTACTACAGCCAAACCACTGACTCTTGACACCGTGCATTTTGCAGAGGGAGCAGCAGGTGTCACAACTCTGGGACAGAGTATTATTGATGAAAATGTCTGTCAGGCATTAAGAAATGCAGGTGTAAAAGGCTATTCCACCAGAACTGTCGGATATAATCATGTAGATTTGAAAGCAGCGGCAGAAGCCGGAATCCGTGTAAGCAATGCCACCTATTCCCCTCATGGAGTAGCAGAATACACGGTAATGTTAATCCTCATGACTTTGCGTAACTACAAGCCTGCATTATACAGAATTAATGTTAACGACTATTCCCTGAACGGTCTCATCGGAAAAGAACTCCATGATATGACTGTAGGAATTATAGGAACAGGCAAGATTGGTGCAGCAGTAATCCAGAATCTGTCCGGTTTTGGATGTAAGATTCTCGCACATTCCAGACATGAGGATGAAAATGTGAAGAAATATGCGACATATGTAGACATGGACACTATCTATTCCGAATGTGACATCATTTCTTTCCACACTCCATTAAATGATGCCACTTACCATATGGTTAATAAACGCACCATCGCAAAAATGAAAAAAGGTGTAATCCTCATCAACTGCGCCCGTGGAGAACTGATGAACATCAATGATATCACCAAAGGAATCGAAGATGAACAGATAGGTGCACTGGCTCTGGATGTATTCGAAAACGAAAACGGCATCTATCACCACGACCGAAAAACTGACATCATCAAAAACAAAGATATGGCATATCTTCGTCAGTTCCCAAACGTCATTATGACCCAGCACATGGCTTTCTATACAGAACAGGCAGTAGTCAGTATGGTTCACTGCGGCCTGGAAAGCCTGGTGACATTTGCGGAGAATAAAGAGTACAGGTGTCAGTTACAGTAAAAAATTCCGTGGCTGCTTTTGTGGATTTTATGAGAAATCAGACAAACCATACACAAATTTTGTAAATTTCATTCATAGGAATCTTTTCAGAAAGATGTTACAATAATTGAGCTGCAAAGAGATGACATCATGAAAGAAAGGATTTTATAATGAAAAAGTTTTTAAAAAATATAATAATCGGAGTGCTTGTGATCGGAGCTGTTGCAGGTTTAGCTGCATTTAAAGCAGATGACAATAAAACTTATGCCAAACAGTTTATGGCACAGGACATGATTATGATAAAGAATACAACTCCATTTGAGTTACAGAATCTTACAATTCTGTATAATAATGAAAAAGAAATTACCGCAGATGTAATAAATCCCGGAGAATCCGCGACAGTAGAAGTTGCGGAGGATGCAAAACCTGTTATTTCAGTAAAAATTACCGGAAGTACAAAGGACGGTATGAAGCTGTCAGGTTTTTTCACAGGACTGATTAATAATGAGACTTATTTTATGGTATATCTGGATGAAGATATGACTCTGGGAGTGAATTCCAATATTGTAAATGAGTGAATATAAAAAATGTAATAAAGAAAATGGCTGATTACCAATAATGTAGGTGATCAGCCATTTTACTATGCTAAAGTAAGTCTTCTGTTTCAATTGCGAATATCCGCTTGGCTTTTAGCTGAACCAGTTAATTGTTCTGCTTCGACTATAGGTATCTTCAGAATGCATATGTTATATAGAACAATAAAAAGTTAAAAAATAAGAAATAAATATTATGCATACCATATCAATCCAAAACAAAACACACTATACTAAGTGCAACAAAACAAATTGTTCAGAAAGAATTATATAAGGAGGAAATTGAAAATGAAGGCAGTGATCGCAATCGATTCATTAAAAGGAAGCTTAAGCTCTATGGAAGCTGGATACGCTATTGCAGACGGAATCCGCAGAGTTTATGGACAGGATGCGGAAATCGTAGTAAGACCTCTGGCAGATGGAGGGGAGGGAACTGTTGAAGCATTAGTAAGCGGAATGAATGGAGTGACACAGAATGTAATGGTAACAGGACCTCTTGGAAAACCTGTAAACTGTGAATATGGTATTATTGAAAGCAGCCACACTGCAGTCATCGAGATGTCCGGTGCAGCAGGAATTACACTTGTTCCGGATGAAAAACGCAATCCGCTTTACACCACAACCTATGGAGTTGGAGAAGTGATCAAAGATGCCATTGCCAAAGGATGCAGACGTTTTATCGTAGGAATTGGTGGAAGTGCTACCAATGATGGTGGAATCGGAATGCTTCAGGCATTGGGATATGGTTTTCTTGATAAAGAAGGAAAGCAAGTTCCGTTTGGGGCAAGAGGACTTGAAATGCTGGCAGAGATCACAGATGAATATGTACTTCCGGAACTTGCAGAATGTGAATTCCGTGTTGCATGTGACGTAACAAATATCCTGTGCGGAGAAAACGGATGCAGCGCAGTGTTTGGCCCGCAGAAAGGCGCAACCCCATCTATGATCATGCAGATGGACAAATGGCTGGAAAATTATGCCGCACTTACAGAAAAGAAATACACAAAAGCCAATGCACATCAGGCAGGCACAGGTGCCGCAGGCGGACTTGGCTTTGCATTTTTAAGTTTTACCAATGCTGTTCTGGAATCTGGAATTAAGATTGTTTTAGAAGAAACCGGTCTTGAGAAATATATGGAAGATACAGACATTGTAATTACAGGAGAGGGTCGTCTGGACGGTCAGACCGCAATGGGTAAAGCCCCTGTCGGAGTTGCGCATCTTGCAAAGAAACATGACATTCCTGTAATTGCTTTCGCAGGAAGCGTAACAAAAGAAGCTGTTGCCTGCAATCAGAATGGAATTGATGCCTTCTTCCCAATTCTCAGAGGGGTGGTAACACTGGAAGAAGCCATGAAACCAGAGAATGCAAAAGCGAACATGACAGATACTGTGGAGCAGGTATTTCGTCTGGTGAACACAGCAGGGAGGAAATAAGAAATGGAGTATAGTTTCACAACAATAGGAGCTTTGATCGGAATGGCAGTAGCGATCGTTCTGATCATTAAGAAAGTACAGCCTGCATACAGCCTGATCCTTGGAGCACTGGTCGGCGGTGTGATCGGAAGTGGAAATCTGGTACTGACTGTAGATACAATGGTAACGGGTGCGCAGGGAATGATTTCTTCTGTACTGAGAATTATGACTTCCGGTGTTCTGGCAGGAACTCTTATTAAAACAGGGGCAGCGGAGAAAATTGCGGAAGTGATCGTACAGAAACTGGGAGAAAAACGCGCTCTCATTGCTGTTTCCATTGCAACAATGGTAATCTGTGCAGTTGGCGTATTTGTAGATATTTCTGTTATTACAGTTGCACCTATTGCACTGGCAATTGGAAAGAAAGCAGGATATAATAAGGCTTCATTGCTTCTGGCAATGATCGGCGGCGGAAAAGCCGGAAATATTATTTCGCCAAACCCGAATACCATTGCTGTTTCAGAAGCTTTTCAGGTTGACCTTACTTCTCTGATGATCAAAAACATTATTCCGGCACTTTGTGCACTGGTAATGACAGTAATTCTTGCTACTATGTTATCAAAGAAAAACGGAACTATGGTCAGTGAACAGGATCTGGAAAAACGTGAGGACAAGAATCTGCCATCTTTTATCCAGGCATTTGCAGGTCCTCTGACAGTAATTATTCTTCTGGCACTGCGTCCGCTGTTTTCTATTGTGATCGATCCGCTGATCGCACTTCCGTTAGGTGGATTTGTATGTGCGCTTGCATGTAGAAAGCTGAAGAAATTCCGTGAATTTGCAGAATTTGGTCTGAGTAAGGTTGCAGGAGTATCCATTCTTCTGATTGGAACAGGTACTATCGCTGGAATCATCAAGGCATCTGCCCTGCAGTATGATGTAATTTCTCTTCTGGAAATGATGAATATGCCTGCATTCATCCTTGCACCGATCGCAGGTGTACTGATGGCTGGAGCTACAGCATCTACAACAGCCGGAGCAACGATCGCATCGCAGACTTTTGCCCAGACCCTTCTGAATGCCGGAATTCCGGCAATTTCAGCTGGAGCAATGATTCATGCCGGATCAACTGTGATCGATTCTCTGCCGCATGGTTCTTTCTTCCATGCAACAGGCGGCTCAGTGGGAATGAACATTAAAGAGAGAATGAAACTTATTCCATTTGAAGCATGTATCGGTCTTACAAGTACGATCGTAGCGGTGATTCTTTACTTAATATAATAGAATAGATATGAAACACGGGCCTCCCTCTGAAGTTGATTCAGCGAGAGGCCCGTCGGATGTTAAAGGATATATGGTCAGAAATTTATACAAAATTATTATAACTTTTCTGCCAAATATAGAAGTACAGCATCCTTGAACTTACGTGGATTCAATCCTGTTTTCTTATAAATATGGTTCAGCTTATATTGGAGCGTATTCTTATGCAGAAATAACTGCTCACTGGTATCATGCAGGGACATATCCTGCTCAAAATATGTTCTGATAATATGAAGTTCTTCTTCCGTGAGACTTGCAATCGTCCGGGAGAGGAACTCTTTTTTTTCTTCTTCACCCAGTCCGGAGAGGATAAGCTCCAGCACAAGATCATCGAACATTACGAAACCTTCTGTTGTGTCTTTGACGCTTTTTAAAGCAGTACGTGCGGAAGAACAGGATTCTGCAAGCTGGTAAATGGATGTGCTTTTTCCAACTGCAATTTTCAAAAGCATTTTATTGTCAGCGGCAAACTGTTTCAGAATAAAAGAATTCTTTTCAAAAAGCTCTGTATCTATGACTGCCAGATACTCATTGGGATAATGAAAGGTATACAGATTTACCGGAAACATGGAGAACATCTGTGTTACTTTCTGCTCGAGAAGAGAAAGATTTGCCATATTGTATCTGGTGTTTACCTGAATCAAAATCAGGCGTTTGGAAGTCTGGACACTGATGCCGAATTCTTTCAGCAGCTTGTGAACATAATCCATATTTCTGTCAGCATTGTCGTTTCGGATCAGAGAGTCGATGAGATACTGCCTTTTATCATTCTGGCTGCGGCTGATCATATTCAGCTCCTGCTCCCGGACAAGAAGATTCGTGATGCGTTCTGCCAGATGAGCATATTTCCTTACAGTATCTGGTTCGCCTGTAATTCCAATCACAGCAAGAAGAGATTGATTGTGATAAACGGGCATATTGATACCTTTCTGGATTCCATAGAAGCTGTTGTCAGAAGAGACCTCGATTGTATTGCCGGTTGCAGCGGCCTTCTGACCGATTTCGTGAAAGGCTCCGATTCTTTTGGGATTTGTGCTTGCAAAAATAATGCCTGACTGATCTATAAAATTGATATCCTGACCGCAGACATCTTTTACAGTATTTACAATCTGCATGGCAAGGGAATGGTCTATTTTTATCTGCATGGTAGATTCTCCGTTGATCTTCCAATTGTTAAAACGTATATTTGTACTTTAGCATAAATTGAAATGAATCACAATGTCAGATTTCCTGTCTCTGTCAGATCGGCTGCTGCTGATCCAGTCCAAAATAAAAAATCATCAGGAACATCAGCTGGTCTTTTAACGAAAACTTCTTAAGCGCAGGAATCTGCCATGCTTCATCAGGATAGGCATCCTGCAAAAAAAGATCATTTCTCCAATGCAGACCATATAGCATCAGTCGTTTCCCTTCTCTGACAGCTTCCGGTTCCATGATAAGTTCCCAGCGGAGCTGATCCATCAGATGCAGATACAGAGAAGTGCATAATACCAGATTGCTGGTACGGTTATGGAACTGTATTGTACGCTCCAGGTCAGAGGCACGGGAAAAAATGATGTGGTATTTCTCAAAAATATCTATGTATTCTGTATAAAAATCCCATAAAGTTCCTGCTGTGATTCCATATCTGGAAGTACGGACCAGAACCTGAAACTGTCTGGGACCGCATGCAGCAGTTTGCTTCAGCAGTGCCTGCTTTACAGCTGCAATTACTGCCTTCCCGATCAGTTCGCCCAGCTTGGAATGTCCGGACGCGTCTGTGAGAGTGTGTGCACCATCCATATCAGCGGCAATGACAGTACCGTCAGTTCCGGAACCTGTGGCAGGTTCTTCGGAATAACAGCTTCCCAGAAGAAGTCGGGAAACGGCAGCAGCCTTGGCCTCGGAACAGACCATTAATGCGCGTACCATGGCAGGATCTGTAAGATTTTGATTGATATAAAGAAATACATTGATAGTACCGGGAGGAAGCATTTCGTATTTTCCTTCCTGTTCGTAATAGGAGGAAGGATCTCCGGGACACATTCCGTTAGAATCAATTCCACCGGTGACAGCTGCAGTTACAGAAAGATCCTGAAAACTGACAGTTTCTACAGCACAGAGTTCAGTCCATGCAGCGGTACTTAAAGCCGTACATGAGGCAGGATCAATTCCGAGCAGTTTTGCATGAACTGCCAGATCTTCTTCGTAAGTATCACCGAGCATTTCACATTCATAAGCACTGTTCATACAGTTGATATTTAATGCGTGAGATAAATGTGTGGTGAGACCGCCGTTTAATGGACTGGTACTGAGCATTTTTGTTCTGCCGGGAAAAGAGAAGATAGTACATCCGTCTTTTTCTGTAATATGAAAGTTTAAGGGCAGATTATTTTTTTTCATAGATTCCTCCCTGCTATCTAAATATATTCTACACGGAAACCTGATTCCTGGCAGTAACGATCAACTTTAGAACCTTTATAGCAGCGGATATATGCGGCCTTGTTTATGATCCATGGACCTATGAATTCCGGATCATGCCGTATTTCGAGATATTGCAGTCGGTTGCAGCCGTGAAAGATCCACTTACCAAGGTAACGAACATTCTCAGGGAGCGTCACATGTGTCAGATTATTACATTTAAAAAATGCGCTGTCATCCAGAAATTCAAGGGAATCCGGTAATTTCAGATTTTTCATGCCGCAGAAATAGAATGCCTGTTTACCGATTGTTTTCAGGCCGTCCGGAAAATTGATATGTTCTAATTTCTTACATTTATAAAAAGCTCTGTCATCGATTTCCGACAAAGAAGAAGGAAAAGCGATTTCTGTAAGAGAAGAACATTCTGAAAAGGCATCTGCTTTGATGGAAGCCAGATGGCTGTCAGGGGCAAATTCTAATTTCTTTAAACGCAGACCGTTGCGGAATGCATTTTTTGGTATAGTTGCCAGTCCGGCCGGGATCTGAACCTGCTCAAGGGAAGGACAGTCGCTGAAAGCGCCAATACCGATCTTTTGCAGGTTGCCCGGAAACTCCAGACTGTTTAGTCTGGAACAGCCCTGAAATGCCTTGGCACCAATCTGCTGCATTTCATATGGAAAAATAACAGATCTTATAATTGACCGCTTGAAAAAGGTTTCAGATGAAATGGTATGGCAATTATCTGGCAAGATCATATCCGGTTTCAGATAAGGCGAAGAATTACGCCTGGTAAGAGTTAGTGTTTTTTGGTTATTACTGTTATAAAATTGCATAAAAAATACTCCTTCACAATAGAAAAAATGTTTTCTCTGTGACAGAGCAGTGCTTTTTGGGTAATCTATATGAAACAAAATACCGATGATACTGCCAATGTCTACCATCCAGAGGAAAGGAGAAAACATAAATAAAGGATGATTTTCTTATAATATCAGGGAACACTAAAGAAGATCACCCTTCCAACTGTCATTACGTGTAACAGATGGTGGCAGCTTAAAGCAGGTATTCTGACTCACGCAGTAACGTTATATCTCTCCTTCTCACACTAAATGCAATGGATGCGAGATACAACTGCACGTACACAGCAGCACGACTGTTCAGGATTTCCACCTGATTCCCTCTTAGCTGAAGATCCGATAATTGCTATCGTGACCAGCAGAACTTAAAACCGGTAATTGTCAATAAATGTTCTATTCAATTATCTTCTATTATAATGGATTTTGTATAAAATTCAATTATTTTTTTCAAAAACAAATTTTTTGTTTCAGACAGAAACGCGAAATGTACGAAGAAATGTAATTATAGCAAAAATAATGAGAAAAAGATGAGATTGGTGTAAATGAAAAAAATTGACAGTTTGTGGATAAAATGTTAAAATATTTATGAAAATTAAATTGCGTTTAGCGCCAATGTACAGCTCATTATTATGGTAATGATTGAAGAATTATTGGGTGAGAATCCCAAACAGGGTGAATACCCTGCAGTATTTTAGTCTGCATTTCACTGTACTCTTATAGTCGGTATAACCAAGGGGTTACCAGATTCATGAGAGACAAGTGAACTCTGTACATGAAAGATATTCCCTGTCGGTTTCCGGTGGGGATTTTTTGTATATTAAAAACTAATAATCCACAAAGAAAACGAAAAATTAAGAAGTATTCATATGGACGCAATGACAGAAACAAGAAAACTGTAACAAAAGAGAATAAATAAGAGTTGTACATAAAGAAAACCGACAGATGGGCATCTGTCATTTTCTGGCTTTTTAGGTATAGAAGCGGAGGAAGAAAATGAATGAATAAACAGTGGTTGGCATTAATCCTGTGTGCCGGACTGACCCTGGGACAGTATCCGGTATCGGGTGCACAAAAGGAGCCGGCAGAACAGACAGAAACCGCCGGACAGAGCGTGGAGAACAGGGAAGAAACATCTGTTCCTGCAGAAACACAGGCATATCAGGACACAGAAGAGAATCCTGAAGAAGGGAAAACAGAAGAGCCGGAGGAACCGGAAGACCCGGAAGCCCCGTCATCTGGAGAAACAGAAGAAAGTAATATCTCTGAAGAAATGCTTTCGTGGATCCGTGAGGCAGCAGCCAGTGAAAATCTGGCTCCGGATTCTGAGACGGCAGTGAATTTCTACAAGGCCAGTGACTGGTATGATAATTTAACTGATGAGGAAAAAGAAACAATTTCTCAGGAGGATGTACAGGCGCTGGAGACAACAAGAAACCGTATCAGTGAAATGATATCTACGGCGGAAGGTGTGACTGTGGCAGGAAATCCATGGTATGTGCAGATCCATGTGGAGAAAGCGGACGGGCAGGAGACTACTGTTCAGGAGCTTGCTGCTGCATATCCGGGTACAGCACCGGTGCTGATCTATGATGTGAAATTGTATTATACAGATATACGGACGGGAGAAATTTATCTGCCAATGCAGACGATTTCATTGAATTTCCCTGTTCCTGAAGAATATGACAGCCTGACCTGTGGCAGAATCCTGCGCCCGGCGGGGGACTCTTTTATGGAACTGACACTTGACAGGATGGAGGATGATACCTTTTATCTGGACAGTGCCAGAACCCTGAAACATCTGATCATAGCTGATTTTCCGGCAGGTCTGCAGGGAATCAAATTGAATCACAAATCATTAAAAATTAATAAAGGACAGAAGAGTACCCTGAAGGTAGTTCCTGTGCCGGAGGCTGTGACAGAAGAGTATACGATTACCTGGAAGAGCAGTGATACAGCAGTTGCGAAGGTAAATAAAAGCGGGACAGTAACAGCTGTAAAGACCGGTAAGGCGGTCATCACAGCTACAGTAACAGAGCATCCGGAGTTTTCTGCATCCTGTAATATAACTGTCATGCAGGGAGCCAATGCCCTGAAGAAATCTGTAAGCCAGGTTATGGCAGAAACCAGTGCATATATGCGGGCCACAGATACGAATCCGTCAGTGGGAAGTGAGTGGTTTGTACTTGGGCTTGCCAGAGGGGGATTAAGCCTTAATGAGAAATATTTTTCCACATATTACAATCACACAGCGAATTACATAGAGGAAAACAAGGGAATTCTGACAAATACTTCCAAGTATACAGAGTATTCCAAAAGGATCCTGGTGCTTACAGCAGAGGGAAAGGATGCCAGAAATGTAGGAGGATACAATCTTTTTAAATACATTTCTGATCTGAGTCTGGTGAAAGAGCAGGGACTGAATGGACCGATCTGGGCACTTCTTGCAGTAAACTGTCATCCGGAATATTCTTTCCCGAAAAATTCTTCTGCTAAAGAGCAGAATTCGGAGGCTGCTCTGGTAAATTTCCTGCTGCAGAGTGAATTGTCCGGAGGAGGCTGGGCACTGATCGGAAGCAATCCTGATTCAGATATTACGGGTATGGCACTTCAGGCACTTGCACCGTATTATCATAAAGATGGTTATGAGAATGTAACTGCTGCTATTGACCGGGCACTGGCTGTTCTGTCAAATATGCAGAATAATGATGGCGGATATTCAACGATGGGAGTGGAAACGGAAGAATCCTGTGCGCAGGTCATTACTGCCCTGTGCAGTCTGGGAATTGACCCGGAAACAGATGTACGTTTTATTAAGGGCGGTCACTGGACGATAGAGAATCTGATTTCGTATCACATTGATGGCAGCGGATTTATGCATGTAAAAGCAGGAGCTGGAAATAATGGCGGAGCAGCTGCGGGTACGCTGGATGGAATGGCGACAGAACAGGGATATTATGCGCTGGTTGCTTATCAGCGTATGAAAGACGGCAAAACAAGTCTGTATGATATGTCTGATGTGAGCATCAAAAAAGGCGGCAAGGGAGATGGAAATGGAACAGGCCTGAAAGAACCTACACCGATTCCAAGACCTACACCGACCACATCACCTTCCACAGGTAACAGCAAAACTCCTGGAGGCTCCGGTAAATCACTGGGAGGTAAATCGTCAGGCTCTGACGGTTCAAAAACTGCAGGAGGCTCCGGAAAAAGTCTGGCATCCGGAAAGAGTTCAAAGAGCGGTTCGAAAAACAGTTCAAAGAACGGTAAATCGAGTAAAGACAAAAGCTCCGGAGGCTGGGACTTTGAGGCATCACCGTATGAGGAGACCAGCGAAGAAACCACGCAGATCACAGATGCAGATATGGGCAGCGCAGGAGAGACGGGGACTTTGTCAGCGGGAAGACATATAGATTATACTCTGATCCTGGCATCCGCATTTGGAGCTCTGGTAGGCGGAGTGGCAGGTCCTGCGATCAGAGACGGAATAAAAGCTCTTATACATAAGCGGAGGAAAAAACAATGAGTGCAAAAAGAAAAATGAGCATGAAAAAGAAAGGCATTGCTCTGTGGCTTGCCCTGCTTCTGGGGGTAAGTTCTCTTTCTGGCTGTGGAGATGGAAATGGAGACATGACACAGCTTTCAGAGAAAGGGGCAGAGATTTTAAACAGTTCTGATGAAGATTCTGATCAGGATGTGGAGCCTTTAAAGACAAAAACAGAACTTCCGGAAGATGGCATCATCACTCAGGCACAGATGGAGACCATTGCAGGAAAAGATGAGAAATACTATTTTATTGGAAAAACAGAAAACGGCATCAGCTATAAGTGGACCTATAATGGCAGCCAGATTCAGAATCCTGTAGAACAGAAGCTTCTGGTGGAATGTACAGAGGATGGAACAGAGGAAATAAAAAAACTGGCAAACGATGCACCGTATGCATTAAAAGTTACTCTGGAAAAGATGAACCTGGCTGCACCTGCGAAGCTGACGCTTACTTTAAAAGAAGAGTGGAATGCAGATAAAGTTCTTTATTGTATTGAAGAGGATGGAAAACTTTATCAGCTGGATACCGCGAAGATCACAACAAAAGAATCTGGGAAAAAGAAAACAAAGCATACAGTTCTTACATTCAATGTGACAAAAACCGGCGGCGATTTCTATCTGATCGGCGGTTCTACCACGGGTGAGGAAGCAAATGAAAATGCTGATTCTGCAGAGAAAAAACAGGCGCAGAACGGAGAAAACACTTCAGGAAGTTCATCCGGGCAGCCGGGTACTTCAGTTCCTGACAGTAATGCAGGAAATACAAATACTTCCGGTGATGACGGAGATAATACAGGAAATGATGAAGATACCGGAATGACCTGTACCTTCTCTATAGAATGTTCCACGATTCTGAACAACTGGGATAACCTGAAGGAATCCAAAGCAGAATTTGTACCTGCTGATGGCTGGATCCTGTATCCTTCGGAAGTGGAATTCTATGAAGGCGAAACTGTCTTTGACGTTCTTAAGCGTGTATGCAATGAGGCAGGAATTCAGATGGAATCTGAATGGACACCTATGTATAACAGTTATTATGTGTCAGGAATCAACAATCTGTATGAATTTGACTGCGGTAAGGATTCAGGATGGATGTATGCTGTAAATGGATGGTATCCGAACTATGGATGCTCCAAGTACACTTTGGAAGATGGTGACACGGTAGAGTGGCGTTATACCTGTGACCTGGGAAGAGATGTGGGGGATCAGTATTATGACTGATGCGTTTTCCAGATGTCATCCGATTTTGAATTTCTTTTATTTTGCCGTGGTGCTGGGATTTACCATGTTTGTCCAGCATCCGGTATACCTGGCGGTTTCCTTTGTGGCTGCTACTGCATATTCCATGTGGCTGAACGGAGTGGGAAAGGTTCTTAAAATTAATTTTCTTCTGACGATTCCAAGTCTGCTGATCGTGGCGCTGCTGAATCCTATGTTCAATCATTATGGAGTAACGCCGCTTCTGTATATTGAGAGCAGTGGAAACTGGGTTACACTGGAGGCTCTGGTGTACGGTATCGTTCTGGGATGTGTACTTTTTATCATGATTCTGTGGTTCTCCTGTTATAACCATATTATGACCAGTGACAAGTTTATTTATCTGTTTGGACGGATCATCCCGGCGATGTCTTTAATGTTATCCATGGCACTCCGGTTTGTTCCCCATTTCGCAGCACAGCTGAAGGTGATCCGTAATGGACAGAAGTGTGTGGGCATGGATGTGTCGAATGGCAAATGGCTGAAAAAAGTTCGTTATGCATTAAATATGGTATCTATTTTGGTAACCTGGGCTTTGGAGAATGCGATTGAGACAGCAGATTCGATGAAAAGCCGTGGCTATGGACTGAAGGGAAGAACAGCTTTTTCCATTTACCGCTTTAACAGGCGGGATAAGATACTGGGAGCACTTCTGGCAGGACTTTGTATAGTTTTTGGATATGGATGTCATGAAGGGGCTGCATTTTCACAGTATAATCCAAGAATACTTCTGGCAGGATTTACGATATTCGGACGTGTACCGAGACAGTCCTGCAGCCCTGTTCTGGCAGTGATCACTTTTGTAAGTTTTGGGATTTTTTGTTTCCTGCCGCTTATGCTGGATCTGAGCGAGGAATATGCCATGAGGAGAAGCAGAAGTCATGTGAGAGGTGAGATGACTGTGACATACAGGCATATATATGAAGAAATGGAAGGAGAAGCAAAATGAAGATAATAGAGGTGAAAAATTTTTCCTTCCGTTATGCAAACGGGGACAAAGATTCTCTGACAGATGTTACTCTGGATGTGGAAGAGGGAACTTTTAATGTATTGTGCGGCAAAAGCGGCTGCGGTAAAAGTACTCTTCTCCGTCAGCTGAAAACAGATCTGGCACCTTTTGGAAGTAAATCAGGAGAAATCTGTTATTATGGACAGAATCTGGAGGATATCAGTCACAGACAACAGAGCCAGGAAATCGGATATGTATTGCAGAATCCGGAGAATCAGATCGTGACAGATAAGGTGTGGCATGAGCTTGCTTTCGGACTGGAGAGTCTTGGGTATGATACTCCGTCTATTCGCCTGAGAGTGGCAGAAATGGCAAGTTATTTCGGAATCCACCAGTGGTTTTACAAAAATGTATCTGAACTTTCCGGCGGACAGAAGCAGCTTCTCAATCTGGCAGCTATCATGGCAATGCATCCGAAACTTCTGATTCTGGATGAGCCTACTTCACAGCTGGATCCTATTGCGGCATCTGATTTTCTGGAAACTGTAAGGAAGATAAACAGAGATATCGGTACAACGGTAATTCTGACAGAACACAGACTTCAGGATGTGATTCCCTGGGCGGATAAAGTATATGTGATGGACAAAGGCAGTCTGATCACTCAGGGTTCCCCAAGGGAAATCGGAGAAGTTCTGAAAAGGGAACACCACGGAATGTTTCTTTCCATGCCTGTTCCTATGCAGATTTATGCAGAGGTGGAAAGTAATCTGCCCTGTCCGCTGACTGTAAGGGAAGGCAGAAACTGGATTACACAGATGATGCAGAAGACAGGACAGGAACAAAACGAGGAAGCATTGAATGAACCTGTTTCCAAAAATACTACAGAGAAAGGCGGCAGACTGCGAAGAACTCTGGATACGATTAAAGAAAAAATTCCACGTGCTGTTCAGAAAGAATCGCTGGCAATCGAGGTAAAAGATGTATGGTTCCGTTATGAGAAGGACAGCCGGGATGTGGTGCAGAATCTGAATCTGGAAGTACGACAGGGAGAATTTTATGCATTGGTTGGAGGAAACGGGACAGGGAAAAGTACTACACTGTCTCTGATCAGCCGTGTGCGCGCACCGTACAGAGGAAAAATCCTGCTGAATGGTACAGATATCAGACGTTATACAGACTCTCAGCTTTACAGAGGATATCTGGGGGTTCTGCCGCAGAATCCTCAGAGTATGTTCATTAAAAAGACAGTACGTGAGGATCTGTATTCTATTATCGGAGGTGCAAAAGAAAAGAAATCTCCGGAATATTCGGCTTCCATGAAAAAAGCAGAGGCTATAGAAGGGATTGTAAGTCTGACCAGACTGGAAGGACTGCTGGATCGCCATCCTTATGATCTCAGCGGTGGAGAACAACAGCGACTGGCCCTGGCGAAGGTACTGCTTTTACAGCCGAGACTTCTGCTGATGGATGAACCAACCAAAGGACTGGATGCAGAGTATAAGCAGGAACTGGGCGAAATACTGAAGAAACTTCAGGAGCATGGAATTACAATTTTTATGATTTCCCACGATGTGGAATTCGTGGCAGAATATGCAGACAGAGTGGGTCTGTTCTTTCAGGGAAATGTGGTGACAAGCAAAACAGCAGGTGAATTTTTTGCAGGAAACAGTTTTTATACTACTGCTGCCAACCGTATGGCCAGGCATTATTTTCCTGAGGCAGTTACCGGAAAGGAGGTGGCTGCGTGCTTGAAGGAAAGGCTTTAGACCAGTTTATGGACCGGTTCTGGGGCGGAGAGCAGGCAGATCAGTCTCCGGAATCGATGCTGTCCGAAGCAGAACTTCAGGAATATGAACTGAAGGAGGATGGGCTTATTATCCAGCCTATTCATAAAGGAAAAATAGAACGGAGAACATGGATCGGACTGATCATGTTCCTGGCATTTGTACCGCTGGTGCTTTATATTCTGGTACACAAGTTTCATGGAAGACATGATGTGGCAGTGAGCCTGATCGTGCTTGCCTATTCTATGATCCCGTTTTTTATGGTGTTTGAGGGCAGACATCCGCAGGCCAGAGAAATCATGGTCATTGCAGTAATGGCTGCTCTGGGAGTGGCAGGACGAAGTGCATTTTTTATGATCGGAAGTTTTAAGCCCATTGCAGCTGTTGTGATCCTTACTGGGGTATCCCTGGGAGGAGAGGCAGGTTTTCTGTGTGCATGTCTGATCATGATGGTTTCGAACATGTTTTTCGGGCAGGGGCCGTGGACGCCGTGGCAAATGTTCTCGTATGGAATGATCGGCTATCTGGCAGGAATCCTTTTTCAGAAGGGAATCCTGAAGGCAAGGAAACTGGATCTGTGCATATACGGATTTTTGAGTGTATTTCTGATTTTCGGAGGAATCATGAATCCTGCGTCGATTCTGATGGCATACGGAAGAATTACAAAGAAAAGTCTGATCGCATTTTATATTTCAGGTGCACCTGTGGATCTGGTACAGGCTACTTCTACCGTGATTTTTCTGTGGATCTTAAGCAGACCTCTGCTGGAAAAACTGGAAAGAGTAAAGAGAAAATACGGGCTTTTACAGAAACCGGAGAAAAAGGAGGAAAATGAAAATGAGTAAAAGTAGATTACGGCAGGCATTAAAAGGGCTGATACTGACAGCCGGACTTGGTGTGGGAATCTTTGCGTTCGGACAGACGGATGCACTGGCGGACACACTGACTCTGACTGTGGAGAAGAACACTATAGGGCAGGGGATGCTCCTTGATCCTGTACAGGTGGAATTTAGTAAAGGGGAGTCCTGTGCAGATGTAGTGCTCCGCGGTATGAAGGAACATAACATTACACCAATCTATACCTTGGATTCCAGTTATGGCTTTTATCTGTCAGGAGTCAAAAACTGTGACAGCGGCAGTGTAAATCTTCCGGACTGTATCAAAAAAGTTATGACAGAGTGCAAAACCTGGACTGGTGACTCACTGGAGCTTACAGCTAACAAGTATGCACCGGATCTGACAGAGTTTTCTTACTGCAGTGCCTCAGGCTGGATTTATACATTGAATGATGAATTCATGGGAGTAGGTATGGGAGCCAGTTATCCGAGTGACGGCAGTGTGATTCGTGTTATGTTTGCTCTGTGCGGCGGTGCGGATATTACAGGAAAAGACCCAAATAACGGTAATAAGCAGATTTTTGAAGCTGCCAACAAAAGTAAACTGATCACCCTGATGGGAAAAGTTAATGCAGATCCGGCCAGATGGGCACAGGGACAGGGCTTTAACAGTGCATGGGCAGAAGCAAATCGTGTTTTGAATAAACTGGATGCTTCAAAAAATACAGTATTTGAAGCAGTGGAACTTCTGCAGAGTGTAGAGGAAACGCTTCCGCCGGAAGTAAAAGTGATCAGTCTGAACGAAAAAGAGACTACTCTGGTAAAAGGTGATACCTGTACATTGACTGCATCTGTAGTTCCTTCAAATGCATATCAGAACATCAGCTGGAAATCTTCAGAGCCGTCTGTGGTATCCGTAGAGAACGGAACTGTAACTGCTTTGTCTGAGGGAACTGCAGTAATTACAGCAAGTTCTTCGAATGGGGTGTCTGCATCCTGTAAAGTGACAGTAAAAGAATCACCTAAAAAACTGTTTCTGGCAGGTGCACCGGAAATCACAAAGTGTCAGGCATCCGGAAAAAATGTAGTGCTCACCTGGAAAGCTTATGATAATGCCGATTCTTATCTGATTCTCAGACGAAAACCTGGAGTATACAAATTTACCCAGATCGCGGCTACCACAAAGCTGGCATATACAGATACAAAGGCAGAAGCAAAAACATCATATTATTACAGTGTACAGGCTGTTTCAAAAAAATGGGGAGTTAAATCCGGCTATAACAAAAATATTCTTGTAAAGACACAGGCAGTCGTGAAAGCACCTGGAAAGACAACACTGACAGTAACACCAGGTAAGAAGAAAGCATATCTGAAATGGAAAAAAGCGACAGATGCGCAGGGCTATATTGTATACCGTGCAACATCTAAAAACGGAACTTATAAAGCAATTGCAGCGATCAAGAAAGGAACAACCATTAAGTATACAGATAAAAAGGTTTCTTCTAAAAGAACCTATTATTACAGGGTAAGAGCTTATCGTGTTGTAAACGGTAAAAAAATGTATGGTTCCTATTCTTCTGTAAAAGCAGCAAAAATCAAATAAATGGAATCAGATCAGACAGCCATGTAAATGGTAAATATCCGTCTGATCATAAAACAGAAAATTCCGGGTATGATCTGCGACAGGACAGACGGCCCGGAATTTTTCGACCTTTATTGCGCGGAATGTGTTTGTGGTGTATAATCAGAAGATAATGAGCAAAATTTATGGATAAGCAAGGATATAAGGTGAACGACTTTGAAAAAGAAGATTGAAGAACTCTTAAATGGAAAATTTGAATATGAACAGCCGCAGCTTATATTTTCTGAGGAGAAGATAGAGGTTACGGTGAAAGCCGGGGATGTGTACAGGGGAGAACTGTATTTCGGCACAGAGGACAATCGCAGGATCCGTGGATATATCACCTCTTCAAACCGACGTGTAGTGCCGGGAATGGATAAATTTTCCGGAACCACTGTGCGTCTGCAGTATGGTGTGGACGGCAATGGGATGCGGCCGGGGGAGAAGCATGAAGGATGGCTTTGCTTTACCACCAATATCGGAGAATATAAACTGCCGTTTCTGATCCGGGCGGAGAAAACAGAACTTAAGAGTATAGCAGGCGAAGTTCCGGATATGGATACTTTTGTGAAGATTGCAAAAGATGATTTTAAAGAAGCATACCGTATTTTTACAGACCGCAGATTCGAACTCCTTTTGCAGAATGCAGATAAGAAGGAGAAGGCTCTTTATAAAGGATTATCAAAACAGCCGGTGACGTTTCAGCATGTGGAGGAGTTCCTTGTTGGGACCGGAAAGAAGAAACCGGTTAAAATTGAATTAAAGTCTGAGCATAACAGCTTTTATGACATCCGTGAATCTGTCCGTGAATCATTTACAATTCAGAAGAATGGCTGGGGACATCTCAGACTTGATGTGGAAGCAAAGGGAGACTTCCTTGAGGTATCCAGACATGTGGTCACAGATGAGGATTTTATAGGAAGCTATTATCAGGTTGAATATGTAATTCACAGAGATCAGTTAAAAAAAGGACGTCAATTTGGTGAAATTACGGTAAAGAGTCCTTATCAGCAGCTTACCTATCAGATCACTGCATCAATGGAACCGAAGGTACAATTAAAGACGGAAATCCATGCGAAACAATATAAACTGGAACTGATGAGAGATCTTCTGGAGCATTTATGCGGAAGACTTGATGGTAAGACATGGATCGGAAGCAGCAGATTTATTATTAATCAGCTTAAAGAAGAAGGATGTGACTATCCGGAATATCAGATGTATGAAGCATATGTTCTTCATGCAGAAGGCGAGGACAGTCAGGCACAGGAAATCCTTAAAAGATTTCAGCATAATAATTTTGCAAGAGAGAATCTCGAACTGGCAGGAGTGTATCTGTACCTTTGCATGCTTACCGGGCTGCATAGGGATAAAGAACAGGCATCCAGACGTCTGCATAGTTTCTTTATGCAGAAGGAGGATAGCTTCCTGTTGTTTAAACTGTGGATGGAAATGAACCCGGAGGATAAGGGATCAGCTTCACGGCTTGTATTTATGATGGAGGAGCTTTTTGAAAAAGGATGCAGAAGTCCGTTCCTTTATCTGGAAGCGTGGAATTATATCGCACAGGATATCTCACTTTTGCACAGAATGAGCAGTTTCTGGGCACAGGTATTCCTTTTTGCAGGCCAGAAAGGTCTTATGACAGAAGAACTGGTGATGAGATTTGCCTACCTTACAGGGTATGAGAGAAAATTCAGTAGAAGCATGTACAGAGCGCTGGCTTATGGATATGATGTATTTGAGTCAGAGGATACGCTGGAGGCTATCTGCAGATATATCATGCTCGGAGATCCCAGAAAGCCGGAATATTTCAGATGGTTTTCACTGGCTGTAGACAAGGGGATCAGACTTACCAGATTATATGAGTATTATGTGGAAACTATGGATACTTCCTATCAGAGGCAACTTCCGAAACCTCTGTTAATGTATTTCACATATAATAATAATTCTCTTGGTGATGACAAAAAGGCATTTATTTATGCAAGCATCATCAGCAATAAGGATCACCAGCCGCAGACTTATGAGGATTATCGTGAACATATGCAGGCTTTTGCATTACAGAAGGCCGGGGAAGGACGTATGAATGAGAATTATGCGATCCTTTATCAGGAATTTCTGAAAGAACCGGAGACGCAGGAACAGGCACAGCTGCTTGCAGAGAAACTATTTACAAACAGACTTTACTGCGATGATAAAAAAATACGTTATGTGATCGTACGCCATGAACAGCTCAGGGAAGAAGAATGTTATCCTTGTATTCAGGGTGTTGCATATCCGAGAATTTATACAGATGATGCAGTGATCCTGTTTCAGGATGAGAAACAGAGACGTTATGCGGCAACTGTAGATTATAATGTGAAGAAGTTGTTTGATGAGCGGGAACTGACAGAGAGAATCCTGACTTATGATGTAGATGAACCGGGACTGGTGCTTTACTGTTGTGAGAATACAGAACCTGATCTTTCGAACCTGAGTGTATTTCAGAGAATTCCTCAGGCAGAAGAGTTTTCTGATGAGTATCAGAGAAGTATCAGAGAGAAATTACTTGCTTATTATACCGGTAATACCAATGGGGATGATCCGGATGATTATATGAGGCAGATCGATTATAAGCAGTATGCAGAGGTAGACAGGACAGGATTACTGGAGATACTGATCGCAAGAGGTCTGTACTCTCAGGCAATGTCTGTTGTTTCGGAATTTGGTTATGAAGGAATTAAGACAGAAAGCCTGCTCAGACTTACCAGCAGAATGCTGACACGCTGTGAGATGGAGGAAGATGAAGAACTTCTTGCTCTTGCTTCAGAGGTATACAGGTATGGAAAATATGATGAGGTGATCCTGAAATATTTGATGGATTACAGATTTGGCCCGATAGATGAACTTCTGTCTGTATGGAAAAGTGCGCAGGGGTTTGATATGGATACCTATGAAATGGATGAGAAACTGCTGGGACTGCTGATGTTTACTTCAGACTATCGTAAAGAAGGTGAAAAGATCCTTGAAGATTATGTCCGTCACAGTGGAAGAGAGATGATAAGAGGGGCATATCTTACACAGACTGCGTATGGAACTTTTGTGAGAGAATATCCTATGAGCATTTTTGTGCGCGACCAGCTGGAATATGCATATAAGCAGAAATGGCCGGTTGATTTTGTGTGCAGTCTTGCGTTGCTGGAGGCTTATTCCAAGGAGAAGAATCTGGATGAGGAACAGCTGCAGATTGTGGGAGAGATTTTGCAGAAGTGTATAAAGAAGAATATGCAGTTTGCATTCTTTAAGAAGCTTCCGACATCTGTTCTGAGCCCATATCAGCTGGATGACAAGACTTTTGTGGAATATCATACAGATCCTGAAGCGAGAGTGACTCTTTTTTATGCACTTGATGCAGGACTTGGAAATCAGCCGAAGTATCAGACTGAGCCGTTACGTAATATGTATGAGGGAATTTATACAAAATCCTTTACACTGTTTTACGGAGAGTCTCTGAGGTATTATTTTAAATCAGAAGCAGGAGATCAGATAAACCAGACACAGGAACGTGTGATCACTATGAGCAGAGTAGAAGGAGCACCTGTAAGTAAGTATCATCTGATTAACCAGATACTTTCAGCACGCAGACTGGATAAGGGGACGGAAGTACTTTCTCAGGTAAAGAAATATCTCCGTCAGGAACAGTATGTAAAGAGTATGTTTGTGATTGAGAGGGAAGATCAGGATCAGGAAGCTCTGAAACCAGGAGGAACAGATGAACGAAATTCGTGATATAATCGTGGGATTGGACTTTGGCAGAGAAAATTCCCAGATATGCTATTATGACCGTAAGGGCGACGAACCCAGGTCACTTTCTATGAAAGTAGGAGGAAATCAGTACGAAGCCCCCAGCTGTTTATGCTGGCGGCCGGAACAGATGGATTATTGTGTAGGCCTTGAAGCGGAATATTTTGTCCGCGAAAAAGACGGCATTATGATTGACAATGTTTATGGGATCTGTGAAAAAAGAGATTCTGTACTGGTAGAGGGAAAGAAGTTTGCACCGTGGGAGATACTTGCTCAGTTCCTTAATGGAATGTTGAAATTCCTGGGAGTGACAGAATTACTTAAGAATGTAAAGTGCGTAGTGGTGACGTTGCCGGAACTGACAATTATTCAGGTGGAGAATTTTCAGAAAGCATTTGAAGCTATGGGATTTTCTCATGAGAAATATATGCTGCTGGATTATGGAGAGAGCTTCTATTATTATATACTTTCACAGAAAAGGGAGACATGGAACCGAAGTGTTGCGTGGTATGCCTTTAAGTCAGAGTGTGTACAGTTTCGTAAGATGACCATGAACGGAGCTACAAAGCCGGTTACAGTGAAACTGGAGGAGCCGGTGGAAGTGACTCTTCCGACAGAAGCTGAAGAAAGAGATACTGAGTTTTGTAAATTCGTCCAGAAAACGCTGGGAAAGGATCTGTTTTCAAGCATTCAGATTACGGGAGATGGTTTTTCGCAGGAATGGGCAGAACAGTCAGTAAGGCTGTTATGTTATCAGAAACGTAAAGTTTTTTATGGAAATAATCTTTTTGCAAAAGGAGCATGTGCAGCAGGAAAAGAGAAGCTTGAAAATAAGATGCTGAAAGGGTATCGTTTCTTAAGTGATTCTCTGGTCATGACTGATGTGGGAATGGAAATGAGAGTGATGGGATCTCCCACATATTATCCGTTGATCGAGGCCGGAAATAACTGGTATGACAGCAAGACATCCTGTGAACTGATCCTTGATGACACAGAGGAACTGGTATTTGTTGTAAGTACTTATGACAGATCCGAGAAGAGACGTGTGGGAATGATGCTTCCGGGCATACCTGTTCGTCCAAACAAGACAACAAGGCTGCGGCTGGAACTGCAGTATATTTCTGCAACAGAGTGTAAAGTTACTGTGACGGATCTGGGCTTCGGGGAGATGTTTCCGTCATGCGGAAAAGTCTGGACAGAAACTGTAGAATGGTAAAGGAGATGAATAAATGAGCGGATATATTTTATGTCAGACAAAAAAAGCTGAACATCCTTACTTTATTACAAATATCAGCATGAATATTTATTCAATAGAAGAGCTATGTTATTATTTGTATCATAATCTTTACCTGGCAGATGATACAGTTTTTAATGAAGAATTATGCAGCTGGATTGATGAAGAACTTGAACTTCCGGTTCTGGCTGCGAAGCTGAGAAAGAACATGGAAAGAAATGCAGGTGCAGAGGATATGCTGTATCCTGTTTTTAAAGAGATCAATTACCTGACCTATGAAGAAATGAAGAAGCTGAATAACCGGCTTACTGTGATGAGCAGTGAACGTGCGGCAGTCCGCCAGAAGAGAAAAGGAGACTCGCTGATTGAGAATGGTATGTATGTAAATGCGATTCAGGTTTATCAGAAGATTCTGGAGAGAGGGAATCTGGATGAACAGAGGCGTGGATTTGAAGCATCTGTGAGATACAATCTGGGATGTGCATACAGTTATCTCTTTCAGATGGAGAAGGCGGCGGAATGTTTCCTTGCGTCTTACAGAAAAGAGCATTCTCTGAAATCGCTGCAGGCATATCTTCTTGCCCGTAAGAGTATTCAGAAAGATACAGATTATGATAAAGTTATGGAAGAACTTGAAACAGAAGAGAACATGAGAAATGAAGTGAAAGAGAATATTAAACAATCTCTGAATGCATTTGCCGCGATCCCTGAAAGGAAAACAGAAGAGAAGAATCTGGATACAGTACTTGAAACAATTACAAAAGAATATCACAGAAGTACAGGGCGCTGTTCACTCCATGCCCAGTAACGGGCAGCAAACAATGCTTGACAGGAGGGAAAGTGTGTGATAGGATTAACACATACTTTCACATGGTAGAGTGGCTATGTGGTAAATAACAAAACAGATAAAGAGGAGATATTTATCATGAAAAAGAGATCTTTAGCAGTACTCATGGCAGGAATTATGGCAGCTTCTATGATGACAGGCGTTGTTTCTGTATATGCAGACGCTGACAGCAAGACATTAACTGTAGGATTTGATGCAGAGTATCCTCCTTTCGGATATAAAGACGATAATGGAGATTATGTCGGTTTCGACCTTGACCTTGCGCAGGAAGTATGTGACAACCTCGGATGGGAACTTGTAAAGAAACCGATTAACTGGGATTCTAAGGATATGGAACTGAATTCCGGATCTATCGACTGTATCTGGAATGGATTTACAATTAACGGACGTGAGGATGATTATACATGGTCAGATCCATATCTGAATAATGAGCAGGTAATGGTGGTTGCAGCTGATTCAGGAATTGAGAAGCTGGATGATCTGGCTGGCAAGAATGTAGTTGTACAGGCTGCTTCCGCTGCACTGGATGCATTAAACAGTGATGATAACAAAGACCTGACAGCAAGTTTTGGTTCTCTGACAGAGAATCCTGATTACAATACAGCATTTATGAATCTGGATTCCGGAGCAGCAGATGCGATCGCAGTAGATATCGGTGTTGCCAAATATCAGCTTTCCCAGAGAGAAGAGGGTAAATATGTGATCCTTGACGAGCCGATCCAGAGCGAACAGTACGGTATCGGATTTAAGAAAGGCAACGATGAACTGAAAGATACTGTATGGGATGAAGTTCTCAAGCTTTATGATGCAGGTGAAGTTGATAAGCTTGCAGAGAAATATGAAGTTGCAGATATGCTTTGCATCGGAGATGATGATGAGAAGTCAGCAGATAAGAAAGACGATGCAGCAGAGGATGCGGATACAGATGCTTCTGAGGCAGAAACAGCAGAGGAAGATGCAGAATAATCCAGCAAGTAGGATTCTTTCTTGTAATAGCAATGATACAAGAGGGCAGACTTGTACAGGGCTGTCCGCATTATAAAAGGAATGGAGGGTACATTTGTGCACCCTCTTTTCTTACTGTACAGGAGAAATTTTTGGGAGGAAAGGTTATGTCTTTAAGTGTAATGCTGCAGCAGCTTGCCAGTGGTATGGTAGTGTCTGTGGAGATTTTTGTGGTGACACTGATTTTTTCGCTTCCGCTGGGACTGCTGATCTGCTTTGGCAGAATGGCAAAGAATCCGGTGATTCGCGGGATTGTATCTGCCTACATATCAGTTATGAGAGGAACACCGTTAATGCTGCAGTTAATGGTTGTATATTTCGGACCGTATTTTATTTTTGGAATCCGTATTTCAATGGGGTACAGTCTGATCGCGGTATTTATTGCCTTTAGTATTAACTATGCTGCATATTTTGCAGAAATCTACAGAGGCGGTATTGAATCTATTTCAGCGGGACAGTACGAAGCTGCAAAGATTCTGGGATACAGTAAGGTGCAGACATTTTTCAGGATTATCCTGCCGCAGGTGATTAAGAGAATTCTTCCATCTGTGACAAATGAGGTTATTACACTGGTAAAGGATACATCGCTGGCGTTTGTAGTAGCAGTTGCGGAGATGTTTACCATTGCAAAACAGATTGCGAGTGCACAGACAACTATGATGCCGTTTGTGATCGCAGCTGTGTTCTATTTTGTCTTTAATCTGATCGTTGCAATTGTAATGGACAAGCTGGAGAAAAAACTGAATTATTATCGTTAAATGTAAGGCCGGGAAAGAGAGTTTGTTTCCCGGCAGTTTTAACAGAATGCGGATGAGTTTATCCGGCTGAAAAATATCATATTTGAGAGGAAAATTATTATGGTATTATTTGAAATGAAACATATAAAGAAGAGTTTCGGTAGTCTGGAGGTTTTGAAAGACATTTCTCTTCAGGTAGAGGAAGGTGAGGTTTTAAGTATTATCGGTCCTTCCGGTTCTGGTAAATCCACACTTCTTCGCTGTGCAACCGGGCTTGAGACACCGGACAGCGGTGAGATCATCAAGCAGGGTGATGTGGGACTGGTGTTCCAGAATTTTAACCTTTTTCCACACTTTTCTGTATTAAAGAATATTACAGATGCACCGATCAGAGTGCAGAAGAGAAAGAAGGAAGAAGTTTATGCCCAGGCAAGGATGCTTCTGAAACAGATGGGACTTTCAGACAGAGAGAATGCATATCCTTTCCAGCTTTCCGGCGGACAGCAGCAGCGAGTTTCCATTGCGCGTGCATTATGCATGAATCCGAAGATCCTGTTTTTTGATGAACCAACTTCCGCACTTGACCCGGAACTGACAGGTGAGATCCTTAAGGTAATCAAAGATCTGGCTGCGGAGCATATCACAATGGTAATTGTTACCCATGAGATGACATTTGCAAGAGATATTTCTGATCATATCATTTTTATGGATAAAGGTCTGATCGCAGTAGAAGGAACCCCACAGGAAGTATTTGCCTCAGATCATGCACGAATGAGGGAATTTCTTGGCAAATTCCATCAGGGATAAGGTTTTTGTGGTTGCTTTTAGAAGAATGATGTTATATAATTTCAACGTACGCAGTGAAACAGAGCAAAGTTCCTGATCTTCATGTGTAACTGTGATAAACGAAACACAGAACAGAAATTCATAAGAACTGGCGTGTTTTATGTTGCGTACAGAAGCGAAATAAAAGATAAAGAATCCTATTAATAAGAAACAGGAGAGTGAAGATGAGTACAGACAGATATGTAAGTCCTTTATCAGAACGTTATGCCAGCAAAGAAATGCAGTATATTTTTTCTCCGGATATGAAGTTCCGTACATGGAGAAAACTCTGGATCGCACTTGCTGAGACAGAGAAAGAGCTTGGGCTTAACATTACACAGGAGCAGATCGATGAACTGAAAGCACATGCAGAGGATATTAATTATGATGTTGCAAAAGAACGTGAACGTCAGGTGCGTCATGATGTTATGTCTCATGTATATGCATATGGAGTGCAGTGCCCTAAGGCAAAAGGAATCATCCATCTGGGAGCAACCTCCTGTTATGTAGGTGATAATACAGATATTATTGTAATGACAGAGGCGCTGAAGCTTGTCCGCAAGAAACTGGTCAATGTTATTGCTGAACTTTCTGCTTTCGCTGATAAATATAAAGAGCAGCCGACTCTGGCGTTCACACATTTCCAGCCTGCACAGCCGACTACAGTCGGTAAGCGTGCAACACTCTGGACACAGGAGTTCCTGCTTGATCTGGAAGATCTGGAGTATGTTCTTGGTACAATGAAGCTTCTTGGATCTAAGGGAACAACCGGAACACAGGCCAGCTTTCTGGAGCTGTTTGACGGAGACCAGGAAACCATCGACAAGATCGATCCAATGATCGCAGAGAAGATGGGATTCAAGGAATGCTATCCGGTATCCGGACAGACATATTCCCGTAAAGTAGACACACGTGTTGCCAATATTCTGGCAGGAATCGCTGCAAGTGCACACAAGATGTCAAATGATATCCGTCTCCTTCAGCATCTGAAGGAAGTAGAAGAACCATTTGAAAAATCTCAGATAGGATCTTCTGCAATGGCTTATAAGAGAAATCCTATGAGAAGTGAGCGTATTGCTTCCCTTTCCAGATATGTAATGGTAGATGCTCTTAATCCGGCGATCACATCTGCTACTCAGTGGTTTGAGAGAACTCTGGATGACTCTGCAAATAAACGTCTGAGCATTCCGGAGGGATTCCTTGCGATCGATGGAATCCTGGATCTCTGCCTGAACGTTGTAGACGGACTGGTTGTTTATCCTAAGGTTATTGAGAAACACATGATGGCTGAGCTTCCGTTCATGGCTACAGAGAACATCATGATGGATGCTGTTAAGGCAGGCGGTGACCGTCAGGAACTTCATGAACGTATCCGTGAGCTTTCCATGGAGGCAGGTAAAACTGTCAAAGTAGAAGGTAAGGATAATAATCTGCTGGAGCTGATCGCAGCAGACCCTGCGTTCAATCTTTCTCTGGAAGATCTGCAGAAGTCCATGGATCCGAAGAAATATATCGGACGTGCGAAAGAGCAGACAGAGAGATTTGTGAATACAGTGGTTCAGCCAATCCTTGATTCCCATAAGGATCTTCTGGGAGTTAAAGCTGAGATCAATGTCTGATTATAATTGTTTAACATTTATATAGAAGAGAAAAATGGGGAACGGTTATATCTGATATAACAAAACAAAGGTAAAAATTGCAGCAAGCCGGGATCTGTCTGACCCCGGTGTTGTTGCGCAAATACAGGAGGAATTCTATAATGGTAAAAGCAGTTGTTGGTGCTAACTGGGGAGATGAAGGTAAAGGTAAGATTACCGATATGCTCGCTGAGAAAGCTGATATTATCGTAAGATTTCAGGGTGGTGCAAACGCAGGCCATACAATCGTAAATAACTATGGTAAATTTGCGCTTCATACTCTGCCGTCAGGTGTATTCTACAACCACACTACAAGTGTGATCGGAAACGGCGTTGCCCTGAATATTCCGGTATTCTTTAAAGAGTACAATGAAGTTGTAAGCAGAGGTGTTCCGGCTCCGAAGATCCTGATCTCCGAGAGAGCACAGATGGTTATGCCATACCACATTCTTTTTGACCAGTACGAAGAAGAGCGTCTGGGCGGCAAATCCTTCGGATCTACTAAATCCGGTATTGCTCCATTCTATTCAGACAAATACGCAAAGATCGGTTTCCAGGTAAGCGAACTTTTTGACGAGGAACATCTGAAAGAGAAACTTACAAGCGTATGCGAGACAAAGAACATTCTTCTTGAGCATTTATATCATAAACCGCTCCTTAATGTAGATGAACTGTTTGCAGAGCTTATGGAATACAAGAAAATGGTTGAGCCATATGTATGCGATGTATCTCTGTATCTGTGGAATGCATTAAAAGAAGGCAAAGAAGTTCTTCTTGAGGGACAGCTTGGTTCTCTGAAAGACCCTGACCACGGAATTTATCCAATGGTTACATCTTCTTCCACACTGGCAGGATACGGTGCCGTAGGTGCTGGCCTTCCTCCATATGAGATCAAACAGATCGTTACTGTATGCAAAGCTTACTCCAGTGCAGTAGGTGCAGGTGCATTCGTTTCTGAGATTTTTGGTGAAGAAGCTGATGAGCTGAGAAGACGCGGCGGCGACGGTGGTGAGTTCGGTGCTACTACAGGACGTCCGAGACGTATGGGATGGTTTGACTGTGTTGCTTCCAAATACGGATGCCGTCTGCAGGGAACTACAGATGTTGCTTTCACAGTTCTTGATGTACTTGGATATCTGGATGAAATCCCGGTTTGTACAGGATATGAGATTGATGGAAAAGTAACAACAGACTTCCCGACAACTACACTGCTTGAGAAAGCAAAACCGGTTCTGGAAACACTTCCAGGATGGAAATGCGATATCCGCGGAATCAAGAAATACGAAGATCTGCCGGAGAACTGCAGAAAGTATGTTGAATTCGTAGAGAAACACATCGGATTCCCGATCACCATGATCTCTAATGGTCCGGGACGTGATGATATCATCTACAGAAATAAATAATATAGTAAGAAGTTATTGTTTATGCGGACAGTAACCTGAATATGACAATATACGCCGGGGAAATTCTCCGGCGTGTAGTTTATCCGGAAATATGCCCGCAGATATAGAAAGAATGAATAATAAAAAGAGGATTATGAAAAAAGACAATAATAAATTAAAAAAAATCGGTGCATGGACAGCAATCATTATTTTGCTTCTTGCATGTTGCATGCCAATGTTTTTCGCATTTGGAAAAGGGGAAAATTCTCAGAACTACTTTAAGGCATCTCTTGCAGTGGCTATTATGGTTCCTTTGCTTGCTTATGCAATGTGGCTGGTGTACAGAATTTTAAATAAGAATAAAAAGGCGGTGGATTCAGGCATGGAAAATATTATTTTTGATGTTGGACAGGTCCTTGTAAAATATGATTGGGAGACCTATCTTGACAGTTTTAATTTCCCTGAAGAAGAGAGGGACAGGATTGCAAAAGCAGTCTTTATGAGCAATGTATGGAATGAGAGAGACAGAAGCAGTGAAGATGAGCAGTATTATGTGGAACAGATGGTAAAAGCTGCACCGGAATATGAAAACGATATCCGTGAGGTAATGCGCCGCTCGGATGAGACAATCAAGAAAACAGATTATGCAGATACCTGGGTAAAATATCTTAAAAATCAGGGATATCATGTATACATCCTGTCTAACTATGCAACAGATACTTTAGAGAGAACAGGCGACAAGCTTACATTCCTCAAATATGTGGACGGGGCAGTATTTTCATGCCAGGTAAAGCAGATTAAACCTGAACCGGCAATCTATAAAACATTAATTGAGCGCTATAATCTTGACCCTCAGAAATCTGTATTTCTGGATGACAGAGCAGAGAACTGCGAAGCTGCCAGAAAGCGGGGAATTCATGCAATTCAGTTTGAATCTTTCAAACAGGCAGCAGCAGAACTGGAGAAACTTGGTGTGAAATAAAGTTCACCAAAAATACAAAGAATATGGTTTGTATTTTTGGCAAAAAGATGATATAATAAAAAAGCTTGTGAGAGGAAAATTTTCCACATGTTTCCACACAGGCATAATACCTATGAAATATTGGAAAAGAGGATTAAGGAAATGAGCGATAAAACAATCTTAGAGCAGTGGCGTTCAATCGCCTATGACCAGCAGGCAGACCGTAATAAACTTCAGAGATTTTGGGCAAATTATTTTAATATTGAAAAAGGAATTTATGAGCAGCTTCTCAGCAATCCGGACGAAGTAGTAACCGGTACAGTTAAAGAACTCGCAGAGAAATACGGACAGGAAGTTCTGACAATGGTTGGTTTCCTTGACGGAATCAATGACAGTCTGAAGATCCCGAACCCAATCGAGACAATGGATGAGAATACAAAAGTTTCTCTGTGCTTTGATAAAGAACTTCTTTATAAGAATATGGTAGATGCAAGAGCTGACTGGCTGTATGAGCTGCCACAGTGGGATGCAATCTTTACACCGGAAAAGAGAAAAGAACTTTATCTTGAGCAGAAGAAATCCGGAACAGTTGTAAAAGCAAAGAAGATCGGACGTAATGATCCGTGTCCATGCGGAAGCGGTAAGAAATATAAATATTGCTGCGGAAAGAATGCGTAAGTATCCGAATCTGGAATATATTATTGTGCTGGGTGCCCATGTAGATGGCACACGGCTTACATTGGCCCTTCTGGAACGTACCAGAAGGGCTTTGCAGTATCTGGAAGAGAACCCTGATACAAAAGCTGTACTGTCCGGCGGAAAGGGGGACGGGGAGTCGCTCTCAGAAGCTCAGGCAATGTGCGATTATCTGGTAGAACACGGGATTGACAGAGAACGTTTGATTCTGGAAGAGAGATCCACCAGTACAACCGAGAATCTCAAATTCAGTCTGGCATTGATCGGACTGGATCATTCGGTAGGTGTGGTTACTAATAACTTTCATGTATTCCGCGGTACTGCAATTGGCAGAAAATGTGGATGTAAAGAGATTTATCCGATTCCTTCAAAGTACTGTTCCTGGAGACTTCTGATATATATTCCAAGAGAAATTCTGGCGATTATAAAAGACAAAATAATGGGAAATCTGTAAGATATACTCAGAATATGACAATAAAAAATGCAGGCGGAAGATCTGACTTCCTTCTGCATTTTTTATCTATCACAGGAAATTTATTTTACAGAGAAATATTTCTCTTTAATAACAGAAACAGGCATATCCTGTCCTGTCCAGATTTTAAATGCTTTGGCTCCCTGATGGAGAAGCATATACATTCCGTTAAAAGTCTGGCAGCCCGCAGCTTTGGCTTCTCTGAGAAGCCTGGTTTCCTGCGGTTCATATACAACGTCGGCGACAACAAGCCCCGGGCGGAACAGAGAAGTATCTTTGATAATGGTATCATCAACATCCGGAACCATGCCGACAGAAGTAGCGTTGATCAGCAGATAACTTTGTGCAATGGAATTCTTTAATGCTTTATGGTCATCATTGTCAAAAAGACAGACCTGACATCCTGTTTTTGCAGAGAGGTTCTCTGCGAACTTGTGGGTGCGGTTCCAGTATCTGCTTGTACGTCTTGCAAAAATATGTACAGAAGCTGCACCGTCCAGGGCGGACTGTGCACAGATTGCCATAGAAGCTCCGCCGACTCCCATAACTGTAATATTCTTTCCTGAAATATCATGTCCTGCGTCACGTACAGACTGCATAAAACCATATCCGTCTGTATTGTATCCGATCAGTTTTCCGTTGTCATTCAGAACTGTATTGACGGCCCCGATCAGCTGTGCTTCAGGGGAAAGCTCATCCAGCAGTTCTACAATTTTATTCTTATTCGGCATGGTAAGGTTGAATCCTCGAATGCCGCATGTCTTTAATCCTGCAACTGCTGCAGGAAGGGTCTCTTCATTTACATCAAAACATAAATATACATAATCAAGTCCGAGGAGACGGAATGCCTCATTATGCATTAAAGGGGAAATACTGTGTGCGACAGGGCTGCCCAGAAGTGCAGTGAGACCTGTGTGTCCGGTAATTGTATTCATGTTTAAATCCTCCAGTCTGTTTCATTTAAGAAACATAAAAATCACCCATGTAAAACATAGAAATTATCTATCATTTTATTCTAAGTTAAATCATATGTCAATAAATCAGAGGATAAAATTTTGTCGGTTTAGTGCGATAAATTCTAAGACAGGGGTCTGCTCTTTTGACAAAATCCGCGCGTTTCATCCCGTATAATGAGTAGCACTTACCGAAGTGAAGGAGAAGCTGTTCGGTGTAGAGCCACGTAGCGAAGCGGATGATTTTATCTGCTTGACTGGCATCAGACAGGGGGACGGAAATGCATTATGAGATATACATAGATGTTGTATTTTTCACAAATCTCCTGATAGATTACATACTTCTCAGGCTTACAGGAATATTGTTTCAATGCACCAAAAGTCGGAAACGTATACTTCTCGGTGCGATAGCAGGAGCGCTTTTTTCATGTGGGATTATTTATCTGCGCTACTATCTGAAGTCAGAGATTTTTCTTCCGGCACTGGTGCTGCTGCATGGAGGCTGTGCAGCGGGAATGCTGGTGATAGGGTGTGATCTGAAGAGGGGAAGCCTGTTGCTTAAGGCTATTCTTACTTTATATTTTGCCGCATTTTTGTGCGGAGGATTGTGGGAAGCAATGGCAGGGGAGAAATTGACATTCAAAATGTTTCTGATTCTTGCCGCTGCTGCATGGTTCGGAAGTACAGCACTGGCATATCTGACAGACTCCCTGAGAATACGGACAAAAAATATTTACCCGGTGACCATATTTTACAAAGGAAAGAGCTGTTCTTTTCACGGTTTTTATGATTCAGGGAATCTGCTTACAGATTCTGTCAATGGAAAACCGGTATCAGTGGGTACAATAGAGGTTTTGTCTGAAATATGTTCAAAAGAAACAGTAAACTGTTTGAGACACCTGAAAGAAAATCCCGGAGAACTGCAAAATACAGAGGCTGCAGGACTTCATCCACATTTTATTATTTTTCACAGTATAGGAAATGAGCAGGGGATGATGTTGGCTGTTACACTGGAGAAACTTTGTATTCAGACTCCGACGGAGGTCATTTGTGTGGACAGACCGGTACTTGCATTTTCATTTGATACATCCGCTTTTGGTAAGGAATACGAGGTGCTTTTGAATTCCAGATTACTTTAACAGGAGGGGTTGTGACTATGAGCTGTTATCCATTTCAGGTAGTGTCAAGAATGGTGATGAACCGTTCGGGAGATGTTTTTTATATTGGAGGGAATGACGTTCTTCCCGCACCATTGGAACCGCAGCGTGAAGCATTTGTGCTTCAGAAGCTTGGAACAGGACAGGAGGAAGAAGCGAAATCAATTCTGATCGAACATAATTTAAGGCTTGTTGTATATATTGCAAGGAAGTTTGACAATACAGGAGTTGGGGTGGAGGATCTGATTTCTATTGGAACTATAGGACTGATCAAAGCAATCAATACATTTAACCCTGTAAAGAATATCAAACTTGCTACTTATGCGTCCAGATGTATTGAGAATGAAATTCTGATGTATCTTCGACGCAACAGCAAGACGAAGATGGAAGTGTCCATAGATGAACCGCTCAATGTGGACTGGGATGGTAATGAACTGTTGTTGTCTGATATTCTTGGAACAGATGAGGATGTGATTTCGCGGCGGCTTGAGGATGAAGTAGAGATTTCGTTGCTTTCAAAAGCAATCAGCAAACTTTCACCAAGGGAACAGACGATTATCCGATTGAGATTTGGCCTGGGCAAAGATAACAGTACCGAGAAAACACAGAAGGAAGTAGCTGACTTTCTGGGAATTTCACAGTCATATATTTCAAGGCTGGAAAAAAGGATTATGAAACGTCTGAAAAAAGAAATTGTAAAATATGAATAGACGTAACCGGGGAATGTAGTATAATGAACTCATGTACAGGAGAGATATGGCACAGAAAAAACATAAGATAAAAGGGTAGAAAAAGGTGAAGATAAATAAATTGCAGATACAAGAATGCAAAGATAAAACAGAAAAACAGAATGCAGGGGTTCAGCTGCTGGAGAACTGCAGTTTATGTCCGCGAAATTGTCATGCAGACAGAACTGCGGGAAAAACAGGATACTGCGGAATGGATCAGACTCTGAGAGTGGCAAGGGCAGCATTGCATATGTGGGAGGAACCATGTATTTCAGGAGCCAGAGGTTCAGGGGCAGTCTTTTTTTCCGGATGTAATCTGCGGTGCTGTTTCTGTCAGAATCGTGATATCGCTATTGGTGACAGCGGACTTGAGATTACAGTGGAAAGACTTTCCGAAATATTTCTGGAACTGCAGGAAAAGGGCGCTGCAAATATTAATCTGGTAACAGGAACACATTATGTTCCTCAGATTATCGCTGCGCTGGACATTGCCAAAAAGCAAGGACTGGATCTTCCGGTTATTTATAATTGTGGAGGATATGAAAGGGTAGAGGCATTGAGAATGCTGGACGGATATGTGGATGTATATCTGCCGGACTATAAGTATGCACAGAGTGAATTGGCCGGAAATTTTTCTCATGCATATGATTATCCCGAAAAGGCACTGCAGGCGATCAGTGAAATGGTACGGCAGACAGGGAAAACGGAATTTAATGAAAACGGATATATTCAGAAAGGTACGATTGTCCGGCATCTGATACTGCCGGGACATACGAAAAATTCAAAAGAGGCACTGAAAATTCTGCATGAGATGTTTGGACACAGGATATATATCAGTATTATGAATCAGTATACGCCTGTTTTTGAACAGAAAAAATATACGGAGTTAAATCGATGTGTAACCAAAAGGGAATATGAAAAAATTCTGGATTATGCATTTGAGATTGGAATAGAAAATGGATTCTTTCAGGACGGAAAAACTGCCAGAGAAAGTTTCATTCCCGCATTTAATTATGAGGGAGTACAAAAAGATGCTGTAAAATAAAAAAACTCCCATAAATGGAAGGAGGCCGGTACTTTCGTACCGGCGCGTATGAAAAAGAAAAATATTTATAGAAAGACTTATCGCCTTTCTAAATATAATTATATCCAATAAATGTGAAAAAACTGTGAACATAATGTGAAAACTAAAAATTATTTTCTATATCTTTTTTCTCTTAAAATTTCCTCCAGGTATCTCTTACAAATAACAGCAGCAGAGGGAAGATCTCCAGGCGGCCTGCCAGCATATCAAAAGTAAGAATAAGCTTTGAAAACCAGGAAAACATGCCAAAGTTTCCGGTAGGTCCAACAAGTTCAAGACCGGGACCAATGTTATTGAATGTTGCTACAACCGCTGTAAAATTCGTAATCAGATCAAAATCATCAAAAGCGATCAGAAATATGGATGCTGCGAAAATCAGCACATATACAATAAAGAAAATATTTGTAGAACGGACAACTTCGTGAGGGATGGCTTTGCCATCCATTTTTATTTTCTTTACAGCATTCGGATGCAGAAAAATATGCAATTCCTTGCGGACAGTTTTGCACAGAATCAGGATTCTGGAAACTTTAATACCGCCGCCGGTACTTCCTGCGCAGGCACCGATAAACATCAGCAGGACCAGGATCGTACGGGAAATTTCCGGCCATCCATTGAAATCTGTTGTGGCATATCCGGTGGTCGTGATGATAGAACCAACCTGGAAAGCTGCCTGCTGAAATGCTTTTGCGGCACTTCCGAAAATATGATAGATATTGCAGGTGATGATCAGGATTGCGATACCAATGATTCCAAAATAGTAGCGTACCTCTTCCATCTTGAATGCCTGTGCAAATTTCTTTGTAAGAATAAAGAAGTATGCATTAAAGTTAACACCAAATAAAATCATAAAAATTGTGATGACATTCTGCAGATAAGGACTGTAGCTTGCCATGCTGTCATTTTTGATACCGAATCCACCGGTACCTGCTGTGCCAAAAGCTGTACAGATCGTGTCAAAGAGTGGCATGCCGCCAATCAGAAGCAGAACAATCTGAACCATGGTCATTGCAAAATAAATGGTATACAGGATTTTGGCTGTTGACTGTACTTTTGGGGCAAGCTTGCTTACAGAAGGCCCCGGGCTTTCTGCCTTCATCAGATTCATGTGGTATCCGCCGGTAAGAGGCAGAAGAGAAAGGATAAAGACCAGAACTCCCATACCGCCGATCCAGTGAGTGAAGCTTCGCCATATCAGCATGCAGTGTGGAAGTGCTTCTACATTGCTGAGGATACTGGCACCTGTTGTAGTAAAACCGGAAACGGTTTCAAACAGTGCATCAACAGGATTCGGGATGCTGTGGCTGAGTACAAATGGGATTGCACCCATAATACTCAGAACGATCCAGCTTAATGCTACTGTTACGAATCCCTCTTTCGTGTAGAAAGCCTTTCGTGTTGGTTTCTTCCAGGTAAGGGGAATTCCGATGGCCAGGCACAATACAATGGTGATCAGAAAAGCAACGCCGGAAATTTCCTGATAGATTAAAGCAGTGACTACAGGCAGAACCATGAATGCGGCCTCAATTTCCAGGATCATTCCGATGATATAAATAATAATGGAATAATTCATAAACTGGCTCCTTTACTTTTCCAGAATATCTGTGATATCACGCAGCCCCTTATGAGTGGTTACGATGATCACAGTATCTCCTACCTGAATCGTATCCTGACCGCGTGGAATCTTAACCTGACCGTTTCGATTAAGATATCCGACCAGAAGATTCTTCCTCAGGTTCAGATCAGATAACGGGATACCCACTACAGGTGAATTTTCACGAATTGCAAATTCCAGAGCTTCGGCCTGATTATCCAGGATATGATAAAGGGTTTCAATGTTACTTCCGATGCTGTTCTGCATGGCACGTACATACTGCAGAATATAGTCGGCAGTGATATACTTTGGATAAATAACACTTCCAATATCAAGACTGTCAATAACATCATCGAAAGAGAGACGGTTTACTTTGGCTACCAGCTTGGCTTTGGAAATTGTTTTTGCAAAAAGTGCCAGGAATACATTTTCTTCATCCATATTGGTAAGCGATACGAATGCCTCTGCACGGGCAAGCCCTTCCTCCATAAGAAGAGATCGGTCTGTACCGTCGCCATTGATAATGGTTGCATCCGGGAGCAGATCGCTTAAGGTTTCGCAGCGGTGTTCATTCTGCTCAATGATCTTTACCGAGATATTCATGTCAAGGAGCGCTTTTGTAAGGTAATAAGAAATAGTGCCGCCGCCTACAATAATAGCATTCTTTACCTGATTGGTCTTGAGACCGATTTTCTTGAAAAATGCTGCTGCGTTTACCGGTGATGCAAGGATTGAAATCATATCTCCGTCGTGGACTACATAATTACCACCAGGTATGGAAACAGAGTCACGGCTTTCTACTGCACAGAACAGAACGTCGCAGCGAAGCTTTTCCGTAATGCGGGAAATGGTCATACCGTCCAGATCGAATTCCGGAAGAACCTTAAATTTCAGCATTTCCACACGGCCTCTGGCAAAGGTATCGATTTTGATCGCAGACGGGAATCTCAGAAGACGGGAGATTTCCTGTGCAGCTGCAAGCTCGGGGTTAATGATCATGGTAACACCCAGACGCTTTTTGATAAAACCGATTTCCTTGGCATAGATAGGGTTGCGGACACGGGCAATCGTCTGACAGTGACCTGTTTTCTGCGCAATGAGACAGCACAGAAGATTCATTTCATCAGAGCCGGTTACTGCGATCAGAATATCTGCATTCTCAATTCCTGCTTCCATCAGAGTGTTGATACTTGCACCGTTTCCTACAATTCCAAGGGCATCAATATCATCCTGAAGAGAGTTTATTACATTAGAAGAAACGTCTATCAGAGTGATATCGGATTCTTCTTCCTGAAGCTGTTCTGCCAGAGTACGTCCGACCTTACCGCACCCAACAATAATTATCTGCATAATTCCTCCAATAAGGGGGCTGTCACATGAAAAGATATGTGAAACAGCCCCGTTTATATAATATATTTGCTTTTTGGTTGCTAATGAAGCAAGGATACTATAGCACTGTTAGAGACATTTGTAAACATGAAATTTTTGTGAAGTTTTCCATGCATTTTTACAGTGAAATCGGATGGCATTATTCCGGTATGGTCACGATTTTAAAATAATGACATAAAATATAGGGTAAACAGATTCGTAACTGTTTGGTGCCTTACATTAACCCATTGTCGGTGATAGAGGTTTAAGTTGTATGTTCGAGACGGTTAATTGCTGAATAGTTGCACAGAATCATAGAAAGAAAGGGATTGGATATGGATAATTATCAGATGGGGCGTTCCTGTAACAGACCGTATAACCGGACCTGTGGCATGAACAGACCACAGCCTGCAGATAGAGAATCAAACAGATCCGGATGTATGGAAAGGGGGAGAAAGGCTGAAAACTGCAATTGTGTGATGCCCGGAAGCAAGGAAAAGAGTGACGAGATGTTTTCTCATTTACAGTATCTGGAACCTGCTATGGCTTACGTGCCGTGTCAGAAATTCACCGAAAACTTTCCTCTGCAGTATGCATTGAGTGTAGGAACTGTTTTTCCTCAGCTATGTAAGCCGTTTTGTGGAAAGAGAGGTGTGCGCAGATGAAACAGAACTGTTCCGGACGGCAGCTTCTGGATCGTATTGATCAGGTCAGCTTTGCCGTAAATGATATGAACTTATATCTCGACACACATCCCTGTGATGAAAAAGCTCTCGTGTATTGCCGGGAACTTGTACAGGAACGAAAGAAACTGTTAAAAGAGTACGCAGAAATGTACGGTCCTCTCACTGTTGACAGCACAGATCAGACCGAAGAATCTATCTGGAAGTGGATGGAACAGCCATTTCCGTGGGAAAAGGAAGGAGGGCGCAGATAGTTTATGTGGAATTATGAAAAAAGACTTCAGTATCCGATAAATATTACACAACCGAATGCGAAGATCGCGCAATATATTATGAGTCAGTACGGTGGACCTGACGGCGAGATCGGTGCTTCCATGCGATATCTTTCACAGAGATTTACCATGCCGAACCGCATAACGACCGCTGTGTTAAATGATATTGGTACGGAAGAACTCAGCCACCTGGAAATGGTATCTACTATTGTGCATCAGTTGACTCGTGACCTTTCCATGGAAGAAATCGAAAAGTCCGGCTTTGGTCCTTACTATATTGACCATACTGTCGGAATCTGGCCTCAGGCAGCGGGCGGGGTTCCGTTTAACGCATGTGAATTCCAGAGCAAGGGAGATCCTATTACTGATTTGTTTGAGGACCTTGCTGCAGAACAGAAAGCACGGTCTACCTATGACAATATTCTTCGCGTAGTACGTGATATGCCTGAAATTGCAGACCCGATTAAGTTCCTTCGTGCAAGAGAAGTAGTACATTTCCAGAGATTCGGTGAAGCACTCCGTTCTATTCAGGAGGAACTGGATGCGAAGAATTTCTATGCTTTTAATCCGAGCTTTGACAATCCATGTACTGCTTCCTGTGACAGATGCAACTAAGTTACCGGTCATTCCGTTCTCAGTAACGTAACTGATATATAATATTAGAAAAGTGTTCCGTGTGGATGGAACACTTTTCTTTTCTGTGATATACTACAGGAGAGAAAAAATGCTGTATTGTCAGCAGAAATCTGTAAAATACAAAAAGTTAAAATGAAATTGTCAGGAGGATACATGAAGATGAAACTTACAATACTGGGAACCGGAAATGCAAAAGTGACGAAGTGTTATAACACCTGCTTTACTTTAAATGAAGATAAAGAATATTTTATGATTGACGGAGGCGGCGGAAGTACGATCCTGAAACAGCTGGAGGATGCGGGAATCAGCTGGAAGGATATCAGTACGATTTTTGTTACTCATAAACATATTGACCATCTGCTGGGAATCATCTGGATGCTCAGGATGTACTGTCAGGGAATGGCAAGAGGACAGTTTGACGGAGAAGTGACGATTTATGGACATGATGAAGTGATCGGTCTGCTGAAACAGATGGCAGAGATGCTTCTGACACCAAAGGAAACGAAATTTATCGGAGAGAAAGTCTGTCTGGAAGAGGTAAAAGACGGAGAAGAAAGAATGATCCTGGGACATAAGGTGACATTCTTTGACATCCTGTCTACAAAAGCAAAACAGTTTGGCTTCTGTATGGAATATGCTGATGGGAAGAAACTGACCTGTTGCGGAGATGAGCCGTATAATGAATGTGAACATAAGTATGCAGTAAACAGTACATGGCTTCTCCACGAAGCATTTTGCCTGTTTTCTCAGGCAGACAAGTTCAAACCTTATGAAAAACATCATTCTACAGTGAAAGATGCATGTCAGCTTGCTCAGGATCTGAATGTGGATAATCTGATCCTTTATCATACAGAAGACAAGAATATTTCCAGACGAAAAGAACTCTATACAGAAGAGGGCAGACAATATTACAAAGGAAATCTTCTGATTCCGGATGATCTGGAAACATTTGAGTTATAAAGTAATAACTGTTTCAAAGTTTTTTGACGCTATGATTCTGCGCCATTATTCTGAAGGAAAACAGGAATCTTTTAAACTCTGCAATATAATATATAATTAGATAATCAGGAGAATATACATATGAAAAGAAAATTACAGTCACTAATTTTATCACTATTTCTTCTGCTGTTTACACTGGTTCCGCATTCAGCGTTAATAGTGAATGCGGCATCAGGAGGAGATATGGCAGTTCATTTCCTTGATGTGGGTCAGGGTAATGCGATTCTGGTACAGTCCGGCGGACAGAATCTGTTGTATGACGGTGGAGATCAGAGTCATGCAGATCAGGTTGTATCCTATTTACAGCAGCAGAATGTACAGACCATTGATTATATGATTTCTTCTCATTATGATGAGGATCACCTTGGCGGTCTTGTAAAGTGCCTGAACAGTTTCGAAGTGAGCAATGTTTTCGGTCCGGATTACGTTCATACGTCAAATCTGTTTAATACTTTTATGAATACTGCCACTGCAAATGCGATCATCGTGCAGTATCCGTCTGTAGGTGATACTTTTGACTTCGGGACCGGAAGCTTTACGGTTCTTGCACCGGATGGTATCAGCCAGAACAGTAATGATAACTCTTTGGTGATCAAACTTGAGAATGGTTCAAACAGCTTTATTTTTACCGGAGATGCAGAGGAAACCAGTGAGCAGGATATGATCAGTACGGGAATGAACCTTGACTGTGATGTCCTTTCTGTGGGACATCATGGATCAGCAAGCTCAACTACATGGGATTTCCTTGAGGCAACTTCACCGTCTTATGCTGTAATAAGCTGTGGAGTCAACAATCAGTATAATCATCCGTCAGCAGAAACGATGGGACGTTTGTCAGATATGGAGATTCCGGTATTCCGTACAGATAAGCAGGGAACGATCGTTGCTTTATCTGACGGAACAACAATTTCCTGGTCACAGGACCCATGCAATGATTATACTTCCGGAGATGCTGCTCAGTATCAGGATGGATCTGCTGTTTCTGAACAGGAACCGGCACAGACACAGAATCAGATACAGGAAGAAACACAGGAACAGTCTTATGGAAATATGGTATGGATTCCGGCAACAGGTGAAAAATATCACAGGATTCCCAATTGCGGAAGAATGAATCCTGATACTGCCAGGGAGGTAACACAATCTGAAGCAGAAGCTATGGGATATGGTCCCTGCAGTAAATGCTTTTAACCAAATCAAGTAAGTTCCCTGCTTAAATCGCGAAAGGTAATATTGAAATCAGGCAGAGGGGAAAGGAGCAAAGTATATGAGATATGAAATTAAAGGTGATACATTACCGGTAGTGATCTGCTATCTGGATAACGGAGAAAAGATTGTAACAGAGGGTGGAGGAATGTCATGGATGTCGCCGAATATGAAAATGGAGACGACTTCTAACGGTGGAATCGGAAAGATGTTCGGACGTATGTTTTCGGGAGAGAAAATGTTTCAGAACATTTACACAGCAGTTGGCGGCAGTGGAATGATCGCATTTGCATCCTGTTTTCCGGGCTCGATCCGTGCATTTAATATCACACCGGAAAATGAGATCATAGCACAGAAATCAGCGTTTCTTGCCAGTGAAGCGGGAGTTGACTGCGCTGTACATTTCAGCAGAAAATTCAGCGCAGGGCTCTTTGGAGGCGAAGGATTTATCATGCAGCGATTCTCGGGAAACGGAACTCTGTTTGCTGAATTTGACGGACATGTTGTAGAATATGAGTTAAAAGCAGGTCAGAAGATTGTGATCGATACCGGGCATCTTGCAGCAATGAGTGCAAGCTGTCAGATGGAAATCGTAACAGTGCCGGGAGTAAAAAATATGCTTTTCGGCGGGGAGGGTGTATTTAATACAGAGGTAACAGGTCCTGGTCATGTATGGCTACAGACTATGCCGATCAGTAATGTGGCAGGGGTACTCAGACAGTATATGACAACAGGAAAAGAATAAGAACAGAAACAAAAAGCTTCGGAATATTCAGATATAATTTCTGATTTCCGGAGCTTTTATTTATGCACTGTGATCAATGGAGGATACCGGCGGCAGAGTGTCGCAGGTGGTATTATTCTGAGAAAATGTCTCCATAATCCCTGTAATTGTTTTATGCAGATAAGGACGGTATTCAGTCATAGGTACAGGCTGCTGATACAGAATACAACTGTAGCACGTGGAACCTACCAGCTCAATGATCGTAAAAAGAAGCAGTTCAGGGTTCTTGTAATGAAGCCCGTTCTGAGCCAGCATGTCCAGATAGGACTGATAAAAGTTATATTCGTCATCAGGCATTTTCTCTTCAAAGGCACCTTTGAATACGCCCCATGCGAGATTTTTGGAAATAAACAGAAGGAGCGTCCGGTCCTGATCGAGTTCAGTGAGAATATAATCAACAATGAAATGTACCTGCTGGTCAAATTCGGTGATATGAGCATTCTGCAGAGCTTCGTGTGCATGGAAAAACAGCTCACATGTCTTGTGAGATACAAGTTTATTACGGATATCATACTTGTCTTTGAAATATAGATAAAAGGTACCCTTGGCAACGCCAGCCTGATTCACAATATCTGAAATTGTAGTTTTGGTTAGCCCCTTTGTAGTAAAAAGATCGAAAGCTGTATTAAACAAAGCGTCTTTTTTCTTTTTTTTATTCACTTCCAGTTTTCCCATAACAGATTCTCCCTCCTCCAGTTATCTGTTATCTTTTATTTTAAACAAAAGTGACCAAAAGTCAATATTACATTTTTAACCCGAAAAAATTTAGACAATTTGTGAAGAATGTTGATTGACTGACAGTCAGTTTTGGTATATAACATTTCATGAGATAAAAAATGACTGTTGGTCATAGAATGATTAAACAGTATCAATAAGGAAAAAAGAAAAGGAGAGAAAAATGATTAAGGTAGGAAAGTGGATTGCAAAACACAAAATACTGATCATTATCATCGGAATTGTATTACTGATTCCGGCATATCTCGGTATGGCTGCAACCAGAATTAATTATGATGTATTAAGTTACCTGCCGGATACCCTGGAAACAGTTGAGGGCCAGGATATCATGGTAGACCAGTTTGGAATGGGAGCGTTTTCCATGATAGTCGTGGAAGACATGGAACTCAAAGATGTGGCTGCTCTGAAAGAAAAAATAGAAGCAGTAGACCATGTAAAGAAAGTTTTATGGTATGACAGTGTTCTGGATGTTTCCGTTCCTGTAGAGATGCTTCCAAAGGACTTAAGAGATGCATTTTTTAATGGGAATGCAACAATGATGATCGCACTGTTTGACAATACAACATCATCTGAAACTTCCATGGATGCAGTAACAGAAATCCGTAAGATAACTTCTGAGAACTGCTTTGTCAGCGGAATGACAGGTATTGTTACTGATATTAAACAGATCGCACTCAAGGAAATGCCGATTTATGTTGTCATTGCATCCTGCCTCTCATTAGTAGTACTGCTTCTTGCAATGGATTCTCTGGTTGTTCCGGTACTCTTCCTGCTCTGCATCGGCGTAGCAGTTTTATACAACCTTGGAAGTAACATTTTCCTTGGTCAGATTTCCTATATCACTCAGGCGCTGACTGCAGTCCTTCAGTTAGGTGTTACCATGGACTATTCCATTTTCCTGTTGAACAGTTACGAGGAGAATAAGAAACGATTTGAAGGTGATAAAGAGAGAGCTATGGCACATGCCATCAACGCAACTTTCAAATCTGTAATCGGAAGTTCTATTACAACAGTTGCCGGATTTATTGCACTTTGCTTTATGACCTTCGCACTTGGACGTGATATGGGTATCGTAATGGCAAAGGGAGTTATTATCGGCGTTTTATGTTGCGTAACCTTACTTCCGGCTCTGGTACTTACCTTTGACAAAGCAATTGAGAAGACAACACATAAGCCGCTGCTTCCAAGCTTTGACAAAGCATCAGCATTTATTACCAAACATTATAAAGTATGGCTGATCATTTTCCTGGTAATGCTTTTCCCGGCTATCCATGGAAACAACAATCTGAAAAACTACTATAATATTGATAAATCACTTCCTTCTACCCTGGACAGTAACGTGGCAAACGCAAAACTTCAGGATACCTTTAACATGAACAATGTACATATGGTATTATTAAAGAAGGGATTGACGTCAAAAGAGAAGACAGAAATGCTCAACCAGATCAAAGATGTTGACGGTGTGAAATGGGCACTTGGAATGGATTCCTTCGTAGGTGCCGCATTCCCGGATACCATGATCCCAAGTGATCTGAAGAAGATGCTGGAGAGCGATGAATATGAAATGGAATTTATCTGTTCTGAGTATAAGACAGCGACGGACGAGGTCAACAACCAGATCGATGAGATCCAGAAAATTGTAAAAGGCTACAGCCCGGAATCCATGGTGATCGGTGAGGCACCTCTGACAAAAGACTTACAGGACGTAACAGATGTAGACTTAAAGACTGTAAATACAGTTTCCATCCTGGCGATCTTTGTTATTATCATGGTCGTATTCAAATCAATTTCTCTTCCATTTATTCTGGTTGCAGTTATTGAGTTCGCGATCTTCGTCAATATGTCTGTTCCGTATTATCAGGGAAAAGAAGTCGTATTCGTAGCAAGTATCGTTATCGGATGTATCCAGCTGGGTGCAACTGTTGACTATGCAATCCTGATGACCAGCAGATATCAGAAAGAGCGAGGCCTTGGAAAGAGCAAGAAAGAATCCATTGCCATTGCACATAAGACTTCAATGAAGTCCATAGTGATCAGTGGATGCAGTTTCTTCGCAGCAACTTTCGGTGTTGGCCTTTACACACAGGTTGATATGATCGGAAGTATCACAAACCTGCTCTCACGTGGTGCAGTTATCAGTACTTTAGTTGTACTGCTGGTACTGCCTGCAATGTTTATGATATTTGATCCGCTCATCTGCCATACATCTATTGGATTTATCAAGAAGAAAACGGCAGAAGAGAAGAAAAAATAAAGAACATAGAATTATATAAAGAAGCCTATTGTAGAAAGATAGAATATAAAGGAGTAATCTATTATGAACAGAAACAGAAAGAAAGCAGCTGCAGCATCACTTGCAGCAGGAATGGCCGTAGTTCTTGGAGCAGGTACTGTAATGGCAGCTGTTTCAACAAGTGACAGTGGAGTTCAGAAGGAAGAGACTGTTTATGTAAATACAACAGCAGCCGGAGATGTAACAGATGTTACCGTATCTAACTGGCTGAAGAATTCAGGAGACAGTTCAGGATCTGAGATCAAAGATACTTCCGATCTGACAGATATCAAGAATGTAAAAGGTGATGAAACTTTTACACAGAACGGTGATAACCTGACATGGAATACAGACGGAAAAGATATTTATTATCAGGGAAAAACTGACAAAGATCTCCCGGTTTCTGTAGAAATCAAATATTATCTGGACGGAACAGAAATTTCACCGGATGACCTGGCTGGAAAAACCGGTCACCTCAAAATGGAAGTGACTTATACCAATACTTCCAAGACAACTAAGAAAGTAAATGGAAAGAATGCAGAGATCTATTCCCCATTTGTTATGGTAACCGGAATGATTCTTTCTACAGATAATTTTAGTAATGTAACTGTAGATAACGGTAAGGTGATTTCTGATGGAAGCAGAAATATTGTAGTAGGCCTTGGAATGCCTGGAATGAAAGAGAGTCTTGATCTGTCCTCTGATATTGCAGATGACGTAGATATTCCGGAAGGTTTTACAATGGAAGCAGATGTTACAGACTGCGAGATGAGTTCTGCATTTACGGTAGCTATGTCAGATATCTTCAGCGATATTGATCTGGATAACATCGACGGACTGGATGATCTGAAAGATTCCATGAAAGATCTGACAGATGCAGCAGTAAAACTGGTAGACGGAACCAAGGATCTCTATGATGGAACCAGTACATTGAATGATAAATATAAAGAGTTCTATGATGGAATCGGAACTCTCAAATCCGGTGTCGGTGATCTTAACGATGGTGCAAAAGAACTGGATGACGGTGCGAAACAGTTAAGTACAGGAGCACAGACTTTAAGCACAGGAGCAGAGTCATTAAGCAGTGGAGTTTCTTCTTATACATCAGGAGCAGATACACTTTCTGACGGAATCAAACAGTATACTGCAGGGGTAGATACACTGGACAGCAAGATGTCAGAATATGAAGCCGGAATGAAGAGCCTTACAGATGGTGTTAATGCATATGTTGCAGGCGGTAATCAGCTTGCAGGCGGTGTACAGAACTATGTAAACGGTGCGACTACTTTGACAGATGGAATGCAGCAGTACATTGCAGGAGCTAATCAGCTTGCAGGCGGTGTGAGCCAGTATGTAGGCGGCATCAAGAGTCTTGTTGAGGGAATCGGACAGATGACTCCTGGAATTGATTCAGCTGTGAACGGAATTCAGACTGCTGTGGATAAAATGTCAGCACTTTCATCTTCGATTGATGCAAAACAGATTTCTGAGTTTAGTCAGAACGTAACTGCTTATACAACAGGAGTTACTTCCTATACATCTAAAGTAAAAGAATATGTTGCAGGAGTAGAGCAGCTTGCAGCAGGTCTGTCAAAACTTCAGAGTGCGTTGAATGATATGTCAGGTTCTCAGACAGCATCTGTACAGGAAAGTGCACAGGCGATGGCAAATAAGTTAAATGAAAGCGCAGATGTGATGAACAGCCAGGCAGATGCTATTGAATCCTGGATCAGTGATGCTTCAAATGTTTCTGTAGATGCATCTTCTGTAAATGCAGGTGTTGCAGCTGTAAGCAGCAAGCTTGAAGCGGCAGAATCTGCTTTAAATAATATTGATTACAGCAATATGGATGATGCGACTGCAGCAGCAGTGGAAGCAGCTGTAAGTGGTGCATTGGGATCAATTCAGTCAGCAGAGGAAAGTGCATCTAATATTGATGCATCCACAGTTACAGCATCTGCACCTGATACATCTGCATTACAGGCAGCTGCAAGCAGCCTGAGAGCATCCGCAGACAGTGCGGCAGCAACAGCAGATTCAGAAGGAGAAACAGTAAACAACGGCGTTGAACAGCTTCAGCAGCAGTTACAGGCATTAAGTACAGGATTAAAGAGCGTGAAAGAAACAGTAGACCAGCTTGATGCGAGTGCAAAACAGCTGACTGCAAATGATGAAACATTAACATCCAGCGGAGATCAGCTCTCTGCTATGGGAACAGAACTTGCCAAAGGTGTAAACGGCATGAATACTCTGTTTACTGAGCTTGGTGAACAGTTACCGGAGATGTTAGAGGGTATTGAGCAGCTTAAGGCCGGATCTGCTCAGCTTACAGAAGCAAACAAATCTCTGCAGAGCGGATATGAGAACCTTGCAAAAGCCAGCACAGAGCAGCTGATTTCAGGAGCAGACACACTTTTGAGTTCAGGCAAAACATTAACAGCCGGAATCACACAGCTTCAGGGTGAGAACAATGCTAATGCACAGGCACTGTTAAAAGGTGCAAAGACTCTTAAGAGCGCAAGAAAGAGCCTGACGAGCGGTATGTCACAGATCAGCTCTGCAACAGGTCAGCTTACAAGCGGTGTAGCTACACTTGCTTCTAACAGCGGAGCATTGTACAGCGGAGCATCTCAGCTCTCTTCTAACAGCTCTACATTAAACAGCGGAGCATCTCAGCTTACATCCGGAGCACAGACACTTGCATCCGGAGCACAGACACTTGCATCCGGAACAGGCAGCCTTGTTTCCGGAACACAGACATTGCTTGACGGAACAAATGAACTGTCAGATGGAAGTGACCAGCTTAAGGATGGAATCAAAGAGCTCAATGACGGTGCGAAAGAATTAAATAAAGGTCAGAAGAAATTCTACAAAGAAGGTATCAAGAAACTGGATGATACAGTAAACGGAGATCTTCAGGATATCCTCGACAGATTTGAAGCAATCCAGTCTGATGATGTAATGTATACAACATTTACAGACAGATCCAGTGATATGGACGGAAATGTTAAATTTATCTTTGAATCCGATCCGATTGAGATTGCTGATGATGAAGAATAACAGATTCAAACTTTATGCTGTTGAAAACAAAGTAAACAGCTGGTATATTGAAAATTAAGGCAAGTCAATATGGCGGTTACTTAATATTCGATGTACTGGTATTACGATTAAATGGGGCAGGTGTATCAGACAACTGTCCCATTGCTTATGTATAAGCTTTCTGATATAATGAAAAAGAATGATTACCGGGAAGGAATACCCGGAAGTAAAAAAAGTGATCCGGAAACAAATCAGATGAATGATTCTGCTTGACTTCTGGTATCAGAAGAGATATTCTCTGATTGGTGAAAATGATATTTTAGAAAGCGACAGGTGATTAAATGCAAAATACAAAATCACGAAAGCAATCTTATACAGCTTCATCCTCCAGAAGCGGGGCGCGCCGGAAAGCAAAGGTTGATTATTATGATTACAGTCTTGTGGCGGTTATTGTATTGCTGACCTGTTTCGGCCTTATTATGTTGTACAGTACAAGTTCATATACCGCTGAATTAAAATACGGGGATGATATGTTTTTCTTTAAGAAGCAGGCAATGATCAGTGTGGCATGTATCATTATGGCATTGGTTATTTCGAGAATCAATTATCATATACTGAACCGCTTTGCTACAATCCTGTATCTGGCCGCGCTGGCATTGATGATGCTGGTAAAAACTCCGCTGGGACAGTCTGCAAACGGTGCACAGAGATGGCTTAATCTGGGACCAATCCAATTTCAGCCGGCAGAAATTGCCAAGATCGCAGTTATTGTATGTCTGCCATATATGATCGTGCATATGGGAAAGAAGGTTCGTACTTTAAAAGGATGTATGGTGCTTGGCGGTGCAGGAGCATTACTTGCACTTGTTGCATATGTATTTACAGATAACCTGAGTACTGCGATCATTATTTTCTGCATTACTGCGGGACTGATATTTGTAGCGCATCCTGATACAAGAATCTTTGTTATCATCGCAGGTGTGGTAATTGCAGTGGGGGTGATCGGAGTCATATTCCTGAATGCTACTGCAAGTGTTGATGGCAGCGGAAGTTTCCGTCTGAGACGAATTATGGTATGGCTTCACCCTGAGGATTACGCGGATACCTGGGGATATCAGACGATTCAGGCATTATATGCCATTGGTTCAGGGGGCTTTTTTGGCAGAGGGCTTGGAAACAGTATCCAGAAGCTTGGAAGTGTACCTGAGGCTCAGAATGATATGATCTTCTCGATCATATGTGAGGAACTTGGCATTTTTGGAGGACTTATCGTGCTGATGCTGTATGCCTATCTGCTATATAGACTGTTCTTTATCGCACAGAATGCTCCGGATATGTTTGGTTCACTGATGGTCAGCGGAATCTTTATTCATATTGCACTGCAGGTTATTCTGAACATCGCAGTTGTTGTAAATCTCATGCCGAATACAGGTGTTACATTACCATTTATCAGTTACGGCGGTACGTCGGTTCTGTTTCTTATGGCGGAGATGGGCCTTGCACTGAGTGTGGCAAGGCAGATCCGGTTTGAAGAATAACGCAAAAAGATCACAGTAAAATTAAATAAAATAGTGCTTGACAAACAGAAGTGAAGAATATATACTTTGAACATCAAAGTAATTGAACACGATTTAGGTGTGTCAGACAGAACAAACAGTAAATCAATTGTTCGGTTAGAAGAAAAATGAAGCGGATGTTTACCGCTTAATAAAATATTAAAGAAACAAGTAATATCCGGAATACAGACAGTCCGGGACTTGAATTAAAGGAGAAGAGAACTATGTTAGAAAAAATGAGTGAAATGATCGCAGAGCAGTTAAATTGTGACGCAGCAGAGATTAATGCTGACACATCTTTCAAGGATGACCTTGGAGCAGATTCCCTTGACCTCTTTGAACTGGTTATGGCTCTGGAAGACGAATACAACATTGAGATCCCGGCAGAAGACCTTACAGACTTAACAACAGTTGGTGCTGTTATGGATTACCTGAAAGATAAAGGCGTAGAAGCTTAATTTATAACCTCCCTGGAGTCGGAAATGGCTCCCGGGAGAAATTTTTTGACACTATAATTTGAATATCAAAATATTTTAAAATAAAATAATTTGGAACAAGAACAATAGAGAGGAATCAGATATGTCACAAATTGCATTTGTATTCCCAGGACAGGGCGCACAGTACACAGGTATGGCAAAGGATTTTTACGAGAAATATCCTGTATGCCGTGAAGTGTTTGACAGAGCATCTAAAGCGTCCGGTCTTGATGTGGAAGCTTTGTGTTTTGAAGAAAATGAGAACTTAAATATTACAGAATATACACAGATTGCCATGCTGGCAGCAGAAATCGCTATACTAAGAGCTGTAGAGGAATCCGGGATCACATCTCAGGTAAATGCCGGATTAAGTCTTGGAGAGTACGGTGCACTTGTAGCTTCCGGAGTAATGACAGAAGAGGATGCCTTTGCAGTAGTGCGAAAAAGAGGAATCCTGATGCAGGAGGCATATCCGACAGGCGGTGCAATGTCAGCAGTCCTTGGAACAGATGCAGAACTCATTGAGAAAATCTGCGAGGAGACGGAAGGGATTGTATCCATTGCAAACTATAATTGCCCCGGACAGATTGTGATCACAGGAGAAGAGAAAGCAGTTGCTGCAGCAGGAGAAGCGTTAAAAGCAGTCGGCGCAAGACGTGTAATCCCGCTTAAAGTCAGTGGCCCTTTTCACTGCGGACTTTTGAGAGAAGCAGGAGAGAAACTTGGACAGGCTCTGGAAGATGTGGAGATTCAGAAGTTCACTATTCCGTATGTAACAAATGTAACCGCACAGAACGTGACAGAGACGGAACAGGTTAAAGAACTTCTTGTAAAACAGGTATCTTCCTCCGTGCGCTGGCAGCAGTGCGTAGAGCAGATGATCAGCGATGGTGTAGATACATTTATTGAGATAGGACCAGGAAAAACTCTGACCGGATTTCTTAAGAAAATCAACAGAAATGTAAAAGCCTTACATATAGAGAAAACAGAGGATCTGGAAGCAGTAAGAAAGGAGTTGTCTGTAAATGCTGAAGAATAAAGTGGCACTTGTCACAGGTGCAGGACGCGGAATCGGACGCGCCATCGCCATTGCGCTTGCAAAAGAGGGAGCAGAGGTGATCGTCAATTATAATGGTTCCGAAGAACGGGCAAAAGAAGTAAAACAAACCATTGAAGAAAATGGTGGAAAAGCTTCTATATATAAATGCAATGTAAGCGATTTTGAAGCTTGCGAAGCCATGATCAAAGATGTAGTAAAAGAATACGGACATCTGGACATTCTGGTAAATAACGCCGGAATTACTAAAGATGGTCTGATCATGAAAATGAAAGAAGAAGATTTTGATTCCGTATTAAATGTAAACCTGAAAGGCACATTTAATACCATTCGTCACAGTGCTCGCCAGATGCTGAAACAGAGAAGCGGAAAGATCATCAACATTTCTTCTGTTTCCGGAATCCTTGGAAATGCAGGACAGGCAAACTATGCAGCATCCAAAGCGGGAGTCATCGGTTTGACAAAGACAATGGCAAGAGAACTTGGCAGTCGCGGCATCACAGTAAATGCCATTGCACCGGGATTCGTAGATACAGAGATGACGGAAATACTTTCCGAAGAACTGAAAGAAAATGCATGTAAACAGATCATTCTGGGGCGTTTCGGAAAGCCGGAAGATATTGCGAATACAGCAGTATTTCTGGCATCAGACAAAGCAAATTATATTACAGGCCAGGTCATCAGCGTAGATGGCGGCATGAACGTATAAACAGACAAGGAGATTAAAATGAGAAGAGTAGTGATCACAGGTATGGGAGCTATCACTCCTGTAGGTTTAAATGTAGAGGAATTCTGGAACAGTGTAAAAGAAGGCAAAACAAATTTCGGAGAAGTAACCCGCTTTGACACAACCAAATACAGAGCACATATGGCAGCAGAGATCAACAACTTCAATGCAAAAGATTACATGGATTTCAAATCTGCCAAACGTATGGAACTTTTCAGCCAGTATGCAGTTGCAGCAGCAAAAGAAGCCATTGAGCAGTCTGGCCTTGATATGACAAAAGAAGATCCGTTCCGTGTAGGATGCAGCGTAGGAAGCGGCATCGGAAGCATGCAGGTAGTAGAAAAATCCTGCGAAATTCTGGAAACAAAAGGTCCGGGCAGACTGAATCCACTGATGATCCCATTACTGATTTCCAACATGGCATCAGGAAATGTATCCATCCAGTTCGGACTTCGTGGAAAGAACATCAACGTTGTAACTGCCTGTGCAACAGGAACTCACAGCATTGGTGAAGCGTATCGAACCATCCAGTGGTCTGATGCAGACGTAATGGTCGCAGGCGGAACAGAAGCTGCTATCACACCAACTGGTTTTGGTGGTTTCGCAGCCCTGACAGCCCTGACATCCTCCACAGACCCAAAGAGATGCTCCATTCCTTTTGACAAAGAAAGAAGCGGTTTCGTTATGGGCGAGGGTGCAGGTGTCGTAGTTCTGGAAGAACTGGAACATGCAAAAGCCCGCGGTGCAAAGATTCTTGCTGAAGTTGTAGGTTACGGTGCAACCGGTGATGCGTTCCACATTACATCCCCTGCAGAAGACGGTTCCGGTGCTGCCAAAGCAATGGAACTTGCGGTAAAAGAAGCAGGCATTTCCACAGACGACGTATGGTATGTAAATGCTCACGGCACAAGTACACACCACAATGACTTATTCGAGACCATTGCCATCAAGAAGACATTCGGTGAGCATGCAAAAGAAATGAAAGTGAACTCCACTAAGTCCATCACAGGTCATCTTCTGGGTGCGGCAGGTGCAGTAGAAGTGATCACCTGTGTCAAAGAACTTCAGGAAGGACTGATCCATCAGACCGTAGGCTATCAGGTACCGGACGAACAGTGCGACCTGGACTATGTAGGAAACGGACCTGTTAAGATGGATATCAAATATGCATTGTCTAACTCCCTTGGATTTGGCGGACATAACGCATCCTTACTTATTAAAAAATACGAAGACTGATTTTACAGAAACATAATTAATACAGATCCGGCGGAGCGAAAAAAACAGATATCTGTCTGGATCAAACAGCCTGAATAGTTAGCAGTTTCAGGCAGGAGGACATAAATGGAATTATCAAATATATTAGAACTGATCCATGCAGTCAGTGATTCAAATTTGACACAATTCAATCTGCAGGACGGAAATTTAAACATTTCCATGTCAGCAGAAAAAACAATTGTACAGCAGGTTGCAGCAAATGCAGATGCAGCATTAGCAGTCCAGTATCAGTCGACGGTACAGCCTGTGATGCAGTCAGCTGTATCATCTACTGTACAGAATCAGGCAGACAATGCTTTAATAACCGATGCCAAAGAACTCACAGGAAATGTAGTGAAATCCCCTCTTGTAGGAACCTACTACTCAGCTTCATCCCCTGACAGCGCCCCGTTCGTAAAAGTCGGGGACAAAGTAAGCAAAGGTCAGGTTCTCGGCATAGTAGAGGCAATGAAACTGATGAACGAGATTGAATCAGAATTTGACGGCACAGTCAGACAAATTCTGGTCGAAAATGAACAGATGGTAGAGTTCGGACAGCCAATGTTTGTGATAGAATAGAGAAAAAAGATAAGGAGGCAATGTTACTGAAGGAAAACTGTACAGAGTTATTTACATGAAACTGGCAGGAAACAGTAACAGACAGAGACTATGAAGCTTACAACAAAAGAAATCATGGAAATTATTCCCCACAGACACCCGTTCCTCCTGATCGACACAATCGAAGATCTGGTTCCGGGCGTAAAAGCAACAGGAAAGAAATGCATCACTTACAATGAACCACAGTTTGCCGGCCACTTTCCGCAGGAACCGATCATGCCGGGAGTTTTGATCATTGAAGCACTTGCCCAGACCGGTGCAGTTGCAATCCTGAGCAAACCGGAGAACAAGGGAAAAATCGCATATTTTGCATCCATCAACAATGCGAAATTCAAGAACAAAGTTGTTCCGGGTGACACTCTTACACTTGAGGTAGAGATCATCAAGGAAAAAGGCCCAATGGGAGTCGGCAGAGCAAAAGCCACAAATCAGGACGGTAAGGTAGCAGTGATCGCAGAACTGACTTTTGCAGTAGGAGCATAACAAATGTTTGGAAAAATTTTAATCGCCAACCGTGGCGAAATCGCAGTGCGCATTATCCGTGCATGCCGTGAAATGGGAATCCGCACAGTTGCCGTATATTCAGAAGCAGACAGAGATGCCCTGCATACCCAGCTTGCAGATGAAGCAGTCTGCATTGGTAAAGCACAGTCCACAGACAGTTATCTGAACATGGAACGGATCTTAAGCGCAACTATCGCCACAAACGCAGAAGCTATCCATCCGGGCTTCGGTTTTCTGTCAGAGAACAGCCGTTTCGTGGAAATGTGTGAGAAATGCAACGTAGCATTTATCGGCCCGTCTGCAGAAGTTATTTCCAGAATGGGAAATAAATCCGAGGCAAAAAACACTATGCGCAAAGCCAAAGTTCCGGTAGTCCCAGGCACGAAAGAGCCGGTCTACACAGTAGCAGAAGCACAGAAAGCAGTAAAAGAAATCGGTTTTCCGGTTATGATCAAGGCTTCTGCAGGTGGCGGCGGAAAAGGAATGCGAGTAGCAAGAAATGAGCGGGAATTTGCCCAATTATTCGAGACAGCACAGCAGGAATCTGTCCATTCTTTCTCTGACAACACGATGTATCTGGAACGTTTTGTAGAAAATCCGAGACACGTGGAAGTGCAGATTCTTGCAGACAAATATGGAAACGTAATTCATCTTGGAGAGCGTGACTGTTCTGTTCAGAGACGTCACCAGAAGATGATCGAGGAATCTCCATGCATCGCAATTTCCGACAAAATGCGAAAAAAAATGGGAGAAACCGCAGTCTGTGCTGCAAAAGCAGCAGGCTATGAAAGTGCGGGAACTATAGAGTTCCTCCTGGATCAGTCCGGAGAATTCTATTTCATGGAAATGAATACCAGAATTCAGGTGGAACATCCGGTGACGGAGTTTGTATCAGGCGTAGATCTGATCAAAGAGCAGATCCGCATTGCAGCAGGTGAATCGTTAAGTGTTCAGCAGAAAGATATAGAAATTCGTGGTCATGCCATGGAATGCAGGATTAATGCTGAAGATCCTGAGAGGCATTTCATGCCATGTCCCGGCAGAATCACAGATCTGCATCTGCCCGGCGGAAATGGAATCCGCGTAGATACAGCAGTCTACAATGACTACACAATCCCGCCATACTACGATTCCATGATCGCTAAGATCATCGTCTATGATAAAGACCGTCACAGTGCCATCCGGAAGATGATCAGCGCACTGGGAGAAGTTGCGATCGAAGGGGTAAAGACGAATGTAGACTTCCTCTACGAACTGTTGAACCAGCCGGACTTCCAGGAGGGAAACATTACTACGGATTTCATTCCTCAGCATTATGCAGACCTGTAAAAAAATTGTTGAAGGGTAACTGTTGGCAAAATGACAGTATGCATTGATAAATATAGTGCTTGAAATAATAGAGAATTGGGTTACATAAAGGAGCAGGATTTTAATGGCAGACTTGAAAAGATTTTTTAAGAAAACAGTTTCAGAACAGCGGAACAAACAGTCCGCATCTGTTTCCGTACCTGAAGGTTTATGGATCAAATGTCCGAAATGCGGAGAAATGGTTTACAGAGAAGATGTAATATCCAACGCCTATGTGTGCCCGAAATGCGGGGGATATTTCAGGATCAGCGCGAAACGCCGCATTAAGATGATCGCAGACAAGGGGAGTTTCAAAGAGTGGTTTACAGGAATAGAAAACAGCAATCCACTGGATTATCCGGACTACCCGCAGAAGATCGAAGATCTGAAAGAGAAAACAAAGATGGATGAAGCAATCCTCATCGGAGAAGCTACGATCGGCGGTATCCGCAGTGTGATCGGAGCTATGGATGCAAGATTTCTGATGGCGTCCATGGGCTATGTAGTGGGAGAAAAAATCACCCGTTCATTTGAAGAAGCCACACGGCAGGGTCTTCCGGTCATCCTGTTCTGCTGTTCCGGCGGTGCCAGAATGCAGGAGGGAATCGTGTCACTGATGCAGATGGCAAAGACCTCTGCAGCCATCAAACGCCACTCCGAAGCAGGACTTCTCTACACATCCGTACTGACAGACCCGACCACAGGCGGAGTTACTGCAAGCTTCGCCATGCTTGGAGATATTATCCTTGCAGAACCAGGTTCGCTGATCGGATTTGCAGGACCAAGAGTTATTGAACAGACCATAGGCCAGAAACTTCCGGAAGGCTTCCAGAGACCGGAGTTTCTTCTGGAGCATGGTTTCCTTGATGAAATTGTAGAACGAGGTTCCATGCGGGATACGCTTTCTCTGATCCTGAAACTACACAACTCCGGAGAAAAATATGGGGAATTCCCGCAGGAAACCGCAGCAAGGGCATTCGACACCTTTGGCAAAAAGAAAAAACAGAGGAGACCAAAGAATCTCACAGCCTGGGATAGAGTTCAGATTGCCAGAAGCAGTGACCGACCATCTGCAGCGGAATATATTGATACAATCTTTGACGACTTCATGGAACTCCACGGTGACAGAGGAGTCAAAGACGACAACGCCATCATCGGTGGCATCGCCACACTGGACGGACAACCCGTCACCGTGATCGGAATCCGCAAAGGACACACTACAAAAGAAAATATCAGATGTAACTTCGGAATGCCGTCGCCGGAGGGCTATAAGAAAGCACTCCGTTTGATGAAACAGGCAGAGAAGTTCGGGCGTGCAGTCATCGCGTTTGTAGATACTCCGGGAGCATTCTGCGGGTTGGAAGCAGAAGAACGCGGACAGGGAGAAGCCATTGCACGAAATTTACTGGAAATGTCAGATCTGAAAGTGCCGGTGCTTTCTATCGTAATTGGTGAAGGCGGCAGCGGCGGTGCACTTGCACTGGCGGTCGGCAATGAAGTCTGGATGATGGAAAACGCAACCTATACCATCCTCTCACCAGAAGGTTTCGCCTCCATTCTCTGGAAAGACAGCAGGAAAGCGCCGGAAGCTGCAGAAGTTATGAAAGTAACGGCGGCTCATCTGAAAGAACTGGGAATCATCGAACGCATCATACCAGAGGAATATCCGGCAAGCGAGGAGAATTTACCAGAAATCGCAGAATACATGAAAATCCGAATGAAACAGTTTCTGGTGAAGCAATCTGGTAAGAGTGGAGAACAGATTGCACAGGAAAGATATGAAAGGTTTCGCAGAATGTAGATTGTGATTCTCAAAAGGGACGCGCATAAAAATATTTTATTTCAGGTGCGGTTTCGGTATCTAAGATCTTCTAAGGCGAAAAAAATCTGCTAAAACCATGAGCCATCAAGGTCAAACTCACTGACGCTCAGACAGTGACCTTGATGGCTCATAACGCAGATTTTTTTTGCCTAAGAAGATCTAAGATACCTGCAAATGCACCTGAAATAAAATATTTTTATGCGCTGTTTTGTTGTATGTTGTCATGTGCTTTCTTAGTGTTTATATTTTAGATGATGTAGAGGAATGAGGTTACTGATTATAAGTTTTTTGTTTCGTAAATTTTGAATTACAATCAGGCTATGTTGCATGGCAAATATGTTATTTGGCTGATAGTCAGCATGGGAAGCGCTAATGTCCGGGGGCGAATTTGAAGGTTCATTGTAGTTCTTGGTATTTGGAAAGACGCGTTATGAGCCGATCGTTTCACTGTCTGAGCGAAGTTTGCAACGGAGCGAGTTTGAGAGAGCGGTTCATGCTTTTAGCGGCTTTTCGAATGCCTAGAACTACAATGGTTCTGAAACTGAGCCTCCGGACATTAGCGCTTCCCATGCGTCCCCGTCCACAATAAACTTTTTGAAATTTTATGACATCCCGACTTGAAATAAGAAAGCCTCTGACGTATAATAAACCCGAAAGTAGAAAGGCGCTGCTTTTAAGCAGGGTCTTTTTTTACAGATTTTGAATATATGATAAATTCAGGAGTGAAAAAGTTATGGCCAAGATCAGAACAAGATTTGCACCAAGCCCTACAGGCAGAATGCATGTTGGAAATTTAAGAACAGCATTATATGCATACCTTATTACTAAACATGAAGGCGGAGATTTCATCCTCCGTATTGAAGATACAGACCAGGAACGTTATGTAGAAGGTGCCGTAGACATTATCTACCGTACCCTTGCAAAGACAGGACTTCTCCACGATGAAGGTCCGGACAAGGATAAAGGGTTTGGACCATATGTACAGAGCGAGCGTCAGGCACAGGGAATCTACCTGAAATACGCACAGCAGTTAGTTGATCAGGGTGATGCATATTACTGCTTCTGTCAGAAAGAAGAGCTGGAAGGTATGAAACGTATTGTAGCAGGAAAAGAGATTTCCATCTACGACAAACGCTGCCTCAAACTCTCCAAAGAAGAAGTACAGCGTCGTCTTGATGCCGGCGAACCACACGTAATCCGCTTCAATATGCCAACAGAAGGAACTACAACATTCCATGATGTAATCTATGGAGATATCACAGTAAATAACGAAGAACTGGAAGATCTGATCCTTATCAAATCTGACGGATATCCGACATATAACTTTGCAAACGTAGTTGATGACCATTTAATGGAGATCACTCATGTAGTAAGAGGTAACGAGTATCTTTCTTCTGCTCCGAAATACAACCGTATCTACGAAGCTTTTGGATGGGATATTCCGGTGTATGTGCATTGTCCGCTGATCACAGACGAGACACATCAGAAACTTTCCAAACGCTGCGGACATTCTTCTTATGAAGATCTGCTTGATCAGGGATTTGTATCAGAAGCGATCATCAACTATGTAGCACTTCTCGGATGGAGCCCTGCAGACAACAGAGAGATCTTCTCACTGGATGAACTGGTACAGGCATTTGACTACCGTCATATCAACAAATCACCGGCAGTCTTTGACATTGCGAAACTTCGCTGGATGAACGGCGAGTACATTAAGAAAATGGATCCGGATGAGTTCTATGAGAAAGCACTTCCGTACATGAAAGAAGTTCTGAAAAAAGACTACAATTTCAAGAAGATTGCAGGAATGGTACAGACAAGAATTGAAACATTCCCTGATATTCCGGCGCTGATCGACTTCTTTGAGGAAGTACCGGAATATGATTGTGCAATGTACTGCCATAAGAAGATGAAAACAAATGAAGAGACCTCTCTTACAGTATTAAAAGAAGTACTTCCGATCCTGGAAGAGCAGGAAGACTATACCAATGATCCGTTATTTGAGACCTTAAGTGCGTTTGTAAAAGAGCACGGATATAAAAACGGATATGTAATGTGGCCTCTGCGTACTGCTGTTTCCGGCAAGCAGATGACACCGGCCGGTGCAACTGAGATCATGGAGATCATCGGTAAAGATGAGACGATCAAACGTGTAAAGGCAGCTATTGAGAAATTAAGCAAATAAATATGAAGAGAAATCCATCTCAACTTCGGGCAATCGCACACCTGTCAGGACCTATGATGGTTCTGGCAGGTCCGGGCTCGGGGAAAACTTCCGTTATTGTGGAGAGAACTGCATATATGATCAATGAGGGGAAGATACCGGCTTCTTCTATTTTGGTTGTAACTTTTTCCAGAGCAGCGGCAACAGAGATGAAGGAACGATTTTTGAAATTCGTGGGACAGGACAGAAGTGAAGTGACTTTTGGTACTTTCCACGGAATTTTTTATGGAATTCTGAAAGCAGCGTATCATCTGAGTGCTGCTAATATTCTTTCTGAAGAGGAGAAGTACAGTATTCTCAGAGAAATGACTGAGAAATATGGACAGGAAATGGCGCAGGAGGGAGATTTCATTGAGGAAATTTCCAAGGAGATAAGTGTTGTAAAAGGAAACTGCATTTCTCCGGAACATTATTATGCATCCTGCTGTTCGGATGAGATTTTCAGAGATATTTTTCGGGGATATAAGCAGGCACTGAAGGCAAAACGAAAACTGGATTTTGACGATATGATTCTCTGCTGCTATGAACTTTTTTCTCAGAGACCTGACATCCTGAATGCATGGAGAAGAAAATTTGTCTACATTCTGGTGGACGAGTTTCAGGATATCAACAGCTTACAGTATAAGATTTTGCAGATGCTGGCAGCTCCTGCCAATAATCTGTTTATTGTAGGTGATGACGATCAGTCTATTTATCATTTCCGGGGAGCGAGACCGGAAATTATGCTGAATTTTACGAAAGATTATCCGAAAGCGGAGACGGTTCTTCTGAATATTAATTATCGATGCAGTAAGAATATTCTGCAGACAGCAATGCAGGTGATCGGGTGCAATACCAGACGTTTTAAGAAGCAGCTGTCCACTCCCAATGAGGAGGGAATGCCGGTAACCTGTAAGGAATTTGACAATCCCAGGGAAGAGTATATGTGCGTGGTTGCAGCTCTGAAAAAGAGGCTGGAACGGGGCGAGAAGCTGGAAAATACAGCAATTCTGCTGCGAACCAATCAGGAGTCAGAAGGATTGATCAATGCGCTGATGGAGTATCAGGTTCCTTTTTCTATGAAAGAACAGCTTCCAAACCTTTTCCGTCACTGGATATGCCGTAGTATTCTGGCTTATCTTGAGATGGCAGCAGGTGACAGAAGCAGAAAGAATTTTCTGGAAGTAATGAACAGACCAAATCGTTACATTTCCAGGGAAGCATTGAAGAATTCCCAGATTAATTTCGGAGAACTTCGGGAATATTATAAAGATAAAGACTGGATGTGTGACAGGATTACTACACTGGAAACACATTTGAGAATACTTGGTACACTTTCTCCCTTTGCTGCGATTAATTTTATTAGAAAAGGGATGGGGTTCGAAGAATACTTGCGAGAATATGCACAGTATCGTAAAATAAAACCAGAAGAACTGCTTGAGACTCTGGATCGGATCCACGAAAGTGCAAAAGGAATGAAGACTCTTGCGCAGTGGCAGGCTTACATAGAAGAATATACGAAGAGACTGAGTGAACAGGCAAGGAAACAGCAGGATCACAGAGAGGGAGTGACTATATCTACGCTCCATGCAGTGAAAGGGCTGGAATATGATATCGTATATATTCTGAACGTCAATGAGGGAAGCATCCCTTACCGTAAGGCAGTTCTTGCAGAAGCAGTGGAGGAAGAACGGAGATTGTTTTATGTGGGCATGACGAGAGCGAAAAAGAAACTTGTACTTGCCTATGTGAAACGCCAGTATGAGAAGGAACGGGAGCCATCCCGGTTTCTTGAGGAGACAGGCCTATGAATAAAGGAGTCATTTACTATACAAAGATACGGGAAGAATATGCAGGCACACATATGGAGCATATGATTGCTGAGAAGCTTTTGGAAACTGCACTTAAGAAAGAATATAACATTGATCTGAAGTATGAACCGAGAGCAGAGGGAGAACATGGAAAACCATTTTTTTCCTATCGTCCGTCTCTGCATTATAATATCAGCCATTCAGGAGATTATGTGGTATGTATTCTTGCTGATCAGGAAGTAGGAATTGATGTTCAGGTTCATCGTAAGGCTAATTATGAAAGGATGCTCCGACGCATGGTGCCGGAAGCACAGTATGCCGAGATCCTGGAAGGTCCGGATATGGAGCAGAAATTTTTTGAACAATGGGTGCTGCGGGAAGCATATATTAAATGGACAGGTGAAGGGCTTTCGCGGGATCTGAGAACCATATCCATAGATGAGGGAAGCAGTATGCTTCTGGATATGGAAGAGGGCTACAGCGGAGCCCTGTGGGCAATGAATCCCATGGAAATCAGCTGGAAGTTTGAAGACATCATACTTGGGTAAGACATGAATAAACAGACGAAAAAAGAAATCCGGAGACTGGCTGTAAAAGTGCTGATGGTTGTACTGGCACTTGGGCTGGCTTTCTGGGGATATGCTTTTGTATACAGAGGTAAAACAGAGCCTCCTGCCAAATATCTGGTAACTAATCAGGATGCTGCGGTATATTCACTGCGTGGACAGCTTCAGATGTTGTCACAGCAGGAGGAGTTGAACACATTTGCCTTTGAAGGCAGAAAAAAAGAGAAAGAGTACGGAACTTATATTATTCCCGGACTTAAATATACCAGAACGTTCCTGAATGCACAGGGTAGTAAACAGGCGGTATGCACATCCATGACTCCTCAGGGACTCGCAGTAACGGATGAGTATGTACTTGTAAGTGCTTACTGCCATACAGAGAAGCATAACTCTGTGATATACGTGATCAATAAAGAAACCCACAGATTTATTAAAGAGGTGGTACTTCCCGGTCTTCCTCATGTGGGCGGTCTTGCATATGATCCGGAGCATGATATGTTGTGGTATTCTTCGAATATTAACGGTATTGCGCAGGCAGTAAGCATAAAGATGGATGTACTGAGAGAGTACAGTTATACAGATAACCGTATGCCTGTACAGGTGAACCAGACATGCAGTCTTTATGGAATCGTACGTGATTCCTTTATGACCTTCTACAAGGGCTGCCTGTATGTGGGATGTTTTAACAAATATACAGAGAGTACAATTGCTAGATATGCAGTAGATTCTCAGGGAGATCTGGTGAATACCTTTGACGAGGAACTGGGTATGATGTTTGAAATGGCAGTTCCGTTGGATTATTCCACGATATCGGAGCAGGCGCAGGGAATGGCTTTTTATAATGACAAGCTGCTGCTTTCTCATTCATTTGGAATTCTGCCTTCTAGAATTGTTTTTTACGAACAGTCGGATAAGCGTCTGTATGTAAATGAAAATTCTGCCAGGTCATACAGAATGCCTGAGATGATCGAGCAGATCGTTGTAGACGGAGATGAACTCTACGTGCTTTTTGAATCAGGTGCCTATGCATACAGAGGATATGCGGGCAATGTGGTAGATCGTGTACTGAAACTGAATCTGACAAAAATGGAAGAGTCTTATCAGGAACAGTACTAAAAACGGTTTGTCCACATATATTAAGTGTAAAGAGGTGAGACACATAGAAGCGCAGCAGATTGAGAACCTGTTTGCCGGAAATATCCGGCAGCTATTAATGGATGCTAGGCTTGACTATGATAAATTATATGAGATACGTCTGAGAGTGGGCCGCCCGTTATTTTTAACATATGACGGAGGAGAATGCTTTTTAAGAAAGCCGGGTCAGGAGCAGTATCTGGTAACCAGAGAGGATCTGACGGAAACGCTGGAGTATGTGACAGGATATTCCCTGTATGCTTATGAGGATGAGATCAGACAGGGATATATCAGTGTTCAGGGTGGCCACAGAGTAGGTGTGACAGGAAAGGTGGTACTGGACAGAGGCAGGATCATGGGAATGAAATATATTTCCTGTATCAATGTTCGTCTGGCACACGAAATCCAGGGATGTGCAGATAAAGTAATGTCTTATATCCGCACTGAGAAGTGGGTCGCAAATACACTCATCATTTCTCCGCCGAGATGTGGAAAGACTACATTGTTGCGGGATATTATCAGGCAGCTGAGCAATGGCTGGGCCAATACTCCGGGACTGACAGTAGGCGTGGTAGATGAGAGAAGTGAGCTGGCAGGATGTTATCAGGGAATTCCTCAGAATGACCTGGGAATGCGCACCGATGTACTGGATTGTTGTCCGAAATCAGAGGGAATGCAGATGCTGGTACGGTCCATGTCACCAGATGTGGTAGCTGTGGATGAACTGGGCTGTGAGGAAGATTTTAAGGCAGTGGAATCTGTGATACACTGTGGATGCAAGCTAATCGCAACTGCTCATGGAAACTGTCTGGAGGATGTCCTGGATCAGCCGTTCTTTTATAGGCTTATGGCTGAGAAAGTATTCGAAAGGTATATTATTCTTGACAAGAATGACCAGGCAGGATGCCTGGAGGCAGTACTTGATGAAAATGGACAGGTATGCTTAAAACAATAGGATTATGTGTGATTATGATTTCCTGCATTGGTCTGGGCTTTGATATGAGCGGCAAGCTTGGCAGGCGCAGAAGAATGCTGGAAGTGATCTTACGGATGATCATCCTCTTAAGAGGAGAAATACGTTATGGAAATAAATCTCTGTACGATGCCTTTACAGGCGCTTCCGGGAAGCTGGAGGGAAAGTACAGAGAATTTTTTATACTTACAGCACAGCAAATGAAGAGGAATGCAGGAAGATCCTTTGGCGAGATATTCAGAGAATGTGCAGAGAAATGTCTGAATCTGGACTGTCTTTCACAGGAAGAACGGGAACAGTTTTGCTCGCTGGGAGACCGTCTGGGTTATCTTGGACTGGAAATGCAGATGAAACAGTTGGACCAGATGGAAAAAGAAACAGAATATGCAATCAGAGAATTGGAGAAAGATTTCCGGGAAAAAAGAAAACTATATCGCAGCATGGGAATTCTGGGTGGAATATTTGCGGTTGTTCTTTTTTGGTAGGCTTAGATATCTGTGTATTAACTGAGATATATTATAAGAAATCAGAGACAGAAGCCGGAAAGGAGAGATTGTGGAGATAAGTCTTATTTTCAAAATCGCTGCAGTAGGGATCCTGGTTTCTATCCTCTGCCAGATTCTGAAGCACAGCGGCAGGGACGAACAGGCGTTTCTGGTAAGCCTGGCAGGACTTTTGATGGTGTTGTTCTGGATCGTGCCGTATATTTATGAACTGTTTGAGAGTATTCAGCAATTGTTTGTACTGTGATCAGGAGAAATCCTGACTGGCGGGAGGTTTGGGTATTATGGACATTGTAAAAGTTTCAATCATGGGCATTTGCGGAATGATGCTTGGTTTTATTCTGAAAGAAACCAGACCGGAATTTGCAGCGCTTGTGACTATGACAACCGGCTTTCTGATTCTTGGTCTGGCAGCAGGAAAGGTTTCTTATTTATTTGAAACTATGAACAGGCTGAAAGAAAGCTTTCCCATAGATAGCAGCTATCTCGCAGTCCTCATAAAGATTATCGGAATTACATATATCGGTCAGTTTTCATCTGCAATCTGCAAGGATGCAGGATATCAGACGATTGGGACACAGATTGATCTTTTCTGTAAACTGTCGGTGATGGTTCTGAGCATGCCGGTACTGCTGGCAATTCTTGATACAATTTCGGAGTTTATGATATGAGACAGATTGCTGAGAGAAGAATAAAGCATATGACCGGAACAATGCAATGTACATGGATACAAATTGATATCGAAAAATGGAAAAACAAGTGGAAAGAACGGCGATGGAGGCTGGCAGAACTGATTATATCAGTAATTATTCTGATTATTATATATACAGGAATGCAATGCATAATGGTATCTGCCGCGGAAGAGACTGATCAGCAGGAAGATTCTGTATCTCAGATGCTGCAGGATAAACTACTGGATGAAATAGAGTTTGATGATATGCAGAAAATGCTGGATGAAATCATGGAGGATCATTCTTTTTCTGTCAGGAAAGCATTGATAAATTTAATAAATGGGGATGAACCCATTTCAAAAGAGACTGTACGGAGTTTTTTGTACAGTCTCTTTTTTTCGGAAATACAGAATGAAAAGGGATTGGTCCTGAAACTGCTGCTGATTATTCTGATCGCTGCAGTGCTGGCAGAGTTTGCGGACGTTTTCGGAAACGGGCAGGTGGGAAACATCAGTTTTTATATTGTTTATCTTGCCTTGTTTATGATTCTTATGGAAAGCTTTACGCAGCTTGGAAATGCGCTCACGCAGCGCCTCCTGGGACTTGTGGAGTTTATGAAAGCTCTGTCCCCGGCTTATTTTATGACAGTGACCGCATCCACAGGTGCAGCTACAGCAGCTGTTTTTTATGAGGGTGTCCTGTTGCTGGTATGGGCGATCCAGTGGCTTCTTGTAAATCTGTTCCTGCCGGTTATCAACCTGAGTGTACTCCTGAAAATGGTAAATCATCTGTCAAAGGAAGAAATGCTCAGCAAAATGGCAGAACTTTTGGATGTTGCTGTAAGCTGGGGGGTAAAAACACTTCTGGGAACTGTAGTAGGTCTACAGATCGTGCGAAACATGGTAAGCCCTGTGATTGATACCCTGAAACGTTCTGCTATCGGAAAAACAGCAAGCGCAATTCCGGGGATTGGAAATGCAGTGACAGCAGTGACAGAGCTGGTCCTGACCAGTGCAGTAATGGTACGCAATAGCTTTGGAGTAGTGATTGTAATTCTGCTTCTGATCATTGGAGCTGGTCCGGTAGTTCATTATGGAAGCCTGTCTCTGATTTATCGCTTTCTGGCAGCACTTGCACAGCCGGTTTCAGATAAGAGAGTTGTAGGTGCGCTGGAGACAATGGGGGAGGGATGCGCACTGCTTCTGAAACTTCTTCTGGCAGCTGAGGTGCTCTGCATGCTGACATTTCTGATCATTATTGCAGGTGTATCATGAGACAGTATCATTTCATCGGAATGAAAACTGTATTTAACCAAATCAAGTAAGTCCCTTGCTTTAATTGCGAATATCCGCTTGACTGCACTTATGTAAGGTATGCAGGGACATATAAACTTCATTATTGGCATAAGGAGGCGCAGGTGAAGGAAGAATTATATTTATGGATCAGAAACCTTGCAGTATTTTATATTTTTTTTACAGCTGTCCTGAACCTGGTTCCTGATCAGAAATATGAGAAATATGTACGCTTTTTTATGGGATTGCTCCTGATTTTTATGATGAGTACACCTGTTTTTTCTATCCTGGGAAAAGGCCCGGAACTGACAGAGAGTTTTCTGACCAATTTCTCGAAAGAAAACAGGAAGAAAGAACTTCAGGAGTTTCAGAATCTGCAGAAGGTTTATCTGGAGAAAGGCTACGAGCTGGAGCTGGAACAGAAAATCAGGGAATCTTTGAAGAAAAAAGGCATAGAAGTATATAAGGTGAAAGTAAATATAAAAGGAGAGGACACACAGGCAGAGATCACGCTGGAGAAAGAAATTTCAAAGGAAGAGAAAGGGGTGATTGCAGATGAACTGGTGGAAGAATGGGGACTTAAAGAAAACAGGATTGTTATCCAGACTGCCCGAAATGAATCCGGCAAAATGGGGGATTCTCTTGCTTCTGGGAATACTTCTGGCAGTCGCTGCGATGCCCGTTTCCAGTAAACAGCAAAAGAACATTTCTGAATCAGACCAGGCAGCAGATGCACAAAAGAGTGCACTGGAAAAGAAACTGGAAGTGCTTCTCGAGAATGTAGACGGAGTTGGAAAAGTACAGGTCATCCTGATGACAGATGAAAAAAAAGACCAGCAGAGCTTTTATAATTCCGGAACTATACAGGTGACAGGTGTTTTGATCTCCGCGGAAGGAGGGGGAGATCCTGTAGTAGTTCAGAATATTCAGCAGGCGGTTATGGCATTATTTCAGGTAGATGCTCATAGAATAAGAATAATGAAAATGAAATGAGGAGAGAAATGTGAAAAAAGTCATCAAAAAGAATCAGGTCATTATTACGTCACTGGCAATTCTCATTGCAGTAGCAGGTTATCTGAACTTCGCAGATGTAGATCTTGGATTTAAGGATAAGGAAGCGAGTACAGACAGCAGCAGTATCCTTGAAGATGCAGGATATGATCTTACAGATGAGACAGCCCTTTTAGATGAAAACCAGGCAGACGCAAGCCTTACAGATGACAGTCTCGCAGATACTCAGGAAACAGATACACCCGGTGAAGCCGTACTTACAGGTTCCACAGGATTTGCTGCTCAGGCAAAGATCAGCAGAGAGCAGGTGCGTTCTCAGAACAAGGCAGACCTGCAGGACATCATCAATAACGAGAGTATTGATGATGAAGAAAAACAGGAAGCAATACATACTATGGTCTCCATGACAGACCTTTCAGAGAAAGAAGCTGCGGCAGAACTACTGCTTGAGGCAAAAGGCTTTAAGGATGTGGTAGTGAATCTCACGGGTGAAACCGCAGATGTAGTGATCCCGGATGCAGAACTTTCTGATGCACAGCGTGCCCAGATTGAAGATATTGTAAAAAGAAAGACAGGAATCGCACCGGAGAATATCGTGATCACGCCATTGAAAGAAAGTGAAGATGTTGCGGAAAACGATACTGTAGATACTGCTGCAGATGCAGGAGAAAGCACAGATATCACAGACGGGACGTCAGATGATGCTTCTTATGAGGACAGTGAAACATCTGCACAGCCATATGAAGATGCCACTATTGATACAACTGATATATATGACTGATGAGTTTTAACTATAAAATATTGCAGAAATATTTGCCATAAATATCTGCCAGAAATCATCTGAGATATATTGATATGAATATCCTAAACATATATCTTGACAGAAAAGCAGTGCATATACTAGAATAGGAATGCTGTAAAAAAATAGAAAACGTAACTGATACCGACAGATTCCGGTATTTCATAGAACCAATAAATAAGAAAGCGCACACAGGAGGCTAAACGTGTCTAAGTATACGAACGAAATAGAAAAAAGAAGAACATTTGCCATTATTTCCCACCCGGATGCAGGTAAGACTACACTGACCGAGAAATTCCTGCTGTATGGCGGAGCTATCAACCTTGCCGGAAGTGTTAAAGGTAAGGCAACCGCCCGCCATGCAGTATCAGACTGGATGGAGATTGAGAAAGAGAGAGGTATTTCCGTTACTTCCTCAGTTCTCCAGTTCCATTATGACGGTTACTGTATCAACATTCTGGATACTCCGGGACATCAGGATTTCTCAGAAGATACCTACCGTACCCTTATGGCAGCGGATTCTGCTGTCATGGTAATTGATGCGTCCAAGGGTGTTGAGGCACAGACGAGAAAATTATTTAAAGTCTGTGTAATGCGTCATATTCCGATTTTTACTTTTATTAATAAGATGGACCGTGACGCGAATGATACATTTGACCTGCTTGACGAGATTGAGAAGGAACTGGGGATCGCAACCTGTCCTATTAACTGGCCGATCGGTTCCGGTAAGAAATTCCGCGGTGTTTATGACCGTAACACAGAAAAAATCCTTACTTTCTCCGATACACAGAAAGGAACGAAGGAAGGTATTATCGAAGAGATTCCTTTAAATGACAGCCGTGCAGACGAGATCATGGATCCGGAGCAGAAAGAACAGCTTCTGGAGGAGATTGAGCTTCTGGATGGAGCAAGTGCAGATTTTGATCAGGAGCTGGTAAGCAAAGGAGAATTAACTCCTGTATTTTTTGGTTCTGCTCTGACAAACTTCGGTGTGGAAACATTTCTGGAGCATTTCCTGAAAATGACAACTTCACCGCTTCCGAGAATGTCTGATGCCGGTGAGATCGATCCGATGGATGATAACTTCTCAGCATTTGTATTTAAGATTCAGGCAAATATGAACAAAGCTCACAGAGACAGAATCGCATTTATGAGAATCTGCTCCGGTAAATTCGATGCTTCTCAGGAAGTATATCATGTACAGGGTGACAAGAAAATGCGTCTGCTTCAGCCTCAGCAGATGATGGCAGAGTCCCGCCATGTAGTAGATGAGGCATATGCAGGGGATATTATCGGTGTTTTTGATCCGGGTATTTTTTCCATCGGTGATACGATCTGTGCACCGAGCAAAAAATTTGCATTTGAAGGAATTCCGACATTTGCACCTGAGCATTTTGCAAGAGTCCGCCAGATCGATACTATGAAGAGAAAACAGTTTGTTAAAGGTATTAATCAGATTGCTCAGGAGGGTGCGATCCAGATTTTCCAGGAGTTTAACACTGGTATGGAAGAAATTATTGTAGGTGTTGTAGGTGTACTGCAGTTTGATGTTCTGAAGTACCGTCTGGAAAACGAATATAATGTAGATATCCGTCTGGAAACACTTCCGTATGAACACATTCGCTGGATTGCAAATAAAGAAGAAGTAAAGGTGGACAAGATTGTGGGAACTTCTGATATGAAAAAAGTTACCGATCTTAAGGGAAATCCGCTGCTTCTTTTTGTAAATTCATGGAGTGTGGGAATGACAGAGGACAGAAATCCGGGCTTAATATTAACGGAATTCAGTAAATAACCCTTTTCATTTATCTGCCGATTTGGTATAATGAACAAAGATATAAGAATTCCTAGGAGGTTTTCCAATGGCAGAGAAGAGAACAACATATAAAATACAGGATTTAGGCGGCATTGGTGAAGTTCAGATCGCAGATGAAGTGGTTGCCATCATTGCCGGACTTGCAGCTACAGAAGTAGACGGTGTCGCTTCTATGGCAGGCAATATTACAAATGAGCTGGTAAGCAAGCTTGGAATGAAGAATCTTTCCAAGGGCGTTAAGGTTACTGTACTCGAAGGAGTTGTAACAGTAGATTTGAACCTGAATATTGAATATGGCAGAAACATTCTTGAAACAAGCAAGAAAGTTCAGGAGAAAGTAAAATCATCCATAGAGAATATGACAGGTCTTGAGGTTGCAGATGTCAACATTCATATTGCCAGTGTAGATATGGAGAACGAAAAAGGAAAGTAACCCTTTCCTTTTTTGTGTACTTAAGAGATAATAGAAAGGAAAGCTGTTTATACAGCGGGAATTATGCGAAGAAGAGAGCAGAGAGAACATATTTTTAAATTACTGTTCATGACAGAATTCAATTCAGAGGAAGAGATGAGTGAACAGCTTTCACTTTATTTTGATACCCTGGAGAAACTTTCAGAGAAAGATCAGGAATACATGAGCCAGAAATACCGCCATGTACTTGAAAAATTAGATGAGATCGATGCACTGTTAAATGAGACAAGTAAAGGCTGGAAGACTAAGAGAATGAGCCGTGTTGACCTGACAGCTCTGCGTCTGGCAGTGTATGAGCTGAAATATGACCAGGATGTACCGACAGGAGTGGCTATTAATGAAGCGGTAGAGCTTGCCAAACGTTTTGGCGGTGATACTTCAGGCTCTTTTGTAAATGGTATCCTTGGCAAGATCGCCAACAGTGAAAGTGAAGAGAAATCAGAATGAAAAATGCATATTCTGTAGGCCAGGTAAATCGTTACATTAAGAATATGTTTACCCAGGATTATTTACTGCAGAAGATTTATGTAAAAGGAGAGGTGTCCAATTGTAAATACCATACAAGTGGACACATCTATTTTTCACTAAAAGATGAGACAGGCACATTAAATTGTGTAATGTTTGCCGGACACAGACGTGGACTTGCATTTGCCATGAAGAATGGGGATAAGGTGATCGTGGGCGGAAGCGTGGATGTATATGAACGTGACGGCCGCTATCAGATGTATGCAAGGGAGATCACGCTGGAAGGAGCCGGAGCTTTATATGAGAGATATCTTGCATTGAAGCAGGAACTCGAAGAGATGGGGATGTTTGCACAGGAGTACAAGCAGCCCATTCCAAGATTTATCAAACGTCTAGGTGTGGTAACTGCACCGACAGGTGCGGCTGTTCAGGATATCCGCAATATTTCCTATCGAAGAAATCCCTATCTCCAGATTATTTTATATCCGGCTCTTGTACAGGGTACAGGTGCAGCTGAGAGTATTGTCAAAGGAATCGAGAGGCTTGATGCAGCAGATGTGGATGTGATCATTGTCGGAAGAGGCGGCGGTTCCATCGAAGATTTGTGGGCATTTAATGAAGAAATCGTAGCCAGAGCAATCTTTCAGTGTCAGACACCGATCATTTCTGCAGTAGGTCATGAGACAGACTTTACGATCGCTGATTTTGTTGCGGATCTGCGTGCGCCTACACCATCTGCTGCAGCAGAACTGGCAGTGGATGATTACAGAAGCGTAGTAGAGGCAGTGAGCATTTACAGACAGAGAATCTACCGTGCCATGAGCAGTAAGACAGATCTGTATCGCAGCAGACTGGAACATTTTCAGACGAAATTCGGATACTTGAGTCCTGAAAATAAACTGCGGGAGCAGAGACAGCGACTGGCAGATCTGGAAGACTACATTCAGAACGGAATGAACAGTAAACTCCAGGATGACAGACACAGATTGTCTATCTATCTGGAACGTTTTGCCGGGCTTTCTCCGCTGAAGAAGCTGAATCAGGGATATTCTTATGTAGCAGATAAGAATAAAAAGACACTGACAAGTGTAGAACAGGTACAAAATGGGGATACCATTTATATATCCGTGACGGACGGTACGATAGAGGCACAGGTTGAGAGTACAGTAAAGGAGGAGAGAATCCATGGCGAAGAATGAGAACAGTGAGCAGTTACAGGAGGAGAAACCTCTGGAGGAAATGTTTGCAGAGTTGGATCTGCTGGCAGGAAAGCTGGAGGATCGTGACACATCACTGGAGGATTCTTTCAGACTGTACAGACAGGGTATGGAACTTTTGAAACTTTGCAGCGACAAGCTGGATACAGTGGAGAAGAAGATGCTGCAGCTCAATGAGGATGGAACGTTTAGTGAATTTTCAAGATGAATTAACAAAGAGAACTGAGGATGCGGAGCGTGTGATCAAAGACTTTCTTCCGGCAGAAGAAGGCTTTGCCAGAACAATGGCACAGGCCATGAATTACAGCATGCTGGCAGGCGGCAAACGGCTGCGTCCGATCCTGATACAGGAGACTTACCGCTTATTCGGCGGTGAGGGAAAAGTTGTGGAGCCGTTTATGGCAGGAATGGAGATGATCCATACCCATTCCCTGATCCATGATGATCTGCCTGCGCTGGATAATGATGATTACAGACGTGGAAGACTGACCACACATAAAGTTTACGGGGAAGCCATGGGTGTGTTAAGCGGTGTTGCACTGCTCAATTACGCTTATGAGACTATGCTTCAGGCATTTTCCCTTACAGAGGATCAGGACAGAGTGATCTGTGCGCTGAGAGTGATGGCAGAGAAAACAGGTATTCACGGAATGCTTGGCGGACAGAGCGTTGATGTAGAGAATGACGGCAAGCCTTTGGAGAAAGAGATGCTGGATTATATCTACAGAAACAAGACTTCTGCGCTGATCGAAGCATCCATGATGACAGGTGCGATCCTTGCAGGAGCGGATGAACACGAAGTTTCTGTAGTGGAGGAAGCTGCCGGAAATATCGGCCTGGCTTTCCAGATTCAGGATGACATTCTGGATGTGACCAGCACAGACGAAGAACTTGGTAAACCTGTACACAGTGACGAGAAGAATAACAAAGTTACTTATGTGACTCTTTTTGGAATAGAGAAGGCTTCCGAACAGGTAGAGATGCTTTCGGAGAAGGCAGTCGAACTGCTGAAAAGCCTGAATAAAAATAACGAATTTCTGTATTTATTAATTGAAAAACTGATAAAACGCAGAAAATAAAGGAAGGATACTAATGATTCTGGAAAAAATAAAGAAACCCAATGATATCCACAAAATACCGTTGGCAGATTTCGAGCCTCTGGCAGAGGAAATCAGAGACTTTTTAATCCAGTCTGTCAGCCAGACAGGAGGTCACCTTGCGTCTAATCTTGGCGTAGTGGAGCTGACTCTTGCGCTGCATAATGTGCTGGATTTTCCGGAAGACAAACTGATCTGGGATGTAGGACACCAGGCGTATACACATAAGATCCTTACAGGACGAAAGGATGAGTTTGTGAATCTTCGCAAAGAGGGCGGCTTAAGCGGTTTCCCGAAGCGAAGTGAGAGCGACTGCGATTCCTTTGATGCAGGACACAGTTCCAATTCAATCTCTGCAGGACTTGGCTATGTGCGTGCCAGAGATATTCTGGGGCAGAAACATCATGTGGTTTCTGTTATCGGAGATGGCGCCCTCACCGGAGGTATGGCGTATGAAGCATTAAATAATGCAGCGGAGTTAAAGACAAACTTTATTATCATCATCAATGATAATAATATGTCCATTTCCAGAAATGTAGGAGGAATGTCCACGTATCTGAGTGCCCTGAGAACGGCGGAAGCATATACGGGAATGAAGATGGGAGTGACAAAGGCTCTGAAGAAAGTTCCTAAAGTTGGTACTGCAATGGTAGACACTATGCGAAGAACCAAGAGCAGTATCAAGCAGCTTTTTATTCCGGGAATGCTGTTTGAAAATATGGGACTGACATATCTTGGACCGGTAGACGGTCATAATATGCGCCAGATGATGAAGTTGTTTAACGAAGCGAAGCGAGTGGAAGGACCTGTAGTTGTCCACGTTCTGACAAAGAAAGGCAGAGGATACGGACCTGCAAGTGCTCATCCGGATAGATTCCATGGAACAGGTCCCTTTGACGTCAAGACAGGACAGGCACTTCAGAAGAAGAAAGCGCCGAGTTATACAGATGTTTTTTCAAAAGCACTGATTTCTCTGGCTGAGAAGAATAAGAAGCTGACAGCTATTACGGCGGCTATGCCGGACGGAACCGGGCTTGTGGAATTTTCAAAGAGATTTCCTGACCGTTTCTTTGATGTGGGAATCGCTGAGGAGCATGCAGTGAGTTTTGCGGCAGGACTTGCACTTGGAGGACTGACTCCTGTAGTTGCAATCTATTCTTCATTTCTGCAGCGGGCAGTGGATCAGATGATGCATGATGTCTGTATGCAGAAACTGCATGTAATTTTTGCCATTGACAGGGCAGGATTGGTGGGCGCAGACGGAGAGACGCATCAGGGTTGTTTTGACCTGTCTTATCTGTCTATGATGCCGAATATGACAGTTCTGGCACCGAAGAATGACAGAGAATTGGCCGAGATGCTTGCGTTTGCTGTGGATTATGATGGACCGGTTGCCATCCGGTATCCGCGTGGCAGTGCATATCTGGGGCTGCAGGATCATCAGGCACCTGTAGAATATGGAAAGAGTGAGATTATCCACAGAGGAAAGAAGATTGCAGTTCTGGGAGTGGGAAGTATGATTCCATCCTGTCAGGAAGTCTGTCAAGGATTGAGAGAAGACGGATATGATCCGACTTTTATAAATGCAAGATTTGTGAAACCGCTGGATGTGGACCTTCTTGATGAGCTGGCGGAGGATCACAGACTGTTTGTAACAGTGGAAGAGAATGTAAAGAGTGGCGGATACGGAGAACATGTATCTGCTTATATGGAAGCCTGTCATCCTGAGACAAGAGTGTTATCCGCAACTGTATGGGACCGCTTTGTGCCGCAGGGAAATGTTGACAGTCTGCGGACCAGGATCGGTCTTGGTGTGGCAGATATCCGGCAGGCAATAGAGGATTGTGAGGAAGTAAGAGAATAATGAAGAAACGTTTAGATATGCTTATGATGGATCGTGCTCTTGCGCCATCCCGTGAGAAAGCCAAGGCATATATCATGGCAGGAGATGTATATGTAGATGGACAGAAAGAAGATAAAGCAGGAACCATGTTTCCGGAGACTGTAAAGATTGAAGTCAGAGGAAATACCCTTCCGTATGTAAGCCGCGGCGGACTGAAGTTAGAGAAAGCCATGAAGAATTTTGATGTGACATTGGACGGCAAGGTCTGCATGGATGTAGGAGCCTCTACCGGTGGTTTCACGGACTGTATGCTTCAGAACGGAGCAGTAAAAGTATACTCTATTGATGTAGGATACGGTCAGCTTGACTGGAAGCTTCGCAATGATCCGAGAGTTGTATGTATGGAGAAGACGAATATCCGTTATGTGGTACCGGAGGACCTGGAGGGACCGGCAGATTTTTCATCCATAGACGTATCTTTTATCTCTCTTACAAAGGTACTGCTTCCTGTAAGAAATCTTCTTACAGATGAGGGAGAGATTGTATGTCTGATCAAGCCGCAGTTCGAGGCAGGCAGAGAGAAAGTCGGAAAGAAAGGCGTAGTGAGAGATCCTGCTGTTCATCAGGAGGTTATTGAGAAAGTGCGCGATTATGCCATGAGTATTTTTATGGAACCATGCCATCTTTCTTTTTCACCGATCAAGGGGCCGGAGGGAAATATTGAATATCTTCTCCACCTTAAGAAACGTCCGGAAGGAACTGAAGTTACAGACAGTCTGCAGGTATCTGTAGAAGACGTAGTGGCAGAAGCTCACGGACAGTTAGACTAAGAAGATCGGATCAGGAAGATATTATGGACAGGTTTTATATAATTACAAATAGTGATAAAGATCCGAATCTTAAGATTACGGGGCAGATTGTAGAGTATCTGAGAAGACATGGCAGGAAATGCCAGGTACAGCAGGCAGAGCGAAAGCATGAGGGTACTTATCATTATACAAACCCTGACGGAGTTCCGGATAACACACAGTGCATCATTGTCCTTGGAGGTGATGGTACGCTTCTTCAGGCGGCCCGTGATGTGGTTCATAAAGGAATACCGCTGCTTGGTATCAATCTGGGAAATCTGGGGTTCCTTGCAGAGGTGGATCAGCCGTCTTTGTACAGTGCGCTGGATCAGCTGATGGCAGATGATTATGAAGTAGAGGAGCGTATGATGCTCGAAGGCAGAGTATATCGTGGAAGAGAGCTGGTTGGACAGGATATTGCTCTGAATGATATCGTTATTGGGCGAGACGGGCATTTGCGGGTAGTACGTTTTAAGAATTATGTGAATGATGTATATCTTAATTCTTATAATGCAGATGGAATCATTATTTCAACTCCTACAGGATCCACAGGATACAGTCTTTCAGCAGGCGGTCCGATCGTATCTCCGAATGCGGAAATGACAATCATGACACCTATAGCACCTCATACGTTGAATACGAGAAGTATTATCTTTCCGGCAGAGGATGTGATTACTGTAGAGATTGGTAAGGGAAGGCACTGTGACTGTGAAAAAGGAATTGCATCTTTTGACGGGGATACATTTATTCCCATGGTTACGGGTGACTGTATACAGATCCGCAGAGCGGATGTTAAGACAAAAATCTTGAAATTAAACCATCTGAGTTTTGTAGAGGTACTGCGCCGGAAGATGAGAGACAGCTGATTGGCAGGAGGGAATAACGTGAAAGTTGCAAGACATGAGAAAATTATCGAACTGATTCATCAGTATGATATAGACACGCAGGAAGAACTGGCATCCAGACTCAATGAGGCGGGATTTAAGGTGACACAGGCAACTGTTTCCAGAGATATCCGTGCTCTCAAACTGACAAAAGTGGCAGGAAAGGATGGTAAGTCCCGTTACGCCATCATAAATAATGAATCAGGCAGTCTTGGAGCGAAATATACGAGAGTACTGGAAGATACCCTGCTTTCTATTGATGTGGGACAGAATATTATTGTGATCAAAACTGTTTCTGGAATGGCAATGGGCGTGGCAGCAGCGCTGGATGCTCTGAAATGGCCGGAAATACTGGGATGTATTGCAGGTGACGACACTATCATGTGTGCTGCAAAGAATGCAGATATGGCACTGGGAGCAGCTGAGAAATTAAGAAGCTTTGTGAGACTGAATCAATAGTTGTAGCTTGATAAATGGAGGCAATGAATAAATGTTAGCTCATCTGCATGTAAAGAATCTTGCACTGATAGAAGAAATAGAAGTAGAATTCGGTCCCGGACTGAATATCCTTACCGGTGAAACCGGCGCCGGTAAATCAATTCTGCTGGGATCAATGCAACTGATCCTGGGAGCAAAAACTTCTAAGAATATGATAAGAGAGAATGCACCTTATGCACTTGTAGAACTGCTTTTTCAGATAGAGAATGAGAAAGCTAAAGATGCACTGAAAGAACTTGATATCTATCCTGAGGACGGACAGGTACTTCTTTCCAGAAAGATCATGGATGGAAGAAGTATCAACAAGATTAATGGTGAGACAAGTACTGTCGGACAGATGAAAGCAGCTGCAGCCTGTCTGTTGGATATCCACGGACAGCATGAACATCAGTCTCTTTTGTATCAGGATAAGCAGCTTGCAATTCTGGATGCATATGGCAAGGAGAGAATTATTCCTGCAAAGGAGAAAGTAACTCAGGTATACAAAGAATACAGTAAATGTAAAACAGAGCTCAATTCCATGAATATGGACGAAGAACAGCGAAACCGTGAGCTCGCTTTTCTGGAATTTGAAATTAAAGAAATTGACAAAGCAAATCTGCAGTCGGGAGAAGATGAGGAGCTGGAAGCACAGTACAGAAAAATGAGTAATGCCAAGCTCATTGTGGACTCCCTGCAGCTTGTACATAATCTCACAGGCTATGACAGTAAAGAGGGGGCTGGAGAAACGGTTGGAGAAGCATTAAAAGAGTTCTCGCATGTAACTCAGTATGATCCGGATCTTGCACCTCTTGCAGAGACACTTACTTCTGTAGATGGTCTGCTGAATGATTTTAACAGGGAGTTGTCTGCATATCTGGAAGATATGATTTTTGACGAGAGCGAATTCTACCAGACGGAGAGACGCCTGGATCTGATCAATGGTCTGAAAGCGAAATACGGACGTACCATTGAGGAGATTTTCTCTTATCGTAAGCTTCAGGAAGAAAAACTGGAAAAATTGTGCAAATATGAGGAAAATTTGCAGAAATTAAAAGATCACCTCAAAGAGCTGGAAGATATTCTCAAACAGAAATCGGATGAATTATCTGATTTTCGTAAAGAATACAGTAAGCAGCTGGAAGAGAAAATTATTCAGGGACTGAAAGATTTAAACTTCCTGGATGTAAATTTTGCTATTGATTTCCAGAAGAAGAAAAATTATTCAGATAATGGAACTGATGATATCCAGTACCTGATTTCCACAAATCCAGGTGAGAGTCTGAAACCATTAGGACAGATTGTATCCGGCGGTGAGCTGTCGCGAATTATGCTTGCATTAAAAGCAATCCTTGCAGATCGGGACCAGATCGAGACTTTGATTTTTGATGAGATCGACACTGGTATCAGCGGAAGAACTGCACAGAAAGTATCCGAGAAGATGGCAGTGATCGGCCGGCATCATCAGGTATTGTGCATCACACATCTGCCCCAGATCGCAGCTATGGCAGACAGCCATTTTGAAATCGAGAAGCATCTTCAGGGAACAGAAACTATCACTCAGATTCATGTACTTGAGGAAAATGATTCCATCCGTGAACTGGCAAGACTTCTGGGTGGTGCGGAAATCACGCCGGCTGTTCTTGAGAACGCAAAAGAGATGAAAGAATTGGCACAGAAACAAAAAAATACAAGACTCAAATAAAATAATTGACCACATACTAAGAGAGGATAATCTCATTGCAGATTGTTCTCTCTTTTTTTAACCAAATCAAGCAAGTAGCGAAGCGGATTGCGAATATCCGCCTGACTTAAGAATATGATGTCGGGATCAAAAGATAATTTTGATATCTGTTTGAAAAAATGTAAATTAAATAAAGAAAGGATGTGCGGTAATGAACAGAAGAAAAAAATACAGGTTTTTTGTCATATGTTGTCTTGCATTGGATCTGCTGGCGATCATGCTGTTAGGGTACCGGTATCTGGACAGGAAGATACCCGATGAAATCCAGGTGTCCAGAGGAAGTGGTGAACAGGCTGAAGATGTGACGGAAGTTCTCTCTGCACCATTGGTCACATTTGAGGATGCTGTCACAGTTTCACAGGACGGGGGATATATTCTGCCCTGTAAATTGCTTGGTTATATTCCGTTCAAGGAGGTAAAAGTAACTCCGGTAGATGATCAGGAAGTCTATGTCAGTGGAAGCACAATAGGAATTTACATGGAAACAGATGGTGTTCTTGTAATTGACACAGGTGAGATTCAGGATCAGAATGGGGAAATAAAAGAGCCTGCCAAGAACATCGTCAGGCAGGGAGATTATATTGTCTCATTTAATGGACAGAAGATTTCTACAAAAAAAGAATTAATCAGTGATATAGCAGAACTTGATGGAAATGCAGTTACGCTGGAAGTAAGCCGTGAGGGGGAAAGCATCCCTGTATCTGTAACGCCTGTAAAAGACACGAAAGGTGATTATAAACTGGGCATCTGGGTACGGGACGACACCCAGGGAATCGGAACTCTTACTTACGTAGACCAGAACGGAAATTACGGTGCCCTGGGTCACGGAATCAGCGATATAGACACAGCGCAGCTTCTGAATATCCGAAAGGGTGCGCTTTATAAAGCACAAATCCTTGCGATAAACAAAGGTACAAAAGGAAATCCTGGGGAACTGGCAGGGTTTATACGCTATGACGATAGGAACATCCTGGGAACTATTGAGGTAAACAGTAAAAATGGAATATACGGTCAATTTACACAAACTGCAGAAAGTGGAATTACTTTAAAAAAGATGCCAATTGCGCATAAACAGGAAGTAAAAACAGGATCTGCTGCAATTCTTTGCAGTGTGGATGGTCAGGTAAAGGAATACGACGCAGAAATTAAAAGAATCGATCTGAATCATGAAGATACGAATAAGAGCTTTGTAATACAAATAACAGATGAAGAACTTCTTGAGGCTACAGGCGGGATCGTGCAGGGACTCAGCGGAAGCCCGGTTTTGCAGGATGGAAAAGTGATCGGAGCAGTAACTCATGTGTTTGTCCAGGATTCTACCAGCGGATATGGGATATTTATAGAAACTATGCTGTGTAATACCAGAAAGCAGGTAAAATAGACGGATCTGAACCAGGGAAGGCGGTGATTCGGAATGAGTTGCATCTTCCCTGTAAAAAAATCTGCGATATACCCGCCGAATGTCCTGATTGTCGTCAAGATAAAAATCGATTGCTGTCCAAAGATATCCAACTTTGCTGAAAAACGAAAACGAGGAAAAAATAAAGTAAAAAATGGTCGACAGAAAATAGGACGAACTCCCCTGTTTCGGCTTGATTTCTCCATTATCATTCCTCTATAATATGTGATGTGCCGAAAAAAGAAAACATATTTGTAGAAGAATCAGGGAGGAGATAGCCTCATGGAAAAATTAAATGTGGCAGTTGCGGATGATAATGAGAGAATGGTGGAAGTACTTGGACAGATCATAGAAGAAGATAAAGACCTTGAACTGGTGGGAAAAGCACATAACGGAGAAGAAATCTGCAACATTATACGTGAAAAAGAGCCTGATGTTGTTGTTTTGGATATCATTATGCCGAAAATGGATGGCCTGGCTGTAATGGAAAAATTTGCTCATGACAAAAGTCTCAAAAAAGTGCCGGCTTTTATCGTGGTTTCTGCTGTAGGACAGGAACGGATCACGGAGGATGCATTTAATCTTGGTGCCGATTATTATGTGCTGAAGCCTTTTGATAACAAAATGCTGATCAACCGGATCAAACATGTACGTCGCGCAGGTACGCGAAGGTTGAGAGAAATCAGCCGCCAGCAGGAGAATACACAGGAGAAACCTGTTCCGGTGAGAAATCTGGAGACTGATGTGACAAACATCATTCACGAGATCGGTGTGCCTGCCCACATTAAAGGCTATCAGTATCTGAGGGATGCGATCATCCTTTCTGTAAATGATATGGAGATGCTAAATTCCATCACAAAAATACTCTATCCGACCATTGCAAAAAGACACCAGACGACAGCAAGCAGGGTGGAACGCGCGATCAGACATGCCATTGAGGTAGCATGGAGCAGAGGAAAAATGGACACTATTGACGAACTTTTTGGTTATACAGTCAGCACTGGAAAAGGAAAACCGACGAATTCAGAATTTATTGCTCTGATCGCAGATAAAATCAGACTGGAATATAAAAATCGCTCTTTCCAATAGTCATATTTTGGAGTATAATTATATAACAAAGGCTACCAAGGAGGGTTTTTCGCATGAAAAATATTTTATTTGCAACATCTGAAGCAGTTCCATTTATAAAAACAGGAGGTCTTGCAGATGTAGCAGGCTCTTTACCGAAATATTTTGACAAGAGATATTTTGACATTCGTGTGATCTTACCGAAATATGCATGTATGAAACAGGAATGGAAAGATAAAATGGAATATATCACACATTTCTACATGGATCTTGGATATAAGAATTGCTATGTAGGAATCATGCATATGGAATATGAGGGTATTCAGTTCTATTTTATTGATAATGAGTACTACTTCAGCGGACCGAAACCATATGACAGCGCACCGTGGGATCTGGAGAAATTCGCGTTCTTCTCAAAAGCTGTGTTATCTGTACTTCCGGTTATCGGCTTCAGACCAGACATCATTCACTGTCACGACTGGCAGACAGGTCTCGTGCCGGTATATCTGCACGACAGCTTCCAGCAGAATGAATTCTTCTGGAATATCAAGACTATTATGACAATACATAACCTGAAATTCCAGGGTGTATGGGATGTAAAAACTGTTCAGAATATTACAGGACTTTCTGACTATTACTTTACAGCGGACAAGCTGGAAGCCTATAAAGATGCCAACTTCCTTAAAGGAGGTATCGTATTTGCAGACGCGGTTACAACTGTAAGTAATACCTATGCTGAAGAAATCAAAACACCGTTCTATGGTGAGAAACTTGACGGCCTGATGTGTGCCCGTGCAAACAGTCTGCGTGGTATTGTAAACGGAATTGACTATAATACATTCAATCCGGAAACAGACCCATATATCACCAAGACATATAATGCAACTACATTCAGAAAAGAAAAAGTTAAAAATAAAATTCAGCTTCAGAGAGATCTCGGTCTGGAAGAGAATCCAAAGGCAATGATGATCGGTATTGTTTCACGTCTGACAGATCAGAAAGGCTTCGATTTGATCGCGTATGTAATGGATGAGCTCTGTCAGGATGCAGTGCAGATTGTAGCTCTTGGAACAGGTGATGAGCGCTATGAGAATATGTTCCGTCACTTTGACTGGAAATATCATGGAAAAGTATCTGCACAGATTTATTATGATGAAACAATGTCCCATCGTATTTATGCAGCATCTGATGCATTCCTGATGCCGTCCTTATTTGAGCCATGTGGTTTAAGCCAGCTGATGAGTCTCCGCTATGGTACACTTCCGATCGTCAGAGAAACAGGCGGACTTAAAGATACTGTTGAACCGTACAATGAATTTGAAGGAACAGGTACAGGATTCTCATTCAGAAATTACAATGCGCATGAAATGTTGGCTACTGTACGTAATGCAGAAAGAATCTTCTACGATAAAAAACGCGAGTGGAATAAGATGGTTGACCGTGCTATGGCAGCAGATTTCTCATGGAATAATTCTGCACGTCAGTATGAAGAAATGTATAACTGGCTGATCGGTGATAAACCAGAATAAAGTATATATTTGTAAACTATATATGTGAACTACGAAAGAGCAGGGAATATCACAGAGGGTATTCCCTGCTTTAAGTATTTTTATGTGTTTCTGACAGCGGCATTCCGATAGTTACTGGGCGCAGGGTGAACAGTAACTTCCGATAACAAAATTGTACAGGGGCGGAACAAAAAAGCTTGACATCCGTCCTGAAGTATAATACTATAATGAATAGAAAACGAACATAAGTTCTGAATATGCTTAAGGAGATTATATAAATGATAAATGAAGAGAAACAGAAAGCGCTGGAAGCAGCACTTGGACATATTGAGAAACAGTATGGTAAAGGATCTGTAATGAAACTTGGAGAATCCGGAGCGAACATGCAGGTAGAGACTGTTCCGACCGGTTCATTAAGTCTTGATATTGCACTTGGAGTAGGTGGTGTACCTAAGGGACGTATCATCGAGATCTATGGACCGGAATCCAGTGGTAAGACAACCGTTGCGCTTCATATGGTAGCAGAGGTACAGAAGAGGGGCGGAATCGCAGGTTTCATTGATGCAGAGCATGCATTAGATCCTGTTTATGCCAAGAATATAGGTGTAGACATTGACAACTTATACATATCACAGCCGGATAACGGTGAGCAGGCTCTGGAGATTACAGAGACTATGGTGCGTTCCGGTGCAGTAGACATAGTAATTGTCGACTCTGTGGCTGCTCTGGTACCGAAGGCGGAGATTGACGGAGACATGGGTGACAGTCATGTAGGTCTGCAGGCGCGACTGATGTCACAGGCACTCCGTAAACTTACAGCAGTTATCAGTAAGTCTAATTGTGTGGTTATTTTTATCAATCAGCTTCGTGAGAAAGTCGGTGTTATGTTTGGTAACCCAGAGACAACGACAGGTGGACGTGCGTTGAAGTTCTATTCTTCTATCCGTCTGGATGTCCGCAGAGTGGAGACACTGAAACAGGGCGGTGAGATGGTAGGTAACCATACCAGAATTAAAGTTGTGAAGAATAAAGTGGCTCCGCCATTTAAGCAGGCTGAGTTTGATATTATGTTTGGAACCGGTATTTCCAAAGAAGGAGACATCCTTGATCTGGCGGCAGACTGCGGCATTGTAAATAAGAGTGGTGCATGGTATGCATATAATGGCGATAAGATTGGCCAGGGTCGTGAGAATGCGAAGCTGTTCCTCAAGGAGCATACAGATATTTGTGATGAAATTGAGAAGAAAGTAAGAATTCAGTATCATCTTCTCCCGGATGAAGCAGGACAGGAGAAAGAGACTGCAGCAGCATCGAATGCAGAGCAGGATAGTACTGAGGAATAATAATGGGAAATTCGTCGGGAGATCTGAGAGAATTTCTCAGAAATGCAGAGAACTTAAAAAGGCGTTCTGCAGAAAATCAGAATCATCAGAAGAAATCAATAGAGGAACCTGAAGAATACAGAGACGCAAGGCGTAAAGCCATGCGTCTCTTAGAACATATGGACCGCACAGAGAGAGGACTGAGGGACAAGCTGCGGCAGGCAGGTTTCAGTCAATTGGCGGTAGACTATGCGTTGTCATATGTAGAATCATACGGCTATATAGATGATGAGCGTTATGCCAGAACCTATATCGCATACAGAATGAATACTAAGAGCCGCCAGAAAATCATACAGGAACTGATAAGTAAAGGCGTAGATAAAGAAACTGCAGCTGCAGCCTGGGAAGAAGAGGCGGCGTTAAATATGCCTGATGAGAGAGAAATCCTGTACCGGACAATTGAGAAAAAATATTGTCCTGATACTGAGCTCAATGAAAAAGAAATGCGTAGATTACAGGGATATCTGATAAGGCGTGGATTCAGTTATTCAGATATAAAAAGTGCGCTTGAGAATATGAATATCCGGACAATTACTCAATGGTAATATTCTGCGGAATATGTTTTTCGGAGGTCAGACCAGACAGCCTCATAAATCGGAAAAATATTCAAACATTTCATTCGAAAAACTTGACATAAGTATGAAAAAAAGATAAACTTGTATTGTTGTATTTGTACAATGAAAACAAAATAAGGAGGTGCTCCTGTGACAACAACAATTATTGTTGCAATTGTCGCTGTGGTAGTCGCGCTACTTATTGCGGTTCCTGTTACTTGCAAAGTCGCTGTAAACAACAAGATCCAGAAGGATGCTGAAGTCGTTGGAACAGCAGAAGACAAGGCAAGAAGCATCATAGATGAAGCTCTGAAAACAGCTGAGACTAAAAAAAGAGAAGCTTTATTGGAAGTGAAGGAAGAATCTCTCCGTACTAAGAATGAACTGGAGAAAGAAACCAAGGAACGTAGAAATGAACTGCAGAAGTATGAAAACCGTGTATTAGCCAAAGAATCCGCGGTAGACAAGAAAGCAGATGCAGTAGAGAGGCGTGAAGCGGAATGCACAGCGAGAGCAGCTGAGGTGCAGAAGAAAGAAAAACGAGTAGAAGAACTTGAGCAAAAAGGAGTACAGGAACTGGAACGAGTTTCAGGTCTTACCTCCGAACAGGCAAAAGAAGAATTACTCAGATCCGTTGAAGACGATGTAAAAGTGGATGTTGCCAGACTCTACAGAGAACTGGAGAGCAGAGCAAAAGAAGAAGCAGGAAAGAAAGCCAAGGAATATGTAGTTAATGCCATTCAGAAATGTGCAGTTGACCATGTTGCCGAGACTACGATTTCCGTTGTTCAGCTTCCAAGCGATGAAATGAAGGGAAGAATCATTGGTCGTGAGGGTCGTAACATTCGTACACTGGAAACACTTACAGGTGTAGATCTTATTATCGACGATACACCGGAAGCAGTTGTATTATCTGCATTTGATCCGATTCGTCGTGAAATCGCACGTGTAGCTCTTGAGAAACTGATCGTAGATGGACGTATCCATCCGGCCAGAATCGAAGAGATGGTTGAGAAAGCACAGAAAGAAGTAGAAGCACAGATTCGTGAAGATGGTGAGAATGCTGCGATGGACGTTGGCGTTCATGGTATTCATCCGGAATTGCTCAAACTTCTTGGTCGTATGAAATTCCGTTCAAGTTATGGACAGAATGCGTTAAGACATTCTATTGAAGTAGCTCAGTTATCCGGAATGTTGGCCGGCGAAGTTGGGGTTGATGTCCGTATGGCTAAGAGAGCCGGTCTTCTTCATGATATCGGTAAATCTATTGACCATGAGGTAGAGGGTTCACATATCCAGATCGGAGTGGATCTCTGTAAGAAGTATAAGGAATCTCAGATCGTTATCAATACGGTTGCATCTCATCATGGTGACTGTGAACCGGAATCTCTGATCGCTTGTATCGTACAGGCTGCAGATGCTATTTCGGCAGCAAGACCTGGTGCAAGAAGAGAGACACTGGAGACTTATACAAATCGTCTGAAACAGCTGGAAGATATTACGAACCAGTTTAAAGGCGTTGATAAATCTTTTGCTATTCAGGCAGGTAGAGAAATCCGTGTAATGGTAGTACCGGAGCATATTAATGATGCTGATATGGTTCTTCTGGCACGCGATATTGCGAAACAGATCGAAGCAGAACTTGAATATCCTGGACAGATCAAAGTTAATGTGATCCGCGAAAGCAGAGCAGTTGACTACGCAAAATAAATAGTTCTTTGCATATATAAGCTACATAGATTGTATAGAGATATACAGTTTATGTAGCTTTTTTGTGTCATAGGAGCGTGCCCAGCAAAGCTGGGGCACACCAGTCGGTGGAAGTCCGACTATGGTAATCGCCAGTGAGCCATATAGTCAAATCCGGTGCGTTGTAGTAATACAGGGTACTAAGCGGATGGGTAATG
>ENA-OQKY01000069-OQKY01000069.1-human-gut-metagenome-genome-assembly--contig:-NODE-69-length-141449-cov-41.900780_pt1 | contig 141449 bp, 127 predicted proteins | sample MGYA00242652_ERZ504805 | MGnify/ENA primary metagenome ERZ504805 (study PRJEB26092, sample SAMD00036400) | human gut metagenome | host: Homo sapiens | study: EMG produced TPA metagenomics assembly...
TTTTGATGATTGTGGCAACGAGAAAAGATTTGTGGACATCGACACCACAGCAGGTTTGATAAACAACTTTCATAGTCAAAAGCTCCTTTCAAATTAAAATGATAAAGAAGCCATTGACTGTTCCACCGCACAATTAACAGAGAAGTTAAAACAATTCTTACTGTACGGTCTTGCGGGCCACTCATTTGTGCTTGAAAGATGGAACTTACACTGATTTATATGCTGTCTAAAACGAAGAAAGTCTTTACGACTCACCTCCCCGTGCTTTGTAGTGTAGCTTCTTCAAGAATTATTTTATCAGAAACGTGGAGGATTTGAAGACTTTCATTACTATTTGTGCCGCCGACTTGGCGGCGGAATGGAGATTTATATGAGATGACAGGGAAAGAACTTCGTCTGAACAAGATTGATTCCCTCCTTGGACCTGGCATGAATATTCACAGAAATCCCCTGAATGGACGTAATTTTGAGTACATTTCCGAGGACCCGATCCTTACAGGAAGAATCTGTGCAGCACAGGTAAAAGCGATGGCAAGATCTGGAATTGGAAGTACGATCAAGCATTTCTGCGGAAACAATCAGGAGGTTGGAAGAAGTACTTCCGATTCTGTAATGTCTGAGAGATGTCTGCGTGAAATCTATCTGAAAGGCTTTGAAATTGCAGTGAAAGAAGGTGGTGCGCGTTCTGTAATGACTACTTACGGAAGCGTAAACGGACTTTGGACTGCGGGAAGTTATGATCTGTGTACAACGATTCTCCGTAAAGAATGGGGATTTGATGGTATTGTCATGACTGACTGGTGGGCGAAATCCAATTATGAGGGACATCAGGCAGAAGTACCTGTGAAAACTCCAATGGTTGCTGCGCAGAATGATATTTATATGGTAGTAAGTAATGCGAAAGCGAATCCGGAGAATGATGATGTAGAAGAAATGCTCCATGCAGGAAAGATCACACTTGGCGAACTGCAGAGAAATGCGGCCAATATCCTGGGCTTCCTGTTAAAGAGCCCGTCCATTCTTCTCCTGACAGACAGGATATGTAAAGAAGAACTGGAAGCCATGAATACCAAAGAAGAGGATGATGTAGACGCCGGAAGCCTGGTAAATCTGCTCAGTGATCCACAGACACAGGAGATCGTGATCGATGGCTCTATGCTGCACCCTGCAAAGGGAAATGCAGATGTACTGGCAGTTACCAATGACTTTGAAGGAGATTTCACTATGAAATTTACACTGAAATCTGACCTTGGTGAACTGGCACAGCTTCCTGTTTCTGTATTTTTGGATAATATTCATAAGATGACTGTTTCCGTACAGGGAACAAATGGAAAATGGGTGGAAGAAAGCCGTATTCTGAATATGGGATTTGGACATAATCACTACATTAAACTCTACTATGGAGCAGATAACCTTGAAATTAAAGAAATTGTGCTTACTCCGAATAGGTAAGACCAATTTTGAGAATGCTTGCAAAAATATAACCTTTATGGCATAATTATGAAATACTCGGAACCCACCGGAAATAAGGATTGTATAATCTGCCTGACATAACAGTCAGTGGCGTGGGCAGCTCAGTGGAAATGACAGCAGATGGTATTTGTGACAATGTAAAGTGTGATGAGGAAAAGAGATTATGTCTGGTTTTACAAAGGAAATTATTGCAAGAACTTTTACAGAATTACTGGATGAGAAACCAATGTCCAAGATTACGGTCAAGGATATTGTAGAACGATGCGGAGTAAACAGAAATACATTTTATTATCATTTTCGTGATATTCCGGATGTGGTAGAATTTATCATGAAGAGAAAATGGGATGAGATCCTGGAAGCACCGCAGGAGAGATCTTCTATTCTGGAATGTATGGAAGAAATGGCGAATCTGGTCAGGAGTAACCGGAAGCTGATGCTGAATGTTTACAGATCTGTGAAGAGGGATATTTTCCTTGTTTATATGAATGATGTTGCTTCCTATATTGTTACAGAATATTTTAATAAAAACGTACATAAATTTAATCTTACCACAGAAGAAATTCAGATGCTCATTAAATATTATAAATGTGTGTTTGTCGGAATTCTGATGGAATGGCTGGATCATGGACTGGAGAGTGATCTGGCGGCAGAAATGCGTCAGATAGCTGAACTGTTGGAGAATCATCCGGAAATACAGGCAATCATGAATCGCCCATGATCTCAGAATACAGAAGTTGCTGATGCATGTATAACAGAACTTTTGCTCCTGACATCTTAATTATACAAAACGATGCCCGTGTCTAAATTTTAGACATGGGCTTTTCTTTGCCTATTTATTGTTAAAAATATCACAGTTATAATACAGGCATGAAAAGGGAGATGAAAACAATGCATGAGAATAGAGGGAAAGCAATGTTTTCAGAAACAATATATACAGGAGGGAGGAAAGGCAGATGGATGCACTGAAGCAGTTAAAATTAGCAAAGAACGGCTACATAATTATGTCTGTTCTGTTCATGATCCTGGGCGCCTGCCTGATCATCTGGCCGGATTGTTCGATGGTGGTTTTCTGTACGGCAGTAGGGATCATGCTTATTGTATACGGACTGATAAAGATTCTGGGGTATTTTTCCAGGGATGTCTATTGTCTGGCATTTCAGTTTGATCTTGCCTTTGGAGTGCTGCTGGCAGCAGTAGGAGTGATCATTATAGTACGCAGGAACGTGGTTGTGAATCTGATCTTTGGAATCTTTGGACTTTTGATCCTTGCAGATGCATTATTTAAGATACAGATGTCTATAGATGCAAAGAAATTCGGACTGAATCTCTGGTGGAGGATTCTGCTGGTAGCAGTTCTGACCGGTGTTCTGGGATTTCTGCTTCTGGTAAGACCGTTCGAGGCAGCAGAAGTTATGATGATCCTGGTTGGGGTTTCAATCCTGTTTGAAGGAATTCTGAATCTCTGCGTGGCAATCTACACAGTAAAAATCATCAAAAACCAGAAACAGGATATCATAGATATGGATGAGTATTGAATAAAATGATAAAAAACTATACCTGCCATACAGGATCTGGAATATGCAGATAACAGCAGAATGATAACTGCTTTAAGCGATGTGGAGAGATTTTACAGATCTCTGTGTGCAGGTGTTGAGATATATCACATTACAACAAGGAGGAGCAATTACATGAAGTTAATGGACAAAGCAAAACAGGCTGCACTCGCAGCAGCAGTTAAAACAGGTCTGGGTTATCTGGAAAAGGACCCGGAAGTAAATATACCGAAACTGATGGAACTTGTAGATAAATTCGTACCGGACGGCTGGTATGAGGCACAGAGAAATGCCATCCGTAACGCAATCCAGGATAAGGACAGCAACTGGTATAAACTGATCCTGAGAATTTATGATCTGGATCCGGGTGTACGTGAGGCATTCTTTACAAACTTCATCATCAATGCCAGCTTAAAAGGAAGTGCACTTCAGGAAGAAACAGCAGAAGAGAACAACTGCAATGTTCCGTGGGCAATCCTTCTTGACCCGACAAGTGCCTGTAATCTGCACTGCACAGGATGCTGGGCAGCTGAATATGGACACAAATTGAATCTCGATTTTGATACCATCTGTTCCATCGTAGAGCAGGGCAGAAAAATGGGAACTTATATGTACATATATACAGGCGGTGAACCACTGGTTCGTAAAAAAGACCTGATGCGTATCTGTGAGAAATATCCGGACTGTGAGTTCCTTTCCTTTACAAATGGTACTCTGATCGATGAAGAATTCTGTCAGGAAATGCTCCGTGTAAAGAATTTCGTACCTGCTATCAGTCTTGAGGGATCCGAGGAAGCAAACGATGGACGTCGTGGAGATGGTGTATACCAGAAAGTTATGCATGCAATGGAACTTCTGAAAGCTCACAAACTTCCGTTTGGTGTATCTACCTGTTATACCTCTGCTAATGTTGACAGCGTAAGCAGTGAAGAGTTCTTTGATCATATTATTGACTGCGGTGCATTATTTGTATGGTTCTTCCATTATATGCCGACAGGTAATGATGCTGTAGTAGAATTAATGCCTAACCCGGAGCAGCGTGAAAAGATGTACCATAAGATCAGAGAATATCGTTCTACAAAAGCAATCTTCGGAATGGATTTCCAGAATGATGCGCAGTATGTTGGCGGATGTATTGCAGGAGGAAGACGTTATCTGCATATTAATGCGAACGGTGATGTTGATCCTTGTGTATTTATTCATTATTCCAATGCGAATATTTACAAGAATACTCTGCTTGAAGCACTGAAGAGTCCGATCTTTATGGCATATCATAATGGACAGCCGTTTAATGAAAATATGCTTCGTCCATGTCCAATGCTTGAAAACCCGCAGAAGCTGCGTCAGATGGTTGCAGAGTCGGGCGCCAAGTCTACAGACTTACAGTCTCCAGAATCTGTTGAGCATCTTTGTGCGAAGTGTGATGCTTATGCAGAGCATTGGAAACCGAAGGCGGAGGAATTGTTTCAGACAAAATAAGTAACTTACTAATCCTATTAATCTAGAAAAAGCATTAACTCAAAACTTAGCTAAAGCCAGAAAAAGTCTCTTGCCCGGTCTCCCCTGTCCGGGTGGGAGACTTTTTCGCTTTTTTCAGGAGGGACGCGCGAAGCCGCATCTCTCTGCGGGTTCAGTTCCGGGGGATAAGTAACTCTAAGGCCGGAAAAATTTGCTAAAGGCATGAAGAAAAATGCAAAACTCGCTCCGTTGCTGACTTCGCTCAGACAGGTTGCTATTTTTCTTCATAACGCATATTTTTCCAGCCTAAGAGTTACTAATCCCCCTCCAAATTCACCCGAAGAGAGATGCGGCTTCGCGCTGGTGGCTGGTATGAAGAGAGATTGTAGGCAAGGGAGGGACTGCAGGTAGATAAACGGGATTTTTAAATTAAAAATGACTTGCCTGATAATTCAACATGTATTAAAGTTATATCAGATTTGTTGGGAGAACAGAGTGAATATGTTTATATAGTACAGCGGGGACCGATGAGGCTGGGCTGTAGGAGAAGTGGAATGTTAAAGACTTTTTTGGTGGAAGATGAGGTTGTGATCAGAGAGATGCTCAAGAAGATGATTCCCTGGGAGCAGTATGGTTTTGAGCTTGCGGGGGAGGCGTCGGATGGGGAGATGGCGTTGCCTTTGATTTTAAAGAGTAAACCGGATCTTTTGATCACGGATATTAAGATGCCGTTTATGGATGGACTGACTCTTTGTAAGTTGGTGAAGAAAGAGCTGCCGAATATTAAGATTGTCATTCTCAGTGGTTATGATGATTTTAATTATGCGAAGCAGGCAATCAGTATCGGGGTGGAGGATTATCTGCTGAAGCCGATTACGAAGAATGCGTTTATTGAGAGGCTGGAGGAAATCCACAATCGTTATGAGCATGAGAAGACGCAGATGGAGTATTATGAGAAGTTTCGCCTGGAGATGCAGGAGTATGAGCGCAATGCAAGCAGGGATTTCTTTGAAGCTCTGGTGCGGGCGGATTCGAATCTGGAGGAGATTTATCAGAGGGCGGATCGTCTGAATCTGGATATTGTGGCAGAGGCGTACAATATTCTGATCTTTAGTCCGGATACTTCGGACAGCAGCTGCAATTCATCAGAGGGATATTCTGACTGGGAAGCTGAAGTGCATAAGAAGATAGAAAATTATTTTCTCAGTCATCCGGTAGCAATGCTCTTCAGGCATCAGGTATTCAGCTATGCAATTCTGGTAAAGGGACAACGTGACAGTATAGAAGCGAATACCAGGGAATGTGTGGAAACGATTAAAAAGATTATGGAGGAAACCAGCAAGAATGCGGACTGGTTTATTGCAGTTGGTGAGGAGGCAGACCGTCTGAGCAGGATTAAACAAAGCTATCATACAGCAGCAAGAACTTATGCATTTCGTTATCTGTATGACGGACATATTCTTTATTATAATATGCTTGAGCAGGTAAAAGAAAGTTCGGCAGATACTTCAAAAACGGAGACTGTTCAGCTGAAGAATGTGAATATCAATGCTCTGAATCCGGAAATTCTGCAGAAGTTCTTAAGCAGCGGTCTGGAGGATGAGGTTGACAGTTTTGTTCACGACTATTTCCATGCTATTGGTCAGGAACCTATGGAGTCTCTAGTATTCCGTAATTATGTGGTTTTGAATGTGCGTTTTTCTGTGTTGTCATTTCTTAAGAAAATAGGATATGATGATGCGGAATTATCCAGAGAAGAGACGGATGATATTGTAGAAAAGACAAGCCAGTCTACAGAAGCCTCTATTGCATATGCCGAGGATCTGCTGAAAAAGGCAATCTCGATCCGTGATGAGAATGCCGGTAACCAGAACAGAAGTGTGCTGAAACAGGCAGTGGATTTTATAAACGAACATTATATGGATGAGGAGATTTCTTTAAACAAAGTAGCTCATGTGGCAAATGTCAGTGCCAATCATTTCAGTGCACTTTTCAGTCAGAATATGGGACAGACCTTTATCGAATATCTGACTGCTTTGCGAATGAGCAGATCAAAGGAACTGCTACGCTGTACATCTAAGCGTTCCAGTGAGATTGCAGGAGAAGTAGGATATAAAGATGCACATTATTTCAGTTATCTTTTTAAGAAAACACAGGGTATGACACCGAGTGAATACCGAAAAACGAGAGGAGAGGTCTGATTCATGAGGCAAAAGCAGGAAAAGCTGGAAACCAAAATGAAGTGGATGCTTCTGAGCACTATGATTCCTATGGCAATACTGATCATAGTGCTTCTCGTTTTTTTCTGGCATTTTACAAATAAATATAATCAGTTGTCCAATAATCTGGCGATCAGCACAGAATACAATGCAAATTATAAAAATTCAAACAGTGATATGAGTTTTAAAAATGAAGTAGACCGTGATATTTATTATGTAAGTATTGGGCGAAGAGGTCGTGACGGTCTGCCGACGGAGCAGGTAAATAAAGCAATCAATACGGTGGAGAAGCTGAAGAAGACTACGACAAAGAAAGAGAGCCTGCGTTCATTGAAGTATTTGACAAATTATCTGGAAAATCTTCAGAAACGCATGAATCAACTCCTTGATATTAAAGATTATGAGAAACGTCAGGAATTTATGGCTAACAATACGGAGATTCTGACTACGCTTTTTGAAAAAGAAATGCAGAACTATATTTATCAGGAGGCAACGGAACTTGTACAGGTGGAGTCACAGCTTGCCGGAAATGTAAGATTAACGATCATGACTATGTGCGCAGCGATTCTGATAGCAACTTTCATTTTGATGCGGCGGTCTTTCCGATTAACCTACAGTATCACAAAGCCGATTTCTGAGATCCTTCATAATATTAAGAAGGTCGGAAAAGGAGAGTACAAGACGATCAATGCAGTTCCTGCAGACTGTATTGAAATCCAGGAACTAGATGCGGGCACGAGGAAGATGGCAGGCAGGATCGAAGGACTGCTGGAGAATGTGCGTAAGGAGCAGGATGCACAGCACCTGACAGAACTGCAGTTGCTTCAGGCACAGGTAAATCCTCATTTTCTTTATAATACGCTGGATACGATCGTATGGCTGGTAGAGGGTGGCATGCAGCAGGATGCAGTGGATATGATTACAAGTCTGTCGATATTTTTCCGAACTTCCCTTTCAAAAGGAAAAGATATTATCCCGCTGTCTGAGGAAGAACGTCATACTTTAAGTTATCTTGAAATTCAACAGTCCAGATACAGGGATATCATGGAGTTTGAGATTAATATTCCGTCAGAACTGGATAGCGTTATGGTTCCAAAGCTTACGTTACAACCTCTTGCAGAGAATGCACTTTATCACGGAGTCAAGAATAAACGTGGAAAAGGTAAGATTCTTATTGAAGGATTTGATCTGGGAGATGATATGATGCTGAGGGTAACTGACAATGGGCAGGGAATGACACCGGAACGTCTCCGTGAAGTGCAGGAAGCTATCCGTACCGGTGAGCGCGCGGGATTTGGACTTGCTGCGGTATCAGAGAGAATTGCACTTTATTATGGACCGGGATATGGATTGAAAATTTCTTCCACAGAGGGAGAAGGTACGGTTATGGAAGTGTATATGGCGAAGAAAATTAACCTGAATAATAATTCAAGATAAACAGTGAAGGATAAAAAGCTGCATGAAGTTAAGATTTTTAACGGACATGTAGCTTTTATTATGTGAGCAGGCAGATAAAGTCAATTATATTATTGCTTCTTCATACCCAATAACAGCTTTATAGTCTGCCGATAGGGAGTTACTGAGATTGACCATATAATGGAAAGTGTGAATTATATCAGTACAGTATATCAGGAAGTAAACCTTTGTCCAAACCTGACTGTAGCTGAGAACCTTTTCATTGGCAGAGAGCCGAGAAAGATGGGAATGATTGATTGGAAGCAGATGAATGAGCGCTCAGGAAAACTTCTTGAGAGCCTGGACATTCATGTGCCGCCAACACAGATGCTGGAGGAATGTTCCATTGCTATTCAGCAGATGATAGCAATTGCCCGTGCAGTGGACATGAAGTGCCAGGTACTGATTCTCGATGAGCCGACTTCTTCACTGGATGATGATGAAGTTGAGAAGCTGTTTGTACTTATGAGAAAACTTCGTGATGAAGGCGTTGGTATTATCTTTGTTACGCATTTCCTTGAGCAGGTATATGCAGTCTGCGACAGAATTACAGTTCTTCGTAATGGTGAACTTGTTGGGGAATATGAGACAAAAGATCTTCCGAGAGTTATGCTTGTTGCAAAAATGATGGGTAAGGACTTTGATGATCTTGCAGATATTAAAGGAGATCATAAAGACAAGAAGATCACAAAGGCAGAACCTGTGATCGAAGCAAAAGGTTTATCTCATAAGGGAACGATCAAACCATTTGATATTACTATCAATAAAGGTGAGGTTATTGGTCTTACCGGACTTCTGGGTTCTGGACGTTCTGAACTGGTTCGTGCAATTTATGGTGCGGATAAAGCTGATACAGGAACTTTGAAAGTAAAAGGAAAAGAAGTAAAGATCAATACTCCGCTGGATGCCATGAAACTTGGTATGGCTTATCTTCCGGAAGACAGAAAAGCAGAAGGTATCATTGCTGACCTTTCTGTAAGAGAAAATATTATTATAGCGCTCCAGGCTAAACGTGGTATGTTCCATCCATTAAGTAAGAAAGAAATGGAGGAAGCAGCCGACAAGTATATTAAATTACTGCAGATTAAGACAGCAAGCCGCGAAACTCCGATTAAGAGTCTGTCAGGTGGTAACCAGCAGAAGGTTATCCTTGGAAGGTGGCTTCTGACTAATCCGGATTACCTGATCCTGGATGAGCCGACCCGAGGTATTGATATCGGTACTAAGACTGAAATTCAGAAACTGGTTCTTGATCTTGCAGATCAGGGAATGGCAGTTACATTTATCTCCTCAGAGGTTGAGGAAATGCTCCGTACCTGTTCCCGTATGGCAGTCCTTCGTGATGGCCAGAAGGTAGGCGAGCTGGAAGAGGATGAACTTTCTCAGAGCGGAGTTATGAAAGCTATTGCCGGAGGTGACGATAAATAATGAATAAGAGTAAATTAAAGAAAATAACAAGTGCACGTCTGTTTCTTCCTATTGTGTGTCTGATTGCAGTGCTTTTACTGAATGTGATCAGAACACCGGACTTCTTTAATGTATCAATCCGAAACGGTGTACTCTATGGTTACATTATTGATGTTATTAACCGTGCTTCAGAGCTGGTTATTCTTGCAATCGGTATGACACTGGTAACAGCGGCTTCCGGTGGACAGGATATCAGTGTTGGTGCGATTATGGCAGTTGCAGCAGCTGTCTGCTGTCAGATTCTTTCCGGCGGACAGGTTTCTGTAAATGATTATCAGAATCCTCTGATCCTGGCTGTTATCGCAGCACTTCTTGCATCTGCATTATGTGGTGCATTTAATGGATTTCTGGTTTCCAAGCTGAACATTCAGCCAATGGTTGCAACTCTGATCCTTTATACAGCTGGTCGTGGTATTGCTCAGCTGATCACAAATGGACAGATTACCTATATTCGTGTGGATTCCTTTAAGATGGCAGGCGGATATATCGGAAAATGCCCAATTCCGACCCCGATTTTCTTCGCGATCATCACAGTTGTTATTGTGTACCTGATTTTGAAGAAAACAGCCCTTGGTCTTTACATTGAGAGTGTTGGTATCAATGGAAAGGCAGCACGTCTTGTTGGATTAAATTCCACAATGATCAAATTCCTCACCTATGTCATTTGCGGTGTACTGGCTGGTATTGCCGGAATCGTAGCATCCAGCCGTATCTACTCCGCAGATGCAAACAACATCGGTCTTAACCTGGAAATGGATGCCATCCTTGCAGTTGCACTTGGCGGAAACTTCCTTGGCGGTGGTAAATTCAGTCTGATCGGTTCCGTAATCGGTGCCTACACTATTCAGGCTCTGACTACAACACTCTATGCAATGAACGTAAAGGCAGACCAGCTTCCTGTTTACAAAGCAATCGTGGTTGTTATCATCGTTACACTGCAGAGTGATGTATTCAAGAAATATATTGCCAACTTAAAAGCTAAAAGAAGTGTGGCAGCAGAAGGAGGTCAGAAGTAATGAAAGCAAATGGACAGAAAAAGAAAATGACAGGAAATGGCTTCCTGCTTCTGATCACAATCGCGTTATTTGTAGTAATGTATGTTGCAGGTATGATTGTTTTTGCAGACAAAGGTTTTGCAAAACCGCAGATGTTTCTGAACCTGTTTGTATCTAATGCAGGTCTTCTGGTTATTGCGTGTGGTCTTACAATTGTTATGATCACCGGTGGTATCGATATTTCTGTTGGTTCTGTAACAGCTCTTGTTTGTATGGTTCTTGCAGATCTGATGGAGAACAAGGGTGTAAATACATATGTAGCAGTTTTAGTTGCACTGCTCATCGGTGTCGCTTTTGGTGTTGTACAGGGCTTCCTGGTAGCTTATCTTGATATCCAGCCATTCATCGTTACTCTGGCAGGTATGTTCTTTGGACGTGGTCTTACAGCTATCATCAGCACTGATATGATTTCTATCAAGAATGAGTTATTCCTGAAATGGGCAAATTACCGTTTCTATATGCCTTTTGGTTCAACCAGTAAGAAAGGTAAATTTATTCCGGCGTATATTCCGCCGACAGTTGTGATCGCATTGATTGTTGTAGTAATTATTGCAGTTCTTCTGAAATACCGCAAATTTGGACGTAAGCTTTATGCGATCGGTGGTAACCGTCAGAGTGCTTTGATGATGGGCCTGAATGTTAAAAAGACTATTTTTAATGCTTATGTTCTGGATGGTTTTCTTGCAGGTCTTGGTGGTTTCCTGTTCTGCTTAAACAGCTGTGCCGGTTTCGTTGAGCAGGCAAAAGGTCTTGAGATGGATGCGATTTCATCAGCGGTTATTGGTGGTACACTTCTTTCTGGTGGTGTTGGTACACCGATCGGTACTTTGTTTGGTGTTCTGATTAAGGGTACGATTTCAAGTTTGATCACTACTCAGGGTACTTTATCAAGCTGGTGGACAAGAATTATTCTTTCTGCATTGCTTTGCTTCTTTATTGTTATTCAGTCTGTTGTGGCTTCTATGAAGAAGAAAGGAAAATAAGTGATTGTTGAAACAAGCTGAGGTTGTTAAGAGCCTTGGCTTGTTTTTTTGTTGCAAAGGGGGACGCGCGAAGCAGCATCTCTCTGCAGGTTCAGTTCCGGGGGCTAAGTAACTCTAGGGCGGAGAAAATTCGCTAAAAGCATGAAGAAAAACGCAAAACTCGCTCCGTTGCAAACTTCGCTCAGACAAGTTGCTGTTTTTCTTCATAACGCGGATTTTCTCCGCCTAAGAGTTACTAAGCCCCCTCCAAATTCACCTGCAGAGAGATGCTGCTTCGCGCTGGTTGCTGGCTGCTAGAAAAATTATGTTGGGTTGCGCTGGTTGCTGGCTGCTGGAAAAATTATGTTGGTTTGTGGTGGTATTGGTTGTTGGAAAAAATTATGTCATTTTTGTTGGGCGTGGGAGGATTTTGCGGGTTTGGTGGAGGCGCTTTATTTGTTTACAACTGCGAATTATGATGGTTTGCTTGCCATGGAGGGAGTTTTACTTTATACTACTATACAGTAGAAAAATAGTATTGTGGTGGATTATGCGGTAATCTGCTGTATGTTTATTTAGGAGGATAAATTTTAAGATGTGGATTGCAGACGGTTGGAAAGAATATGAAGTGATTGATACTTCCTGTGGGGAGAAGCTGGAGCGTTGGGGGGATTATCTTTTGGTGCGTCCGGATCCGCAGGTTATCTGGGATACACCGAAGACAAATAAAGGCTGGAAGCATATGAACGGTCATTATCACAGAAGTAAGAAGGGTGGCGGAGAATGGGAGTTTTTTGACCTGCCGGAGCAGTGGGATATTCATTATAAGGATCTTACTTTTCATCTGAAACCGTTTAGTTTTAAGCATACTGGGTTGTTTCCGGAGCAGGCTACGAACTGGGACTGGTTTGGTAATAAGATACGTAATGCGGGACGTCCGGTGAAGGTGCTGAATCTTTTTGCTTATACTGGAGGCGCGACTCTGGCTGCAGCAGCAGCGGGAGCTTCTGTTACTCATGTGGATGCTTCTAAGGGGATGGTTACCTGGGCAAAAGAGAATGCGGTTGCTTCTGGATTAGGGGACGCGCCGATCCGCTGGCTGGTGGATGACTGTGTGAAGTTTGTTGAGCGTGAGATCCGCAGAGGGAATCATTATGATGCGATCATTATGGATCCGCCTTCTTATGGCCGTGGACCGAAGGGGGAAATCTGGAAGATTGAGGATTGTATTCATGATCTGATCAAGCTGTGTACAAAGATTCTCAGTGATGATCCACTGTTTTTCCTGATCAATTCTTATACAACCGGTCTGGCTCCGGCGGTGCTGACTTATATGTTGTCTACAGAGCTGAAGAAGTTTGGCGGTCATGTGGATTCTCAGGAGATCGGACTTCCGGTAAGTTCTAATGGTCTGGTGCTGCCCTGTGGTGCTTCTGGAAGATGGGAAGCTTTATAAAAGAAAATGGTGTGAAATATAAGACTATGAAAGAACTAAATTTAAAACACGAAGCCAAGCGTTACGGCTGTGCGGTTCTGGCTGCAACGATCATGGCGTTGAATATTAAGACCTTTGTACGTGCAGGCGGTCTCTTTCCGGGAGGATTTACAGGACTTACCCTGCTGATCCAGAACATTTTCCAGACGTTTGCGGGGATTGCGATTCCTTATACATTGATCAACGTAACGTTGAACTCTATTCCTGTATTTATCGGCCTGAAATTTATCGGAAAGAAATTTACAATCAGTTCTGTCTGTGTGATCGTACTTTCCGGTCTGCTTACGGATATTATTCCGAGTCAGCCGATTACTTACGATACCTTGCTGATTAGTATCTTTGGCGGTCTGATCAATGGTTTCTGCATCAGCCTCTGCCTGATCGGTAATACAAGTACAGGTGGAACGGACTTTATTGCGATTTATTTTTCTGAGAAGAGTGGAAGAGATATCTGGAACTATATCCTGTGCGGAAACGCAGTAATTCTGACAATTGCAGGTTTACTCTTCGGATGGGATAGAGCACTTTACTCTATCATCTTCCAGTTCACTTCTACTCAGGTGATACAGATGTTGCATCAGAGATATAAGAAGCATACCCTATTTATTATTACGAAGGAACCGTATCAGATTTACGAGGAAATATTTAAACTTACCAATCATACAGCAACCCGCTTCGAGGGCACAGGATGCTATACGGATGAAAAGACCAGCATGATTTATTCGGTTGTATCCACAGAAGAAGCCAAGTTTCTGGTGAAAAAGGTACATGAAATTGATCCGAAAGCCTTTGTAAATATTATTAAGACAGATTACATTAACGGACGATTTTATCAGAAGACAGATTATTGATTTTGGAATAGATTTGAGAACGTTAATAATAAATTGACAGAGCCGCTGTATGATTACAGCGGCTTTTGCATAACTTTTCTATTTCGACAGATAATCCTTTTCAAGGTAATGCTTCCGTCTGCTCGCACAGGCCGCTAACGCCCAGCACACAAGGAGCAGAAAACTAATTCCTATAGCCAGTAAAGCAAGCAGAACCACGATGACCGCACGGATAAACAAAGACATGAATGTCCTCCTTTCATTGAAATTTTATTTTTACCTGATTTTTTGTACGATACATGAGAAAAATAATAAATGCTTATTACTTATTATGATATGCTTTTTTTAATTTCATCATTCATTAATATTGATGTAAAGGGGTATGATTTAGAAAAGATAGAAAGATATCAGGTCATCCTGATAAGAAAAATTCAGACATTTAAAAATCTGTTAAATATGATAACTCTAATATACTCTGTTAAAATAAAAAATACAAGCCAAAACTCTCGATGAATTTCGACCTGCTTTTTTATTACAATAATCAATATACATTTATAAACAGATACTTCTTTGCGTGACCTTCGTAGATATGTTTTGGTAAAATATTAACAATTCCATAAAAACACTTGACAACCCCCACTTTACCATACTAAAATGTAAAAAGCATAAAAACTGTTGCCACAGGAAAAACAAATGATTGCCCTATGCGGAAAAAACAAGAACTTCTAACCATGGCAGAACAAGGAGGAAAATTATGAAAAAATACAGCGACATGAGCAAAGAAGAACTGCTTACACTCAAAGCACAGCTGGATAAAGAATACGCAGATATCAAAGCACAGGGGCTCGCCCTCGATATGTCACGCGGAAAACCGGCGGCAGATCAGCTCGACCTTTCCATGGGATTAATGGACGTATTAAGCAGTGATTCAGACCTCAAATGCGAAACAGGTGTCGACTGCCGTAACTATGGTGTTATCGACGGAATCCCGGAAGCTAAACGCCTTCTCGGTGAAATGTCTGAAGTAGATCCTGATCATATCATCATCTACGGAAATTCCAGCCTTAACGTAATGTTTGACAGCATCGCACGTTCCATGACTCACGGCGTAATGGGAAATACTCCATGGTGCAAACTTGATAAAGTAAAATTCCTCTGTCCTGTACCAGGATATGACCGTCATTTTAAGATCACAGAGTTCTTCGGAATTGAAATGATCAATGTTCCGATGACACCACAGGGCCCTGATATGGATATGGTAGAAAAACTTGTCAGCGAAGATGCAGCTATTAAAGGAATCTGGTGCGTACCGAAATATTCCAACCCGCAGGGTTACACATACTCTAAAGAAACAGTAGAACGTTTTGCAAGACTGAAACCTGCAGCACCTGATTTCCGTATTTATTGGGATAACGCATACAGTATCCATCATCTCTATGATGACAACCAGGACTTCCTCGTAGAAATCCTCGAAGAATGTGCAAAAGCAGGCAATCCTGATCTTGTATACAAATTCACATCAACATCTAAAGTCAGCTTCCCAGGTTCAGGTATTGCAGCAGTTGCCGCATCTAAAGCAAATCTGGAAGACTTCCGCAGCTATATGCAGATTCAGACAATCGGACATGACAAATTAAATCAGTTACGTCATGTAAGATTCTTCAAAGATCTTAACGGACTGCACGAACATATGAGAAAACATGCAAACATCATTCGTCCGAAATTCGAGCTGGTACTCGATACACTTGAGAAAGAGCTCGGCGGCCTTGGAATCGGTGAATGGACAAAACCGCACGGCGGATATTTCATTTCCTTTGATTCTATGGAAGGATGTGCAAAGGCAATCGTAGCAAAAGCAAAAGAAGCGGGTGTTGTACTCACAGGAGCAGGCGCAACTTATCCATATGGAAAAGACCCAAAAGACTCCAACATTCGTATTGCTCCAAGTTTCCCGACTCTTGAAGATCTTGGAAAAGCAGCAGAAGTATTTGTGCTCTGCGTAAAACTTACAAGTGTAGAGAAGTTACTGGATACTCTTGAAAACGCATAAAACAAAATATCTGTATTTACTTTCAGGATAAATAATGTGATAATAAAACTGCCCGGCATAAATATTTTTGCCGGGCGGTTGCTGTTTATAAATATATGAATTACAGACAGTGCCCAGAGCTTCTGGTAAAATTAATACAAACCACAATACGGGGAAGTAATTTGAAATTTTTTGATTATGGAAAGAAGGTATATTTGAAAGGAGAAAATATATGAGCGCCAGAAAGAAAATCATGATCAGTATGATTGTAATTTTGCTTCTGCTGACTGTTGGGGCGTACGGATACGGTGTATACTATTTTACAGAGCATTTTTTGCCGGGCTCAATGGTAAATGGTTTCAACTGTTCGTACATGACAGTAGAAGATGCTGAAGACCTGCTTACGAAAAGAGTAGCATCCTATGTTCTTACTATTAATACCAGAAACAATGGACAGGAGAGTATTACAGCTGAACAGGCCGGACTTACTTATGATTCAGATGGAAGTGTCGATAATCTGATCAGGAATCAGGGGCGTTTTATCTGGTTCCTGGAATTTAACCAGCATAAAGATTATGAAGTTTCTTCATCCATAAAATATGACGATCAGAAAGTTAATGCTGCAATTTCCGGACTGAAGTGTATGCAGCAGGGTAATATGACAGCACCATCTGACGCCCATCTTGAAGAGAGAGGAGACCAGTTTGTTATTATTCCTGAAGAAAAGGGAACTACCCTGAAAACAGAAGTGACAAACCAGGATATTCTGCAGGCGCTTCTCACGGGAAGAACACCGATTGATCTGGAAGCGGATGGATGCTATGAAGAGCCGACCATTTATCAGGATAATACAACTCTGATCAAAAACTGCGATCTGGTCAATAAACTTACAGATGTGGTCATTACCTATGATTTCGATGACCGCACAGAGACAGTAGACAGAGAAGTGATAAAAAATTTGCTCACAACAGACGAAAACGGTCTCTACACTCTTGACAAAAATAAGATAGAGGCGTATATCAGTGAACTGGCGGTTAAATATGATACAGTGGGAACAGACCGGACATTTAATACATATGATGGCCGTGAGATTACTGTCAGCGGAGGAAACTATGGCTGGCAGATCGATCAGAAAGCAGAGACAAAAGAACTTATGAACCTGATCCAGAACGGAGAGACACAGGTAAGAGAACCTGTTTATGCGCATGAAGGACTGGTCAGAAAAACAAATGATATCGGATATACTTATATAGAGATTGACCTTGCAGCCCAGAGAATGGTATTCTATAAAAATGGAACACCAACTGCAGATGCGCAGATTGTATCCGGGAATCCGTACGTGCCAAATTGCTCTACACCTGCAGGTTGTTATACAGTGGGTGAGTTAAAGAGCGGCTGTACAGTGAATGGTGAGGACTATCCGTCTGCTGTTAATTACTGGATTCAATTTGACGGAAATCTGGCGGTTAATGATGCGCCGTGGAGAACAGATTTTGGAGGACAGATTTATGCTTTTGAAGGAACTAACGGAAGCATCTGTGCGCCTTCAGATCAGGTACAGATTATCTACAGTAATGTTGAGAAGAACACACCAGTTGTGATTTATGAATAAAGGAGAAGAGAAATGAAGATTGTAGTATTAGCTGGGGGAACAAGTACAGAACGTACAGTTTCTATAACATCAGGAACCGGAATATGTAAAGCATTGCGCCAGAAAGGACACCAGGCTATTCTTGTAGATATTTTCTGCGGTGTAGAGAACGTAGACTGGGAGAATGCTTTCCCGGCAGAATATGACGTAGATGCAGCATCTGCATACATGTCAGCCTTTAATGATAAGATTGAAGAAATGAAGAAAGAAAGAAGAAACTTCTTCGGACCAAATGTGCTGAAACTCAGTGAAGCAGCAGATATTGTTTTCCTTGGACTTCATGGAGCAAACGGCGAAGATGGAAAAGTGCAGGCAACATTTGATCTGATGGGAATCAAATATACAGGAACTGGCTACCTGAGCAGTGCTCTGGCGATGGATAAAGGCATTACAAAGCAGATGTTTCTGATGAATAATGTGCCGACGCCGTATGGAACATCTATGACAAAAGAAGAAATGACCACAGACCTTAAGGCTCTTGGGATGGAATTTCCTGTAGTTGTAAAAACCTGCTGCGGCGGTTCCAGCGTGGGTGTTTATATTGTAAATAATCAGGCTGAATACGAACAGGCACTTAAGGATGCATATTCCTATGAGAATGAAGTTGTAATCGAAGAATATATCAAAGGGCGTGAGTTTTCTGTAGCAGTAGTAGACGGAAAAGCTTATCCGATCATTGAGATTGCTCCGTTGCAGGGATTCTATGATTATAAGAATAAATATCAGGCAGGGTCTACCATTGAGACCTGCCCGGCCGAAATTTCACCGGAACTTACAGAAAAAATGCAGCATTATGCAGAAGCGGGTGCTAAAGCTTTATTTATGGAAAGCTACTGTCGTCTTGATTTCATGATGAAAGATAACGGAGATATGTATTGTCTGGAAGCTAATACGCTTCCTGGAATGACTCCGACCAGCCTGATTCCACAGGAAGCAAAGGTCCTGGGAATTGATTATCCGACTTTATGCGAGAAGCTGATCGAAGTATCTATGAAGAAATATAAATAATGAAAGAAGATATAGAGAAAATATTATGAAAAATTTAACTCTGGAAAATATTGCCCGCGTGTGCAGTGGTACATATTATGGACCGGCAGATAAACTACAGGAAGAAGTAATGTCTGTCATTACAGACAGCAGGAAGGCAGAAAACGGATGTCTGTTTGTACCTATCGTTGGCGAGCGTGTAGACGCACATAAATTTATACCACAGGTAATGACAGCAGGAGCACTTGCAACTTTATCCGAGCATGTGCTCGAGGATGCGGACTTTCCGTATATTGTAGTAGAATCCTCCCTGCAGGCAGTCAAGGATATTGCGGAATTTTATCTGAAACAGCTTCAGATTCCGGTAGTAGGAATCACAGGAAGTGTTGGTAAAACAAGCACAAAAGAAGTGATTGCTTCTGTGCTGAGCCAGAAATACCGCACTCTCAAAACACAGGGAAATTTTAATAATGAGCTTGGTTTACCTCTTACTGTTTTTCGTCTCCGTGATGAAGATGAAATGGCAGTTCTTGAAATGGGAATCAGTGATTTCGGAGAGATGACCAGACTTGCACAGATTGCAAGACCGGATACCTGTGTGATCACAAATATCGGAACCTGTCATCTGGAGAATCTGGGAGACCGTGACGGTGTTTTGAAAGCAAAGACAGAAATATTCAAATTTCTCAGACCTGACGGACATATTGTCCTGAATGGTGACGATGATAAACTTTCCACAGTCAAAGGATACGAAGAGATCAAACCTATATTCTTTGGAATGAATAATGGATGTCAGGTTTACGGTGATAAGATCGTAAGCAGAGGTTTAAAAGGAATGACCTGTACGATCCATCTGGGAGAAACTGCATTTACTGTAGATATCCCTATGCCTGGCCGTCATATGGTATATAATGCACTGGCGGCAGCTGCAGTTGGAAATATCTATGGACTTTCAACTGAACAGATCAAAGCGGGAATCGAGAGTCTGGAGCCGATCAGCGGTCGTTTCAGAATGATCGAGACAGACAAATTTTTGATCGTAGATGATTGTTATAATGCAAACCCGATGTCTATGAAAGCGTCCCTGGATGTTCTGCAGGATGGTGCAGGCCGCAGGGTCGCAGTCCTGGGAGATATGGGTGAACTTGGTGAGAACGAAGTACAGCTTCATGAAGAAGTTGGTGAGCATGCAGGAAAGTGTGATATTGATGTACTGATCTGCACGGGAAAGCTCTGCAAGAGTATGGCGGACAAAGCAATGAAGACCAACGCTGGTCTTAAAGTAATCTACGAACCGGACAGAGAGAGTCTCCTGACACATCTGAATGGATACGTTCAGAATGGAGATACTATTCTTGTTAAGGCTTCTCATTTCATGAAGTTCGAAGAGATTGTAGAGAAATTACAGAATATGTAAATTATAAAACAGGATCGCAGACAAACCAGGTCTCTGTCTGACAGAGGGATTTGGATGCAGATTCTGTTTTTTTATGAGAGAATTTGATGAACGATTTTAGTTTCCTGAGACAGCATACAGCAGTATAATAATCCTATCAGTTTAATCAGGAGGATGTTATGCTGGAGAGAATTATGAATCTGCATCTTCTGCTTTATGCCATGATCATGCTTGGAGGACTTGGCGTGCTGGGGATGCTGGCCACACATCTTACTTACCGAAGACTGATCAGAAAAAACTCAGAGATGAAATCAAACCTTAAAGAGAAATGGATAAACCTCTGGAAAACGCGAGACAGGCTGTTAAACCGCATGAATCGGCTTGTATGGTATCCGTCACTTTTCTGCACGGCTCTCTTGGGTATGGCCTTTTTTATGTATTCAGGAAATGTGGAGTGGGATGGAATGCCGCTGGCATATCTGTATGTGGGAGCTATTGTCCCGACCGTGTTGCTTCTGCTGAGACAGGCACTTGATTTTACATACAAGGAAGAATTGCTGATGAATACTCTTTCAGATTATGTGGAACACATTCGCACATGGGTAGAAGAAGTCCCGGCGGCAGAGAAACCGGACGGGGCTGCAAAAGAAGCGATTGTGGAGCATATTGCGGAAAGCATTCGTCAGACTGCGGCAACAGGAAGTCATTTCAGCAGAATGCTTACGCCTGAGGAAGAAGAGATCATGCGGGAGATCATAAGAGAGTTTATGGAATAAGCTGATGATAAAGAAGTGAGGTGCATGTTACGGCGGTATTCAGGGACATGCACCTCGCTATGGTCATTCGTCATCTTCTTCGATCACCTGAATCTCCAGATAATCAAAGTCTATCTGTTCTATAAAATTATCCTGATAAAATCTTGCTTTTCCATGTTTTTTAAAATGTCTTACTGTGGATTCCAGCCAGATTGGATTACCCAGATCCATTTCATAGCAGATGCTTTCCAGTCCGCGAAAAATTTTATGTGTCCGGGTATCTTCGGAATCATCACAGATTACGGTATCTTTTAACAAATGATTGTCTTTCCATAATTTTCCCCATAAACGAAACATGATATATAATCCTCCTGATCAGAACAAAAGATAATATAGAGTATAGCGGATTTTTGGGGGGAAGTAAAGGAGAAAGGGACGCGCAGAAAAATATTTCATTTCATGTGCGGTTTCGGACGCTAAGATATTCTAAGTTCTCAAAAATCTGCTAAAAGCATGATCCTCCAGGGACAAACTCGCTTCGTTCAGACAGTGTCCCTGGAGGATCATAACGCAGATTTTTGAGAACTAAGAATATCTAAGCATCCTGCAAATGCACATAAAATAAAATATTTTTCTGTACTGATATTGGGCTCGCGGGTGGTGTTTGGAGATGAAAATGTTATAATGAGGTACAAATAAAAGTGTAGCAAAAAAATGCAATGGGAGGATACACAAAATGGAATTAAAGGAGTTATGCAAGGGAATTCAGCTTCCAGAGGAAGCCTGCGGGAGAGTATTTGAGGAGTATGAGAAGATAAAACTGGCAGAAATGGAACGTCAGTTAAACAGTCTTATGGAGAGAAAAACTGCTGAGAAGGCCTACCATCATCTGGTAAATTGTCTGGGGAAGGATTCTGATAATATGAAGATGCTGATGTGCCAGCTCGTATGTGCATGTAGGGATTATGACAGATACAAAGAGCTGGGGATTTCGGATGAAGTCTATTTTGATACAATGAGATGTTTTACCAGATTTTTGGGAGAACGCAGAATGAGAACGGGGGAAATTTTGTTTGACCGTGGATGGTGGACTTATCGTCAGGTAAGTATGGTGTTGTTTCGAATTGGGGAACTGGAATATGAACTGACAAATTTTGAGGGGAAGGATGCTGTTAGTATTCATATCCCTTCAGATGCGGCATTTGTTCCGGAAAATGTAGAAGTGTCACTGAGGCTGGCTGCTGATTTTATACAGCGTGTTTATCCGGAATATGCACAGGCAGAGTATTTCTGCGAATCCTGGCTTCTTTCGCCGAGACTGGCAGAACTTGTAAAAGAAACATCAAATATTCGAAAGTTTCAGAAGCTTTTCATTATTAAAAAAGATATGCCCGAGGATACAGAATATATGGAATGGATGTTTGGAAAAGAACCTGGGACATCGTTGGAAGAGCTTCCGGAAAATACTTCATTACAGATAAAAACGAAAGAGTTGATGAAAAATGGCGGTAATATAGGAGCTGGTGTAGGAATTTTAACGAAAACGTTTACGCCAAATATTTGAAAATTAGTTAGTTTATGATAAAAATGTCGAAAAATACAAGGGGATCATAAATGATGACGAAAATGAATTGAGTAAAAATGCACAATAAATTAGATTAAATATAATACGTATTATACGAAAAGCATAATTTAAGCAAAAATACAATTGACAAAATAGGAGATGTGCTGTTTAATAAAGGAAAGAAAACGATTAAGTAGAGCGAAAACATACAAAACTTAATCGAAAAGGGATTTTCGGAAGCATAAGCAGAAGAAAATACCACACACCAATGTGTATGAAATCATTTATTTTCTAAAGGAGGACACACAATGAAGAAAAAGGTAATGGCAATTGCTCTTGCAGCAGCAACAGTATCATCCATGATGGGCGCATCAATGGTAAGTGCAGCAACAGATGTAGCAAACAATGATCTGGCTTACAAAGGAGATCTGGAGATTATGCATTACTCCACATCTGAAGAGTCTGAGGGAAATGGTGGATCAGATGGATTCCGTACAGTATTAGCAGCGTGGAACGATGCTCATCCGGATATCAACTTAAATGAGAACGTTCTTGCAAATGCAGAATATAAAACACAGATTGCTACTCTTGCAGCAGCAGATAACCTTCCGGATGTATTCCTCCTTCAGGGTATGAATACAAAAGCATGGGCAGAACAGGGACTGATTATGGACCTGACAGATACCATCAAGGCTTCTCCGTATTATGATCAGTATGATCAGGATTATTTCACACCATTTAAAGATGGTGACAAAATTTATGGATATCCTGTACTGACAGGTGGTACCTGTACAGTAGTTATCTATGATAAAGCAATGTGGAAAGAAGCAGGATACGATGCATTCCCGTCAACATGGGAAGATGTAGAGAAAGCTTCCGAATACTTCAAAGATCAGGGAATCGACACTGTAGCATTTGGTAATGGTGGAAAATGGCAGGCAAACAGTGACTTCCTTTCCACACTTGGTGACAGATATACAGGTAAAGACTGGTTCCAGAGTCTGATCGACAAGAGCGGTGCGGCATTTACAGATGAAGCATTTGTAAAGGCTCTGACAGAAACACAGCACCTGTTCACAGAAACAGATATTTTTAATGAAGATTACAACTCCGTAACAAACGAAGATGCCCGTGAATACTACATCTCTGGTGATGCAGCAGCATTTATCGGCGGTAACTGGGATGAGTCCTACATCGCAGCAACTCTTAAAGACAGTGATGAAGAGAAATTCAATAACATCGGATTTGCAGTTCTTCCACAGCCTGCAGATGCAACAGAAGATCCAGATTCTCAGAATATCGGTCTTGGATACGCTGTAGCAATTAATCCTAAGGTTGCAGATGATCCTGACAAATTAGCAGCAGCTATTGACCTTGCACAGGAAATCACAGGACCTGCATTCTCTACATACGTAGCAGAGAACTATGCACTTGGCGGATTAACAAAGACAGATGATGTTGACCTGAGCAAATTTGACCAGATCACACAGGATTTCTATAACTACTCATATGTTGATACAACAAAATGCGAGATTTATGACTCCTACATCAACAGTGCTGTATGGGATGTTCTGAATACAGACCTTCAGACAATGATGAACGGTGAAATGACACCGGAAGAAGTAGCTGAAAATGCTCAGAAAGCATACGAAGAGAATTATTAAAATCTGAACCGAACTGAAACAGTTTCCTGATTCGGTTACGGAAAGCAATGCAAAAGTAACCGTTCTGCCCACTGCGGTGGGCGGAGCGGTTTTGTACTATTATATGAATGAATTTTAACTCATAACTGCGAAGGTACAAAGTAGCTATGGTGGGCTGGCTTTTCTGTAATAGTATGAGGAGGTTACTGTTCGCTGGTGATCCGGCATGAAAACGTATACTTGTTCACTTGGTGAACGTGTGGCTGGTAAGGGAGTTTTTCAGGAAAGAGAGGTACAGCATATGTTGACGACAATCAAGCCCAAAAAGAAAACGCTTATTTTATATCTGATCATACCTGTTTTGATGTTTGTATTTACGGTATTTGTTCCATTAGTAACTGCATTGGTTTACAGCTTCTTCGAGTGGAAAGGCGGTCCAATGAAGACATTCAACGGACTTGCAAACTATAAACAGCTGATACATGACACTACATTCTGGCAGTCATTCGGACATAATATCTATCTGGTAATTGCATGTATCATCGGCCAGATCGGTATCGCATTTATTCTTGTTCTTATGGTAAATGCCAAATCTACGAAATTAAAAGGTATTCATCGTACATTTGGATTTTTTCCAAGTACGATCGCAGCAGTATGTATTGGTTTGATCTGGAACATGATCTACCACAACAAATACGGTCTTATCAACTGGTTTTTAAAAGCAATCGGTCGTAAAGACCTCTGCCAGGTATGGCTGAATAATTCGAAGATTGTTATGCTTTGTGTAACAATCCCACTGATCTGGCAGTTCATTGGTTATTATATGGTAATTATTCTGTCCGCTATTTCATCAATTGACACTGAGATTTTTGAGAGCGCACAGATTGACGGAGCAAATGGTATCCAGACAGCATGGTACATTACTCTGCCGCTGATCAAGAACACAATGCTTGTATGTATTACCCTCTGTGTAGCTGGTAATATGAAAGCTTTCGATAATATTTATGTTATGACCAAGGGCGGTCCTGGTACTGCATCCATGGTTATGGCGATGTACGGATATCAGGTATCTTTCAGCCAGAGTAACATGGGCTATGGTAGCTGTATTTCTGTAGCGATCTTCGTATTATCGCTTCTGGTAATCGGAGGTTCACAGGGACTCATTAAATATCTGACCAGGGAAAAGGAGGCATGAGATTATGAATACGAACGTACCTAAAACTCACAAAGTGAGAAAAGGAATCGCAGCAGTGATCATGAATGTGATCCTTATTATCTTCTCACTTTCCTGCATTTTCCCAATTGTATGGATGGCTTATTCATCTCTGAAAGAAAAACGTGTATTTAATGCAGATATCATGGGTCTGCCAAAGAATCCGTCACTGATCAATTACATAAAGATTCTCAGCAATAAGGATTACCATCTGGGCGAGTCCATGATGAACAGTGTAAGAACGACAGGTCTTTCTATTATCCTGATCATCCTGTTCAGTTTTATCGTAGGTTATATTCTTGCACGTGTTCATTTTAAGCTGAACCGTGTATTATATGTAATGTTTTTAATGGGTATGCTGATTCCGATTCATTCTCTTCTGGTTCCGATTTACGTTGTATTCCAGAGATGCGGAATCAACAACAGATGGTTTACTCTTCTTCTGCCATATGTTTCTTTTGGTCTTCCAATGGGAATCTTCCTGGTAGAGGGATATGTAAAAACAATTCCGGTTTCACTGGAAGAAGCAGCTGCGATTGATGGAAGTAACTTTACCCATACATTATGGACGATCATTCTTCCAATCTGCCGTCCAATCCTTACAACTGTAGCGATCATTCAGGTATTCAGCTGCTGGAATGAATTTTCATTCGCATTAGTTCTTATTAAGGATGTAAGCCTGCAGACAGTACCTCTTGCGCTGACTCAGTTCAAAGGACAGTTTGCATCTGACTATCCGAAACAGATGGCAGCCATGCTCATCACAATGGCACCGGTTGTTGTTCTGTATTTTGCATTCAGTAAAGAAATTATCAAAGGTATGGTATCTGGAGCTGTTAAAGGCTGATGTTACTGATGCCGCTTACAATTTAGCCAAGAATCCCCTGGAAAGTGTGTGACTCCTTACTTTCCGGGGGATTTCTTTATACGACAGAAAGTGTGAAAGTATTGGATATTATTAAAAAACGCAGAAAGGTGTCTGAATGACTGGTTTCTGTATTTGTAATTAAAATAACAATTTTTCTTGTTAAATATATGAGTTTTTGCTATACTGTATTAAAATCGTTCGGATAATTCCCTTGCAACGGTGGGGATAGGACCGAAGGGAAGTGTTCAATAGAGAGGAAAGAAAAATATAAATGAACAAAAAGAGAATTATATGGATAGAATTGCTTCGTATTGCTGCGTGTATTGGAGTTATTGGTATTCATGTTGCTTCTCAGCATTTTAAAGATGCGCAATTGAATTCATCAGTATGGGCTGTCTCAAACTTTTATCATGGAATTAATCGATTTGCAGTAGCCTGTTTCATAATGATCAGTGGTTTGCTGTATTTGGATGAAAGACGTACATGGAATTTGAAACGGTTGTGGACTAAGAATATTTTGCAGATAGCAGTGGCGTATATTTTCTGGCAGATATTTTACGGTGTTTACCGATTGATAATAAAAGGTACGATTACACAAGGGAAAATTGCCTGTTTAAAACAATTATTAAACTATGTGACCAAAAATTATTTCCATTTGTGGTATCTGCCAATGCTGATGGGACTTTTGGCTATTACTCCATTGATTTGGGAAATAGTAAACAGCAGTAATGGGAAACAGTGGGAAGAGTATATGATTATTTTATTCCTTGTTTGCCAGGTTATTCCGTACACTGTAAATTATTTTCCTGTTCCATACAGAAAACAGATAGTAAATATTTTAAATACAATCCATCCGGATTTGGTTACAAGCTTTACCGGATATTTTATTCTGGGTCATTATCTATCGAAGTACGGAGTATCTAAAAAACTTGAGAAAATAATTTATATATTAGGTATAACATTTATTTTGAGTGGAATTACTCTTTGCTATTACAGTTCACTGAAGTCAGGAAAACCGGTGCAGTCTTTTTATGAAAATTACACATTGGCAGCGTTTTTCTGGAGTACAACGATATTTTTGATTTTTAAAAACTATGTATCACGTATTCGATGGAATGAGCGACAGGAAAATATTATCTGTATACTTGGAAATTGTACATTTGGCATATATTTGATTCATGCTTTTTTTAGAAATGTGCTTCATACAGTTGGAATTGACAGTATGGTGATAGATAATACGGTCCTGGCAGTCCCGTTGGTTGTTTTACTGATATTTGTACTCAGCTGTGCAGCAGTAATGCTTATTAAGAAAATACCTGTGGCTGGAAAATGGATTGTATAAAAATTCAGATATATATTTTGTTTAGAGCGGGCAGCGAAGCAGATTGTGAATTGCTGTAAATAAAATTTTGTTTTGCCAGAAAGAACCAAGTAGAATATTTATGAAATGGAGGATACATTATGAAACTATACGATACCGGTGTGTATTTACTGAATGGACAGAAGGTTGTTCCGGAGAATCAGGCGGATTTCCCTGTTTCTAAGGAAGATGCAGCAAAGAATACCATCGCCTATTCAATTCTGGAAGCACATAATACTTCTGGAAATATGGAGAAGCTTCAGATTAAATTCGATAAACTGACTTCTCATGATATCACTTTTGTTGGTATTATTCAGACTGCCCGTGCTTCAGGGCTTGAGAAGTTTCCGGTGCCATATGTTCTGACAAACTGCCATAACTCCCTTTGCGCAGTAGGCGGAACTATCAATGAAGATGATCATATGTTTGGACTTACCTGTGCCAAGAAATATGGCGGCGTATATGTACCGCCTCATCAGGCAGTTATCCATCAGTTTGCAAGAGAAATGCTTGCAGCAGGCGGCAAAATGATCCTCGGTTCTGACAGCCATACACGTTACGGTGCCCTTGGTACTATGGCAATGGGTGAAGGTGGTCCGGAGCTGGTTAAGCAGCTTCTTTCCCAGACATATGATATCAATATGCCGGGTGTCGTTGCAATCTATCTGACTGGTTCTCCGCGTCCGGGCGTAGGTCCTCAGGACGTTGCCCTTGCAATTATCGGCAAAGTTTTTGCAAATGGATATGTAAAGAATAAAGTAATGGAATTCGTCGGACCTGGTGTTGCAAACTTAAGCGCTGATTTCCGCATCGGTGTAGATGTAATGACAACAGAGACAACCTGTCTCTCCTCTATCTGGCAGACAGATGAGAAGATCCAGGAATTCTATGAAATCCACGGCAGAAGCGAAGATTACAAAGAACTGAAACCAGGCGAAACAGCATATTACGATGGATGTGTAGAAATTGATCTTGGCGAGATCAAACCAATGATCGCTATGCCATTCCATCCAAGCAATACATACACAATCGATGAACTGAAAGCAAATCTGGATGATATCCTTGCAGATGTTGAGAAGAAAGCTCAGGTCAGTCTTGATGGAAAAGTTCCTTATACATTAAGAGATAAAGTGATCGACGGCAAGCTTTATGTAGAGCAGGGAATTATCGCAGGATGTGCAGGCGGCGGATTCGAAAATATTTGTGCAGCAGCTGATATCCTTAAAGGAAAGAGTATTGGTGCAGATGCCTTTACATTAAGCGTTTATCCGGCAAGTACACCAATCTATATGGAACTGGCTAAGAACGGTGTTCTGGCAGACTTGCTTGGAACAGGTGCAGTTGTGAAGACTGCTTTCTGCGGACCGTGCTTTGGTGCTGGAGATACTCCTGCAAACAATGCATTTAGTATCCGTCACACAACCAGAAACTTCCCGAACCGTGAGGGATCTAAGATCCAGAATGGTCAGATTTCTTCTGTTGCACTTATGGATGCACGTTCTATTGCGGCAACAGCAGCAAATAAAGGATTCCTGACTTCAGCAGAGGATTACACCGGCGGTTATACAGGACAGAAGTATTTCTTTGATAAAACAATTTATGAGAACCGTGTATTTGACAGCAAAGGTGTAGCTGACCCGAGTGTAGAGATTCAGTTTGGACCAAATATTAAAGACTGGCCGGAGATGGCAGCACTTCCGGAGAACCTGATCGTGAAAGTTGTTTCTGAGATTCATGACCCTGTTACTACAACAGATGAGCTGATCCCATCCGGAGAAACTTCCTCCTATCGTTCCAATCCGTTGGGACTGGCAGAATTTACACTTTCCAGAAAAGATCCTGCTTATGTGGGACGTGCAAAAGAAGTTCAGAAAGCACAGAAAGCGATTCAGGAGGGTAAATGTCCTGCAGAGGCACTTCCGGAACTGAAACCTGTAATGGAAGTGATCAAGAAAAATCATCCAAATGTCAGCAAGGAAAATGTTGGTGTTGGAAGTACGATCTTTGCAGTGAAACCTGGTGATGGTTCTGCACGTGAGCAGGCAGCTTCCTGCCAGAAGGTGCTTGGAGGATGGGCAAATGTTGCCAATGAATATGCAACTAAGAGATATCGTTCTAACCTGATCAACTGGGGTATGCTTCCATTCCTGATCAAGGAAGGCGAGCTTCCGTTTGCAAATGGAGATTATCTGTTCTTCCCGGAGATTCGTAAGGCGGTTGAGGAGAAGGATGATGTGATCAAAGGTTATGTTGTTGGTGAATGCGGACTGAAAGAGTTTGAGGTGACTCTTGGAGAACTTACTGATGATGAACGTGAGATTATCCTTAAGGGATGCCTGATTAATTACAACAGAAAATAAGAATTGTTTGGGTGCAGCTGGCCTCCTTTGGAGGCGGCTGCATTTTGGCACAATAAGGGACGCAGGAAAATAAAATGGTTTCAACCGCGGTTGAAACCATTTTATTTTCCTGCTGGGGTCTCGCAGTGGTGGGGCGTATGTGGCAGACTTTTGGATTTGGTGTTTCTGTTGAATCTGTGTGAATGCCTTGAATGAAAAATCTGAAAATTATATAATAAACATAAATATTGTGAAATTAATGCAAATAGAATAATGATATAACAAAAAATAATGAAATAAAAAGTAAAAATGTATTGACAAATAGCAAATGGGGTGGTATTATAAGTCCATCAAAAGAAAACAGGAAACAAAATAAATAATCAAAGAAATTCATTCAATTCATAGCATATATAAATGTTCCAATGAAAAGGATGAAAATAACAGAAAGGTTTAGGTGATTCCATTGGGAAAGAAGTTATAACATCATCAATATAAGAGTGATGGGTATCGCATTTCCTGCAAGAAAGACCTGATACAGAAATTAAATGAAGAAGTTTTTCCTTATATAAAAAATATACGCACAGTTCAGTAAGGAAAAGAATTGTATCCAAGGTAATATAGAAGCGATAACTTATATTGAATATCTGTCACAGACCTGATACAAAGATTTTGATAAATGTGTAAAGAAATATTTATCGAAAGAGTATAACCCTTATCTCAATAGTTAGCCGGAAAGAAGAGTTTCAGGTAACAGAGAAATTGTTGGTAAGAACGATATTTTGAAATGTATATCTACAGAGGATGATATAGATTGAAGCTTTGCATCAGAAGAATATTAAATATTTTTATAATATGAGATATTAAAGAGAAATATTAAAGTACTTTTTATAGATACTTTACATAATAGTCAGAACATCTGCCATTTGTGTTCAAAAGATATATGATAAAGTACGAAAAGAGAAATAAACAGTTATGGATTTAAGAAGTTAAGTTTATGATTGCTTAGCACGCATAGTTGAAAAGAGTACATCTGATATTTCCAAATAACATCAAATTATAATCCGTGAAATTATAATTTAAAATCTATAAAACTTTCTAAGTAAATTCAATGAGTGAAATAACTGATAGTCAGATGCGAAATTTGAATCAGATCATTTATAACACATATGAATTATGAGCAGGAAATCAGAAGAGAAATTTATAATAGAAAAATTAAATATGGAAACCTGTAAAAGTAATCTGTAAATAAAATATTATTATAGAAAGAATACTAAGAGGAAAATTAAATTGAATAACGAAGAACATTAAAACGGTCATCATTTTTGAAATTGAGGAAAGTAAAAAGTGATGACCGTTTTTAATATGCAAAATTCGGTGTATTGCGAAAAGCATTGCTTGGTACGATATGAGCCAATGGCATAGAGTTAACGGATATATTGGCAGACTAGAATCGATTATTGCGTGAAATTGAAAAGTAGGATATACTCTCCATGAAAAGGAGAGTTTTTTTATGTGGATTAAAGATATTAGAGATTATATTATATATGAAGATAAAGATATTCTGGTGTGTCATAAGCCGGCTGGGATTGCGGTGCAGAATGCACGGGTTGGAAGTATGGATCTGGAGAGTCTGCTGAAGAACTATATTGCACAGAAAGTTCCAGGTAAGATGCCGTATCTTGGGATTATTCACCGTTTGGATCAGCCGGTGGAGGGTGTTTTGGTGTTTGCGCTGAATGCGAAGGCTGCGGCTGGACTGAACAGGCAGATGACATCAGGAAAGATTAAGAAGATATATCTGGCAGTGACAGAGGGCGAAGCGAAAGCGGAGAAAGCAACTCTGGAGGACTGGTTAAAGAAAGACAACAGGGCAAACAGCTCTGCAGTTGTGGCAGCAGGAACTTCCGGTGCGAAGAAGGCAGTGCTATCCTATGAATTGCTGGAAACAAGAGAAGTGCAGGGGCAGAAGAGAAATCTGTTGGAAATCTGTCTGGACACAGGAAGACATCATCAGATCCGCGTGCAGATGGCGTATGCAGGAATGCCACTTGTAGGTGACAGGAAATATAATCCGCAGCAAAGCGGACAGGAGCCTCTGGCGCTTTGCTCTGCAAAGCTGGGATTTTTGCATCCGGTTACAAAGAAAAAAATGGAATTTCAGGTAACTCCTGCCGGAAGTGCATTTAAAGAATGGAGCAGTATTGGATAATTATAAAAGTGGTTTCGCTTTATCGGTATATGTGTGAAACTAAAGTGAAAAATGTGTAAAATCTCTGGACGAATTTCGTAAAATGTGTATAATGTAGAAAGAAATATGCTGTTCAACAAAATTATAATAATTAATTGTACCATTGAAAGGAAGAGGAGATCAAAATGAAAAGAGCGGCGGTAGCAGCGATAGGTTTGATGACAGGGCTGACTATGCTGACAGGTTGTAGCAGGGCAGAAGTAGAAGAGACAATCCAGCCATTAGTGGCAGACGCTATCGAAGAAGCTGATTCAGAAGCAGAAGCAGTGGATGAACAGGATGAAAGTCCTCTTATTCCGGAGATTGATACTGACGTAAAGATTGAAGCTGGTTCCAGGATCGCGGTGGTAAGCAAGTCTGTTAAGGGCGAATACTGGAAAATGGTTAAGAAGGGTATGGAAGAAGCTGTAAAAGCAATTAATGATGCATATGGCTTTAAGAAAGATGATCAGATCACAATGACTTTTGAAGGTCCGGACAATGAAGAAGATGTAGAAAGTCAGATTAATACCATAGATGCTGTTATTGCGGAGAATCCAGATGTATTGTGTATTTCTGCAAGTGATATGGATTCCTGCCAGGCACAGCTCGAGGCAGCTAAGGAGAATGGAATCCCTGTTATTGCATTTGATTCTAATGTATCTGAGAAGAAACTGATAAGAGCGTACAGAGGAACTGATAATGTGCAGGTGGGCAAGATGGCGGCTTACCAGCTTGGAAGTGCGCTTGGCAAGATGGGTAAGGTTGCGGTATTTTCTGCGCAGCAGAAAACAAAGAGTGTTCAGGACCGCGTAGATGGTTTTATGAATAATATCGAGAAGTATGGAGACATTGAAGTAGTAGAGACCATTTATTCAGACCAGGTAGATGATATGGAAGCTGCCATGCAGGAAGTTCTGGAGAAGTATCCGGGACTCGATGGAGTATTTTGTACAAATGCCGATGTAACAGAAATGTATCTCAGTCTTGAAAAGAGTGATGAAGGAGATACGCTGGCACTGGTAGGAGTAGATGCTACCACAAAGCAGCAGGAAGCAATCAGAAACGGTGATGAGATCGGATGTGTTTCTCAGCAGCCGTATGCAATGGGATATCAGACGATCTGGACAGCTGTGGAAACGACAGCTCCAAGGAAGTCCGTAACGATTGAGAGGAATCTGCTTCTGAATCCGGCTTGGATTGATGCAGATAGCCTGGATGATCCGGATGCGAGTGCTTATCTGTATACTGAATAAATAAAATAATATGCGAATAACAAACACGAAAGCAAAAAACGTCAGAAAAGGGCATTTTTGTTTTCGTGTTTTTTTACTACATTATGTATAGTGTTGTATGAAACCAAAATATTCCGAGAAGATTGTATTTCGGTTGAGAGAAACATATCTCTGATGTTCCGGCGGTAAAAGTAGAGCTTTATTTGTGAAATTTTGCTTCAAATAAGTTTCCGGTTTCAATTACGAATATTTGCATGGCTTATGCAGTGTGATATAAAATTGGCAGGTATGATAAAAATATTACAAAAAAATATTGGCAATAAAAAATAAATTTGAATAATTTGTACAACTTTATTGTGTTTGTGCTTGAAATGTGATAAAATTTCACTATAAATTCGATGGATGAAACAATTACATTTAGCGAATTGAGCATGTGGCGGAGTTGCTGAGACATTGGCAGGCATGAGAGCTGATGAGAGAGATTCTCATTTACTTCGTCCGAGATTAAAAAAGGAGAAGACGATGAAACAGTGGTCAGAGATTATCAGAAATGTCACCATGTTATCGCAGCTTGGTCTGTCTCTCATAACACCTACTTTATTGTGCCTGGCAGCCTGCTGGTTCATTGTTTCCAAGACTGGAGTCGGGGGCTGGATCTATATCCCCGGTTTTTTCTTTGGCCTTGGAGGCTCCGCAACGGTGGCATATAAATTTTATCTTTCTATTAACAGACAGCAGAAGAAAGAGAACAAAAAGAAGAAAAACAAAGTATCGTTTAACAGACACGTATGACGAGAACAGATGTATATAGTAAAAAATGCAGATGAGAAATTATAAATGTATTATTGGACTCGAGAGTGAACAGGAAACAAAGGTGATCTCAGAGAAATGTATTTTACAGAAGAAATGCGTGGAACAATATGTAAAATGATACGTAGAAATAGAAAGGAGATTTATATGAGCAGTATGATGGAGAACATTCAGCCGGCCGTAAAGAAGGAAACAGAGAGAGTAGCCATGATCACAGGCATCGGGCTGATATTAATGTGGATTGTATTTGGAGTGCTGCATGCTTTTATGCCTCAGAAAGTACCGCTTGATTATACAGTATTTCTTGGTGGGGCGCTTGGAGGATGTGTGGCAGTCCTTAATTTCTTTTTTATGGGATTAGCAGTGCAGAAAGCAGCTGCGGCAACAGATGAAGACACTGCAAGAATGAAGATCAAAGCAAGTTATTCACAGAGAATGATGCTTCAGATGTTGTGGGTGATCATCGCGATCGTTGCTCCGTGCTTTCATTTCGTAGCTGGAATTGTTCCTCTTTTATTTCCTGGAACAGGAATTAAAATTGCAGGGATTTTTCATACTAAGAAGTAACAACAGATTACAAATATCTGTTTCATCAAACCGGAAAACAGTACCGGTAAAGACAGGAGGTGAATAAAGAGTATGGAGTTGGATATTACCGGGGCAAGGATATTCTTTACATTGCCGATCGATGTGCCTTTTCTTGGGCCATTAAGGATCAGTGAAACTATGGTGATAAGCTGGTTGGTTATGATCCTGATCACAGGATTATGTATCTGGCTTACCCACGATCTGAAAGAAGAGAATATTTCCAAGCGCCAGGCAGTGGCAGAACTCATTGTAGAGAAAGCCAACAGCTTTGTAATCGGAAATATGGGTGAGAAATTCAGACACATGATACCATTTGTTGCAGCGCTTTTTGCAACAAGTGTGGTTTCCAACCTGATCAGCCTTGTGGGACTTCGAAGCCCGACAGCGGACCTCTCAACTGAGGCAGCATGGGCAGTTGTGGTCTTCATTATGATCACAGCACAGAAGATCAAGACCAGTGGATTCGGCGGCTATCTCAAAGGATTTACAACCCCGATCCCGGTTATGACACCGTTTAATATTCTTTCTGAACTGGCAACACCCGTCAGTATGGCGTGTCGTCACTTTGGAAATATCCTTTCCGGTGTAGTAATCAATGGTCTTATTTATGGAGCACTGGCAGTTGCAAGTTCCGCACTTCTGGGACTGATCCCTGGTTTAGTGGGAGATGTACTGTCACAGATACCGATTCTTGATGTCGGTGTACCTGCAATCCTTTCGGTCTATTTTGACTGGTTCTCAGGAATCATGCAGGCCTTCATTTTCTGTATGCTGACAGTAATGTATATTGCAAATGCAGCAGAAGAGTAGCAGAAACTTTGGCGGAACATACAAAGGGGATTTCCGCTGATCATGGTTATGGCCGTATCACTGTCGGAGCGAAATGGCAGCGGTGGTAACCGAAAGATTGCTGGAATACAGCAGAAAAAATTAATACCGCAGTAAAGGGGAAAAAGCTGCAGATTATTATTTAACAGGAGGGTTTTACTATGGATTTTCAGTTACTGGCAAAAGGTATCGCATTAGCAGGTTGTGCAATTGGAGCAGGATGTTCACTTATCGCAGGTATCGGCCCTGGTATTGGTGAAGGTAATGCAGTAGCTAAAGCACTGGAAGCAATCGGACGTCAGCCTGAGTGTAAAGGCGATGTAACTTCTACTATGCTTCTTGGATGTGCGATCGCAGAGACAACCGGTATTTATGGTTTCGTTACCGGTCTGTTACTTATCTTCGTTGCACCTGGTATGTTCATGAACTTCCTGAGCTGACAAAAAACAGCTAAGATGCCGGACATCACAGATTAAGCGGCATCGATATGGAACTTGTGGATGATCCAGGCGGCAGCCGTAGAATGATCCACATAAGTATAGACAGGAGGTTACAAACATGCAGGTACAGGAATTAGTTGGAATTGTGCCGTGGAATTTTATAGCGACGATTTGCAACCTTTTTATTCAGGTATATCTGATCAAACGTTTCCTCTTCAAGCCGATCAATGAGATGCTGGACAAGCGCAAAGCGAAAGCAGACGCAGAGATCCAGGATGCAGTGAAGGCAAAAGAAGAAGCTCAGGCAATGAAAGCAGAATATGAAAAAAATATGCAGGAAGCCAAGAATAAAGCAAATGACATTGTGATGACAGCGCAGAAAACTGCTGCTATCCAGAGTGAAGAGATGATCAAAGAGGCTTCCAGTCAGGTAACTGCCATGAAAGAGAAGGCAGAGAAAGACATTGCCCAGGAGAAACGCAAAGCAGTCAACGAGATCAAAGAAGAGATTGGTGGTATGGCTGTAGAGATTGCCGGAAAAGTGATCGAGCGCGAAATTAATGAAGAAGATCATGCAAAACTGATTGACGAGTTTATTGAGAATGTGGGTGAGGCATCATGACAAAAACTGCCAGAGTTTACGGCGGAAGTCTGTATGACCTTGCCGCTGAAGAAAAGCTCGATGGACAGATCATGGAGCAGATGATCGCGATCAGACAGATTTTTCGAGAGAATCCGGAATATCTGAAATTGCTGGGAGAACCGGCAATCCCTGAAGAAGAGAGACTCAAGATGATCGAAGAGGCTTTCGGACAGCAGGCAGAGAGATATCTGGTGAATTTCATGAAATTATTGTGTGAGCGTAAGATTCTGAGAGAATTTGCCGGATGCTGCGAAGAGTTTATCCGACGCTACAACAGTGCACATGGAATTGCGGAAGCAGTAGTAACAAGTGCAGTGAAGCTCAGTGAAACTCAGATGGAAGCTCTGAAAGCGAAGCTTGAGAAGATAAGCGGAAAGAAAGTGTATCTGGTCCAGAAGACCGATGCATCCGTACTTGGCGGACTTCGCGTGGAACTGGAGGGCGTACAGCTCGACGGTACTGTACAGAGCCGTATTTCCGGTATTTCCAAGAAACTGAATGAAATGGTCGTATAAAAATAAAAGAATATAAAAGGATGGAATGGAAACATGCAATTAAAACCTGAGGAAATATCCAAGGTCATCCGAAGCCAGATAAAATATTACGAAAATGCCATTCAACAGAACGAGACAGGTACGATCCTTATGGTTGGTGACGGTATCGCCAGAGCCAGCGGACTGGTAAACTGTATGTCAGGAGAACTTCTGGAATTCGAAGACGGAAGCTTTGGTATGGCACAGAACCTGGAGGAGAACAGTGTCTCCATCGTAATCTTTGGTTCAGATGAGAATATTGGTGAGGGTCAGACCGTAAAACGTACAGGCAAGGTCGTGTCTGTACCGGTAGGCGACGCCATGGTTGGACGTGTTGTAAATGCACTTGGACAGCCGATTGACGGAGCAGGTCCTATTGATACAAAAGAATTCCGGCCGATTGAGAGCAAGGCACCTGGAATCTGTGAGAGAAGATCAGTATATCAGCCTCTCCAGACAGGTATCAAAGCGATCGACTCCATGATTCCGATCGGACGTGGACAGCGAGAACTGATCATCGGTGACCGCCAGACCGGTAAAACTACAATTGCAACAGATACCATCATTAACCAGAAGGGAAAAGATGTAATCTGTATCTATGTAGCCATTGGACAGAAACGTTCCACAGTAGCTACATTAGTAGAGAACCTGACCAGAAATGGCGCAATGGATTATACTATCGTTGTAGCAGCTACAGCATCTGAGTCAAGCCCGCTGCAGTATATCGCACCGTATTCCGGATGTGCAATGGGCGAGTACTTTATGAATAAGGGAAAAGACGTGCTGATCATTTATGATGATTTAAGTAAGCATGCAGTTGCATACCGTGCACTTTCCCTGCTGATCCGTCGTCCACCAGGACGTGAGGCATATCCTGGAGATGTTTTCTATCTGCATTCCAGACTTCTGGAACGTGCAGCGAAACTTGATGATGAACATGGCGGCGGCTCCATGACAGCACTGCCGATCATCGAGACACAGGCAGGTGATGTATCTGCCTATATTCCTACTAACGTTATTTCTATTACAGACGGACAGATCTTCCTGGAGACAGAGTTATTCCATTCAGGAATCATGCCAGCTGTAAACCCTGGTATCTCCGTATCCCGAGTTGGTGGTGATGCGCAGATCAAGGCGATGAAGAAAGTAGCAGGAACACTGAAACTGATTTATTCCCAGTACCGTGAGCTGCAGAGTTTCGCACAGTTCGGTTCTGATCTGGATGCTGATACAAAGGCACGTCTGGAACAGGGTGCCCGTATCGTAGAAGTCCTGAAGCAGAATCAGAACGCACCGGTTCCTGTAGAGAAACAGGTTGCAATCCTTTATGCAGTTACAAAGGGTGTTCTGGAAGCAGTTAAAGTTGAAGATGTAAGTGTATATGAATCTGGATTATATACGTATCTGGATACAGATGCAGCAGGACTGGAAGTTATGCAGGAAATCCGCACAACAGGTAAACTGGAGCAGGAAACAGAGCAGAAACTTCGCAGCGTGCTGGATGCGTATACAGAGAATTTCCTGAATACAAGACCTGAGAAATAAAGTGATTAGGAGGGTATCGTATGGCTTCGAATATGAAAGCGGTAAAGCTGCGTATCAAGAGTGTACAGAGTACCATGCAGATTACCAAGGCCATGGAGCTTGTAGCATCCTCCAAACTGCGTAAGGCAAAAGAACGTGCAGAAACCTGCCGTCCATACTTCACAGAGCTTCATGAGACATTGAAAGACATTGCAAAAGAGAACACAGATTTCTCTTCTGTCTATGCAAAAGAGTCCACAAATAATAAAACCTGCTATGTTGTGATCGCAGGTGACAGAGGACTTGCAGGTGGATATAATGCCAATCTTTTCAAATGTCTGGAGGCTTCTGCAGAGGGCAAGGACTATATGGTTCTGCCGGTTGGAAAGAAAGCAGTAGAATATTTTCGCCAGAGAGGGATCGAAGCCCTGACAGAACAGTTTGCAGAAGCAGGAGATATTTCCGTAGCGGACTGTTTTGAGATGGCAAATATACTTTGCTCGGAATTTCGAAAGGGAACTTTTGGCCACATTGAATTATGCTATACTGTTTTTAATTCCATGCTTTCCCAGCAGCCGGAAGTGTTTTCATTGCTTCCGATGACTGACATCAGAGAGGAAAGCGGCGGAAAAGTAGAGACCAGAAATCTGATCCTCTATGAACCGGACGGAGAGACAGTATTTGATGCCATTGTTCCGGAATATCTGGCAGGTCTGGTTTATGGCGGTATCTGCGAAAGTACTGCAAGTGAACTGGCAGCCAGACGTATGGCTATGGACGCGGCTACAAGTAATGCGGAAGAGATGATCGATCAGCTCAACCTTTATTATAACAGAGCGCGTCAGGCAAGCATCACGCAGGAGATCACGGAGATTGTTGCAGGTGCAGAAGGTCTTTAATAAATATAATTTCCAATAGATGGGAGATTACTAACATGAGTGAAAAACACATTGGCGAGGTAGTGCAGGTTATCGGTCCGGTACTTGATATCCGCTTTGCGCACGATGAACTGCCGCCTCTTCTCAATGCCATAGAGATTGATAATAATGGCGCAAAGCTGGTTGCCGAAGTTGCACAGCAGGTCGGTGATGACGTGGTAAGATGTATTGCCATGAACTCCACCGACGGTCTGGTACGTGGCGCCAAAGCTCTGGACACAGGCGGTCCGATTTCCGTTCCTGTAGGCGAGGAATGCCTGGGACGAGTATTTAACCTTTTAGGTGACCCGGTAGATAATCTTCCGGCACCGGAGGCAAAGGAACGCTGGTCCATCCATCGTCAGGCTCCGTCCTATGAAGAACAGATGCCTGCAACAGAGATCCTGGAAACAGGAATCAAGGTCGTTGACCTGATCTGTCCTTATGCAAAGGGTGGTAAGATTGGTCTTTTCGGTGGTGCGGGTGTAGGAAAAACAGTCCTGATCATGGAGCTGATCCACAATGTAGCAACTGCACACGGCGGACTTTCCGTATTTACAGGCGTTGGAGAACGTACCCGTGAAGGAAATGACCTTTATAATGAAATGAAAGAAAGTGGGGTTATCGACAAAACTGCTCTGGTTTACGGTCAGATGAACGAGCCGCCTGGAGCACGTATGAGAGTCGGACTTTCCGGACTTACCATGGCGGAGTATTTCCGTGATGAGAAGAACCAGGATGTGCTCCTCTTCATTGACAATATTTTCCGTTTCACACAGGCAGGTTCCGAGGTGTCCGCACTTCTGGGACGTATGCCGTCAGCCGTAGGCTACCAGCCTACACTGGCAACTGAAATGGGTAACCTGCAGGAACGAATCACTTCCACAAGAAAGGGTTCCATTACATCTGTACAGGCTGTATATGTGCCTGCCGATGACTTAACTGACCCGGCTCCTGCAACTACATTCTCGCATCTGGATGCGACAACCGTACTTTCACGTGAAATTTCCAGTCAGGGTATTTATCCGGCTGTTGATCCGCTGGATTCTACAAGCCGTATTCTTTCCCCTGAGATCGTAGGAACCGAGCATTATGAGATCGCCAGATCTGTACAGCGAGTTCTGCAGCGTTACAAAGAACTTCAGGATATCATCGCCATCATGGGTATGGATGAGCTGTCCGAAGAAGACAAACGTACTGTAAGCCGTGCGCGTAAAGTACAGAGATATCTGTCACAGAGTTTCTCTGTAGCCGAACAGTTTACAGGTATGCCTGGTAAATATGTTCCACTGAAGGAAACACTGAGAGGATTCAAGATGATCCTCAATGGTGAATGCGATGACATTCCGGAGAGCTGCTTCCTGTTTGTGGGAACAATCGATGAAGTGTTTGAAAAAGCGAAGAAGCAGTAAAGGGGGAAATGACCTATGAGTACTTTCCCGTTAAGAATCGGAACACCGGACGGATTGCTCTTTGAGGGTGATGTGGAACGTGTAGTCTGCCGAAGCATCAGCGGTGATCTTGCCATTCTTGCTAAACACTGCAACTACTGTACAGCCCTCGGAATGGGCGAAGCCAGTGTTGTACTGGAAGATGGAACCAGAAGAACCGCAGCCTGTATCGGCGGAATGCTCTCCGTCATGAACGGAAAATGCCGTGTCCTCGCAACCACCTGGGAGTGGAAAGAAGACATCGACGAACAACGCGCCCAGGATGCCAAAAAGAGAGCCGAGGAAATGATCGCCAAAGGCGGTCTCACAGACCATGATTATAAGATGGCAGAAGCCAAGCTTCAGAGAGCGTTGGTGCGTCTGAGTGTGAAGAACTGAAAAGAATAATATGATGATAAGAACTGACAGGGACTCATTATGGAGAAACTGTCAGTTTTTGTATGTATTGAGATAAAGAAATTATTTATGGGATTATTTGATTCGGGTGCTAAATGAAGTTGAAGCCTATTAGGAATGGATTTTCATACATTGACACGTTACCATGATAAGGGTAAAATAGAAACAGATTATTTTGATTTTCGGCAGTCAGCCGGAGTCATCTGAACAGGAGCGAATATACTATGATAGCAGAAAAAATGAAACCTTATGTACAGAACAATTCAGCCATCCGTATGATGTTTGAAGAAGGAAATCGTCTCAGAGCCATCTACGGCGCAGACAAAGTTTATGATTTCAGTCTTGGAAATCCAAGCGTTCCGGCACCGGAATGTGTAAAGGAAGCCATTATCGATCTGGTAAATGAAGTAGAGCCAACCGTACTTCATGGCTACATGAGCAACGCCGGATTTGAAGATGTGCGCCAGACCATCGCAGAATCCCTCAACCGCCGCTTTGACACTAAATTTGTAGCAAAGAACCTCATCATGACTGTAGGTGCAGCCAGCGGACTGAACGTAATTTTAAAGACAATCCTCAATCCAGAGGAAGAAGTAATCGTTTTTGCACCATACTTCCTGGAATACGGTGCATATGTCCGCAATTTTGACGGCAAGCTTGTGGAAATTTCACCGGATACCACAACATTCCAGCCAAACCTCGAAGAATTTGAACAGAAGATCACAGTAAAAACAAGAGCCGTGATCGTAAACACCCCACACAACCCAACCGGTGTTGTATATTCCGAAGAAACAATCAGGAAACTGGCAACAATCCTTGAGAAAAAACAGCAGGAATTTGGCAGCGTGATCTACCTGATCTCTGATGAACCATACAGAGAGCTGGCTTATGACGGTGTAGAAGTTCCATATCTGACCAAATACTATGACAACACAATCGTTGGCTATTCCTATAGCAAATCCCTCTCTCTTCCAGGAGAGCGTATCGGTTATCTGGTAATTCCGGATGAAGCAGACGGAAGCGAAGAGCTTATCACAGCAGCCGCCATCGCAAACCGTACCATCGGATGCGTTAATGCCCCATCCCTGATCCAGAAAGTCATTGCAAAATGCGTAGATGCAGAAGTAGACGTAGCCGCTTACGATAAGAACCGTCTGGCATTATACAACGGCCTGAAAGAATGCGGATTCGAATGCATCAAACCACAGGGCGCATTCTACCTCTTCGTAAAATCCCCGGTAGCAGACGAAAAAGCATTCTGCGAAGCTGGAAAGAAATATAACATCCTCATGGTTCCGGGAAGCTCCTTTGCCTGCCCTGGATATGTAAGACTGGCTTACTGCGTATCCTACGATACCATTATCAATTCATTGCCTGAGTTTAAAAAACTGGCAGAGGAATTTGGACTGTAAATAACCATTTGAGATAGGAAATTACAGGAATCGGGATATATAGAGATGTAAGATTTAAGAACATGGCGTATGAACAACTCTACGCCATGTTTTTTACTGTCCGATTTATTGTATACAACTTTTGCTTATATTTATATGTGTTTTTTTGCATACAAGAAAATTTTATGAAAATTGCAAAAAAATCACAGAAAAAAGAGATAGTATTTTCAACGCTATGGAAAAAATATAATTTTTGAAAAAACAAACATTGTAATATTGCTCTCAACGTGACATAATAAAAATGGAAAAGTAAAAGGCAGGTTAAATTCTGGTTAGAAACAGGTAAAAATAACCTGCTTACATTATGCGCCGATTTCCCGGGATGAGGGTGGAAATTGGTCTGACGACAAAGGAGAAAATGATGGAAATTTTTTCAATGATATTGTCATTATTAAGCGGAGTAGCGTTATTCCTGTTTGGTATGTCATTGATGGGTGACGGCCTGAAGATGGTCGCAGGAAATAAGCTGGAAGCTTTCCTGTATCGAATGACAAACACACCGCTGAAAGGAGTTGCACTTGGAACAGCAGTTACCAGTGTAATCCAGTCATCTTCCGCAACAACCGTAATGGTTATCGGTTTCGTAAACTCCGGTATGATGAAACTGAAACAGGCTATCGGTATTATCATGGGAGCCAATATCGGAACCAGTATCACCGGATGGATCCTCTGTCTTTCCTATATTGATGGAAAGAATGGAATTGCGAAGATCCTGTCTACTGCAACAATCTCCGCAGTAGTAGCTATTGCAGGTATCATAATGCGAATGTTCTGCAAACGTTCCGTACACAAGAACATCGGTAACATCATGCTTGGTTTTGCAATCCTGATGACGGGTATGCAGACAATGAGCGGCGCTGTTTCACCACTGAAAGACAGCCCGACATTTACAAACATGCTGACAATGTTTTCCAACCCGCTGATTGGCATTCTGGTAGGTATCGCATTTACAGCAGTGCTTCAGAGTGCGTCTGCAACAGTCGGTGTGCTGCAGGCATTATCTGTAACAGGTATCCTGACATTCTCCAGTGCATTTCCGATCGTTCTCGGTATCGGAGTAGGCGCTGCATGTCCAGTCCTGATCTCTGCAATCGGTGCGAATAAAAACGGTAAACGTACAGCACTTGTTTACCTGATCAACGACTTATTTGGTCTGATCCTCTGGTCCATAATCTTCTATACCGTAAATGTCATTGTACATTTCGGATTTATGGATATGATCATGACACCTGTTTCTATCGCTTTACTGAACACAGTATTCCGTGTAGCAACTGTATGCGTTCTGTTCCCGTTCATACCTAAGATCGAGAAACTGGTATGCTGGCTTGTAAAAGACAGTGCAGAGGAACTGGAAGACGAGGCAGACTTCGATCTTCTGGAAGAACGTCTTCTGAACTACCCGGCACTTGCAATCGGACAGTGCCACCGTGCTATGAGTGGTATGGCAAGAAAACTTCGTAAGAACGTTAACCGTGCCATGAACCTCTTGAATGAATACCAGCAGGATAAATTTGATAAGGTACAGAGAAAAGAGAACCTGATTGATAAATACGAAAGCCGACTTGGCGACTATCTGATGAAGCTGACAAAGCATGAAATGAACAGTGCCCAGACAAAACAGGCATCTCTTTATCTCCACACCATCAATGACTTCGAGAGAATCGGTGACCATGCATCTTATATCGCATATATGTCCAGTGAAATGCATGATAATCGCACCAACTTCTCACAGGAAGCCTGGGATGAGCTGAATGTAGTAATGGAAGCAGTCCGTGAGGAGATCAACCTTACCTGCCGCGCGTTCCTCAATGATGATAAGGAAATGGCACAGAGAGTCGCACCTCTTGGAATGGTGATAACCTCTTTATGTAATGAGTTAAAGATGCATCATGTAGAGCGTCTGAGCAACGGAAATTGCGGATTGGAAGAGGGAACTGTTTATACAGACATTCTCAACAGCTTCAATCGTATTGCTGCACATTGTGCGAGCGCAATGGTAGCTCTGCTCAAGAGCGCAGATGAGAATCCGGATATGCATATTCATGACTCCAAGATTTACCCATCTGACAGCGTAGAATATTATACATACTTCAAGGAATACCGCCAGAAGTATGAGATTGTAAAGAACGAAGAACACATGCGAAGCATGGAACCGGAAGAAGTGGAATAATATCTTTATACTACAAAGCAATAAATATATCTGATATAATGACAGCAGATAATCTGGAAACGGATGTCTGCTGTTTTTTTGCAGTGTGAAGTGATCATGCGAGCAGGAAATTTTGTAAATACAACATCCAAAAAGGAGGATTCAATCATGTTATTCAACAACAGAACAGTCTATCTTGGTGCATCCAGAGACAAATATGAGCAGTATTGCAGGGCATTAGATGCAGAGAAAATTAAATACAAAACCAATAGAATCAACCACGAAGAAAAAATGACAGCCCCAGGCAGAGGAACAGTCCGCAGCATGGGCGGAAACTTCGGAACGGATAAAACAATGTATGAAATCCTGGTTGGAGAGAAAGATTACGATAATGCAATGGGAATTTTGGCGGCACTGAAGTAGACTGAACTTAAGGAGGAAAATAATGTCAGTAACAATTATTTTGGCAATTATTATTCTGGCTATTTATATTGTTATGCTGATTATAAGGCAGAAGAATAAAAGCAGTGCGAAGGTTTATGGAACACTGCTTATAATTCAGGGAGTTTTATGGAGTTTGGTACTGGGTAATAATTGGACAGATAGCGATACGGTATATAGGGTTGTTTATATTGTGATGATCCTCATATCATTTATATCAGGAATTCAAGTGTTAGCCAAACGTAAGTGATGAAACTTGATTTCTTGTGGAGGATAATGGGACTTTATATTTCAAAATGCAGATACAGTCATCCTAAAATGTAGTTGTGAATGACTTAGAAAGAGAAAAATATAATTACAGTCATCTCAAAAAACGACTATGGGTGACCTAAACTAAGAAAAGTGAAATTAAGGTCATCGAAAGAAACGATTAGGAATGACCTAAATCAAGAAAAGTAAGCTTAAGGTCATTGGAAGAAACGACCAGAAATGACCTAAACCAAGAAAAATAAAATTGCAGTCATCGAAAGAAAACATTATAAATGACTTAGAATAAGAAAAGCATGATTACAGTCAAGCCAGAATAGAATTATGATTGACTTAAAGCGAAAAAACAAAATTACAGTCAATTCTACCAGCGGTAGGGTGACTTTTCCCATGGTCTATGACATAATCAAAGTAAATAAGTACAAGAAAGACATACAAGGGAGGGCACACTATGGTAGACATACAGAAAGTCGGAGCATTCATTGCACAGTGCCGTAAAGAACATAACTGGACACAGAAAGAGCTGGGTGAGAAATTGGGAGTTACAGATAAGGCAATCTCAAAATGGGAAAATAGTAGATCATTCCCTGATATCACCCTTCTTGAGGCATTGTGCGAAATATTTGACATCAGTGTCAGCGAACTTCTGTCCGGAAAGAAAATAGAACCAAATGACTACAAAAGAGAAACCGAGCGTTTACTGATCCAGTCCATCGGCGAGAAGCGCCTGAGGGGATTTCAGATAGGAATTTATCTTCTGGGGCTGGTGACGATTATATTGGGAGGAATTGGATTAGGACTTTGGGGTACTAATAGTTCATGGAAACTGGGAGCTGTATCTGTTAAATGGATTCTAATTGCAGTGGCATTGATTACTTTTGGAGTTATGGCATACTTCGACCGCAATCTTCCGGGAAAAAATTACCGTAGTTCTATTGTATGGCTTGAGTGTATTGTTGAAGCATTTTCTGTGTCATGTATTTTCGGAAACTCGATAATCAGTTTTATGGATATCGATGATATGACAGAGAAAGTAGTTTTTATCTTAATCATAGCTGTATTTATAGCCTGTGCATTTGGCATACGTATAGTTGCGGCACGTACAAACAGAGAAGAATATGAGATGCAGAAAAATACAGATAAAACACACCATTAAAGAATTTGTGCAGTTTTAAAAATACAGATAGGAAACCGAAAAAATGAAATCAAATCGGAAACATAAAAAATGGACGAAAATAATAACAGGCATTATCCTGATAATCTTAGTTATCTGCATTATCGGAAGCATCTGGTATGTGAACGACTACTACAGAAGTGACAATACAGCAGCAGAATATCTGGAACTGGAGAATAATGGAAATGTAACGATAACCGAAATAAAAGACGGCTTATTTCTGGATGGGGCCGGAGAAACAGATGCACTTATTTTTTACCCGGGTGCAAAGGTAGAATATACTGCCTATATTCCAATGCTATATCAACTTGCAGAGAATGGAGTGGATGTATTCCTTATTAAGATGCCATGTAATCTGGCATTTCTGGGAAAAAATAAAGCTACAGACATGATAAAATCCTATCAGTATGAACACTGGTATCTGGGAGGACATTCCCTTGGTGGTGCTATGGCGGCATCTTATGCGGCTGACAATGCAGACAAACTCAATGGTTTAGTACTTCTTGCTGCTTACCCAACTTCCAGTCTGAAAGACAGCGGGCTTTTTGTATTATCTATATATGGAAGTGAAGACGGAGTCCTGAATATGGAAAAAGTAAAACAGAGCAGAGACTATATGCCTGATACTTACACTGAACTCTCCATAAAAGGCGGAAACCACGGACAATTTGGAAATTATGGAATCCAGAAAGGCGATGGAAAAGCTCTGGTCACTACAGAAGAACAGCAGAAACAAACAGTAGAAGCAATTACACAGATAATTTCAAGCACATAAAATAGAGAGTAGCGAACTAATGTGGGAGGTCTGTTATGAAGAAAAAGAATATGATAGCAGTAGCAATCGCTCTGATTGTTTTCACAGTCCTAAATGGAATAATGCTGTTTTACAATGACCGATTGATCACAAATGAAAAAGCCAATCAGTCTTATCTGGTGCTTGAGGATGAAAGCAGTCAGAACAAAAAAACAAATATGCAGGTCTGGAATCTCAAAAATGAAAAAACAAACTGGCAGTTAACAAAACAGGACAAGGTTCATGCAATGCGCGGACGGGTAGAACGAATAGAAGAAAATGATAAAACCTCAGCAGTCATCTGGAATGGAGAAGCTGAATATTCTGTAGAAACCAAGGCAAAAGACAAGATTCAGAAAGGCGATGAACTGGTTGTTTTTTATTCAGAAACAAATTCTGAATTAATCTCTCCGGGATCATTTGTGTATCAATACGGATATATAAAAGTTAAATAGGGAAAGCGTTGGTAAAAAAAGCCAATGCTTTCTTACGATTTTAAAAACTGGCAGTCAGCCCTCAAAAGCTCTCTGCCAGTTTTTTCCTGCTCAAAATATAGTTGACAAATCACACTCAAGGTGCTGTGGTTAATTACACAAGTAATGAACTAAATAACTGACCAGGCAATAGACGGCCTGAATCCAGAAGCACCTAACGGAACAAAATGGTTCATCTTATTCCAATCATTAAGAGAAATAACAAAAAAGGAGGCGCCCCATTTGAATGAGATCCTGACTCAGGAGAAGTCCATCTATATCCAGATCAAAGAAATGATAGAGAGTGACATTCTTCGTGACATACTCCTGGAAGAGGAGCGTGTGCCCAGTACAAATGAACTGGCGAAGTTATATGCTATCAACCCTGCTACAGCAGCCAAAGGAGTCAACCTGCTGGTAGACGAGGGGATTTTGTACAAGAAACGTGGAATTGGCATGTTTGTAGCAGAAGGAGCGAAAGAACAGATCATGAAAAAAAAGAAAGAGCATTTCTACGATGACTACATCAGGAGTCTCCTGGCAGAAGCCAGAAATTTAGGAATTACGAAGCAGGAGCTGATCAGCATGATTGAGGAATCCGCAGAAGGAGGAAGAGAAGATGAGTAAATTAACAGCACAGGCATTAACCAAATCTTATGGAAAAAAAGAGGTTCTGCATAACATCGACCTTACACTGGAAAACGAAAAAATCTATGGTCTGATCGGGAGAAACGGCGCCGGCAAAACAACTCTCCTTTCCATCCTGACAGCTCAGAATCCTGCCACAGCCGGAACCATCACTCTGGACGGACAGCCGGTATGGGAGAACCCGGAAGTGCTCAGACAGCTCTGCTTTTCCAGAGAACTGACTGCATCTAATGGAAGCGGGCTGGCAGCAATGAAGATCAAAGAATATCTGAAAATCGCCTCCACTTTTTATCCATACTGGGACAAAGAAATGGCAGACAGTCTGGTGCAGAAATTCCATCTGGATATCAAACAGAAGCTTGGAAAAATCTCCAAAGGTATGCTTTCCATGGTAACGATCGTCACAGCCATGGCAAGCAAAGCTCCATTTACATTTCTGGATGAGCCGGTAGCAGGCCTGGATGTGGTAGCCAGAGAGCAGTTTTATCAGATCCTTCTGGATGAATACACAGAAACAGGAAGAACCTTTGTTATCTCCACACATATCATCGAAGAGGCTTCGGACATTTTCGAAGAAGTGATCATTGTAGACAAGGGGAAAATCCTCCTGAAAGAAAACACTCAGGAACTTCTGGACAGAGCATACCATATCAGTGGCCACGAAGACCTGGTAAAAGCAGCCAGACAGCAGGCGCAGATCTACCACGAAGAACATATCGGAAGAAGCATGGGAGCAACCGTACTTCTGCAGCCGGGACAAGAATTGGAAGCGTCAGTGGAGCTTCGTATACAGAAACCAAATCTTCAGAAACTCTTTGTAGCACTTTGTGGAGAGGAGTAAGTTTGAATGAAGAATATAGAAAAATTGAAAGATAGCAAGAACGCTAATGAATGCGTTGGTAATGATAATAGATGTGATAACAGTAATAATTGGGAAGCGAACAGGGGCGACGAAGATGGTAACAGGAGCAGTATAAATAACAATATGAACAGAAAAATCTTCAAATACTGGCAGGAAGCTGTCGGTACATGGCTTTTGATCAGCATTGGAATCGGTACACTCTGGTATTTGTTCAAAATATTCGGATTAAACGATTCTACAGATAGAACAGCGGCATCTTTTATGGGAATTTTTTATCCATGTTTTATTTACATTGCAGGTATTATACTGATTTTTGCATGCGGTATAGGTCTGTTTATAGTTTACCTGCCGGTTATGCTTTCCATGAATGTGACCAGACAAAGTGCTGTTCGCCAGATTGCAGTTATGCTGACAGAGATGAGTATAGCTATCTGCCTGGTAATCGGGATTATATGGAAGATAGAAGAAATCGTCAGCGGGGAAGAGATAGAAATGTTTCCGGCTATATGGGTGATGTTTGGTATTCTTCTTATGGTATGCGCAGTTACAATGGCTGCAGGTGCAGTCGGTGTAAAATGGGGCGGAAAAGTATTGGTTCTGATTATGATTATCGTTGGTGTCTTAGTGGGAGCAACCGCCGGAGCATTGACCGCAATGAACTTTAAAGATTTAGATTGGATAAGTCTCCGTATCATCAGAATAGACAGAATTTTTGCAACAATTTCCACAAATGTGAAATGGGTATCTGCCGGGATAATCATCTTCATTTTGGCATATTTCTTTGCAAGAAAGCTGACATGCAGACTGGAAGTACGATAGGAGGACGATCAATTATGCTGGAAGCAGTAAAACGACAATTAAAAATGACATATGATCATGCAATACTCAGTTATGCAATGAGTATTCTGGGGTTCCTTGCAGCAATGATAATGTGGATTGTGATGAGAGGTGTACTAAGAGAAGAAGCGCAGTATGTTCCATTGGGAACGGTCATGGCATTGGTACTATGCGGAATCTGTATTCTTTTTTCACAGATCTTTCAGACGAAACTGTTATTTAATCTGGAAATCTCAATGGGAAGTACCAGAAGAACATTCTTCTTATCCTATCTGTTGGTACAGGCATTGTACAATGCAGGAAACTATATTCTTCTGGTTCTTCTGGTACTGCTGGAAAAGAAAATCAGGCCATTCCTGGTAGCTCGTAATGTTGCAGCCGGAAAGAAAGCAGAACTCATCTGGTCATGGACAATACGATATGGGTTTCCGGCACTGTTGGTATTTACGATCATATCCATTCTGTTTGGAACATTGTGGATGTATTTTGGAAAAGTGGCCGGAGTGATTTTGTGGACCTTATGGATGGTACTTTGCCTCGGCGGTCCGAATATCGCTGATGCGGTAACAGATGCACCTAATTCTATTCTTGGAAGAATCGGTCTCGGAATCGCAGGTATTGTCAGTTTCTTCTCAGGAGCGATTGGAATCATTACGGGAATCATCATTCTTGCAGTTGTATTTGCAGCGATTTATTATATGATACAAAGACAGGCAGTACAATTTTAACTGAAAGAAGTCCTCTGACTGCCAGATATACCGGCAGCCAGAGGACTTCAGTTTTTAGAGTTTTAACGTTATATTTTACTTAAAGGAAAAGGTGCTTATGCAATAAATTTATTTTGCTTCTTTTTTCTCTTCAGCTTTCTTGAATTCCGGAACATTTCCCTCTCCATAGTAAGCTTTCAGATAAATCTCTTTCAGTTCAGACATTAATGGATATCTCGGGTTAGCACCAGTACACTGGTCATTGAATGCCTGTTCGGTCATTTCATCCAGAGTATCAAGGAAGTATTTCTCATCTACGCCATACTCTTTGATTGTATGTTTAATCTCGATAGTATCCATCAGTTCCTGCAGTTTCTGGAGAAGTTTCTCGAATACTTCGCTGTCGTTTTTGCCTGTCAGACCTACAGAACGGCCAATCTCAGCGTAACGAGCCAGTGTATGCGGATACTGATACTGAGGGAATGTACCCATCTTAGCCGGAACTTCAGCTGCATTGTAGCGCAGAACATGAAGCAGAACCAGAGCATTTGCAATACCATGTGGAATATGATGGAAAGCACCCAACTTATGAGCAAGAGAGTGGTTTACACCAAGGAATGCATTTGCGAAGGCCATACCAGCCATGCAGGAAGCATTTGCCATATGCTGTCTTGCTTCTACATCAGAACCATCTTTATATGCACGCGGCAGATACTCAAATACAAGTTTAATTGCATTTAATGCAAGACCATCTGTATAATCGGAAGCCATCATGGAAGCATAAGCCTCAAGTGCATGAGTCATAACGTCGATACCGGAAGCACAGGTCAGTCCTTTTGGTGCGCTCATCATATTGTCAGTATCAACGATAGCCATATCAGGCATTAATTCATAGTCTGCCAGAGGCCATTTGATACCAGTAGTTTTATCAGTGATAATAGCAAATGGTGTTACTTCAGAACCTGTACCGGAAGATGTAGGAACAGCTACGAAGTAAGCTTTTTTACCCATATGTGGGAATGTAAAGATTCGCTTACGGATATCCATGAAGTCCATAGCCATGTCATCGAAATTAGCGTCTGGATTTTCATAGAGAACCCACATGATCTTGCCGGCATCCATTGCGGAACCACCGCCCATTGCGATAATACAGTCAGGCTCGAACATTCTCATTGCAGCAGCACCAGCTCTTGCAGAAGCGAGGGATGGATCTGGTTCTACATCGTAGAAGCATGTATGTACGATGCCCATCTGGTCTAATTTATCTTCAATCTTCTTAGTATATCCATTCTTATAAAGGAAAGAGTCTGTTACGATAAAGCAGCGTTTCTTGTGCATAACAGTGCCAAGCTCATCCAGAGCAACCGGCAGGCAGCCTTTTTTGAAATAAACTTTTTCCGGTGTTCTAATCCAGAGCATATTTTCTCTCCTTTCAGCAACTGTCTTAATGTTGATAAGATGTTTTACACCTACGTTCTCAGATACGGAGTTGCCACCCCAGGAACCGCAGCCCAGAGTCAGGGACGGAGCAAGTTTGAAGTTGTAAAGGTCACCAATACCACCCTGAGAAGATGGAGTGTTGATCAGGATACGGCAGGTCTTCATAGCTGCTGCATGTTTTTCCATCTTTTCTTTCTCTCTTGTGTCGATGTAGAGAGCGGATGTATGTCCATAACCGCCGTCAGCTACAAGCTGTTCAGCCTTAGCGATTGCTTCATCAAAAGTTTTAGCTTTGTACATTGCAAGTACAGGGGAAAGTTTTTCATGTGCAAATTCTTCGCTGATATCTACAGACTCAACTTCACCGATCAGGATCTTTGTTTCAGGAGGAACTGCAACGCCAGCCATTTCAGCGATAGTAGCAGCTTTCTGACCTACGATCTTGGCATTTAATGCACCATTGATCAGGATAGTTTTTCTTACTTTCTCTAATTCGTCTGGTTTCAGGAAGTAGCATCCTCTGTAAAGGAACTCTTCTTTAACTTTCTTGTAAACGCTCTCCAGAACAGTTACAGACTGCTCGGAAGCACAGATCATACCATTGTCAAATGTTTTGGAATGGATGATGGAGTTAACTGCCAGGCGGATATCTGCGCTGTCATCAATGATAACAGGAGTATTTCCAGGTCCTACACCTAATGCAGGTTTTCCGGAAGAATAAGCAGCCTTAACCATTCCAGGACCACCCGTAGCAAGAATGATATCTGCTTCACGCATAACCTGATTTGTCAGATCAAGACTTGGAATATCGATCCATCCGATGATTCCTTCTGGTGCACCAGCCTCCACAGCAGCTTCCAGAACAACTTTTGCTGCATCGATTGTACATTTCTTTGCACGAGGATGCGGGCTGATGATGATCGCATTACGTGTTTTCAGGGCGATCAGAGTTTTGAAGATTGCAGTAGATGTTGGGTTTGTTGTAGGAATAACTGCTGCGATCAGACCGATCGGCTCAGCAATTTTTTTAATACCATAAGCAGTATCTTCTTCGATAACTCCACAGGTTTTTGTGTTTTTATATGCGTTATATACGTACTCAGCTGCGTAATGATTTTTGATAACCTTATCTTCTACAATGCCCATACCTGTTTCTTCAACTGCATCTTTAGCAAGCGGGATACGGGCTTTGTCTGCAGCAGTAGCAGCTGCTTTAAAAATTTTATCTACCTGATCCTGGGTAAATGTTGCGAAAATTTTCTGCGCCTCTTTCATGGCTGCAATCTTTGCAGTAAGGGCTTCAGGGGTGTCGATGATGGTTGGGATGTTGTTCTCTTTTTTTGCCATTTGGGAATCCTCCTGTATTCTTTTCCTTAAAATATTTACCGTGACCTGTTATAGTGACATTATACAAATAAACTGACTATTCGGTCAACAGTAACATTAAAATGAGCGTAACAAAATATTATGGTGAAAATTGTGCATAATCACGTAAATAATGTGAATAAAATATCAATTGTCAGAATATATGAGAAAAATTTAACAAGACCGACAAGACACTGACGACCATTAAAAATCTTCTGTTGGCAACTGAGAGAAAGTTAAAAAAATAACGTTAATAAATTAACAACCTCGATAACGCTATTATATGGCTTCGTTAATCATTTGTCAATCTCTAAATACATAAAATAGTTAACAAATACTAACTTACGATTTTGTGAAAATATAACAATATAATTTGTCGAAAAATTTTTAATGAAAAGAAAATAGTTATCTAATATGATAATTTCATGAATATATAGAAAAGTTTGAAGGATGTATGTATATGAGCAGTAAGGCATGAATTTTGTTTAAATGAATAAAACACAAAAAGCTTAAAAATGAGAACTTTTAAGAGAGAACATAACAAACTCAGACCGAGATATAAGGCAATTATTAGAAGATAGTAGATTATAAAGAAAAAATAACTCAAAAAATATAATACTTATGAATAGGTCAGTTTCCAGCTTCGGAGCACTTATGTTTTTTCATGCATTTGCAGGAGTCTTAGAAAAACTTAGCCCCGCGAAATCTGCGTTATTCAGAAAAATGCAACTGTCTGAGCCGACAGGCGAGTTTTGCATTTTTCTGAATGCTTCTAGCAGATTCCGCGGGGCTTAGCTTTTCTTAGGCTCCGAAACCGCATGGAAAAACATAAGTGCTCCGAAGCGTCCCCTTATATTTTATTTATCTCAGGCCTTTCTGAAAGCCGCTCTCTTACGTTCTCTGGAATCCAGCAATCTCTTACGGATACGGAGAGACTCCGGCGTAACCTCCAGCAGCTCATCCTGGTCGATGAAGTCAATTGCCTGCTCCAGACTCAGAACTCTAGGCGGAGTTAATTTCAGTGCATCGTCAGCAGAAGAAGAACGTGTATTGGTCAGATGTTTTGTTTTGCATACGTTCAGCTCAATATCTTCAGCTTTACCATTCTGTCCGATAACCATACCGCTGTAAACTTTAGCGCCAGGTCCGATAAACAGAGTACCACGCTCCTGAGCTGCGAACAGACCATAAGTAACAGCTTCGCCAGCCTCAAATGCGATCAGAGATCCCTGTTTTCTGTACTGGAAATCTCCCTTATAAGGTGCATAACCGTCAAACATGGTATTGATGATACCAGTACCCTTGGTGGATGTAAGGAACTCGCCACGGAATCCGATCAGTCCACGGGAAGGAATGTGGAACTCCAGACGTACAGTGCCGTCACTGGCAGTACTCATACCCTGCAGCTCACCTTTACGCTCGCTCAGTTTCTGGATTACAGTACCGGAAAATTCTTCCGGAACATCTACATAAGCGATTTCCATAGGCTCAAGCTTCTTGCCACGTTCGTCTGTCTTATACAGAACCTCTGGTTTACTTACTGCGAATTCATAACCTTCACGTCTCATGTTCTCGATCAGAACAGACAGATGAAGTTCTCCACGTCCGGAAACTTTAAAGGCTTCTGTTGTCTCAGTATCTTCTACACGAAGGCTGACGTCTGTATTCAGCTCACGATAGAGACGGTCACGAAGATGACGGGAGGTAATATATTTACCTTCCTGGCCAGCCAGCGGACTGTCATTTACGATGAAGTTCATGGCAATAGTAGGTTCGGAAATCTTCTGGAAAGGAATAGCCTCCGGATTATCTCCTGCGCAGAGAGTATCACCGATATGGATATCTGCGATACCGGAAATAGCAACGATAGAACCAATGTTGGCTTCCTTCACTTCAACTTTGTTCAGACCGTCAAACTCATAGAGCTTGCTGATCTTAACTTTCTTGCGTTTATCCAGATCATGATGGTTTAACAGAGTCAGTTCCTGGTTAACAGCGATTTTACCATTCTCAACTTTACCTACACCGATACGTCCAACATATTCGTTGTAATCAATTGTGCTGATCAAAACCTGAGTATCTGCATCCGGATCTCCTTCAGGAGCTGGGATATATTTAAGGATAGCATCGAATAATGGAGCCATATCCTTAGGAGTATCGTTTAAGTCGATCACAGCATGTCCTGCTTTTGCAGAAGCATACAGGAACGGACAGTCAAGCTGCTCATCAGAAGCACCAAGATCCATAAGAAGTTCCAGAACTTCATCTACAACTTCGTCAGGACGGGCTTCCGGACGGTCGATCTTGTTGATACATACGATTACATGAAGATCAAGTTCCAGTGCTTTCTTAAGAACGAACTTGGTCTGAGGCATAGCACCCTCGAAAGCATCAACGAGAAGAATAACTCCATCTACCATCTTAAGTACACGTTCTACTTCGCCACCGAAATCAGCATGTCCTGGTGTGTCGATGATGTTGATCTTTGTGCCTTTGTAATGAATAGCAGTGTTTTTGGATAAAATAGTGATACCACGTTCACGCTCGATATCATTGGAGTCCATGACACGTTCCTGAACTTCCTGGTTCTCACGGAATACACCGCTCTGTTTCAGAAGCTGGTCAACCAGAGTAGTTTTACCGTGGTCAACGTGTGCGATGATGGCTACGTTACGGACGTCTTCACGTTTTGTTCTCATAAAATGATTTCCTTTCCTCTTTAAGTTTGAATTGATTATTTACAGTTCACAGTTACCTGCAGATTGTTCCACTGTAAAATAGATACCGGAATAATGCAGGTGTATTTATTCCTATTATATGTGATTTTTCTTTTGATTAGTTACCCGAATTTTCAGTTTACCACATTTTCACCAGATTACAAGGTGTTGAAATAAATTTTTTTATTTTTTAAATTCTGGTTCTAAACGAGAAAGCCTGTACATAACCTTATAAAGAACAATACAAGGCACACTAGAGCATACGCAGAAAACAAAAAAGCAGCAGAGGATATTCACGGTCAGTGCTGCGGCGTTTTCAGGGCGAAGGTGCTCTACGAGGAAGGAGAACCACATTATGGCAGATAAAATTATTGAAAACAATCAGGTATCTATGATGGGAAAAATTGCAGCAGGCTTCACATTCAGTCATCAGGTTTTTGGTGAAGGCTTCTATATGACAGAACTTCTGGTCAAGAGGCTCAGTGATTCGGAAGACAGGATTCCCGTGATGGTCTCAGAACGACTGGTGGACGTAACACAGGATTATATAGGAGAATATGTAGAAATCCATGGTCAGTTTCGATCCTATAATCGTCATGAAGAGAAGCATAATCGTCTTGTGCTCTCAGTATTTACCAGGGAACTGAAATTTGTGGAAGAAGAGGACGAGACCGTTCCGGTAAATCAGATTTTTCTTGACGGATTTATCTGTAAACCACCGGTGTACCGTAAGACTCCGCTTGGAAGAGAAATTGCGGATGTACTTCTGGCAGTAAATCGTCCATATGGAAAGTCAGACTACATACCATGCATCTGCTGGGGCAGAAACGCCCGCTATGCATCCGCTTTTGAAGTAGGAGGTCACGTATTGATCTGGGGACGCATCCAGAGCAGAGAATATATGAAACGGATCGGTGAGAATGAAACAGAGAAAAGGGTTGCTTATGAAGTTTCTGTAAGTAAGCTGGAATATATGGAATAATAAGTACAGCAGGCAACATTATTAATTACTTGCAATTCTTCATAAACTGCGGTAATATAAGCGTATTCAGATAAAAACAGGATACTGTTTATCATGTCTATAATGACATAAAAAAAGAAGGTTACTGTTCACTTCGTTCTCAGTAACACGCTTTGCAATGCACAGGATTTATGATGATCACATAAGTCTGTGCCATATGCCGCGGAAATTTGGTATATTTATACCCAAATGTCTTGTGGGATAATAGTGTGTGAACAGTAACGAAAGAATATACAATTTCAACAGCGATAAGAGGAATTGTTTGTTATGAAAAAAGAATTTACAGAGGTTTATTGCGGTGGAGGAAAAGGTAAAACAACATTGGCCATTGGTCAGTGCCTGAGAGCTTCCGCCCAGGGTAAAAGCGTCATTATTATTCAGTTTCTGAAAGGAAGAGAACGCAGAGAGCTGGATTTTCTGGAAGAACTGGATAATCTGGATATCAAAATATTCCGTTTTGAAAAACATGATGAGTGTTATGAGGAGTTAAATGAGCAGGAGAAAGCAGAAGAGAAGACTAACATTCTTAATGCTTTAAATTTTGCACGTAAGGTGATAGCGACGCAGGAGTGCGATTTTCTGCTTCTGGATGAGATTCTCGGACTTCTGGATTATGGGATCACTACCGAAGAAGTAATCGGTGATATTCTCAAGATGAAAGATGAGAGTATGCACATTTTGCTTACAGGACGGACGTTACCTGACAGCCTGCGTAAATATGCAGACAGCATAACTACACTGACAACAGAGAATTTATAGGTTGCCTGACACAGAGTGGGCAGGAACCTGTATAGAAACTACAGAAGAATAAAGGAGGAGAGCAAATGGCAATTTTTAAAGGTGCAGGTGTTGCAATCGTAACCCCTATGTATGAAGATGGTAAGGTTAATTATGATAAACTGGAGGAGCTCCTTGAGTATCAGATTGCAAACAGTACAGACGCGATCATCATTTGCGGAACAACAGGAGAATCATCTACAATGACACACGGAGAGCATCTTAAGACAATTAAGTTTGCAATCGATAAAGTAAACAAACGTGTTCCAGTCATTGCAGGTACAGGCTCCAATTGTACAGAAACTGCAATCATGATGTCAAAAGAAGCTGCCTCTTACGGCGCAGATGCACTTCTGGTCGTAACTCCATATTATAACAAGGCAACTCAGAAGGGACTTATTGCTCATTATACAGCAATCGCAGAAGCAGTTCCGGAAACACCGATCATTATGTACAATGTTCCGAGCCGCACAGGATGTAACATTCAGCCGGCAACAGCAGTAGCTTTGGCTAAGAATGTTAAAAATATCGTTGGTATCAAGGCAGCCAGCGGAGATCTTTCTCAGATTGCAACAATGATGTCAATGGCAGACGGTGCTATCGAACTGTATTCCGGAAATGACGACCAGGTACTTCCGATTCTTTCACTTGGCGGACTTGGAGTAATTTCTGTACTTTCTAATGTTGCTCCGAAAGAAACTCATGATATGGTCATGAAATTCTTAGAGGGTGATACAAAGGGGGCAGCAGAGATTCAGTTAAAAGCAATCCCGTTGATCCACGCACTGTTCAGCGAAGTAAATCCAATTCCGGTTAAATCAGCTCTGAACCTTATGGGATGGGAAGTAGGACCTCTTCGTATGCCATTATCCGAAATGGAAGAAGCAAACAAGGAGAAACTTGCAGCAGAACTGAAGAATTTTGGAATCAAACTTGCGTAATTCTGGATTGAGAGGGAAATACAAATGGTAAAGATTATTATGCATGGCTGCAATGGTCATATGGGACAGGTAATTTCCGGACTAGTTGAGAAAGATCCGGATGCTGAGATCGTAGCAGGTATTGATGTAGCAGATCAGGGAAAGAACAGTTACCCTGTATATACAAATATGGAAGAATGTCAGGTAGAGGCAGATGCCCTTATTGATTTTTCTTCTGCAAAAGCGACAGATGCACTTCTTGCTTACTGCGAGAAACGCCAGCTTCCGGTTGTATTATGTACAACAGGTTTGAGTGAAGAGCAGCTTGCAAAGGTTGAAGAGGTTTCTAAGAATGTTGCAGTTCTGAAATCAGCAAATATGTCTCTTGGAATTAATACATTAATGAAACTGCTCCAGGATGCGGCAAAGGTTCTGGCAACAGCTGGATTTGATATGGAAATTGTTGAGAAACATCACAGACTGAAACTGGATGCTCCAAGCGGAACAGCTCTGGCGCTGGCAGACAGTATCAACGAAGCAATGGATAACCAGTATCATTATACCTATGACCGCAGTCAGAGACGTGAGATGCGTGATGATAAAGAAATTGGCATTTCAGCAGTTCGAGGCGGAACAATCGTCGGAGAACATGAAGTGATTTTTGCAGGTCCTGACGAGGTAATTGAATTCAAACATACTGCATATTCAAAAGCTGTATTTGGAAAAGGTGCTATCGAAGCTGCAAAATTCCTTGCTGGCAAACCAGCAGGAAGATATGACATGAGCGATGTCATCAGCGCGAAATAATAAAAAAGTGAAATATAGTATAGAAAAGAAGTGTATCCGGTAATTCGGTACACTTCTTTTTTCGTATCAGAAAATTCTTCTGCAAATTTTTTCCAGAATAGTATTGTTTTTTATGCACATATTAAAATTACAATGATAAGAGATAGAACAGTTATAAATCTTGTGATTTGCAGCTGTTTTAGACCTCGATATCATAAGACATAAAAATCATAATATAATAAAGCGGAGGGATTCTGCCGCATGAACGGGCGGACTGCTTTCCGGGAACAGGAGACGAATATGAGAAAAAAAGCAAAAAAAATTCTTGTGAGTGCGGCACTTATTATGTCCTTATGTATGTTTACTGCATGTGGAAACACCAATAATGCAGCAGATGAAGTGGATACAACAGAAGATGAAAACATTACTGATGAGAATGATATGGAGGGTGCTGATAATAATATAGCAGATGATAACACTGCCAATAATGTAGCGCAAGACAGAGAAAACAATACGAATACACGTAATAATGATGAAATTTCTACAGATAACGGAACAGTAGTTGAGGATAATAATGGAACTGGAAATGGAGCAGCAGAGGATGGTATGACTGATAACACAGCTGATGCTGAAGCAGGAGACAATGATAATGGAACTGTTTCCGGGGCACTCGGAAATGGAGTCAGAGATCTCGGGGATGGTGTTGGAAATGCAGTAGAAGATGTGGGCGATGCTGTTGGAAATGCCGCAGAAGGGCGATAAAAAATAATTCAGAGAGACTGTTGCAGAAGGAAACTTACAGATGCAGCAGTCTCTGAACTTTTTTTCTATAATTTATTTATAGCGATTTCGTAACTTTTCCGGAAATTTTGAAAGTCAAATATAAAAAACAGGACATATAGAATAATTTATGGTATTATCGTAGTAAAGTTGAAAAGCTTTTGCGGAAGGATCGAATGGACAATAAAAGTATACGCTTATCTGCCGGATATTAGGCAGACAGAAATTTTTATAAAAATAATAGAACACATACGGAGGTTAGATAGTATGAAATTCAGACCATGCATTGATATACATAATGGAAAAGTGAAACAGATCGTAGGAGGCAGTCTTACAGATGTAAAAGATCAGGCAGAGGAAAATTTTGTGTCTGAACAGGATGCTTCTTTTTATGCTGACTTGTATAAAAAAGCCGGGATAAAGGGAGGACATGTAATTCTGCTGAACGGGCAGGACTCTCCTTATTATGAAGCAACGAAAGCACAGGCACTTCTTGCACTTCATGCATATCCTAAAGGTCTTCAGATCGGCGGTGGTGTAAATCCGGATAATGCGCAGGAATATCTGGAGGCCGGGGCAAGTCATGTGATCATAACATCTTATGTATTTAAAGACGGCAGAATTTCATGGGAAAATTTGAACAGAATGAAAGAAACAGCAGGGAAAGAGAATCTTGTACTTGATCTCAGCTGCCGTAAAAAAGACGGTAATTATTATATTGTGACAGACCGCTGGCAAAAATTTACAGATGTTCAGGTGACGTTGGATGTTATGAAAGAACTGGAAAATTACTGTGATGAATTTCTGGTTCATGCAGTAGATGTAGAAGGTAAAGCTCATGGAGTAGAGACTGAGCTGGCAGCTCTGCTTGGAGAGTATAATGGAAATCCTGTTACATACGCAGGCGGAGTTGGGTCTATGGCAGATATTGAAGATTTGCATAAGTATGGAAAAAACAGACTGGATGTTACAGTAGGAAGTGCTCTGGATCTTTTTGGCGGCTGCATTCCTTTTGCGGAGCTGATTAAGCTTTAGGAAAAACGATCATGCATGAGTATAACGCGCTATGGCTTCATAAGTTGCCTGAATGAGTGGAAATATATAAAAATTTCGGTATAATAGGACAAGAACTTCCGGGTTATTGATAAAGTAAACAGAAAAAATGTGAAATTTTAATAAAATAGTGTTAAAATTCCAAAAGGTGTGTTATAATAGATTCATCAAACAGCAAAGGGGATGGAAGCATGAAATTTATCATCAGCGGAAAAAATATTACAGTTACAGAAGGGCTTAAGACAGCAGTCCAGGACAAGCTCAGTAAACTGGAAAGGTATTTCACTCCTGACACCGAAGTTGTAGTAACTTTAAGTGTTGAAAAAGAAAGACAGAAAATCGAAGTGACAATTCCTGTAAAGGGAAATATCATCCGTTCCGAACAGGTAAGCAATGATATGTATGTATCAATCGATCTGGTTGAGGAAGTCATTGAGCGTCAGCTTCGCAAGTACAAAAATAAAATCGTAGATAAACAGCAGGCAGCTGCCAACTTCCAGAAAGCATATCTGGATAAGGACTATGATGAAGACGAGGAAGTTAAAATTATCCGTACTAAGAAATTCGGAATTAAACCAATGTATCCGGAAGATGCATGTGTACAGATGGAACTCCTTGGACATAATTTCTTTGTATTTTACAATGCAGAGACTGAGCAGGTTAATGTAGTTTATAAACGTAAAGGAAATACTTACGGTTTGATTGAACCGGAATTCTAAAACTTATCAGAACATAAAATCATAAAAAGTATTTGCGGTAACTAAAAATATCCGTGCAGAACATAATTTTTCTGCACGGATATTTTATGCTCTGAGAAAATCGCTCAGCAGTGAAGCGGACTTATTCTGTTAATTCCATTACAATTACTGAAGCTTTTTGATTCGCTGCATAAAAAGCTTGCGAAAATCTGGTTATTATGTATAATAAATATGAAAAGAATAAAAGTTATTGTTTACAGAGTGAACAGTGATAATAATGAACAACAGGGAGCTTGCGTATCAAGCAGGCTGAGATAGGGATGAATTCCCTGACCTGCAACCTGATTTGGATAATGCCAACGTAGGGAAATAGATGCGTAAGTGTAAGTACAAGCGTAAGTATGAGCAGATATATCAGTCAGGTATATCTGCTTTTTTGTGTCATCAGGACATAAAAACTCTTCGAGCAGGACTTTTCTCTGGATATTTCAGGTGACATTAAAAATAACGAAAAGGAGAAAAATATGAAGTGCGATAAAAAAGATTTACTGCTTTACGCAGTAACAGACAGAAGCTGGTTAAATGGAGAAACGCTTTACAGTCAGGTAGAGAAAGCTCTGGAAGGTGGAGCGACTTTTGTACAGCTTAGAGAGAAACATCTGGACCATGATACATTTCTTCAGGAAGCAAAAGAACTGAAAGAACTGTGCGCCAAATATCATGTACCGTTTGTTCTGGATGATGATGTGGAACTTGCACTGGAAGTTGGTGCAGATGGTGTTCATGTAGGACAAAATGACATGGAGGCAGGTGATGTCCGGGCAAAACTTGGAGAGGACAAAATTGTAGGAGTTTCTGCCCGAACCGTAGAGCAGGCACTTCTTGCTCAGGAGCGAGGCGCCGATTATCTTGGAGTTGGTGCGGCATTCCCAACCAGTTCTAAAGATGATGCAGCGGAAGTGACTCATGAAACTATAAAAGCAATCTGTGATGCGGTGGATATTCCGGTTATCGCAATTGGCGGTATAACAAAAGATAATGTACAGGAATTATCCGGCTGTGGACTTTGTGGAGTTGCAGTTATCAGTGCTATTTTTGCAAAGCCGGACATTAAGAAGGCAGCAGCAGAATTGAAAGAAGTCACTGAAAAGATGGTGAAGTCACGTTAGAAAAATGATGGAGGACAGTAGAATGAAGACAGCAGTAACAATTGCAGGAAGCGATTCCAGCGGTGGAGCCGGAATTCAGGCAGATATTAAGACAATGATCGCAAATGGAGTATATGCCATGAGCGCAATTACAGCATTGACAGCACAGAATACAACAGGTGTGACTGCGATTATGGAAGTGACACCAGGATTTCTGGGAGAGGAACTGGACAATATTTTTACAGATATTTATCCGGATGCAGTAAAAATCGGAATGGTTTCTTCCGGTGCACTGATTGAAAAGATTGCAGACAAACTGGAAGAATATAAAGCGGAGAATATCGTGGTTGATCCCGTTATGGTGGCAACAAGCGGTGCGAAACTTATCAGTGATGAAGCAATCGGTGTATTAAAACAGCGCCTGCTTCCTATTGCAAGTGTGCTGACTCCGAATATTCCGGAGGCAGAAGTTCTGGCAGAAATGGATATCCATACAGCAGATGATATGATAGAGGCAGCCAGAAAAATCAGTGACAAATATCATTGCGCAGTTCTCTGCAAAGGTGGTCATAAATTAAATGATGCGAATGATCTGCTATACCGTAATGGTGCTTACCGCTGGTTTGAAGGAAAACGCATTGATAATCCGAATACCCATGGAACCGGATGCACACTTTCCAGTGCTATTGCATCTAATCTTGCAAAAGGATTTGATCTGGATACTTCTGTAGAACGGGCAAAGGATTACATTTCAGGAGCGTTGGCAGCAATGCTGGATCTGGGAAAGGGCAGCGGCCCGATGGATCATGGATTTGCTATCACAGGAAAATATAAGAAAGAAGTCGGGGAGGTATAGATATCATGGAAACAAAACGAACCGGCTTATTTGAAAATGGACTGATCTGGTTTGGCGCAGGTGTTTCAATCGCAGAGATTTTGACCGGAACTTATCTGGCGCCGCTTGGCATGAAAAAAGGGATAGCAGCGATTATTCTGGGACATATTATCGGTTGTCTGATGCTGTTTCTGGCAGGAGTGATCGGTGGAAAAGTCAGAAAAAGTGCAATGGAAACTGTAAAAATGAGTTTTGGACAAAAAGGAAGTGTTCTGTTTGCAGTTTTAAATATGCTTCAGCTTGTGGGCTGGACTGCGATTATGATCTATGACGGAGCACTGGCAGCGGACGGAGTAGTAAATACAGGCCGCTGGATCTGGTGCCTGGTGATTGGAGCTCTTATTATTCTCTGGATTGTTATTGGAATCACGAACCTTGGGAAAATCAACACGGTTGCCATGGCAGCATTATTTATTCTGACCTTGATCCTTTGCAAAGTAATTTTTACCGGAAGCGGTGCGGGAGTACCTTCAGATGACAGCATGACATTCGGTGCAGCAGTAGAACTTGCTGTTGCCATGCCATTGTCCTGGCTTCCGCTGATCAGTGACTACACAAGAGAGGCAAAAGAACCGGTCAAAGCAACTGCAGTCAGTGCAGTTACATACGGCATCGTAAGCTGCTGGATGTATGTGATCGGTATGGGTGCTGCAATTATTACCGGAGAGTATGATATTGCACAGATCATGTTAAAAGCAGGACTTGGAATTGCGGGACTTTTGATCATTGTATTTTCAACAGTTACAACCACATTTTTGGATGCTTATTCCGCAGGAATTTCCAGTGAGACGATTGTAAGTAAATGGGATGGAAAACATGTGGCAATTGTAGTAACTGTTATAGGAACCATTGCTGCAATTGTATATCCGATGGACAATATTACAGATTTTCTGTATCTCATCGGTTCTGTATTTGCACCTATGATAGCAATCCAGATTGCAGACTTTTTCCTGCTGAAGCTGGATAAAAGCAGCCAGGCAGTACATATACCGAATATGATCATCTGGGTGATTGGATTTGTTATATATCGTATTCTTATGAATATTGATATGCCGGTGGGAAATACATTGCCGGATATGGTGATTACGATTATTCTCTGTCTGATCGCAGGGAAGATAATACCGGAAAAAAATTAGTGAAAATATAAAAGGTCAGTCAGGTCTGAAGTATGGAGAATTCCAGTGCTTGAGACCTGGCTGTTTTTAGTTTCACTTTTTGACGTAGTACCTGAAATATGGTAAAATATTTAGAAAGTCTTGAAGAAAGAAGGAACAGAATGCTATGAGAAAAGCCGGAGTATTAATGCCAGTTTCCGCACTTCCATCCAGAGTGGGCGCGGGAGAACTTGGAGAGTCAGCATTTCACTTTATAGAATTATTAAAAAAGAACTATGTAAAAATATGGCAGATTCTTCCGCTGAACCCGGTGGGTTACGGAAATTCTCCATACCAGCCATACTCATCCTGCGCAGGTGATGAGTTATATATCAGTCTGGATAAGCTTGCAGAAGAAGGACTGCTGAAAGCAGCGCCGGAAGCTTTTTTACAGAATGCTGATAAGGTAGACTATGAATCAGTCCGCCAGTACAGAGAACCGTATCTGAGAGAAGCGTTCGAAACCTTTGAGCAGAAGAATGGTCAGGACGAACCTGCATATAAAGAGTTTGTTTCACAGGACTGGGTATATGAGTATGGTGTATTTCGTGCATTAAAGAAGGCAAATAACGGAGACTGCTGGAATGACTGGGCGGAAGAAGACAGAAACTGGACGGAGAACAGACATGAATTATCGCCAGAGGTAGAGGCAGAAGCAAAGTATCAGATGTTCCTTCAGTATATTTTTTATATACAGTGGATGAATGTAAAGAATGCTGCGAATGAAGCCGGAATAGAGATTATGGGTGATGTTCCTTTCTATGTAGGTCAGGATTCAGCAGATGTATGGGGAGGAAAGGATAATTTTCTTCTTGATACAGACGGACGCCCGATTTTCATCGCAGGAGTACCACCGGACTATTTCAGTGCTACAGGTCAGAGATGGGGAAATCCGATCTATGACTGGGAGCATATGAAAGAACAGAATTATCAGTTCTGGGTAGACAGAATCGGCTACAGCAATAAATTGTTTGATATCATCAGAATCGATCACTTCCGGGCATTTGACACATACTGGAAGATTCCGGCAACATGCCCTACAGCTATTGACGGTGAATGGATCGAAGCACCGGGGTATGAAGTTATTGATACATTACAGAAAGAAATTCCGGGATTAAATCTGGTAGCAGAGGATCTTGGACTGCTGCGTCCGGAAGTTCTGGTGCTGAAAGACCATTACCATCTGAAAGGTATGAAAATTCTTATCTTCTCTGTGGATACAAGTGGAAAATATGCCCGTGATACTTTCCATGATGTGGAAAATATGATCTTCTATACAGGAACTCATGATAATGATACTATTATGCAGTGGTATAATGGTATGAGCACTGCAGCCAGAAGAAAAATCCGCCGTATGCTGAAGAAAGCGGGGGCATCACATGGCTCTGTAAAAGACAGATTTTTGCAGTACACTATGCAGAACCAGGCAGAGTATGCGATCATTCCGCTGGCAGACATACTGGGACTTGGAAAAGAAGGACACATTAACACACCAGGAACGATCGGTTCCCCTAACTGGGAATGGCATTTACCGGAATTTGTACAGGCTGAGAAGGAACTCAAGAAATTTGGAAAACTGATCGTAGATACGAAACGTATCTGAAACTAATATATTGATAAGCTTCCGACCAATGCTCATTTCTTTTTGAAATTGCAGCAGAGGACTTGGCTGATTTAGTTAAATATCCACAATTTTCTTGGTTTGTTCATGAAAAATTCATTGTTTTCCACACCGGAAAGTGTTAGAATAATTTAGTATTGTGTATAAAGAATCGTTTGTACTGTTCACAGGTAATGTTTTGAGAAGCATGTTGCTGTGATGGACAGTAGCAATGCTTTGTAAAAATGAGATATAAACAGGAGTAAAACCTAATATGAATATGTTTTCAAAAGTATTCGGGACCCGCAGTCAGCGAGAGGTTAAACGTATCATGCCTCTGGTCGAGAAGATTGAGAGCCTGCGCCCGGACATGCAGAAATTAAGCGACGAAGAACTTAAAGGAAAAACAAGGGAGTTTAAGAAACGTCTTGAAGAGGGAGAGACATTGGATGATCTGCTTCCTGAGGCATTTGCGGTTGTACGTGAAGCCGGCAAGCGTGTTCTTGGAATGGAGCATTTCCGTGTACAGCTTATTGGTGGTATTATTCTTCATCAGGGTCGTATCGCAGAGATGAGAACCGGTGAAGGTAAAACACTTGTTGCTACACTTCCGGCATATTTAAATGCGCTGGAGGGCAAAGGTGTGCATATCGTAACAGTCAATGATTACCTGGCTAAACGAGATGCGGAGGAGATGGGACAGATTCATGAGTTCCTTGGCCTGACAGTTGGTGTTGTTTTAAATGACATGAAGCAGGACGAGCGTCGTGCTGCATATAACTGCGACATTACCTATGTTACCAATAATGAACTTGGTTTCGATTATCTGCGTGACAACATGGTTATCTATAAAGAACAGCTGGTACAGAGAGATCTGCACTACTGTATCATTGATGAGGTCGACTCCATTCTGATCGATGAGGCACGTACCCCACTGATCATTTCAGGACAGAGTGGAAAGTCTACTAAATTATACGAGGCCTGCGATATCCTTGCTCAGCAGTTAGAGCGTGGTGAAGCCAGCCATGAGATGACTAAGATGGCAGCTATCATGGGTGAGGAAGTTATAGAGACAGGCGATTTCGTTGTAAATGAGAAAGACAAGATTGTAAACCTTACTGAGCAGGGTGTTCATAAGGTAGAAAACTTCTTCCATATCGAGAACCTGGCAGATCCGGAGAACCTGGAAATCCAGCATAACATCACACTTGCACTTCGTGCCCATAACCTGATGCATAAGGATCAGGATTATGTAGTTAAGGATGATGAGATTCTTATCGTTGACGAGTTTACCGGACGTATTATGCCGGGACGTCGTTATTCCGATGGTCTTCATCAGGCAATTGAAGCAAAAGAGCATGTTAAGATCAAACGTGAGAGCAAGACTCTGGCAACTATCACATTCCAGAACTTCTTCAATAAATATGATAAGAAGGGCGGTATGACCGGTACAGCTATCACAGAGGAGAAAGAGTTCCGTGATATCTATGCAATGGACGTTGTAGAGATTCCGACAAACAGACCGGTAATCCGTGTTGACCATGAAGATGCTGTTTATATGACAAAGAAAGAGAAATTCAATGCAGTTGTCAATGCTGTAGTTGAAGCTCATGCAAAACAGCAGCCGGTACTGGTTGGTACAATTACAATTGAGACTTCCGAACTTATCAGCCGTATGCTGAAGAGACAGGGAATCAAACATAATGTATTGAATGCCAAGTTCCATGAACTTGAGGCTGAGATCGTAGCACAGGCAGGTCAGGCAGGAGCGGTTACTATTGCTACTAACATGGCAGGTCGTGGTACTGATATTAAGCTGGATGATGTATCCAGAGAAGCTGGTGGTCTGATGATCATTGGTACAGAGCGTCATGAGTCCAGACGTATTGATAATCAGCTTCGTGGACGTTCCGGTCGTCAGGGTGATCCGGGTGAATCACGTTTCTACATTTCTCTGGAAGATGACCTGATGCGACTGTTCGGTTCTGAGAGACTGATGAAGATTTTTACATCTCTTGGCGTTGCAGAGAATGAGCAGATTGAACATAAGATGCTTTCCAATGCAATTGAGAAAGCGCAGGAGAAGATCGAGTTCAACAACTTTGGTATTCGTAAGAATCTTCTCGACTATGACCAGGTAAATAATGAACAGCGTGAGATCATCTATAAAGAGCGTCGTCAGGTTCTGGATGGTGAGAACATGCGTGAAGCAATCTACAAGATGATCCAGGATACTGTGGATACTTATGTAGATATGTGTTTCTCAGATGATGTAGATTCTGAAGAATGGGATCTGAATGAATTTAATGGTGTTCTTCTTCCGATCATTCCGGTTCAGCCGCTTACTCCTGAGAGTGTAAAAGGTAAGAAACGTGATGAAATCAAGCATGCGCTGAAAGAAGAGGCAGTGAAACTCTATGAAGAAAAAGAGGCAGAGTTCCCTGAACCGGAACAGCTTCGTGAATTAGAGCGAGTTGTACTTCTGAAATGCATTGACAGTAAGTGGATGGATCATATTGATGATATGGAAATCCTTCGCCAGGGTATTGGACTTGCTGCATACGGACAGAGAGACCCGGTTGTTGAATATAAGATGAGCGCATTTGAGATGTTCAATAATATGATCACATCTATTCAGGAAGATACACTTCGTATGTTGTATCACGTACATGTAGAGCAGAAGATCGAACGTGAGCAGGTTGCCAAGGTTACAGGAACCAATAAAGATGACAGTTCTGTTAAGAAGCCGGTTCAGAGAAAAGAGATTAAAGTATATCCGAATGATCCGTGTCCATGCGGAAGTGGTAAGAAATACAAACAGTGCTGTGGACGTAAGAATAAAGCCTGAGACTGTTTGGGGCAATTTCTGAAAAGTAAATAGTGAAAGCAGAATATAACTGCTGATAGGATAAAAGGGCTTAAATTTAAGAGGCCCTTTTCTCGTGCACTGAAATACGTTAATGCGTTGAATTGACATATTAGCCTGATGCAGTGACTCTGCTTTAAATGATGTAAGAATTTGTTGGTATTCTATACATTATGAAGTGTGCTGCCGGGCAAAAAGTGAACCATATAACATAGAAGTTGGATTGCTTTATGAACGATAACAATTATAAAACCTAAAAGGGGGAAAACAGTATGAAAAGAGAGTCGTTTGGCTCACGACTTGGGTTCATCCTGGTATCAGCAGGATGTGCCATCGGTATTGGAAACGTATGGAAGTTCCCGTATATCTGCGGGGCATATGGAGGCGCAGCCTTCATTCTGATCTATTTATGTTTCCTGGTAATTCTTGGTATTCCGGTTCTGGTATCTGAGTTTACAGTGGGACGCGGAAGCCACACAAGCGTTGCGAAATGCTTCGATAAACTGGCGCCTGCAGGAACTTGCTGGAAGCCGCTGAAATCCATTGGTATCATTGGATGTTACATGTTAATGATGTTCTATACAACAGTAGGCGGATGGATGCTTTACTATTGTGTAAAGAGTTTACGCGGAGATTTCGTTGGAGCAACTCCGGAAGCAGTAACACAGTCCTTTTCAGATATGCTTGGAAATGCACCGACGATGATGCTGTGGATGGTAATCATCTGTATCATTGGGTTTGCAGTCTGCTTCATGGGTCTGCAGAATGGAATTGAAAAAATTTCCAAGGTAATGATGAGCGCGCTGTTGATCATTATGGTTGTTCTGGCAGTTCATTCAGTAATGATGGACGGTGCAGGCGAGGGAATCCGTTTCTATCTGGTTCCTGATTTCCAGAAGATTAAGGACGCAGGAATTGGTAATGTTGTATTTGCGGCATTAAGTCAGTCATTCTTTACATTGTCCATTGGTATCGGTGCAATGCTGATCTTTGGAAGTTATCTGGACAAATCCAGAAGTCTGACAGGTGAGGCTGTAAGCATAACCGTACTTGATACATTTGTAGCCTTGACAGCTGGATTTATCATTATTCCGGCTTGTTTCTCCTACGGAATCCAGCCAGATGCGGGTCCAAGCCTTATATTTATTACTCTGCCAAATATTTTTGCAAAGATGAGCGGCGGAGCTTTGTGGGGAAGCCTGTTCTTCCTGTTTCTGACTTTTGCAGCAATTTCTACGATTATTGCTGTATTTGAAAACCTTATTGTATTTAACATGGAATTGTTTAAATGGAGTCGTAAAAAGAGTGTTATCGTTTGTGCAGTTCTGGTAGTGGTTTTAAGTATTCCGTGTGTACTTGGATTTAATGTGCTTTCAGGATTTCAGCCGTTTGGAGATGGAAGTAATATTATGGATCTGGAGGATTTTATTGTTTCCAATAACCTTCTTCCTCTTGGAAGCCTTGGATACCTTCTGTTCTGTACCAGAAAGAATGGATGGGGATGGGACAATTTTATTGCAGAAGCAAACGCCGGCTCTGGCATGAAGTTCCCAAAATCTCTGAAAGGCTATGTATCCTATGGAATTCCGGCCATTATTATCATTATTTACCTGAAAGGATATTATGATAAATTTGCCGGTCTTGGAACAGGAGCACTGGTTGGATGGATGATCGTAGCACTTGTACTGCTGGGATTTGTATTCTATTGTGCAATTGCCAAGAAAAAAACAAAATAAATAAGAAAAGATGCAGTTATGCGTTGAGATTGCTCGGAATAAGAATCTAAACGCTTCTGCATCTTTTTTTATTCAAAAGGATAAGAGCATTCGCTTTGATGTTTGGTTTCTTCGCTGGGGGCAGCTTTAAATTGTTTACGGTAAGCTCTGGAAAAAGTGCTGTACTCTGTGAAGCCGCTTTCTTTTGCCGCTTTTGTCACAGGCATTCCTTCGGAAATCAGTGTCCGTGCCATGAGAAGTCTTTTGTTTACAATATAGTTGTGAAGAGTATATCCGGTTTCTTCTTTGAATTTTCTCATCAGGTGGTATTTGCTTACATAATATCTGGTGGCGAGAGTTTCTACTGACAGGTCTTCTTTGAGATTATGATTAATATACTGAAGAATATTGGCAATTTGTGAGTCGAAGGTGTAGGATTTTTTGTCAAAGATATATTGTTTTTCCAGAAAAATACGGTTCAGATAAACCATAAACTGGAGAAAAAGTGACTGTATGAGAAGATCTTTTCCATAACCGTCGGATTGGGCAGAGGATTCCAGTTCAGACAGAATATCTTTCATTTTTTCCTGAAGGATTGGATTCAGACGAACCAGATTATAGCTGCGATCGTTTGCCTTCTGAAAGCATTTCAGAAGCTCCTGCCAGGGAATATCATTTTGAATCCAGAGGATGAAACGTTCATAGGGTACGGAAGGATCAATTTCAGGGCGATGGATTGCGTGACGGTTCACTAGAAGAATATCCCAGGGGTTCAGCTGATAAGTTTTTCCTTCTATATGATAGGCAGCCTTGCCGGAAATAAAAATTACGACTTTATGGAAATCATGGTAGTGATAAGTAAACTCTTTCTGGGTCTGGTCTTTAATGTGAAAAAGACGAAATTCTTCATTCAGATATCCGGTTTTTTCTGTCTGATAGAATTGTTCTGAAAATAACATGTTGTCCTCCGATCGATTGAAGTCAGCTGGTATCTTCTGACATGGCACATCGCATTTTAACCAAGTCAAGTAAGTCCCCTGCTTTAATTGCGAATATCCGTTTGACTCTGCATCCTGCATGATGGGTATAATTATTTACCAAACAAAGTACCAGGTTATCATAACATTTTGTGTGAAAATATGCTATATGTACAAGAGCATTTTTTGCAATATTATCCGCATTTTAATCTATATACATGGTAAAAATAATAGAATATAATAAATTTAACCAAATAGTGAAGAGGATGTTTTTATCTGCCGGACATAAATGAGAATAGAATAATTAGTGATAGAAATAAATGCAGAAAATATAGAGAAATAGGAGAGATGCAACTATGGCAAATACAATTATCATGAGCAAATATCAGGGACTTGGAAATGATTATCTGATTCTGGATCCGAAGAAAAACAGAGTGCAGCTTCAGGGAAAGAAAATTGCTCTCCTTTGTCAGAGAGGATTCGGGCTGGGTGCAGATGGCGTGCTCTATGGACCTGTAGAAATTGAAGGGAAACTTGGCGTGCGTATTTTTAATGCAGACGGAAGTGAATCTGCCATCAGTGGAAATGGTGTGCGTATTTTTGCCAAATATCTGATGGATAATGGATATATTACAGAAAAGAAATTTGATATCGAAACTATGGCTGGTACTATTCATGTGGAATGTCTGAACAGCCGTGCAACAGAATTTAAGGTAAATATGGGAAAACCGTCTTTTATTTCCAGTGATATTCCTGTTTCAGGTGAAGTTCGTGAAGTAATAAAAGAAGCATTTGTATTTCACGGAAAAGAATACAAAGCTACCTGCCTGACAGTGGGAAATCCACATTGTATTATTTTTACGGATAATGTAAGTGCAGAAGCAGTAAAGAATCTGGGACCTTATGTGGAAAACGCGGACGAATTCCCGGAAAGGATGAACCTGCAGATCTGCAGACAGATTGATAAAGGAAATCTGGATATTGAGATATGGGAAAGAGGATCCGGGTATACAAAAGCTTCGGGAACCGGAAGCTGTGCAGCAGCTGCAGCAGCATATAAACTTGGACTGGTGGAATCCCGTATCAATGTAAATCAGCCGGGAGGAATGATTCAAATTGATATTGAAGAAGACGGAACTATTTATATGACAGGGACTGTTGGATATATTGCAGACATGAGTGTTGCGGAGAGTTTCTTTTCATAAAAATTTATAATTACCCGCAGTGGAAGCGAGATAATATTTCCGCTGCGGGTAATTCTTTGTTTGTATTTTGAGTGAAGATATGCTATTATTTTAAGCGAGTCAGATTATGCAGCAGATACTGGAAACTGTACCGGATATTTGCTTGACCGGAGAATTCAGCCGGATATCAATAAAACAGATCCGGCAGGAAATATTTATAATTAAAAATAAGAAAGTGGGTGAAGCTGTGGTTGAATTAGACCAGTTCAAGAGCATTCTTGCAACTTATACAGAACCATTAGTGGAAGTGAGGGATTCACTTTGACCTCGCTAACAAAGAGCAGAAGGTCGAAGAATTAGAGCGCGAAATGGAAGCGCCTGATTTCTGGGATGACGCAGAAGTTTCCCAGAAAAAAATGAAAGAATTAAAAGATATGAAAGATGATATGGAGACATATCAGAATCTGATCACACAGATGGAAGATATGGAAACCATGATCGAAATGGGATATGAGGAGAACGATCCTGCACTTATTCCTGAGATTCAGGAAATGCTGGATGAGTTCCAGAGAGATTTCGACAATATCCGTATCAAGACACTTCTTTCAGGAGAATATGACAGTGAGAACGCTATCATCAAGCTGAATGCAGGAGCCGGTGGAACAGAAGCCTGCGACTGGTGCGGAATGCTTTACCGTATGTACAGCCGCTGGGTAGATAAGAAAGGATTCAGTCTGGAAGTACTGGACTATCTGGACGGCGATGAAGCTGGTATTAAATCTGTTACTTTCCAGGTAAACGGAACAAATGCTTACGGTTATCTGAAATCAGAGAAGGGAGTTCACCGTCTGGTTCGTATCTCTCCTTTCAATGCGGCAGGTAAACGTCAGACTTCTTTTGTATCCTGTGATGTTATGCCGGATATTAAGAAAGATCTGGATGTAGAGATCAATGATGATGATATTCGTATTGACACTTATCGAAGCAGTGGTGCCGGTGGTCAGCATATCAACAAGACATCATCTGCTATCCGTATTACACATTTTCCAACAGGAATTGTAGTACAGTGCCAGAATGAACGTTCTCAGCATATGAATAAAGATAAGGCCATGCAGATGCTGAAAGCAAAACTGTATCTTCTCAAACAGCAGGAAGCAGAAGAAAAGCTTTCCGGTATCCGTGGTGAAGTAACAGATATCGGATGGGGTAATCAGATCCGTTCTTATGTAATGCAGCCATATACTATGGTCAAGGATCATCGTACAAGCGAGGAGACCGGAAATGTGGATGCTGTGCTTGACGGCGGAATAGATATCTTTATTAATGCATATCTGAAATGGATCGCATTGAAGAAATAAAAAATATAAAAGGCTGTCTGAATTTGCGACAGCCTTTTTCACGTTATAAAATAATAACATATTTCTTGCGTATTTTTATTTGTTGTGATAATATATCCATTGTATGAAAACAAATGTCTTTAAGAAACGGACAGGTAAATAAATATGCAGAAATCAGTATCAGAAAAAAAGAAATATTTTGTAGTAAGGGAAAGAGCGGTCCCGGAGGTGTTGCTTAAAGTCGTGGAAGCCAAGAAGCTTCTGGACTCCGGAAAGGTAGATACCGTGCAGGATGCAGCAGAACGGACAGGAATCAGCAGAAGCTCTTTCTACAAATATAAAGATGATATTTTCCCATTTCATGAAGAAACCAGGGGGAAGACTATCACTTTTATCATCCAGATGGATGACGAGCCGGGGCTTTTGTCGGTTGTCCTGCAGACGATTGCACGGTTTCATGGAAACATTCTTACCATTCACCAGAGTATTCCGATTAATGGAGTTGCAACTCTTACCCTGAGTGTAGATATCCTTCCGGGAGAGGGAGACGCAGAAGCAATGGTGGAGACGATTGAGCAGAGTGAAGGAATTCACTATCTGAAAATTTTAGGCAGGGAGTAAAAGAAAATGATCAATGTAGCAATTTTAGGATACGGCACAGTAGGAAGCGGTGTATTTGAAGTATTAAACACAAATAAAGAGAGTATTGCAAGACGTGCCGGAGAGGAACTCAATATTAAATATGTTCTGGATCTTCGTGATTTTCCGGGACAGCCGGTAGAGAAAGTTCTGGTTCATGATTACGAACAGGTTGTCAATGATCCGGAAGTGGATATTGTTGTAGAAGTGATGGGCGGTGTGGAGCCGGCTTTTACATTCGTAAAGAAAGCCCTTCTGGCAGGAAAGAATGTATGCACTTCCAATAAGGCTTTAGTTGCTAAACATGGCCGTGAACTGATGGATATAGCAAAGGAAAAGAGCATTAACTTCTTATTTGAAGCAAGCTGTGGGGGCGGAATCCCAATCATTCGTGTGATCAATTCATCCCTTACAGGAGATGAAATTGATGAAGTAACAGGTATCCTGAACGGAACAACCAACTATATGCTCTATAAGATGAGCACGGAAGGCTGCGAGTTTGATACAGTATTGAAAGAGGCACAGCAGAAAGGATATGCAGAAGCAGACCCGACTGCAGATGTAGAAGGTTATGATGCATGCCGTAAGATTGCCATCCTTTCTTCTCTTGCTTATGAGAGATATTTTGATTTTGAGGATATTTATACAGAGGGAATTACAAAGATCACACCGGAAGATATGGAATATGCTGCGAAACTTGGCAGAACTATTAAGCTTCTGGGAACCAGCCGCAGACTGGAAGATGGAACATGCTATGCAATGGTTGCACCGTTCCTGATTGGACAGGACAGCCCTCTTTACAGCGTTAATGATGTATTTAATGCAGTATTTGTCCATGGAAATATGCTGGGAGATGCTATGTTCTATGGAAGCGGTGCGGGTAAATTGCCTACTGCAAGTGCTGTAGTCGGTGATATCGTAGATGCTGCCAAACATCTCCATACAAATATTGCAACAAACTGGAACAGCACTCCTGCAGTACTGAAACCGCTGGATGACGTGTCTGGAAGATTTTTTGTGCGAATCAAGAAAGATGCAGCAGAAGAAGCGAAGAAGGTATTTGGTGAGATCGGACTGATCAGCCTGGATCAGCTTCCTGAAGAATGCGCATTTATTACTGCTGAAATGACGCAGGGTGAATTCAATGAAAGACTGGCTCAGATTGAAAGCCAGGTACTTGCAAAAATCCGCGTAAAAGATTGATAAATTGACGGATTTCGTGTATCATATACGTTACTGGATAACAGGAAAGGGAAGGCGTTAAGTCTTTTCTTTCCTGTAAACTTATTATGGAGGAAGCAAAGAACAATGTTAATTGTCAAGAAATTTGGCGGTACATCGGTTGCGAACAAAGAGCGTATCTTCAATGTTGCAAAGCGCTGTATCGAGGAATACAAAAAGGGAAATGACGTGGTGGTTGTTCTGTCTGCAATGGGTAAATACACAGACGAACTGATCACTATGGCAAAGGATATCAACGAGAAACCTCCGAAAAGAGAGATGGATATGCTCTTTACGATCGGTGAGCAGATGTCTGTTGCACTGATGGCTATGGCTATGGATGAGCTGGGAGTACCGGCAGTATCCCTGAATGCTTTTCAGGTTTCCATGCATACCACAAGCACTCATGGAAGTGCGCGTTTAAAGAGAATTGATACTGAGCGTATCAAGAGAGAACTGGAGAATAAGAAGATTGTAGTTGTTACCGGATTCCAGGGAGTTGATAAATATGATGATTATACAACTCTGGGAAGAGGCGGTTCCGATACAACAGCAGTAGCTCTGGCAGCAGCACTTCATGCAGATGCATGTGAGATCTACACAGACGTAGACGGCGTTTACACAGCAGACCCGCGAAAAGTTCCGAAGGCAAGAAAGCTGAAAGAGATCACTTATGATGAGATGCTGGATCTGGCAACTCTGGGAGCAGGTGTACTTCACAATCGTTCTGTAGAGATGGCTAAGAAATATGGTGTGCCGCTTGTGGTACGTTCAAGTTTGAATAACAGTGAAGGAACCGTGGTAAAGGAGGAAGTTACAGTGGAGAGAATGTTGATCAGCGGTGTTGCTCTGGATACAGATGCAGTGAGAATCGCGGTAATCGGATTAAAAGATGAGCCAGGTGTGGCTTTTAAATTATTTGATACACTTGCAAGGAAGAATATTAATGTAGACGTAATTCTGCAGTCTATCGGACGTGCCGGAAAGAAGGACATTTCCTTTACAGTAGACGGAAATGATCTGGATGATGCAGTTGCAACTCTGGAAGCAAACCAGGCAAGACTTGGATATGCAGAGCTTCATTCCGAGAGAAACATTGCGAAGCTTTCCATTGTAGGTGCGGGAATGATGAGTAATCCTGGAGTAGCTGCAAAGATGTTTGAAAGTCTTTATAATGAAGGAGTAAATATCAACATGATCTCTACATCTGAGATTCGTGTGACAGTTCTGATCAGTGAGAAAGACGGTGTACGTGCAATGAATGCGGTACACGATGCGTTTAATCTGGCAGACTAAAGAAAAGAGAAGTAATGAAACCGGGGTGCGCGTTATGATTGAAGAAGCATAACGTGCACCTTGTAGTAAGTATGTATAAGCGTACTGAAATTGAATTGTAGGAGAATTTCATGACACCAAGACGTGAACTAAAAAAATATGCAAAACAGGCAATGTCCGGAAAGTATGGAACGATCATCCTGGCATTTGTGGCAGTACAGGCACTGTCACTGATCAGCGGGATGGTTTCATCTTCCCTGTTTCCTGGGACAGAGACACTTGATATTGTGATGGGATATGCTTTCTCATTTATTTTAACTCTGCTGATCAATGTAATTTCAGCAGGATTAAATTACATGTATCTGAACATTGCCAGAGGAAGAAAGTATTCCCTGAATGACCTGATCTATTTTTACAAAAATCATCCGGACAGAGTGATCGTTGCCACATTCTTCCTGGCAGTATTGAATTTCCTTACTATGCTGCCATATACGATTTATGGCAACACTGCTGAGATCGGAGAGACAATAGAAGCTCAGATTACCTGGCTTTACACAAGCCTTGTGCTGATGCTTATTGGTATGATCGTTTTTCAGATTCTGATCATTCCGTTGGAAATGACATATTATATTTTGGCTGACAAACCGGAGATTAAAGGTACAGAAGCACTGAAAGAGAGCATCGAACTGATGCATGGAAACTTCGGAAAATATCTGGTGCTTAAACTGAGTTTTATTCCGCTGATGTTTCTCTCTGTTTTTACATTTTATATTGCACTTTTATGGATTCTGCCATATATGGAAATGACGGAAGTAATGTTCTACCGTGATCTTCTGGGAGAAATTACTGCACAGAAAGAGGAAGAAGAACGCGCGGCACAGGAATATGTAAATCCAATGTTTGGTGGACAGCCGCAGGAAAACCAGCAGGATCAGCAGAATCAGCGGCAGTTCTGGAGTGCACCGGAGGAGACAGCCTCTTCTTCTGATGAGAATAATGGAGAACAGAACGTAGCAGAGGATAAAGGAATACAAAACAGCTGGAACAATACGGATAATGAACAGGCATCAGACAGTCAGTATGGTACACAACCTGGAGAAATACAGCAGATTCAGAATAATACAGAAGTAAATAATGATGATTCAATAGCCCAGGAAGAGGAAGAAGACAACGAACCGAAACCATGGGATGAATATTTCAACAATCTGAAATAAAGAATACAGAAGATATGAGTTAAGGACCTTTTTTGATACGATAAAGATTATTGGCAGAAAAGGTCTTTTTGATTTGCCAGAGAAAGAAAAGTGCTGGTATTATGTTGTGGCAAAAAACTATGAATAAATGATATAATAAAAATACTTGTTGTTAGTATGACAAATAGAATATGGGAAGGCTTTTAGGATTATGAATACAAATGAGATCAGCGGAAAACGCCAGATGGAATTTCTGGCAGGGTTTGATTATATCAGAGAGGCAGGTACTGCAGGTGAAGAAAAAGCGGCGGCACTGATTCAGGAAACATTACGCAGTTTCGGCGTAGAGAGCCGTCTGGAAGAGTTTAGTTTCGATACTTTTCAGATCAAGAAAGCAAAGCTGACAATTACAGAACCATACACAAAAGAATACACAGTAACCGGATATGGCAGATGCGTCAACATTGCGGAGGATGGACTGAAAGCATCATTTGTGTATGTGGAGAACGGTGATGATATCAGCCTTACACAGATCAGGGGAAAGATTGTTATGGTAAACGATCCGGTAAGAAAAGATATGTACCAGAAGCTGGTGAAAGCCGGAGCAGTGGGCTTTATCAGTATTGCAGGTTCTCCATTAGATGAGGGTGTGGATCTGATTCCACGTGCATATGCTTTGCCGAAGAATCTGCCGGGAGAAGAGAAGAAAGCAGCAGGAAAAGAGGCACAGAATTATGATAACAGAATTCCTGGCGTAAGCATTCATTATAAAGATGCCATCGAACTGGTGACAAAGGGGGCATCTCAGGCATGCTTAGTTGTGGAACAGGAGACTGTAACACGTACATCACGCAATGTAGTGGCACGGATCGAGGGAACGGATAAGACAGAGGAAATTCTGACGCTGACTGCACATTATGATTCTGTTCCAGAGGGACCGGGGGCATATGATAACATGTCCGGCGGTGCGATCATTATGGAACTCTGCAGATATTTCCAGACACACAGACCACGTAGAACGATGGAATTTGTATGGTTTGGCGCAGAGGAGAAAGGTCTGCTGGGAAGCCAGAGTTATGTCAAAGTTCATGAGGCAGAACTTTCTGCGCATCGTTTCAATATGAATGTAGACCTTGCAGGACAGCTTGTCGGTGGAACTGTAGTTGGGGTTACCGGTGATGCTTCTATCTGTAACATGATCACGTACATGGCTCATGAGATCGGCATCGGAATGTCAACCAAGAACCAGATCTGGGGAAGTGATTCTAATACATTTGCATGGAAAGGAATTCCTGCGATGACTCTGAACAGGGATGGTTTTGGCATGCATACACGTCATGACACCATTGCGCTGCTGTCAGACTGGTCATTGGAGAGAAGCGCGATTCTGCTGGGATACATTGCAGACCGACTGGGGAATATTGACAGTTTTCCATTTGAACGGAAAGTGCCGGAAGAATTTATTGCGCAGCTGGATGAATACTTCGGCTAAATCAGTTATATTTTTTACTGCAATGGTGAAAGGTGCTGGATAATGCCGGAGAAAAACAATAGCGGAAAATCACACACTTGACAAATGAACTCTGGATTGATACCCTATCACAAGAGCGTTTTATTGATAAATGAAAGAATCCAACGCAAGAATAGAAGTTTTATACAGATGTGATGAAAGTTCAATCTGTATTCTGACAAGCAACAAAAGGAGATAAAGAAATAATGGATATTATTCAGGTAATCACACAGGAATTGAAGGTGGAGAAATGGCAGGTAGAAGCCGCTGTCAAATTAATTGACGAAGGCAACACCATCCCATTCATTTCCCGATACAGAAAAGAAGCAACTGGCTCTCTTAATGATGAGCAGCTTCGTGCACTCTTTGAGAGACTGACCTACTTAAGAAATCTGGAAGATAAGAAGAACCAGGTATTAAAGAGCATCGAAGATCAGGGCAAGCTGACAGAGGAACTGAAGAAACAGATCCTGGATGCACAGACACTGGTAGTAGTAGAAGACTTATACAGACCATATCGTCCGAAACGCCGCACCCGTGCGACAATCGCTAAAGAAAAAGGTCTGGAACCTCTGGCAGATATCATTCTTCTGCAGATGACAGAAAAACCTGTAGAAGAGGAAGCCAAAGCATACGTTTCTGAAGAAAAAGGCGTTAAGAATGTCACAGAAGCATTAAATGGAGCCAAGGACATCATCGCAGAGCGCATTTCCGATGAGGCAGACTATCGTATCTACATCCGTAACCTGACAACAAAGAACGGGAGCATTTCTTCCACAGCAAAGAATGCTGACACACAGTCTGTATACGAGATGTATTATGAATTCGAAGAGCCGATCAAGAAACTGGCAGGACACCGTGTCCTTGCATTAAATCGTGGTGAGAAAGAGAAATTTATCACTGTTAAAGTAAATGCACCGGAGGAAGACATTCTTCGTTATTTAAATAAGAGAGTCATCAAGAAAGACAACCCGAATACAACTCCGATCCTGAAAGCAGTTGTAGAAGACAGCTACAAACGTCTCATTGGACCTGCTATCGAGCGTGAGATCCGCAGTGACCTCACTGACAAGGCAGAAGACGGCGCAATCCGTGTATTCGGCAAGAACCTGGAACAGCTTCTGATGCAGCCTCCAATCGCCGGCAAAGTCGTACTTGGATGGGATCCTGCGTTCCGTACAGGATGTAAACTTGCAGTAGTAGATGCTACAGGTAAAGTACTGGATACCACAGTTGTTTATCCGACAGCACCGACTACAGAGAAGAAGATACGTGCAGCTAAGGATACAGTAGAAGCAATGATCGAGAAATACGGCGTATCCCTGATCTCTGTAGGAAATGGTACTGCATGTCGTGAATCCGAGCAGGTTATCGTAGACATGCTCAAAGAGATCCCGGAGAAGAAAGTACAGTATCTGATCACAAATGAAGCGGGTGCATCTGTTTACTCCGCAAGTAAACTGGCTACCGAAGAGTTCCCGAACTTTGACGTAGGACAGAGAAGTGCAGCTTCTATTGCAAGACGTGTACAGGACCCACTTGCAGAGCTGGTTAAGATCGATCCGAAATCCATCGGTGTAGGTCAGTACCAGCACGACATGAACCAGAAGAAACTGGATGAAGCATTAAGCGGAGTTGTCGAAGACAGTGTAAATAAAGTCGGTGTAGATTTAAATACAGCATCTGCATCTCTGTTAGAATACATTTCCGGTATCAGCAAAGCAATCGCCAAGAATATCGTAGCTTACAGAGAAGAGAACGGTCAGTTCACAGACAGAAAAGAACTTCTCAAAGTAGCAAAATTAGGACCGAAAGCATTTGAGCAGTGCGCAGGTTTCATGCGTATTTCCGGCGGAAAGAACCCTCTGGATGCAACAAGTGTACATCCTGAGAGCTATGAGGCAGCATCTGCACTTCTTTCCAAACTTGGATATAAGCCAAATGATGTTGTAGCAGGAAATCTTCTTGGACTTTCTCTGCAGGTAAAAGATTATAAGAAGATGGCAGCTGAACTGGGAATCGGTGAGATCACACTTCGCGATATTGTAAAAGAACTGGAAAAACCGGCCCGTGATCCTCGTGATGATATGCCGAGACCAATTCTTCGTTCTGACGTTCTTGAAATGAAAGACTTAAAAGAGGGAATGGTTCTGAAAGGAACTGTCCGTAATGTCATTGACTTCGGTGCATTTGTAGATATCGGAGTACATCAGGATGGTCTGGTACACGTTTCCGAAATGACAGAGAGATTTATCAAACATCCTCTGGAAGCTGTAAGTGTAGGAGATATCGTAGATGTAAGAGTCATTGGAGTTGATATGAAGAAGAAACGTATCAGCTTATCTATGAAGGGATTAAATAAATAATAGAAAGTCAGACTTTCAGTGTAAACGATAACAGGGATTACTTATGGCAGAAATACGTTCTGCCAAAGTAATCCCTGTTTTATTGCACTATAAAAATTACTTTGTAATGTTTTATGAGGATTGAATTAAAAATCTTTTTTTAGTTTACTTTTGAAATTCTACAGCATGTTTCCGCTTCCATATCGGAAACAGATTTCTCTGGCAGACGTAATTTTCACGTTGTTTAATACTGATAGTGTGGAAAAAGGTCTTCCACATATCTGTGAATTCGTCTTCGTATTCTTCTGTCTTGCGCAGTGTCTGAAATTCTTCCTCTGTGAGATAGCGCAGATAATTCTCACCATCTTTTGGATGCACACAGGCTGTTTTGCGGTTGTCATCGATGATCATCCAGTGTTCCGAAGGCATTCGGTCAGCAAAATGCGTGCCGACCAGCATGATCACATCGCTTCGCGGTTCCAGATGGCTGACATATACCTGAGAATCCAGACTCTGAAAACGGGCAAATTCTCGAAAGTGGTGTACCTCGTTAGATACTCTGCGGCGGATTTCCAGGAGCTTTATCACATGAGGGTTAGAGTATTGACGAAGTATGGAGCCGTCAGCTGCAAACCCTGCTCTCAGAAAATTATAAATTGCCTGCAAAGCATCTTCCTCCGCAGATAATGTGGCATAGTAGACATCCAGATATGCTTCCTCTGAAATATTTCTGCGGATAGAGCGGATCACCTTTTCCGCCTTGGAAGGATCGCCGTTCACATGAATGTATTCATCGAACATTGTCTGCTGAAATATGGGTTCTTTCTTTAATTGTATCTGGCTGTGGCCAATCTTCAGAGCTTCTGCCCAGGCATCATAGATGCAGGTCATAATGTCCTTCAGACGGTCTTTACAGGTGAATATTTTCATAATCTTATCTCACTTCTTATAAATAGGTATCTATCGATCAGCTAATTCCAAAATCTGCCAGTGTCATTTGTGAATAGGATTCATTGGAATGCTGTACTTTCCACAGATCTTTCTTATCTACAGTAATTAACTGTCTTGTAATATAACCTGCTTCAATCGGTGTATGGAACATTTGCCGTCCGCCGCAGGTGATGAAATAATGTGCCCGCTTCAATACAACCCCCATCTTCTTTAAGCTTTCAAAATCCAATCTTCCGTATCTCCTTGCATGGGTAATACGACTGGCAGATTTAGGACCGATGCCAGGAACACGAAGCAGCAGTGCATAACTGGCGTTTTCTACCTCTACAGGAAACTGATCCAGATGACGCAGCGCCCAGTCACATTTCGGATCGATCAGCTCATTGAAATTGGGCTGGGTTTCAGATAACAGTTCATCTGCCTGAAATCCATAGAAACGAAGCAGCCAGTCTGCCTGATACAGTCGGTGTTCCCTGAGAAGGGGTGGTGGTGTTCCAATCTGTGGCAGAACTTTGTCCTCATTCAGTGGAATGTATGCGGAGTAGAAAACTCGTTTCAGATCATATCCCTGATACAATGCCTGAGTAGTCTGCAGCAGGGTATAATCACTTTCGCCGGTAGCTCCGATGATCATCTGTGTACTCTGACCTGCAGGTGCAAAGCTTCGCTTCAGATCAGACATATCAAGAGGCGCCAGCTGACAGGCGTTTTCCCAGGTGAGGATGCGATTTTGCAAGTCGTTTTCTTTCTGTGAAAATACATTCTGAATATCCTGCACTGTGCCGGTTTTATGGGAAGTACCTTTAAATTTTGGGGTTATGTTTTGGCTTTCAAGGTTTTCTCTGAATAATTTGTGAGAATTATCTGAGAAAATCCCATGGCTTAAAAGCTGATTTCCACGGCTTCGCTCCATGTAGGCAGATTTTCCAATCGCCATTCTGTGAGATGCGATGGTACTCTGGACCTTTCCCATAGGGGTCAGGATGTTCTTCATGGTTTTGTTTGGTGCCAGTGTACACAGGCTTTCCTGAGTGGGAAGTTCCATATTGATACTGATGCGGTCTGCCAGATATCCGGCTGCTGCAAGGAGCTCGTCAGAAGCACCGGGGATTGTTTTCACATGAATGTATCCGTTGAAATGATATTTGGTACGGAGGAGGAGCAGAGTTTCACACATCCGTTCCATTGTATAGGTAGGATTTTTCAAAATTCCGGAGCTCAGAAACAGTCCTTCAATATAATTGCGTTTATAAAATTCGACAGTCAGCTGACAGATCTCTTCCGGTGTAAAAGTTGCTCTTCTTACATCATTGCTGACGCGGTTGATGCAATATTTGCAGTCATAAGCGCAATGATTGGTCATCAGGATCTTAAGCAGAGAAATACATCTTCCATCTGCTGCAAAACTATGGCATATGCCGCATGCCTCAGTATTGCCGAGTTCTCCTTTCTTTCCCCGGCGGCTGGAACCACTGGAGGTACATGCGACATCATATTTCGCGGCATCTGCAAGAATCTGTAGTTTCTCCTGAAGTGTATAGTTATTGTTGGTGATTGTTGTATTCATAAGACTATTATACAAACAAATGTTCGATATTGCAAGAGCTTTCCAGAACTTATGTTCTAAAAAAAACTTTTAATTACCAGAACAGAGCATGGTGTCAAACATGGAGTATAATGTAAATGAGCCGAAAAATACCATACTTGCAGCATTTTCGGCTCATTTTATGTTTAAACAAAAGCTATACGATTATTCTGTTTCACGATGTGCAGTAAGGTGCTCTTCCAGACTGCGGGCGGCAATGCTCTGTGGTCTTTTTACATTACGGATCAGACAGATCTTGCGTTCAGGAAGCGGCTCTTCAATCGGAATCTGAACCACTTTGCCGATAGCGATATGTTCCGCGGCTAGTTCTTCCGGGAAGAATCCGATTCCCAGATTGTGGTGGACCATAGGAAAAATCTGATCGGTAGTTGCAACTTCCATATCCGGTGAAAATGGCAGATTGTGACGCATGAAATATTGTGTATATAATTCTCTGGTACTGGTGCCCGGAGCAACTCCGATCAGTGGAATATCCTGCAGTTCCTGCAGACTATGTTTTCTGGAAGCCATTTCTGCGTATCCAGGTCCGCCGATCAGGATCTCGCGGAAAGAATAGAGAGGAATTCTCTGAAGTGGCTTCTTCAATGCAACAGGAGTTGTGACTACAGCAAAGTCCACCAGCCCGTTTTCCAGTGCCTGAACTGCCTGAGGTGTGGAATGATTGGAAATTCTGAGCTTTACATGTGGATAATGGTGATGAAATACTTCCAGCTCATTTAATAAGAAGAGGCGCAGTGCGATTTCACTGGCTCCGATATTTATCAGCCCGCTTTCCAGACCTTTGTCCTTGAGAAGTTCATTTTCGCCGGATACAAGCTGCTCAATAGCAATGGAAACATGTTCAAAAAGTCTCTCACCCTCGATCGTCAGCTGAACGCCGCGGTTAGAACGGATAAAAAGTTTACATCCCAGTTCGTTCTCAAGGATGTTCATACAGCGGGTAATATTAGGCTGATTATTTCCCATAACGTCGGCTGCCTTAGAAAAACTCTTATACTGAGCTACATAATAAAAAATACGATAATAATCCAGAATCATAAATCAGTCGGCTCCTTGTGCTATATAAAAATACAATATCAAATATAGAAAATTTATGTTTGTATATCAATGTGTGAACAAGTATAATACGACTTGGTCGAAAAATCAACACAAAAGTCCTTACGATGGGACGGCATTTTGTTACTGAGACGGATGGGACAGTAACGGTATTTTACCTGCCAGGCTGCGAAATTGTGCAGCAGACAGTATATGCGGAGACTAAAAAGGGAAGGAGATTACCGAATATGACAACAGCAAATAAGACAATTAAGATTAATGATGTGGAGGCAGCTAAGAAACTGGTCAGTGCGGCGGTCAGATGTCCATTTGATATTGATATTGTATCTAAAGGAAAAATTTTTATTGATGCCAAATCTATTCTTGGAGTATTAAGTCTTGGGGTGGAAGAGCCGCTGGAACTTAAATATGAAGGATACGATGAGGATTTTGAATCAGTGGTTGCGGGTTTGGCATGTTAAGATTGAAGAAAGGAATTCGCAGATGCAGATAACATCTACAAATCTTCTATATATTTATGTGATCATTATTAATGTAGTCACATTTTTTATCTATGGCTTAGATAAAAGTAAAGCAAAAGCCGGACAATGGCGTATCCCGGAGGCACAGCTGATATTTCTGGCAGTGATCGGAGGTTCGGTGGGAGCTTTGGCTGGGATGAAGGCATTTCATCATAAAACAAGAAAGCCGAAATTTAAGATAGGAGTGCCGGCAATCCTGATCATTCAGCTCATTATTATTTATTTTCTGTTTTCGGGAAATGAAGAGGTTTATTCTACAATTAATGAAATTCTGCAGATGTTTAATCAAATCAAGTAAGTCATCTGTTTCAATTGCGAAAAGCAATAAGATGTTGTATTCAGTAAAGCGGATATATTGTCCGCTTTCTTTTTTGCCCGGATCAAGCGGATAAAATCATCTGTTTTGTTGTTTGGGGCAAGCGGATATTTGCAATTGAAACAGGGGATGTATTTAATTTGGTTAAATTGTTTGTCACAGTGAATGAGGTATGTTATGCTATTCTTATATGAAAAGCTGCCTGTTAAGTGAAAGAATGGCAGCAAATTAAAGAGTAAATCTATGACAAAAATATAAGAGAGCAGGTGAAGAACATTGGAACAGGAAATTCAGGAGGCAAAGAACCTCTATTACAGCTATAAGCAATATTTCTCAGACTATCTCCCGGATCTGACGAGACTTGGGCTGAAAGTAGTTATGGCATTGCTGGTATTTATTGGCGGACGTAAAGTTATTCAGTGGTTTGTATCTTTTATAAAAAAATCCATGGACCGTGCGTCTGTAGACAAAGGTGTGATCCAATTTACCGGATCACTGTTGAGGGTTGTACTTTATATCTTATTGGTATTTAACATTGCCACTCATTTCGGAGTAAGAGAATCCTCCATTGCAGCGTTACTTGGTACTGCCGGTGTAACTGTAGGTCTTGCATTACAGGGTGGTCTTGCAAACATCGCAGGCGGAATCATGTTGCTGATCTTCAAACCGTTTCAGGTTGGAGACTACATTATTATCGCCCAGCAGAATGAATGCGAAGGAACCGTATATAAAATGGAAATCTGTTATACAACTCTGATTTCCATAGATAATAAACACATCGTAATCCCAAACGGAACTCTTTCCAGCAGCATTATTACAAATGTAACTGCCAGAGATCTCCGTAAACTGGAAATCAAAGTAGGCATTTCTTATGATTCAGACATTAAGAAAGCCAAAGCAATTCTGGAAGAAATTCTTCATAATGATGAGGATACAAAAGATGACCAGGGAATGGTGGTATTTGTAGATGAACTTGGAGAAAGCTCAGTGGTTATGGGGCTGCGTGTATGGGTGGCTACAGAGAAGTACTGGCCTGCCAAATGGAGGCTTAACGAACTGATCAAAGAGGCATTTGATGCAAATGGAATTGAAATCCCGTATAATCAGCTTCAGATTCATGTAAAAAAACAAGTGAAATAATCAGCTGGTATCGAAGCGGATGATTTTAACTGTTGGATTGCAGGAACAGTGGGATTAAAAGGAAAGCCCAATTTACAGGCTTTCCTTTTTTAAGCTTACTATGGTGGAGAAAACAGGAGATAAGCAATATGTAAATAATACCAAATAAGAGTAAACAATCCTTAATTCATAGTGATTTATACCAATTTCACTGGGAATTATTGGTATAATACCACTAAAATAATATAAAATACGACAAAATAATTGACAATACGACAACAGACTGCTATACTAAAGTCAAGTTAAACAACGAAGTGTTTTTATGAGGATGCAAAGGTGCATGTAAGTAAATGGATTGCTACACAATTTTTATACATTGCAAAGATGCAAAAATATAAAAACGCTTTTTTTGTACCCAAAATTAACTTCGTGATTGTAACTAATTAACAACGTACAGAAAGAAAAGGAGAGAAAACTATGAAAATGTACAAAAAAGTTATGGCAGCAGCACTTGCAGGTGCAATGACAGTTTCCATGTCCGCAACAGCATTTGCAGCAGATGATGACGGCTACATCCTCAAGGCCACAAATGAAGATTCCAAATCATCCGATAATGATCTGGTAATTGCAATTGAAGGAAGCGTAAGCTCCATGGATCCGGCAAATATTCCGGACACAAACGCTATTTCCGCTACACGTGGAGTATATGAGACACTGGTTTCTTTTGATGAGAACCAGCAGTTAACAGGCAAACTTGCTGAATCATGGGAAGTTTCCGATGACTCTCTTACTTATACTTTCAAACTTCGTCAGGGTGTTAAATTCCAGGATGGAACAGACTTTAATGCAGCAGCAGTTAAAGCAAACTATGACCGTGTAGTTGACAAAGACAACAACCTTCGTCAGAGAAGAACATTTATCGTAAGTAATGCAGACGGATCCGAAACACCTCGTGTAGACAGCATCGAGACACCGGATGATTACACACTGGTGATCAAACTGACACAGGCATGGGCTCCGTTTATCAATCGTCTGACACAGTTCTGTATCATCAGTCCTGCAGCAATCGAAGAGTATGGCAATGATGTTATGAACCATCCATGTGGAACCGGCCCATATGTATGTACAGAATGGGAAGAGGGCGACCACACAAGTTTCGAGCGCAACGATGATTACTGGGGAGACAAACCAGGTGTTGATACTGTAACAATCAAAGAAGTTCCGGAAGCAGGTGCACGTACAGCTATGCTTCAGACAGGTGAAGCTGACTTCATCTATCCAACACCATCTGATCAGATCGAAGCGATCAAAGGAACAGACGACGTAAACATCCTTACAACAGATTCCAATATCATGAGATATGTAACTCTGAACATGGATCTGGAGCAGCTTTCTGATGTAAAAGTACGTCAGGCTATGAACTATGCGATCGATAAAGATGCATATATCCAGTTAATGTATTCAGGATACGGAAAACCTGCTACATCTGTAGTTCCATCTATCATTGGTGGATATGAAGAGCAGGAGCCATATACATATGATCTGGACAAAGCGAAAGAGCTTATGAAAGAAGCCGGATATGAAGACGGATTTAAACTCACTCTGTGGGGGGACAACACAACACAGGAAATCAAAGGTATGACATTTATCTCTCAGCAGCTTGCTCAGATCGGTATCGAAGTTGAGGTTCAGCCGATGGAGCCTGCAACTGTAAGTGATAAGATCTATGTTGACAAAGATGAAGCTGAAATCAATATGTGGTATGTAAACTGGTCTGCATCTGACTTTACAATGGATGGTTCTTTACGTTCCCTGCTTTACAGCACAATGTGCCCTCCGACAAGCGCCAATACAGCATACTTCAATGATGCTGACTTTGACAAAGACATGGATGAAGGTCTTGCAACAGCAAATGAAGAAGAACAGGCTAAATACTATGGCGATGCTCAGAAGATCGCATGGGAAGCTTGCCCATGGCTGTTCCTTGGCAATGACCAGATCATCTACTCTACAAAATCTTATCTGTCCGGCGTATATGTATCCCCAGACGGAGCATTCAACTTCGCAAATGCAACTTTAGCACAGTAAGTCTGAATTAAAAATAACACGCAACATAGAACATTATTTCAAAAATACTATATTAGTTACAAAGTGAATAACAATGATGTTCAAACAGGAGAACTGCCATAAACGTTACTATGGCAGTTCTCTGAATATAGAACGGAAATCAACTGAATTTTTTAAATAAAAGGTTTGAAAATCAGATTTTATAAAAATGGATATCTTTGGTTTAACTGAATACAGATTGAGAATATTCGTTTGACACGGATGCCATTAAATAAACTTGAGTAATAATATTAATTAAGGAGGAGAAATATGGGACGTTATTTAGGGAAACGTTTGCTTAGTACAATCCCGCTGCTTCTGGTTATTTCATTTGTAGTATTTATGTTTATCCATATGATTCCTGGTGATCCGGCGAGACTGGTAGCAGGTCAGGATGCAACAAAGGAAGACGTAGCAGTTGTACGTGAACAGCTGGGACTGGACGAGCCATTACTTGTACAGTATGGTAAATATATGAAAGGTCTTTTCACAGGAGATCTCGGAAACTCAATCAAAAATGGTAAAACAGTAGTAGAAACAATTGCACCAAGACTGAAACCAACAATCATGCTGACATTTTCATCCATGATCTGGGCAGCGATCATCGGTATTGCAATCGGTATTATCGCAGCTGTATTCCATGGCAGAATTCTTGACTATGTAGGCATGCTCATAGCAATTGCAGGTATATCTGTTCCAAGTTTCTGGTTAGGTCTGGAATTGATCCAGCTTTTTTCAGTAAGCCTGGGATGGCTCCCGACCAGCGGACTGGAGACCTGGAAGAGCTATATTCTTCCATCACTTACAATGGGAGCCGGGATCATGGCTATCCTTGCCAGATTCTCCAGATCTTCCATGCTTGAGACTATGCGTGAGGACTATGTGCGTACCGCACGTGCCAAAGGTCTTTCTGAATCACTGGTAGTTATGCGCCACGCATTCAAGAACTCTCTGATCGAGATTGTAACAGTAGCCGGACTTCAGATCGGTGGTCTTCTTTCAGGATCAGTTATGGCAGAGACTGTATTCTCTATCCCTGGACTTGGACGTCTTCTGGTAGACTCCATTCAGATGAGAGATTACAAGGTAGTTCAGGCATTACTTCTGTTCTTTGCTACAGAATATATCCTGATCAACCTGATAGTAGATGTTCTTTATGGCGTAATTAACCCACGTGTACGTTATGAGTAAAGGAGGAGAGAAGATGGCAGATAAGAATACAACATCAAACATTAACCTTGCTGCTGCCGAAGAACTCCCTAAGGCACAGAGCAAGTTCAAAGAATTTGTCAAGAAATTCATGAAGAGAAAAACAGCAGTAGTTTCTCTGATTTTTATACTTTTTATTATCCTGATGGCGATCATCGGGCCGTATGTAGTTCCGTATGATCCACAGGCACCGGATTACACAGCTATGATGCAGGGACCAAGCGCAGCCCATATTTGGGGAACCAATGAATATGGACAGGATGTTTTCTCACGTCTGATGGTTGGTACAAGACTTTCCCTGACATGTGCGCTGACAGCTACTATCATCGGTACAGCTATCGGTGTTGTACTTGGACTGATCGCAGGTTTCTACGGCGGAATCATTGATTCTCTGATCATGAGATGCTGTGATGTACTTTTTGCTTTCCCTGATATCCTGTTGGCTATCGCAGTCGTTGCCATTATCGGGCAGGGTATGGTGAACGTTATGATTGCAGTTGCGGTATTTACCGTGCCGTCTTTTGCACGAATCATACGAAGTGCGACGATTTCCGTAAAACAGGCTCCTTATGTAGAGGTTGCCCGTTCCCTGGGATGTTCAAATATGCGAATCCTGTTTGTACATATTTTCCCCGGTACTATCCAGTCCATGATCGTTAACTTTACCATGCGTGTAGGTACTGCAATCCTTGCAGCGTCATCTTTGAGCTTCCTGGGATTTGGTGCAAACGTTACAGAGCCTGACTGGGGTGCAATGCTTTCCACAGGACGTAACTATCTGAATACAGCTCCTCATATGGTACTGTTTCCTGGTATTCTGATCTTCCTTACAGTTCTGGCATTCAACCTGCTGGGCGATGGTCTCAGAGATACCCTGGATCCAAAGATGAACTAGGAGGAAGAAACCATGGCAGAAAAATTATTAGAAGTAAAGAATCTCCGCACGGAGTTTAAAAGAGATAAAACATGGGTGACAGCAGTTAATAATGTAAGCTTTTCTATTCAGCCGGGAGAGATCCTGGGTCTGGTAGGAGAGTCCGGATGTGGGAAATCCGTAACGTCCCTTTCCATTATGAAACTTCTGGCACGTAACAGTAAGATTTCCAATGGTGAGATCCTGCTCAACGGCAAAGATCTCATCAAAGAGGACAAGAAAGGCATGAGAAAGATCAGAGGTCGTGAAGTTGCCATGATCTTCCAGGAGCCTATGAACTCTCTGAACCCATGTATGAGAATTGAGAAACAGCTGACAGAAGCAATCCTTCTTCACAATAATTTCTCAAAAGAAGAAGCACACAACAGAGCATTCGAAGTACTGAAATCTGTAGGTATCCCTGAGCCGGATATGACATTAAAGAGCTATCCGCATCAGCTCTCAGGTGGTATGTGTCAGCGTGTTATGATTGCTATGGCAATGTCCTGTGAGCCGGAACTTCTGATCGCAGATGAGCCGACTACAGCTCTTGACGTTACCATTCAGGCACAGATCCTGGAATTGATGGAGGACATCAGAGCCAAGAAAAATACAGGTATCCTGATGATCACACATGACCTTGGTGTTGTTGCGGAAATGTGTTCCAGAGTCGTTGTTATGTATGCAGGCCGAATTGTAGAAGAAGCACCTGTACATGATCTGTTTGCAGATCCGAAGCATCCATATACACAGGGCCTGATCGGTTCTGTACCAAAGCTTGGAAGTGGTGTGGAATCTCTGCCGTCCATCCCTGGAAGTGTGCCGGATCTGTCTGTAATGCCAAAAGGATGTAAATTCGCACCAAGATGTAAATATGCAATGGACATCTGCCATCAGCAGGAGCCGGAACTTGAAAATATCAATGAATCAGGCACAAGAAAATGCAGATGCCATCTGCTGCACAAAACCGGAAAGGAGGCGTAACCTGTGAGCAAGCCATTATTATCAGTAAAGAATATGAAGAAAACATTCCAGGCAAACGGAGGAATGTTCAGCAAGAAAAAATTTGTCCATGCGGTAAATGATGTATCTTTTGATATCTATCCAGGTGAGACTTTCTCTCTGGTTGGAGAGTCCGGATGCGGTAAATCTACTACAGGTAAACTGATCGATCATCTGATCACACCGGACTCCGGCGAGATCTGGTTTGAGGGAAAAGAAATCTCAAAACTTTCCGAGAAAGATATGCGTCCGCTTCGTTCTGATATTCAGATGGTATTCCAGGATCCATACGGTTCCCTGAATCCCAGGATGAAAGTACAGGATCTGATCGGTGAGCCGCTTCTGATCCATACAAATATGAGTGCAGGAGAGCGTCTTAAGAAAGTACACGAACTTCTCGGTACTGTAGGATTAAGTCCATCTCATGGAGAACGCTATCCACATGAATTCTCCGGCGGCCAGCGTCAGCGTATCGGAATTGCCAGAGCACTGACCGTACAGCCGAAGCTGATCATTGCAGATGAGCCGGTATCTGCTCTTGACGTTTCCATTCAGGCACAGGTATTAAACCTCCTTCAGCAGTTGCAGAAAGATTTCAATCTTACTTATCTGTTCATTTCTCATGACCTGAGTGTTGTCGAGATGATCTCAGACAGGATCGGTGTTATGTATCTCGGTACGATCGTAGAGACAGCTCCGAAGAAAGAACTGTATGCAAACCCGAGACATCCATATACGAGAGCCCTTCTTTCAGCAGTTCCGATCCCGGATCCGGATCTGAAGAAAGAGCGTATCACTCTGAAAGGTGATCTTCCAAGTCCGAGTAATCCGCCAAGCGGCTGCCTGTTCCATACACGCTGCCCGCACTGCACAGAGAAATGTAAGACACAGGTGCCGACACCTGTTGAAATTGCACCGGGCCATATTGTAAAATGTCATTATCCGGAAATTACAGAATAGGAAATTACGGAACAAAAGCATTATGTTATAAAGATACAGTTCATCGTTAATGGATGAGGAAAGAAGGGGCTATGTTTACTGAAGAAAGACAAAGCGCAATAGAGAAATGCCTTCGTGAAAACGGAAAGGTCAAGGTTAAGGAATTAAGTGAGAAATTTCAAGTCACAGAAGACTGTATCCGCAAGGATCTCAAAATTCTTGAAAATGCCGGAAAGTTAAAACGAACTTACGGCGGCGCGATTCTTTCGCAGGATTATCCGCTTGAAAGAGATGTGGTAGACAGACGCCAGTATAACCTTGACAAAAAGAAAGCAATTGCAGCCAAAGCATTTAAACTGATTAAAAATAACCAAACGATTTTTCTTGATATTTCTACCACAAATATTGAACTTGCCAAGCTTCTGGCAGCATCGAGTATGAGAGTGGTAGTTGTAAGTAATATGATAGATATTCTGCAGATCCTTGCCACGAATCCATCGATCACTGTCATTGGTACCGGGGGAACAATGTACCGGACAGTGAATGGGTTTATGGGAGCTGCGACAATAGAGGTGATCAAACAGTACAGCTTTGACCGTGCATTTATAGGAAGCTGCGGCGTGGATATGACAGATTGTGCAATTACTACATTGGGGGTAGAGGACGGATTGACCAAGAAAGCAGCCGTGCACAGCAGCAGACATAAATATGTCGTTATGGAGAGGGATAAGTTTTATTTTAATGACTCCTATAAATTTGCGCACTTTGATGACATCAGTGGAATCGTTACGGATGACTTTCCAGATGATACGATCGTGAATACACTGGAGAGAGCTGGGGTGAAATTGTTCTAAGTAATAAAAAGATGGAGGCAAGTACGTGAAAGAATACATATTAGAGGCCTGCGTAGATTCTGTGGAATCTGCTATGGCAGCAGTTCAGGGAGGCGCAGACAGACTGGAACTCTGCGGGAACCTGATTATCGGCGGAACCACTCCGGGACCGTGGCTTTTTGATGAGATAAGAAAGCGTTCGGACATCAGGATCCATGCCCTGATCCGTCCACGTTTTGGTGATTTCTGTTATACAGATGCAGAATTTTCAATGATAAAGAATGCAGTAAAAGATTTCAGAGAAATGGGTGCTGAAGGTGTCGTATTTGGGGTGCTGAAACCGGATGGCACTTTAAATATGGAACAGATGAAAGAACTGATGGAGGCGGCAGGGGATATGTCAGTAACTCTCCACAGAGCTTTTGATGTATGTGTGGATCCGATAGAAGCAATGGAACAGGCAATCTCACTTGGAATCGATACGATACTTACTTCCGGTCAGCGTAATGTATGTCTGCAGGGGGCAGATCTGCTGAAGGAACTGGTAGAGAAAAGTCAGGGACGTATTACGATTCAGGCAGGAAGCGGTGTTGGTGCAGAAGTGATCAGACAGCTTTATCCGCTTACAGGGGTGAAGGCTTATCATATGACAGGAAAGAGAGTCATTGACAGTGAGATGCAGTTCCGTAAGGATGGAGTCAATATGGGACTTCCGATGCTGAGTGAATATGAGATATGGCGTACGGATGTAGATAATATCCGTGCTGCAAAGAAAGTTCTGGAGGAATTATAATGGCAGAACCGAGAATTTTTTTAAAAGAGAACAGGGACCGAATTGAAAAGAATTACCGGGAGCAGGCGAAGAGCCTGCCCCGGGTTTTTGCGCCTGTAGATGAGAAATTACAGGAATGCACAGAAGAAGTGGCGCTTGCATGTAAATATTTATATGCATTTATGCCATACAGTGACATTGGTAATTATCCATTTGAAACTTTTCTGGACTATGCAGAGAACGGAGTGAATCTGTGGAGAGAGAACCGGCAGGTAGCAGATCTTCCGGAAGAAATTTTTCTGAATTATGTGTTGTTCCACAGAGTGAATGAAGAAGAAATCGCACCGTGCAGAACATATTTCCGTACAGAGATTGGAAACAGAATACAGGGAATGAATTTCAGAGAGGCAGCCTTGGAAGTAAATTACTGGTGCGCAGAAGAAGCTACTTATCACTGTACAGATGACCGTACTTTATCTGCGATTTCTGTATATCGCAGGGGAAACGGCAGATGCGGAGAAGAGTCTGTATTTACCGTCAATGCTCTGCGAAGCGTAGGTGTACCTGCCCGTCAGGTATATGCGCCGAAGTGGTCTCATTGCGATGACAATCATGCCTGGGTAGAAATCTGGTGTGATGGCAAATGGTATTTCCTGGGAGCCTGCGAACCGGAAGAAATCCTGAATAAAGGATGGTTTACAAATGCTTCTTCAAGAGCAATGATGATACATTCCCGCGTGTTTGATACAAAGATTCCTGAGGGAGAAGTGATCGGTACAGATGGCATGGTAACGATGCTGAATGAATTGAAAAGATATGCAGTAACCAAAGAAATCACAGTAACTGTAAAGGATGCAGAAGGCGCACAGGCAGAGGGAGCCGAAGTTTCTTTTGAAGTTCTGAACTATTCAGAGTATGCACCGATCGCAGAGAAGAAAACAGACAGCCAGGGTATTGCCAGATTGACAACCGGACTTGGAAGTCTGCATATTTGTGCGAGAATGTGTACTGATGGCGAATGGCTCTATGCCGAAACAGTTATGGACACTGAGAATACAGATAACTGCGAGCTTTGTCTGGCTCCGCAGGGCAGAAGAATTGATGGCGGATTCCAGAAGTGGACGGCAGTAGATATGTTTGCTCCTCACGATGCACCGGTAAATACAGATATGCCGACTCCGGAGCAGAAGGAGAAGGGAAACAAACGTCTGGCAGAAGCCAATGCACACAGAGAGCAGAAAGTAAGAAATTGGGTTAACCCGGAGTGTGAACGTTTCCTGACAAAGGAGATTAATGGAATTGAGGAAGCTGTTGCTTCTTCATTTAGGACAAATCTTCTGGAAATTCTGACAGAGAAGGATAGAACAGACTGCTGCAGTGAGGTTTTGGAAGAACACTTGCAGTTTGCCACACCATATCATGGAATGATGAATAAAGATACTTTCGCATCCTATGTACTGAATCCGAGAGTGGACGATGAAGTTCTTCAGAAATACAGAAAAGTGATCAAGAAGTTATTCTCCAGAGAGGAGAAAAGAGAGCTGAGAAATAATCCGGTCAAGATCTGGGAACTGATCGAAGAGAGAATTGTATCCAGACCTGAGAAAGAACGATCCAGCGTAATCACAACACCAGCAGGATGTCTGAAAACAGAGACAGGAAGCTTCTTATCCAAGAAGATCCTGTTTGTAGCAACATTGAGAACACTTGGCATTCCTGCACGCCTGAATCCACATGACCGTTCTATGGAGTATATGCTGAATGGAAAATTTGTATCAGTTCTTGCGAAGACGGAGAAGAACAGCACACTGATCCTGAAAGCAGGGGAAAATACACAGTGGAAATACTTCCAGAACTGGAGTATTGCGAAACTGGAAAACGGAAGATACGTTTCTCTGAAACTGGGAGCAGAAGCTTTTAAAGAGCAGAAGCTGACTCTGCCGCTGGAATCAGGAGGTTACAGAATCCTGACTTCCAACAGACTTCCAAACGGAAATATGTTTGCAAACGAGTATTACTTTAACATTGCATCCGGTGAGACGAAGGAGATTGAACTGGTGCTTAGGGAGGCTGATTTAGAGGATATGTTGGAAAATATTTCCTTGCCGGAATTTACTCTGAGAAGAGAAGATGGAGGTACAGTAAATGCATCGGAACTTACTGCAGACGGCAAACATATCCTGGCATTCCTTGAAGAAGAAAAAGAGCCGACAGAGCACATTTTAAATGAGATGATGGAGCAGGAGAAAGCTTTTGCAAGATATGCGGAGAAGATGATTTTCGTAGTGAGAAATAAAGAAGCATTAGAGACTCCTACTTTGGCTAAAGCACTTGGTAAACTGAAAAATGTTCAGATCTACTATGATGATTTTTCAGAGATTATCAATACGTTGGGAAGACGTATGTATGTAGATCCGGATAAACTTCCGCTGATCATTGTAACTAATGGAAGCCTGAACGGAATTTATGCGACCAGTGGATATAATGTAGGAACTGGAGATATGCTGCTGAGATTAATGTAATTGCTGCATGCAGAGTGAATAGTGAGGTAATGTAATTTAGCGTGATAAATAAGATACCTGGAGATGTCAATTTTGGATATCTTCAGGTATTGTTAAAATACATTACTGTATAGATGTGACTGCAGATTCGAACATATAAGGTTACATTTATGTATAAGTTTACATTCATATAGAGGAGACAAAAAGATGTATCAGTTTAACAGAAAAGAATACGAAGAACGTATGAAATGGTACCAGGATGCCCGTTTCGGAATGTTTATCCACTGGGGATTATATTCCATTCCTGCAAGAGGTGAGTGGGTACGCAGCACTGAAGAGATGCCTGAGGAAGAATATCTTCCTTTTATGAAAGAGTTTGATGCCAGAGATTATAACCCGAAGCAGTGGGCAAAAGAGGCAAAGGCAGCAGGTATGAAATATGTGGTACTGACTGCCAAACATCATGACGGATTCTGTTTATTTGACAGTAAGTACACTGATTACAAAGTAACCAATACACCTGCCGGAAGAGATCTGATCAAGGAATATGTGGAAGCGCTTCGGGAGGAAGGTCTGAAAGTTGGCCTGTATTTTACTTTACTTGACTGGCATCATCCGGACTATCCACACTATGGAGATCGCAATCATCCAATGAGAAATCATCCGGAATGTGGAAACGAAAACAGAGATTTTTCCCGTTATACAGAGTATCTGTACAATCAGGTTGAGGAGATCTGCACCAACTATGGCAAGATTGATATTATGTGGTTCGATTTCTCCTATGATGATATGAGAGGAGAAAAATGGGGAGCAACGAAACTTGTAGATATGGTACGCAGGTTACAGCCGGGAATCATTATTGACAACCGTCTGGAGGCCAGCGGAGAGGGAAGAGGCTCGTTATATGAGTGCAATCCGACACCGTATCATGGCGATTTCGTAAGTCCGGAACAGATCATTCCGCCGGAAGGAATCTGTGATAAAGAAGGAAAACCAATGGTATGGGAAGCCTGCTTCACCATGAATAATAACTGGGGTTACTGTGCAAATGACCACTATTATAAACCGGCTTCTATGTTGATCAAAAAGTTAGTAGAATGTGTTTCCAAGGGCGGAAACATGATCCTGAACGTAGGACCGGATGCAAAGGGTAAATTCCCAAAAGAATCTTCTGCAATCCTGGCAGAAATCGGACGCTGGATGGATAAGAACCATGACAGTATCTATGGATGCTCTCCGGCAGCAGATATCCCGAAACCTGATTATGGACGTATCACCAGAAACGGAAATAAGTATTATGTCCATATTTATGAGAATACATTAGGCCCACTGCCACTGATCGGATTTGATAAGAATAAGATTGTGAAAGTACGTGCCCTTGATGACGGACACGAAGTGCCAATTTCTAATTTATGGGTACACAGCGATTATCCGGATATCGCATTTGTTGACCTTGGTCCGGATCCCGTACTGCCAGATCCTGTAGATTATGTACTGGAAGTGGAAATGGCGGAATAAGAATACAGAATACAAAAAAGCTGCCGGATGGCAGCTTTTTTGCGTTTCATAATATTAGTAGCGATTTCTTTTATTAACAAAATAATTCAGAATTCCGCCGCCTACGATAATAACAAGTGCAACCGCAACAACACGTTTCGCAGCCTCCTGCGGCATCTGGCTTTTAGAACCAATGGAATCAGAATAAAAGGTAAGTGTGTAGTTGATTTCATGAGGGGTACCCATGGCAGTAGTGTCTGCGATTACCGGTATAGCTTCATCCATAACGGAAACCGGAATCTGGAATTCAGAATTGGTTCCTTCATCATTAACTGGCAGATATTTTTCGCCATCAACGATCATGTAGTCATAATTGGAACTGCTCCACTGGATATTGGCGGTTACTTCGCCGTCCTTTACAGTTATCAGTGTGGGTGAGGTAACACTTGCTTTACCGCTTCCACCTTCCAGATCTACCTGGATTGAATATTCTCCGTTTTCTTTATCAAGAGTTAAAGACTGTGCAGCAGGCACATAACACCACATTGACAGACAGCATATAACAGCTGTTAAAAATGCAAAAATTTTTCTCATCTTTTTATCCTCGCTTAGATTTCGCTAATTTTCAGTTTCCCACACTTGAAATTAATTGTCAATACTTCATTGAAAAAGCAGTCTGGCTTTAGTATAATAGAAATGTTGCCTGCAAGGCAATGATATCATAAATTTATGCCATGTAATTTCAAACAAATCGGATAAGTCTCCTGACCGAATCAGGTAAATCCTTTGCTTCAATTGCGAAAAGCAATAAGCTGTGGGATAGGATTTATCAGTGATTTGTACAATAAGTCAGAGAAAATATAGAAAAATAAGAGAAAATCATTTTACAGGAGGATATGATCATGAAAGGAATTTTATACGGAGTAGGAGTAGGCCCTGGAGATCCGGAGCTTATGACATTAAAGGCAGTACGTCTGATTAAAGAGAATGATATTATCGCAGTACCGGGGGCAGATGTACGCGAGACTGTTGCATATAAAATTGCAGTACAGGCAGTGCCAGAGCTTGCAGACAAAGAGCTTCTGCCAATTTATATGCCGATGACACACGATAAGGCAGAGCTGGAACTGAACCATGAAAAAGGTGCAAAAACATTGGAAGCAACATTGGATACAGGAAAAAACGTAGTATTTCTGACATTGGGAGATCCGACTATCTATTCTACATTTACATATGTACAGAAGAGAGTAGAAGCTGACGGATACGAGACAAGACTGGTAAGTGGTATTACTTCTTTCTGTGCAACAGCAGCACGTTTAAACATTCCGCTGACAGAGTGGAACCAGCCGCTCCATGTACAGCCTGCAGTTCACCGTTTAGACTGCGAACTGGATCAGCCTGGAACCTATGTACTGATGAAATCCGGTAAGAAGATGAATCAGGTAAAAGAGATTCTGGAAAGAAGCGGTCGTGAAGTTCGTATGGTGGAGAACTGCGGTATGCCGGATGAGCATATTTACAACAGTGTAGAAGAAATTCCGGATGATGCAGGATATTATTCCCTGATCATTGCCAAGGAGAAAGCTGAGAACAAATGATAGAAACAAGAAATCTGACGAAAACTTTTGACAATTTTACAGCTGTGGATTCCTTAAATCTGAAAATTGAAAAAGGAGAATTCTTCGGATTACTTGGACCTAACGGAGCAGGAAAGACGACCACTATCAGTTTGTTGTCAACTCTGCTTCTGCCGACAAAGGGAGAAATCCTCATAGACGGACAGCAGCTGACAAGAAAACGTCCGGATCTGAAGAGAAAGATCAGCGTGATCACTCAGGAGTATTCTATGCGTCAGGACATGAATATGGATGAGATCATGGAATACCAGGGACGCCTTTACTTTATGCCAAGGAAAGATATCAAAGCAAGAACCGAAGAACTTCTGGAATTCTGTGATCTGATCAAATTTCGTAAGCGTACAGTCCGTAAGCTTTCAGGTGGAATGAAACGTAAACTGATGGTATGTCGTGCATTGCTGACTGATCCGGAGATTTTGCTACTGGATGAACCGACAGCAGGAATGGATGCACTTTCCAGAAGACAAATGTGGAATCTTCTGCGTAAACTTAATGAGAAAAATCTGACCATTTTACTGACTACGCATTATATGGAAGAAGCGCAGAGCCTCTGTAATCGTGTAGCACTGATGGATCACGGGAAACTTGAGGAAGTAAGCACTCCTGCTGAGCTGATCGAGAGTCTTGGTGCTTATGCGGTAGATGAGATGACAGCAGATGGAACAAAGAATCACTATTTCCATACACGCCAGGATGCAATCCGGTATCTGGAGGGACTTACAGGACAGGCTTCCCTTCGTGAGACGACACTGGAAGATGTCTTCGTAGAAAGAGCCGGAAAACATCTGGTTTCTAAGTGATATGTCCGAAATTGCCATGGACATGATCTTAGAGAAAATATAATCTTTTGATACATGGTTCAGGAATGATTCTGATCAGGCTGAACTATAAAATATTTTATAATCTGGAGAAATAACGTATGGGAATTATAACGATATTATGGGAAAAGTGGGTAGAATTCCGCCGGGATTTCTATAAAATCACACTGGCAGCAATGATTGCACCTCTGATGTATCTGATCGTATTCGGAATGGGAATTCAGACAACATCCCACGGACAGCCATACCTGAACTTCCTGATACCAGGTGTGGTATCACTTACAACTATGAACGGAAGTTTCAATGCCATTGCTCAAAACCTGAATGTGCAGAGACTTTACGAGAAAGCCTTCGATCAGGTTATGATCTCCCCAACTCCATTATGGCAGTTCATTGCAGGACAGATCATTGGCGGAAGCCTTCGCGGACTTTATGCAGGCGGTATCATTCTGCTTCTTACGGCACCGATTGATACAGGACTGATTTTTAATGGATGGTCTTTTCTGGTGATGTTCCTGAACGGAGCAGTATTTTCTGCAATAGGTGTGGTTGTATCTTTTCTGTCAAAGAATCATGCAGATGTGCCAAGGTTTTCGAATTACATCATCATGCCCATGGCATATCTTTGTAATACTTTCTTTTCCACAGAAAAACTGCCGGGGCTGGTAGGTAAGTTCGTGGCAGCTCTGCCTTTATCTCAGACCAGTCATCTGATCCGAAGCATCTCCGCAGGGGAAGCAGTAAATTACAGAGGAATTGAGATTTTGATTATTTATCTTGTGGCATTTACGATTGCTGCATCATGGTTTATTTATAAAAAGAAAAATCTGTGATATTTTCATGTGATAAAAGAGGCAACAAAACTGCAGGAAGTATAGTTCTGCAGTTTTGTTGCCTCTTATTATGTCACTGAAGTGAACAGATCCTCTTTTTTATAATATGTAATAATCTCTCACAAACTGTATAAATTGTTTTACATGTGGCTTCAGGATTCTGTTCTTGCTGTACACGATATAGAAGCTGCGCTTATGTGCAGTATCCCCCAGTGGAAAGACCAGAAGCTGTTTAGTGCGCTGCAGGTCAGCAACAGAGCGGGCAGACAGGATTGAGATTCCCAGGCCGTTTACAATAGATTTCTTGATACTTTCCAGATCATTCATACGTGCAATGACATTAAGGCTGCTGGTTGTAACTCCAATTCTTTCCAGAAAAAGGTCCATTTCTTTTTTAGTTCCGGAACCTTTTTCACGAATAATAATAGGGTCTTTTATGAAATCATGAAATACGATTGGCAGTTCCTGATCCTTGAGGGCAAGATAATGATCATTTACAGGTGTGGCAATGACCAGTTCATCATGACAGAAAGGAACGAATACACAGCTTTCATCACGGGTATTCTGTCCTACCAGAGCCAGATCTACTGTTCCGTCCAGTACCCGGCTGATAGAATCTGAACTGTCGGACTGCATGGAATGGAAATAAACATCCGGATGAGTCTTTCCAAAAGCAGCCAGTAGTTCAGGAAGCAGATACGATGACGGAATAGTGGAAGCAGCGAGATCGATCATATGCCTATGGGAACCGGTAAAATTTTCAAGCAGATTATTTCTGATTTCAAGCATTCGGACTGCGCTGTCATAGAGTTGATAGCCCTTGTCTGTAATGTTTGTTTTCTTTGTAGTTCGTACGATAAGCTTCATGTGAAGTTCCTCTTCCAGCGAACGGATATGTGCACTGATAGTAGGCTGCGTCAGATAGAGACGACGGGCTGCCTCTGAGAAACTGCCATAGTCTACGACAGCAACAAAAGCTTCTAATTGTTTAAATTCCATGGTAAAACATCTCCTGATAATGTGAAAAATATGTAAATGTCCAGCTGGTTACTGTAAAAATACTGAACAGTAATGTTTAGTAATTAGTCAGAGATTAATTTGTCAATGCAGCTAATGCACGAAGCGCTGTATCTACATCTGCTTTTGTATTCTCCGGTCCAAAAGAAAAGCGAAGCGTACCCTCAGGGTAAGTTCCAAGAGTCTTGTGTGCATTTGGAGCACAGTGCAGTCCCACTCTTGTCATGATTCCATAGGTGTCATCCAGATCAAAGGCAGCCTGTGCCATATCCATATGTAATGTCTGTACAGAGACGACGGCACAGCGGTTTTCGGTATTCCTTTTACCAATGACACGAAGAAATTTTTCTTCAGGGTCCATGTTCAGGATACCGTCAATAAAGTATTGGGTCAGCATTAATTCATATTCACGGATGTCTTCCATAGACTGTTTTTCCAGATCACAGAGCGCAGCGTGAAGCCCAAGGATTCCGGGAATGTTTGGAGTTCCCGGTTCGAAACGGTCAGGAAGAAAAGCGGGTACTTCTTCGGAATGAGAGGCACTTCCTGTCCCTCCGCTGAGCAGTGGCTCAATCTGTCCGGCAAGTTCATTACGGATCAGAAAACCACCGATCCCCTGAGGACCTCTGAGACCTTTGTGGCCGGTAAATGCCAAGGCATCTATGTGAAATTTCTCCATATCAATGTCAACAGTTCCGGCAGTCTGTGCAGTATCCAGTATAAAAAGAAGCCCATGCTCTTTGCAGAAATTTCCAATCTCCTGTGCCGGCATCATGGTGCCGCATACATTAGAAGCATGAAGACAGACCAGAAGTCTTGTCGACGGGCGAAGAAGAGAAGACGCTTTATTCAGAAGAAGTGTTCCGTCAGATGCACACGGAATACGGTCAAAGTCCACACCCTGCTTCTGCAACTGGACTAATGGACGCATGACTGCATTATGTTCCATGGCAGTTACAAGGACATGATCGCCTGGCTTTAAAAGTCCCTTTAAAAGGATATTCAGACTGGTAGTGATATTCTCTGTAAAAATTACATTCTTACCTTTTCCGGAAGAAAAATGGAAAAGTTTTCGAAGCTGCTCTCTGGTTTCAAAAATCTGTTCTTCTACAGAGTAGGCAGCCCGATACCCTCCGCGATTTACGTTTACGGCAGAACCGGACAGGTAATCATAAACTGTCTGTGCAACGGAAGGCGCCTTTGGAAAAGACGTACTTGCCTGATCCAAATATATTTTATTCATAGTAACAATCCCCCAATATTTATATGATGGATAATCCAGAAAATCCGGCTAAACTTATGACTTTTTATTTCTGTGATATCCACGAAGTGGTCAGCCGCATTGCAGCTGCCACTGATTTTACATATCAGTATACCACAATTTATAAAAAGAATCTATAAATAGCTATAAAATTCGGCTATAATGAATTAGTGATTTCGGAATGAAGATGATACAATATATACAAAGAATGTGTGATATAAACAAAAAAATTCAGCACACTGTAAAAGGAGGAAAGAAACAAATGAAAAACGAAAAAGGAACCATAGTTCTGGCAGGCGGCGTGATCGGTGTGATTGCTACAATCCTGGTTTTCTTTGGAAATCCGGCAAATATGGGATTCTGTATTGCCTGCTTCCTGAGAGATACCACAGGAGCGCTGGGACTTCACTCAGCAGCTGCTGTACAGTACATCCGTCCGGAAATCATCGGCCTGGTACTTGGAGCATGTATCATTTCACTGGCTAAGAAAGAATTCCGTCCAAGAGGCGGCTCTGCACCGGTGACCAGATTTACACTTGGAGCGTTTGTAATGATTGGTTGTCTGATGTTTCTTGGATGCCCGTTCCGTATGATCCTGCGTCTGGCAGGCGGAGATGGAAATGCGCTGTTTGGTCTTGTTGGATTTGTATGTGGTATTCTGACCGGAACTGTTTTCCTGAAGAAGGGCTACACACTGAAACGTTCTTACAAAATGCCGAAACTGGAAGGAAGCATATATCCTGCATTTCAGATTGTTATGTTACTACTGCTTGTAGCAGCACCTGCATTTATCCACTTCACAGAGCCTGAAGGAGGTCCGGGAGCAAAACATGCGGCAATTCTGATTTCTCTGGCAGCAGGTATTATTGTTGGAATCCTTGCACAGAGAACACGTCTGTGTATGGTTGGCGGTATCCGTGATGCGGTACTTTTTAAAGAATATAAATTATTGTTTGGCTTTGTTGCAATCCTTGTGACAGCACTGGTGATGAACCTGATTCTTGGGGCAGTTACAGGAACTTCTTATTTCAATCCTGGATTTGTGGGACAGCCGATCGCACATACAGATGGACTGTGGAATGCACTTGGTATGTATATGGCAGGATTTGGATGTATCCTTCTCGGCGGCTGTCCGCTGCGTCAGCTTATCCTTGCAGGTGAGGGAAATACAGATTCTGCTGTAACAGTTCTTGGTCTGATGGCAGGAGCTGCTTTTGCACATAACTTCGGACTGGCATCTTCCGGAGAAGGCCCTACAGCGAATGGAAAGATTGCGGTTATTATCGGTATTGTGGTAGTTGCAGTGATCGCCGCAGTGAATTCTATGAGAAAAGAAGAAGCATAAGAACAGAAATAAGCGAGACAGTCTGAGAAATCTGTCTTGATGAAGCTGTCTGTAAAGTTCTGAAAAGAGAAGAATAACATGAAAAAAGAAGAAGGGAGAAAATGGCAGATGAAGAGAGTAGATGCAAGAGGCTTATCCTGCCCGGAACCAGTGATACGTGCAAAAAATGCAATGGAGACTGGTGATAAAGAATATGAGATCCTGGTTGATAATGTAGTTGCAAAGGAGAATGTATCCCGATTTGCCACACATCAGGGCTATCAGGTCAAAGTAGAAGAGCAGGAGGATGATATCCTTCTGAAGATCACAAAATGATCACGTATATAGCAACATTCTATTCTCACTATGGAGCAATTCAGTTTCGCAGAAACTGTGAAAAAATGAATCTTAAAGCAGAAGTCATGCCTGTACCCAGAGACTTAAGCTCCTCCTGTGGAACCTGTGTCAGATTCCACACAGAATCAGATTTCCCGGAGAAGACAGAGGAAGTGGAGCAGATCGTCAGGGTAGAACCACAGGGGTATGTGGGGATTTATCATGCGGATGAAGAGTAAATAAAAGAGAACCTTCTGATTCATCATTTTACTTTTGGATGAGTTTAGAAGGTTCTTTTTGTGTGATTATGCTTTTATGTTTTTACTAAGTTCCAGGAGTGCTTCTGCAAGATTGGAATCAAGAATCAGTACATCAACCAGTCCGCCCTTTAGTGCACTTAATACAGCATTTGCCTTGGACACACCTGATACAAGAGAAATTTTCCGGCCAATCTTCTTAAATTGTTCCATACTGATAGAAATCATACGATTAGCAAGCGAAGTGTTGCATTCCTGTCCTTCTCTGTCAAAGAAACGCAGACTGATATCTCCGGAGACATTTTCATTTTTTAAGGTTTCAAGATCTTCTGAAGACATGAAATCAGGAGAAGAAAGAACAGAATCTTCTGTAGGATAAAAACTGCCGATACCACTTACGGAGATTGTAACGTGGTCAAACATATTAAATACCCGTTGATTATTTTTCTCTTCTTTCATGATTTGAGCAGCTTCTTTACTGCTCATAAGAGCATCTGTGAGAAGATAATAATTTTCTCCAAAGAATGCTTTAGCCATGCGGGAAACCAGAGTTCGAACATCCAGTTCATTCTCACAGCAGGCAATACTGCCATGGAGTGTAACAAATTTTGCATTTACTTTCTGGGAAGGATTTAAATAGTTGATCATCTGGTATACTGTGCTTCCCCAGGTGACACCGAGGATATCCGTTTCTTTAATTACACGCTGAAGATAACGGGCTCCTTCCATGGCTACCAGTTTCTTGGCATTTTCTTCTGCCATTTCTGATTCCATATTTTCATCATTGGAAAGTACCGGAGCAATAATAATGTCTTTTAAATGGAAACGATTTCTTAACTGTTCCTCAAGACGGATACATTCAATATACGGATCGCGTATTACAAACTCTACGATTTTATCTTCTCTTGCCTTATTCAGAAGACGCGAAACCGTTGTCACGGAAATCCCCAACATAGAAGAAATCTCATTCTGAGGTTTGTTCTCAATATAATAAAGATATGCAACTTTAAGAACCAGTGAAACGGATTGATGATATTTGTCTATAGCCATGAAATTCACCCCTTATGTATTTATAGTAATTCTGCAAATTATTGTGGGCAACTGTCTTTGGATTAAGAGTTTTCTTTTCCGGTAAATGACAGAGCATATTTGGAAGCAACGAGGATTGCTTCGATCAGGCTGACAGCACTTGCCTTACCGGTACCTGCAATATCAAATGCAGTGCCGTGATCCACGGAAGTACGTAGGATTGGCATACCTCCTGTGATTGCAACAGTACGGTCAAAGTCCAGTGTCTTGGCGGCAACATGTCCCTGATCATGATATAAAGATAATACACTGTTATACCGTCCCTGTAAAGCCTGATGGAAAACAGAATCTGCTCCGATCGGACCGGCTATCGGGTATCCTTCGGCCTGCAGTTCCTGTACTGCAGGAATTACTTCTGTCTGTTCTTCTGTTCCAAGAATGCCATGTTCACCGCAGTGCGGGTTCAGTCCTGCTATTGCCATAGTGCCGTCTTTGACACCTAATTTTTTCAGCACTTCTAAGCTGCGTTTTACGTAATCTTTGATTCGCTCTTTGGTAACCATATCACAGGCATTTCGCAGGGAAACGTGGCGGGAGAGGAAGAAGATTCTCATACCGTGAACCTCGAACATAGTCAGAGGATCTTCGGTACCTGTAAGTGCACCGAAGATTTCAGTGTGTCCGATATAAGGAACACCTGCCAGTTTCAGAGCTTCTTTATTAATAGTAGTTGTTGTGACGGCATCTACTTCATGGGCATTTGCAAGCTGGATAGATTTTTCTACATATTCATAGGCAGCACGTCCGCACATAGGATTGACTTTGCCAAATTCAAACTTACTCATATCTACATTATCGAGATCAATAAAGTTCATAAGCTCAGCATTGTCGACTGCCTCGGAAGGAGCGGAGATTACGTGGAGCTTCATACTGCTTCCTGTGATTTTCATGGCATTTTCCATGATTTTTCTGTCACCGATTACGATGCAGACTGCTTTTTCGAATACTTCCGGTTCACAGAGCGCTTTTGCTACAATTTCAGGACCGATGCCGGCAGGATCACCGATCGGTACAGCTATTAATGGTTTCATAACGATGTTGTCCTCCTTTTATAAACTATGATACATTTCAGAATATTACATATTTAACAAAGCTTTCAGGCGTGCAATACAGGTATTGATCGCATCCGGATCTCCGGTCATTCCGCCTTTGGTAACAATTAATTTATGTGGGAAATCACCTTTCATAAAGGAACCGCAGGCTGCAAGTGGGATTACTTCATCAATCAGGTTCAGTCCGACCGCATTGCATTTCTTACAGATGGCAGCAGTTACATCGCCACCACTTGCATAGAGACCGGTGAAGGAGTCATCTGCTTTCAGAATCTTATAGGCGATATCAGCCATGGACTGATTGATGATATCACTGACATCATCCACGCTGATCTTCAGTTTCTTTGCGTATTGTTTAAAGTTAAGCCGGTTCTCAGGATTGATACCATCACCTGTTACACTGAAAAGCCGTCCGTCTTCACCGTGAGCAAGGATATCCTGCACAACCCGGTCAATCTCTGTCTGTCTGGCTTCTTCGCCTTCCAGGAACTGACGGGTTTTGGCAAAAACATTGTAGACTGGCTGGGAGAGCCAGAAGTTTTCCATCTGAACCTTGGCAACCGGATTAACACTTCCGACTACAGTCAGGATTTTCTGAGAATGTTTTGCTTCACCTGGAACAATTAGTTTCTGGGTAAGGGTTGCGATAAAGGCACCGGGGTCAACTGCGATAAATTTGATACCACTGGCAATCACAGAGTCGCTGATAAGGTCGATATCTTCCTGAGTAATGGAATCGCAGATAATAATTTTTGTTCCGGAAGCTGCATATTCTTGGATTTTCTTTACCAGATGATCCTTTCCGAGACTGAGATCTTTCATATAGAGAGAAGCAACACGATATTTCGTCTGCTTCAGGAAAAGTTCTGCAACTTGTGCATCCTGAATTGGAGTTTTCGGATCAAGGGCAACCTCTGTTTTATTTAAGATGGTTCCATTTACCTGCATGTAGCCGCCTACTGTAATCCTGCCGGAAGCTGGTGCACAGGGAACAACGACTGCAACATAATCCGGTCCCATTGCATCAAGGGCTGCATCTGTTTCACAACCCAGATTTCCGCGGAGTGTGCTGTCAATTCGCTTACATAGAATAGTAAGATTCAGATCTTCCAACATTTTTGTCAGATTATAAACCCGGTTATAGGCGGTTTCACCGTCTACACCACGGCTGTCTGTTGTGAATGCGATACATTCACAGTCTCCAAGATTAGATAATTCACTTTTTACAAGATTCATGATTGTGGATGTCACATAGCCTTGTTTTTTCAACATAACCCCAGTAGCATTTGCGCCGGTCAGATCATCCGCGATTACTGCACATTTAACCATAAAAACCTCCCGCTTTCTTTTGATGATTTGTGAAATAAGAAACTGGCAGATACAAGGCGCCTGGTGTATCTGCTGGTTTTCGTGTATTTAAGTTCATAAAGTTTGCATATGCAGAAAAGATTTGCAAATTTGGTAAGTCCGGGAAATTTTACGATGCCCGAACTTTTTCAAGCTACCTATATCATAGAAGAATTGATAAAAAATTTCAACCTTGAGAATATTTTCTAACGGGAAGAGAGTGAAATTATTTTCGATGTTGAAAAATATGTCATTATTAGAAAAAATAGAGCTATAAGAAACAATAAAAAGCAAAAGAAGGGAGGAAATGTAGTGATAAAACTGGTTGTAACAGATATGGACGGAACGCTCCTGCATGATCATGCCACCAGTGTAAATCCAGAATATTTTTCTGTGATCAGAGAATTGAAGGAGAAAGGAGTTCAATTCTGTGTGGCAAGCGGAAGACAGTACAGCAGCCTTCAGAAACTGTTCGCTCCGGTAAAAGATGATCTGATATATATTACAGAAAACGGAACGGAGATCATATATAAAGACAGGAAACTTTTTTCCATGCCAATGTCAATGGAAGTATCCAGACAGCTTGTGCTCGATACGAGAGCAGTTCCTGGTGCGGAAAGTATGTATTGTGTTGGGAATATGGCTTTTTTTGAGAAAGGTGATGAGAATGTCTATACTCTTATGAAAGAGGAATACCATTTCAAATGTACAATGGTGGACAACCTTTTGAAACTGGATCAGCCGTGCCTGAAGTTTTCTCTCTATCTGAAGGAAAACGTAGATGAGATCACTGCACAGTATTTCACACCGAAATGGAAAAAGACCCATGAAGTGGCATGCGGTGGAAAGTATTTCATGGATGTAATGGAAAGAGGTGCCAATAAAGGAACTGCACTTTATAAAGTTCAGAAGTTTCTGGGAATCCGAAAGGAAGAAACAGCGGCATTCGGAGATAATCACAATGATCTGGAAATGCTGGAAGGAGCCGGATTCAGTTATGCAGTCGCAAATGCGCGGAAGGAAGTGAAAGAAACCGCGAAGTTTCTGATAAAGTCTAATAATGAGGATGGAGAACTCTGGAAGCTGAAGGAACTGTTGGAAGATTTTTCCGGCGTTGATGAAAAAGAAGAAAGAGCAGAAGGTATCTGCAATTGAAATAAGAGACTTATGAAAAGCAATTAGAAAATCAGATATGAAAATATTTTCAGTGTTGAAAATAATTGCAATAACAATTATAGTAAAGACATAAAGAGGAACACAAAAACAAACAGCCGAAAAGAAAGCGGCTGGGGTGAAAAACAAAAACTAAAAAATTTTTAAATCACAGGAGGAATTTACCATGATCAAACAGAACAGAATGTATGGAACACTTTTAAACCCATTATATGAAGGTGTGAACCTGGACGAGCTTTGCGTAGCAACTTACCTGGTTGGAGCAAAGAAAGATGAAGAAATCGTCATCAAAGCACAGAGCATCGGTATCGAGCAGACAACAGGTTCCTGGGTAGATGTACCGGAAGAAACAGATGAAGTCAGAGCAAAATATGCATCAAAAGTAATCGGTATCTACGAAGTTCCTGCTTTCGAAAACCAGACAAATGTAGATCTTCAGGTTGCACCGGACGGAATGCGTTTCTACATCTTGCGAATCGGATATCCGGTAGTAAATATTAAGAACAATATCCCACTGTTACTTGCAACAATCACAGGAAACATTATGTCAATGCCATTCCTGAAACTTCTTGACATTGATTTCCCGGAAAGTTTCGTAAAAGATTACCAGGGACCAAAATTCGGTATTGAAGGAATCCGTAAATATCTTGGTGCTGAGAACAGACCACTGTTAAATAATATGATTAAACCATGTACAGGATATACTCCTGAAGTTGGTGCGAAACTGTTCTTTGAAGCAGCAGCTGGCGGCGTTGATATTATCAAAGACGATGAGCTGATCGGCGGAGACCGTGAGTTCAACAGAATCGAAGATCGTGTGAAAGCGAACATGGAAGCTGCAAGAAAAGCACAGGAGATCAAAGGCGAACCTACCTTATATGCATGCAACATTACAGATGATGTAAGCAAGCTGAAAGAGAATGCTATGAAGGTTATCAACAATGGCGGTAACTGTATCATGGTTGACGTACACGGTGTTGGATACGCTGCAGTAAGAATGCTTGCAGAAGATCCTGAGATCACAGTTCCGATCCTTGGACATTCCTGCTTCAACGGTGCATTCACCTGCTCCCCATACCAGGGCATGAGCTCCAAGGTTGTAAATAAACTGGCAAGACTTTCCGGATGTGATATTTACCTTACACAGCCTCCGTATGGCAAATTCGATAACACATTCGATAACTATATCATCAATATGATCACATCCAAAGCCAAAATGTATGATATCAAACCAATGCTTCCATTCGTTGGCGGCGGTGTAGTTCCAGGTCTTGTTCCGAAATTCATGAATGATGCAGGAAATGATGTTCTTCTCGGCGTAGGTGCTGGTATTCACGCTCATCCAATGGGACCGCGCGCAGGAGCAATCGCTTTCAGAGCTGCAATTGATGCATGCATGAACGATGTACCGCTTCGTGAGAAAGCAAAAGAATGCAAAGAACTGGAAGTTGCAATTCAGAAATGGGGCATTTACGGAGAAGACCACAGCAAGAACTTATATGCAATCTAATTGAACGGAAAATGTTTTCTGGTTCATTTGTGAAAGTGGTTAAGAGAAGGTAATTTTACTAAAATGATAAAATCAGAGCAGGTGACAGGCAGGAGAATCCTGTCTCACCTGCTGAAGCAAAAAATGTGGAGCAGTAAATAGAGTTAAAGGATGATGAAGTGTAGACAACAATAAAATGTTTACTGCATTCACGCAGTTTCACAACAGGAAGCTGGGATATATGTATGAAATATGTTGCGGACATGCATACACATACACTGGCAAGCGGGCATGCATACAATACGATCAATGAGATGATACGTGCGGCTTCAAGGAAGAAGCTGGAGATAATAGGTATTACGGAGCATGCACCGGCTATGCCAGGAAGTACAAATGTGTATTATTTTCAGAATCTGAATATTCTGGAACGAAAAAAATACGGAATTGAGGTGCGGTATGGAGCAGAACTGAACATTATAGATTTAAGAGGTACAACAGATCTGGATCCGAGAAGCTACAGAGATCTAGACTACTGTATTACAAGTCTTCACACTACATGCCTGGTACCTGGAAGTAAAAAAGAGAATACCTACGCGCTGCTTCAGGCAATGCAGCATCCCAAAGTGCGCATTATCGGACACCCGGATGACGGGCATTTTCCATTAGATTATGAAGCAGTGATAAAAGAAGCAAAAGAGCAGGATATCCTGATAGAGCTGAACAATGCTTCTTTTAATCCAAAAGGATTTCGCATCCATGCATACGAAAATGATGTACAAATTCTGAATTTGTGTATAAAATATGGGACAGAGATCATACTTGGAAGCGATGCGCACAGAGAAGAGGATGTAGGAGATTTTTCCAGGACAGAAAGAATTCTTAAAGAAGTGGGATTTCCGGAGGAATTGATTGTAAACCGTTCCCTTTCATATGTGAAAAACCGGCTTCGGGTATAAGGGAGGTTTTTTATGTTTTCAGTATTAATGCGTGCATTTTCATTTACCCTGATCATTATCATAGGTATTGTAATGAAATCTACAGGATTTGTGCCTAAAGATGCGGGGGCATCTGTTAAGAAATTTCTGATTTATGTCACACTTCCTGCTTCTATCATTACCAATTTCTCGGCAATCGAAGATATGGGATTCGATATGCTGATCATTGCAGTACTGGGAATTCTGCTGAATGTGATCATGATTGCAGTCGGTGCAGTGATCACAAAAGGAAAGTCAAAAGGAGAGCAGGCGTTGAATATGCTCTGTCTTCCTGCATTTAACATCGGTGCGTTCTGTCTGCCGTTTGTGCAGAGCTTCCTTCCGGCTATAGGAAGTGTAACCGCCTGTATGTTCGATGTAGGAAACAGTATTATGTGTACCGGAGGAACTTATGCATTTGTTGCTGAGTATACAGCGGCTTCCGGTTCTGATAAAAAAGGAATTGATTTTAAATCATTCGGCAAACGTCTGATCACCAGCCCGCCGCTGGTTGCCTATGTTATTATGTTTATTTTATCTGTTGCAAATATTGATACACCGCCTGTGATCCTTACGTTGATCGAGCCAATGGCTAAGGCCAATACATTTGTTGCCATGCTGATGTTAGGTCTTCTGTTTCATATTGAATTTAAGAAAGAATATATGGGTGAGATCATTAAGCTGGTAGTAATCCGTCATATTTTTGCAGCAGTCTGTGCAGCAATTTTCTTTTTTGTAACGCCGTTTGATCTGGTTATCAGACAGACTCTCGTTTTACTCTGTTTTGCCCCTATGAGTGCGGTGGCACCTGCTTATACAGGAATGTGCGGCGGTGATGAAGGAATGGCAAGCTGCGCAAATAGCGTGACGATCCTTTGCAGTCTTGTAGTGATCACAGCGTTGCTGGCGGTTATGGGACTGTATTAATGTTGATGGATATACATATGGAATAAAAAATTTTAACTGAATCAGGCAAACCGTAAAATGGATTGCAAATATATGTTTAGAAAAGGATATTATCCGGGATGAAAATCGGAAGGTAATATCCTTTTTTAATATCCGTTTTGTTGCTTCTTCGAACCTAATTAAAATATTTACTTCATTCATTTTTGAGTCTTGACGTCTGGAGAGAATTGCGGTATAGTACTCGTTGCTAAAAAAGGAGAAAGAATTTTATGACATTTTATCAGGAATTACAGCTGAGTTCTGTTGGTTCGAAACAGCTTATTAAAAGTACAACAGACTCAAAAGAAAAAAGACGTCACATACTGATCTACAATTTCAAAGTTTATCTGGTTATGGCATTTTGCGTTGCAGTAGTAAGTCTGTACAGCAAACTGACCGGGAGTAATAACAGCGTAGTCGGTGTTACAGTTCTGCTTGCAGTTCTCGTACTTCGCCAGGCTGATTTCGGGATCAGGACATCACATGGACTGCTTTCTATTGCAGGAATTTTTGGAATCCTCATGGCAGGACCAAGGCTTGCAAACATGGCAGCGGAGGTTCCATTTGCAGCATTTTTTATCAATGTGGTTTGCATCCTGTTGTTAATGATTCTGGGATGCCATAATGTGATCATGTATAATCATTCTACATTTGTTCTGGGATATTTACTGCTTTTGGGCTATGATGTAACAGGAAAGGAATATATTCTTCGTATTGAAGGTTTACTTGCGGGAATGCTGATCTGTATGGCAGTATTTTACAAGAACCAGAAGAACAGACCGTATCGCAGAACGTTCCTGGATCTGTTCCGTGAGATTGATATTCACTCTGCAAGAACCAGATGGTATCTGAAACTTACACTGATCGTATCAAGCGCTATGCTTTTTATGAATTTACTGGGACTGCCAAGAGCTATGTGGGCAGGAATCGCATGCATGTCTGTATGCCTGCCATTTACAGAAGACTGCGCTGGCAGAGCAGGAAACAGAGGATTATTTAATATAGTAGGATGTCTCCTGTTTATTGTTCTCTATCTGGTACTTCCGGAATCTATGTATCCGTACATTGGAATGATTGGTGGAATCGGAGTGGGATATTCCGCTGGATATGCGTGGCAGACTGCATTTAACACATTTGGAGCGTTATCTATTGCTTCTGGATTATTTGGAATGCCAATGGCAGTGGCATTGCGTATTGGGGCGAATGCGTTTGGAGCGGCTTATACTGTGATTTGTAATAAAGTGGTGGATAAGATTGCGGAGCGTATGTATATAAGAAAGAATCTTACTACATAAAATATGTCAGTATTGCGCAGACAGTAATAAAAAAATTCATTAAAAATAAGAAACTATATTGAAATGAAGATTTGCATATAGTATAATCAAATACAGATAAAAGAAAATTCTTCGGGGTTGTGGTGATCAGCATTGGCTGAGATTCCCTACCGGCGGTTATAGTCCGCGACCCGCTTCGGCGGCTGATTTGGTGAAATTCCAAAACCGACAGTATAGTCTGGATGAGAGAAGAACACGCGATATTTACCATACGTGCTCAGTACCCCGGATAATTTATCCGGGGTTTTTTATGTTATGGAAACATTTCAGATATATAGAACAACTGGAAGTTGTTTGAAATGAACAATCTGAAGATGTTTTGGGGCATAAGATGCTTGTGGAATTTTCTTTTAAACAGGATATGAGATATATCCGTAAAGAATAATTTCAAAGGAGAGAAACAGTATGAGTGAACAGGTATTAAGAAACGGAAACGTAGCAGCGAGAAGTAAGACGAGGACGATCACGCAGGTTGCCATGCTTGGTGCAATCGCGGGGATTCTGATGAATCTGGAGTTTCCAATTCCTTTCCTGGCACCGACTTTTTATCAGTTGGATTTCTCCGAAATCCCGGTACTGATCGGTTCTTTTGCAATGGGACCGGTAGCAGGCGTACTGATCGAACTGGTAAAGATTCTGGTGCATCTGGTATCTAAAGGAACAATGACAGCAGGTGTCGGTGATGTGGCAAACTTCATCTTCGGATGTACATTCGCAGTACCGGCCGGGCTGATCTACCGCTACAAATCTGTTAAGAGCAGAAAACATGCAGTAGCAGGTATGGCAGTAGGAACCGTGCTGACAGCAGTAGTTGCATGTTTTATTAATGCATTTATTTTACTTCCGGCTTATGGCAAAGCTTTTGGAATGCCGATCGAAGCATTTATCGAAATGGGAAGTGCTGTACACAGCTCTGTAAATAATCTGCTGACATTTGCAGCAATCATTATTTTCCCATTTAATATTTTTAAATATGCACTGACATCCCTGATCGTATTCTTTATTTATAAGAGAATACGTGTGGTTCTTAAAGGTGACTGATAGATAATAAAAACGAATGAGAGAAGCAGTCGTAGAATTAAAATCTACGGCTGTTTTTTTGCGCTGACGGGCTTAAAAAAAATACAAGAATATGGTAAGATAAAACAGATAAGATAGATAAGACAGATATCAGAACGTGAGGGTTATAAAATGAATAACACTGGTATTAAAGCAGAAGTTATAGAAGAAATTCGAAAACTTGCCAGAAAGTATGACGTTACAAAAGTAATCCTTTTTGGTTCAAGAGCCCGTGGGGACTTTAAAAGGACGAGTGATATAGATATTGCTGTTACAGGTGGTGATTTTGTGAGATTTGCATTGGATGTAGATGAGGAGACAAGTACTCTTTTAGAATATGACATTGTAGATCTTGACAATGATATGCAGGATGAACTGCGGGATTCAATAAAAAAGGAGGGAAGAATTCTATATGAGAAAGTATGAGAATTTTTGTGCTTCATTATCAAATATGAAAGATATTTATAACTATAAAGAACCGTATGACAATGTTGTTATAACTGGTCTTGTGGGATTATTTGAAATCTGTTTTGAACAGTCATGGAAAATGATGAAAGAGATATTGGAAATGCACGGATACGCAGAAGGAGCAACCGGCTCACCTAAAATTATCTTAAAAACAGCATATAAAGCTGGAATGATAAAGGATGAGAATCAGTGGCTTCGCGCATTACAGGCAAGAAACAATATTACACATTCTTATAACCAGAAAATTGCGTTAGGGATTATTAAAGAAGCGAAAGATGAGTTTTATCAGATGTTTGGTGAATTAAAGACGGAAATAGAAGAGAACTGGTTATAACGAGAAAATAGAAACGGGGAAAGGAAACAAAATAATGGGACAGATACACGATATTGAGAAATTGACAGACTGTAAATTTTTGAACTTATATCATTTAAATGCGACGAGCATTCACAACACCCCGGTGTCATATTACGTGGCATCCCGTGCGAAGAGCATTGATAAATTAAAAATCAAAACAGGTAAAAACACTCCGGACGGTGTGATCATTTACAGTCTTTATGGAGAAAAGAGAGATAAGGTTGTGTTAGTACGTCAGTACAGATATGCAATTGGGGGATACATCTATGAATTCCCGGCAGGTCTTGTAGAGCAAAATGAAGAATTCCACGAGGGTGCAGTAAGAGAAATGTACGAAGAAACCGGACTGAAATTCACACCTCTGAAAGTAGATCCGGCATTTGAGAAACCATACTTTACTACAGTTGGAATGACAGATGAATCCTGTGCTACTGTTTATGGTTACGCAGAAGGTGAGATCAGCAAAGATGCTCAGGAAGATACAGAAGAGATTGAAGTTGTGCTTGCAGACAGAGAAGAAGTAAAGAGAATCCTGAAAGAGGAAAACGTAGCAATTATGTGCGCATATCAGCTGATGCATTTCCTACAGGATGAAGATCCATTTGCATTTTTGAAAAGCAAACTGTAGTAGTTTGGAAATGCAGGTATTGGGTACTGCATTATGACAGTCAGGTATTCAGCCGGATAATCTTGTCTGACTGCTTCAAAGATAAAACAATCACTATAAAAGATATCAGGAGGATTTTGCAGATGGCAAAATGGCAGAGAAGCTTTTTTCAGCCGGTACTTCCGCTGGGAGAAGCCGGACGAAAAGTTACGGGAAGTAAAGAACACATTGCACTTTCCAGAATGGCAGCAGGAGAAGGAATGGTTCTTCTGAAAAATGAGAAAAATACACTTCCACTTCAGAAAGGAACAAAAGTCGCACTTTTTGGTAAAGGCACCGTTGATTATGTAAAAGGCGGCGGTGGAAGCGGCGATGTAACCGTAGAATATATCCGTAATCTTTACGAAGGAATGAAGATGAAAGAGGATGAGGGAAAAGTAGAAATCTTCGATAAACTTGCGAAATATTATGAAGAAGATATCCAGAAACAGTACGCAGATGGTGCAGTACCTGGTATGACAGTCGAGCCGGAACTCCCGGATGAACTTCTGAACGAAGCAAGAGAATATGCAGATACAGCAGTCATCACTATCTGCCGTTTCTCCGGCGAAGGATGGGACAGAAAATGCGAGGCTGCACAGGATGGATATGTTCTTGACGGTGATGAGAAAAAGAACTCTGAACTGTCTGCAAAGGTCTTTGAGGATGGCGATTTCTGCCTGACAAATGCAGAGAATGCCATGGTAGAGAAAGTAAAAAAAGCATTCCCACATGTGATCGTAGTAATGAATGTCGGCGGTATCGTAGACACCAAATGGTTCAAAGACTGTGACGAGATCCAGTCCGTTCTTATGGCATGGCAGGGTGGTATGGAAGGTGGTCTTGCAACAGCAGATGTACTTTGCGGTGATGTAAATCCATCCGGTAAATTATCCGATACCTACGCAAAAAATCTGGAAGATTATCCATCTACAGCAAACTTCCATGAGTCTGCATTCTATGTGGATTACACAGAAGATATCTACGTAGGTTACCGCTATTTTGAGACAATTCCTGGTGCAGCAGAGAAAGTAAATTACCCATTCGGATTTGGTCTTTCCTACACAGATTTTGACTGGAAGGTAACAGGTGCTTTCGAAGAAAATGGTATGATCACAGTCCTCGCAGAAGTAACCAACACTGGAAAAACGGCCGGAAAAGAAGTTGTTCAGCTTTATTATGGAGCACCGCAGGGAAAACTTGGCAAGCCTGCAAAAGTACTGGGTGCATTCAAGAAGACAAGTCTTCTCCAGCCAGGCGAATGCCAGATCCTCACTCTGAAACTTCCGGTAAATCAGATGGCATCCTATGATGATCTGGGAAAAGTATGTAAGTCTGCCTATGTTCTGGAAGCAGGAAAATACGTGATTTATGTCGGTACAAACGTAAGAGATGCAGTGAAGATCGACTTTACATATGTAGTAAAAGAGGACACAGTTACTGAGCAGTTAAGTGAAAAAGCAGCACCATATCATCTGCCGAAACGTATGCTGGCAGACGGTTCCTATGAGGAACTTCCACAGCGTGAATATGTAGAAGAAGAGGGTCTGCCAAGACAGGATAAATATGCCATCGGTCTTCCATGCCCTGACACAAGAATGCAGAAAGGAATTGATTTCCTTGATTTTATTGATCCGAAGGGAGTACGTTTTGAGGATGTTGCAGAGGGTAAAATGACGCTGGACGATTTCATGGATCTTCTGACTCTGGACGACTGCATCAATCTCCTTGGCGGACAGCCAAACACAGGATGTGCTGATACCTTTGGAATGGGAAATATTCCGAAATACGGTGTGCCGAATGTAATGACAGCTGATGGCCCTGCAGGTCTGCGTATCCGCCCATGGTGCGGTGTAAAGACTACAGCATGGCCATGTGCAACTCTTCTTGCCAGCACCTGGGATGAAGAACTGGTAGAGAAAGTCGGCAAGGCAGGAGCAGAAGAAGTAAAAGAAAACAATATCAGTATCTGGCTTACACCAGCCTGCAACATCCACAGAAGCCCACTCTGTGGACGTAATTTCGAGTACTATTCCGAAGATCCCTACCTTGCAGGAAAGACCGGCGCAGCTATGGTACGAGGCATCCAGTCTCAGCATATCGGAGCAAGTGTGAAGCATTTTGCTGCAAACAATAAAGAGACAAACCGTAAAGATTCTGATTCCAGAGTATCCGAGAGAGCACTCCGTGAGATCTATCTGAGACAGTTTGAGATTATTGTAAAAGAGGCGCATCCATATACCATTATGTCCTCCTATAACCTGCTCAACGGCATCCATACTTCCGAGCACAAAGAACTCCTGACAGGTATTCTCCGTGATGAATGGGGATTCGATGGACTGGTTACAACAGATTGGTGGACATTTGGTGAACATTACCGTGAAACGAAAGCAGGAAACGATATCAAGATGGCAGCAGGATATCCGGAACGTTTAAAAGAAGCCTATGAAAATGGCTTTATCAGTGAAGAGGAGATCCGACTCAGTGCGAGAAGAATCCTGAGCGTGATTCTGAGAATTGACTGATGAGTACATTATCTATTCTGATCAATCAGCTGGGAATGTTTGTAATCTATATTCTCGCAGGCATCATTCTGATCCGCACAAAGGTTCTGAACAGAGAAAATATGGAAGTTGTTTCCAGGCTGGTGATCAAACTGGCTCTGCCAGTTATGATCTTTACAAACACGGTTAATGGAGTGGATAAGGAGATGCTTTTCCACTCCTTATCCATTCTTGGGATTGCGTTCTTTATGTATATCTGTCTGTTTGGATTAAGCTTCCTGTCAGGAAAACTGTTTCATCTGCAGGGAGACCATCAGCAGCTGTATTCTGCCATGAGCGTATTCGGAAATATTGGATTTATGGGGATTCCTATTGTAACCAGTATCTTTCCAGAACGAGGAATGCTGTATATTTCAGTATTTACGATGATCGATCAGCTGATGTTGTGGACAGTTGGGGTAAGACTTACCTCAAAAGCAGGGAATACAGTGGAAAAAGTTTCTGAAATTCAGTCATCATGTGGACAATCTACATCAGACAGAAAGAATATAGCTGCCGGGCAGTCTGAAACAGATAAAACAACAAATAAAACTTCAGGCAAACATAGTAATTTCGACTTCAAAAAGTTAGTTAACCCTGTGACCATTGCTATTGTATTAGCGTTAATCTTTATTCTTACAGGAATTAGCCTGCCGGAAATACTGAATACTGCATTTTCAAAAATCGGAGCAACAGCAACCCCTCTGGCAATGATCTATCTTGGCGGAGTATTTGCCTGCATGGATGTAAAAAAATATATCTGCAAACTGGATTACTATGGAATTGTAGCAATTAAAATGTTGATTTTTCCGGTAATCTTTTATCTGATTCTGGGGTTGCTTCCAATTTCTGCTGAGATCCGCATGACTATGACACTCACATCTGCGATGCCTGTTATGTCATCCGTAGTTATGATGGCAAATGCATATGGTACAGATGGCGATTATGCCATGGGCGGAATCCTGGTGACAACTGTCTGTTCAATCGTGACATTGCCGCTGGTATATTGGATTTTGCAATTTATATAGGAGCAAAAATAATGAATGAGCGTAAACAAAGTTTACGAAATGAGATAATTCGACTGGCACTGCCGATGGCTCTTCAGCAGTTTATGACTGCGCTTGTAGGAGCCTGCGATGCCATTATGTTAGGAAAATTAAGCCAGAATGCAATGTCAGCGGTGTCACTGGCAACACAGGTTACGTTTGTGTTTAACCTGTTTATGTTTGCATTTGTATCAGGCGAAAATATGTTTGTAGCGCAGTATTATGGCAAAGGTGATTACAAAGGAATATCAAAAATCTTCAGCCTTGTAACCAAAGCAAGCGGAATTGTCGCAGTTATATTTCTCATCGGAACTTTCTTCTTTCCGCAACAGATTATGACAGTTCTGACAAACGAAGAAGAACTGATCGTACTGGGAGGCGAATACCTCAGAGTAATTGGCATTTCTTATGTGCTTTCTTCCATTGCACAGACATTTCTTGCAATCATGAAAAACTGCAATGCAGTAAATATAAGCACATTGATCAACAGTGTGATGGTAATTTTGAATATTATCCTGAATGCAGTTTTCATTTTCGGACTGTTTGGATGTCCGGAAATGGGAATCCGCGGTGCAGCTCTCGCGACAGTTTTGGCGACAGTTGTACAGGTTGTATGGAGTGTGGGTTATGTGTTATTCAGACTCAAATCCGTAAAATTCAACCTGAACAGATGCGAGAAAGAAATTACGTCCCGTTTCTGGCAGAAAGCGATCCCGCTGCTGATCAATAACCTGGCATGGGGAATTGGTTTTTCCATGTATTCCGTAGTTATGGGACATCTGGGAACTGATGCGGTTGCGGCAAATGGAATTGCAAATATTTCCAAGAACCTGATTGTATGTTTTTGCCTCGGACTGGGAAATGCAGGAAGTATCATCGTAGGAAACCGCCTCGGTGCAAACCGCCTGGAAGAGGCAAAGGAAGCTGGAGGACTTCTGACGAAAACTTCGATTATTGCAGGAATCCTGTCAGGAGTAGTCCTGATTATTTTGTCTCCATTTATCACACGGATGGTAGACCTTACCCCGACAGCCCGCGGATATCTGCAGAAAATGCTCTTGATCTGCTCCTATTACATTGCAGGAAAATCGGTCAACTGCATGACCATAGGTGGCATCTTTGCAGCAGGCGGAGACTCCAAGTTTGGAATGTTATGTGATTCCATAACCTTATGGTGTATCACTGTTCCACTGGGATGTATCTGCGCATTTATCCTGAAACTGCCGGTGATGGTTGTTTATTTTGTACTCAATCTGGACGAAGTGATCAAATTGCCGGTGGTTTATAAGCATTATAAAAAATATAAATGGATTAAGAATCTTACATAGTCATTCCATCATATTTATGTATCCGTACATAATAACTGATGCATAAAATCACGGTGGCTCCACTCCATGCTGCAATCTCTGCAAAGAAAATACCGTCCTGACCTATGAAATGGGGAAGAATCAGTGCTGCACTGATACGCATGACAAATTCAGCCATGCCACTTACCATAGGCATTAAAGTATCTCCCAGCCCCTGCAGTGCAGATCTGTATACATACAGAAAATATAAAACCCAGAGCATGACAGCCATAATAGAGAGGTACTTAAAAGCGATTGTCAGTACTTCCTGCGTCTGCTGCGGTTCACCTGAGATGAAAAGTGAGAGAATATTTCTTCCGAATAAAAACATGGCAGCAGAAATGATCAGTGAGGTGAGCAGGGAAAGCAACATACTGCTGCGAACACCTTTCCTGATCCGGGCAATCTTTCCGGCCCCCAGATTCTGACCTACATAGGTAACAATGGCATATCCATAGGAAATAGCGGCCATTTCCAGCAGACCATAGAGTTTGTTTGTAGCGGTAAAGCCTGCTACAAAAAGAAAGCCGTAACCATTGATCACATACTGGACTACCAGACCACCCACACCGATGATAATATTCTGAAAGACAACAGGAATACCAAGCTTCATCAGGCGGGCGTTCATGCCGGAGGCAGACATAAAATCTGCCCTGGTCAGATGAACAATATCAATTTTACGTAAAATCAGAAAACAGTAAACAGCAGAAAAACTCTGTGCAATCACAGTTGCAATTGCTGCTCCTGCCACACCCCATCGAAAGCCTGCCACAAAAAGAATATCCAGTGAGATATTCAGCACAGATGCGATGATCATTGCAGTCAGTGGTGTTTTACTGTTTCCCATAGCCCTTAGAGCAGAGGCAAACATATTATAAGCAGCAGTAGCCGGAATTCCGCAGAAAATGATACGTAGATATAATAATGACATTCCAATGATATTGGAAGGAGTATGTAATCCGGTTAAAACCAGTGCGGCAAATGACTGGCTGAGAATCAATACTCCGACTGCGATAAGGGCAGTCAGCCGATAACTGTGGGCCAGAGATCTACGTAAATTATAGAAATCCTTTGCTCCATAATACTGCGAGAGCTGAATAGAAAAACCCTGAGTGAGCCCGGTGGATATTCCTGTAACAACCCACATAAGAAAGTCAACTGCACCCAGTGCGGCAAGTGCCTCCACACCTGCAATCTGACCAACGACCATGGTATCCACCATTGTATAAAGCTGCTGACAGATATTTCCCAGCATCAGGGGAACTGCAAAAAGAATGATCAACCGTCCCGGAGAACCGGAGGTCATATCCTGAATTTTATTTTTCATTCGTATAAAATTTCCTTTCTGGATCATATTAAAAAAAGCGCAGGAGTAATTTCAAACATGACCTGATATTCACAGTGACAATTTTATAACATAAGAATGAAAAATGAAATATAATATTTTATACGGGGGATATAAATTTATCATTTCGTCGGTAGAAAAGCTGAGTAAAGTATATAAAATTATCAGATATGTTATAGCCTGTCTATTTACAAACAGAAGAAGAACGGGTATCATACTTTTGTAAATGCATTAATAAAAGAGGTTAAATCACAATGAGCGGACTGGAAAAGAAATTTGCCACAAAATCAAAAATTGTAAACTATATCATAAATAAACAGATCACATCAAAAGTAGAAATATCCAAAGATCTGAATCTGAGCATGCCTACAGTGTTGTCAAATGTAAAAGCACTGCTGGAAAAAGGAATTATCATAGAAAACGGAGAATATGAATCCACAGGAGGACGAAAAGCTAAAAGTATTGGAATCAACCCGTTCTATCGATACGCAATGGGAATTGTCATCACTGCGAACCATGTGGGAATGGTATTGGTCAATCTAAAATCTGAAATTGTAAAATCCGACCGCATCCGTCTGAAATTTTCTCCGGATCTATCATACTGCAGCCAGATTTCCACACTTACAGAAGAATTTCTGAAAGATATGAAACAGAGAGAAGAACTTCTTGGAATTGGAATCTCCATACCCGGAATCATTAATCAGGATCAGCGTCTGGTCATAAAATCCCATGCACTGAAACTGGAAAATTACAGTCTGAGTTTCCTGGAACAGGCACTTTCTGTTCCAGTGTACTTTTCCAATGATGCCAACGCCGCAATGATGGCAGAAGACCTGAACATACACAAGAATGCTATTTATCTTTCTTTAAACCAGACACTCGGCGGCGCTTTCTGTATAGATGGAAAATTATTCCCGGGAGAAAACCAAAAAGCAGGAGAATTTGGTCATATGATACTGGTACCCGGAGGCCGCAAATGCTATTGTGGAAAATCAGGATGTGCAGATGCTTATTGTGCGGCCAGTGCACTTATTGATGAAAATACAGAGTCAGTAGAACAATTTATGCAGCAGATCAGAAGTGGCGCGGAAGAAGCTAAGGCAAAATGGGAAGAATATTTGGATTATCTTGCAATTCTGATCTCCAATCTGCGGATGGCATATGATATGGACATCATCCTCGGCGGCGAAATGGGGGGATATCTTATTGATTACATGGTTCCTCTTGGGGAAAAAGTAATGCAGTACAATGGATTTGACCATGATCTCAGATATCTGAAAAACTGCTCATATAAAAAAGAAGCATCAGCAGTAGGAGCAGCAAAGCATTTTCTACAGGAGTTTATTGGAAAAATGTAAACTGGCAGATAACTGAAACTCAAAATTAAAAAAATAAAGGAAAAATATCAAGCCCTGATTGTAATAGAAATATTGCAGCCAGGGTATTTTTATTATTTTCTGGAATTGCTATAGTTAAATATTCATAAAAAAGAAAGATACAGTTTGTGCAACTGGTAGAAATGAGAAATATTCTTAAATATCCATTGACAAATTCAGAACTCTGAATAATAATGTAATTACTTTAATAAAACATTTAATAAAAGATAATAAATAACTGATTCAAACAAAGAAAAAAGGAGGAACACATTATGTTACAGCAGGTTATGACAAATCCAGGAGAAATCATTTTCAGAGAGGTACCGGTACCGGAAATCAAAGACGATCAGGTTCTGGTTAAGATTATGAACATTGGCATCTGCGGTTCCGATATCCATGTATACCACGGAAAGCATCCATTCACAAAATATCCGGTAACTCAGGGACATGAAGTATCAGGCGAAGTAGTAAAAATTGGTGCTGCAGTAACAGAATTTCACGAGGGTCAGAAAGTAACCATCGAGCCACAGGTCTACTGCGGACACTGCTACCCATGCCGTCACGGAAAATACAACTTATGCGAAGAACTGAAAGTAATGGGCTTCCAGACCACAGGAACTGCATCTGAATACTTCGCAGTAGATGCATCAAAAGTAACCCCGATTCCAGAAGAAATGTCCTATGAAGAGGGTGCCATGATCGAGCCGCTGGCAGTAGCAGTCCATGGAGTCAAACAGATGGGCGATGTAAAAGGAATGAACATTGCAGTCCTTGGAGCAGGCCCGATCGGAAATCTGGTAGCCCAGACAGCCAAAGGAATGGGAGCAGCCAAAGTCATGATCACAGATGTCAGCGACCTCCGTCTGGAAAAAGCAAAAGAATGCGGAATTGATGTATGTGTGAACACAAAAAATAAAGACTTCGGCGAAGCAATGATCGAAGCTTTCGGACCGGATAAAGCTGACGTAATTTATGACTGCGCAGGCAACAACATCACTATGGGACAGGCAATCAAATATGCAAGAAAAGGAAGCGTAATTGTCCTTGTTGCAGTTTTTGCAGGAATGGCGCAGATTGACCTGGCAGTAGCAAATGACCATGAACTTGATATCAAGAGCACCATGATGTACAGACATGATGACTATGTAGACGCTATCTGCCTGGTCAATGAAAATAAGGTACATTTAAGACCGCTGATTTCAAAAACATTTGCATTCAAAGATTACCTGAAAGCATACCAGTACATTGACGAAAACCGTGAGACTACAATGAAAGTAATCATTAATGTACAGGAAAAATAAAATTTGCTATAAGCAGGCGACAAATGAAGAATGTGAATATCTTCCTGACAAGAAGATGAGAAAAATATTGATAAAATGAATTGAAAAAGAGACTGCTGTAGACATAGAAATACGGATACTGAACAGGAAACAACAGCAGACAGGAGAAATTATGGAAAACCAGAATAATAATGCAAAAGTTCCGCTGATCAGTAAAATTGCATATGGATTTGGAGATGTAGGATGTAATTTCAGTTGGATGTTTGTAAGCAATTTCCTTATGATATTTTACACAGATGTATTCGGAATCAGCATGGCAGCAGTCTCAGCCCTGATGCTGTTCTCAAGATTCTGGGATGCGATCAATGACCCGATTGTAGGAGGACTGACAGATAAGACAAAAACGAAATGGGGACGTTACCGCCCATGGCTTCTTATCGCGGCACCGATCACAGCAGTACTTCTGATCATGACATTCTGGGCGCATCCTGACTGGTCCGACCGTTCCAAAATCATCTATATGGTGATTACATACTGCCTATTGGTACTGGGATACACCTGCGTAAATATCCCATATGGAACTCTCTGCGGAGCAATGACACAGGACATTGATGAGCGTGCAAAAATCAATACCTCCCGTTCCGTAGCAGCAATGATTGCAATTGGAATCATTAACATAATCACAGTTCCGCTGATTGGAAAGCTTGGCAGCCACAGTGCAAAAACAGGATATTTACTGGTAGCTATTATTTACGGATGTATTTTTGCAGCCTGTCACTTTTTCTGCTTTGCAAAAACGAAAGAACAGGTCATCACACCGGAAAAAGAGAAGATTTCAATTAAAGTACAGTTAAAGGCAGTCATGCAGAACCGCCCATATATCCTTGCCTTGATCGGACAGGTGTTGTTTGGATTTACACTTTACGGAAGAAATGCAGATGTTTTATATTATTTCACATATGTAGAGGGAAATGCATCCTACTATACTACATATTCCATGTGTATTATCATCCCATCGATTATCGGTGCTGCCTGCTTCCAGCCGGTATTTCGCAAACTGAACAATAAAGGAAGAACTGCATCTATTTTTGCCCTCCTCACTGGAATTTCCATGCTCTGTATGTTCTTCTTTAATGTAAAAGAAACACCAGCGGCATTCTATACACTTGCCGGAATCACACAGTTTTTTTTCTCCGGATTTAACACTGCAATCTATGCAATCATCCCAGACTGCGTAGAATACGGAGAATGGAAAACTGGTCTGAGAAACGACGGCTTCCAGTATGCATTTGTATCACTTGGAAACAAAATCGGTATGGCAATCGGAACTGCACTCCTCGCAGCACTGCTGGGAAAATACGGATATGTAGCAAACCAGGCACAGAACCCTGCAGTTCTTAGCATTATGCGCCATTCCTTTACTACAATCCCGGGAATCCTCTGGATCGTGACCGCAATTGTCCTGTTCTTCTATCGCCTGAATAAAAAACGCTACAACGAGATTGTAGAAGATCTGAAAAAAGGAAAAAGAGCGACTAAATAGATGATTTTATCTGTCAGTATCAGAACAAATTGAAAAAACACACTGGAAACAATATAACAAATGCCCATCTGGAGAAAAAATCCAGAGTGGGCATTTATTATTTGATAATTGTCTGATTTGTTTAAATTTCAGGATGACTGCGGTATTCACTTGGAGCCATACCACAGTTTTTCTTAAATACTTTACTGAAATAATTCCCATTACTGAAACTGAGATGATAAGCAATATCATCGAGGGTCATATCTGTTGTCTGCAGGAGCCTTTTAGCTTCTGTCAGTTTCAACTGCATGATATATGTAAACAAGTTCTGTCCGGTTTCTTTCTTGAACAATCGTGATAAATGTTCCTTGCTCAGAAAGAATGTCTCTGCAATATCAGCCAGAGAAATATTAGCCAGATAATGAGTATTTATGTAGGCGATCACTTTATTTACAACCTGATTTGTTATGACAGGTTCCGCTGTTTCTGTATCCTGAACAGAAGGAACTTCGGAATCTTTTGCTTCAAGTTCCAGTTGGGAAACCGCAGTGGACAGTGCATTATTCAGATCCTGCGGATCAATGGGCTTCAGAATGTAATCTATGGCACCGGACTTGATCGCAAGCCGGGTATACTTATAATCGCTGAAACCACTGATCACGATAATCTTACTTTTGATATGAGTTTTTCCAGTTTTTCCAGCAGTTGTGTGCCATCCATGACGGGCATTTTCATATCTGTAAGGATGATCTGAGGCTGTTCTCTCAGAATGATCTCCAGTCCATCCTGAGCATTATCTGCTTCAAATATCTGATCAATCCCAAAGACATCCCATTGTGCCAGAAGACGGATCGCATCACGGACCAGTGAAATATCATCAATAATAATCGCTTTATACATTGTTTTTCACCTCATTTGGCAGAATTATATGGATTACAGTGCCGCCCTCAGACGGACTGTCAATCGTAAACGTACCTTTATCGCCATAGATCAGGCGGATTCGGTTGTTAATATTTCGGATACCGATGTGTTCATCAGCAGCAATCTGGATTTCCGGTTCATTCAGCCATTCCTGGAGAAGCCTTAGACTGGCAGGAGGAATACCGCGTCCGTCATCGCAAACTGTAATGGAAAGCACAGAATCATCTGCTTTTATCTCCACGTCAATATGTCCCTGATGACAACTGTCAAGACCATGTTTAATCGAATTTTCAACCAGAGGCTGCAGGATAAATACAGGAACAAGACAGTTTTCAGTATCTTTCTGCGTGTTTATAGTTACGGTCAGCCTGTTGTCCCATAAGATTTTCTGGATGAAAAGATAATCGTTCATGTTCTCAATTTCCTGTTTCAGAGGAACGAGCTGAGTGGTTGATTTCAGGGAATAGCGCATATTTTTGGCAAGGGCATTGGCCATAAGATAAACGTCAGTTGCTCCTTTTTTTAAGCTCAGGGTTCCCATAGCTTGAAGGGCATTATTAATGTAATGTGGCTTGACCTGAGCCTGCAAAGCCTGCAGCTCTGCACTTTTTTTGAGCACTTGTGCCTTATATTCCAGATTGATCAGTTCATTGATCCTTTCTGTCATATCGTGGAAAGCAGTTGCAAGGATTCCAATTTCGTCGTTCCCATAATCTGTTTCATCAATGGTAAGTGCGCCATTACCGAACTCGGAAATAGTTTCTGTCAGTCTTTTCAGCTTTCGTGTAGCAGATCTGGTCACCCAGAAAGAAATCAGCACAGATACAAAGAATACAACTACTGAAAAGATAACAATGAGGCGCAATACCATAACTGTATTCCGGGTTAACTCATTCAGAGGAATATCTTTCAGAATATAAAAATCTTCCAGTTTATCCCATAAAAGAATTCGTTTTTCATTATTAAGAGAATAATAGTAATGTCCATCTGAAGAATCCTGATCTTGCAGAGCCTTTTTTATACTGGCAGGAAGACGTAAGTCCGGCCATGAAATAAAAAGAGGGTCAAGGTTGTCATCCAGAACAGCGAGATATCCGCTGGAACTGTCAAGATTCCGACATATTTTCTCCAGATAATCCGCACGGTAACTGATGGAAATCATACCAATCATCTCTCCGGTCTCAAAATATCGAAGAACACGGTTTGTAGAGAAAACATTTTCTGTCTGTAAAGAACCAAAATTCTTATAGTTTTCAAACTTGTGAAGCGGTTCAAGGTAGAAATAGTGATCATTGGAAGCAGTTTTCTGATACCAGTCTTTCTGTTCTACCTCGGGAAAAACGGAATGACTTACATTTTGCCGTGGGAACGAATATAAGGTTTCATTATATGGAGTATAAAAATATATATACTGAATATTATCATCGGCATATAGAATATTTTTAATGACTTTCTCATTGTAGGCCAGAGAAAGGTAGTCATTCTTGCGTTCGCGCAGATTATTTATAAAGGTATCATCGCTGTAAAGAGAACGGGTCACATCATTTAACTGTTCAAAATATCGCTGTACTCCCTGGTTTACTTCCTGCAGCAGCTCTCTGTTTGCACTGATGTATTCTTTTTTCAGCAGTCTGGTAGAATTGTAGTAGTAAACCGTGCTGGAAACAAGAATGACCAGAGACATACAGATTAAAAGAATGGACATGATCTTACGGGAAAAAGAACTGCCAAACCAGATAACTGCTTTTTTTATGTTGCTTTTTAGTTTCTGGATCATAAAATTCTCCGTTATTATATTTTTCAGAGCAGCAGGAACTATCATAATCCATAATAATTCAGTGCCTCCCGGAATAGCAGACTGCTGAACAGTTACAATAATTCCAGCTTTCTTCTATGAATATATTATAGACAAAGGCAGGAAAAAATGTAAAGAGGATATCAATAAATTACCAGTTTCAATCAAGATAATACGGTTACAAATCATTTTTTTACAGCTATAATAACAGCATGATAAATGTTTGCAGACATGAAAGATCAGGAAAAAAGAAAAGCAAAACAGGAGAAGGATGGTAAAAATTATGAAGAAAAGAGCGATCAGCACTTTAATGGCAGGCGTGATGACTGCAGCAGCTCTGCTCGGATGCGGAGGCGTTAATACTTATGCGAAGGATTCCGGAGAAAAAGTAACTCTTCGATGGCTTCAGAACCAGGTTGAGTATACAGACCAGGTAAAAAATATGGCAAAAGCATATGAGGAAGAACATCCGAAAGTATCCATTGAAGTAGAAGTGATCGGAGATGACTACTACGATATCCTGAAAACAAAGGCTTCTTCCGGAGATATGCCGGATGTATTCATGACAGCAGGATATAACGAAATCGAGACATACAAAGAATACATCGCAGATCTTTCAGACCAGCCATTTGTAGATAACATTGTAGATGCTGCAAAAGAGTGTGCATCACTGGATGGCAAAATCGTAGGACTTCCGGTTCAGATGTCTGCCAACGGTATTGTTTATAATAAAGAAATCTTTGAAAAATATAATCTGGAAATCCCGACTACTTTCAGTGAATTGGAGAAAGTGTGCGAGGAACTGGAGAAAAACGGAGTCACATCTTTCGCAAACCAGTTTAAGGATGACTGGCTTCTTGGACAGCTTTTAAACTATGGATTTGCAAATGTGGAAGATACCTCCGATTATATTGACAAACTCAATTCAGGTGAAGTGAAACTTGCAGATACAGAGGAAATGAAAAAACTGATGAAGGTTCTTGACCTGATGCTGAAATATGGACAGAAGAAACCTCTGGATGCAGGATGGAACGAAGCAGCAGCTACCTTTGCAATGGGTGAGCAGGCAATGATCTTCGAAGGTATGTGGGCATATGATACAGTAAAAACAATTTCACCGGATATGGAGATCGGCTTATTTGCGCTTCCTTTAACAGATGATGCAAGCCAGACAAAACTTGCAGCAGATGTGAATGGTGTATGGCATGTATCAAGCAAATCAGAGCATGCAGATGTAGCCAAAGATGTACTGAACTGGATCGTAGAAAGTGAAGCAGGTCAGGATTTCCTGCTGAATCAGTGCCAGGTAATCCCGGTTATGAAAGATATGGAATTTAAGGGAAGCAACCCACTTTCCAAAGATGCTTCACAGTATATCGAAGAAGGCAAGACCGGAATCTGGTCATGGCCGTTATGGCCGGATGGCTACTACAATGAATCCGGAAAGAAACTTCAGGAATATATTTCTTCAGGAGATGGAGATTCAGAAGCAGCACTGACATCACTGGATGAATTATGGACTAAAATGGCAGCAGCAAAGCAATAAGTAAAACCGGAAAGGAGCTGTCTGTTTCGGACAGTTCCTTTTTTGCGCCCGAAATTGCTAAAAAAGGAGTGAAAACGGAATGAAGAAAAACACAAAAACGCTTTTAAAAGAAGTTGCAATTTTTGTTTTACCGTTAATGATTTTATATTCAATCTTTTTCATCCTTCCATTTTTTACAGGAATTTACTATTCTCTGTTTAACTGGGATGGAATCAGCACAACAAAGAAATTTATCGGTTTAAAGAACTATGTGGAACTGTTTACAGATGACCCGGACTATTTCAAATCACTGATCTTTACTTTGAAATATGTAGTCCTTAATGTATTTGCAACCAATATCCTTGCTCTGGTACTGGCCATGATCTGTAACTCCAGATTAAAGAGCAAAAAATTTCTGAGAACCTGTTTCTTCCTGCCGAACGTAATCAGTATGCTGGTAGTAGGATATATCTGGCGTTTCATGTTTAATCAGGGATGCACAGCACTGTACAAAATGACAGGATGGAGCTTTTTTGACACAAGCTGGCTTGGCGGTGGAAACATCACTGTTGTGGCAATGGTTATCGTTGCAATGTGGCAGAGTGTCGGATATATTATGATCATTTATCTTGCAGGACTTCAGATGATGGATAACTCCTTACTGGAATCAGCAGCAATTGACGGTGCAAATGGCTGGGAAAGATTCAGACACATTACACTGCCGTTAATCCTTCCGTCTATCACTGTTAATATGTTCCTGGTATTATCCCAGTCTTTCCGACTGTTCGACGTAAACCTTTCACTGACAGGCGGCGGTCCGGGACGTGAGACAATGGGTCTGGCTCTGGATATTTATACAGAAGGCTTCCAGAATAACAGAATGGGATACGGAGCCGCGAAGGCAGTTGTTCTGTTTATTATTGTAATCGCAATTGCGATCATTCAGTTAAAAGTAACAAACGAAAAGGATAATTAAGGAGGTGCGAAGATCATGGGAAAGGCAAAAAAAATAAAATGGACATGCTATGAAATTATCATGATAATCCTTGCGATCATCTTTATTGTACCGGCACTGGTAGTTCATCCTGAATTCATTCAAACCTCTTGGAGAAATCCTGACAGACACATTCGGGCTGCCGTCCGGATTGTATCTGGATAACTTCAAATATGTACTGGAAAACATGAATTACCCGAGAATCTTCCTGAATACTGTTACAATTTGTGTGTTTGCGATCGCATTCACGGTTCTTATGAGCGCAATGTGTGCTTACAGACTGGCAAGATGGAACAACAAAGCAGCAAATATTATTCTGCTGATCCTGATGGCATCTATGACAGTACCATTTCAGAGTATCATGCTTCCGTTGACAAAAATCTGCAAGACTTTACATCTGACCAACAGTATTCCCGGTCTGATCCTGATCCTGATCCCGCTGTATTGCCCGATGGCAGTATTTATTTATCAGGGATTTATGAAATCTATTCCATATGAGATTGAAGAAGCGGCACAGATTGACGGATGCACAAGAGTAATGACATTTTTCAAAATTATTTTCCCACTGTTAAAACCTGCAACCAGCAGTGTTGTTGTACTTTTTACATTACAGATGTGGAATGACTTTACATTACCGATGATCATGTTACAGAGTGCAGAGAAGAAAACGATAACAACAACGGTATATTCTTTCTTCAGTGCTTATTCCATGAGATGGGATTACGCCCTGACTTCTCTGACTTTATCAGCAATCCCTATGATCCTGTTCTTCCTGTTCATGCAGAAGTATCTGATCAATGGTATTGTAGCCGGATCAGTGAAAGGTTAAGGAATATGAGATGGGAATGCATGAACTTTTAGAGAAATATGTACAAAAGTTCAATGAACAGGATGAAGAACTTACTGTACAGCATATCAGTAACAAAGATGCATATGGCTGGCTGAAAGAGCAGATTCCGTATTTCGAATGCTCAGATAAAGAAGTAGAAGAGACTTACTATTTCCGGTGGTGGGTTTACAGAAAACATGTAAAAGAAACACCGGAAGGATACATCATCACGGAATTTCTGCCGGACGTATACTGGGCAGGAAACTATAATTCTATCAACTGCGCAGCCGGACATCATATATATGAAGGAAGATGGCTCAGAAACGGAGACACTTATCTGAAAGACTATATTCAGTTCTGGATGAAAGGGAGCGGAAATGTACGTTCATACAGCACCTGGATCGTGGATGCGATCTATCAGTTCTGTCTGACAAAAGGCGATTTCCGGATGGCAGTGGATCTGCTCCCGCAGATGACAGAAAACTATGAACAGTGGGAAAAGGAACATCTGCATGAAAGTGGTCTGTTCTGGTCAATAGATGACAGAGATGCCATGGAATATTCCATCAGTGGAAACGGACTTCGCCCGACACTGAATTCTTATTTGTATGCAGATGCAATTGCCATTTCAAAAATAGCAGATCTGGCAGGTGATCATCTGTGTGCAGAGAAATACCGGCAAAAAGCAGAACGGATCAGACAACTGGTACAGGAAAGACTTTGGGATCAGGCAGCAGAATTTTTCAAAGTGATTCCTCTGGAAAAGAAAGAAGATTCCGTACAGCAGTGGGATTTCTCGCAGATAGAAACGGATCACAATGTCCGGGAAGAAATCGGATTTATCCCGTGGTGTTTCCATCTTCCTGAGGCAGGTTACGAAAAAGCCTGGAAACAGATCACGGATAAAGAAGGGTTTGCAGCACCATATGGACCGACGACAGCAGAGCAGAGACATCCAAGGTATAATTATGAACAGTCGGATCATGAATGTTTGTGGAATGGACCATCCTGGCCGTTTGCAACAACACAGACATTGACTGCAATGGCAAATGTGATCAAAGATTATCATCAGCCATATGTGACAAAGGAAGACTTTTATCATGTTTTTTCCGGCTATACCCACTCACATTACAGAACACTGAAAAATGGAAAAAAAGTCAACTGGCTGGATGAAAACCTGGATCCTTATACAGGAGAATGGCTTTCCAGAAGAATCTTAAAAGACTGGGAATGGCGAAAAGACAAAGGCGGATATGAGCGCGGAAAAGATTACAATCATTCTGCCTATGCAGATCTGATCATCAGCAAAATCTTTGGAATAGAACCACAGGAAACCGGAAAAATCCGTATACGCCCAATGTTTCCGGACGAATGGTCCTACTGCAGACTGCAAAAAATAAAATGCCAGGGAAAAGACTTAGACATTATTTACGATAAAACCGGAGAAAAATACCATCAGGAAAAAGGATTCCAGGTATGGTGCGACGGAGAATGCATCCATAAATCTCTGTATCCGGAAGAAATAAGTTTTTGATACATCAGAAAAATCCTTTTAAGCAGAGAGAAACAGTATTTTACAATACTTGAGACGGAAATCTGCTTAAGAGGATTTTTTATGTCTGGAATTGTGAGTATTTTATATGCAGCATGATGAATGCAGCGTGATCGGATTTCTTTGGGTTGCATTTTTAGCTGTTACAGGTATAATGGAGTGATAAGTCTGTTGCGAAAAGGAGTCAGTACGGAGGGAATCGGTTACTGTATAACTTACTGATTTGCCGTAGCAGTTACTGTTTGCAATATAACGGAGGAAATAAAACACAAATTATGCTGAAAAAATTTACTAAATATATAACTCAGAGCGTAGCCGGAATGATCGGAATCTCAATCTACGTTCTGGCAGACACCTTTTTCATATCTGTATATTCCGGTGCTGACGGACTGGCAGTCCTCAACCTGATCCTGCCTGTATACGGTCTGATCTACGCCATCGGTTCTATGATAGGAATCGGTTCTGCTACCAGATATGCTATAAACAAAGCAAAAGGCGAAAACACAGACCATTATTTCGTACAGTCAGTGACCTGGAGCATTATCATTGCTATTCCATTTATGCTGATCGGGATTTTCATCCCGGATAAAGCGCTGGCACTGCTTGGAGCAGATGCAGGACTCATCAGACTTGGACGAAATTACCTGAGGATTATCCTTATCGCCACTCCATTTTTTATGTCAAACTACACGTTTACTGCATTTGCAAGAAATGACGGTGCACCATCCACTGCAATGATTGGTTCCATTAGTGGAAGTATGTTCAATATTATATTCGACTATATATTCATATTTCCGGCAGGACTGGGCTTCTCCGGAGCAGCACTTGCCACTGCAATCTGCCCACTTGTAACGATGAGTATCTGCACCACACATTACAGAAGCCGTAGAAACCACGTCATATTCGGTTGGAAAAAGCCATCACTCAGACACCTGATTTCCTGCTGCCAGCTTGGCGTTTCTGCCTTTGTAGGCGAAATGTCCTCCGGTGTGACAGCCATCGTATTCAACTTTCTGATCCTCGGAATCGCAGGAAACGTAGGGGTAGCCGCCTACGGAGTTGTAGCAAACCTCTCCATCGTAGCAGTAGCAATCTTCAACGGCCTCGCTCAGGGTGCTCAGCCATTGATCAGCGAAAGCTACGGAAAAGGCGAATCTGCACAGGTAAGAAAACTCCTGAAATGGAGTCTCGGCGTGTGCCTGGCAGTAGAAGCTCTCATTCAGCTGGTCATCTGGACAGCGACTGACCCACTGATCAAAATATTCAACAGCGAGAACAACATCCGGCTTCTAAATTATGCACACATAGGAATGCGCCTGTACTTCCTCGGTTTCCTTATTGCAGGGATCAATGTAGTTCTGGTTGCGTATTTCTCAGCAGTAGATGAACCAAAGATTGCGATCGCAGGTTCCATGATGCGTGGCGTTGTGGCAATTGTTATTTGTGCAATAGTACTGGCGAAAGTATTTGGCCTGAATGGAGTCTGGATTTCTTTGCTGGTTTCAGAAGTCATTACGTTTCTGATGATTCTGATTCTGGCATATAAAGAAAGAAATGTGAAAAAATCAGTCAAAGGATTTAACTTATAAAGATTCTGACAAAAAAGAAATGCCTGTGAACAGCAATTCCTTTTTTGTCAGAAAAAAACTACCTTGCTGCTTTTTCAGGATGGTTTTATTTTGAGAAAAGGATTTCATTGTCTGGTATAAACTTTTTCGATTCATTTATGATTCATTTACTAATTTTCCCGTCATATGTTCAGGAGTCAGCTCCAAAACAAGTACTCTGGGGCCAAAATGAGAAATTTCTTTTTCAAGATATTCCTTATCATCCGTAAACTTCAGACACAAATTTGTACAGGCCTCCATAGCCTTATCCAAATCAGTAACAGGACGGAGTCTGCCAAAAACAATCACACTTTTAATATTTAAAGACCATTCGCCTTCTTTTCGATATCCCTGGTCATATACACAATAAGAGACCTTATCACAGCTGTGAATTGCGTCAATTTTATGTCCTTCCACAGCACCATGAAAATAAAGTTTCCCATTTACTTCGTCATACCAGTGATCCATAGGGACTCCATAAGGATACCCATCATCCCCCAGCACTGAAAGTACACCACGCGGCTCATTCTTCAGAACTTCGATACATTCCTCCTTGCTCAGCTCCTGTTTAAATCTTCTCATCTTACGAAACATAAGTCAAACCTCCTACACGAACGATTCTCATCCAATACACCCTACATTATAAAATTCCTTATTAATAAAATCAATCTTATTTATTTGTATGAACATTTTTTACGGTTGCTATCTGCTTTGAACAATAATATAATAATCATTATGAGCAGGGAGTAAATGCGGATATTCAAAATCCATATTTATTGCTTGATTCGTTTAAAAACATCACAGATTTAGGATAATAAGCGGGAATCCTCGGTAATTCAATTTCCGAGATGAAAGCGTAAATATGTGCATATCTGCACAGTAAGATAGCGGTATCCAGCTAAAATAAAAAAGAAAATATGTTCGATAAATGTTGATAATAAGAGCAATCTGTGCTATACTATATGCATGAAAGAAAATCTGATACATTACCGCACTTGTGTGTGTAATATTAACTACCATATGGTATGGTCTGTGAAATACAGAAGAAAGATACTAACTGCAGAGATAGAAACATATCTAAAGGAACTCGTCCAACAGATTGCTGATGAAAAAGGATTTACGGTGCATCTTTTTGAGTGCGGGGAAGGGGATCATGTCCATTGCTTTGGGTCTGCACCGCCTAAATTATCTATTACAGCAATTGTCAAGTATCTGAAAGGGATTACCGGGA
>ENA-OQKY01000070-OQKY01000070.1-human-gut-metagenome-genome-assembly--contig:-NODE-70-length-140291-cov-13.444708_pt1 | contig 140291 bp, 137 predicted proteins | sample MGYA00242652_ERZ504805 | MGnify/ENA primary metagenome ERZ504805 (study PRJEB26092, sample SAMD00036400) | human gut metagenome | host: Homo sapiens | study: EMG produced TPA metagenomics assembly...
AATGCACACAACATACAAAAAGTGCAAAAAACAAAGAAAATAGACGAATGATACGTTTTGGTCTATATGGTTAAATCCAGTGTTTATAAGGCTTTTGAGGCATGAAAAAGACAGGGGCTAAATTTATAGTGGTTTTGATCGGGCTTGTTTTCATATTTAAAAAGCAGCTTACCAGTCTGATACAGAGTATTCTGTCAAAGATCACAAGCCAGAGCAACAGCATTTAGAGAGGTTGTTATGAGACAAAAAGGAAGTATGACGATCGCCATGTGTATGATGCTGTCTGTTATGCTTGGTATCCTGGCAGCAGGTATTCAGCTCTGCAGAGAGCAGTATGCCCGGGTACAGGCAGTGAATGCGGCAGATACAGGGCTGTACTCCGTGTTCTCAGAGTATGAGAGAGATTTGCTGGAGGAATACGATTTATTTTTTCTGGACAGCGGATATGGTAAAGGCAGTATAAATGCCTTCCATGTGGTACAGCAAATGGAGAATTCCATGGCACTGACACTGGAAAGCGGTATCAAGGGAAGTACACAGGAGAGTTGTTCTATTACAGGGTACAGTCTGGCCTCGGATAACGATGGGGAGGTATTTTGCGCACAGGCAGCGGCGGCTGTCAGAGAGCATCTGGGTACAGAAGCTGTCAAACGCCTGAAGGAGTATCTCAGTGATACAGGAAAAGTAATAGAACAGCAGCAGGAGCAAAAGGATGCCGGTGCGCCTCCGATGCCGGAGGAACCGGAGGCGGAAGGTGCGGGTATGCCGGAGATCACCCCGGAAAATAATCCTCTGGAGATCATAAAGCGAATCCGGGCTATGGGAATTCTGGGATTAGTTCTTCCAAACGATGCAGTTATTTCCGAAAAGGAAACAGACGTTTCCACTTTCACTTCAAACCGAAATCTGCAGAAAGGTATGGGAGATATGAAAGAACAGAAAACCGGAGCCGCTGACAAACTTTTTCTCCAGACCTATGTTATGAATAAGCTTGGTACTTACAGGGTGCCGGGGAATCCGGGAGCCCTTGATTATCAGGTGGAATACATACTGGGAGGCAGGGGCAGCGACAGGGAGAACCTGAAAAAAACAGTAAACAGGATTTTACTGCTGCATGAGGCAGCCAATGCGGCGTATCTCTATACGGACCCGGAAAAACGAGCGCAGTCCGGTGCACTGGCGACGTCATTGTGCACAGCGCTTCTGATACCGGAAGGTGCCTTTGTGGTGGAAAAGCTGCTTCTGCTGGGATGGGCCTACGGAGAGAGCCTTTTGGATGTGCGTCAACTGATGGCCGGAGGAAAAGTTCCGTTGGTAAAGACAGGTGCTGACTGGAAGCTTGAACTTTCCCATATAGGACAGATTTTTACATTGCTGCAGAATGGACAGACAGAAAATACTTCCGGATTAGATTATAATGACTATCTGCAGATACTGTTGTTCACAACCTCCAGGCACAGTCTGGCATTCCGCTGTATGGATATGATAGAGCAGAATATACGGCTCAAACCGGGAAAAGAAAATTTCCGGATAGATTCCTGTATGGAAGGTCTGGAGATGGAGACAAGTTTTCTAAGCCCGTCCGGGAAGCGATGGACGGCAGTCAGAAGCTACGGATATGATATGTAAAAGGCAGAGAGGGGGAGCATATGCCCGGTACAAAAAGCAGACAAGGATGTAATAGAAAGGATTGGTACTCTCTTCAGCAAAAAGGCAGTCTGACACTGGAAAGCGCAGCTGTTCTCCCTCTCTATTTTCTGGCAATGGTAATGCTGATCAGTATGATGGACATTTTTCGGATTCAGACGATTTTGGTGTCGTCTATGAGCCAGAGTGCCAAGGAACTGGGGATGTATGCCTATAGTATAGACGGTGAAAGTAAATCTCCCGTAGGGGCAGTGACAGATGCAGCTTGTATTGCCTATGCCTCAGCAGAGGTACAGAAAAGATTAAAGGGTGAGAATCTTGCGGGAATTGTGGGAAGACAGGCAGGAGTCACACTGCTGGGTTCTCATTACAGGAACGGCATTGTAAGCATAAGGGCAAATTATCTGTATAAAAGTCCAGTGGCTCTCTTTCCGGTTTTTCCGGTAAAGATAGAGGCAGCGGCCTGTGCGCAGGCCTGGCTTGGATATAATGGGGACAAATACGGCAGTGCGGATAACAGCTATGGGGAAGAGATGGTCTATGTTACGGATTATGAAAGTGTATACCACACTTCATCGGACTGCACCCATATAAAGCTTACGGCAAAACGGGTGGCAATGCAGAACGCGGCACAGAGCAGGAATGAGTATGGGGATAAATATTATCCATGTGAAAAGTGTATGAAAGGGCACGAGAAGGATATGTTTGTATATATTGCGGACAAGGGGAACCGTTATCACAGTGACAAGTCATGCGGCGGCCTTTCGCGCCATGTGCGGCTTATGAAAAAATCAGAAGCGGACAACAGAAACCTCTGTTCACGCTGCGGACAAAGAAAAGGGGATTAGATGGCAGAAAAAATAACAGTAGGTATTTTTCTTGCGTTTATGGGATGGGAAGATTTAAGAAGTAAAACTGTTGCAGTATGGAAGATTCTTTTATTTCTGGCAGGCAGTTTAATATGTACAGCAGTGAAAACTAAGGGCATTCCAAAAGAGATGTGGAATGTGGTGGCGAGTCTGATACCGGGCGGCCTGCCGGGATTACTTCTATTGGTTCTGGGCAGGGTATCCGGCTGGGCAGTGGGCAGTGCAGACGGGATCATTGTGTTAATATTGGGAACTTATCTGGGGTTATGGCAGACTTTGAGTGTATTGTCCGGTGCTTTTTTACTGGCTGTATTGACGGCAGGTTTTTTGATGGCTGTACAGAAAAAAGACAGAAAATATGAGATGCCTTTTGTTCCGTTTTTATTTGGAGGCATGGTATTTCATTTCATTATAGGTTAAGGCGGGGGGATATGGAGGACATGGTGGATATGGAGGACATGAAGGACATGGGGATATAGAGGACATGAGGGGATATGCGGGGATATAAGGGAATATGCGGGGATATATAGGAGATATGAGAGATATGAGGTATCCAAGAAGAAAAAGCAGAAAAAAGAACAGAAGAAGGAATAAAGGAAACTTAGTATGCAGGGGGAGCTATACACTGGAAGCTGCCTGTATCAGCGGTGTATGGATGCTGACAGTGTTTGCAGTTCTACTGCTGCTGGTCGGAACTATAAAAAAGGGCGTATACACGGCAAAAGCATATGAGGCGGCTGTATCAGGCAGTACAGAGGCAGTACGCAGGCAGGGAGATGGAGTGACTGCTGCCCGGGAACGGCTTGCAGGTGAAAGCGGGCATTATTCCATAAACGGCAGCAAAAGAGAAATTACTGTCAATTATGAGGAATATATAAAATATCCTTTTGCAGGGTTGCAGTGGCATATTCAGGGCAATGCAAAAAGTAAAGTGATCCGGCCGGTATTGTTTATAGAAAAGGTAAGAAGTGTAAAAAAATGGATGGGACACTGACACTACAGCGAAATAAGCAGTAAGTTCCAAAACGAAGAGGAAAAATGCACAGGTTATTTAGAGGATAAGGAGGGGAAAATGTGAAGGCAGAGTACAGAAGGGAAATGAATCACAGCTATCTGGTGCTGAAGACTGACGGAGAACTAAATATGCAGGGATATGAGATGAAAATGCTTTTACACAACCAATTGGCAGGCCTGCTTCCCCTTTCTGTGCGGTATATAGATGGAGTACCTCTGTTTTATTATGAGGTAACGTCCAGACAGAGTCTTTTGCTGAATTATGAGGCAAAAAAATTCGGAAAGACGGATTTGGAGAGGATTTTCAAATCCGTGGCAGATATCATGGAAGAGCTGGAGGAATATCTTCTGGATGCGGAGACTATCTTGTTTAATCCCAAATATATCTATATGGATATAGATTGGCAGCATCTTTATTTTTGTTGTTTTCCTGTGAGCCGGGAGGCAGGAAGGAACGGAGTTTTAGAGCTGACAGAGTATATACTTCCCAAAATCGATCACAAGGATGCGGAAGCAGTTGTTCTGGGCTATGGGGTATACAGGGAGAGCGTGGAGGCAGGAATTGGGGCAGATGAGATTCGCAGAGAACTCAGAAAAGTCTCCATGGAGACAGCAGATGAGAAAAATCAGCCGGAAAATTCATATGATGGACTGGATTATTCGGGAGAGGAAACAATAACGGAGGAAAAAAGAAAACAGGCATTGGATGATTTTTTTCAGGAGGAGGAAGAGATAGAGGACAAACATCCGCTTTTAAACGCTGTGGGGTGCATTTTTACGCTGGCGGCCGCAGCAGTTTGTATCTATCTTCTGTTGCACTACGAGATAGCCAATATACTCCAGATCAGTATAGGCGTGTCTGCAGCGGCAGCCGCTGCTGTTGGTGCATTTATAGTGTTTCGTCTGAAGAACGCGAGGGAAGAGAAAAAAAGGAAGAAACGGGAACTGGACCAGTTGGAAGCGTGGGGATGGGAGAGGGAGTCCGAATATAAAGAGGATAATGGTGAAAGAGAAAAACAGGGAAAGGCAGGTCTGGAAAAGGAGAATGCCAAAACCGGTGATTTTGATACATGCGGGCCTACCATTCTGCTGTCACCGAAAAAAACAGATGAGGGAAACGCATGTTTACTTTGGGATGAAGAGGAAAACCAAAAGAGGCATATACTTGATAAAGAGATACAGATCATTGGAAAGCTGGCGTCAGCGGCAGATATCTGCCTGGGACACCCGGCAGTGAGCAGGATTCACGGAAGAATACGGAGAGATGAAAATAATTTCTTTTTATCTGATCTGAATTCAAAGAACGGTACCTTCTTAAACGGAAGAATACTGGAACCGGAGCGGGAATATTTGCTGCATAATGGTGACAAGATAAGTATTGCGGGAACGGAGTTACAGTACTGTAATTTTCAGAATAAGGCGGACTGATAAGCTTATTTTAAACCGTAGAAATGGAAGTATATGGTTGCGTTAATCTGGGAAAGAGCTTATAATGAAGCTATGTCCTGCAGGCAGGGAGTGATGAGTGGTTTGTGGTTATCGCAGGGCTGAAGACTATATCAGAGAAGAAGAAAAAGGCAGGTAGTGCATGGTGGATTACAGTAACTGGAACCAGAGGCCGGAATCCGATTTCAGCCGGTTTTTACGGATGCGGAAGAGTGTTCTGATGAACACAATTATGATAACTGTCAATGTCCTGGTGTTTCTGCTGACGGAGATAACAGGGTCATCGCTGGACAGCAGGCATCTTGTAAACTGGGGAGCTGCATATACACCCTTCATAGAACAGGGACATGAATATTATCGGCTTTTTACCTGTATGTTTCTTCATTTCGGACTGGCACATCTGGGAAATAATATGTTGGTGCTTGTATTTCTCGGTGACAGCCTGGAAAAAGAAGTTGGCAGAATACGCTATCTTCTTATTTATCTGATTGGCGGAATGGGTGCAAGCTATATTTCTTATTATGCAGAAATTAGAGGAGGGGAGGCGGTAGTCTCCGCAGGTGCTTCCGGAGCGGTGTTTGCTGTGATTGGAGCACTGATTTATGTAGTAATGAGAAATCGAGGAAGACTGGGTGAGTTTACAACAAGGCAGCTTGTTTTCATGGCTGCGCTTACACTTTATCATGGCTTTACAAGTGCCGGAGTGGATAATGCAGCTCATTTTGGCGGGCTTTTATGCGGATTTGCCCTTGGTATAATTCTTTATCACGGAAAGAAAAGGCTGCCTTCATAATGAAAGGCAGCACATTTTTGTGTGATTAACTGACCGGAAGAACTATTTTGAATGTGGTACCTTCACCGGATTTGGATTTGAAAGAGATAGTGCCTTTGTGGGCACAGACAATACGCCGGCATATAGGCAGACCGAGACCGGTACCTTCCTGTTTGTGTGTGATAAACGGTTCAAACAGGTCGTCCTGATATTCAGACGGAATGCCATTCCCGGTATCCGATATAGTAAAAGTGACAGATTCACCGTCAGACTGTATGGTACAGAATATATGGCCTTCTGTTTCAATGGCGTCTGATGCGTTTCTTATCAGGTTGAGAAAAAGTTGACGGAGCTTTGTGCCGTCAGCTTTTATAACGGGTATTGGAGATGTTTTTTGTAAATCTATGGTTATATGCCGTTCGTTCAAAGCTGGGGTCACAGATTCAATTACTTCGCAGAATGTAGTATATATGTTGGAATTCTGCAGATTCAGTTTTTCTGAGTTGTTGAAGGCGGATAATTCGTTGAGAAGTGATTTTAGAAAATCCATATTCTCCATGATTTTTTGCCAGTAGTTGTCCTGCATAAGTTCAGGATGCCGCCCTTCTAAAAGCTGCATAAAGCTGTTGATCAAAGTGACAGGATTTCTTATTTCATGAGAAACCTGAGAAAGCATAAACTGATGCTTCATTTTTAATTGCTGATAAAGCATCTTATAATCAGCGGTTTCGGGTATCCTGGTGCTCTGGTCAGTGCCGGATTGTATAGTCATTAGGTGTCCCCCCCTGTTCTTTCTTTACGTTGATAGTGTAGCACTGTTACTGCCAAATATCAAATAATTTCATAACCTAAAAAGCGACAAACTTATGACAGAATGCCGTCGAAAAGAGCCGGCAAAAGCAGCACAGAAAGGAGAAATAAATATGTCGGATTGTATTTTTTGTAAGATTGCAAACGGCGAGATTCCGTCTGCAACGCTCTATGAGGATGAGGACTTCCGGGTTATACTGGACCTGGGACCAGCGAACAAAGGACATGCTTTAATTCTGCCGAAACAGCACTATGCCAATCTCTATGAAATCCCTGATGAGCTGGCAGGTAAAGCGATGGTGCTTGCAAAAAAAATAATCACCAGGATGAGAGATGTTCTCGGCTGCGATGGTTACAATGTTGTGCAGAACAACGGGGAAGCAGCCGGTCAGACTGTCTTCCACTTCCATATCCATCTGATTCCACGCAGTGTTGGGGATAATGCTGGGATTACATGGACGCCGGGGAAATTAACAGAGGAGGATAAGCAGGAAATCCTTGAGAAGTTTTCAATGGATTAGACTTCAGGAAAAGGGTTAAGATGACAGAAGAAAAATTTCGTGAAATCTTTCGTCAATATTATCGTTTAGTTATGAAAGCGGCATACTGTGTCTTATATGACGCAGATCTTTCACAGGATATCTGCCAGGAAACATTTTTGACTTTTTTGGAAAAGGTGGACACTGTGGATACAACACGTTTTGCGGAATGGTTTGCAGTTTGTTCAAGAAGAAAAGCCATAGATTATTGTAAGAAGGCATATCAGGTGCATGAAGTAGTTACGGCTGACCGCGCCGAAAAAGAAGACACGGATAAAATGACACAAAAGAAGGACAGTGGAGGAAAAAGCACCGGATATTATAATGATGATATGGCACAGATGATGGTGCACAAAGAATTTACCGGTAAGATTCTGAACTCTCTGAAGACAAAGAATATAGACTGGTATGAGATTGTAATAAGAACATATGTCATGGGAGAAAATGATGAAGAGATTGCCCGTGCTCTTGGCATCACCATAGGAAATGTGCGTACCAAGAGACACAGGATGATGGAATGGCTGAAACAGAGATATCAGTCAGAGTATGATTCCTTATGAATTACCTGTTTACGGCCTGTTCAAAAAGCTGAACGATTTCTTCAATAGAATCAGTCAATTTGCTTTTGGACATGGCTTCCGTATAGGCGGCGCGTCCTTTATAAAGGGAGTTAATGATATCAACAAGTTTTTCATTGGTGATTTCCTCTTCCTCCAGAACTACGCTGTAGCCCATACGTTCAAAGGAACGGGCATTCAGTATCTGGTCACCGCGGCTTGCGCGTGCAGACAGCGGAATCAGGAGATTCGGTTTTTTCAATGCACTCAGTTCACAGATGGCATTGGCACCGGCTCTTGATATGACAATGTCCGCAAGTGCAAATAAGTCGGCCAGCTCCTTTTTGATATATTCATACTGTACATAGCCTTTTGTGTTTTTTAACGATTCGTCCAGTTTCCCTTTGCCGCACAGATGGATGATCTGGAAATTCTTTAGCAGTTCATGAAGTACGGCACGGACGGCATCATTTACGGCTGCAGCACCAAGGCTTCCGCCAATGATCATAATAACCGGTTTGTCAGAAGTGAAACCGGTAAATTCCCGTGCCCTCTCAGGACTTCCTTCCAGCAGTTCCTGACGTATAGGAGTTCCTGTCAGTACAGCTTTGTTGGCTGGCAGTTCAGACACAGTCTCGGGAAAGTTGCAGCACACTTTTGTGGCAAAAGGAATGGATATTTTATTAGCCAGACCAGGTGTCATGTCTGATTCGTGGATAAAAGTCGGGATTTTTTTTCTGCTTGCCGCGATCACCACAGGTACGGTAACAAAACCGCCCTTGGAAAAGACAACATCAGGTTTTAACTGCTTCATAAGTTTTTTAGCTTCCGCAAAGCCTTTCATAACTTTGAATGGGTCAGTAAAGTTTTTGACATCAAAATAGCGTCTTAATTTACCGGATGAAATCCCATAATAAGGGATACCCAATTCCTCTATCAGTTTTTTTTCGATTCCTTCATAGGAACCGATATAAGAAATGGTATAGCCGAGTTCCTTTAGGCGGGGAATCATTGCAATATTGGGGGTAACGTGTCCGGCAGTGCCGCCGCCGGTAAGTACGATATGTTTCATGGTGTCCTCCTGCTCATTCAAAAATAATAGTTAAAAAGTTAAATACTATAAGATAATATGATACACTTGTCAGGAAAAGTCAAGGAAAGATAGGAGTTTCATGAGTAAATTGGACGAAAAGCAAATTGAAAAAACACATAAGTCTGCGGCAGGCCAGGAAGACAAAGCGTTTGAGGAATGGATCAGCCAAAGAGTCCTTGATGAAACCGCAGAGATGATAAACGGGTTGGAAAACGACCCGGACTTAGATGATTTTGAGCCCTCCGAAGAGCTGTTCCAGAAAATAGTTGGAGCAGCTAAAGAAAGGGGCCTCCTGGCCGAAGCTGATGAGACAGCAGAAGACGAGACAGAAGAAGATGTTGTGAAGATAGAACTTTCAGATGATAAAAATAATGAATGGGATAAAAATTCATTGGAAATGAAAAAAATACCTGCACACAATAAAAAGATAAGCCAGGGATTTTTTCGTAAGAGTAATATTATTAAATGTGCAGCTTGTGCTGCCATTTTAATAGGCGTATTTAGTATATCCATGAATAGTCAGGCTAATCGTACTTTTGTAATGCAGAAAATAGACGAAGTATTTGGAAATAGTAACAATACCGTAGTTAATAATTCTGGCGATACTTTGCAAGATACGAGTACGGAGGAAGAAGATAAAATATTAATTGGTGAAGTTTTAGATTTAAAATTGCCGACTTTTTTCTATGTTCCTGATGATATGGAATATACCGATTATAGCATAGATGAAGAAGCACAAATAGCTTATCTTAGATATGGCTATAAGAGCGATTCAGTATGTTTAATAATTATGGCTAATTACAAAAACGCTGTAGGTACGTTTAAAAATGATAAAGCAGAGAAGGTGGGAGATATTAAAAGTGATTTATCTTCCATCAATGTAGAACTATGGCGTATTGAGGAAGAAGGAGACTCAAAACCAACTTTTGCTGCAAAATGGGAAAATCAAAATGCCTTATTTGAGATGGTTGGTAAGTTTGATGAAGAAGATATTAGAGAAATAGCACAGAATATAACGATAGAATAAGGAGTAAAAAATGAAGAAATTTATTAGTTGTTTAAGTGCATTGGTTTTATGTTTTAGCTTAGTAATTGTAGGGTGCTTAGATGTAAAAGCAGAAGGTATTGAGGATTTAGGAAAAATTGTAGATGGTTCAAAGTTAATAAACGAAAAGTATTCTGAAAAAATAGCAATGCCGTTAACAAGAGGAAATATTTTAAATCAGGGCTTGGCTAGAATAACAAATAATGAAAATGGGACAGTAAATATTTATGGGGCGGCCTTTGGTAGTGTTACCTGTGACAAAATTACTATTAAGTTAACACTTCAGCAGTACAGAAATGGCTCTTGGTATAACTATGGAACTTATAGTGATGTTGCTTATAATACTTCAACCTATTCTAGAAGTTGGAATGTCGGTGTCTCAAGTGGATATTATTATCGCATAAAAGCAGTGTGTTCCGCACAAAAGGGAGGTACAACTGAAAGTCAGGCTCCTGTTACAGATGGACTTTGGATAAGCTAATAAAGCCAACCTTTTAATTTTTAAGTAACTAAAATTTTGAAAATAATCTGAAAAGTTCTATTAAACTCCCCCCCTTTACGGTATAATGAAAGTAATGATACTTTTATATAACCGCAAAGGGGGTTCTTTTATGAAACTGACTTTTATAGGTGCGACTCATGAGGTTACGGGAAGTTGTTATTTCCTGGAGGCGGCGGGAAAGAAGTTTTTGGTGGACTGTGGAATGGAGCAGGGGCCGGATCAGTATGAAAACCAGGAGATTCCGGTGGCATTGTCCGATGTGGATTTTGCTCTGCTGACCCATGCTCACATTGACCACTCCGGCAACTTCCCGCTGGCTTATGCAAAAGGATTCCGGGGACCTATTTATGCGACAAATGCTACCTGCGATTTGTGTGACATTATGCTCCGTGACAGTGCGCATATCCAGATGTTTGAGGCTGAGTGGCGCAACCGTAAGGCACAGAGAAACGGACAGGCGGATTTTGTGCCGGCATATACTATGGAAGATGCTCTGGGTGTGATCAAACAATTTGTGGGATGTGAATACAGCAGAAAAATTCAGATTGCGGACGGAATACAGGTGAGGTTTGTAGATGCCGGACATCTTCTGGGATCCTCCAGTATTGAGCTTTGGATCACAGAGGAGGGCGTGGAGAAGAAAATTGTCTTTTCCGGTGATATCGGCAACCTGAACCAGCCTCTGATAAAAGACCCGGAATATCTGGACAGCGCAGATTATGTGGTCATGGAATCAACATATGGGGATAGGAGTCACGGTGAAAGGCCTGATTATGCCAGAGAACTGGTGAAAATTCTGAAAAAAACCTTTGACAAAAACGGGAATGTTGTAGTGCCTTCCTTTGCTGTGGGCAGGACACAGGAGATGCTGTATTTTCTCAGGCGGATCAAAGAGGAAAATATGCTGCCGGAGTATCCGTATTTTGATGTGTATGTAGATAGCCCGCTGGCTGTCCAGGCCACTAATATTTTTAAGGAGCATTATACGGACTGTTACGATGAGGAGGCTATGGAGCTTATTGAGAAAGGCATCAATCCAATTGCTTTTCCGGGATTGAAGCTCTCCATTACAAGTGATGAGTCCAGGGCTATCAATATGGATGACAGCCATAAGGTGATCCTGTCGGCCAGCGGCATGTGCGATGCAGGACGGATCAAGCATCATCTTAAACATAATCTCTGGAGACGTGAATCCACTATTGTATTTGTGGGATACCAGGCAGTAGGTACTCTGGGGCGCGCGCTGCTGGAAGGAGCTACAGATGTGAGACTGTTCGGTGAGGATATCCACGTCTGTGCAGATATTGTGAGACTTCCGGGTATCAGCGGCCATGCGGACGATGCAGGACTGATGCGCTGGGCATCCTCATTTAAGGAGAAGCCAAAACGTGTATTTGTCACCCACGGGGATGACCAGGTATGTGATTTGTTTGCGGAGAGGTTGAAAAATGAACTGGGATACAATGCCATGGCACCTTTCAGCGGAACAGAATTTGATATGCTGGCAAATGAAATTGAGAAGGAAACAGTTGGAATTGTGATCAAACACGCAAAAGAGAAGGCAAAAGCCCGAAAAGCTTCCGGTGTTTATGCAAGACTTCTTGCAGCTGGACAGCGGTTAATGACGGTTATCCGTCATAATGAGGGCGGTGCAAATAAAGACCTAGCTAAATTTGCGGACCAGATCAATTCCATGTGTGATAAATGGGACCGCTGACAGATAAAATACAGCGGCAAAAATTATTTTACAAATAGAATGGGGGATTCTACATGAAAACAAGTGAAGATGTGAGAAAACTGTGTGAGGAAAAGCAAATCCGTATGATAGATTTTAAAATGACGGATTTAAATGGCCGTTGGCGTCATGTGACCATCCCGGTGGAACGATTTGATGATGACATTTTTGTTTACGGAATTGGTTTTGACGGCTCTAATTACGGCTATGCTCCCATAGAAAAAAGCGATATGGTATTTATTCCGGATCCGGAAACAGCTACTGTGGATCCTTTTGCAGAAATTCCTACTTTGACTATGTGCGGAAATGTCTGTACTATTGGGGATGACAAAAATCTTCCGTTTGACCAGTATCCAAGAAATGTGGCCCTCAAAGCAGTGGAATACATGAAGGAAGAACAAATTGCAGACCGGATGGTCATCGGGCCGGAATTTGAATTTTATCTGTTGGACCACGTGAGTTACAGCGTAACGCCCCAGAGGTGCAGCTACAGTATTGACACCAGACAGGCGGAGTGGAACAGCGGTATAGACAATGGACAGAATAACGGCTACCAGGTTCCATACCAGGGTGGATACCATGCAGCAGCACCCCAGGATGTGGGATATAATCTCAGAAGCAAAATGTGTATGCTGCTGGAAGAGTGGGGCGTGAAAGTAAAATATCATCATCACGAGGTAGGCGGTCCCGGTCAGATGGAAATTGAAGTAGAGCTGGGTGACATGGTGGAAATGGCAGATAAGACTATGATCGTGAAATATGTTTTGAAAAATGCAGCAGCGGCAGAGGGCAGAACAGTCACATTTATGCCAAAGCCGATCCATAAAGAGGCAGGTAACGGTATGCATGTGCATATGCTGCTCATGAAGGACGGAAACCCGATTTTCTACGATAAAGACGGTTATTCAGGATTGAGTGAGACGGCTCACTACTTTATCGGCGGACTGCTCAAACATGTTGCTTCCCTGTGCGCATTCACCAACCCATCTACCAACTCTTTCAAACGTCTGGTGCCGGGGTATGAAGCGCCGGTTACTATTGGATATGCAACGTCCAACAGAAGCGCAGTTATCCGCATTCCGGCTTATGCAAAGAAGCCGGAGGCCAAGAGATTTGAACTGCGCAACCCGGATGCAACCGCCAATCCATACTATGCGTATTCCGCAATCCTCATGGCAGGACTGGATGGGATCAAGAATAAAATAGATCCGCGCAGTCACGGATGGGGACCTTTTGACTATAACCTGTATTCTCTGTCTCCTGAGGAGCAAAAAAAGATTCAGAGCCTGCCCCGTTCTATGGGAGAGGCGCTGGATGCTCTCGAAAATGACCACGAATACCTGACAGCAGGCGGGGTATTCCCTCAGCGTCTTATTGACATCTGGCTTGACAGGAAGAGAAAAGAGCTGCAGGAGATTGAACAGATTCCCAGCCCTTCAGAATTTAAATACTACTATGACTTATAAATAATAATACTACGAAAATAACAATAACATGAGCGGTTACAGGCGGGATTTCCGAGAAATTCCGCCTGTGATAAAATATAATTGATAGACGGAATTTGGTTTACATAATTATGACAGACGGAGGTACATCATGGAGAACACGGGAAACCAGCCCAGACGCTTCTGCAGAAAATGCCTTCTTCAGGACATGGACGAAGGGCAGTATTTTGACGATATGCGGAAATATATTGAGAATCTGGATGCAAATTTGAAGGTCACTTCAGAGCTTTATGATGAGAGACTTGCATTTTGCAGGGAATGTGATAATTTAATAAGCGGAATGTGCAGAGTTTGCGGCTGTTTCGTGGAGATGCGCGCAGTCATGAAAAAAAACAGTTGTCCGGGAATGCCTAGTAAGTGGTAAGAAGGAGGGCGTGGTATGAATTTTGAAGAAGATTATATCATGAGAATGATTAAGGATATGGTGAAAGCGCTGGCCAGTGTTGTTCTGGGTAGAAGATTCACTGAGTATGAGGTGGAAGAGGAAAAAGCCAGTGACACGGATTTTCTCTACCGGGATATTATCGAAATGGCAGACAAGGGAAAAATTAATGAGGCGGAAAATATACTTCTCACAGATATGGACCAGTCTGACAGCAGATACTTGGAGATGGCTATGAGCTTTTATATTCATATCAACAAGTACACAGATGAATTTCTGGCTGCGAACGGTTACAGCAGACAGGAAATTTTGGACGGTGTGGAAGCGCTTGCAGAGGCAAACGGCATAAAAGGTTTGGACGGACTGTCTGACACATTATAGTCAGACAGTCCGTTTTTAAATTATTGATTTCGGAGATTACAGATTTCGGTGGTCACTAGCTTCAAAGGTCACAAATTTCAGCATCCACTAATTTCCACAGGACCCAATTTCTGTAGTCACTGATTTTGGCGGTCATTGGTTTCAAAGTTTTTTATTTTCAGTGGTTACAAATTTCCACAGCTACTAATTTTCATAGTCACAAATTTCAGCAGTCACCAAATTTCACAGTCATTAAGTTTGACAGTCACAAACTCTGGCAGTCACCAAGTCTCATAGTCACTAAGTTTGGCGGTCACTAAGTTTAACAGTCGCAAATTCCTAAAGTTACTAATTTCCGTCGTCCCTAATATTTCTATCTTCCAATCATTCTCACCAATATAACGATTGTATCGTGTTTATCCTATTTCAGAAAAATTCCAGACATCAAAAAACATCCAATATCTCCCATAAATCCTATAACAGTCCCCAATACCAAATTTTTTCAAAATACTACTTGACACATTATACTATGCAATGTATAGTATAATGCATAAGGAGGCGATATCATGGACACACAGCTAAAAAAAGGTTTTCTGGAATTTTGTGTTCTTGCTGCATTATACAGATCGGATTCCTACGGCTACCAGATAATAAAGGATATATCTTGCTGCATTGAGATATCAGAGTCAACGCTGTATCCGATACTAAAGCGTCTGGAATCGAATGGGAGTCTGGAGACGTATTCTGTAGAACATAACAGCCGTCTGCGCAAGTATTACAGGATAACAGAGGCAGGCAAAAAACATATCCAGGAGTTTCTCGACGACTGGCAGCAGGTGACAGATATATATGAATTTGTGAAGGGAGCAGTTGAATATGAGGAAGGATGAATTTTTGAGCAGTCTGGAACGGCTGCTGCGGAGTCTGAAGAGGGAGGAGCGAAATAAGTTCCTGTCCTATTATTCGGAAATGATTGATGACTATATGGAGGACGGATGCGGAGAAGAAGAAGCTGTGGAGCGGATCGGAAGTCCCGGTGAGATAGCCCAGGAAATCCTCACCGACAGAGAGGAACGGCCCGCAAAGCCTACCCCTGCCTGGCTTAGGGTTGGAGTTATTGTGCTGCTGATCCTGGGTTCACCGCTCTGGGGCAGTCTGGTTCTGGCAGCTCTCTGCTGTGCGCTTGCTGCTGTAATTTTAGTATTGAGTGCCTATGTGGTCATCTGGTGTATTCCTGTTATTTTCGGTGCGTTATCGGTATCCAGTCTTTTGCTTGCACTGGTAAGTACAGTGGGTTCAGCCATTTTACTGTTTCAGGATACAGCTACAGGCTTGGTACAGATGGGAGCAGGGATTTTATCTGCCGGCATCTTTGTCGTGGCAGCACTGATCACCTGGGAACTGGGCAAAAGATTCGTGGTAGTTACAACAAAATTCAGCAAATGGCTTGCAGGTTTGTTTCAGAAAATGAGAGGTGTTAAGGCATGAATATAAAATCATTAAAAAGTAAAATCCTTCTGCTTGGTATTATTTTTATGCTGGTGGGAACTACTGTGGGACTCATCGGTTTCGGGATCACCGGGTTTGAGCCGGATAAGCTGTTAAAATGGAGTGAAAACAAATGGTACCAGACAGTTAACTATGATAACGGACGTTTCTGGATTGGGATCAGGCTGAATGACGGTCGCTATATCACCAGCTTTGGCAGCTTTTGACAGATAAAAGATCAGTCATCCATATTTTTATAATAAAAAACGGCAAGCTGGGTTCTGTCCCGCAGGCTCAGTTTGTCTAAAATAGTGCTTAGATAATTCCGCACAGTGCCCTCACTGAGATAGAGGCTCTGTGCGATTTCTTTGTTATTCAGGCCTTTTGCCACCAGTTCGATCACATCCATTTCCCTGTCCAGGATTCCATATTTGCCCAGGTCTCTTTGCTGGGTTCTTTCCATCATTTTAGGGATTTTTGTGATGATCTCACTGCCGAATACGCTCTGACCGGACATGACAGAGTGCAGGGCAGGGGCAATAGTCTCAATATCCTGTTTGATCAGATAACCCTTGGCACCGATACGCAGGGCACGGATAATATATTCATCGTCGGAAAATGTGGTCAGAAAAAGAATCCTGGCATCAGGATGCTTTTCCAAAATCTTGGCGCCTGCGTCCAGTCCGGAGTAGCTTCCCATCTGGATATCCATGAGCAGAATATCGGGAAGCATTTCTTTATACAGGCGGACTGCTTCCTCTCCGCTGTTTCCTGAGGCACATACCTCAATTCCTGGCTCTGCCTGCAGGATGGTTTTCAGCGAAATACATACAAAAGGGTCATCATCAACAATTATTATTTTCATGAAAAAACACCTCACATCAATTCATTTTGACGGTTATCATGGCTTCTGTCCCTGCTTTGGGATAGAAATGAAGATACGAAAGCCATTGTGTATCTCTGTTCTGAAGATACCGTGAAAATCCTCCACCCGTTCCCTCATATTTATAAGGCCGATACCGCCCGTTTTTGCGGCTGTTGTCTGTGTTCCGTTGTCACGGATGATCACCTGATAAAATCCGGGATGCTCCAACACTGACAGGAAAGCTTTGGTGGCATTACTGTGCCGGGAGATATTGGACAAGGCCTCACGGACAATAGCTATAATGCAATATTTCAGTTCTTTTGATTCGATTTCAGCATTATAATCCAGCGTGACAGGGCAGAAGCTGAACTCACCTGTCAACCGTGAAAGAACCATATACAGATCCACGGATTCCTCATGCAGATCATGGACGCTGCTCCGCACATTGGTCATAGCATCATCCAGTGTGGTTTTTACAGAAGCAAGCTGTTCGGAAAGTTCTTTCTGACTTTTCCATATAACCTGCATGGCTCCTATCTGGAATAGGGAACGTGTCAGTAGATGCCCCACATTGTCGTGTATTTCTCGGGCAATCCGGTTTCTTTCCGTCAGGGTGGCAAGCTGGATTTCATATTCCTGTTTCTCCATCAGCTCTCTGTTTTTCTCTTCCAGATGGAGCGATTCTTCCCGAGTGCTGTCCTGGGCAAGATGGAACTCTGCCATCATATTTTCATATTCCGTTGTCCGCCGGGATATGTACAGTGCCAGCAGACCTGTAAAAAGAAACATGAAAAATGATGAGACCGTGAAGTTGTGGAAATGGTACAAATAAAGGGGAACCCAGGCAAAACGCAGATACCATTTCTTTGATCTGAAGCAGTCGTAAAAAAACAGCGGAAGAAATAAAGCCAGATTAGGGAGAAAAAGGGAGAGAACAAGCCCTCCTGCACAGAGATATTCCATAGGCCGTTCCCTGTCAATATAGGAAATAAAGGAGGAGGCGCTGACGGATAATAACAGCGCTGAGATAAGAGGAATATCAATAGGATGTCCAAAAAGATTTAATGTACAGAGTATGAAAATAATGGCTTTATCCTGCAGCTGCCTCATACATTCCCTCCTTTCCCGTTCCTATCACATCAAAGTTTGTATATAGAGTGTATCACAGGAAGGTATAAAAAGTAAGGTGCAGCAGAAAGAAATGACAAATGTCATATACAGAGGCAGGTATTTATGACACTGCTCACTGTCTCGGACAGGGGATCATTGCTAAAATGGTATCAGATAAAAAAAGGAGAGGATAACTTATGATCATAGAAGTAAACAATCTTGTAAAACGATATAAAGACCTGGTAGCCCTGGACCATTTTAATCTTCAGGTAAATAAAGGTGAGATATACGGCCTGTTAGGACCAAACGGCAGCGGCAAGACCACAGCTATCAACTGTATGCTGTCTCTGCTGAAATATGACAGAGGTGAGATCAGGCTTTTCGGTGAACCCATGGCACCTGACAACCGCGCAGTCAAGCAGCGGATAGGAGTTGTCATGCAGAATGTGGCTGTCTTCAATGAACTGACCGTATATGAAAACATTGACTATTTCTGCGGTATGTATGTACCTGAAAAAGTGAAAAGAAAAAGTTTGATAGAGGAAGCATTGGAATTTACAGATTTAAAAGATTTCAGAAAATTTTTGCCTAAAAAACTCAGCGGCGGTCTTCTGAGACGTCTGAATATTGCCTGCGGCATAGCCCACAAGCCGGAGCTGATCTTTATGGATGAACCGACAGTTGCCGTTGATCCTCAGAGCAGAAACAGTATTCTGGAGGGCATCAAAAGACTGAATAAGAACGGCGCCACTATTATCTATACCACGCATTATATGGAAGAAGTGGAACAGATCTGTTCCCGCATTATGATCATGGATAAAGGCAGAGAGATCGCATCGGGAACAAAAGAGGAACTGAAAGGCCTGATCCGCACAGGGGAAAAGGTGACTGTGGAGATTTCAGAACTTCCGCCGGATCTTATGGTTAAAATGCGGAGTGCGGAAGGTGTTCTCCATGCAGAGTATGAGGACAGTCTTTTGAAAGTGCAGTGTGAGAGCGGCGGGCACAGCCTTATAGCTCTTTTGGATATTCTCAGGAAAAACAATATATATTTTGGCAGGATATTTTCTGAGCCGCCTACATTAAATGATGTATTTCTGGAGATCACAGGAAAAGAACTGAGGGATTAGGAGGGATTGATATGTTTTGGAATATTTACAGCAAACGTTTACTCAGTTCCATACGAAACAAAGACCAGCTCATATGGATCTGGGCGTTTCCGCTGATCCTGGCAACTCTGTTTTATTTCTGCCTGTCATCCGTGGCGGAGGCGGATCATCTGGAAGCGGTACCCACAGGTGTGGTCACAGATGCGGCGTATGAGGAAAACCCTATATTTGACCAGGTTCTTGAACAGGTGGGAAGCGGGAAGGATGCCCTGTTGAAAATAACAAAATATACACAGGAAGAGAAAGCGGACACCGCTCTGGAAAAGGGCGACATTGACGGATATATTCGTTTAAAGGATAATGCCCCGGAACTTGTGGTAAAGCAGGAGGGCATGAACCAGACACTCCTTAAGAGTTTTCTGGACCGCTATGTGCAGACAGAGGGCAATATAAGAGCGGTCATGGAAAAAAATCCCGGGTACGCTTTTGATGCAGAGGAGATCATGGAGGGGATTTCCCTGACGGAGAATATGTCCCTCTCCTCGCAGCCCAATAACCCTACACTGAACTATTACTATGCATTGATCGCAATGGTGTGTATGTATGGAGGAATGCAGGGGCTTATGAGTATCACATATCTCCAGGGAAATCTGTCATCTCTTGGAGCCAGGCGGATGATGGCGCCTCTGGGAAGAATGGGCGTGATCTTCTGTGACATGCTGGGAAGCATAACTGTTCATATGATGAGTCTGTTGTTCCTGCTGTTTTACATCACAGTGATATTAGGCCAGGATTTTGGTGACAGGCTGCCACTTCTTGTCCTGACCTGTTTGGTGGGCACCATCTTAGGCGTGGCGTTCGGCACAGCGGTGAGCTGTCTCACTAAGTTAGGTGAGGGGATGAAAGTGGGGATCCTGGTATCAGTCACCATGTTCTGCTGCTTTGGGGCGGGCATGATGACATCAGGCATGAAATACCTGTTGGATCAGAACGCGCCGGTTGTCTCCTGGCTGAACCCTGCCGCAAGAATATCAGATGCTTTTTACTGCCTGTATTATTTTGACGACTATCAGAGATACTGCCGGAACATAGTCGTAATCCTTGCTATGGCAGCGGTATTGTTTCTGGTGTCAGGAATATTTTTGAGGAGGCAGAGTTATGAGAGTATTTAAAGCATGTCTTTTGGTAATAAAACGCAGGATGGTTATGTTTGCCACCTATTTTTTCATATTCATCAGTTTGTCCATTTTACTCTCACAGTTTTCCAGTGAGGATCATACGGGCGGGTTTGAGGAGAGCCGCCCCACATTTACTGTGATAAACAGAGATAAAGAAACACCATATACAGAAAAAATGATGGATTTTTTAAAAGCTCACGGAACCTGGGTGCCCTTGAAAGATGATAAGGAAGCTCTTCAGGATGCCAGATTCAATGATGCTGTCAGTTATATCCTGATCATACCAGAAGGGTTTCAGGACGCCCTGCAGAGCGAAAAACCTGTGAAGCTTCTGGAAAATATGACGCAGGATTCCGCCTCAGGCTATCAGATGAGTAGTTATGTTAACCAATACTGGGAGTATATAAGGACCTGGGAAAAAATAGAGGGAAAACCGGACAGAGAAAAGACGGCGGATGAAGTTTTAAAACTGCTGAGCAGCAGTGTAAAAGTGGAAAAGCGGCAGTATTTAAAAACACAGCCTGTTTCCCAAGGCTATGGAGCACAGTATCAGGTAGCGCCATATATTATCCTTGTCATCTGTGTGTTGTGCATTACATCTATTTTTCTCAGTTTCCAGCGTCCGGATATCAGGATGAGGAATTTGTGTGGGCCGTTAAAGCCATTTACGCGGCTGTGGCAGATGGGGCTGGGATGTGCCTGCGTGGGTATTGTATTTTGGATTCTGCTTACCCTGGCCGGGTTTGTCATCTATTATGATTCAGTGAAGAATATGGATATCAGGATAACGGCATTGATCCTATTGAACAGCTTTATCATGCTCCTGTTTGCAATGGCTGTCTCCGTGCTGGCATCACTTTTTGTAAAGGATTCCAACACCCAGAATGCTGCTGCAAATATACTGGCGCTGGGCCTGTCCTTCCTGGGCGGAGCCTTTGTGCCAACCAGCATTATGGGAGAAAGTGTTTTGAAGTTTGCCAAATGCCTGCCTGTGTACTGGTATGAGGAATGTCTCAGTAAGATCAGCGGACTGACCGGGTTTGGCATGGAAAATCTGCTCCCGGTGTGGAAATGCATGGGCATACTGCTGGGCTTTACCGCCGCGGTTTTCTGTGTCACTTTAGCGGTCAATAAGCATAGAAGCGGGGCAGAGGAATCTTTTGGAAGTAACAAGACGGAAATAGAATGGTAGCGGTTAAGCTGCCGGACTTCATTTTCAAGAGTCTGTGAGTATGACCTTGATATTATGAAGTCCGGCCGGGCCGTGACTCCGGCTTAAAAAATGCAGGAAACAGCCAAAAGAAGGAGCAGTCCCACTGTATTCAGCAACAGAAACAGCAGCAGATAGGATTTTAAATCCGCCTGTTCGGTTTTCAGATAAAATTTCAGAGATATCAGACTTGCAAGGGAGGCAATGGGAGTTCCAAGGCCTCCCAGATTTGTCCCGAGAAGAAGCGCTTTCCAGTTATCCGTAAAAGAAGATAAAAGCACTGCGGCGGGAACATTGCTGATGATCTGGCTGGACAGTACAGCCGTCAGCATTCCGTTTTTTTCCATAAGCGCTGATAAAAAGGTGCGCACAGACTCCATTCTTCCCAGATTTCCCGAAAAGATAAAAAAACACACAAAAGTAGCCAGCAAAAAGTAATCCACATTCCGAAATAAATCCCGGGAGAAAAGCAGCAGGCATACAAGAACACATAAGGTCAATGCCTGATAAGGCAGAACGTGAAAGATAGTCAGCAGGCACATAAGGAAAAGCACTGCAAAGACAGCCAGAAGCCGTGGCTGTTCCAAGGGTGAGGACTCTTTAAAGTACACCCTTATGGGTTCCCGGCGCACAAAAAAGATACAGATCAAGAGCAGCGCCAGGCTTAGGGCCGCAAAGGGAAGCATGGTGAGGAAAAAACTGCCCATTCCCAGGTCATATCTGGAACAGAGGTAAAGGTTTTGCGGGTTTCCCGGAGGTGTGGCCATACTCCCCAGGTTCGCGGCAATAGTCTGCAGCACAATAACAGGTGAGGTATACTTATCCTGCTTTATAATATGCAGTACCAGTATGGTGAATGGTACAAAAGTAAGGAGTGCCACATCGTTTGTGATCACCATGGAGCTGAAAAAGGGGAGCAGGACCAGTACAAGGACAAGTCCGCGCATATGGTTCTGGGCACCCAGAAGCTTTTCTGCCAATATACGGAAAATGCCGCATTTCTGGAAACCTGCTGTTACAGCCATCAGACAGAACAGAAGGCATAAGGTGCGCAGGTCAATATAGCCGGCATATGCCCCGTCCGGCTTTACAGCAAGCATGGAGAGCAGAGCAAAAAAGAAAGAGATACAGAATACGGTCTCTTCTTTGATAAGTCTATGTAGTTTGGATTTCATGATCATCAGCCTCACAAGAAAAGCCGTCTCCTGTCGGAGACCAAAGTAATAGTCTTCGACAGGATGCGGCTTTTATTTTATACTTTGATATTCAAGCTTATGCATTCTGTGCTTTGATGGATTCCAGAGCCAGGGCAAGCTGATCCGGGCAGGATGTGCCGCGTCCGCCGCAGTCAGTTCCTTTCAGGCGTTCAATGACTTCGTCCACCTTCATTCCTTTTACAAGGCTGGCAATTCCCTTTGTATTGCCGTTACAACCACCATTGAACTTCACAGATGCAATGGTATCTCCGTCCAGTTCGATTTCGATTGAACGGGAACAGACACCTCTTGTTTTATATACTGTCATGATATATTCCTCCATTCGTATTATCCTGCGGATAATTATAGCAGATATGCAGGGAAAAGAAAATAGGTGATTTTGCAGAGAAATCTTGTCAGGGGTCTCCTGAACAGCGGCGAATCGCCGATCATTCCAAGACTTAAAAGCCATAGAATCCGGAGGTGATGCATATGACAATATTTTTATAATTGTATGCTAAATAAAAAATTGCTAAAATAAAGGAGAGATATGTATAAATAATATTGCCTATCAAAACAAAGACATTGTATCTAAAATCCTCGGAGAAGGAATGAAGGAAAAATCTTTCGCCGTATATGGCGTGCCCATGTCCAAAATGAAAAGTTGCCGCTCTGAAACTTCTCTTGAAAGGCAGTTCTCCTCAGGAAGTGTCAAAAAGAACTGGACTGCCTCTGAAGGAGATAGAAGAACTTCTTAAATAAATCCCCTTGCATTTCACAAGGCACTCTGCTAATATAATACCAACAAAGCACAAAACATCGACGGAGATGAATCTCCCACTGTTTTGTGCTTTTTTCTGTTTACTCAAAGGAAAGCAGCTTCCGGGGAAAATGCAGCGTCACTGCGGCTCCGCAGTCCGGTTCTCCTCTTATAGATACGGAGCCTCCATGTGTTCGCATGATACGCTCAACGATGGTAAGCCCTACGCCGGTCCCCTCAAACTCAGAGGCATCGTGCAGCCGTGAAAATACCTGAAACAGTCTGCCGGCATTTGCAGGATCAAATCCTACTCCGTTGTCTTTGATGGTTATTATAAGCCCGGCGGCGTCTGTTGTACAGGAAGTGGTTATCTCAGCAGTCTCCCGGTGCCGTGTGAATTTAACAGCGTTGCTGAAAATATTCTGGGCCAGCAGCTTCATGAGGGCGGGGTCGGCGTTCAGCACGGGCATCTCCTCCACAGAAATGCAGAATTTCCGTTCAGGTTCCAGTCCGGCCAGCTCTTCAACGGTCTTGCGGAAAATCCCGGCAAGATCCACCGGCTGGAGGTGGGATTCTATCTGTGCTGTGTGGGAAAGCTCCAAAAGCCGCTCCACCATTTCCAGGAGCTGGCTGCATTTTTCGTCAAGCAGACCGGAAATAGTTTCCGTTTCTTCATTTTTCCTGTCTGAGCAGGTGTCCGTCAGCATAGCGGCAAGCTGCCGAAGTACCAGAAGCGGGGACTTTAAGTCATGGGAAACGTTGTGGCAGAACAGGTCCAGTTCCTGATAGGCGTCCTTTAGTCTCTCTGACTGGCTGACAATGCGAATCTGGTTTTTTACTCTTGCCAGCAGTTCCAGAGGCCGAAAGGGTTTGGACACATAATCCTGTCCGCCTGCCAAAAACCCCTCCTGTATACTGCGCTCGTCATCGCTGGCAGTGACAAAGATAATGGCAATATCCTCATATTCCTTCTCTGCGCGTATGGCGCGGCATACCTGGAAACCGTTCATGCCTTCCATGGACACGTCAAGAAGCACAACTGAGGGTCTCTGTCTCCGGATAAGACGCAGAGCATCCTTTCCGTTCAGGGCCACGCGGATAGGATATCCCAGCTCCCGGAGAATATTTCCGGCATTTTGCAGATGTTCCGGTACATCATCGACGATCAGAATATTTACGGGGGTCATAGGCCGGACCTTCTTTCTTTAAAAATAATAGTATTTACAGTAACGATTCCACGGATTTTTGATTTATCAACCGTTACATATTATAGATTGAAGAAGGAGAAGATGCAACTGTGAAAAAGAAATTAGTAAAACAAAAGACTCTCAATGTCATGATATTTTCTGCCATGTTTCTGGTACTGGTATTTGTCATAATCAATACGGTTATCCTCAGGCAGTACATGCACAGGGAAGTAAAGGCAGAAAGGCAGAAGTCCCGCTGCGAAATGCTGTGCCGTGAGATTCTGGATGCATCCGACAGTATGACCAATGAGATGCGGTGTTTTGTAGTTACAGGAAATGCAAAATACCTGGAAAACTACTGGAAGGAACGATACGTGACAAAATCCCATGACAATGCCATAGCCCGTCTGGAGGAGACAAACCTGACGGGAAAAGAGAGGGAAATGCTCACAGATATCAAAAGGAATCTGGATCTTCTCATGGATGTGGAGATACGTGCCATCCGTCTGGCAACAGACGCGGGCCATATAGAGGCAGAGATTCCCGGAGCAGTGCGCAGTTATGTGCTGAATATAGAGGACAGCCGTATGAATGAGGAGGAGAAAGCGGACAAAGCAAAGGAAATCCTTTTTAACGGAGACTATACCTTTGAAAAAGATACCATACGGCAGAGAATAGAAAAATTCCAGGAAGTGATCAAGAACCGCCAGGAGGGAGAACTGGCCGCGGCGGAACATCAGACAGACATTGTGCTTGGCATACAGGAAATACTGCTTCTTGTCATTTCCGCTATTCTGATCATGATTTTTATGTTGGTATACCGGTACTTTACCCGGCCTGTTGTACACTATTCCCACCAGCTTGAAACATACCGCGCCGACAGTGAGGAAACACCGGTGCTGCTGATACCCGAAGGATCCGCGGAGCTTCGCATGTTTGCCGGGAAATTTAACGAGGTCAGCCGCAGAATGCAGGAGGCATCCAAGGCGAAAAGTGAGTTTCTTGCCGGCATGAGCCATGAAATCAGAACTCCTCTCAATACTCTCTCGGGATACCGTTTCCTTTTGGGACAGACAAAGCTGGATGCAGAACAGCAGGAATATGTGGATGCCATGGAAAAAGCGGACCTGCTTCTGCAGCAGAATATTGGAAATGTCCTGGATTATTCCAGATTGTCGGCAGACATGTCTCGTCTGGAACGCACAGAATTTGATATACGGGAACTGTTTGACAGCCTGGAAACTGTTTTCAGGTACCGGGCAGAGGAAAAAGGCTTGTACCTGAAAATGATCATAAGTGAGGATCTGCCCCGGTATGTAAAGGGCGACATGGGAAAAGTCAGACAGGTCCTGACAAATCTCATAGGCAATTCCGTCAAGTTCACAGCAAAAGGCGGCATTACAGTACAGGCAGACAGATCCTCCTCCGCCTCTTTTCACGCAGAGGGGGAAACCCTTAAATATTATAATTTTCTCAATGAATCCATGAAAAAAGACGAAAGGCTGTTCTGGCTCACGATCACAGTGGCGGACACAGGGATCGGTATAGCAAAAGAGGATTGGGGACGTATCTTCCGGCCTTTTGAACAGAGCGAGAGAAATACTTCCAGAAAATACGGCGGAACAGGCCTTGGTCTTTCCATATGCAGAAAACTGACGCAGCTCATGGGCGGGCAGATTTATCTCACTGAGCGCAGTGTGGGGAGCTGTTTTGTGGTCAAGATACCGCTCAGGACTGCCGATACAGACTGCGTACCCTGTATGATATCGGATGACGGCACGTTGTTCCCCCAATATCCCAACAGAAAAATCCTCCTGGTGGAGGATAATCGAATAAACCAGAAGATGGAGAAAAAAATCCTGGAATTCTTCGGTCTGCAGGTCCACACAGCTTCATCGGGGAACGATGCAGTAAAAAAATGCCTGGATGAGGAATATGAACTGATCTTTATGGATATCCACATGGAGGATATGGACGGCTATACAGCAGTGGGAAAAATCCGCGGCTGCGGCAAAAATATGATCACGCCGGTGGCAGCGCTGACTGCTGATGTGGAGAAGGAAAATCTGCGAAGATGTCTTCTGGAGATGGATGGCTATGTGCTGAAACCCATGCGTGCAGAAAAACTTCCCGCTGTCCTGAAGGAATTTCTCGGAGCACCTGCTGCCATCGTCCGCTCAGGGTCGGATTCCCGCAAAGAGGAAACAGAGATGCTGCTTAAAATGAGAGGGAAGTTTTCAAAACGCCATGAAACGGACATACAGGCACTTGTGTCCCTGGCGGCAGAGGGGGAAGTGGAGGCGCTGAAAAAGAAAACACATATGCTGAAAGGTCTGACAGCCACACTGCAGATGGAACCTCTGAATGAAAAAATAGTCCGGCTGGAACAACTGCTGGAGGATCGCGCAGATAAAAAAGAGCTGGAAAAACAGGCAGAGGACATTGAACAGGAATACAAAAGTTTCGTCCGAATACAAAACCGCCGGCAGGATGCAGCAAAAAATATCACGGACAGACCTGCGGATATACAGCAGTCATATGATTCTGCGGTTTTTGAGCTGTGCGGACTACTGGAATTTGCTGATTTTACTGCTCTGGAGTTCTGGGAACAGAAAGAAGAGATATTCAGAAACCATATGGAGAAGGATTCCTTCAGCAGTCTTCAAAGTAAAATAGAAAACATGGAATTTCAGAAAGCATTAGAGATACTGGATAACTGTGAAGAGAGAAAGGCAGGGGAAAACAATGCAGAAATATCAGGTCCTTTTTGTAGATGATGACAGGGCTGCCGGCTATATTGTATCACGGTTCAAAGTGTGGGAGAATTCGGATTTTACTCTGAAAAGCATAGCCCGCAGCAGCACAGAGGCATTGAAAATCCTGGAAAAGGAGTTTTATGATCTTGTCATAACAGATATACGCATGCCGGGTATGGACGGTCTGGAACTCATACGCCTCATAAGAGAGAAATACCGAGGGACCGTCTGCGTTATTTCCAGCACCTACACCGATTTTCAGTATGCCAGGGAGGGAATGCGCCTGGGAGCAGCAGACTACATATCCAAACCCCTCACAGACAGGAAAATGGAGGAGGGTCTTGCGCTTGTAAAAAACATACTCGACGAGCAGCGCAGCCGGAATCTCACAGGCGCTGATCTTCTGATGACCATTGATCAGGGACTGGAAAACAGGCTGTTGGAGAAAATACTGAAAGGGGAGGAGATACCGGATGAGCTGCTGGAAGACGCAGCAGCAGGCGCTGAGGCCCGATATCCGAAAGAGCCGGAGAAAATCGCCGGTATCTTAGAGTGCCTGATCCAAAGGATAAAAGAACAGATGCAGAAAAAATATCCCTGGCTTCGGCATTTTACAGACAGAGAAAACAAATTGTGCCCGGAAAGCTGCAGGGAAGATTTTGCAGCCTCACTGGGAAAGCTTTCCGCCCTGTCCCGTCGTTTCCAGCTCTCCGTCCAGGACAACACCCTGAACCGGATCTGCACCTGCCTGTCCGCGTACATAGGGGAAGCCGATGCGCTGGACAGGGTGGCAGAGGAGGTGGAGCTGAGCAAAGATTATATACGTGTGCTGTTCAGAAACAAAACAGGCATTGGGTTTAACAAATATATGACCATGATGCGCATGGAATATGCAAAAGAGCTTCTGAAAACATCCAACTTGAAGATTTACGAGATTGCTGAGGCCTGCGGATATTCCACCATTGACTATTTTGCGAAAAAATTCAAAGAATACACAGGCGCAGCTCCCATCCAGTACAGAAAAAACCACTGAGCACAGATTGAAGAATGAGCGGAAAATAGATTTTGTCAGGTAAAATATCAGAAATGTGGGGTAGTGCCCCTTTCCATTTTCCGTTATAGTAAGGGTGTAAGAAAAAAGAGAGAATAACAGCTGACAATGCCGTCATCCCCCACAGAGGGAATGGCGGTTTTTTGTTACTTTGGAAAGGGGAAATCATATGAAAAACAAATATCTTAAAAGCGCGGTATCATTTATGCTGGCAGGCACCATGCTGTTTGGCCTGACAGCCTGCAGCGGAGGCGCCATAGCAGAGGCAGGCAGCACCGGAAAAACAGATAAGACAGAAGAGACAGCAAAATCTTCATCCTCCGGAGACACAGTCAAGGTGGGAATCCTGCATTCTCAGAGCGGCACCATGGCTATGGCAGAGAAACCCATGATAGAGGCAGCACAGATGGCCATTGATGAGATCAATGAGGACGGCGGAGTTCTCGGAAAACAGATAGAATACGTTCTGGAAGACGGTGCGTCTGATGCGGCAGTCTTTGCGGAGAAGGCCACAAAACTTTTGACAAAAGACAAGGTGGCAACGATTTTCGGATGCTGGACCAGCGCCAGCCGAAAAGCAGTGCTTCCCGTAGTGGAGGGCAATGACGGACTTCTCTGGTATCCGGTGCAGTACGAAGGGCTGGAATCCTCCCACAATATCATGTACACAGCACCCTGTCCCAACCAGCAGGCCATCCCGGCAATGGATTATCTGATGGAGAACTGCAAGGGAGATGACGGAACACTTAAGATTTTCCTGTTTGGTTCCGACTATGTATATCCCAGAACCACCAACACCATCATCAAAGCTATGCAGAAGGATTACGGCTATGAGATTGTAGGCGAGGAGTATATTCCTCTTGGTTACACAGACTGTTCCACAGTCATAACAAAGATCCAGGAGACAAAGCCCGATGTGATCATCAATACCATTAACGGTGATTCCAATGTATCTTTTTTCAAACAGTACAAGGACGCAGGACTCAGTCCCGACCAGATCCAGACCATGTCTTTTTCCTGCTATGAGGAAGATATCCGGGGTATGGGGGCTGAATACGCGGAAGGCCATCTCTTTGCATGGAACTACTTCCAGTCTGTTGACACAGAGGCGTCCAAAGCTTTCACGGAAAAATTCAAAGAGCTGTACGGTGAAGATAAAGTTACAGGTGACCCGGTGGTAAATGCGTATGAAGGTGTCTACCTGTGGAAAGCAGCAGTGGAAAAGGCGGGAACCTTTGACGTGGAACCTGTGATCGAGGCCTGCGAAAGCGGGGAAATTGAGGCTGAGACACCGGAAGGCCTGGTAACCATCGCAAAAGGAACTACCCATCACTGCCTCCAGAAAGTATTGGTTGGAAAATGCGATGCGGACGGACAGATCCAGACACTCTGGGAGACTGAGGACAGAGTTGAGCCGGATCCGTGGTTAAAGAGCTATGACTGGGCAAAAGACCTGAGTGTAGATACGGAATAACATGACCCGAAACGGGAGAGGAGGGAGAAAAATGGATTTATTCTTTATGCAACTGTTCAACGCCCTGAGTGTCAGCTCCATACTTTTACTGGCGTCTCTGGGACTGGCAATCACTTTTGGGTTGATGGGCGTCATCAACATGGCCCACGGCGAGTTCATAATGATTGGCGCCTATGCCACTTATGTGGTCCAGAATATATGGAAACAGATTTTTCCAGAGGCTATGTTTGACTGGTACTTTCCTGCAGCGATTCTGGTATCCTTCCTGTTCACGGCACTGCTTGGTGTTCTGCTGGAGCGTGTTATCATATGCAGGCTGTACGGAAGGGCACTGGACAGTCTTCTGGTCACTTGGGGGATCAGCCTTGTGCTGCAGCAGTTGGTGCGGTCCGTCTTCGGGCCGGCCAATGTGAGCGTATCCTGTCCGTCATTTCTGGATAAGAACATCCATATCTTCGGCATGTTCTCCATGTCCTGCAAACGCCTCTTCATCTTCGGCCTGGCGGTTGTGTGCTGTGCACTCATTGGGTTTCTCATGTACCGGACCAGACAGGGGCGGAATATCAGAGCGGCAATGCAGAACCGTCCCATGGCAGCCAGCCTTGGCGTCAATACAGCAGCCTGCGATATGATGACCTTTGCTGTAGGCTCCGGATTTGCAGGAGTGGCGGGATGTGCCATTACATTTCTGGGCAGTATCGGGCCTACTGTGGGGCAGTCTTACATTGTAGACAGTTTTATGACGGTGGTAGTCGGCGGTGTGGGAAGAATCGTGGGCTGCATTACAGGCTCCGCTGTCATTGGCGTGGGCGGGCCTGTGTTTGAATTCTTTACGAGTGCGTCCCTGGGAAAAGTCCTGATCTTCATTGTTGTGGTCATCATTCTTCAGTTCAGGCCCAAAGGAATCTTTTCCATCAGCAGCAGGGTACTGGATGAATAAAATGTCAGGAATATTTGGAGGTGACAAAATTATGGCCAATCACGCAGCGGCGAAAAAGCCGCGGTTTAAAGTAAAAGGAGACACAGTATTGATCACTTTGATCTGTGTATTTCTGGCATCTGCACCCTTCTATATGTCAGCATTCCGAACTAATATGCTGGGAAAATATATGTGCTTTGCCCTCATAGCTCTGGGGATCGGCATGATCTGGGGGCAGACAGGAATCCTGAGTCTTGGACACGGAGTATACTTCGGGCTTGGAGCTTACTGTATGGCAATGCACCTGAAGCTGGAGGCATCCGGCGGAGCACTCCCGGATTTCATGGCATGGAGCGCGTTAAAGAAGCTGCCTGTCCTCTGGAAACCATTTGCCAGCCCCGTTTTCACTATTTTCTGTGTCATAGCAGTACCTATGCTGGTGGCAGCGGTAATCGGGTCCCTTACTTTTCTGAACAGGATACGGGGTGTGTACTTTTGTATCCTGTCCCAGGCACTTGCCTACGCTCTGGCCACTTTCCTCATCGGAAGACAGGAGTATTTCGGCGGCTCCAACGGCCTGACTAATTTTACCACAGTCTTTGACATGACCATCAATTCACCGGGGACAAAGCTCATACTCTTTTATACGACGCTTGCGGTTTTGATACTGGCCTTTTGTCTATGCCGTTTTCTGGTCAACAGACGTGTGGGCAGAGTGTTTCTGGCTGTGAGGGATGCGGAGAACCGAGCAAGATTTACAGGGTATTCCCCGGCAGTGTATAAAGTGTTTGTCTATTGTCTGTCAGCAGTTTTGGCAGGTGTGGCGGGGGCGCTGTATGTCCCCCAGGTGGGAATCATTTCCCCATCTGATATCGGTATCTCCCCGTCCATTGAGATGGTCATCTGGGCAGCCGTGGGCGGCAAGGCATCCCTTGCGGGACCTGTTCTGGGGGCGCTTGTCATCAATTTTTTGAAAAGCCTTATATCAGAACAGTTTCCGGCCTTCTGGCAGTTCTTCATGGGTGGTATCTTCATCCTTGTGGTACTCTTTCTTCCTGAGGGACTTGTCTCCATTAAGGATGTTCCGAAGAGAATCAGGGCTGGTGTACAGGCAGCCAGGGAAAAACGCGGCGGTGCCAAGCTGAAAGAGAAGCAGGAAAAAAAAGAAAAGGTTACAGTCTGAGACAGGAGGTGCAGAAAGATGGCAAAACCGGTTCTGGAAATTCAGGACGCCAGTATTTCCTTCGGGAATTTTAAGGCAGTCAAGCATGTGTCCACCACGATCTGTGAAAACGAGATCCGTTTTCTCATAGGTCCAAACGGTGCCGGCAAGACAACACTGCTTGATGCCATATGTGGGAAAAACAAGCTTTCCGGCGGCGATATCGTCTATCACAACAAAGGGCGCAGTTATGACCTGCCGAAGATCAGGGAAAATAAAATAGTAAATATTGGTGTGGGGAGAAAATTCCAGGCTCCCAGCGTGTTTTCCGGTATCACAATTTACGAGAACATGGAACTGGCAGCAGTGGAGAACAGGGGACTTTGGGCATCCCTGGGCAGCCGCCTGCCGCCTGAGACGAGAGAGAGGATAGACGAACAGCTTCAGTTCATCGGTCTGTATGAGCTGAAAGACGAGTATCCTTCTATCCTGTCACACGGACAGAAACAGTGGCTGGAGATCGGAATGTTATGTGTCTCCCGCCCGCGGCTCATGCTGCTTGATGAACCTGTTGCCGGTATGGGGAGAAGAGAGACAGAGCGGACCGCAGAGCTTTTGAAGATCATACAGAAGGACTGCACCATTATCGTAGTGGAACATGATATGAAGTTTGTGAAAGAGGTGGCATCCTGGGTAACAGTGCTCCACGACGGGGAAGTGCTCTGTGAGGGAACTATGGATGAGGTGCAGAATAACCAGCAGGTAATTGATGTGTATCTGGGAAGGGGAGGTGAATGATATGCTGGCATTAGAACAAGTGACAGCCTCCTATGGGGGCAGCCGTGTCCTGTTCGGCGTTGATATAAAAGCAAAAAAAGGGGAAGTCACCTGTCTTGTGGGCAGAAACGGCGTGGGGAAAACCACCACAGTGAAATCCATCATGGGTCTTGTGAGTACACCGTCGGGCAGCATTACCCTGGACGGGAAAAGTATTTTTAAGATGCCTGTCTATGCAAGAGCAAAATCAGGCATCGGCTATGTCCCCCAGGGAAGAGAAATTTTCCCCCAGCTCACAGTCCGGGAAAATATTCTTCTGGGGATGGAAGCCAACAAAAAAGTCCGGGATATTCCGGAACACATCTATGAGATTTTCCCTATCCTGAAAGAGTTTCTGGACAGAAAAGGCGGTGACCTCTCCGGCGGCCAGCAGCAGCAGCTTGCCATTGCAAGAGCCATTGTTTCCAATCCCAAGGTGCTGATCCTGGATGAGCCTACAGAGGGGATACAGCCCTCTGTCATTCAGGAGATTGGCAGAACTATCACAAAACTGAAGGAATATATGGCGGTCCTGATGGTGGAGCAGTATCTGGAGTTTGTATTGGAAGTCTCTGACAAATGCTATGTTATGGAAAAAGGCCGTATTCAGATGAGCGGAAAAACAGAGGATCTGGATAAGAAAAAACTGCAGGAAATGCTTGCCATGTAAGACAGAGGGGAGGCGCGGCATATGAAAATGATACGGGCGGTCATTAGGCCGGAGAAGACAAGAGAGGTGCTGGACGCACTGGAGGAACAGGGCTTTGTATCCGTTACAGAGATGGATGTCTATGGAAGGGGCAAACAAAAAGGAATCACCATAGGTTCTGTAAACTATGATGAACTGCCTAAGACCATGCTTTTTATGATCATAGAGGATGAAGATGAGAGGCAAGTATGTACCACGATCATGGATGTGGCCAGAACCGGCTACGGCAATAACGGAGACGGGCGCATCTTTGTCCTGCCTGTGGAGCGGGCTTATACCATAAGCACCAGGCAGGAAGGTCTGTAGTTTACCGGGAGGGATTCATATGAAAGAGATCATTGCCATCATTAGGCCGTCCATGGTTGAGGATACGAAAAAAGCCCTGGAAGCTGTAGGGCTTCCTGCCTTTACCGGCAGAAAAGTCGTAGGCAGAGGAAAGGCAGCAGTTAACATAACACAGAGCAACCTCACAATGGTGAAGTCGGATATGGTGCCAAAACGCATGTTCATCATTGCAGTGAAGGACGAAGACGTGGATAAAGTGATCCATGCGGTTACTTTGGTCAACAGCACGGGAATGCCCGGAGACGGCAGGATCTTCGTGCTGCCTATAACAGACACTTACAGGATAAGCGCAGGGCGTAAGCTCTGACACTCGGTGAATTTTAAGGAGGAATCAACATGGGAAGTATTGGAAGCATGAACAAACCAGGCAATGGATTTTTAGCAGCAGCGGTCCAGTTTCCGGCACCGATCGTCAACTCCAGGGCAGACATTGATCGGCAGATACAGGAGATCGTGCGGACCCTTCACGCCACAAAAGCCGGATATCCGGGCTGTGAACTGATCATTTTCCCCGAGTACAGCACCCAGGGCCTGAACACTTCAAAGTGGCTGACCGATGAATATTTATGTGACATTCCGGGAAAGGAGACTGAGATTTTCGGGCAGGCCTGCCGGGAGGCAGGGGTTTACGGTGTTTTCTCCATTATGGAGAGAAATCCGGATCCTGACAAGAACCCATATAATTCGGCGGTCATTATCAATCCGGAGGGAGAAATCTGTCTGCATTACCGCAAGCTCTTTCCGTGGAATCCCATAGAACCCTGGTATCCCGGGGACCTGGGCATGCCGGTATGTGATGGACCGGGCGGTTCTAAACTTTCCGTATGCATCTGCCACGACGGCATGATACCTGAACTTGCCAGGGAGGCAGCCTACAAAGGATGCAATGTATACATCCGCATTTCCGGTTACAGTACCCAGGTAAATGACCAGTGGATCCTTACAAACCGATCCAACGCATGGCAGAACCTCATGTACACCGTATCCGTGAACCTGGCCGGATATGACGGAGTATTCTACTATTTTGGCGAGGGACAGATCACCAACTATGACGGGACTGTGCTGGTACAGGGACAGAGAAATCCCTATGAGATCGTCACGGCTGAAATCTTCCCCGAAAAGGCAGACGCGGCCAGAAGAGAATGGGGACTGGAAAACAATATCTACAATCTGGGACATCGTGGTTATGTGGCATATCCCGGCGGACAGCCGGATACCCAGCTCACCTACATTAAGGATCTGGCAGAGGGCAGATACTGCCTGCCGTGGGAGGATGAGGTGGAGATAAAAGACGGCTCCATCTATGGCTATCCCACAACAGGCGGAAGGTTTGGAACAGAGCCGTATGATGATCCGCATGGAATACACACCTACACAGGAAAATAGGGAATTCAGCATAAAGCCCGCCTCAGTCTGTCTCATGTACAGACCGAGGCGGGCTTTTTGCATTTAATTCCTCCGATAGAATTACAATACATATTGACACATAAAACTTTTTTGTGATAAACTCATAAAGTAAGGCAAAGACGCCGTCAACAGGTGTCTTTGCCTTTTTCTATTTAAAAACGCAGTAAAAGGAGGTTCCTGAAATGCGATTAACACCAAAAGAGCAGGAAAAACTAATGCTCCACACAGCCGGAGAGCTTGCGGCGAAGCGGAAAGCCCGGGGAGTAAAGTTGAATTATACAGAGGCTGTTGCCTATATAAGTTCTCAGCTTCTGGAATATGCCAGAGACGGCAGAGATGTGGCAGAGCTGATGTCCCTGGGCAGAAAGCTTCTCACCATTGATGATGTCATGGATGGTGTAAAGGATATGATACATGAAGTACAGGTAGAAGCCACTTTTCCTGACGGAACAAAGCTGGTCACTGTACACAGTCCTATACAATAGAGAGGAGCCAAATAGTGAAGATAGGAGAGATCATACCGAAAGACAGAGATATCATTCTGAATGAGGGCAGGCCGTCACTGGAGATATCTGTGACAAACACAGGAGACCGGCCCATTCAGGCAGGTTCCCATTATCATTTTTTTGAGGTGAACAGATACCTGGTATTTGACCGTGAAAAGGCATATGGATTTCGTCTCGACATCCCTTCCGGTACTTCCGTCAGATTTGAACCGGGGGAGACAAAGATGGTTTCCCTCACTTCCATGGGCGGTTCCGGGCGCATTTTCGGTCTCAATGACCTTACCTGCGCGCAGATTACAGAGATCAGTAAAAGAACGGCCTTGGACAACGCCGCGAAAAAAGGATTCCTGAAGGAGGCAGAAGAATGAGCAGCATCATATCCGGTAAAAAATACGCAATGATGTATGGTCCCACAACCGGTGACAAGGTAAGGCTTGCAGATACCAGTCTGATCATTGAAGTGGAGGAAGATCATACCCATTACGGAGATGAAATAAAGTTCGGCGGCGGCAAGACGATTCGTGACGGCATGGGACAATGTGTGAAGGCAGCCAGAGAGGACGGCTGTCTGGATCTGGTTATTACCAATGCCCTGATCGTAGATTATACAGGGATCGTAAAAGCTGATATTGGCATCCGTGATGGAAAAATAGCAGGCATAGGCAAGGCGGGAAATCCGGATATTATGGATGGCGTCACACCGGGGATGACAGTGGGCGCATCTACAGAAGCTCTGGCAGGAGAGGGGATGATCGTCACAGCCGGCGGCATTGACAGTCATATTCACTTTATCTGCCCTCAGCAGATATTATGTGCCTTGTATTCCGGTGTGACCACTATGATCGGAGGAGGCACAGGGCCTGCAGACGGGACAAACGCAACCACCTGTACCCCAGGCCCCTGGAATCTGGAAATGATGCTAAAAGCAGCGGAAGAATATCCCATGAATCTTGGATTTTTGGGAAAAGGGAACTGCTCTGACGAAAGACCTCTTATAGAGCAGATAAAAGCCGGGGCAATGGGGCTGAAGATTCATGAGGACTGGGGTGCGACCCCGGCAGTGATAGACCACTGTCTGAACGTTGCCGACCTTTATGATGTGCAGACGGCCATCCACACAGATACCCTCAACGAGGGGGGATGTGTGGAGGACACCATACGTGCCATCGCAGGCCGTACTATACATACCTATCACACAGAAGGGGCAGGGGGTGGTCATGCGCCTGATATCATCAAAGCGGCTTCTATGCCGAATATTCTTCCCTCATCCACTAACCCAACCATGCCGTTTACGGTAAATACATTGGATGAACATTTGGATATGCTGATGGTATGTCATCACCTGGATAAGAAAATACCGGAGGATGTGGCATTTGCCGACTCGCGTATCAGACCAGAAACCATCGCCGCAGAAGACGTACTGCATGATCTGGGCGTATTCAGTATGATGAGTTCGGACTCTCAGGCCATGGGACGCATCGGTGAGGTGATCACAAGAACTTGGCAGACCGCAGGCAAGATGAAGGATGAACGCGGCCCTCTCCCGGAGGATGTGAAGAACGGAAATGACAATTTCAGGGTAAAACGTTATATAGCCAAGTACACCATCAATCCGGCAGTCACACATGGAATATCTCAATATGTGGGGTCTGTGGAAAAAGGGAAGATGGCGGACTTGGTTGTATGGAATCCTGCCTTTTTCGGAGTAAGACCGGACATGATCATCAAAGGGGGGATGATCATTGCATCAAAAATGGGTGATGCCAATGCATCCATCCCCACAACAGAGCCTGTGATGTATCAGCCTATGTTTGCCGCTCACGGGAGAGCCAGATTTTCCTGTTGTGCCACATTTGTCTCAAAAGCTGCGGTAAAAGAAGGGATAAAAGAGAAATACGGACTGGAAAAACAGATCCTTCCGGTTTCCAACTGCAGGAATATCGGCAAAAAAGACATGATCTTTAACGACAAAACACCACAGATCACAGTAGACCCGGAGACATATGAAGTCACCGCAGATAAAGAGCCGCTTACCTCAAAACCGGCCAAAACACTTCCGCTCACACAAATGTACAATTTATTTTAATGCAGCTGTTCAGTATCTTAGAGTATGTTAGAAAATTCATTCCGACAATCTGCTCATAAAAGGAGGATAAAAGACATGATGTTATGCCAGCAAATATTAGGTAACATAGAGAATTCCCGTATCCGGGACAAAAAAATCGACTATGTAGACATTGAGTGGCATGAAGCCTTCAAAAAAATCCATCGTAAGACAACAAGGGACGGCGCCGAGATAGGCATCCGTCTGGATGACGGAATCTTGACGAAAGGTATCCGTCAGGGAGATATTCTGTGGGAGGAAGGAGAAAATGTAATTGCAGTCAACATCCCCGACTGTGATGTAATTGAAATATGGATATCCAGAAATCACCCGGAGATGACAGCAAAGGTATGCTATGAAATAGGAAACTGCCACGCGTCCCTGTTCTGCGGCAGGGACAGGAACAGCTTCATCACACCGTACAGTGAGCCTATGCTGCATATGCTGAATCAGATACCGGGTATAAGTGTCACTGTAAAACAGGCAAAACTGGACTTCGACAAAAGAATCTCTGCCGGAGTCAGCGCACATACCCATTGAGCGGGGTGAGGGATTTTCTGCTGCTGCAGATCAACGATGCCCTGTTTCCGATTGGAGGGTACTCCCATTCCTATGGGCTGGAGACATATATACAAAAGGGCATTGTCTGGGATGCTGATACAGCAGAAAAATATATCCGGCAGAACATAAGGACAAACCTTTTATATAATGAACTGCTGCTCATAAGACTGGCCTGGGAGTACGCGTCTGAGGATAATTTGGAGGCCATTCTGGAACTGGAGGAAATTGCGGAGGCCAGCCGCAGTCAAAAGGAAATCCGGGAAGCCAGCCGCAAATTAGGTTCCCGTTTTTTAAAAACCACAACAGGACTGGATATCGGGTATGCAAGCGGCATCTTTTTGCGGTATGCAGAGGCGGCAGGGGAACGTGTCTGCCATCCCTGCGCATATGGAGTATTCTGTTTTGCGGCAGGGATAGAAAAGGAACCGGCGGTATACCATTTTCTTTATTCACAAATATCGGCTATGGTTACCAACTGTGTAAAGACCATACCTTTAAGCCAGAGTATAGGACAGAAACTGCTGAACCGCATGACAGGCATATTTGACGAGACCCTGGGCAGACTGGGGGAACTTACTGAGTCAGAACTGTGCATATCCACGCCCGGCTTTGCAGTCCGCAGTATGCAGCATGAGTGCCTGTATTCAAGGATTTACATGTCATAGATAGGAGAAAGAGATATGTCATATGTGAAAATAGGGGTAGCAGGGCCGGTAGGCTCAGGAAAAACTGCGCTGATCGAGGCCTTGACCAGAAAACTGGCCCCGGAATACAGCATTGGGGTCATTACAAATGATATTTATACAAAAGAGGATGCGGAATTTTTAAGCAGAAATTCGGTTCTTCCCAGGGAGCGCATCATAGGAGTTGAGACCGGCGGCTGCCCCCACACTGCCATCAGGGAGGACGCTTCCATGAATCTGGAGGCAGTGGATGAGATGAAAGAAAGATTCCCTGACATTAACCTGTTGTTCATTGAAAGCGGCGGGGACAATCTCTCGGCGACCTTCAGCCCGGAGCTGGTGGATGCGACCATTTTTGTCATAGATGTTGCGGAGGGGGATAAAATCCCCAGAAAAGGCGGACCCGGAATTACACGCTCAGATCTGCTTGTCATCAATAAGACAGATTTAGCCCCATATGTAGGTGCCAGTCTGGAGGTTATGGAACAGGACTCCAGGAAAATGCGGGGAGAACGGCCTTTCCTCTTTACAAATATCAGGTCAGGTGAACATGTGGATGAAGTGGCTGCCTGGATCAGGAAAAATGTATTTTTGGAGGAGTAAAATATGGCGGAGGCACCTCTTACGGCGACAGGATTTTATGAGGGCAGCGGGGGCGGAAGCTTTGGACGCAGGTCTGAACTGTTCCTTTCTACCATATTGCAGGGGGAGGAGGCTGTTTTAGATGAAGTACAGTTTACAGCACCCTTTAAGATCATGGAGCCGTTTCGGGAAGAAAAAGATTATTTGAAGGTCATGATACTGAGTGCCTCCCCGGGGATCATGGAGGGGGATATACAGGAACAGCGCATACATGTGGGCAGAGGAACAAGGCTGGAGGTCTGCTCCCAGTCATTTGAGAAAATACACAGGATGAAAAATGGATGTGCCAGACGATATATACGCATCTGCCAGGAATCAGATTCCTTCTTATATTATGTACCTCAGCCTGCAATCCCTTTTAGGGATTCCGCGTTTGACAATATTGTGGAAGTGGAACTGGAAAAGGAAAGTTCACGGTTTATTTTTCAGGATATACTCTCCTGCGGCCGGACTGCATATGGGGAATGCTTTGATTATAAATATTACAATTCTCTGGTTCAGGTGCGGCGGGAGGGAAGACTGATCTACAGGGACAACACCAGATATGATCCCCATACATTATGTATGGAAGAAACAGGTATGTATGAAGGGTATACGCATCTTGCGAGTCTGCTCCTGTGCGGCCTGTCAAAAGACAGTAAGTGGGCAGATAAGGCCAGAGAAATACTGGAATATACAGGGGAAGTGGAAGGCGGTGTCTCCTTTCTGGAATCAGGAGATGCTGTAGTGCGTATTCTGGGCAGACAGGCGCAGAAGTTGGAAATGTTATGTAAACGGATTATTGAGCCTTAATAAAATATTAAGAATTTCAGAAACAGGCATTTTGGCATAAAATCCCTGTTTTCTACGTTATATACAGATATATCATTGACAGATGCAAACCTTTAGTAATATGATGGGAATATAAAAAATTTTGGCTAAATGCGCCTGTCAGAGGAAAGGCAGAAAATAAAATGCTGCAAAAGAAGAATAAAAATCAGAACCGGTGTCAGGGATTTACTCTGGTGGAACTCATTGTAGTGATAGTGATCATATTAATACTTGCTGCAGTGGCAGTGCCTTCCATTACACGTTATGTGCAGAAATCCAAGGTTGCCAAATGCGCGAATCAGAGACATGAATTAGCGACGCAGTTTCAGATCATGGGGACAGATGTTCCGGAAATCGCTTTGTGTAAAGATACAATTGAAGTGAAAAGCGTTCTTAACAGTGGGATTATTGATTATATGGTTAAGGGAGGATATTGTTCTGAAGATATTACCGTTTGTCCCGTATATAATACCCAATATGAAGTTGAAATCACCAGTAAGGACGGGCAGCAGCTAGTGACTTTTTCCTGTCCATGTATAGACAGCGTTAAAGGATATTTAGGACAGTGTGAGAGTTATTATAAATATTTGCTGGAACATAAGGAAGAGTGGGGAAGCGGCAGCTTTGACAGAAAGGATTTGCTAAAAAAGGTGGCTGATGAGAGAGGATTTATGAAGGTATCTGATTCCATGAAGAGCGGCACATCTTTTGGGGATGAAACTTTATACTGGAAACCTTACTTTTTAGCAGATGGTACAATGGTACTGTACGGTACAGTTGAGGGTAATAATGCCTGGTCTAATTGGGATGCGTATCTTATATATTACGATGGACAAGTGTATCAAAGTACGAATAAAAACGGTAATAAACCGGATAAAACCAATATAGCGGGTATGAGTAGTACTAATTCAAATAGTATGGATGAATACCTTAAGAGCAAGAATTTTGAAAAGGTCCCTAAATAATATAGCATTTCAATAGTAATAGGGTTTGATAAATGGTACACATATAATGTTTTATGGGTGACTCAACTGCTGTTTTGTCGACGTATAAAGCATTGACAAAAAATAGGACAAATTATAAAATTAAGATTAATGATATGATAGGGCTATAAAACGAGCGGAGGCGTGCAGACAAATGGGAGAGAGTATGATAGAAGAAAAATTACCGGTGTTAAAAGTGCACATGTTAGGAGGCTTCTCCATGGAGTATGGAGATAAGCCCATATCCTTCCGCAGGAATACGGCAACCAAATCTATGAAACTGCTTCAGATTCTGCTCCACTGTGGTGAAGGCGGAATAGCCAGGGGCAAACTGCTGGAAAGTTTATATGGCAGAGAAGAACTGGCTGATGTTGCCAATAATCTAAGAGTAACTTCTCACCGCCTCAAGAAAATGCTGGTGGATGCAGGTCTTCCGGAGTATGATTATATACAGATAAAGTCAGGCATTTACCGCTGGTCCAGCCCTATGGAAGTTGAAGTAGATGTCCATGTATTTTCAAATCTTGTGAATTCAAGTAAAACGGAAACCAGTGAAGATAAGAAGATTCAGCTTTTGAAAAGTGCATGTGAGGTGTATCACGGAGAATTTCTCCCGGGTCTTTCCGGTGAGGATTGGGTACTTCTGGAGAGTGTACAGTATAAAAAGAAATACACACAGGCATTGAGTCAGGTCTGTGACTCTCTCATGAAACAGCGTGAGTATGAGACAGTGCTGGATTTATGTGAAAAGGCCAGTGAGCTGTATCCTTTTGATGAATGGCAGTCTGTTCAGGTGGATTGTTTAATGGCTCTAAACCGTTATAAGGAAGCAATTCAGCTCTATGAGGATACTGCCAAGCTGTTTTTTGAGGAGTTGGGGATCAGCCCCTCAGAAAAAATGATGAACCAGTTTAATGAAATGAGTGCCAAGATGAGCCACAAACCGCAGGCGATCAATGAGATCAAAGGCGGTTTGAAAGAAGATGAGGAAGAAGACGGAGCCTTTTACTGTAACCTGCCGAGCTTTCGGGATGGCTATCGCTTGGTAAGGAGGATCATTGAGCGCAGCGGCCAATCCGTGTACCTTATGCTGTGTACAGTGACAGACGGAAAAGGACGTCCAATGGAAAACAAAGAAAAATTGGCGGCTATGACGGATGAGCTGTACGATGCGGTCAAACATTGTCTGCGCAGAGGGGATTCCTTTACAAAGTATAGTCCCACACAGTTTTTGATTTTACTGGTAGGCACGAATCAGGAGAACTGTTCCATGATTTTTGATCGTATTTCCCGCTATTTTGCCAGAGAACATAAATCATGGGAACAATATCTGGAATACTATGTATCATCTATAGCTGATGTGGAGAATGATAATTCCAGAATAAGTTTCCGAAGCAACGGGTTCCACTGGAATTAACAGAAAAGACCCGGAAATGACTGGAGAGTGTGGACTATGAATAAAGAAGAGGGTTTAAATATTAATATATCAGCGCCTAACCTGATCAGCGTCTGTGTAGATGCCAGTGACCGGGGCGAGTTCTCCGGTCGTCTGTACCAGTGTTATAGTCAAGAGCCGTGGCTCTTTGAAAATGTGGTGCAGCTTCTGCATCTCATGGATAAGCTTTATGACTGTATCTGCTATCCGCAAGCATCCACAGAAAGCCGCAGCTTCGTAAAAAAGCCAAAAGAGCCATCACACAAGCTGCAGAAGAAGATACCTCAGAAAAACATTTTAGAGCAGAAGGGCAGAGTTGCCACATTTGCAATTTATGTCCAATACAGACAGAATGCTACATGGCAGGGTGAGATACTCTGGCTTGAGAATAAAGTAAAGCAGCATTTCAGCAGCGCATTAGAGCTGATCAAACTCATAGACAGTGCGCTTGGAGAATATGATATCTGACACAATTGTGCCGCCGGTAAACCGGCGGTATTTTTTTGCCTTTTTTCATAAACTTCACGGAATCTTCACAGAACCATTACACAAGAAGAAACAACGAAAATTATTTTGAAAAAAGTAATGCATGTAATGCTTTCCGTAATGCTTCTTTAAGTACAATAAGTTCATAGTTAAGCGAGAGTGCAAAAATACCCCAAAGGAGGCGAAAATGTTGTGAGTGGCAAAATGATGAAAAAAGATAAAGGAACCTTCATAGTAAAAATACATGAATGTCAGAATGCCACATGGCAGGGCAGTGTCCTGTGGGTGGAAGAACAGCAGGAACAATATTTTCGCAGTGCCTTGGAGTTATTGAAACTGATAGATGGAGCGATTTCCGGAATAGAAGAAAATATAGCAGAGGGAGGAAGCCATGAAGAAAAATAAGAGTAATATAAATAAAAGAGTTTTAGCAATTGTGTTGTGCATGGCCCTGATGCTGAGTTCCGGTATATCTACTATGGCGGATAATGATGCAGGAACTCCAGTACCGGAAAATGGTTCAGGTCAGGGAACAGTAATGGACAATACTGATGGTGAAGCGGCTGGATTGGAAGATCTGATCGATCAATTATCAGAAGAAAAGTTATCTGAACCGGAGAAAGAATTATCAGATGATACTCAGGAAGCAGAACCTCAGGTGGAAGAGACAGAACCTAGTAATCAGGAAGATAACCAGAACACTTCTGATAATGAGCCGGAAGGCACAGAGGAGATTGAAAAAGTAGAATGGAGCCAGCAAGTAGGAAATTCTATTATAAAGGTTTCAGCTGATAAAGGGGCACTTCCGGAAGATGCCGAACTTCAAGTGACTGAGATTACAAATCAGAATGAAGTAGAAAATATCGAAAAAGCGGTAGAAGATAAAGCAATTGAAGAACAGTTTGCAATTGAAAATATTATTGCATATGATATTAAGTTTATGGCGGGAGGAACTGAGGTACAGCCTGGTTCGCCAGTGCAGGTTACTGTTAATACTTCTGATATAGAAACAAGTAAAAACACAGCAGTACTCCATGTAGACCAGGACAACACTGTTGAAGATATGAATGGTTCCGTGGATGAAGAAGGAAATGTTATCTTTGACGCACCGCATTTCTCTACATATGTAATAGTACAGCAAGGCGGTTCTGCAGTAGATATAACAGTTGAGCATTATAATATCTTAAATGGACAGAAGATTTATTCAAATGATGAGCTGACACTTCCGGTAGGTGGTAAAGTTAACGACTATGCAAAAGCAACAAATTGGGAAGTGCAGAGAGTCAATATAAATGGCAAAGATTTTTATGATGAGGCTGATTATAGTGAAATAAAAGTAGCCAGTGATACTGTAATTAAAATTTACTATACTCCTGAAAAAACAACGGTAACAGGAGCAACTACTTTTTATGATTATACAGTAAAAGCGGGTACTTCTGGTTCCGGCAATAAAACGAAATATTATTCAATCAATGCTCCGGAGAATTATGGAGAAGGAGTGAATAGTAATAAAAAACTTTCGGCTGGAACAGTAGGGCAGAATTATTCCACATATAAATATTCGTGGAAACCGGATGGTAGTAATAAGGAAGCAAATGTCTGGACCGGCAATGCATCAGTGGTAAAAGGACTTCTTAGAGGTTTGGATGAGAATGGAAATGTGGTTTTTAATTATGCAGACCCAGGTTTCTTTGATAATGATGATTTATCGGTAACGGTTGGTACTGGTTATAAAGCCGAAAAAAGAAATTTAAGAAAGGTATATAAAAACTATACATTAGAATTTAACCAGACAGGTGATTCTTACGAACTTAGTAAAGTGAAAAACGGAACAAATGTTGTAGCGTCAAGCGGAAATAATTTCTTCCCCCTGGATTCAGTAAAAGATGCAAATGAGGAAGCGGAGAATGCGCATAATTATTACTTTGGTATGCGATACGATGTGACATTTCAGATTGGCGATTATGTTGGACCTTTGAATTACTCCTTTACCGGTGACGATGATCTGTGGGTTGTCCTTGACGGAAATCAAGTAGTTATTGATTTGGGAGGTATACATGATGCGGCGACTGGTTCGGTTGACTTGTGGAATTATATCGGCAATCCGGAAAATTTAACCAGTGAACAGAAGCAGCAAGAACATACATTGACTATACTCTATATGGAGCGAGGAGCTGCTAAATCTAATTGTAAGATGAATTTCACTCTTCCTTCAGCCAGAATTTCTGAGGTAACAGAAGTGCCGATGACAAATCTGTACCTGAATAAAGTGAATAAAGCTGGAGAACCATTGGAAGGAGCTAAATTTAAACTTGTCAACGATGATACGAATGAGACATTTACGGCAAGTTCATTAGAAAATGGTGCAGTTCAGTTTACAAAGCTTCGGGAAGGTGAGTATACATTAACAGAAACACAGGCTCCAACCGGTTACATTCCTTCTGTAGATACCTGGAAGGTAAAAGTTACTTTAGATAAAGATGGAAGAGCTGTAGCCAATTTATATTTGCATGATGGTGAAACAGAGGCAAAAATCGACCCTGATGAGGATGGTATCTATAAAATCCTAAATGTAACAGAACAGGAACTGATAGATAGTTCTATGAATTATGATAAGACAGCAACGGTAAAAGATTGGGATGAGCGTACATATGATATTAATATTACTGCTTCTTCAAAACTAACAAGTACAACGACGGAAGAAAAAGGCGGCGTAGCTGATATCATGATGGTTCTGGATAAGTCAGGTTCTATGAACTATGTTCTGAATGAGAAATCAACTCCTTCCTTTGTATATGCGGGAACAAGCCAGAATGCAAGTAAATTTTCTTCAGTCAAAGACAAACTGGATACAACTAAAATATATTACTATGGAACTAGTACCGGTTATGCCAGTTCTTCCGAGCATTATTATGCTAACAGACCAATGATTTATATAAATAGCGCATGGCAATATTGGGATGGAAGTAGTTGGAATAAAATTAATGCCACTGATAACAAAGTTATATACACATATGCATCACGTTTAACTGGTTTAAAGGAGGCATCAAACGCATTTATAAATTCTACATCGACTTCTTCTCCTGAAAGTAGAATTGGTGTTACTGCATTTAGTACCAGTAATTCGAGCGTTAATTCCTTAACTGAGGTTGGCAGTAATCCGGAAGGATTATTGAAGAATGTTAATAAACTTTTTGCCGATGGAGGAACTTCACCTGGAGAAGGATTAAAATATGCATACAATAAGCTGAAAAGCAGTAAAAGAGAGGATGTACCTCAATATGTAATATTGTTTACGGATGGTGAACCTACAGGAAACGGCGGTTCATGGAGTAATGCGGCTGCTGGCGAGGCAAAAACACAGGCAGAAAAATTGAAACAAGAAGGAGTCATTATCTATACAGTTGGCCTGGGATTGACAAGTACGGCGAAAGGCTGGCTTGATGGTTCACAACCAATCTGGGATGGCAATAAAAATATTTCTGGCATTGCATCGAAAGATTGTGCGCTTACGGCTGAAAGTATTGATGAGTTAAAAGAAATATTCAAAAGGATTCAAGAAACAATAACGAACAACTTGGATATTAAATCGGCTCAGATTAAAGATGTCATTGATCCCAGATTTGAAATATTAGATGATGAGGGGCAGCCTATCACAAAAGATTATCCCGGAATAAAGGACGGCATTAAACTGAAAAATGGAGGAACGGTATTTTACGATTCTGAAACCGGATATCAGTATATTGTTTGGAATGAGCAGACAATACCAAATGCTGAAAAAGGGAAATGGAATAAAACTATTACAGTGAGGGCCAAAGATACATATATCGGCGGTAACAATGTTACAACAAATATTTCCCCTGACTCTAAGATTTCTACAGGCTATGGCGATGCAGTACTTCCGCAGCCTCCGGTCAATGTAAAAGCGGAGCTGCAAGTAGGTAATAATGAGGTTACTGTTTATAAAGGTGATACAATTCCGACAGATGATAAATTGTTAAACACCTTATTCGATGTCAACCAGATGTTAGAAAAATATGAAGGTGTTATAGCTGACGATTTTATACTGGAATGGTACACAGATGCAGCTTGTACGGAAGAGAGTAAAATAACTAAAGAAAGCTTAACAAGCACAATCGCAGAATCTGGCGTCAGTTATTATTTGAAAGTGACTTATGATGCGGGACCAGCTAATTATAGGAGTACTCAAAATACTAAAGGGCATATCGCCGGTGGTGAGGATCATATAGTCGAGGCAGTTAACACAAAAGATGCAAATAAGCTTTACGGTATCTACAAAGTTAATGTGGTGGCTGGTGAAATACAAATTACTAAGAAGTTAGAGAGTCCGATCAATAAAGAACAAACTTTTAACTTCAAGGTTACTAAGAAAAATGATTCAACATTTGTTAAAGATATTAAAATTGTTATTCCCGCGAACAGCACAGATGCAGCCGTATATGATGGCCAGGATTTGAAAAATCTGGCAAGGGGCGAGTATATGGTAACTGAAAGTTCTGCAGATGGTTTTGCAGTAAAAGATGTTAGCATTAATGAAAAGACAGACTGTGCCAACAGCGCATCAGAGGAATCGGCAACATTCATCTTAGGTAGTGACAAGAAAAATAAAAATGTTATCAGCGATAAATGGGAATATACAGGCGGTGGTGTTCTGGGTGTTGTTGCTTATACAAATGAAAAGGTAATAACTAACTGGGATATTTTAAAAGTAAGTTCAAGCAATAATAATTTACAATTACCAGATGCAGAGTTTGAACTGAAATCCACTGATAAGACTTATTATGGTAAGACTGATAATACAGGTAAATTGATTTGGTATGAAACTAGTGATTTTAGTGAAAGCTCCATTGTCGCAACGATAGTTGCAGGATCTTACACTTTATCAGAAACAAAGGCTCCTTTAGGGTATGCGGTAAGCAATGAAAAATGGACCTTAGTTATAAATAAAAAAGGTGAATTAAAGTCCATTGAATCAAACAGCGGAGAAGTGAAAAAGAGTGAAGCCACAGAGGGAAACACAACGGTTCATTTCTACTTTGAAAATACCGCGGTATACGAACTGCCAAGTGCAGGCGGCCCTGGAATCTTCTTGTATATGGTTGGCGGAATACTGCTGATGATGGCAGCGGCCCTGCTTCTATATAAAAATAAAAGTAGGGAGGTGCTGGAAAGGTAAAATATGATTACATTTTTCAGCGGTCCCGGCACCGCGGAAGTGCGGAGAGCATTTAAGAACAAATGCATTAAAATAATGGGTATATCCCACAAAAAAGAAAAGGAGAAAGAATATGAGTAAGATTAAAAAAGTATTAGCCATGTTATTAGCATTGGCGATGGTTCTGGGAACCACATTGACCACATTTGCTTCAGCAGGTAATGATGGTATTATTGGAACTAGTGATGATACAGGAAAGATTACAGTACAAGGGATAGATAAGGAAGACGAAGCTAATATTGTTGTAACAGCTTATCCCATAGCAATGGCGCAGTATGATAAAAATGGTAACTTTATAGGCTATAATAACCCCTATAATATTGGAGATATTACAAAACCTACCCAAAAGGAGTTGTCTGATATTGCAGCTGGAACTTTACAAAAAGGATTTGAGTTAACTCCGGAGGCAGATGGAACTACTTATAGTAAAGACGGGTTAGCAGTCGGTATGTATCTGATTTGTGTAACTGGTGCGGAGGCTCATGTATATAATGTAGCTGTGGCATCTATACAGTATAAGAATGAAAATGGTGAAAATATAATAGATGAGGGAATAGTAAATACAGTTAGTGATGCAAATCTTTGGGTAAAGAAAAGTGATGCTCCAACAGTAGATAAGGTAATTGCTGAAAATGATAAAGGCAATTCTGTAAATGTTGGTGATAAAATCCCTTATACAGTATCAATTAATCCAATTCCTAATTATGGTGGGAATTATCCTAAATTAAATGTTGTGGATACATTAAGTGAAGGTTTAACTTACAATAATGATTTATTGGTAAAAATCGATGATCGGACTTTAAGTGAAGATAAAGACTATACACTTGTCGTAGATAAACAGAAGATTACAGTTGATTTTGTAGTAGATGGTAAATATACTCTTAACGAGTATGTAGGTAAAGAAGTAGTGATTTCTTATTCTGCTACACTGAATGAAAAAGCAAAATTAAACGAAGTAAACAACCACAATGATGTTATACTGAATTATACAAAAGATTCTAAAACACAAGGTAATGATGGGAACGACAAAGATAAAACCTATACATATACTTTTGATATTGACGGTTCAATTACAGGTCAGGTAAGTACAGAAGGTATCGTTACAAAAGTGGGAGAAATTGAAGGTACAACTGGAGAAAAGCTTCCATTGAAAGGTGCAGAATTTACACTGTTTAAAGATTCTGCTTGTCAAGAAGTATATACAAATCCCAATTTTACAACAGGTAAGGTAACATCTGACGAAAAAGGACAGTTACATATTACAGGATTGGGAACGGGAATTTATTATTTGAAAGAGACATTTGCCCCTGATGGTTATTCTTTAAATACTCATGTATTTAAAATTGAGATTGAAGCAACTTATTATGAAGATGGTAAGCTGAATACCTGGTCAGTGAAAATTGATGGTTCAGCGATAGCTAGTTTTACATTAAATAACGAAAGCATAGTTACAAATGGTGAAGGAAAGGGTAAAATTATAGGCCTTGATATCCAGAATACCAAACTTTCCAGCCTCCCCTCAACAGGTGGAATCGGTACAACAATCTTCACCATCGGCGGATGCCTTATCATGATTGCAGCAGCAGGCCTGTTCTTCGCAAGCCGCAGAAAATCTGCTAAATAATCATTCCTAACAATATGCAGCAAATCTAAGCAACATCTAATGCCGGGGCGGTCGGCCCGCCCCGGCATTTTAGAAAAATACAACAATAAGGAGAGTCCGGATGAAAAAAAGAACACACATAATCATTGTATCCCTTCTGTTTTTAGCCGGTTTGTCCTTGCTGCTGTATCCCTTCGTATCCAATCAATGGAATAACTACAGACAGAGTAAACTGATCAGCAGTTATGAGGAAACGGTAAACGAAAAAAACGCAGCGGGAGAGATAGACTACAAAGTCGAAGAAGACCGGGCGGAAGCCTACAACAATGCTCTTCTTCCCAGTATCCTCCCAGACTCATTTGCCGTAGCAGAAGCTTCCGAGGAAGACGAGGAATATATGTCTTGTCTTAACCTCACAGGTGATGGTATGATGGGATATGTAGAAATCCCTAAAATCAATATCAAAATCCCTGTTTTTCACACTACGGGGGATGAGGTACTTCAAAAGGCAGCAGGCCATCTGGAAGGGAGTTCCCTTCCCATTGGAGGAGAGAGCACACATGCTGTTATCTCTGCTCACAGAGGACTGCCAAGTGCTACTCTGTTCACAGATCTTGACAAGTTAAAGGAAGGCGACCATTTCCTTCTCTATATATTAGATGATATCCTCTGCTATGAAGTGGATAAGATATCGGTAGTAGAACCTGACCAGACAGAAAGCCTTGCAGTGGAGGAAGGAAAAGATTTAGTTACCCTTTTTACTTGTACACCATATGGTGTGAACAGCCAGAGACTTCTTGTCCGTGGACATCGTGTTCCTTATGAGGAGACTGAGATGGAAGAAACACCAACTTCCCTTCTGACCGGTGTAAGTATGCACACAAGCTATTTGTTCTGGGTAATTGTTGGTCTGACAGTGACAGCAGCCTTTGTTATTTTTCTCTATATCCGTGAAAAGAAATTAAGAGCAAAACTTAATGCAAAGGAAGAACAGGAGAATGAGGAGCTGACGGACAAATAAATTATGAAGAGAAAAATTTCAACGATTCTGTTCGCATTATTATTTATGGCAGGGTTCGGTATACTGATCTATCCAACCGTTTCCGATCAATGGAACACATACCGCCAGAGCAAGCTGATAAGCAGCTATGAAGATGTTATCAATGAAATGACACCTGAAGACTTTACAAAAGAATGGGAGGCCGCAAGAGCCTTTGATGAATCCCTGACACAAAACAATCTATATGGCGATGTGTTCGGCGAGGACAAAGAAGAACTGGAAAATACAGAATACTGGAAAGTTCTTAACGTTAACAACGACGGAGTGATGGGATACCTTTCCATCCCCAAGATCAACATAAAAGTTGCTATTTACCATGGCACAGGAGATGACGTTCTCCAGACCGGAGTAGGCCACCTAAACGGAACAAAATTACCGATCGGAGGCGAAAGTACACATAGTGTGCTGGCCGCCCACAGGGGACTTCCAAGTGCCAGATTATTTACCGATATTGACCAGTTAAAACGCGGAGATTTGTTTTACATCCACGTGCTGGACGATACATTAGCCTATGAGGTTGACCAGATCCTCACCATGATAGACAAAGACGACAGGGAAACCCTGGACGGCGCAATGGCGATCGAAGAAGGTCAGGATTATGTAACATTGTTTACTTGCACTCCGTACGGTGTAAACTCCCACAGACTTTTAGTCCGCGGACATCGGGTACCGTATACCGGAGAGGAAGAAATAGAAAGCACACCGGTCCAGTCCATGCTGAAAGCAGTACAGAATTATTATATGCTGTATCTGATACTTGGATTGTCGGTAACATTACTAGTGATACTTTTAATGAGATTCCTGTTTAAACCACGGAAAAAGAACAAAAAGGAATAAGGTGGTCAAAGGGGAATGAGTTTTCAGAGGAGGGTAAAATGTGAAGATGAAAAAGACAATAAAAAAAGGAAGTGCATTGGCTCTGGCTCTGGCATTGATGCTTTCCGCAACCATACTGCCTAAGGTATATGCAGCCTTTGGCATTGATACAGAAAAAAGCTGTTCCCTGACCTTTGAACTGGACGGAACATATCAGGAGCTGAATGGTCTGACCATCCCCATTCATTTATACAGAGTGGCAGATGTAGAGGAAAATGGTGAGTACAAAGTATTAGCCGGATATGAGGATTTGGATCTGGCATCCATAAATGACAAGACAACTGCTGAGGATTGGGAAAAACTTGCAGGAAAAGCATCTGAACTAGTGGAGAAGCTGGCGGCTGATCCGGACGCTGAGGTACAGATGCAAAAACCCGATGGTGGAGACAAATCCACAGGAATTGCAGATAATCTTTCTACAGGCATGTACCTGGTGATCGCAGAGTCGGTGCAGTCGGCAGCGTACACATATGATTTTATACCGTACCTGATTTCTCTGCCGAACAACTATTACGGCCAGACACAGGATGATACCTGGGTATATGATGTGACTACAGGATTAAAACCGTCACAGACACAGAGGTACGGAGATTTAGTTATAGACAAAACACTTACTGCATATAACGCCACATTAGGCGGAGCTGATTTCATTTTCCAGGTGGAGGCAGAAAGAGATTTTGAAGTGGTGTACAGCAATGTGGTATCTATTTCCTTTGATGCACCAGGAACCAAAAGTGTAAAAATTGAGCATATCCCGGCAGGAGCTGCTGTTACAGTAACTGAAGTGTACAGCGGTGCAAGCTATGAATTGACTTCCGACGGGACACAGCAGACAGTGATTGCCGCGGATGACACAGTGGGTGTCTCATTTGAAAACACATATGACCACCGCAATAACGGCGGCAGCAGTGTAGTCAACCGGTTCACATATAATGATGGCGACTGGGATTGGGAACAGCAGAAAGACAGTACAGGTGAGCAGGAGTAAAGGAGGATGGAGCGATGAAGAAGAAATTCAATAAGAAAAGCCTTTGTCTGGCAGCAGCAGCTCTTGCCCTCACTGCAGGTTTATCAGTGAACAGCGCTATGGCTTATTTCACTACCTATACGACTGCAGCAGGTGATGTGACCATTAGCCTTGGTTCTACCGTGACAATTCCGGAAGAGACAGTCAGCGACTGGACAAAACATATTGTGATCAAGAATACAGGAGATTATGAGTGCTATGTCCGTGTGAAAGTTTTTGCAGGAGAGAAATATCAGGACGGACTCCAATATCAGGGGAGCCAAAAGTGGTCTCCCGGAGAAAATGATTACTATTACTACAGTGATATAGTTCCGGCAGGCGGTGAAACGGAGGAACTCCAGGTTAAAATTGATTCTAAAGACAGTGAGGAAGAATTTAATGTTATCGTAGCCCAGGAGTGCACACCGGTATTATACGACAATGAAGGTAAGCCATATGCAGACTGGAACGCAAAGCAAGAGGAGGATGGTAAATAATGAAAAAGAAGAAAAAACCCTTTTCTGTTAAACCAGTTATCCTTCTCTCGGCATCAGCACTGCTTCTGTTGGGAAGCACCGTTGGAAGTGCACGGGCAGCGCTTACATATTACAGTGAAAATTATTCTGTCCAGATGAGCACATCCAATATTGGTGTGAGTCTGTTAGAAAATGGTGACAAAATAAGCTACAGGGATTATAATGAAGACAATGAGTGGAATGAAAATACAGGAACTCTCTTGTCAGATTTAAAGGATGAAAAACTGGTACTGGGCAAAACATATGATGAGAAACTCAGTGTCACAAACAGCGGATCCATTGACAGTTATGTCAGAGTCATTCTCTATAAGAGCTGGTCAAAAGCCGATGGTGAAAAGGTGGTTAAAGATACAACACTTTCTCCGGCCCTTATCGATTTAAACCTTACCGGCAATGGCTGGACAGTAGATCAGAATGCTTCTACAAAAGAACGTACGGTCCTGTATTATAACAGCATTCTTCCCGCCGGGGAAACCACTCCTGAGTTCGCAGATACACTGCGGATCGACCCGGCATTAGGCAAGAAGGTAACAGAACATGAGACGGTAGATGAAAATGGTTACAAGACGATCACCACAGTTTATGATTATGACGGCTACAGTTTCCAGGTGGAAGCCGAAGTGGATGCTGTTCAGACACATAATGCGCAGGATGCCATAAAAAGTGCCTGGGGCGTAGATGTAAATGTTGCAGCAAACGGAGATATCAGCTTACGATAGGAGGTACAGAATATGAAAAAGAAAATTTTGTGCCTTGTCATGGCAGCGATCATGACCGTAGGCACAGCGGCGACTGCATATGCAGAGGATTTTAAAAGCGATAAAAACTGGCAGGTAGATTTTGACGGAGACAAAATGAATAGCAATTTCAGTTCCAAAGATATGGCTGAGGAGATATACGGAATCCTTCCCGGTGATACCATGGAGCTGCAGGTAAAGATAAAGAATTCCGGTGAAGAACAGACAGACTGGTATATGTCCAATGAAGTTCTGGAAAGTCTGGAAGGGGGAAGCAAAGCAGAAGGCGGAGCTTACACATATGTATTGACATACTATGATCCATCCGGTGAAGAGGCAGTCTTGTTTGACAGTGAAACTGTAGGCGGAGAGGGTTCATCCCGTGTGGGTAAGGGGCTTGAGCAGGCTACAGATTCCCTTGATGATTTCTTCTACCTGGACAGACTGGATGCAGGAAAAACAGCTTCTGTTCACCTGAGAGTTGTCTTAGACGGTGAGACACAGGGCAATGGCTACCAGGACACACTGGCTCGTCTGCAGATGAATTTTGCAGTAGAGAAGGTAGCACCATCCACTGTCACAGTGAAGGGTAAGGATACTGTCATAAGAAAGACAGTTACAGGCGAATCCAATACCGTGAAAAAGACCATCACCCGTCCTAAGACAGGAGATACCACCAATATTCTCCTTTTCAGCACAGCAGCATTAGTCAGCGGATTGGTACTGCTGCTTCTGGGAATCGCCGCAATGAAAAAACGCCATGAGAAAGGGGAGCTGAAGTCATGAAGAAGTTGAAAATGATTCTGACATCTTTGCTTACTGTCTGCATGCTCTTTGGTTCATCTGTGGTCAGCGTTTTTGCAGCGGAGGAGGAATATACCTATACAGCAACCTTTTTTGCGGGCAACCAGGGCACGTTTTCCGGAATTGACGGGTTATCTGTGGAGAGTACAGGGACACCGGTTATAGATACGCAGAGTGACAAGGTTGTAGTGAGCGGTTTGAAATTAGGCGATAAAGTATCCTTTGATGTCCAGAACGGTGCTGTAGCACTGGGAGATTCCAGCAAGTATTATGTGAAAGGTGTCCGGATAAGCGGGCGTGACAATAATTCTCTTGAAACATCTGCATTTCACGTAAACGGAGACAGAGATTTTGTCGTTGCTTACGGAATCCAGGGCGATATGGTTGGCTATACTGTAAACTATCAGGATGAGGAAGGCAACCAACTGGCTCCCAGCCGTACCTATTACGGCAATATAGGAGATAAACCGGTGGTGGCATACCTGTATGTGGAAAATTACACGCCGCAGGCTTTAGCACTGACCAAGACGCTTTCTTCCAATGAATCTCAGAATGTATTTACATTCGTATATACACCGGTAACCACAGAAACCGTAACCGTACCCGGCGAGACAACAACTGTGACAACTGTTGTGCCAGGAACTACCACTACAGAGACAACTGTTGTGGAGACACCGGCGGCAGGTACTCCTGCAGCAGGAACAACAGGAGCAGCCGGTACTGAGGGCGCCGCAGGAACAGCCGGAGCCGCAGGTGAAGCGGGAACAGCCGGTGCTGAAGGAACCGCAGGTACAGCAGGAGCAGGTACCGAAGAGGGAACACAGGTTATAGAGCCGGAGGAAGTTCCCCAGGGTAATCAGGATGTTGTTGACTTAGATGAGGATGAAACACCTCTGGCAGATAATCCTGAAGAGACCAAAGAAAAGGTGAAAAAAGGTCTTCCCCTTGCAGCCGGTATTGCGATCGGAGTCGGAGCAGTTGCAGCCCTTTCGGGATTGGCAGTATTTCTGATCAGACGCCGCAGATGATTTGTAAGAAAAATGCATAGGTAACAGAAAGGATATCCTGTTTTGAGCAAGAAGAAGAAAAAGGATAAAAAAAGCCCAGTGTCTGTGATTTGCAGTGCACTGGGCACTGTTTTATTAGTAGGTCTGGTGCTTGTTTGCCTTCCCATTACAGCAACCAGGCTTTTTGGCTATGATGCTTATTCCGTGGTGAGCGGAAGCATGGAGCCTGCAATTCCTACGGGAAGCCTGGTATATGTACAGGAAGCAGCGCCGGAGGATATGGAAAAGGATGATGTAATCGCTTTCTACGGCGCAAAGGATTCAAACGCCATAATCACCCATAGGGTCGTAGAAAACAAAGTTGTCATGGGTGAATTTATCACCAAAGGCGATGCCAATAAGACGGAGGATATGAATCCGGTACCCTATAGTAATTTTATAGGTAAAGTGGTGTATTCCATTCCTGTTCTGGGAAGTATTGCGGAGGCACTTACCAGCACAATGGGAAAGATCATAGCAGGTGGTGTGATCGCCGCGGCCTTGATCCTGGAAGTTATAGCATCTGCTGTCCGAAGGCGTGAATAATATGAGTATAAAAGATGCAGCTGAGCAGCCGGAATTCAAGGATTCCAGCTGCGCTTTTTGCTGTCCGGCTGTGTGTTTATACCATTACAGAGTTTTGCTTTATGGAAATAAAATTCAAATGAAGTAATGATGTAATGCTTTTTGTAATGCTGTCTCAAGTACAATATCCTTATAGTATTACAAACAGTGACGATTTGGCAGCCAGGCAAAAAGTTCCATTGTCAAAGGCGGTTCCGGACAGATTTTGTCCGCAACTGTAAAGGCGCTGAACCGTTATTTACAATAAATCATTAATATGGATTGTAACAATACCTACCGGGTGTAATAAAATATTGTGAGGGATAAAATGGCAAAAGACGCAGAAACCTTTGTGATCAAAATAGAAGGCAGTAAAGATGCCACATGGCAGGGTGATGTTACATGGGCGGAAGAGCAGAGCGAAAAGCATTTTCGCAGTGCACTGGAATTGATAAAGTTTATAGACGGAGCCTTGATACAGGCGGAGAAAAGTAAGGATTAGTTATGGAATAGTTATATGACAAGGGAAAGGAGTGCATTATGAAACATAATAGATTAGTAAAAACAATCTTGCCGTTCACATTATGCATAGCAATAGCTCTTGGCAATATAACCATTGTTCGAGCAGAACAAGACTTGTCCGGTGAAAGTAATGTGAACAGTCAGCAGTCAAAACAGACAGACCGGACCAATCAGACAGACCGGACGAATCAGGCAGACCAGACAAATCAGGCAGATCGGTCAGGGCAGACAGACCAGTCAGGGCAGACAGACCAGATAAACCAGACAGATGAGGAAGAAAGCACAGTCATAATAAACGGTGAAGAGGTGCCGCTGAGTGAGGGTGAAAACATAACAAAGAACGATAACACAGGCCTTTTGTGTGTGGGCTTATTCGCAGGAGTTCTTGTTCTGGCAGGAGCCAGGGAATTTAAGATCCGAAAACATATCAAGTAATTTTGTTAAAATACCTTTATGAAACAAGTACAAGAGCCGCAGAACAGAGTAATCTCTTTGTTCCGCGGCTTTTGTACTATCATGATCCAATTTACAGTAGTCAAATCCGTTAAAAAGTTGTAATATGAAAGCATCAAATAATCTATAAAGAATGGGTAACTGTTCAATACTCTCGCAGTTACAAGAAAGGATACATAAACACTATGAACCACAAACAAAAAAGTGTTTCCCAGCGCCTCCTTTGGTCCCAGTTCGACGCCCTGCAGATGGGATGAGGAGGATGTTAAGAAACCTCAGATCCTGCTCGAAGATGTCTTCGGCGACAGCCACCCCGGCAGTACACACCTGTCGGGCCTCATGGAACAGGCCAAATACGGTGTCTTTGAAAAAGGCGGTTATCCGGCCCAGTATCACACTACAGATATCTGCGACGGATGTGCCCAGGGTCATGACGGCATGAACTATATCCTGGCCTCACGTGAAGCTATCTGCGACATGATAGAGGTGCACGGCTCTGTATACCCTTGGGACGGGATGATACTCTCTGCATCTTGTGACAAGTCCATTCCCGCCCAGCTAAAGGCAGCGGCACGTCTGGACATGCCCACGATCTTCATTCCGGGAGGAAGCATGCGTCCTGGCCCGGACATGACTACATCCCTGGTTGCCGGCGATATTTCTCTTCGTCAGAAACGCCAGGGCGCAGTCACAGAGCAGGAGATCAGGGATTACAAACTGACAGGATGCCCTTCCTGTGGAGCGTGTACATTTCTTGGAACTGCCAGCACCATGCAGTGTATGGCAGAAGCCCTTGGCATGGCTCTGCCGGGTACTGCTGTTATGCCGGCTACCATGCGAGACATTTTTGCATATTCCAGAAAAGCAGGACGGAAGATCATGGAACTGGTTGAGAGGGATATCACGGCAGGCGATGTCATGACAAGAGAAGCATTTGAAAATGCCATTATCATTCACAGCGCTATCGGCGGTTCCACAAATGCCACTATACATCTCCCATCTATAGCAAGAGAGCTTGGAATCATACTGGAACCGGAACTTTTTGACGATTTGAACCACAAAGTTCCCCATATTGGCAATATTAATCCAAGTGGACAGCATCTGACGGAATCCTTCTGGTTTGCCGGCGGGATACCTATGGTACAGCTGTACTTAAAAGACATGCTGCATCTGGATGTCATGACTGTGACAGGCAAAACTCTGGGTGAAAATCTGCAGGATTTGGAAGAGGACAATTTCTTTGCCCGTAATCTGGGATATCTGCATAATTATGGTCTGGAGCGTGATCAGGTCATCTTCCCTGTGGAAAAAGCGGAGGAGAAGGGTTCTATTGCTGTTTTAAAGGGTAACCTTGCACCTGAAGGGGCAGTTATCAAATACTCAGCCTGCATCAGCGCCATGCGGGAACACAAAGGCCCTGCGAAGGTCTATAACCGTGAAGAGGATGCCTATCAGGCTGTTGTGGACGGTAAGGTAGATCCGGGTGATATTCTCGTTATCCGCTACGAAGGCCCAAGAGGAACCGGTATGCCGGAAATGCTCATGACTACAGAGGCGATCGTCTGTGATGAACGTCTTAATGGCACTGTTGCCCTGGTAACAGACGGACGTTTTTCAGGGGCGACAAGAGGAGCGGCGATTGGCCATGTTTCCCCCGAAGCTGCAGCAGGAGGCCCACTGGCTTTTATTGAGACAGGTGATATCCTGGAATACAGCGTAGAGAACAGGCGCCTGGATGTAGTGGGAATCCAGGGAAAAGAACTCTCTCCGGAAGAGATAGAGGATGTTCTTAAAAAACGTTCCGAATCCGGCATTCTGCCCCGCCCGAAACGGAAAGGACTGTTTGGCCGCTACACAAGCCATGCGATGTCAGCCATGAAAGGCGCAGGTTACGAAGAAGCATAAAAATCGGCAGCGGCAGATATCTGCCGCTGCTAAACATAAAATCAACTCAAGAATAAAATCAACTCAAGAATTAAACCATCTCAAGAATTAAATCAACGTAAGAATAAAATCAACGTAAGAATAAAATCAACGTAAGAATAAAATCAACGTAAGAATAAAATTAACGTAAGAATCAAATCAACGTAAGAATCAGATTAACTCAAGAATCAGTTCAACTCAAGATAATCCCCATAGCCAAGAGAATAGTCAAACAACCGGTCCAGCGGTCTGTTCTCATACAGGCACAAAAGACTGCGTATTACCCCTATATGAGTTACAAACAAAATCGTGTCATTTGCATCCGCATCTGCTGTGGCCCGGCAGACCACGGCATTTGCCCGTGTCTGCACCTCCCGGAAAGTTTCTCCGCGCGGAGCCGGATGATCTGCCATTGCGCGTCCACGCTCCTCATAATGAAGGGGATATCGTTCTTTTATGGCAGAAAAGGTAAGATTCTCCCATTCTCCCATATGAATTTCTGCCAGACCTTCTGCAAAATAAATACCACAGCAGAAAAACTGACTCAATATGCAGACACTTTGTATACAGCGCAGAAGTGGACTGCAGTAAATGATATTGGGCGTGCAGATGTTTTTCAGTCGTACAGCGCTTTCTTCCATTTGTTTTCTTCCGTAAGGAGACAGGGGATAATCCGTCTGGCCAATACATCGTCGGGAGTCCGGTTCAATATCAGGCATTCCATGCCGCATGAAGATCAGATTCATATTTACCTCTAATTTTAACTTTCCGTTTCCCTGCGCGGCAGTCTAAAATATGACTCAGACCGGAACAGGAAATACATACCTCGTTGAAATAGATATCTAATCCGGCATCACTCAGAAGTTTATTTGCCGTTATGTCTATATCGTTTCTATCGATATAACATCTATTCATACGGTTTCTGTAGTTACAGTTTCCGTCGCTGCAGTTTTTGTGGTTACAGTTTCCGTCGCTGCAGTTTCCATTGCTACAGTCTCCGTCGCTACAGTTCCCATTGCTACAGTCTCCGTCGTTGCAGTTTCTGTGGTTACAGTTTCTGTCGCTACAGTTCCCATCGCTACAGATTCCATTATTACAGTTTCCAACGATACAGTTCCTATCGTTACAATTTCCATCGTTACAGTTTTCACTAGTAAAGTTTTTATCCATACAGTTTCCATTCACACTGCTTATATCTATACTATTTTTATCTGCACAGCTCCTCTCCACACAAAACCTATCGTCCATAAACTTTAATCCAAGAGTAAGTCTTTTAACATCAGGTTCATACTCCGCATCATAATCGACCAGTAGATCCATGGAAAACAGGGCTTCATCCAGTTTTGCTATCATACCTCCAAAGCCCAGCCGTCCTCCGCATTCCAGCCGCTTTAACTGGCTGCCGCAGGCGCAGAGTCCCGGAAGCAGCCTGGCAAAATCGCCGGTCCGGTAACGCAGTAGCGGCATTCCTTCCCTGGTAAGTGTGGTGATCACAAGCTCCCCCCACTCACCGTCTTCCAGAACCTCATGAGTCACAGGATGCACAATTTCCGCATAGATATCATTCTCACGGATATGCATTCCATCATGCGCGCCGCATTCAAGGGCACATCCCAATCCGGTCTCCGTCATGCCAAAATGATTGTATACTTCACATCCAAGGGCAGATGCAATTCTTTCCCGTACCGGAATAGCCAGATAGTCCGTACTTAAAAGTACAGCTTTTAAGGGCAGGTATATCCCCCGTTTTCTGCAGTATTCACCAAGCGCGAGGAACTGTACAGGGATTCCCACTGCACAGGAAATGCGGTTTTCCAGTATGGCTTTTGCGCAGTCCGCCAAATCATCCATCAGTCCGTATCCAACCGGCTGCACACCCAGCCTTTTCAGCCCCCGGATCAGCAGATCTCCCACACATCCTTCTGCTTTGAATGGAAGAAATACCATCACGGCTTCCCCCTCTGAGGTCAGTTCAGACATTCCGTGATGAAAAAAGCTGACGGTCAATTCCTGGTCCCCGGCAGTATAAAAAATACGTTTGGGACGGCCTTCCGTTCCTGAAGTCTGTAAAGTCACTACCCGGCTGATATCTCCCTGAGAGACGCACAGCATAGAAAGTCCGGCATCTGCCAGGGCCTGCCCGTCCATCAGGGGAAAGGACGCAAACTCTTCCAGAGATTCCGGCAGTGCGTGACCCGAAAGTCTTTTCCGGTACCATGGGCTGTTTGTGCCTGCATAGACCAAAAGATTTCGGATTTTTTTGAGCTGCCAGTCAGACAGAGCTTTTTGGGAGGAGAGAGACAACATTTCTTTTTTCTCTATCCAGGTATCCAGTACACTTCTTTCTACGGGCATTTATGATATCCTTTCTCGTGTCCTCGGTATTTACAGGTGCCGTCCTCGGCGGTCAGGTTATAGGCGCAAAATGGGATCAGACGTACGTTTTCTTCCCCGGTAACCACGTGGATATAACATTCCTTCAGTCTTTCCAGGTCCAGTGTCCAGGCGTCCATAAATCCCATGGCGGAGACTGCCAGGCTGTATTGCTCCAGACGATCAAGAAAGTTGTCAAGAGAGCTGGTATCACAGCAGGACGGAGTGCTCCGGGAGGGGGAATCCGTACAGCAGCAGCTCTTTTGAGGCGCTGACCATTGCTTTGCCACAAATTCCCGGGCCTTTTTAGAGGAATCGGCTGTTCCGCACCCACATGATGTTTCAGTACGCCACGGCCGCAGTGTCCCGTCAGCCTGAAGTATAAAATTTCCGCTGAAAGAACAATAGGGATTTTCCGCGTTGCCGGGTGAAAAATCTTTGGCTTTCATCTGCCCTTTTGTCTGGACTTCAATTGCCTGAAGAAGATCAGGAAGCGTATAACGGTCTTTGGGCAGCCGTTGGTCATACCTTCCGAAATGACTGGCAGGCTGGAAATGCACGCCTCTCACCACCGGCATATGCTCCAGGGCAAAGTCGAGGATATGACCGATCTCACCGTCATTGACACCCGGTACGATGACAGGGACAAGCACAACTCCCACACCTGCCCTTTGACAGGCTGCTATGGCATCCAGCTTTGCCTGAAGAAGTTCCCGTCCCCTCAGCTTCCGGTATGTCTCCTCACTCAGCCCGTCAAACTGCAGAAATACACAGTCAAGGCCAGCATCAGCCAGGTTTTTCAGATAATCAAAATCTTTACCGATGCGTATGCCGTTGGTATTGAGCTGGAAAAAGGGAAAACCCATCTCTTTTCCCATACGGATAATGTGGGCCAGATCATCCCGCATGGCAGGTTCCCCGCCGGATAACTGTATATTAAATGGACCGCCCATGTGCATCATAGCCTGAAAACGATGTCTGATATTTTCCAGGTCAGGCTCATTCAAAGAAAAATCTTGTTTGGCAGAGTTCTCAGCCTGTGAAGCTGCAAAGCATACGGGACACTCAAGATTACAACGGTTTGTCACCTCCAGCAGCACACAGCAGGTGCGCTGCCGGTGTTCCGGGCAAAGCCCGCAGTCATCGGGACATCCCTTGTCTGATGCGGCCGCAGGTGCCACAGGCGCCGTAAAACAGCGCTCTCTGTCAAAGGTCTGGTATGCCGGAGGTCCGTTCCAGATGAGAGCGCGGAAATCTCCGTGTTCCGGGCAGGACTTCTCCAGATATACCTGATCCCCCACCTGGACCTTCTGCGCGTCCAGCCGCCTGAGGCAGACAGGACAGACACTTTCTGTTTTCCCCATAACTTCCGGCTGGTCCGTACCGCCGCATAACCGTCTTTCAAAATCCGATTTCTTCTCTTCCCATGTGTCCTCAGGAAACCCGGCTTTGATCACATTTTCATTGAGGACCCCTTTTAGCTGAATCCCCTCATCTGTATTCAGCATAAAGAAAGGCCTTCTGAAATCCCGCCTCACCTTCATCCTGCCCCAGTATGACATTTTTTCCAAAAGAGCATCATTTACAGGTGAGGAGAGTGTATAGATGTATGATTTTGCATTGGCGAAACAGTTGTCCGCCTTTTCACAGCCCAGTATTTTAATTTCCATTGAAAATCTCCTTTAAGGCACTGATGACCTGGTAAACCTCCTCTGGTGTGGTGAACCTGGACAGGCTGAATCTAACTGTTCCGTCCCTGCCGGCCCCTATATACGGGAAAATGTGGGGCGCGCAGTGAAGTCCGGTACGGCAGATAATGTCAAAACTGCCGCTCAGCATATCCCCGATATCTGCGGGGGCGTAATCCGGTGAGGTGAAGGTCAGCACAGGTGTACGGCAGCCGGTTACAGGTACTACAGAGCATCCAAGGCCTTTTAAAGTGTCCTCCAGCATATAGACATATTCCAACAGCCTGTGCAGATCAAAAGGATGATCTTCCGCCCATGCAAGCATTTCGCCCAAAACCTCCATGCCCTGTTCGTTTTGTGTGCCTGCCTCCAGACGGATGGGATAATCCACAGGCATTTCATCCAGATCAGAATAGATTCCGGTTCCCCCTGTAAAGACAGGAGCAAGCTCTATATCCGGTGAAACATACAGCGCTCCGGTACCCTGAGGGCCAAGCAGGTATTTATGTCCGGTAAAGGCCACCATATCCATATTCCAAAGGGCCGGCAGGACAGGGATCACACCTGCGGTCTGTGCGGCATCCAGAAAAACAGCAGCACCGGCTTTTTTAGCCTCCTCTGCGATCACTGCGGCGTCATTTACCGCGCCTGTCACATTGGACGCATGGGTAATGATTACCATACGGGGATGAAGACTTGCCAGCGCTTCCCGGTAAACATCCATATCCAGACGCCCGCTTTTGTCGGTATCTAGCTCATAGTAGCGTATCATCCCGCGTTTCTGTAGGCTGTATAAGGGACGCAGCACGGAATTATGTTCCGCCCGGCTGGTCAGTACAACATCTCCTTTTTCCCAGGGGAATCCGAGAAGCCCAATATTAAGGGCATGTGTGGCATTTTGCGCATAGATGATACGCCTGCTGTCATCTATATGCAGCAGCTTTGCCAGCTGCTGACGGCAGGAAATAGGTTCCTTTGCCTCCCGGTAAGTGGAGCGCATTCCGTGCCCGGGTACTTTGACTGACGCCCGCTGCCAGGCATCAGCAAATATGGGCGGCTTCGGAAAAGAAGTTGCAGAGTTATTCAGATAGATCATGGTTTTTCACCCCTTATCATTTCATACAGATGTTCTGCGGTTTTCCTGTCTCTCTCCAGACATGCCAGCGCATCCGGATTTCCTGCGAACCTTTCTGCCTTCTGCCGGAAACGCTCTGATAGATTTACCCTCCGGTCTTCGATCACCAGGCGGTCAGCCAGATAGAGCAGTGTAGATTCATTGACAGTGTCCCATAACTGTGGCGGCAGCTGCTTGTGATATCTTATACACTCCGCAATACGGCAGCAGCCCATAAGCTCCAGGATATCTGCCGCTGCCTCAGCGTGATGCGGCTGTCCCTTTTGTATATCGTGCAGAAGCGCGGCCCGGGACAGTATCTTTTGGTCTATATGGATGTTGTGTTCCGCGCTGTACTCTTCTGCAAGCTGCCGTGCCGTTTCTTCCACAGCTATACAGTGTGCGCGTACGCGGGAAGGGGTCTTGACATAATTCCAGATATCCTCGCACACCTGAGTGTTGGGAATGCCCCTGTTTTTTGCCGCTTCTTTCAGACGTTCATAGTCCTTTGGCAGATCGGCGTCCTCCAGGATCTCCGGGTCCGGCACCTCCAGGATTTTTGTGTCATCCCTAAAAAGCTCCAGGACACCCCGCATTCCGTTATCTTCTCTGTAATCCCCCAGTGCCTCTATGACAGGTCTGGTAAAAAGAGGAGGATGTCCTGTCTCTCCATGGTAGGAGGGCAGAAGAACTGCAGACGGAAATGCCCTGTGATGTGCTATGAGTTCCCGTATGGTGAAAGGGGACACAAGCGCCACATCAGCAGGGCATAAAAATACGGCATTGGCCCGGGGCGGGAGAGACTGCAGTCCAAGACGGATGGATTCCAGCATATCAGTCTCGTCATAGGCATTATTTTCCACAATAAAGACACCGGCCTTTTCCAGAATTGGAATCATCTTCTGCTTCCGGTATCCCACAACAGTTATAATGTTGTGCAGCCCGGCATCCTGAAAATTCTTCAGGGTGGATTCCAGGATGCACTTGTCATTCAGCGGCAGCAGGGGTTTAAACTGCTTCATGCGCCGGGAACATCCGGCGGCCGCGATCACTACATAAATATCATCATATTTTTTTTGACTCAATCAATCACACCATTCTCGCTTAAAAGCATTGTCAATTTTTCCTGGCATGCTTCCAGTAGGGGAAGGCATACAGCAAATGTTTTAGAAAAGTCATGACCCAGTATGGAGCGGCAGTCTGTGCCTCCATCCGGGGTTCCGAATTCTTCCTGAAACCAGTTTACATAATCTTGCACGATTTTTTGAAACTGATTGTGCTCGATCTCTTCCGTGCTGCCTCTTCCGGCGAAATACCCCAGTACGCAGCAGCCTCCGGTGAGGGCACCGCATTCCTTTTGACAGTGGCCCATACCGCCTGTTAGTCCGCTCATGGCCCGTATCAAATCAGGGTTTTCACACCCGTCTGTCTCTAGTGCCAGCATCATGAGGATCTGGCTGCACTCAAAGCCCTGCATGCCCAGTTCCATCAGATATTCCCTGAGTTCCACAGATATCCTGCCCCCTTTCTTTTTTCCGCAGTATCGCGTAATAGTAACTAAGATTGTCGGGAGTGATTTTTCTGCCCTCCAGACAGAGCGGAGGACAGGCCCGTTCATTTTTCCAGATCCACTCGCTGATGTAATTTCTCAGACAAGGAGTGGCGTTTTCCAGATACAAAAGTTCAAAATTATAGGTTTCAGGCCAGGTAGGCCGGCGTCCGAGTTCAAATATATCGGATACCAGAAAGATACCGCCCGGCTCCAGGATCCGCAACACTTCAGGAAGTACCTTATCCGTGTCCATAATAGATAAGGTACACTCTGCCAGAACTCCCTGAAAAAAGTGTTCCTTCCACGGGAGAAGGGAGGCGTCTCCTTTTACCAGATATGCCTCATGCTTGTCTGCTCTTAAGTCAATGCCCTCTGCCTGGAAATCCATGCTCCGCAGCAGTTTTACGGTCTCCCCGCTGCCGCAGCCCAGATCCAGAAGACGGCTGTGCTTTGTCAGCCATCCGCCCTGGAGTGCCCTTTGCATCATTCTCTTTGTCAGCATTTGGCCTCCCGGATGGGAGGCCGCCTGGTCTGCCCAGATGTCATTTTCCATTAATTCTGTCATTTAGTCATTTGTCCTCCAATGCCTGTTCTACCTGCAGGATTTTCCCCATAGCCAGTTCCTCCGGAATGAAGGCCTGTCCGCAGACAGGACATTTCGGCATTTCAATGGGGAAATCGTTTCCCATATAGTGCAGTACAACTTCACCCGGTACAAGCGCTGTCCTGCACCTGTCACAGATAAGGCTGCCGGGTTCAAATGCGTAAGTTTCGTAGTATTTTTCTGACATTACATATCCCCTTTGATCTCCATGCGGTGTGCGTATACGCGGCTGATCTCATATCCATCCTCCCGGGGCAGGTACCACACCCAAAACGTGACGTTTCCCACCATTTTGTGGGCTATGTACAGCCCGCTGCGGGTATCACGGATCCGTTCCCGGGTCTCTTCAGCCGCTGTGATGACAGAACAGATATCCCGCTCTAAGATCATGCGCCTCTCAAGCAGGTCAGCTGTTTCACTGTCATAATATAACTTCAAGGGCATCTCTCCTTCCGTATCTTCTCCCCACAGTTCCTTTGACAGTCTCCGCTTTAGATCCATACGGTTCTGCTGTCTCACGGAGTATGAGGGCCATCGGTGCTCATCTTCCGAAGAAGAATAGATAAGTTCCAGTATATGATAAGCCTCGGCTCCCTGTTTCAGGAAGCGGTCCCGGCAGTTGATACAATATGTAAGAAAGGGAGACGCAGTATCCGAGATACACTGCCCGGCCATTTCGTCGGCCAGGGAGGGGTTGGAGAACTGCGTCAGACCGCCGTAACCGCAGCAGCCGGAGGACGTTCCCGTATAATTGCCCTCTGAGATACTGTACCCGCAGGTGTGGGCAAGCAGCCGGATCTGTTCTCTGATCTCGGGTGAGTTTCTGGCCTGACAGGCATCGTGGATCCTCAAAGGAGGAGACTCCGACGAGGCAGTGTTTGGCAGGCCAAACGTATGTAGTATTTCCCAGACACCTGTGCAGTGCATCCTGGGAATTGATTCTGAGAGGGATGTGAGGCAGGCCGGACATGCGGTGACCACCTCAGGGCAGCCCAGGCTTTCCCATGATTTTTTAAGCTGTTCGATTGTCTCTTTGTATAAATCCATTCGCCCGGCCCATTTTGCCATGATTCCGCAGCAGCCCAGCATAATGCCCGTACCGCCGGGAAGGCGGGAACGCAGGTCATGGTAAGACCGCCATACGATCTTTGGAGTGGAGGCTGCAAGCTGGCACCCCGGAAAATAAAGATAAGAGGGCTGCGCTTGATCCGGGTCAGGTTTCACAAGAAAACAGTGCTCCGAGTTGGAAAATGCCAGGTCGTTCAGCGCAAATTCAAATGCCGACGCCGGCATTTTATTCTGGGAAACCATAATATTTCTGGCCTCCTGTATGACTTCCCCCAGATCCAGTCCATGAGGACATACGGAGGAACACTGCCCGCAGAGACTGCAGGAATTTATCATTTTGTTTGCGTGTCTTGTGCCCATGGCAATAGCCAGATTGTTGTATACTTCCCGGAGATATTTCTTCGGCCAGGCTTTGTAGCGGCGCATAAAAGCGCAGGCGTCTATACAGTCTGTGCAGGTGCACTCCAGGCAGCGTGAAGCTTCCTGTATGGCCTCCTCCTTTGAGGGGAGGCTTGAGGAAAGGACGGAGCTTACGGTTTTCTCATCCTTTAAGGTTACATGAAGCGTGGTGGAAAACCCTCCTTCCGCTTCACGCCCCGCTGTAAGCGATACCTTTTTCAGATAACGGTCTATGGAAATGGCTGCCCGCCTGCCTTCCGAGAGTGCGTCCGTTATGGTTCCGCTGCAGGTTCTGCGGGCGTCTCCTGCGGCAAAGAGCTTTTCCCCATTGGCGGAAAAGGTCACGGGGTCTGTCACCACAGGTTCGGTATGAAGCCCCCAGGCCAGCAGGACAGCGTCAAACTGTTCTGTGAGTGTCTCTATCGTATCAACCCTGTACAGGGTATGGATTTCAATCTTATATTCCTTCAGACGTTCCAGGTCCTTTTGCAGAACCTCTTTGGGCAGCCGCTTTTCCGTCAGCAGAAAACCGCCGGGTTCGGCAGCTTTTTCAAATACGGTGACAGAGTATCCTTTCTTACCCAGTTCAAGGGCGGCGGATGATCCGGTCAGACCGGCGCCCACAACTGCGGCTTTCTCGGGTCTTTTGGAAAGAAAAGTCCTTCTTTTTTTCAGGGAACCGTAAGCTTGTGCGGCGCTTTCCAGCAGGCGGAGCTGCATGGGACCGCCATGCTCTGTTCGGATACAGGCACTTTTGCAGGGTTCCTCACACAAATGGCTTAAAATGCCGGGAAAAACAGCGTTTTTTTCGTACAGCTCCCTGGCTTTGGAAAAATCAGAGGCGGCTATGGCCCTGCAGATTTCCCGGCAGTCCACATGAAGAGGACAGGCAGCCATGGCGGCAGGCGGCTGTTCCTTTGTGCATTTCGCTTCCAGTTCATGTAATTTTTGCTGGTTCAGTTCAAGCATGGAATCCCTCCTGCGTTTTGTCAGGAAGGCGCCGAAGCGCCCTCCCGCTGATATCCTTTATTTTTTCAGAGCGTCAATTGCTTCCTTTACTTTTTCAGGACGAGCCGGGATCTCCAGTACCCTTGCACCTGTTGCGTTATAGATGGCGCTCAGGATAGCCGGGTGTCCTGCAGTGAGCGGGCCTTCTCCGCAGCCGGATGCCCCAAAGGGACCAAGAGGCCTTGGCGTTTCCGTATATATAATGTTAAAGTCATCGGGCACGTCCTCAGGATAAGGAATTCCGCATCCCTTTAATGTGGTATGTCTGCTGTAATCCTCAAAATCTTCGGTGAGTGCAAGCCCAATTCCCTGGGTACAGCCACCGTAGACCTGGCCGTCCACCACGATTTTGTTGATAATGGTTCCGAAGTCGCATACGGTAGTCAGACGGATGACACGGACTTTTCCTGTCTCCATGTTAACTTCAACTTCGGGGATGAACAGTTCGTACATGTAATTGCTGAAAGGCGCGCCCTGGGCGGTCTCCAGGTCACAGTCCGTACAGGCAGCCGCAGCCCATGTTCCTTCATAATAGGTGGGGATGTTTTCTGCTGTCATTTCCTCATAGGTGCGGAAAGTTCCGTCATCCTTTCTCATGGCATTCAGGAGCATTTCGGCGGCCACGCGTGTGGCATTGCCGGTCACTACATTGGAACGGCTTCCTCCGGCAGGCCCGGAAGCAGGTGTGAGGGCTGTGTCGTTCTGTACCAGTTTGATCATTTCAGGTGTAAATCCGGCCTCGCGCAGAACTTCATGGGCCATTGTCAGCGCACCGATATCAGCGCCCTGACCGTGGTCCTCCCAGGAGTTGTAAACCGTACAGGTTCCGTCAGGATTCAGCCTTATATTGGCAAAAGAACTGTCTTTTCCGTCCAGGCCGCAGCCGTAAATACCGCTTGCGAATCCCACTCCGTACCGGAGCTTGTCTGTGTTCATCTTTGCCAGCCTCTCTTTTGCCTCGTAATAGACAGGCCGCGCTTTTTCGTACATCTCTTCCAGACAGTACACCTCAGGCTCCTGTCCGGTAGGGGTGGTGCACCCTGTGCCCGCCCGGTAGATGTTGCGGTAGCGAAGTTCAAATGGGTCGATTCCCATCTTCTCTGCCAGTATGTCTATACAGACTTCAGAACCCATGTAGGACTGGGGAGAACCGTAACCGCGGAAGGCAGATCCCCAGGCATGGTTTGTGCATACCGTCCGGCTTCTGTTGCGGATATTGCGGATATCATAGCCGGCACCTGTAAATTGTGACAGACGCATGGTCAGCAGGTCGCCGAACTCGGAATACGGGCCGTGGTCAATATAATTGTCACCTTCCAGTGCCAGAAATCTGCCGTTCTCATCTGCTGCCATACGGATGTTCATAAAGGCAGGGGAACGTTTTCCCGTGTAAGTGATGTTCTGGTACATATCGTAGACCAGAGAGCAGGGACGTCCGTCCAGTGCCAGACAGGCAACCCCCAGAAGGGCTTCCATCGTAGGGCTGAACTTATATCCGAAGGTTCCGCCGGAGGGGTTCTGTACAAGCCGGAATTTATCCGGTTCGATACCGATACCCGCGGTGATCATGGCAGAGTGCAGATGGATGCCAATGCTCTTGGAGTGTACCGTGAGCCTTCCCTCCTCATCTATATAGGCAAAACCGCAGTCAGGTTCCAGATGAAGATGAGGCTGCCGGCTGCTGTAGGTCTCTGCTTCCGCCACAAAAGCTGCAGATTCCATGATGGGGCCTGTCTCCTCCCCTTTGATACAATTGGTCTCGTAGTAAATGTTGGGCGTTCCCGGATGGATCTCAATGGCATCCTCTGCCATGGCCTCCGGCGCGCTCATATAAGCCGGAAGAGGTTCAAGGTCCAGCCGTACTTTTTTGGCTGCCTCTTTTGCGTGTTCCTCTGTGTCGGCGGCGATCATAGCCACCGCATCCCCTATCTGGAAGATCTTCTCATCACAGAGGATCGGACGGTCCCAGCCATCCCCTTTATTGTTGGCAAAGGTGATAAGGCCGCTGATGCGGTTCTTTCCTTTTACATCCTTTGCAGTGATCACTTTGATCACACCGGGCATTTTCTCCGCTTCAGAATAGTCTATGCCCTTTAAAATCCCATGGGGGATCTCTGCCTGCACAAGCGCCAGCCTCGCAGTGTCTGCGGGCATCTGCAGCGCTGTGTCGGCACCGTAGTCCCAGGTTCCGGTGACTTTTTTGAGGGCTGATGGGCGGACATAGCTGGTTCCAAGGATTTTATTGCCCACCGGCTTGAAGATCAAGTCCTCTTTTTTCATTTCGCCTCTCAAAACCTTGGCGGCGTCCATTACCGCATCCACAAGAGGCTTGTATCCGGTGCAGCGGCACAGATTCCTGTGTACCTGGAACCAGTGGCGCACTTCCTCGCGGGTAGGTGACGGATTTTCCTCCAGGAGAACCTTGGCGGACATAATGAATCCCGGTGAACAGAATCCACACTGTGCGCATCCGTGTCCCATCCAGGCTACCTGAAGGGGATGGAGATCATCCACTGTGCCAATGCCCTCAATGGTTTCAATTTCCGAGTCATCTTCCAGTTTGCTCATTTTCACGATACAGGAGCGGACGGCCTTGCCGTTTACGATCACGGTACAGGTGCCGCACTGTCCCTGACCGCAACCTACTTTACATCCTGTCAGCATCATCTGTTCACGGAGCACCTTGGCAAGGGAATCCTCTTCCTTCACGATCAAAGTGCGCGGCTGGCCGTTGATCTTCAATACTTTTTTAATCATATAGATACCTCCTTAGGCTGTTATCAGTTCCTTCAGGCTGTTCTGGTAGCAGGGGAGTTACCGTTCATGCCAAGCGTGTAGTATGCAGCAAGGTGAACAGCAACAGGGGGTATTATGTCGCGTAAGTAGCAGTGTATCACATCTTTTCTTTCTGCAGTTGTTCCTGTATAATGGCAGATATAGATGATTGCGGGTAACTACTTTACAATTGCAGAAAGAAAGGAGAGAACATGGAAAATTTATATCAGGAGATTGAACTTCAGGTGACAAGGCTGCTGGATTATCTTCTTGCGGCAGCCGGCGCAGAGGACTGCAGGCAGACAGGTGAGCTTCACAGACAGATTCTGCAGGCACTGGATGTCAGAATGGAATTGCTGTATCAGAATATGGATACGGAGTACATTAATGCGTCCCAGGTGACGGTCCATGTGCAGGATGAGGCGACCGGGCGTATATACAGCCGTCTGCTGCCGCTTGCATACAGGGAAAACAGCAACGGACTTGTCCTTGGAGGGGAAAATGTCTCCGGGGAACCTTCCGAGATCGTGTTTTTTTCTGAGACGGCAGCGGAAAAAATGTCTGATATCACCGGTCTTGGGGAAGATCACAGCCCCTGTAAAGGTCACGGGTTACATAAAAAATGACGAAAAAACGCCGGAAAATATTACTCGTTATATAAATATTATACATATAAATAAGGCCCTAGTCAAGCTTTTTCGCAATGCCGTGAAGAAGTTTCGTAGAGCAGCAGCAAAAGGAAAAAGGAATATAGAAAGTTGTTTCATATGCAAAAGCGTGATATAATTTTCATCAAATAACAGAGAGGAAATAAGACAATGAATGCAAAATGGATCACACCTGCAGTGACAGCACTGGATGAGAACGGACATATTGATACGGAGGCAAACAAAAGGATCTATGAACATCTGATCCGTGGCGGAATGGACGGAATCCTGATTTTCGGCAGTATCGGTGAATTCTTCGCGCTGCCCATGGAAGAAAAGAAAAATATGGTGCGGGAAGCAGTGGCCTATATCGATCACAGGGCAACTGTTTATATCGGCACCAACAGTATGGAATTTGAGGAGTGCGTGGAATTCTCTAATTTTGCTCTGGATGCAGGGGCAGACGGTGTTATGGTGATTTCCCCGTACTATTTTAACCTGTCTGACCGTGCAGTGGAAAAGTTCTACGACAGTCTGGCGGACCGTGTTCACGGACCGGTGCTTCTCTACAATTTCCCGGCCAGGACCGGATATGATCTAAAGCCGGAGGTGATTCTGGGTCTGGCCCGCAGACATAAAAATATTGTGGGGATCAAAGACACAGTGGGAACCATGGGCCACACTCGCGAGATCATTCAGACCGTAAAAAGCGAATTCCCTGAATTTCTGGTGTATTCCGGGTTTGATGAGTTTTTTGCCCACAATGTACTAAGCGGCGGTGACGGCTGTATTGCAGGGCTTTCCAACTTTGCGCCGGAGGTGGCTGCGGGATTTGCAAAGGCGGCAAGAGATAATGATCTGGAGGCTATGCAGACATATCAGCAGAAAATAGACAGCCTGATGGCCATTTATGATGTGGCGGAACAGTTCATACCTATCATCAAAAAGGCCATGGTCCTGCGCGGCGTGGAGATGGATCCCGCTTGTACGGTTCCTCTGCTTACTGCGGATGAGAATGAGACTGAAAAAATCAGGCAAATATTAAAACAGGCGGAATTACTTTGATATCATGACAGAAAGGAATTTTACAATGGAACATATAGGAATCATAGGTGCCATGGAGGAGGAAGTGGCAATCCTGAAAGAAAAGATGACAGACGTGACAGTTGAGAGGAAAGCCTCCATGGAGTTTTACAGCGGCAGGTTAAACGGCAAAGAAGCAGTGATCGTGCGCTCCGGGATAGGCAAGGTGAATGCGGGGATCTGTACCCAGATCCTGGCCGATGATTTCCATGTGGATGCTGTCATCAATACCGGTGTGGCAGGCTCTCTGCGCGCAGAGATCAATATCGGGGATATTGTCCTCTCTACTGACACCCTGCAGCACGACATGGATGCCAGGGAGTTCGGCTATCCCATCGGCCAGGTTCCCAGAATGGACACCCTGGCGTTCCCTGCGGACGAGGAACTGCGCAGTCTGGCTGCAGAGGTATGCCGGCAGGTCAACCCTGATATCCGGGTATTTGAAGGCCGTGTAGTCAGCGGCGACCAGTTTATAGCTAAAAAAGAAGTGAAAGACCAGATCATTGAGAATACAGGCGGGTACTGTACAGAGATGGAAGGCGCAGCCATCGGACAGGCTGCTTATCTCAATCAGATCCCCTATCTGGTGATCCGTGCCATTTCCGATAAGGCGGACGACAGCGCCCATATGGACTATCCCGCATTTGAGAGAGAAGCGATCCGCCATACGGTGAATCTGGTGGAGGGAATGGCGGCAAGACTGTAGGCAGGGGGCGAAAAGGCACCTTTTGTCAGCATTTGACGCACGATTTTTGTTTTCAAAATGCCTGGGTTGCTATATAATGAATGCCATAAAGAGCGAGCTTTCTGCGCGCCGAAATAGTGAGGAGGATTTACTGTGCACTTATTTTATTATGGCACCTGGCTGATGGGGTTACTGAGCCTTTTCAGCGTACTGGCAATCTACGGGAGCAACAGAAGAGTAATCCGGGATTTGAAGAACATTCCGGCGGTAAAAGACAAATGGCTGCAGCAGTTTCTGCTGGAGTATCAGAGAAATGTAAAAGACGATGCAGTGATACATAACCCCGCTGTGTATCTCACAAAGCGGATGAGAGGACGAAAGATAGGACCGATAACCCTTCGGCAGATGAAAGGGGTATCCTGGTATACTTTTGTCCTTTCTTTTTTGGCGGCGGGAGCAGGGGCGCTATGGCTTAGAAGGACAGGCCCGGAGCGGATATCCTTTCCAGTTCTGACCAGAGACTTTCCGGCTATGGGACTGCTTGTGGGCAGCACAGCGGTCATGGGGATTGCGCTTCTTCTGATACGCATGGTGATATCCATGGGGTTCCAGGAGGAGGTCATTGAGACAAACCTGTTGGATTATATGGAAAACCAGAAAGGCGACAGCCAGAAGGTCGTGCAGATAGAACCCGTCCGTCAGAATTCCAATTCCAAAGCAGCTAAGGCGGCTAAGGCAGGGAAGACGGGCAGAAGAGCAAGGGCAAAAGCAAGGGAACAGGAACAGCTTCAGCAGGAGCAGCGGCTGAAAGCCCAGAAAGAGCGGGCCATGCCGGACCGCCGGGAACAGGATAAGGATACCAGAGCCGAGAAGGTGGAGGAACGCATCCGGGAGGCAGCGGCGACAGATGAACGGTACAGTCATCTGCTGAACAAAGAGGAGGAGGCCATCGTCAAAGATGTGATAAAGGAATTTCTAACTTGATAAACCTTCCATCATTTGCTAAACTATATCTGATGAGTGACAACGTTCAAGTTAAGTTGGACATGCTGTCCTGACCCTTTGTCAGGTCAGCTTCAGGCAAACGACAGGAAAAAGGAGAAGAGAGCAATGGGAAACAAAGTTACATTTGATTATTCAAAAGCCGCCAATGTGATCCGCGAAGAAGAAGTAACAGCAATGGAAAAAATGGTGGAAGCGGCTAAAGAAACCCTGGTATCCAAAAGCGGCCTTGGCAACGACTTCTTAGGCTGGATCGACCTTCCGGTAGATTATGACAAAGAGGAGTTTGGCCGTATCAAAAAAGCAGCGGAGAAGATTAAAAGCGATTCTGATGTGCTGCTTGTGATCGGTATCGGCGGTTCCTACCTGGGAGCGAGAGCTGCCATCGATTTCCTGAACCATCCATTTTATAATAACCTTACAAAAGAAGCCCGTAAAGCTCCGGAGATCTACTATGTAGGCAACAATATCAGCGGTGCGTATGTAAAAGGACTGGCTGAAGTTATCGGAGACAGAGACTTCTCCATTAATGTCATTTCAAAATCCGGTACAACAACAGAACCGGCGATCGCTTTCCGTGTGTTCAAAGAGATGGCAGAGAACAAATACGGAAAAGAAGAAGCAGCAAAAAGGATTTATGCTACAACAGATAAAGCCAAGGGAGCATTAAAGACCCTGGCAACAGAAGAAGGCTATGAGACCTTCGTAGTTCCGGATGACGTGGGAGGACGTTTCTCCGTACTGACAGCCGTTGGACTTCTGCCCATCGCAGTAAGCGGTGTTTCCATTGATAAGCTCATGGAAGGTGCAGCATCCGGAAGAGAACTGGCACTGAATACTCCGTATGCGGAAAATGACGCTCTGCAGTACGCGGCAGTCCGCAACATTCTTCATAGAAAAGGAAAATCCGTTGAGATCCTGGCAGACTATGAGCCGACCCTGCACTATGTGGCAGAATGGTGGAAACAGTTATATGGTGAGAGCGAGGGTAAGGACCAGAAGGGTATCTACCCTGCATCCGTGGATTTTACCACAGATCTGCACTCCCTGGGACAGTTTATCCAGGACGGCTCCAGGATCATGTTCGAGACTGTCCTCGCAGTGGAAGAGCCGAAAGTGGATCTTGCCATCAAAGAGGCAGACAATGACCTGGACGGTCTGAATTATCTGGCCGGAAAAGGCATGGACTTTGTAAACAAGAGCGCCATGAACGGAACGATCCTTGCCCATACAGACGGGAATACCCCGAACCTGATGGTTAAGATCCCGAAACAGGACGAGTTCTGTCTGGGACAGTTGTTCTATTTCTTTGAATTTGCCTGCGGTATCAGCGGTTATCTGACAGGTGTGAACCCCTTTGACCAGCCCGGCGTTGAGAGCTACAAGAAGAATATGTTCGCACTCCTTGGAAAACCGGGATACGAGGAAAGAAGAGAAGAGCTGCTGAAAAGACTTTAAACCTTAAATAAAGAACGGCCCGTGCGGAAGTTTCATTTTCCGTGCGGGCTGTTTTTTATCCTTCTTCGATCACCTGGATTTCCAAAAAATCAAAATCCAATACTTCAATAAAATTATCCTGATTAAAACGCGCTTTTGCGTGTTTCTGGAAATCCTTGATATTCACATCCAGCCACAGCGGTTTTTCCAGATCGAACTCATAGCAGATGGCATCCAGACAGTGAAAAACTTTCTTGGTGCGGTTCGTATCCGTTTCATCACATATGACGGTGCTCTTGACAATATGCGTGTCTTTATAGATTGTTCCCATCAAACGAAACATAGTAAGATTCCTTTCCATTGAATTTATCTAATTCGTATTATTATAAAAAAGAATTCATGATATGTAAAGCGATCCTGAAATAATTACTGTTATTTTAGTAATTGCCAGAAGTTGCCATTTTGTTAATGCTGTATGACTGTGAAAGGTTCATTATCTGTATATTTAGAGGGGATTCATTAAGTTTTTCTTAATTTTCTGGAATTTGCTTACGTTTCTTACGGTAAATGTGGAAACAATGGTATAATAAATCATAACTGTTCAGTACCCTCACAGTTACGGGCAAAAATCCATGCAGAATCACCTGTGGTGATGGGATTTTTGCCTGTCTGCTGAAGGTTTTCTTACGGTCAGCGCAGTAAATGCGCAGACCTGCTGAATAGCTGCAATAAATATACAGCAGTGACGCCACGTCCTGAGATGGTTCAGGGCACAGACATCCCTGGCAGGATGCCGGTGCCGGATGCAAAATAATGACAAGAGGTGGTAACATGTTCAGGATACTTGTTTGTGATGATGACAAAGAGATTGTACATGCCATAGAGCTTTATCTTACGGAAGAGGGGTATGAGGTACTGTGTGCCTATGATGGTTTAGAGGCCGCGGAAGCAGTGCGCAGGGAAACGGTGCATCTGCTGATCGTGGACATCATGATGCCGAAAATGGACGGTATACAGGCAATTATCCAGATCCGCAGATTTTCAACGATTCCTATCATCTGCCTGACAGCCAAAACAGAGGATGAGGATAAAATAGCAGGGCTTAACGCGGGGGCGGATGACTATATGGAAAAACCCTTTAATCCCCTGGAGCTGATCGCCCGTGTAAAGTCCCAGCTCAGACGCTACACAGAATTGGGAAATATGCCCAAGGGACTGGCTAAGCACACTTACTTTTCGGGAGGGCTGCTCGTGGACGATGATACGAAGGAGGTAACCCTGGATGGTAAAAGCGTTCGGTTTACCCCCATAGAGTATAATATTCTTTTGTTTCTTCTGAAAAATAAGGGAAAGGTATTTTCTATCGAGCAGATATACCGCAATATCTGGAACGAGGAGGCCATAGGCGCTGACAATACGGTGGCGGTACATATACGTCATATCAGAGAGAAGATTGAATTGAATCCAAAGAACCCAAGGTATCTGAAAGTTGTCTGGGGAGTGGGATACAAAATTGAAAATATTTAAAAATATAAAAGAGAAAAAACCCGGCAGGAATAGGCGTCCGTTCTGTTATCCAGGGACACTGATCCTGCATTTTTTATTTGCTGTGATCGTGATGATCTATATTGTCATTGCCGACTATTACCAGGTATGGGAGGATCCCAACTGGCTTGCAGGGGAGACTCCGCCCTATTATAAAACCAGGGATTATGCATGTAATGTGGAGAATGAGGTGTCGGAGCTTATTGATTATATGCGCCTGAGGAATAATTTTGAGAATGACGGAGAATACGCGCCGGATAAACTGGTGGATATTTTCGAGTACGCGGAGCAGGGGATCATAAGCGGCAGCAATACAAACGGTTTTGCATATACTCTGCAGCAGCTCTATGACTGGAGCCGGCAGAAGGAGAGCTATAAGTGGTGGGAAAACTACATCCAGGAAAATGACAGGAATCTGTACAATGTAAACGGGCAGAAGGAGGTAAAAGGAACTCTTGATGAACTGTATGCACCCCAGGGGTTTGACAATATATTGGAATTTGTCATGTCAGACAGGAACCTGAGGCGGGCAGGCGAAGCGCATTGTATATCTGAACTGGCGGTGTGCCTGCTGAAAATAGATTCAGAGATGTCTCAGTATGCAAAAGATAAGGAAAGATTCAAAGCAGAAAATACCAATATCAAGTACAGACTGGAGAACACGGAGACTGGCCTGGTGTACACCAACTGCACATCGGGGGCAGTAAAGAAAAACTCTGCCCGTATCAGGTTCCAGGGGGATATGTTTTTCCTTGACACGGATGTGCCCCTGACTTATGAGATGAAATACGATATCATAAAAAAACTCAATGAAGATATTGCAGATACGGAGAACATTACCTTGTCGGTCTGGATAGACAGGACTTTCTCCGCCAAGGATTATCTGTGGGGCGGCAGCCAGTTTTATGATAAATGGTCCTGGTTTATCAAAACATTTCCGAAAGGACTGATTTTTTCCGCTGCTGTATTTTTCATTTCCCTTATGGCGCTCTGTGTGATGACAATAAAGAGCGCAGGCCGCGGGAATGGGATGATCAGGTACCTGGACAGGATATCCATTGAATTTCTTCTGGTCCCCTTGGGACTGCTCATATGCCTGGCAGCCGTGATCATAAAACGCAGCATGGATGAGATCCTTCCCCCGCCGCAGGCAACCGGCAATGTGGTGATAGTTTTATTTATCTATATGTTTTTGCTGATGGGAGTTCTGAGCATTGTGCGCAGAGGAAAAATGAAGACTCTGTGCAGGGGCAGTATCATCTCACAGATCATCGGGAACTACAGGGCCGGTATACGGGGCGGAAGAAGGGCAGCCTTTGCCCTGGCGGGATTTGTTCTTTATGCGGTCACCAGTTGTCTTTTATGCCGCGGAGGTACCATAGGCGGTGTGATCCTTGTCTTTTTGAATCTCTATGCAGGAGGCCATGTCCTGAAAGAGATCAGCGCAAGACAGCAGATGCTGGACGGTGTCAGGAAGATATCAGACGAAGACTTTACTTATAAAATACCTACCGAGAACTTAAACAAGGTGAATGTGGAGATAGCGGACAACATTAACCGGATTGGTGACAATCTGGAAAAAGCAGTACAGGAAAGTGTGAGGAATGAACGCAGAAAGACAGACCTGATCGCCAATGTGTCCCATGACCTGAAGACGCCCCTCACCTCTATCATCAGTTATATCGGCCTGCTGAAGAGGGAGAAGATCCTGAATCCCAAGATAGAGGAGTATGTGGATGTTCTGGACAAGAAGACACAGCGCCTGAAAATCCTCATGGAGGATTTGGTTGAAGTGTCCAGGATCAACTCGGGCAATTTTCATATCCAGCCTGAGCGGATGGACTTCAGAGAGTTCCAGCAGCAGGTACAGGGAGAATTTTTTGAACAGCTTCAGAACTGCGGTTTAGAGACTGTGAACAGCATGCCGGAGGAGAAAGTCTATATCTGGGCCGACGGCAGGGCGCTGTGGCGGGTCATGGAAAACCTGTACGGCAATATCATCAAATACGCCCTGCCCGGCAGCCGGGTATATGCGGATATGAAAGCAGATGAAGAGCGGGTGGTCTTTTCCCTGAAGAATATATCCCTCCAGCCCCTGAACATAGACGCAGAGGAGCTGACCGAGCGGTTTATCCAGGGGGATGAGTCCAGAAGTACAGAGGGCAGCGGCCTGGGACTCTCCATTGCCAAGAACTTGGTGGAGCTTATGGACGGCCGGTTTGAAATCTATCTGGATGGGGATTTGTTCAAGACTACGCTCATATTTCCCGTGAAGCCCGTGAACGGCAGGGAAAATATGGAGAAATGATATCCATTGTGCAAGTTGTATATTGAAGAAAAGAAATTTCGGTAAATTGCCAATGGGTTGTAATTCCTTGGAGATGATAACAAAGACTTTATTTAATCTTTGTTTAATTGAACTATGGTAAAAAACGGGGTGGCAGTGTTATACTTGTAACAGTTAATCAAAGCAAAGAGACGCGTAACAATTAGGAGGAAATGAAAATGGCAAGCTTATCATTACAGCATATTTGTAAAGCATATCCAAACGGATTCGAGGCAGTAAAAGATTTTAATCTTGAAATCGAAGATAAAGAATTTATCATCTTCGTAGGTCCTTCAGGTTGTGGTAAATCAACTACCCTTCGTATGATTGCAGGCCTGGAAGAAATTACAGGCGGTACATTAAAGATTGGTGACAAGGTTGTAAACGATGTAGAACCTAAAGACAGAGATATTGCAATGGTATTCCAGAACTACGCTCTGTATCCGCATATGACAGTATATGACAACATGGCATTCGGCCTGAAGCTGAGAAAAGTTCCGAAAGACCAGATTGATAAAATGGTTAAAGAAGCAGCTAAGATCCTTGACCTGGAGAAACTGTTAGACCGTAAACCGAAAGCTCTTTCCGGTGGTCAGAGACAGCGTGTTGCTATGGGACGTGCTATCGTACGTGAACCTAAAGTATTCCTGATGGACGAACCTCTGTCAAACCTGGATGCTAAACTTCGTGTACAGATGCGTACTGAGATCTCCAAACTGCACGAGAGATTAGGTGCAACCATTATCTACGTAACACATGACCAGACAGAGGCTATGACACTTGGTACAAGGATCGTTGTTATGAAAGACGGTATTGTACAGCAGGTTGATACTCCTCAGAACTTATACAATGCTCCTAAGAACCTGTTCGTTGCAGGATTCATCGGTTCTCCTCAGATGAACATGATGGATGCAGTATGCCACGTAAAAGGCAACGAAGTTGAGATGGAAATCGGCGGAACAACTATCGCATTACCTGCTTCCAAGAGAAAACCGCTCATCGACGGCGGTTATGATGGAAAAACTGTTGTTATGGGTATCCGTCCTGAGCATGTATACGATGATGAAGCTCGTATCCAGGCATTCCCGGGCAGCGTGATCCAGGGTAAGATCACTGTTTACGAATTACTTGGTGCTGAAGTTTACTTATACTTTGACACAGAAGGATTCCCGATGACAGCAAGAGTTAATCCGCGTACAACAGCCAGAACAGGCGATGTTGTTAAATTCTCTCTGGATCTGGAAAAGATTCACGTATTCGACAAAGAAACAGAACAGGTTATTACAAACTAATTGTTATGAAAAGATACAGACTGCCGCGGATTTATCTGCGGCAGTTTTTATATCTCAGAAACTGCCTGTCTTTGTATGAAAATAAAAATTTGAAATTTTGTCGAAAATACGTTATAGTAATTGATATATTAGTATTTTTGATAAGTGCGCAGAAGGAGAAAAACTATGATTTCAAGCCAGGTGATACAGAAGACATTAGAAGAATTGAGAACCATAACCAGGATAGATCTCTGTGTTATGGATGTGGATGGGAAGGTAAACTCTACTACATTTCCGGTAGAGAACGAGGATTTCGGTGATGTGTCCGGCTTTGTGGAATCTATGGCGGACAGCCAGGTGATGAAAGGCTATCACTTTTTTAAGATTTATGATGGGCAGTCAGTGGAGTTCATACTGATCGCAAAAGGCGGCAATGAAGACGCTTATATGATTGGCCGTGTGGCTGTTGCGGAGATCCAGAATCTGATAGTTGCCTACAAGGAGCGTTTTGATAAGTCCAACTTTATCCAAAATCTGATCCTGGACAATCTGCTTCTGGTTGATGTATACAACCGCGCTAAGAAGCTGCATATCCCGGTGGAAGCCAAGAGGGTAGTGCTTCTGGTTGAGACTAAGAATGAAAAGGACCAGGATGCCATAGAAATCCTGAAAAATCTGTTTGTATCAAGGACAAATGATTTCATTACAGCAATTGATGAGAAAAATATCATTATTGTGCGGAATCTGGAAGAGACCGACAATTATGAATCCATTGAAGGTATTGCAAAGATGATCGTGGATATGCTCAACGCTGAGGCTATGTCGCAGGTACGTGTGTCCTATGGTAATATCATCAATGAGATCAAGGATGTATCCCGCTCTTATAAAGAAGCGAAGATGGCTCTTGATGTAGGAAAAATTTTCTACGTGGAGAAGACCATTGTGGGATACAACAATCTGGGAATCGGCCGTTTGATCTATCAGCTTCCCATGCCTCTGTGTGAGATGTTCATGAAAGAGGTATTCGGAGGAAAGCTGCCGGAATCCCTGGATGATGAGACGTTAAATACCATCAATAAATTTTTCGATAATAACCTGAACATTTCAGAGACATCACGCCAGCTTTTCCTGCACAGGAATACACTGGTGTATAGACTGGAGAAGATCCAGAAGAGCACGGGACTTGATATCAGAGTGTTTGATGACGCGCTGACTTTCAAGATCGCGCTGATGGTTTCCAGCTATATGGAATTTATGAAAAAACAGGATTGATGATCCTGTCATATCTGCGCACAGAGTGCGCGGAGTTTAAGAGCTGCTGCATACCACGGAAACGGGTATCAGACGCAGCTGTTGCTGCCCATATGGCGCAATGGCTGCGTCTGATAGACGGAATCGAGGCATGGGGCAGCTTTTATTTTTGTTAAGTTACCATTCAGCCTTTCGGCTTTATAGCAACAAAAGCATGCACACAAACTGCAAAAACCACAGTTTAGCGCGCGGCTGCCTGGGGATTGCCTTGCAAATGCAAGGCAGCTCCTCGCGGAATAGTGGAAATTTGAACTTTTACTAAAATAAAGCGATAGAGAGATAAAATGCTTGCATTTTAGCGTGATAATACGTATAATAGAAAAGAACTGTATAAGTGTATACAATGATACAAAACGGTGACAAGGAGGATCAATCATGGTGAAACTTTATGATGGCGGTGTCTGGCTGGTGAACGGAACTGAGCTTGTGGAAGACGGTCCTGACGCTGCAGCGGCTGCCGCGCAGATGGCAGGTGCAGTATCTCTTGACAGAGAAGAAGCGTCCAGACAGACAATGGCTTACTCTATTTTAGAAGAACATAATACATCCGGAAATATGGATGATTTGAAAATTAAATTTGATAAACTGACCTCCCACGATATTACATTTGTGGGGATCATTCAGACAGCAAGGGCTTCAGGATTGGAAAAGTTCCCAATCCCTTATGTGCTGACAAACTGTCATAACTCCCTCTGTGCAGTGGGCGGAACCATTAACGAGGATGACCATATGTTTGGCCTTACATGTGCAAAGCGTTACGGCGGAATGTATGTACCGCCTCATCAGGCAGTGATCCATCAGTTTGCCAGGGAGATGCTGGCAGGAGGTGGGAAGATGATCCTGGGTTCTGACAGCCATACTCGTTATGGTGCCCTGGGAACAATGGCTATGGGAGAAGGCGGCCCGGAGCTGGTGAAACAGCTTCTGGGAAAGACTTATGATATTCACAGACCGCAGGTTGTAGGTGTTTATCTGACCGGAAAGCCCATGCCCGGAGTTGGTCCGCAGGATGTTGCGCTGGCTGTCATTGGCGCGGTGTTTGCCAACGGATATGTTAAGAATAAAGTGATGGAGTTCGTAGGCCCGGGTGTTGCCGGATTGAGTGCCGATTTCCGTATAGGGATCGATGTCATGACTACAGAGACCACATGTCTCTCCTCTATCTGGACTACAGACGATACTATTAAGGATTTCTATGAGGTACACGGAAGAGCCGGAGAGTATAAGAAGCTGGCTCCCGGTCCGGTGGCTTATTATGACGGAATGGTCTATGTGGATCTGAGTCAGGTGAAGCCCATGATCGCCATGCCCTTCCATCCAAGCAATACCTATACAATAGAAGAGCTCAATGCAAACCTCGTGGATATTCTGGACGATGTGGAGAAAAAGGCACAGGTGAGCCTGGACGGCAAAATCCCGTTTACACTGAAAGATAAAGTACATAACGGCAGGCTTTATGTGGAGCAGGGTATCATTGCCGGCTGTGCAGGCGGAGGATTTGAGAATATCTGTGATGCCGCAGACATTTTAAGAGGTACCAGTATTGGATCAGATGCCTTTACATTAAGTGTTTATCCGGCCAGTACACCGATTTATATGGAAATCGCCAAGAATGGGGTACTGGCAGACCTTATGCAGACAGGTGCTGTTGTTAAGACAGCTTTCTGCGGTCCCTGCTTTGGTGCCGGGGATACTCCGGCTAACAATGCCCTCAGTATCCGCCACTCCACCAGAAACTTCCCTAACCGTGAAGGTTCCAAGGTCCAGAACGGACAGATTTCTTCCGTTGCGCTGATGGACGCCCGTTCCATTGCGGCAACTGCAGCCAACAAGGGATATCTGACCGCCGCCACTGACTTTGATGTAAAATATACGAAGCCGCGCTATTTCTTTGACAAGACTATTTATGAGAACAGAGTATTTGACAGCAAAGGCATTGCTGACCCGGAGACAGAGATACAGTTTGGTCCCAACATTAAGGACTGGCCGGAAATGCCGGCTCTCACAGAGAACCTGGTGCTGAAGGTGGTTTCTGAGATCCATGATCCGGTCACCACAACAGATGAGCTGATCCCTTCAGGTGAAACCTCATCCTTCCGCTCCAATCCTCTGGGACTGGCTGAGTTTGCCCTTTCCAGAAAAGATCCTGAGTATGTACCCCTTGCCAAAGAGATACAGGCAGCGGAAAAGGCCCGTGAGGCAGGAAACTGTCCGCTGGAGGCTGTACCGGAGTTGAAAGCGGTGTGGGATAAGTTGAAAAAACTGTGTCCTGATATGGACAGCTCCAACACGGGGATCGGAAGCACTATCTTTGCCGTAAAGCCGGGGGATGGTTCAGCCAGAGAACAGGCTGCGTCCTGTCAGAAAGTGCTGGGCGGCTGGGCGAATATTGCCAACGAATATGCCACTAAGCGCTACCGCTCCAATCTGATCAACTGGGGTATGCTTCCCCTTCTTATGGAAGCCGCTGACATGCCTTTCAAAAAAGGTGATTATCTGTTCCTTCCGGGAATCAGAAAAGCCGTTGAGGAGAAGGCAGAGGAGATCAAGGTTTATGTGGCAGGAGACTCCTGTTCGGAATTTACAGTAAAAATAGGTGACTTGACAGACGATGAACGTGAGATCATACTGAAAGGCTGTCTGATCAACTATTACAGAGGTTAACATAATGGCCGTACGGCACAGTATTTATTCGACAAAACCTGATTTTTTAGGTGTGGAGGATAAAACAATGTGTCGTACGGTGTTTTATTTTGACAATTTTCAAAGTTCGGAATTATTATGTATTTTATGTATTTTGCGAATTGTATAGTGAATTTATATAAAAATATATAATTCACAGCTTAATTATATACAAATTATAACTTATAAAAAAATAATACTTTTTTCAAAAAGTATATTGACAAATAAGACGGCCCGTGGTAATATATAACCATCAAAAGAAAACACCTACACACATTACTACATAACCAATTCTTAAAGAAGAGAAGATAAATCTTATTTAAGAAGTTGGCTACAAGGTACAAAGGATAAAACATTATATCTCCTTAAAGTGTATGGAGAATACATAATAGGACACAGAGTAATGTTAAACAGTACAACGTATGAGAAATACAAAAAGTACAAAAGAATAACAGTACCAAGGATAAAAAGTAATGTAAAAGGTGTCATTTGAAATATTGATAAGGAGGTATATTCCATTGGAAATAGCGAATATCAATTATCAATATGAGAGTGGTAAGGCATAGTTCCCTAGAGAAAGACCTAGCTACATAAAAGACCGAAAAGAATCCTATTAAGAGGATAAAGAAGTGGCCAGGTGATATATCAAAAAGTGCCCTCATATTGAACAATTACCACAAAAGTAATAAAAAGGTTTCAGAATATATGTAAAGAAATATATTTTGAAAGAACAAAGTATTTATACATCATTCAAAGATATAAAAAATGTTGAAGATATAATAAGTTATATTTGTTGAAATAAGCCTGTTGTATTTAGAAGTTCTTGAAAAAGAAGTAAGTTATTTTATATCTCGAAGAAATGTATAGAGAAATGTTTTGAAAACAAAATAGCCCGAACTATTTGTTAGAAGCTTTTTATTATCCATAATAGATTTGATATGAACTTTCAATAGATCTTATCAAACACCAGAATTTAAAAATCCAATAAGAGCGAAGACCATTTCAAGGAAGGCTTTATCAGAGTCCGTTAAGGGATTTGGGTAGAACGTTCATGTAAGAAATGAAAGGAAGCTCAAAGAGAGTACAAATTCAGAGTGAAAGATTTATAAATAGGGAATGAGAAGATTAAAAAGAAGTATAGAAGAATAAGGAAAAAGCAAAATAACAGTATTCATTCCGGATTTTTTATTAATATTAGAAGAAGAAAGGAATAAAAAAATTGAATATCGCAGATCATTAGAGCAACCGTTATATCCGAATAGTGAAGATATGACGGTTGTTCATTTTTGTCCATTCATGTTATAATGCCCCTAGTGCTCCATCCGGCCAGAAACCATAGTAGCAGCACTAGAATGTGTTTTGCATTTCTCATGCATTGGCAAAAATAAAAACCAAAAAGGAATTTAACAATAATGAAAACAACTCAGACAACCCCCAATATCTTATATGAAGATGCTCATCTCTTAGTCTGCTGCAAGTCCCCGGGTATTCCCGTTCAGACCAGGAAGATCAACACCCCGGATCTTGAATCCATCCTCCTAACCTACCTTACCTCAAAGGGCGAACCTCCTTATCTGGCTGTAATACACCGTCTGGATCAGCCGGTGGAAGGTATCCTTGTCTTTGCAAAAACCAGGGAATCCGCAAAAGAACTGAATGCGCAGATACAAAACGGTAAAATGGAAAAATACTACCTTGCCGCTGTCAGCGGTATTTTGAAGGAGAAAGAGTCCCGTCTGGAAAATGAACTGATAAAAGACGCGAAGACAAATACGTCAAGGGTCACCAGACAAAAAACACCGCAGAGCAAAAAAGCGGTTCTGGAATACCGTGTGTTAAAAGAAGCAGAAGACAGATCACTTCTTGAAATACATCTCCTGACCGGCCGGCATCACCAGATCCGTGTACAGATGGCATATGCCGGACATCCGCTTTTAGGCGACACCAAATATAATCCCCGGGCAGGGTCAGAAAAGGAATGGCAGTACATAGCTTTGTGCGCATACAAATTAATTTTTACTCATCCCAAAACTAAGAAAAAAATGGAATTCCAGGTAAAGCCCTCTGGAAATTTTCCTATAGTATAGGTAAGAAAAGTTCACACATACTGATAGAGGAGTATAAAAAGATAAAGTAACTTTTCAGCAGGTCCGGCATTCGATGCGTTGACCGTAAGAATGATTCATTACAACTGGCGGAGATTTCATGATTGGGAGTGATCCAGCATAGATTCTGCTTATAACTGTAAGGATGCTGAACAGATACAGGATAAGGTATGGTGAGCGGAAGATGAGATGGAAGAAAGCGGGCATAACAGTGGGAGTGGTTGCAGGTGTATTTCTGATCATGAAATATGCGGTACCTGTGATGCTCCCTTTTCTATTGGGGTGGATTCTGGCACTTGCTGTACTCCCCGCAGCCAGGTGGATCGCCAGCCGGAAAATCTGCAGAAAACTCCGTTTTACAGAGGGCGGTGTGGGTGCAGTACTGATCCTCCTCCTTTCTGTGGGAAGTATCCTTGGAGTCATGTGGCTTCTCCAGGCTCTTTCCGCCCAGATCGGCAGGCTAATATCCCTTTATCCGGTGATAAAAAGAGAATTTTGTCAGATCATAGGCCAGTGCTGCATACAGGTGGAGCACACAGTGGGAATTCCGGCCAGAGAGAGCAGCCAGTATATTTATATGCAGCTTGACCATATCAGCAGTTCTTTTTTAGATGGCAGTCAATCTATGGAAGCGGCAGTTGGTTCTATGAAAAAATGTGTGGTTATCGTGGGAGGGCTGATCCTGTGTGTGGTATCCGCAGTTTTGATCCTGCAGGAACATGGGGAGTGGAAAAAGCGCTTTTCTGCCCTGTCAGTTTTCAAAAAAACAAGAACACTTCTCAAAAGTCTGCAAAGTGGAATCGCAGAGTATTTTAAAGCACAGATAAAAATCATGGGAATTATCATTCTGCTCTGTATTGCCGGACTGTTTTTATTGGGAACACCGCATTTTTTAGTTGCCGGGCTGGCCCTGGGACTTCTGGATGCACTGCCTGTTCTGGGGACGGGTACATTTCTTATACCCGCTGCGCTGGTCCTTGCCCTTAGAGGGAACGCTGCGGGGGCTGTTGGCTGTATTGCTCTTTATCTTGTCACCAGCTGCGTCAGACAGTTTTTGGAACCCCGCCTCATCGGAAAGAAGGTGGGAGTGTCTCCTCTTCTTGTTCTTTTATCGGTTTATCTCGGACTTTTTTTGTACGGAGGCGCAGGTTTTCTGCTGGGACCTCTCTCAGCTTTGGTAATATACGGGATTTTACGTGAATGGGATCTTCTGGACTATGGAAAAAGTGAATAGAAAAGTTCCTGAAATTTTTACGAAATTATTACAAAAAGCATATGGACTAATGAATAGTTTCGTGTATAATGGAAACGTAGTTAAAAGGAAGAGAAGTGCATGTAAAAATCTGGTAAAGCCGTGCGCGGGCATGGTGTGAACCTTGGAGGAGAGGGCATGAGACGTATAATTGTTGCCTTATTATGTATTGCGCTGGCAGCGGGTTCCCTGGCAGGGTGCGGTGATAATAAGGATAAAAAAGAAGTACCTGTAAACACAGAGGCAAAGGCAGAAGATAAGCCGAATGTGGAGAGTAATAGGAACCCTCAGCAGGAGGAAGATAAAGAAGATACAAAAGAAGATCAAAAGGAAGAAGAAAAAGACAATGCTGATAATTCCGGTCAGAATGAGGACAGTCAGGACGCAAAGGACACAGAGGAAGAGAACGAGGCGGATATGTCTGAAGACCTCACGATGACAACCCTGAAAAACAGCGCAGGCACCATTGATTATACATCCCTGGAGGGGCTGGACCTGGAGGCGGGCGGCCATATTGCAGTTGTTGTGAAGAGCACAAAGACAGCATACTGGGCTACCGTGAAAAAAGGTATGGAAGCGGCTGTCAAAGATTTAAATAAAAAACTGGAATATAAAGGTGATGATAAGATAAAACTATCCTTTGAGGGACCGTCCGATGAGACCGATGTAGAGAGCCAGATCAATATCATCGACGCGGTTCTGGCTGAGAATCCGGGAGTCCTCTGTCTTGCTGCCATAGATATGGAATCCTGCCAGGCACAGCTTGAGACGGCTGAGGAGAATGGTATCCCCGTAGTTGTGTTGGATTCCGGAGTTGTGACAGGCACAGTGAACACTGTGTGCTCCACAGACAATCAGGCGGCAGGTGCAGAAGCTGCGAAGAAGCTCAGTGAAGCCATAGGAGACAGTGGTGAGATCGCTGTAATGGCACATATTGAAAGCTCTGAGAGCAGCCAGGACAGGGAAAAGGGATTTGCCGATGAGATCGCGGCAAATCATCCCGGGATTAAAATTGTAAATATTTCCTATGAAAACGAAGAGACCTCTGTGAAAGAGATGGCAGCCAAGGTGCTGGAAGAAAATCCTAATTTAAAAGGATACTTCTGTACGAACCAGATCACTGCGGATGATGTTTTAGACGCACTGAAGGAAGCCGGAAGAGAAGACACCGCTGTTGTAGGGTTTGACGCGGGCAAAAAGCAGAAGGAAGCCATCAAAGACGGAAGGGAAACGGGAGTCATTGCCCAGAATCCGTATGGCATGGGATATGCCACTGTAGTAGCGGCAGCCAGGGCTTGGCTGGGGCTGGAAAATGATTCCTTCATCAATCCGGGGTATCAGTGGATCGATGCAGCAAGTTTGGACGATGAGAAGCTGAAGAACTACTTATACGAGTAAGATAAAGTCAAATTAAACAAAGACATTCGGGGAGATTGTATAAATTATATACAATCTCTCTTTTTTTATCAGGATTACCAAAAAAAAACATTTTTTTTTTCGTGTATTTCGGTTAAAAAAATTGTGAAAGAATTGACAAATTGCATAATTCATAGTAATATTTAAACTATGTGAAGGTGGTGATACTGTGATAGAAGGAACAATCAAAGAAATCCGGGATGCGGAGCAGGAGGCAGCAAACATCGTTGCTGATGCAAAGCGCCAGAGTGAAAAGATTTCTGAGGAAGCAAAACTGGCTTCCGAAAAGTTGTATTCCGATTTGGTTTCCGAAGCGCAGCAGAAGGCGAAAAAACTCAGAGATTCTGCTGAGACATTCGGGAAGCAGCAGACGGACGAAGCCCTTTTGGCGGCTGGAGAAGAAATCAAAGAGCTGAAGAGCGCGGCAAAAAGCCGGGAAAAAGAAGCGGTTGATTTGATTATTTCCGAATTAATCTGAGAGGAAGAAAAAGAAAACGAGTTAAAGGAGGGATGAGAGTATGGCAGTAATGCAGATGCAGCGAGTCAGTATCTGCGCGCTGAAAAGGGACCGGAAGGCCATCCTGGAAAAGCTGCAGACCATGGGTGTTATGGAAATGACCCAGGTGCTGGACGATGAGTCAGGCTTTGAAAAGATGGATACCCAGGGAGCCAGGACTACTTTTGAAAAGAAAGCAAATCTGGCAGATCTAGCACTGGATATCCTGCAGGAATACGCACCGGAAAAGAAATCCCTGCTGTCCAGTCTGGAAGGAAAAAAACTGATTGAAAAAGAAACTTACAACCAGGTGGCGGTTCAGAAGGAAGAAATGATGGACATTGCTTCCCGTATAACCGGCTGGCAGAAAGAAATCGCGGAGTGCCGTGCAAATATTCAGAAAATGGAGAACCAGATTGAATCGCTGGCTCCGTGGATGAGCCTGGATGTACCTATGAATTTTGAGGGTACAGGTTCAACCAGTGCACTTATCGGTGCTGTTTCAGGTGAAATGACGCTGGAAGCGATTTACAGCCTTATTGCGGAGTACGCTCCCGAGGCTGAAGGCGTGGATGTGACAGTCCTTTCTGCGGACAGAGATTCCACTTATATTGTTGTGTTGTGTCTGAAGAAGAATGCACAGCAGGTGGAGGATGCGCTGCGGCAGGGCGGTTTTGCTAGGCCATCTCAGATCGTGGGAGAAGTTCCGGCGGTCGAAAAAGAAAATTTGGAGAAAGAAATCAGTGCACTCCAAAAAGAAATTGAGGATTGTCAGAAGCATATTACTGAATATGGAGACAAGCGCGCAGACCTGCGTTTGATATCTGACTATTTCCGAACCAGAGCAGAGAAATACGAACTCCTGGGACATATTCCACAGTCCTCCAGGACCTTTTTTGTCAGCGGATATATACCGGAAAAAGCGGTTCCCGCAGTGCAGAAGGCAATGGAAGAGGGCTATGATCTGGCCTTTGATGTGGAAGAGATACGGGAGGAAGAGGAGGCACCGGTGCTTCTGAGCAATAATCCCTTTTCTCAGTCTGTGGAGGGAGTTTTGGAATCCTACGGTCTTCCGAAAAAAGGTGAGGTTGACCCTACGACGATCATGTCGTTTTTCTATGTGTTTTTCTTCGGTTTAATGCTGTCTGATGCGGCATATGGACTGATTATTTTTTTGGCATGTTTTATTGTACTGAGAAAGTATCCGCGTATGAGCCATGGCATGCATAAATCATTAAAAATGTTTATGTACTGCGGTCTTTCCACTTTAGTGTGGGGTGTTCTCTTCGGAGGATATTTCGGAGATGCCATAGATGTTGTGGCAAGGACATTCTTCCATGTGAATATACCGGACGGCGGACTCGTGAAGGCAGCCTGGTTTGTTCCACTGAATGATCCCATGCGTCTTCTCATGTACGCTATGCTGTTTGGTGTGATCCATCTGTTTATGGGTCTTGGTCTGAAAGGGTACATGCTTCTGAAAGATAAGCAGTACATGGATTTCTTCTGTGATGTTATTATCTGGTATGTATTTTTGATCGGCCTGGTTATGATGCTGCTTCCAAGCAGTATCTTTGCTTCTATTTCCCAGCTTCCGGAAGGGACTTTCCCACCGGCAGTTTCACAGATAGGAAAGGTCATGGCTATAGCAGGAGCTGTTGGGCTGCTTCTCATGTCAGGCCGTGCCAATAAAAATATCGCGCTCCGTCTGGCACTGGGTGCATACGATATCTATAATGTGACAGGATGGCTCAGTGATGTACTGTCCTACTCGCGTCTTCTTGCTCTTGGTCTTGCCACAGGTGTTATCGCGTCTGTAGTAAACCAGATGGCAAGTATGCTGGGCGATGGTTTTATTGCCGCTATCGGTTTTATTGTGATTTTTATTGTCGGACATTCACTGAATCTGGCAATCAATCTTTTGGGCGCATATGTGCATACAAACCGTTTACAGTTTGTCGAATTCTTCGGCAAGTTTTATGAGGGTGGAGGAAGACCTTTCAACCCGTTTAAATTAACTACGAAATATGTAGATGTTAAGGAGGAAACTTATTTATGAGTCAGTTAGGAATTGTTTACGCATTACTTGGTGCAGCATTAGCAGTATTATTAGCAGGTGCAGGTTCATCTATCGGTGTAGGTATTGCAGGTCAGGCAGCAGCAGGTGTTGTAACAGAGGATCCAAGCAAATTCGCAAAAGTTCTGATCATGCAGCTTCTGCCTGGTACACAGGGTATTTACGGTCTGCTGGTTGGTTTCATTACACTTTCCAAAATCGGTCTGTTAGGCGGCGGTATGTTAGACCTGACACCACAGCAGGGCTTACTGGTATTAGCAGCTTGTCTGCCAATCGGTATCGTTGGTTTGATCTCCGGTAAATATCAGGGAATGACATCTGCAGCAGCTATCGGCATTGTTGCCAAGAAACCGGAACAGTTCGGTAAAGCTATGCTTTTCCCAGCAATGGTTGAGACATACGCAATTCTTGCTCTGCTGATTTCCATTCTTTCCGTAACAAACCTTTCCTTCTAATTTCAGATACGGAGAGCAGTTCCCGCATGGGGACATTAATTACAGGACAGAATAGAAATAGTAAAGGAGAGCTTAAGAATGACTGGATTAGAAAAAATGAAAAGCCAGATTCTGGATGAAGCAAAAAGCTCCGCTAGTGATATCATCGACCGTGCGCAGAAGAGCGCAGACGCAGTAAAAAAGGAGATGAGAGAAAAAGCGGAAGCAGAATGCGGACGTATCTCCAAAAAAGCGGAAGCTGATGTTGAGAATATTAAGGAACGTGCACTTTCTTCCTGCGACCTGCAGAAGAGAAAAGCGCTTCTGGAGGCAAAACAGGAAGTGATTTCCGAGGTGCTGGAAAAATCATACAGCACGCTGCTTTCGGCAGATGACGAGACTTATTTTAACATGCTTCGCAAAATGCTGGACAAATTCGTTCTGGCTCAGGAAGGGGAAATTTGTTTCTCACCTGAAGATTTGAAGAGAATGCCGCAGGGTTTTGAAAAAGAAATTTCGGACATAGCTGAGAAAAAGGGCGGAAAACTGGTTCTTTCCAAAGAGCACAGGAACATCCGCGGCGGCTTTGTTCTTATATATGGTGGAATCGAGGAAAACTGTACATTTAAGGCCATGTTTGATTCCAAGAGAGGTGAACTTTCCGATAAAGTTCATGCATTATTATTTTCGTAAGCGATAACCGCAAGAAGGAGGAATTATCTTGATTGATACAAAATATACCTATGCGGTTGCGCGAATCCGTGCGCTTGAAACGGCGTTATTCACTTCTGCCACTCTTGACCAGCTCATGGCCTGCCAGACAGAGGAGCAGTGCTTGCAGCTTTTACAGGAAAAGGGATGGGGCGGCGCGGATACGCCGGTGAATGCAGAGGCAATATTGACCAGGGAGCAGGAAAAAATCTGGGAGAACATTAAAGATCTGGGCGTTGATATGTCTGTCTTTGATGTGCTTTCCTACCCGAATATGTTCCACAATCTGAAGGCAGCGATCAAAGATGTATGTACCGAGGAGAACGGCAAAACCATGAACATCTATTATGATGACACGGCGGTCTCACCGGATGAAATGCTGGAGATTGTGAGAAGCAAGGATTTTTCCAGACTTCCCAAGTATATGGCAGGTGCTGCAAAAGAAGCTTATGAGACGCTGCTCCACACAAGAGACGGACAGCTCTGTGATGTCATTGTGGACAAGGCAGCCCTTGAAGCGATCTATGCAGCGGGCAAAGAGGCAAAGGACAGCATTATCAAAGATTATGCAGAGTCCACGGTTGCCATAGCTGATATTAAAATCGCTGTGCGTTCACAGAAAACCGCAAAAAATATGGATTTTATGAAGCGCGCGATGGTGGAATGCGAATCACTGAGCGTGGCACAGCTTTCCAAGGCAGCGGTGAACGGCATTGATGCTATTGTAGAGTATTTGTCGGGCACTGCTTATGCAGAGGGCGGAAAGGCCATTGCAGAGTCCATGTCCGCTTTTGAACGCTGGTGCGACAACCGCATGATGCAGACCATGCAGCCTCAGAAATATCAGTCATTTTCAGTGGGACCTCTGGTTGCCTATGTGCTTGCCAGAGAGAACGAGATCAAAACGGTACGAATCATTTTGTCCGGTAAACGCAGCGGACTTTCGGATGATTCTATCCGGGAAAGGGTAAGGGAAATGTATGTATAAGATTGCAGTTGTGGGCGATTACGACAGTATTTACGGGTTTGCTACACTGGGTCTTGATACGTTCCCGGTAACATCCCGAAAAGAAGCTGAAGAAAAACTGGAGCATCTGGCAGCGAGCAAATATGGGATCATCTATATCACAGAGGCGCTGGCTGCGGAATGTAAAAAGACCATAGATAAATTTCAGGAAGAGCTGCTTCCTGCTGTGATCCAGATTCCCGGCGTGTCCGGAAATACAGGTGAAGGCGTGCAGGGAGTGAAAACATCCGTGGAAAAAGCGGTTGGCTCGGATATTCTCTTCAGCAATAATTAATAAGCGAAAATTCCATGGCCTATGGTGGTCTTATATGGATTTTGCCAGTAACTGTGAAAGTAGTGAGCAGTTACCAGATACGAACTATTTTAGAAAGCAGGTGATTCGTTCCGATGAGCAAAGGTACGATTAAAAAAGTTGCAGGGCCGCTGGTTATCGCGGAGGGCATGAGGGACTCAAATATGTTCGACGTTGTCCGTGTTAGTAACCAGCGTCTGATTGGTGAGATCATCGAGATGCACGGTGACGAAGCCAGCGTTCAGGTATACGAGGAGACATCAGGACTGGGACCGGGCGAACCGGTAGAGTCTATGAATGCACCTCTTTCCGTAGAACTTGGACCAGGCCTTATCACAAGTATTTACGATGGTATCCAGCGTCCGCTGGATGAGATTATGAAGGTTTCCGGCACGAACTTAAAGAGAGGTGTTGAAGTTCCTTCTCTGAAGAGAGATAAAAAGTGGAACTTTGTGCCTACTGTTAAAGTGGGTGATGTAGTACAGAACGGCGATATTATCGGTACTGTACAGGAAACTATCGTTGTAAACCACAAGATCATGGTTCCTTACGGGATCAACGGTAAAGTAAAAGAGATCAAAGCCGGTGAATTTACGGTAGAAGATATGGTTGCTGTCATTGAGACCGAAGACGGTGACAAGGAAGTCGGCATGATGCAGACATGGCCGGTTCGTAAAGGCCGTCCTTATCAGAAAAAGCTGCCGCCGGAGATGCCTCTGGTAACCGGTCAGCGTGTTGTTGATACGTTCTTCCCCATCGCAAAAGGCGGTGTAGCAGCCGTTCCGGGACCATTCGGAAGCGGTAAAACAGTTATCCAGCATCAGCTTGCAAAGTGGGCTGAGGCCGATATCGTGGTTTATATCGGATGTGGTGAGCGTGGAAATGAGATGACAGACGTTCTGAACGAGTTCCCTGAACTGAAGGACCCGAAGACAGGACAGTCTCTGATGGAACGTACCGTTTTGATTGCCAATACCTCAGATATGCCTGTTGCGGCACGTGAGGCTTCTATTTATACAGGTATTACCATCGCGGAATATTTCCGTGATATGGGTTACTCCGTAGCCCTGATGGCAGACTCCACATCACGTTGGGCAGAGGCTCTTAGAGAGATGTCAGGACGTCTGGAAGAGATGCCGGGTGAGGAGGGATATCCTGCATACCTGGGTTCCCGTCTGGCACAGTTCTATGAGAGAGCCGGACATGTGGTATCTCTGGGCAGTGACAACAGAGAAGGTGCCCTTTCCGTTATCGGCGCTGTATCTCCTCCGGGTGGTGATATTTCAGAGCCTGTATCCCAGGCAACCCTGCGTATCGTAAAGGTATTCTGGGGACTGGATTCCGCTCTGGCTTACAAACGTCATTTCCCGGCGATCAACTGGCTGACCAGCTACTCTCTGTATCTGGACAACATGGCCGACTGGTTCAATGAGAAGGTTGCTCCTGACTGGATGGAAGACCGTCAGAAGATGATGAGCCTTCTTCAGGATGAGGCAGAGCTGGAAGAAATCGTTAAGATGGTTGGTATGGATGCACTTTCCGCAGGTGACCGTCTGAAAATGGAAGCTGCCCGCTCCATCCGTGAGGACTTCCTGCATCAGAACTCTTTCCATGAGGTAGATACCTACAGTTCTCTGCAGAAACAGTATCTCCTCATGAAACTGGTTATCGCATTCTATGAGCAGTCAAAGGAAGCGCTGGATAAAGGCGCCAACATTCAGGGGCTGATCAAGATGGATGTCCGCGAGAAGATCGGACGTTTCAAATATGTGACGGAAGACAAGCTGGACAAAGAATATAAAGTGACAATGGACGAACTTGCTGCTGACATTGCCAATGTATTTGGGAAGGAGGACTTCTAATGCCGAAAGAGTATAGAACCATACAGGAAGTTGCCGGCCCTCTGATGTTGGTGCGCGGTGTTGAAAATGTACATTTTGATGAATTAGGTGAGATCGAGCTGGCAAGCGGTGAGACACGCCGCTGCCGTGTACTTGAAATTAACGGCAGTGATGCCCTGGTACAGCTTTTTGAAAGTTCAACAGGTATCAACCTGTCTGACAGTAAAGTACGTTTCCTCGGACGAAGCATGGAACTGGGTGTGTCTGAAGACATGCTGGGCCGTGTATTCGACGGTATGGGACGCCCCATCGATGACGGTCCGGAGATTCTTCCGGATGAGAGACGTGATATCAATGGTCTGCCAATGAACCCGGCTGCCAGGATGTACCCGGAAGAGTTTATCCAGACCGGTGTATCTGCGATCGACGGTCTGAACACACTGGTACGTGGTCAGAAGCTGCCTATTTTCTCTGCATCAGGTCTTCCTCATGCACAGTTAGCCGCTCAGATCGCAAGACAGGCCAAGGTTCGCGGTACCGGTGAGAACTTCGCCGTTGTATTTGCTGCATTGGGTATTACCTTTGAGGAGTCTAACTTCTTTATTGAGAGTTTTAAGGAGACAGGCGCTATTGACAGAACAGTTCTGTTCATCAACTTGGCAAATGACCCGGCTGTAGAGCGTATCGCAACACCTAAGATGGCTCTTACCGCAGCAGAATATCTTGCATTTGAAAAAGATATGCATGTACTTGTAATCCTGACCGACATCACCAACTACGCAGATGCCCTGCGTGAGGTCTCCGCAGCCCGTAAAGAGGTTCCGGGACGTCGTGGATATCCGGGATATATGTACACAGACCTTGCAACCATGTATGAAAGAGCAGGACGTAAGAAGGGAAGCGATGGTTCCATTACCATGATCCCAATCCTTACCATGCCTGAGGATGATAAAACCCATCCGATCCCTGACCTTACCGGATATATCACTGAGGGTCAGATCATCTTAAGCCGTGAGCTTTACAGAAAGGGCGTTACACCGCCGATCGATGTTCTGCCGTCTCTGTCACGACTGAAAGATAAAGGTATCGGTGAAGGCAAGACACGTGCTGACCACGCAAACACCATGAACCAGTTATTCGCTGCTTATGCCCGTGGTAAAGAGGCAAAAGAGCTGATGACAATCCTTGGTGAGGCGGCACTTTCTGATATTGACCTTATCTATGCAAAATTCGCGGATGCCTTTGAGGCAGAATATGTCTCACAGGGTTATATGGCTAACCGCGATATTGAGGAGACACTGCGTATCGGCTGGAAGCTGCTCTCCATACTGCCGAGGAGCGAGCTGAAACGTATTGATGATAAATTCCTTGATGAATATTACGGTAAACAATAATGCCGGCGGTGCGGCAGGCCGGAAAAACCTGCCGTGCCTTAAAAAAGCATAGAAAGAGGTGATTGTCTTGGCATCTACCCAGGTAAATCCTACCAGAATGGAGCTTACCAAGCAGAAAAAGAAGCTGGTGACTGCCGTCAAGGGGCATAAACTCCTGAAGGATAAACGTGATGAGCTTATGCGTCAGTTCCTGGATCTGGCAAGAGAGAACATGGCTCTGCGCCTGAAAGTGGAAGAGGGTATTAAAGAGGCTAACAAGAACTTCGTGATCGCAAAGGCCGGCATGTCCGAACAGACGTTGAATACAGCGCTGATGGCGCCGAAACAGGAGGTGTATCTGGATACTGGCAAGAGGAATGTCATGAGTGTTGATATTCCCGTTTTCCAGTCCCAGACCAGAACCGCGGATGCAAATGACATCTATTCCTACGGTTTTGCCTTCACGTCAGGCGACCTGGACGGCGCGGTGAAATCTCTGGCAGATATCCTGCCGGATATGCTCAAGCTTGCTGAGATTGAAAAATCCTGTCAGCTTATGGCTTCCGAGATTGAGAAGACCCGACGCAGAGTAAACGCTCTGGAACATGTAATTATTCCGGAGACGCAACAGAATATTAAGTATATTACCATGAAGTTGGACGAGAGTGAGAGAAGTACACAGATCCGTCTGATGAAGGTAAAAGATATGATGCTTGAAGAAGCACATCATTATAAGGAAAAGGACAGAGAACGCGCATACGGTGCGGGCTGATATGTCTGGTGGAGGGTGACTGTTCAGTACCTTCACAGTTAATTTTAACGGACAGGCGGGAAAGTATATTCCCGTCTGTCCGTTTGTGGTATAATAAAAAAAATAGACAGCAGTTAAATAGTTGTTGTTTACAGATGCCTGCCTTGTAAAGGACTGAAGCGGCAGTGTGGACAGCAATACTGAATGGACGAGGAGGAAACTATATGTTTCGATGGGGAATTATGGGCGGAGGTTTTATATCATCGCAGTTTGCCAGGGGATTGGAAGAAGTGGCGGATATGCAGGTGGAAGTGCTGGCATCTAAGTCAGGGAGAAATGACTATGGGATACAGGCAAAGAAATACTGCCGTTCTTATGAAGAATTGGTGAGTGATGAGAATGTTGATGCTGTGTATGTGGGGACTATCCATCCCCAGCATCTGGCCTGTGTGAAGGCCTGCCTGGAGGCAAAGAAGCCTGTGCTGTGTGAAAAGCCGGTGACTATGAACGCCCGGGAACTGGAGGAACTCCTCTGTTTGGCCAGGGAAAATCATACTTTTTTCATGGAGGCTATGTGGACGAGGTTTATCCCGGTGATGAGGGAGCTGAGAAAGGAAATCCAGGAGGGCGTATACGGAAAAGTACACAATATGCATTTTACATTCGGCGGGCCTGCAAAGCCGGAGACAAGACGTCTGTTTGAGGCAGAACTTGGAGGCGGGGCACTTCTTGACGTGGGTGTCTACGGTGTGAGCGTCGCGCAGTACCTTCTGGGAGAGACGCCGGAGGTGATACATGCGTGGTCTGAAAAGAATGAGGAGACAGTAGATCTAAACACATGCATCCAGATGACGTATCCCTGCGGATGTCTGGCAGATATGGTCTTCTCCATCAACAGAAAAGTGGACAACAGGGCAGTGATCATCACAGATAAGGCGGAACTGGAGATCCCGTATTTCTGGCGTCCCAATACGGTATATCTGTTTGAACCCAATGAAGATTTCCGCACGGATATGCTGAAAGAAAAAAGAGTCGTTGAAGTGGCAGGCAACGGTTACCACTATGAGGCGCTGGAGGTACAGAAAATGCTGAAGGAAGGGCAGACAGAGAGTCCGGTCATGCCCTGGGAGGAAAGCCTTCAGATCATGAGAGAACTGGATGATATCAGAAGGATGTGCGGGATTCGCTATCCTCAGGATATTGAGTAAAGTGTGCAGAAAGGGAGAAGAGACAGGATGTCAGAGAAGAAACAGGAATTTTTGATCGGTACCTATACGGAATCGGTTTTATTTGGTGACGGAAGCCATTTTATAGGGAATGGAGAGGGAATATATCTGGCTGAAATAGATATGGTATCCGGTAAAATGAGGTTGAAACAGACCATAGAGGGGATTAAAAACCCCTCTTACGTCTGTGCAGATAAAGCCGGAAAGAGAATCTACGCTGTCAGTGAGCTGGAGGAATATGAAGGGCTTGAAAGCGGGGCTGTGAGCGTCTATGAGACAGGGGAAGACGGATCGGTGATGCTGCTTGACAGGAAGCCTTCTATGGGAACGGACCCCTGCCATCTGTATCTGGATGAAGTGGAGGAGATATTGTATATCAGCAATTATGGAAGCGGTTCTGTCTGCGCATATAGAATTGGTAAGGACGGCTGTTTTCTGGAGCCGGCTATGGTAATACGGCATCACGGACGTTCTATTGATGAAACGCGGCAGGAAGGCCCGCATGTGCACTCTGTCCATCCCTGCCGGTTTGCGGAAGGCGTGCTTGTGTGTGATCTGGGACTGGATAAGATCAGCCGCTGTGCAGTCAGAGAGAAGGACGGAAGATGGACCTTCACAGAAGAAGAATCCTGGATGACAGAGCCGGGTTATGGACCGAGAATGCTGGTTTATCACCCTGTCCTGCCCATGTTTTATGTAGTGCAGGAGATGGGGAACAGGGTATTGGTATATGACTGTCAAAACGGCGTACCGCAGGCAGTTCAGGATATTTCCACACTTACAGAGGAAGATGGGGAAATTTCTAATACAGCGGCGGAAATCCGCATAGATCATTCAGGGAATAAGCTTTATGTATCCAATAGGGGAGCTGACAATATCAGCGTATATGATCTGGACAGAGAGGGAAGATTGGTGTTTGCGGACAGTATTTCTTCCGGAGGGAAGACACCTCGCTGTTTTGCCGCGGCAGAAGACAGAGAGTCCAAAAGTACATATCTTGTGATCGCAAACCAGGATTCAAATGAACTTATATCAGTGAAATACACGGGTGCCGGGACAGCAGAAATAAAAGACAGAATGCACCTTGGAAGTCCTGTCTGTGTGTGGGCTTTATCTGTTTTAGAAGGAAGAGAAAGATGAAAAAGTCATATGAGATAGATATGTGTAACGGGCCGCTTTGGGGAAAGCTGCTGTTGTTTTCTGTGCCCCTGATCTTATCCGGTATTCTGCAGCTTTTATTTAATGCCGCGGATATTGTGGTGGTGGGAAGGTTTTCGGGAAATCATGCGCTGGCTGCAGTGGGGTCTACAAGCTCTCTCATCCAGCTTTTTATCAATGTATTTATCGGATGTTCTATTGGAACAAATGTCCTGGTTGGCAGGTTCTGCGGGGCAAAGGATGCCAAAAATGTCAGTGAAACCGTGCACACGTCTATTCTGTTCAGTATCGTCTGCGGCTGTATCCTCATATTTCTGGGAGTGGCATTTGCCAAACCTATGCTGGAATGGATGGCAACGCCTCCGGAGGTTCTGGGACAGGCAGTTCTCTATATGAGGATTTTCTTTGTAGGCATGCCGGCTATGATGCTTTATAATTTCGGCGCGGCAGTGCTGAGAGCCACGGGGGATACCCAGAGGCCTCTTTATTATTTACTGCTTGCAGGAATTATCAATGTAGTGTTGAATCTGTTCTTCGTTATTGTATGCGGTCTGGGTGTGGCAGGTGTGGCGCTGGCTACCATTATCTCACAGGCGGTGTCAGCACTGCTGATCCTGCGCTGTCTGATGCGTACGGAAGGAATGTGCAGACTTGAGCTGAGAAAGCTGAAAATTCACAAAGACAAGCTGAAGCACATTGTGCGTATCGGTCTTCCGGCGGGGATGCAGAGCGCCATATTTTCCATATCAAATGTGCTGATCCAGTCATCGGTAAATTCTTTTGGAGCCATTGCAATGGCTGGAAATACGGCGGCATCCAATCTGGAGGGGTTTGTATATACATCTATGAATGCTGTCTATCAGGCGACATTAAGTTTTACCAGTCAAAATGCGGGTGCCGGGAATCAGAAGCGGATCAGCCAGATCCTATGGAGATGTTTAGTACTGGTGACAGTGATCGGCGGGACTTTCGGATGTCTCATGGTATTCTTTTCGCCGCATCTTCTGGGTATTTATTCCTCAGATGCAGAGGTGATCGCCTACGGAATACAGAGGCTTAAAATCATATGTCTGCCTTATTTTCTCTGCGGTATCATGGAGGTTCTGGTGGGAAGTCTGCGCGGCATGGGATATTCAGTTCTTCCTATGCTGGTGTCTCTGACAGGAGCCTGCGGACTTAGGATCATCTGGATATTTACCATATTTATGTGGCAGCACAGTCTGTTTGTTTTATATCTGTCGTATCCTATAACCTGGGCCATAACCGCAGCAGCCCATCTCATCTGCTGGTGTAAACTGCGGCAGATGATGAAAAAACGGCAGTTGGCAGGATAGGAAAGGATCGGTCAGTTATGGGAAGATTTAAGATTGAGATGGGTGACATCACAACGTATCATGTGGATGCCATTGCAAATGCCGCAAATTGTTCTCTTTTGGGAGGAGGCGGTGTTGACGGGGCGATTCACAGGGCAGCAGGCCCCGGGCTTCTGGAAGAGTGCAGGGGACTGGGAGGGTGTGAGACGGGTCAGGCAAAAATAACAAGAGGGTATCAATTGCCCGCAAAATATGTGATACATACACCGGGGCCAATCTGGAGCGGGGGTGCCTTCGGGGAGCCGGAACTGCTGAAGAATTGTTATGAAAACTGTATCCGTCTGGCACATGAATATGGATGCAGAACCCTGGCATTTCCTTCTATCAGCACAGGTATTTACGGATATCCTTTGGAACAGGCATCTGAGATAGCTGCAAATGCCATCCGGGAGGGCTTGGAGAAATATCCCGATATAGAAGAGATTCTTATGATCTGCTTTAGTGAGAGAGTGCAGAAGGCGTATCAAAAAGCGTATCAAAAAATGTATGAAAAAGTGCAGTAAAAGCAGATGATTTAATGAAAATACAGACGGATGATCCGGCATCATAGGTAAGACAGGAAAGGAATTTATTGAAATGAAGAAATGGAAAAATCTTATAGCGGGGCTGATAGTCCTGGCGCTTCTTATGACGGGATGCAGTTCTGTGGGACAGACTGCGGGAAATGGACCGGAAGCGGGAAGTGAGGCTGCGGCCGGAAACGAGCAGGGGACAGGTCAGCAGTCGGCGGGAAATGGACCGGCAGCGGGAAGCGAGACTGCGGCCGGAAACGAGCAGGGAACAGGTCAGCAGTCGGCCGAAGATGGACAGACAGCAGATGGTGTGCAGGCAGTCAAAAATGGTGAAAAAACAGATGGTCGGCTGAATGTTCATTATCTGGATGTGGGTCAGGGAAATGCTGTTCTTTTGGAGTCCCAGGGACATTATATGCTCATAGACGGCGGAAATAGAAAAGCTTCTTCCTTTGTAGTCAGTTATCTGAAACGGCAGAATGTTGAGGCATTGGACTATATATTGATCTCTCACTTTGATGAGGACCATTTGGCAGGGACCATTGGTGCACTTTATCAGTTCCCTGCGGGAAAAGTCATCACAGCGGATTATGAGACGGATTCTTCCATTTATAAATCCTATCAGCAGGCCATGGACAAACAAGGGTATGAGGAGACCCATCCATCCCAGGGCGATGTCTTTTCTCTTGGAAGTGCTTCTGTGCGAGTCATTTCTCCTGTTTCTTATGGACACCAGGATGAAAATGAGGATTCGGTGGGAGTGATCGTGGAAAATGGGGAAAATCGCTTCTTTTTTGGAGGTGATATGGGGAAAACAGGTGAAAAAGAGGCCATGGAATCCGGTGTGGATATTGCGGCAGATGTATTTCTTCTGAACCACCATGGCTCTTATCTGAGCAGCGGCTTTTTGGAGCGTGTGTCACCTTCCTATGCAGTGATAAGCTGCGGAGACGGCAATAGCTACGGACATCCAAGGCAGGATACCATGGGGCTGTTGGAGGAGGCCGGGATTCCTGTGTTCCGCACAGACAAACAGGGAACAGTCATTCTGCACAGTGATGGAAAAACAATATCCTGGGAACAGGAGCCGTGCAATGATTATACACCGGGTACAAGGACGGCATCCGGTGATAAAGAGGAACCATATGTAGAAGAGAATAACAGCGACGCGGAGAACTGCGACTATGTGTTGAACACACATACAAAGAAGATCCATCTGCCCTCCTGTTCTTCCCTGAAGGGAATGAAGGAGGAAAATAAAGCTTATTATAAAGGTAGTAAGGATGAATTGACGGACAATGGATACGAGGCCTGCGGGAACTGTAAACCATGAATTTGACATATATGATCATACCGATATGAGAATACATAGGTGTATCAATGTATCGGCTGGCATATGTGTTGAGTCGTAAAATACTTATAGTTAAAAAGGAGTTTCCTCATGAAAGCATATCAGATGAAAATAGCGATCAAGAATTCACACCCGCCAATCTGGAGACGGTTTATTGTTCCGGCAGGGTTGAGTTTTTCTCAGTTAAGTATTGTGCTCAACGGTGTTATGGGATGGTGTGGATATCATTTGTTCAAATTTGAATTTTATCATCTCCGGTTAAATATAAAAGAGAAATATGAGGATTTTATAGGTTTGGGAGAGGAAGAACAACTGGAGGCATCTGAAACAATTATAGATCCTTTTATGGAGCAGGAGGATTGGTTTTCCTATATATATGATTTTGGGGATTATTGGGAACATAGAGTGACTATTGAAAAGGTCATAGAGGATTACGGATCTTCCTATCCGGTTGTTTTGAAGTATAAAGGAGAGACACCATTTGAGGACTGTGGAGGTATCTATAGATATTATGATCTACAGGAGATCTTAAAGGATCCTTCCCATCCAGAACATGAAAATATGAAGGCATGGACAGAAGGACATTTTACGCGGGATTATGATTTGAATGAAGTAAACGAATCTTTGAAACGTATGGCTTTAGAAAAGAAAAAAAGCAAGCCTATGCTGCAGAATGAGATTTATGAGGAGATCATGGAGAAAGGCGGCGGCTTTAAGACAATTCAGGGAGCCAAGGAAAGTGAAGTTGACAGAAAAAATGGAACTTTGATGAGTGAAAGACTTTCTGAAATGGAAGATATGTTGAAGGATTATACAGCTAAATACATGGAGCTGAAAGAAGCATTGGACTCAAACATAATGGGCGCAACGCTCAGGGATATTCTGGAAGAATACCGGAAAGATGACCTGTTTGAAATTTGTAAATTGCATGGGTTTTCCGGATTCAGGAAGTTATTGAAGAAAGATCTAATTGATTTTGTATATCAGAATCTTTTGTCTAAGGAAGTCATGTGCAGATGCCTTATGTACATGAACGATATGGAAATGGAGCTGATGGATAAAGAGAACACAGGAGTGGATGAGTGCGAAGAAGTGCTGGGACTTATAGAATGCGGATATGCGGGAGCCACCTACCTTGGAGAGGTATACGTTCCAGAAGATGTAAAGGCAGCCTATAATAAAAACTGCGATGAGGAATGGAAAAAAGAGCGGAGAAGAGTGCAGGGGATTTTATGTCATATCAATGCCTGTGTGGAGCTGTATGGAATCTGTCCTTTGGAACGAGTTATTTCCGTGTATAAAGAGAATACCGGAAATATCATTTCAGAGACAGAACTGCGGGAATTCTGTTATCAAATTCCTGGATTTTTGAAGATATTTGAGATAGTTGGCAGCGAACTGGTCCAGGAGACATTGCTGGAAGAAGACAGAATGCAGCAGCTAAAGAAGAGTCAGGGAATCAAGCCTTATTATAATCCTACAAAAGAAGAGATACAGACTTTAGGAAATTATTTTTACGTTCCTTTTGACAGATATATGGATGCACTGGCAGATTTTTTCGTGGAATTTATGGAGGAGGAAGAAGAGGATGCCAGGGAATTGTGCAGAAATATTCAGCGTATTATCCGCTGTGGAGGACAGATGCAGGATGTTATAGATTATCTGCAGAGGGAAATCGTCATAATGGATGGTGAGGACTTTTATCAGTTTGCCGAGATTTTTATGAGGCTTTGGAATCATACACGTATGCATATAAATCGTGGATATATGCCGGCAGAAATGGATTCGCCCAAAAGTAAAAAGAGAGTGCAGGAGGCAGCAGCTAAGCTGGGATTTCGTGCAGTGGATGATATGCCCGGGGATAAAGCCGATATTATTGATTTCCAGGAAGAGCGGAGGAAAAAAGTATATCCGAATGATCCCTGTCCATGCGGTTCAGGAAAAAAATATAAGCATTGCTGCGGAAAGAAAAAATAGAGAGAATGTCCTGTCAGACATACTCCTGGAAAAAAGACAAGATGCGGAAGCAATTCCGGATACTTGTCTTTTTTCTTTGACCTTTAGGGGAAACATACTGTGTTTAGTCATCAACTAATATAGCATTTGGGTAAATATGCTCCATACGTTCATCGGTAAAATGTTTATCCAGAAAACGAGTGACAGCATTTTCAGGAGCAGATGTGTGGGAATGGCGTTCTGTGTACCGGTTAAGGGCAAGGCCAGACATAATTATATTGAATATCATAAATAAGATCATCAGCCAGGTAATAGGAATGCCGGCTTTTGGCGGGATTTTTTCTATCAGTGAGGACAGGAGGGGATAAAGGTATTCCAGCCATATGACTGCGGCGATACCCCAGAAAAAACAGTACAGCAGGTTGATACGGCCTCCCAGGTTAAAAGGGATGCTGCTGTAGTCCCAGAATACAGTACCAAAGACAAGCTCGGTGAAAACACTGCATATGTATTCGTAGGCTCCGCCTAATATGGTGCCGAAGATAAAGATATAACTGTCACTGCGGTTTCGGTATTGATATAAAATGGCAGTCAGCAGTACGAAGCCCAACCCCCATACAATACTGAACGGACCGTAGACTACACTGCTTCGGCTCATTAATTTCCCGGTAGTTGCCAGACAGAAAATGGTCTCCGTAATGTCTCCAAGAAACGCACCCAGGAAAAACAGGCAGACCAATTTATAGAAAGAGCAGCCAACGGCAAATACTCCGGCCCGTTCTTTGGCGGCTTCAAGCAGACGTTCTTTTTCCTGACGGGCAGCCAGCAGTTCCTTGGCTTCCAGGCTTGGATAGGCTTTAGCTATGTGTTTCTGCATCCAGCCGGTAAGTCCCTCGCCCATGACATCTGCTGCTTTCTGCAGGTTTTCAGATACATCTTCAATGATGGAGAGTTTTCTCAGCCGGGAATGAACGGCTTTGATAGCAGTCACAGTGCCTGCCAGATCCAGACAGAGGATCGTGTACAGGATGATCAGCAGTATAGTGCCCAGGTTGGAAGGGATAAGCGTGAGCAGTTCCTTCAGTGCGGGATTCACCAATGAGATACATGCTACGGCGGAAAGACCCCATACGACAGTGTATGGAAGGTTGACATAACCACCAAACTGAAATCTTTTCCGTGAATAGTCCCACCATTTTCGATGGAATATCTTTTCCAGAACGAAACCAGTGGAAAATGTGATAGCAGATGAAAGGATAACGCCGCCTAGAAAAAGAAAAAACAGGTGGTTCTTAAGTTCAGGCAAAAATACCGCAAAAGCTACTGCGCCGAAGCCATAAGCCGGACAATAAGGTCCGAACAGAAAACCAACGTCAATAAACAGATGTTCCCTGACTGCTGCAACTGACGTTCCAATAGCCCAGCCGATGAAGGAATAGAGTAAGAAAAACCATAGAAGTTGATATAGTGTGTAGTTCAAGTGAGGCCTCCTTTGGGGATGATGTTGGATAATGGTGGTTTTAGTATACCTTATACGCGGATGGAGGAGATGTCAAGTGTAAGAAGGCGGAGGTTTTTGTGCGAATCGGGAGTGAACAGGAATTTGCCGGGGAATTCGCACCTGATATTGAGGTGAAAAGAGGTGGGGGAATAATGAAAAGGGGTGGAGAGTCGTGTTTTTAATTGTAAATAGTGGAAAGATGTGATATTATATACAAAAAGTGGTGGGGGTATTTAGGTATTTTTGCTGTCGTCACCTTCGCGGTGACGTGGATTGAAATCGTGAAACAGCATGAGAAAGGCCGTGAATCCATTGGTCGTCACCTTCGCGGTGACGTGGATTGAAATTATCTTTTCGGGCTTTCCTATGCCGAACATTTTCGTCGTCACCTTCGCGGTGACGTGGATTGAAATTCCAGTTTCCCGCACTCGTCTACACGGTGAAACTGGTCGTCACCTTCGCGGTGACGTGGATTGAAATATGAGTGTGCGAACCCGTCCGCTGGGGGAGCTGAGTCGTCACCTTCGCGGTGACGTGGATTGAAATCGAAAACCGGATGTCCTGCATATGTATGTCACCTGTCGTCACCTTCGCGGTGACGTGGATTGAAATGTTACTGCCCCTCTCAAATGCACAGTAAGGATGAGTCGTCACCTTCGCGGTGACGTGGATTGAAATTTTCTTGGATGCCGCTTTATTTTCTTCGGTCACTACGTCGTCACCTTCGCGGTGACGTGGATTGAAATATGCTGTATCCTTCACAATCCTTTTCTTCGCCGTGTCGTCACCTTCGCGGTGATGTGGATTGAAATGGTGATGTGATTTTTACTTACAGTGATTCAGAAAGTTATCAACTTCGCAGTAATGTGGATAGAAATTTAAGCTTCTCTTACTAAAGTAGGCTTTATTTCATTTTCGATTTTTATAAATGAAATTATATTTCTATCAATTCATTAACCGAATACTGTTTACGCTACAAAAGTTTTTCATCCACCCATACATTAAGTAATAATTTGCATTGACATACAACCAAATTTCCCGGCATACATTGTAAAAACAACGTTTCCGGGAGATTTTTCCTTGAAAAGTTATATAGAAGAACGTGCTATATCCATAGCCAACTACATCATTGAAAACAACGCAACTGTCCGTCAGACAGCCAGAGAGTTCAAGGTCAGTAAAAGCACGGTACACAAAGACGTTACAGAGCGTCTGCTGCAGCTTAATCCTTCACTGGCCAAGTGCGCCCGCAGGGTCCTTGACGTGAACAAGCAGGAACGTCATATCCGCGGTGGTATGGCTACCCGGGAAAAATATCTGCACAAGGTGCAAAAATAACGAAAGAGACTCTTGTTTTGAGAAAAATATGGGCGTATAATTGTTCCTATCAAAATACAAAAGCTTACTGTGAGGGGAAAACAAATGAATCGATTCTTTTCAAATGCGGATTTGCGGAAGCTGATCATACCGCTGATTATCGACCAGTTTCTGCAGGCGTTTGTAGGACTTGCCGATTCTATCATGGTGGCCAGCGTTGGTGAGGCTGCCGTGTCAGGTGTATCATTGATCGATACGGTCATGGTATTGATCATCAACATTTTTACAGCACTGGCTACAGGAGGAGCCGTTATCGCAGGACAATTCATCGGGAAAAAGAAAACTGAGAATGCCTGCCTGGCAACCAACCAACTGCTGTCTTTTACCCTGAAAGCGTCCTGTATCATTATGGTGCTTGGATATCTGGGGAAGAACCTGATCATCAATGGAATATTTGGCAAAATTGAAGCAGATGTTATGTACAACTGTAATGTCTATCTGCTGATCGTTTTTGCGTCTGTTCCTATGATTGCTTTGTACAATGCAGGAGCTTCTATTTTTCGTGCAATGGGAAATTCAACTATTGCAATGAAGACATCGCTGCTTATGAATGCTATTAACCTGGGAGGAAATGCACTGCTGATTTATGGATTCCACAGAGGTGTGGAAGGAGTGGCGATACCTACTTTGGTATCCAGAGGTGTGGCTTGTGTAGTTATGTTATGCCTTATAAATAATCAGAGCAGAGTTCTGCATATCCACCATCCGTTTTCGTTTAAAACAGATTGGATGCTTCTTAAGAAAATACTCTATATCGGCATACCAAACGGCCTGGAAAACAGCATGTTCCAGTTGGGAAAGATTTTGGTGCTGAGTATTGTGACTGGATTCGGAACTGCATCTATCGCGGCAAATGCTGTGTCAAATAATGTAGCGACATTTGCAGTTCTGCCGGGAATGTCCATTGGTTTTGCACTGTTGACCGTGGGTGCCCAGTGTGTCGGCGCAAATGATTTTGAACAGGTGCATTATTATACGAAGAAGCTGATGAAGGTTGCATATATTTCGCTGATAGGAATAAATATACTGCTTATGCTTGTAATGCCCTTTATCATCAAGGCATACGGGTTATCAGCGGAGGCAAGCGGCTATGCTTATAAAATACTGATCTATCATTCTATATGTGTTGTGACTATATGGCCACTGTCTTTTTCGTTGCCCAATACTCTGCGTGCAGCAGCGGATGTGCGTTTTACTATGCTTCTGGCGATCATTTCCATGTGGATCTTCCGTATTGGATTTTCGGTATTGCTGGGAGTGAAGCTGCATTGGGGAGTGTTTGGCGTGTGGGTGGCTATGACCATTGACTGGCTGTTTCGTGCGGTTTGCTTTACCGTCCGCTATGCAAGAGGAAAATGGCAGCACCAGTCACTTGTCTGAGCGTATACATCTGCTGTGGGTGCATGCATCCTCGGCAGTGTAATATATGAAAATACAAAAGGAGAACGTATTGATGAAACAGGATATGATTGTCATTCTTGACCTGGGAAGCACAGAAAACACCGTACTGGCCAGAGAAATCCGTGCTATGGGTGTGTACAGTGAGATTTATCCCCACGATATTACCAAAGAAGAGCTGGAGAAGCTCCCTAATGTGAAAGGAATTATAATTAACGGCGGGCCGAACCATATGGTTGACGGCGTCCGTATTGATGTAAGACAGGAGATTTACGAAGCTGGCAGTCCGGTAATGGCAATTGATCATGAGCCGGCAGCCTGCAGTGAGAAATACCAGGATCTGAGTGAAGAACAGAGGGCAGAGATTCTGAAAAAATTTGTTTTTGATACCTGCAAAGCGGAAACAAATTGGAATATGAAAAATTTTGTTGCTGATCAGATTGAGATCGTCAGAGAACAGGTGGGAGATAAAAAAGTTCTTCTGGCGTTATCAGGCGGCGTGGACAGTTCTGTAGTCGCAGCGCTTTTAATCAAGGCCATCGGCAAACAGCTCACATGTGTCCATGTAAATCACGGCCTTATGCGCAAAGGAGAATCCGAAAGTGTAGTGGAAGTATTTAAAGACCAGATGGATGCGAATCTGGTCTATGTGGATGCCTCAGAGCGTTTCCTGACGAAGCTTGCAGGTGTAGATGATCCGGAACAGAAACGTAAGATTATCGGCGCGGAATTTATCCGTGTCTTTGAAGAAGAGGCAAGGAAACTGGAAGGAATCGAGTTCCTGGGACAGGGAACGATCTATCCTGATATTGTGGAGAGCGGAACTAAGACTGCAAAGATGGTAAAATCCCACCACAATGTGGGAGGACTGCCGGAGGATCTGCAGTTTAAGCTGGTTGAACCTCTGAAACAGTTATTTAAAGACGAGGTACGCGCATGTGGAATCGAGCTTGGACTTCCGGAGGAAATGGTTTACAGACAGCCTTTCCCAGGCCCAGGTCTTGGCGTGAGATGTCTGGGTGCCATTACCAGGGAGCGTCTCGAGGCGGTACGTGAATCAGACGCAATCCTGCGTGAAGAGTTCCAAAATGCAGGACTGGATAAAAAAGTATGGCAGTATTTTACGGTTGTTCCTGATTTCAAATCCGTGGGAGTACGTGACAATGCCAGATGTTTTGAATATCCAGTGATCATCCGTGCGGTGAATACAGTGGATGCTATGACAGCAACTATTGAGGAAGTTGACTGGAAGATACTTCTTAAGATCACTGACCGTATCATGAAGGAAGTTAAAAATGTAAACCGTGTCTGCTATGATATGAGTCCGAAGCCAAACGCTACGATTGAATGGGAATAATTCCAAAGGTTGAGGTTAAAAGTGGGGATATTTGTGGTTAAAGTGTGATTGTTCAGTACCTTGACAGTTAAGAACAAAAAATGAATGTGGGGAGTCACTGAATAGTTGCGTTAAAGTTACAGATTAAGACGAAAGAGAAATGTAGGTAAAATATGAACAGTAAAATGTTTCAAGAACCAAAAGCGCCTGTAAAACTGCCAGTCACAGAAAATGTTTCTTCTGTACTGGAAGCTGCCAAAGTATCTGAGGAAGAGATTACGGGATGCTGTTTTAAGGGAGTGTTTATCACTAAGTTTGACGGAAAACTGCTCCGTTTCAAAAAGATGGCTTTTGAAAACTGTAAATTTATAAGTTGTTTCTTTGATGAAGCCAGTTTTACTGATGTACGTTTTAAAAACTGCGATTTTTCCAACACAAGCCTCACGGATGTCTATTTTAAAAGGTGTTCCTTTCAGTCCTGCAAGGCTGTTGGAGCTGACTTTTACGGCAGCATTATGCGGCATGTGACATTTCTGGAATGTAATCTTTCAGATATGAATCTGGATGCGTCCAGGATGAGTTATGTCAGAATAAAAGATACAAATCTAGAGGAGTCGAGTTTGAGTAAATGCGGACTGGATAATCTGGATCTGCATCAGGTAAAGTTTGCCGGCGCCAGCTTTTTCAAGACGGCTCTCAAGGGTGTGGATATGTCTGATTGTGATATGGACAGGATCATCATTTCTGACGGCAAGGAAGAACTGAGAGGCGCAGTGCTCAACATGTCTCAGGCGATTGTATGCGCAAAACGGATGGGCATTGTGATCAAAGAATTAGAGACAGAAAATTAAATAAAAAATTAGCATTGACTAATAGGCCTGCTCTGGCATAAAATAACATAAACTTCTTTGCACTGCATGTAAACTACAGTACAAACTGAGCAGGCACGGATGCAGGCCATCCGTATAGCCGGGTCACTTTTAGTGACAGCAGATGAACAATGGCATCTGTGGGACAGTAGATTACTTTATTGTTCCGCAGGTGCTTTTTAAATGGGTGGAAACAGCCCGGGTATTAAGAAGTGGCAGAGAAAGTTATGCAGTAGTAAGAATCAATACCGGGGAGGATTTAAAATGGAACAGGTAAAGAAAGAATTTGTATCGGATGAAAAGGCAAAGAAAATTGCACTTCATGTATCCGGAGTCAGTGTGGCAGGTAATGTACTTCTGTCTCTTTTCAAGCTGCTTGCAGGTATTATAGGACATTCCGGTGCTATGATCTCTGATGCGGTACACTCAGCATCAGATGTGTTCGGAACCATCATTGCGGTGCTGGGGGTCAGCATTTCCAAAAGAAAATCGGATGCGGATCATCAGTATGGACACGACAGACTGGAGTGTGTGGCAGCCATTGTGCTGGCAGTGATCCTGCTGGCTACAGGACTTGGAATCGGAATCAGCGGTCTGGAGAAGATTATAAAGGGAAACAGTGGAGATGCGGCAATTCCGGGAGTTATTGCGCTTGTGGCAGCGGTTGTTTCTATTGTGTTCAAAGAATGGATGTATTGGTATACCAGAGCGGCGGCTAAGAAAATCAATTCCGGAGCTTTGATGGCGGAGGCGTGGCATCACCGTTCGGATGCGCTTTCGTCTATTGGCGCATTTGCCGGTATTTTGGGAGCAAGATTGGGATATCCTATTTTAGACCCTATAGCAAGCGTGATCATTTGCCTGTTTATCGGAAAAGCAGCTTATGATATATTTAAGGACGCAGTGGATAAGATGGTGGATAAGTCATGTGATGATGAGACATTAGAGCAGATGCGTGGTATTATCTCAAAACAGACAGGGGTATTGAGTATTGATATGCTGCATACCAGGCTGTTTGGTGCGAAAATGTACGTGGATATTGAGATTTCTGCTGATGGAACTCTTTCTCTTGAGGAAGGACACGAGATTGCCCAGAAGGTACATGACGCCATTGAAAAGGAATTCCCATTGGTCAAACACTGTATGGTTCATGTGAACCCTGTTTAAAGTACCGTTAAGTAAGGTTCACGAAGAATGTGGATTTGCAGGGATGATTTTTGTCAGATATTCTGTTTTTATGAGATGGAAGGGAAAATTTCTTGTAAATTGAAGCCGGATATTTTATAATGAAATCTAGTTTTGAGGAATGCAAAAGAACAGGAGGACACTTTTTTGAAGAGAGAAACCGTAATTGTACTTGATTTTGGCGGCCAGTATAACCAGTTGATAGCAAGACGTGTTCGGGAATGTAATGTATATTGTGAGATTTATTCTTACAAAACAGATATTGAAAAGATAAAGGAAATCCAGCCTAAGGGAATTATTTTTACAGGTGGTCCTAACAGCGTGTATCTGGAGGATTCTCCCACATATACAAAAGAAATCTTTGAGCTGGGAATTCCGGTTCTGGGAATCTGCTATGGTGCGCAGCTGATGATGCATCTGTTAGGCGGCCAAGTAGGCACAGCGCCTGTCAGGGAATATGGAAAGATTGAGGTTACGGTGGAACAGTCTTCCAAGATGTTTGAGAATGTGTCCGAGAAGACAATTTGCTGGATGAGTCATAATGACTATATTGCAAAAGAGGCACCGGGATTTGATATCATTGCCTATACATCAGACTGTCCGGTGGCGGCAGTGCAGAATACGGAAAAGAATCTCTATGCCGTTCAGTTCCATCCGGAGGTGCTGCATACACAGGAAGGAAAGAAGATGCTTTCCAATTTCGTTTATAATGTGTGTGAATGCTCCGGTGACTGGAAGATGGATTCTTTTGTGGAGGAGAGTATCAAAGCCATCCGTGAGAAGGTTGGAGACGGCAAGGTGCTGTGTGCGCTTTCAGGCGGCGTGGATTCTTCTGTGGCGGCTGTTATGCTGTCAAAGGCGGTTGGTAATCAGCTTACCTGTGTGTTTGTGGATCACGGGCTTTTAAGGAAGAACGAAGGGGATGAAGTTGAGGCAGTATTCGGACCGGAGGGGCCTTATAACCTGAACTTTATCAGAGTCAATGCACAGGAACGGTTTTATGAGAGATTAAAAGGCGCGGAAGAGCCGGAAGATAAGAGAAAAATTATCGGTGAAGAATTTATCCGGGTATTTGAGGAAGAGGCTAAGAAGATTGGAACAGTTGACTTTTTAGTGCAGGGTACCATTTATCCTGATGTTGTGGAGAGCGGAGTGGGCGGAGAGTCTACTGTGATAAAATCTCACCATAATGTAGGCGGACTGCCGGATTATGTTGATTTTAAGGAGATCATTGAGCCGCTCCGTGACCTGTTTAAAGATGAGGTGCGTAGGGCTGGTCTTGAACTGGGAATTCCGGATTATCTGGTGTTCCGTCAGCCATTCCCCGGTCCCGGGCTTGGAATCAGGATCATTGGAGAAGTAACCGCAGAAAAGGTGGAGATGGTGCAGGAGGCTGACGCTATCTGGCGCGAGGAAATCGCCAATGCCGGGCTGGATAAGGAGATTGGACAGTATTTTGCGGCGTTGACTAATATGCGGTCTGTGGGCGTTATGGGTGACGAGAGAACCTATGACTATGCAGTGGCGCTGAGGGCGGTTACTACTACCGACTTCATGACCGCTGAGAGTGCGGAGATTTCCTGGGATGTGATTGGGAAGGCGACAAGCAGGATCGTGAATGAGGTGAAGCATATTAATCGGGTTATGTATGATTGTACGGGGAAACCGCCGGCTACGATTGAGTTTGAATAGTAAACAGAAAGCCGTGAGGCCGCATAAACAGCGGGTTTCACGGCTTTAACTATAGGTCGTGGTACTATTTTGGTACTATTATAATAATCAGAATATTTAGTGCTTTATTTTGTGAATAAAGAAATCATTTTTTATTGTATCATTTCTATAAATATTATAGAGATCACTATCAAGAGGCTGGAGCGTTTGTTCTTAAAGGAACAGGCGCTTTTTTAGTAGATATTTAAGGAGAGGTTTGGAATGGAAGGAATAAACAGCAGTTAAATCGAACGATATCAATGCTTTACATGCAAACTATAATACTTTATTATAAGTTGTATGAAAGTAAGGTGATGAAATGACAAAGAAAGAAATGCTGGAACAGCTCTCAAAAGAAAAGAAAGGGATCCTGAGGACAGCAGATGCCCAGGTATTAGGGATCTCCAGGCCCTACTTTTTGGAATTTATCCAAAAGCACGGATATGAAAAGATGGCCCACGGCATCTATCTGTCCCCGGATGCTTGGGAGGATGGGATGTATATCCTGCAGTCTAGATGTCCGCATGTTGTTTTTTCCCACGAGTCTGCTCTATACCTTTTGGGGCTGACAGACCGGGAACCTATGCAGCATACGGTGACTGTAAAAAGCGGCTATAAAACGACAAATCTAAAGGAAGAGGGGGTGATCGTCCACATCGTAAAAAAAGAAAGATATCCGATCGGCATCACAGAGATCGAGACGCCCATGGGCCACATGGTGCGTACTTATAACGCGGAGCGTTCGATCTGTGATATTCTGCGCAGCCGCAGTCAGGTGGAGATCCAGGACAGGCAGACCGCCCTGAAAGAGTATGCCCGCAGCCGGAAGAAGGATATCCCTCTGCTCCTGGAGTACGCAGAGGAGTTCAAAGTCGATAAGATCTTAAAGATATATCTGGAGGTGTTATTATAAGTGATCCACACATCAAGACAATTAAAAGCGCTGGTCCGTAACCGTTCCCATGGGGACAGCACGAAGGCGCAGCTGCTCATACGAAGTTATATCATGGAACGTTTTCTGGAAAGGATCTCCCTGTCGCCGTACAGGGAGAAATTTATTTTAAAAGGCGGAATGCTCATATCCTCCATGGTAGGGGTAGATTACCGTTCCACCATGGATATGGACACTACAGTCCGGAACATGCCCCTGTCTGCAGACCATATGGAAAAGATCATAAAGGATATCATCCGGATTCCCATCGAGGACGGCGTCACGTTTGGGATCAAAAAGATAACAGAGATCATGGAAGAAGAGGAATACGGGGGCATCCGCCTGCATCTGGAAGCTGTCCTGGATACCATGAAGATCCCCTTAAAACTGGATGTTTCCACTGGTGATATCATTACGCCGAAGGAGATCACGTATCAATACTGGCTGATGTTTGAGGAACGGACCATCCCGGTCCTGGCCTATAACCTGGAGACGGTATTAGCTGAAAAGCTCGAGACCGTGCTGAGAAGGGGGACGGCCAACACCAGGCTCAGGGATTTTTATGACCTGTTCCTTTTGCAGAAAGAGTACAGTAGCAGCCTCATCCTCCCGGATCTGAAACAGGCTTTTACAGAGACCTGCCGGCAGAGGGAGACAGGAGCAGAAAAAGGGATGGATGTCCTGAACAGGATCCGGGCAGACCCGGGCATGGAGCGGCTGTGGGAAAACTACAGGCGGAAGTTTGAGTATGCAGAAGGCATATCCTGGGATGAGGTCATGGGAACCGTAGAAATGCTGTATCAGATGACAGCAGAAAAAAAGGAGGAAAAGAGCTTTGAAAAGAAAGAAAGCCCATATAGGGCGAAAGACAGGGATCTATAAGAGAAGGAACTATAGTATGGGAGATACCATATAGAAGCTGGCCGCACATAAAAAATGCAGTCAGCTTTTTTTATGCCCGGGATCCGATATCACGGAAAGGAGTTGGTCCCCATGGAGAGGGAAGAAGCATGTTCTGCATCCCATGCCGCACACAGCAGCATTTTGGCCATTGCCGGGGCATATACCGGTCCGCTGCTGGAACACCTGTATGGGAAGGGACAGAAGACATGTGACATGGAAGATATATATGAAGCTTTGAACGCACTGTATGAGACCAACCGGGTGGAGGAGGCTATGGGCCTTATCCGCGGACTGTTTGCCATAGGGGAGATGGACTATCCCTATCCTCTGGAGGCCTTAGAAAGGTTCAGATCCGCGCGTGAGGCTTTTGTTTCCGAGTTTTTGGCCGGCTTCCAACGGAAGATCACAGAGAGAAGGAAAAGAGAGAAGTGTACAGGAAAGGAAGGAGGCAGATATGCCGCAGAGTAAAGTGATCGCGGTCATCAACCAGAAGGGCGGCGTGGGGAAGACCACGACTACCCTAAACTTGGGGGCCGGGCTTGTACGGGAGGGAAAGCGGGTGCTCTTGGTGGATGCGGACCCTCAGGGGGATCTGACCACATCCCTTGGCTGGCAGGACGGGGACCGCCTGGAGGCGACCCTTGGGACCCGGATGGGAAAGGCCATCGAGGATGTGCCGGTACCGCCGGAGGAGGGCATCCTCCATCATGAAGAGGGGATGGATCTGCTTCCGGCTAACCTGGAGCTGTCGGGAATGGAGCTGACACTGGTATCGGTCATGAGCCGTGAACGTGTCATGCGCAGCTGCCTGGAGCCATTAAGGGACAGGTATGACTACATCCTGATCGACGGGATGCCGAGCCTTGGGATGCTGACCATCAATGCACTGGCGGCAGCGGACAGTGTCATCATCCCGGTACAGTCCCAGTACCTTCCGGCGAAGGCCATGACTCAGCTGATCAAGACCGTGAACCGGGTAAAAAGAGGGATCAATCCGGGCCTGCGGATAGAAGGCGTGCTCCTCACACTGGTGGATCACAGGACAAACCTGGCGAAGACAACAGCAGAAGCACTCCGGAATGGATATGGGGATAAGCTGAAGATATATAGGACCGAGATACCGATCGCGGTGTCCGCAGCGGAAGCCACGACCGTGGGGCAGAGCATTTTTTCCTATGATGGGAAAAGCACGGTTGCCGCGGCATATGAGGCTTTGACAAAGGAGGTGCTTAAGGATGGCGAAAGGCAGCGGCATCCGGTTCACCCTGCCATCGAGCGATGAGCTCTTTAAGACAGAGGAGGCCCGGGAGGAGGAGAAGCTTGAGAAGGTCGTGAACCTTCCCCTCCAAGCGATCTCCGATTTCCCCGGCCATCCTTTTAAGGTGCGGGACGATAAGGAAATGCAGGACCTGGCAGACAGTGTCAGGGACTTTGGCGTCCTCGTCCCTGCCCTGGTACGGCCGAAGGGGGACGGCTATGAGATGATCGCAGGGCACCGCCGCAAGCGAGCAGTGGAGCTTTCCGGCCGTTCAGAGATCCCCTGCATCATCCGGGATTTTACAGAGGAAGAAGCCACGATCATCATGGTGGATTCCAACCTGCAGAGGGAGCATATCCTGCCGTCTGAGAAAGCGCTTGCTTATAAGATGAAATTGGAGGCTATGAAAAGACAAGGTCAGCGAAATGATTTAACTTCGGACCCAGTGGGACCGAAGTTTCGTTCTAATGAGGAATTAGCTAAAAAATCGGAAGAGAGTGTGACTCAGATTAAACGCTATATCCGCCTTACAGAACTGATCCAGCCCATCATGGATATGGTGGACGATGGAAAGATCGCTTTTCGGCCGGCGGTAGAGCTTTCCTATATCCCAAAGGATCTGCAGGAGACACTTTTGGATGCGATGGAATGTGAGGACTGCACCCCGTCCCTTGCCCAGGCGCTCAAGATGAAGAGCTTTGCAAAAGAAGGGCGCCTGAGTGAGGATGTCATCTTTTCCATCCTGCAGGAAGAGAAACCAAACCAGATAGAACAGTTCAAGATACCGAAAAAGCGCCTGAGCAAATATTTTCCTGAAGGGACGTCCGCAAAAAAGATGGAAGATACGATCTTAAAAGCGCTGGAGCAGTATCTGAAACGGCAGAGGAGCATGGAGCGGTGAAGGTACGCCAAGGGGGGAGTCTATCCCGTCTCCCTATGGCAGGCCGCGTCCGGTTTTCCCCTCTCCACACCTCACCCCTTTCGTTACCAGCTATACCAGCTCAAAGAAAAAAATATGGCTTCCGGAACGTAGTGGTAAGGGATAGGGCTGGATGGAAGCGGGGATATGGAAAGAGACCTTGACAGTTTGTATGTTTTTTATGTTTGAATGGCGTGGTCACAAAGAAAGGAGGGCTGTATATGACACTGAAACTGGGGATCACAGTGCTGTTAGTGGTATTTATCGCAGGGGCTGTCATCTGGCTGAACCTGCGGCACAGAAAGAAATGAAGGCCGGCAGGATCATGACCGGCAAAAAGGAGGGATGCGCCGTGAAGGAGCAGGAAGAAAGGAAGGAGACAGATCTGCAGGGGCTGCGGGAACTGGTCCGCCAGCTTGAGGACGGGCAGATGCTCACCGTGAGCCTGGGAGAGGAGGAGGACGATGCATGAGCTGGAAGTGGTGAAGATCCGTCTGGTAAAGGGTACCTCCCTGTATAGTGACAAAGAGCTGAACTCCCCTGAGGCTGTCATGGAGCTGATCGCCGGGGAGATGGCCTTATATGACCGGGAAGTCCTGTGCATCCTGAACCTGAAAACAGATGGGACACCCATCAATCTGAACATCGTGAGCGTAGGCACCGTCAATCAGGCCATGGTCATCCCGGGGGATGTGTTCAAGAGCAGCATCCTGTCAAACGCGGACCACATCATCGCGGTGCATAACCATCCGAGCGGGAAGATCCTCCCGTCTAGATCGGATCTTTATATCACCCAGAGGCTGCGGCTTGGCGGGGAGCTCATGGGCATCCCGTTATCTGATCATATCATCATCGGGGGAGGCAGCGGGCAGATGTTCAGTTTCCGGGAGCATGGCCTCCTGCAGGCGGATCCAAAAGAGATGGAACAGTTCTTCCGGTCAATGAAAAAAGAGGCATGCCGGGAGCGGTGAACAGGAGGTGAGAGAAATGGGGTATATCCCGCCCGAAATGGTTGAAAAGGCAAGACGGATGGACCTTCTGACGTATCTGCAGACCTTCGAGCCCGGAGAGCTGGTCCATGTCTCCGGAAACACGTATGCGACGGCCACCCACGACAGCCTTAGGATCAGCAACGGCAAATGGTGCTGGTTCAGCCGCGGCATCGGCGGACGTTCCGCTTTAGATTACCTTGTAAAGGTGAAGGGGTGTTCCTTTCTGGAAGCTGTAGAGACACTGAGCGGCATCCCATGTCCGGAGACACGGCCGGTCCATAAAAAAGAACCTGCCCCCAAAAGGCTTCTGCTGCCCGAAAGAGCGGAGCACGCAGACCGGGTCATCGAATACCTTAAGAGGCGCGGGATCTGCCGGGAGGTACTGGAGTTCTGCCTGGAAACGGGCAGGCTTTATGAGAACAGGAACGGCCACAGCGCGGTCTTTGTGGGAATGGATAAGGAGGGGAGGCCGAGATATGCCGCCATCCGGGGCATGGGCGAAACTGGATACAAAGGGGATGCCTCCGGCAGCGATAAGCACTTTTCCTTCAGCATCCCGGGAAAATGCGGGACGCTCCAGGTCTTTGAGGGGGCGGTGGATGTGCTGTCCTATGCCACCCTGCGGATCCTGGATGAGAAGGACTGGAGGCAGGAGCACCTGCTTTCCCTTGGGGGCGTGTATGTCTCCAAAAGACCTATGGAACAAAGAAAACTCCCTGCGGCGCTGAAACAGTACCTGCAGGACCATCCGGAGATCCGGACCGTGATCACGAACCTGGATGATGACAGGGCGGGGCGGGAGGCAGCTCTGGCCATCGAAAGGCTCCTGCCGGAGAAGTACCGGGTGTCCCTGCGCCTCCCGTTGTATGGGAAGGATGTCAATGACACCTTATGCCACAGGCTGGGGCTTCCGATCGTCCGGACGGTGCAGAAGGGAAAGAAAAGAGAAGAAGAAAGATGACAGAAGGAAGGGAGGGGGAATGTATGGAGAAATGGGGGTACAGGGAATACAGGCAATGGATCCTGTCCGAGATGCGGATGTATTATCCACCCAATGAAGGCTTTGCCGTTTATACCCAGTGGATAGAAAAGAACAACATATCCCTGGAGGCGCTCATCATCCGGCATGTGACGGAACAGGAGGTGCCAGTCTTTTATCTGAAAGACTTTTATGGAGCGTACCGGGGCGGAGTGCCGCTGCAGGGGACTGCCATGCATATCTGCCGTCTGTATGAATGCCGCAGGCAGCTGCGGGCACCCTTTGGAGAGCTCAGTGACTTTGGGGCGGTGAAGGACAAGCTGCGCATACACCTGGTGGAAAAGGAGGGGAACCAGAGATATCTGGAGGAGGGTCCGTACCGGATCCTCACTTTAGGAGCCGCCATTGTGACAGCAGAGGTGCTGGACACACCAGATGGGAAGTTCTGCGCCCGGGTGACGGAGGAGCTGTTAAGAGGATACGGCATCTCTGATGACCGGTTGTTTGAGACCGCCATGGAAGAGACATGCAGGCAGGAACCGGCCTGTTTTTTTCCTTATGAAAGGGCAGGGAACGCCCTGGGGGAAGCACTCAAAGAGGATCTGGGAGCCGAGCCGTATCTGTACGTCCTGACGAACCGGTCGGGACAGTTCGGGGCTGCGGCTGCTTTATATCCGGGAGTCCTTTCGGAGGCCGGAGAGGTCCTGGGGGAGGATTTTTATCTCCTCCCGTCCAGTGTCCATGAGCTGCTGGCCATACCGAAATCTGAGGGGCTGAAACCGACATATCTGCGGAAGATCCTGCAGGAGGTGAACGCGGAAAGGACAGCGCCGGAGGAACAGCTCGGGAGCGAGGTCTTTGTCTATCAGAGAAGAGAGGAGCGGATCGCACCGTGCATAGGAAAGATGAGAGAACGGGAGGAGAACAGATGAAGGAAAACGACAGAAAAGGAGCAGAAGAAAGGGTACATGGAAAGCCATATACAGAGTGGGAGCCGAAAACGGACGCATACAAGAGGCTGAAGGCCTATTGGGAGAAGGCTGCCGGACTGGCGGAAAAAAAGACAGGACAGGGTGCCGGAGAGCTCAGGGAAAAGGAGGCGGGGCATGATGGAACATGATATCTTTTATTTTCAGGAACAGCTTTTAGCCGGGTTAAGGGAATACCTTCCCGCGGATGCCGGATATGTATACCGGATGGAGACAGTGGAAAAGAACAGGGAGACAAGGCATGCCCTGGTCATCGGGAAAAAGACAGACAGCATCATCCCGACCATATATATGGAAGGGTATTTTCAGGCGTATGAGAACGGGTATCCCTTATCCAGCATCTGCAGGGATATCTGCCAGGACATCCTCACAAGGGAGCCGCCCCGGCTGGATATGGGGAAGGTGCAGGACTATGAGCAGATAAAGGAGAACCTGCGCCTGCGCCTGGTGAGCCGGGAGGATAACCGAAAGTACCTGGAACAGGGGCCGTACCGGATGGATACCATAGGGGCCATGGTGGTGTACGCAGACCTGGATGAGAGCCTGATGGGCCAGGAGATGGGCATGCGGATCACACATAGGCTGCTGCAGGGGTACGGGGTCACAGAAGGCCAGCTCTTTGACGAGGCCATGACCCAGACACGGATGCACTGCCCGTTCACCCTGCAGTCCATGGACAGCCTGATCGAGGAGATGACGGGGATGCGGGGGCCCGGCGGCTGTGACATGCACATCCTGACAAACCGGGATAAGTTCTATGGCGCGTCCGTATCCCTGTATCCGGATACGCTCCCGAAGGTGCGGGAGATGCTGGGGGAGGATTTCTATGTCCTGCCTTCCAGCGTCCACGAACTGATCCTCTTACGTAAGTCCGGGCAGCATACTCCTTATGACCTGCGCGCCATGGTACGCCAAGTGAACCGGGAGCAGGTGGCGCCGGAGGAACAGCTGTCCAATGAGGTGTTTGAATACCGGGGAAAGGAAAGGCAGCTCCTGCCGTGCAGGATAAAAGAAAGGGAGAGGGAGCGTTGAGTGACAAAGGAGATACGATCCGCGTCCTGCTCGTGAGGCCAGGGAAAGCGCCGGAGGTCATGGAGATGGAGAACAGCCTGTCCGGGATGCAACGCGCGGTGGAAGGAAATATCGAGATGCTCCTGCCTTTTGAGGAGGAAGTGGCCCTTGTCTGTAATGAGGAGGGAAAACTGGACGGGCTGCCCTTGAACCGGGGCATCCGGGACCGGGAAGGGTGTCTGCTGGATATCGTGGCCGGGAACTTCTTTTTGTGCCGGGCCCCGAGGGACAGCAGTGCGTTTGAGAGCCTGACAGAAGGGCAGATAAAAAGATACAGGGAGATGTTCCGGTATCCGGAGATGTTCTTACAGATGGGACGGGAGATCTTCCCGATAAAGATAAAAGAACAGGAGACCGGCAGGGACAGCAGGTAAAAGAGCCGCAGAGGGACGGGGGCGTACATCATACCAGCAAGCATCGTGTTTGTGATACCACAAACACCGTTTACCAGGGGAGCGCCCCTGGGACCCTCTGCTATCAGGAAAGGAGGCAGCCGTATGGCAGGTTTTATGGTGGGGTTTCTCATCGGCACCCTGTTCGGGGTGTCCATCATGTGTCTGGTACAGATCAACCGGTATCATGGAAAGGACGGGGAAGGGACATGAGAAAACGGAACGTCCACATCCAGTTCTGGCTGGACCGGAAAGAAGCAGAACATCTGCAGAAGCTCGTAAAGAGGAGCGGCCTTGGCAGGGAGACGTATCTCCGGCAGCTGATAAGAGGCGTGGTCCCCAGGGACGCACCGCCGCCAGACTATCATGCCATGATGCGGGAGCTGTACCGGATCGGGAACAACCTGGACCAGATCGCGGCGAAGGCCCACACCCTGCAGGTGATGGATGTGCAGCGCTATGACGAGGCAGTGAAGGAGTTCCGTGACGCTGTCCGCACCATCACAGAAGCCGTGGTCCTGCCGGAAAAGAGGAAGTGATGGCAACTACATCTTTATGGAGCGTAAAAGGGTGGCTGGGGAAGGTGGTCATCTATGTGGAGGATCCAAAGAAGACAGAAAACCCTGCCTTTTACGGGGATGACAGGCTTACCGGACAGCAGGAGCAGAGCCTTGAGGATGTCATCTCCTACGCGGTCAATGAAAGAAAGACAACCGATACCGGGGAGACGGCATGCAGGGCCAGGGAGGGAGGAGCCGTAAAACAACGCTTTGTATCCGGCATCAACTGCTCGCCGCTGACCGCAAGGGAGGAGATGATGGCGGTGAAGAAACGGTTCGGGAAGGATAACGGGGTCATGGCCTACCATGGGTACCAGTCCTTTGCCCCGGGAGAAGCAACGCCGGAGGCCGCCCATGAGATCGGCGTCCGCCTGGCAGAGCGGCTGTGGGGAGACCGGTATCAGGTGCTGGTCGCCACCCATCTGGATAAGGAGAGCCACCTGCACAACCATTTCGTGGTGAACAGCGTATCCTTCCTGGACGGCCTGCGGTATTACCGCAGTGAAAAAGATTACTATGCCATGCGCAGGGAGTCGGACCGGTTATGCCTTGAATACGGCTTGTCCGTCCTGCTCCCGGATGCAGCGCGGGGACGTCCCAGACAGTATGGGGAATGGAGGGCTGAAAAAGAGGAGAGGCCGACCTTTAGAGGGCTCATACGGTCGGATGTGGATGAGGCCGTCCATATGTCCAGGACAGAGCAGCAGTTCTTTCAGTATCTGCGGCAGAAAGGATACGACATCAAGTTTGGCAGTGACATCACGGTACGCCCGCCGGGAAAGGAGCGGGGGATGAAGCTGGCCCGGAACTTTGGCCCGGAGTACACCCGGGAGGCCATCTGCCGGCGTATCCTGGAGCATCCGGTAAGAAAACAGAGAGGGCCGGTACTAAGCAGCAGACAGGGAGCACGGCATGCCCGGCTTTTGGGAGACCGGAAGAAGGCGAAACACACCGGCGGCCTTCGCGGGCTGTACCTGTATTACTGTTACTGCTTAGGCACCCTGAACACCCGGGAGCGGCCGGGCATGTCTGAAAGGGCGCGTTTCCTTCTGCGAGAGGATCTCATGAAGATGGAGCAGATCTCCAGGGAGACCCGGTTTTTGTGCACCAGCCGTATCGACACGGCGGAAGCGCTGGCGGCCTGCAGAAAAGACCTGGAGATCCAGATGGGGGAGCTTAGTAAGGCGCGTAGGCATCTGCGGAGCAGGAACCGGAGGGAGTCGGATGACGGGAAGAGAGAGGAGCGTAAAGAAGAGATCCGGGAGATGACCAGAAGGATCCGGAAACTCAGGGGAGAGCTGACGCTTTGTGACGGGATCGCCAGGCGCTCCGGCATCCTGAAAGAGACACTGGGGATCCTGCATGAGGAAGAACAAAAGGAGGGAAAGGAACATGAACACAGGGGGAGAGGCGGCCGAGCAGGTCGTTAGGATGTCCCTGGAGACAGGGGAGGTGGCACTGAAGATCACCGGGCAGGCGGCAAAGCATCTGGCGGTCATGCTGTATGCGGTCCTAAAGGACCAGAAAAGGACAAAAGGCCGGGTACGCTTGGAATCCCTGTGCCGGAACAGCCGTGAAGTGAAGGTCTTCACTGTCAGAAAGGAGGACGTGGGGACCTTTGTGCGGAGGGCAAGGGACTACGGGCTTCTTTACTGCGCAGTCCGGGGACAGAAGGACGGGATGGTGGACTTCATGGTGCGCCTGGAGGACGCCTCCAAGGCGGACCGCATCGTGGAGCGGTTCCGGCTGGCGTCTGTGGAAGAGAAGGATGTGAAGCTGGAAGTGGAGCATCCAAAGAGGAAACGGGGCAGGGAAAGCCGGGAGCAGAGAGGGGCAGCCCGCAAAGATAAGATCTCAAAAGCAGAGACGGAGCCAGAGACCGGGGAGGACGCTCTGCTGGAGGAGCTGCTTGGAGGACAGGAGGAGAGAAAAAAGGACCCTTTGAGAGCGGGGGCGGAAAAGCCCCGTCCGTCCGCGCCTATCTCAGGGACGCCAAAAAAAGAAGGGGATATCTCTAAAGAGCAGGAACAAAAGCGCCCCTCTGTAAAGAGACAGCTGCAGGAGATACAAAAGGAAAGGCAGGCATCAAAAGAGGGCAGCCGGATGAGACAGGCAGAGAGGAACAGCGCCGCCCACAACCAGCCGGGGAGACGAAAAAAGGACAGGGGCCAGAGAGTGAGGTAAGGGAAATGGAAGATCTTGACGCATTATTGAACACCGGTGCAGTGCCGCAGGATGAACGGACAGCCGACTTCATCGCGGAGAGCCGGGCAAACCGGAGCTTCTGCTATGAAACGGCAGAACGCGGAGCCCTGCGGGTGGCAGAAGACCCGGAGGCATTTAAGGCTTATCTGGATGTACAGAGCCGTTTCCTGCGGTATACGCCCAATAACGTGCTCCTGATACTGGAGCAGAAGCCGGAGGCAAGGAAACTGGGGAACATGGCCTACTGGAGGGATAAGAACACTTTTGTGAAACGGGCAGAGAGGAGCCGGCCCGTCTTCCTCCTGGAACCGGGGAAGGAATACCGGAGGGAGGACAACACCATCGGTCAGTATTACAATGCCAGGAAGCTGTATGACATCTCCCAGACCACGCTTGCGCCGTCAGAATGGGGACTGGGGAAAACGTATGGGGACAGGCAGCGGATACAGGCGCTCATCAGCCGGACCCCGGCAGCCATCCATACCGTGGAAAAGGAGCCTGAAGGTGCGGTGTTCGTGCCAAAAGAGCATAGTATCCTTGTACAGAAGGGCATGGGGGCAGAAGCCGTATTCCGGTGCCTTTCCAGGGAGCTGGCCCATGCAGAATTTGCAAACGGAGAGGAGGGATACGACCGGGAGTGCTGCGGGTTTCAGGCGGAATGTGTCTCTTATATCCTATGTAAGAGATACGGCGTGGAACCGGAAGGACCAAAAGACTTTGGTAAGGCACAAGCTCTTCTCGCGGGTCTTAGCCCTCAAAAGATCAAACAGGAGCTGGCCGTGATCCGGGATGCGGCGGGGAAGATAGCGGAACGCATGGAAAAAAGCCTGTCCGAACAGAAACGGAGACAGAAGGGCCAGACGGACAGACAGCAGGAAGGGCGCTGAGGCAGTGGGACAGAGAAAGGAAGAGCAGATATGAGAAAGGATAAGGGTCAGGGTGTGCTCCTTGCAGCCCTGGGGATACTGCCGGTGCTGTGGTTCTCACTCCTTGCGGCACCTCATCTTAAGGGCGGGCTGTCCGGGATCCTAGCGGGATTGACCACAGCATTAGAGCATCCGGCCCAGATAAGATGGGTGGAACAGAGTCCGAAGACCGCGGTCTGTTTTCTGGGAGCCTATCTCATGGGCATTGGCATCTATCTGAGCACCCGCCGGAACTACCGGAAAGGGGAGGAGCACGGCTCGGCCAGATGGGGGAGCGCCCGGGCCATGGACCGGCGATACGCGGACAGGCAGAAAGAGAAGAACCGCATCATGACCCAGCACGTGTCCATCAGCTACAACAGCTATCGGCATAAACGCAACCTGCTGACCATGGTGGTGGGCGGGAGCGGTTCCGGAAAGACCCGGTATTACTGCCTGCCGAACCTGATGCAGGCCAACACCTCTTTTGTGGTGCTGGACCCCAAAGGGGAGAACACCAGGGCGACCGGGAACCTCATGAAAGCAAAAGGATATGAAATCCGGGTGCTGGACCTCATCAATATGGAGCGGTCACACTGCTATAACCCGTTTTGCTACCTGCGGACAGACCAGGATGTACAGCGGCTGGTCACAAACCTGTTCAAGGCCACCACACCCAAAGGGAGCCAGTCCAATGACCCCTTCTGGGACACTGCGGCCAGCATGCTCTTATCTGCCCTGATCTTTTATCTCTGGTATGAGGCACCGCCCCGGGAGCAGAACTTCCCCATGGTCATGGAGATGCTGCGGGCAGGGGAGGTGCGGGAGGATGATGACAGTTACCAGTCTCCTCTTGATGAGCTCTTTTCCAGGCTGGAGATGAAGGATCCGGAGCACATCGCAGTGAAATACTATAAGGACTACCATTCCGGTTCGGCCAAGACCCTGAAATCCATCCAGATCACCCTGGCGGCCAGGCTGGAGAAGTTCAACATCCCAAGCGTTGCGGGGCTGACCGCCACGGATGAGCTGGACCTGCAGCTCTTAGGGGAGAAGAAGATGGTCTTATATGCCATCATCCCGGACAACGACACCTCCTACAATTTCCTCGTGAGCATCCTGTACACCCAGCTCTTCCAGCAGCTGTTCTACCGGGCGGACTACGTGTACGGGGGAAAGCTGAAGGTGCCGGTCCACTTTTTGATGGATGAGTTCTGCAACGTCTCCCTGCCGGATGACTATACCAAGATACTGAGCGTCATGCGCTCCCGTGATGTGTCCGTCTCCATGCTGATCCAGAACGTGTCCGCTCTAAAGGCACTGTTTGAAAAAGACTGGGAGAGCGTCATCGGCTGCTGTGACGAATTTTTATACCTGGGGAGCAATGAGACGGCGGCCCATAAGCTCATCAGCGAGTCGTTTCTGGGGAAGCAGACCATCGACATGAACACCTATGGGAAGTCCACCGGGCACTCCGGCAGCTACTCGACCAACTATCAGATCACAGGCAGGGAGCTGATGACGCAGGATGAGCTGCGGATGCTGGACAACCGGTATGCCCTTCTCTTTATCCGGGGGGAGCGCCCGGTCATGGACCTGAAATATGACATCCTGAAGCATCCAAACGTGGATCTTACCACAAATGGGAAGGGAAAGCCGTACCGGCACGGGGAAGTGAAGAAAGCTTCGGCCAGCATCACCTTTGACGGCTGGCTCTTAGATACTACGGATCTTGATCTCTATGAGGAGGAGGCAGGGCAGTATGAACTTTTGAGTGAGGAGGAACTGGAACTTTTACTGGAGAAAACAGAGGAGGAGAAAGAACATGGACAAGAAGGATAGGAAAAGGAGGTACCCGGACCTCAGGAGACGATGGGTCATCCTTTTCTTTGCGGCAGTGATGCTGAGCGTCATCCCGGGAGCTGTGCCGGTGCTGGCATCCAATGACCCGTTACAGGTAGTGAACAATTTGAGTGATTTCATCTTCGGACTCATCCGTGCCATCGGGATGATCCTTCTGGGACTCGGTATCATGCAGATCGGGCTGGCCTTAAAGTCCCATGACCCGTCCCAGAGGGCGAACGGGTTCTTAACAATGGCAGGCGGTGTCATCATCACCTTTACCAAAGAGATCCTGGAGCTGATCACCGGGTAAGGGGATGACAAGAAGAGAGGAAAGGAGGCGGAGGGATGGAAACAGACAGCTGGATCGTCCAGAACCTGCAGAACGCCCTGAACACCTGGAACCATAAGCTGGCGGAGATCTGGACCATCATCACCCAGACACCGGAGGAATTCCGGGGCGGGAGGATCTGGACGGTCATACGTGACATACACGGGGCACTGCAGGCCATAGGCTATGCGCTGCTGGTCCTGTTCTTTGTTGTAGGTGTTGTCAAGACCTGCGGGAGCTTTGCGGAGGTCAAGAAACCAGAGCATGCACTGAAGCTCTTCATCCGTTTCGCCCTGGCAAAAGGGGCCGTGACCTACGGCATGGAGCTTATGACGGCCCTGTTCCGGATCACCCAGGGGATCGCAGGCTCCATCATGGCCTCTGCGGGATTTTCAGACCCATCGGAGACACTGCTCCCGGACAGCATCGTGGAGGCGGTGGAGGACTGCGGTTTCTTAGATAAGATCCCTTTGTGGGCGGTGACACTCTTAGGGAGCCTGTTCATCACGGTCTTATCGTTCATCATGATCTTGAGCGTATACGGCAGGTTCTTCCGGCTCTATATGTACACAGCCATCGGGCCGGTCCCTCTTGCCGCCTTTGCCGGGGAGCCGTCCCAGAACGTGGGGAAGAGCTTCTTAAAAGGGTACGCAGCCGTATGTCTGGAAGGGGCAGTCATCGTGCTGGGATGCATCATCTTTTCCATCTTTGTGGAGAGCCCGCCGGTGGTGGACAGTGATGCGGCTGCAGTGACACAGGTGTGGTCGTATGTGGGGGAATTGATCTTTGACATGCTGGTGCTCGTGGGTGCCATCAAGATGTCAGACCGGGTCGTGCGGGAGATGATGGGACTGTAGAGAGATCTGGTTCTGGATATCAGAAGTTACCGGATATCCTGTCAGCGGATAAAAAAGTGGGAATGATGAAAAACGTAATGGATGGATATGGATCGCTGCCAAAAGGTAATGTGCGGAATCCACACGCTGCGATCCGGGTTTTAAACCTATCGAGTTCGATAGGTTAAAAAAAGGCCGGAGATAATGCCTTTACATTGATACTACAGTAATGAAAAGGCAGCGAAGCCAATAGGGAGCATATCAAAATCAGAAACATGTGGAGAACTTATGCTCATTTCAAAGGAGGACGCATGGGAAAACCAAGGGGGCGGTCTGCCGGGAATGCGGAGAGGTATCTATTTATCTTGAAGACCCGGAAAGATTAAAAGGAATTGAGACATAAAAGGTTATATGAGAGAACTATTACAAGAAAAAAATGAAGAGAACACCAGATAACGCCCGGTCATCTGGTGTTTCGCATCTTCACCATATAGGATCAGAACTATGGTTTTGTAAAAGATAGAAGCAGGTCTCCTGCCTTTTTTCTATGTAGAAATTTAAGTTTGCTGTCAGATAACAGGCGTGTCATCATCGCAATAGCGCATATCACCATTGCCGTCAATGTAAACATCCGACATGCTGACACCCATCTGTCTGGCCCTGCCGATCTGCCAGGCGATATCTTCTTCCATGGCCCGGGCGCGCCGTCTGTCCTTTATGGCTTCGGCAAGGGAGGAAAACCAGCTGAGGATGGTGATCAGAACGAGCAGGCCTAAGATCCCCAGTGCCAGCATCTCATGGGCGGAGGCCCAGCGGTTCAGGACCGTAGAGATCGCGAGGAAATAGAGCAGGGGAATGGTCAGGCGCAGTTTTCCGGCGGCTTTAAAAGCAATGGAAAGCAGTAACATCAAACAGGTGATACCAAGAGACACAAGTGCGTACATCATAAGATCCCCTCCAATCAGATGTGTTTTTTCTTTTAGTATAAAGGAAGGCAGAGACCGGCGCAACTGTATCAGGACGGTATTGAAAAAATAGGATAGGAGAAGAACAGTGGAAGTAAAGATCAATAAGGAGATACGGGAATACACAGAGAACATGTTTTTTGGACTGTCCATGCGGCAGTTCTTTTTTTCTGTCCTGGCCTGCGGGGCAGCGATCAGTCTATACTTTTTTGCAAAGCAGTATCTATCAGATGAAGCGGTGAGCTGGATCTGCATCCTGGGGGCTCTGCCCTTTGTGTTCTTAGGGTTCTTCCGATACAACGGGATGACAGCGGAACAGTTCCTCTGGGCCTTTATAAAGTCAGAACTTTTGACCCCCAAGATCCTGGTGTTCCGTTCCGAAAATCTATACTATGAAGCACTGAAGCCCATGCGGAAGGCAAAAGAAAAGGAGGAGAGGAAGAAACATGATCAAGACGCTTAGGCAGGCAGTCCTGCAGGAAAAAGAGCGCTTCCGGATACCCCGGAGTGTCCAGCATCTGATACCCGCAGAACGGATCTGGCCGGATGGGATCTTCCTGTGCGGCAGGAAATACACTATGATGTACCGGTTCACGGATATCAACTATGCGGTGGCAGGAAAAGAGGATAAGAAGTCCATGTTCTTTGCCTGGTCGGATATCTTAAACTCCCTGGACTGCGGCGCCGCGGCGAAGCTCACGGTCTTTAACCGCAGGATAAACCATAAGGAGTTTGCTAAACGCATCCTGCTCCCCATGCGTGGGGACGCGCTGGATGGATACCGGGAGGAGATGAACCAGATCTTATCTGACAAGGTGCGGGGCGCAAATGGAGTCGTACAGGAAAAATATATCACTATCTCTGTCTGCCGGAAGGACATCCAGGAGGCACGGAACTATTTTGCCAGGACGGGCACAGACCTGGCGGGCAGGTTTGCACAGCTGGGATCCCAGTGCCTCCCTCTGGATGCGGCGGAGCGTCTCCGGATCTTGTATGATTTCTACCGGGCCGGGGAGAAGGAGGATTTTTCCTTTGATATGAGGACAGCCATGAAAAGAGGCCAGAGCTTCAAGGACTGCATCTGCCCGGAATCCTTTGAGCATGGGAGCGACTACTTCAAACTGGGCGCACGCTATGGAAGGGTGCTGTTTTTAAGGGACTATGCCAACTATATCAAGGACGAGCTGATGAACAAGCTGTCAGAGGTGAGCAGGAACCTGATGATGAGCATGGACATCATCAGTGTGCCCACGGACGAGGCGGTGAAGGAGGTGGAGAACCGGCTCTTAGGGGTGGAGACCAATATCACCAACTGGCAGCGCAGGCAGAACGCCAGCAATAACTTTTCCGCCATCATCCCCTACGACATGGAGCTGCAGAGGAAGGAATCCAAGGATTTTTTGAACGACCTGACCGTCCGGGATCAGCGGATGTTCTTCGGGGTCCTGACCCTTGTGCTGACCGCCGATACCAGGGAAGAGTTAGAAAGAGACACTGAGTCCATCCTGGCACTGGGCCGGACAAATATGTGCCAGTTCGCGATACTTCGGGAACAGCAGATAGAGGGGCTTAATACAGTGCTCCCTTACGGGATACGGAAGATCCACGCCCTGCGGACCCTGAACACAGAGAGCCTGGCTGTCTTCATGCCGTTCAATACCCAGGAGATCATGCAGGAGCGGGGCCTTTACTGCGGTGTCAACCCCATGTCCCACAACCTGATCCTTTTGGACCGGGGGAAACTGATGAACCCTTCCTGCTTTATCCTGGGCGTACCGGGGAGCGGAAAGTCCTTCCGGGCAAAACTGTTCATCATCCTGGTGGTGCTGGCCACAACAAAAGACCAGATCCTCATCTATGACCCGGAAGGGGAGTATGAGGCCCTGGTAGAAGCACTTGGAGGCGTGAGCCTGCCCATCGCTGCGGGAAGCTCCGTGAATCTGAACGCCATGGACATGGTGGCAGGGTACGGGGAAAAGAACCCGGTCATCGACAAATCCCAGTTCATCCTGTCTCTGTATGAAAGGATCAGCAAAGGTGAGCATGTGGGGCCCAGGGAAAAGAGCATCTTAGATCGCTGTGTGGAACAGGTATATAAGCAGAAGGAAAAATACGGCATCCTTCCGTCTCTGCCAGAGCTGCGCAAGATCCTGCTCCAGCAGCCGGAACAGCAGGCAAGGGACCTTGCCCTGATGCTGGAGCTGTTCACAGAAGGGTCTTTGAACATCTTTTCCCAGCCGACGAACATCAATCTGAAGAACCGCATCATCTCCTTCAATACCAGGGATATGGGGGAAGAATTGAAAGAACTGGGCCAGCTGGTCATCACGGACCATATGATCAACCGGGTGACCGTCAACTGGGAGCAGGGCATCCGGACCCACATCTTCCTGGACGAGTTCCACACCCTCCTGCAGCAGGAGTACAGCGCGAATTTCTTCGACAGTGCTTACAGGCGGTTCCGGAAGCGTGATGCCTGGCTGACCAGTATGACCCAGAACGTGGAATATATCCTGGACTCTGTAAAGACCAGGACCATGCTGTCAAACTCAGAGTTCATCGTCATGTTCAACCAGTCCGAACCGGACAGGAAGGAACTGGCAAAGCTTTTGCATATCTCAGAACAGCAGCTGGCTTTTGTGACGAACGCACAGGCCGGGAACGGCCTTCTGCGGGTAGGGCATTCCCTGATCCCGTTCGTGAGTGACTTCCCAAAGGACAGCAGCCTGTATGGACTGATGAGCACAAGCCCAAGGGAGGACTAAAGGTCAAAAGAAAGAAGATCGACAAATGAAAAAAGACAGGAGAGAGTGAGAGCTGACAGAAAGGGAGGATGAGGAAGATGGACACTATGCTGCAGGTACCGATCGGGGAAAATGGGCATCTGAAGGAATTCTTTGAGATGTGCAGACAGGGAGGTCTGTCAAAAGAAGGGCAGGAGATCGAACAGCTCCTGCTCGTCCTGGAAAACATGGAAAAGCAGTATGAGGCAGTGACAAGGGAGCTGCAGGAGGTAAAGGGAGAACTATCCAAAGTCAAAAACGGAAGTGTGAAAGGAAAGGCCCTGTCACTGATCCGGCAGACAGAGTCCTATGTGGAGGAGGGAAAGGAGCAGGCGGTGGCCATCAAAGGCCGGATATTAGCCAGCATCGAGAGAGCAGTAGAGCACGCAAAAGATACAGGGACTCTCTTGATAGCCCAGGCCATTGACCTGACGCGGATACCCATTGCACTCAAACGTCTGCAGATCCGACTGGAACGGTCAGTGGAAGGGACGAGGCAGGCCGGAGAACGGTTACAGCTCATAAAGAAGGAATTTACCTTTGCCAGGACCCATCTGAAAAATATAGGAAGGGCTGTAAGACATGAGGAGCTCCTGCAGCCTATAACATCGGAAGATAAGGGACGGATGACCGGTGCGGAACGGACGCTGAAGGGGATCGAGGAAAAGTTCTCTGCCATGGAGAAAAAGACAGGGCAGGCACTGGATAAACTCTGCACATTCAAAGAGCATCTGGGGAGACCGGAGGGAGGCAGGGATTCTGTAAAAGGGACCCTCAGAGAGATAAAACGGGAAAAAGAAACCCCGGACAAACGGGAGACTAAGGAAATGACGAGAGAGTAGAGCAGGCTTGAGGGGCCTGTTCTTTTTCGTGAAAGGAGGAACACATGGAAAAGATACGATTTGCAAGCAGGGAGCATGAGGCATTTTATGAGCAGATGCTTAAGAGATGCGGGAACCGGGATTGTTATCATCAGGCATTTTTTTATTGCCTGGGGATCGCAGCAGAGACAAGAGAGAATGTGGAGTCCCTGTTTGATCTTGACGAGGACTGCATCCGGTTTGAAGGCATGGAACAGGGATGGCAGACCAGCGGGAGCCGGCGCCTCTGCCGTCTGGCTTATAATCTCTGGAACGGGTATATAGAGGAAGGAGCGGAGCGTATGTCAACACCTTATGGGCTGTTTGACTGCAGCTATTCTCCTTATTTTATGGAGGCTGTCCGTATCCGGTATCCAGAATATTTCCGGGGAGACAGGACTTTGGCAGAGCTGCGGGAGAAACAGGGACGATAGAGAGAAGGAGAGGAGCATGGCGGATATAAGGACCAGAGAAAAAGTAAAGGATGTCCGGACCATCGACCGCCTGCAGGCAGCCACCCATCATGCAAAAGAGGGGTATGTACGCACAAAAGAACAGATGGCGGAGGAGGTCTCCGGCAGGGAATCCTCCCCTTCGGGATATGCCACGGATCAAATGGAAAGGGAAGTGGAAAGAGGTACGGAAACCGCTGTCCGAGAAGGAGCCAGAAGGGGCATGGCGGCCGTTTCTCTGACCTGGAAAAAAGTCCGGGATATGAAGGAGAGAAGGGAGGAGAAAACGGATACCAGTACGGATGGGACAGATGAAAAAAATAATGAATTTTTACCAAAGGAAACAGGGACAGATGCTTCTTCGGATATACCATTTGAAAGAGAGCAGGCAGGATGGGAGAGGTCGAGCCCAGCTAGGAGTAGCGGACATGACGAACAGGGGTCGGATACAGATCTCAGACAGAGGCAGTCAGCAGGACGTAACAGGATACAGGAAAGGACGGAGTCCGCCCGAAAGATCAGACAGTGGGATGAAGCGGAGGGAACAAAAGGCTGGAACAAAGGAGATGAGACCGGTCTCCTGCTTGATCAGGACGCAGAGACCGGAAAAGAGGGAAGGGAAAAGATCCTTTTTGGAAAAACAGGGGATGGAAAGAATGGATACAGAGACAGCAGGCTGTCAGGTATGAGGGAAGAGTCGTCCCTAAAACGGCAGGATGTCGTTGCCAAAAGGGACAGCTGGGTCCGTACAAAGGAACAGACGGGAAGAGATATCAAGGAACCTGCCCATGCGGCGGGGAACTGGAACCGGCCTTCCTTTAAACATATCTGGGGAGGCGGCAGGACAGTGAAGACGGGCGAGATCAGGGAAGGCATCCAGGCATCAGCCTGGGCGCTGCCGGACCATGCCGCTTTCAGGCAGAAGGCCTGGGCCGTGCAGTCCTATCAGGCTGCCGTCCGGAAGGGGGTACAGACAGCAGGAAAAAATACCCTTACCATCTCAAAGGGCATAGCTGCTGGGCTTCGGAAGACTGCGGCATCAGCCAAGGCGCTGGCAGAAGGAACAAAGGCCCTGGGCGGCCTGCTGTGGCCTGCCTGTAGTACCGCTGTCCTTATCATTCTGTTCATTGCTCTGTTCGGAGGCTTTTTTCTGACATCTGCAGGAAATGACCCGGAGGGGAATGGACAGACCGTAAGTCAGGAGATCATCGCCTACACACCTGTCATCACACAATATGCCCGGCAGTACGGCATCCCCCAGTTCGTCACAGCCATACAGGCCATGATGATGCAGGAGAGCGGCGGACAGGGGACAGACCCCATGCAGAGTTCCGAGTGTCCCTTTAACACACGATTCCCGAATTCCCCGGGAGCCATCACAGAGCCGGAATATTCCATCCAGGTGGGCATCCAGTATTTTGCTTCCTGCCTGCAGGAGGCTGCCTGTGAGAGTCCTATGGACATGGACCGGCTGAGCCTGGCGTGGCAGGGCTATAACTGTGTGAAACGTTCCTAGCTGAAAAGGCTAGGCAGACAGCAAGTGCTGTTTAGAACTATTACTTTGAGAAATCAAATGAGTGGGTAACGCCACAAAGGGTTTCCTCTAATACTCCGACATGCGGGAAAAGTTGATATTAACATGAACCGTATGAAGCTCGGTGAAGTCGGTTGAAAGTGACCGTAAAGCATTATCAAATGCTACGAAATCTGCTCAGAGGTGGGCGGTGTCACCCATAGACCGGGAGTCTATAAAATACTCATGGATAGAATGGGTTCGCAAAACTATTGGCGAGACGAACCTGACGAATCTCCGAATGTACGGGTCTATAACCCTAATGCACAGAAATGTGTATGCCACGTGCGTGGTGTCAGTGCGGACGAGTAAGATTAGTTGTTATGAAAATCCGTTTATTGTTAAAGGCAGTAACAAGCTGACAGGCTCAAAGGAGAATCCTAAAAGTATATGTAAAGATAAAAGTAATGGAACGTTGGAAGCTGCCAACATGGAGAAAATATCTTCTATGAAGTGGTTGAAAGGAAATCTTTTGTGAAAATAGCAGAAGTATAACTTTATTTATGGCAGTGAAAGCGGTGACATGGTACTGATGAAGCGTCTAACAAACGTGGAGGGACGGTCACTAGTCTATGAAAGATGTATCATTCATTCTTCTTAGTAAGTTGTTAGAATAAGGTTCTGGTGAGACTAAAAAGGGCAAACCTCAATTAAGGAGGAGCCAACTTATTAAAAAGACAAACAAACTAAGGTACGCTGAGTATTATGATATGCAGTCTAAATTAGACCAATTATATATGCAAAGCAAGAATGGAAATAACTTTTATAAGCTGACAAAGCTTATGGAAAGTGAAGAAAATATCCGATTAGCCTATCGGAATATAAAGAAGAACATGGGCAGTCATACTGCTGGTGTTGATGGAAAAACAATAGCTGACATCGAAGATTTGACAGTTGAGGAAGTTGTAACAAAAATACGGGAAATGTTCAAATGGTATGAACCTGAAAAAGTCCGAAGAGTGTATATCCCTAAACCTGATGGACGGAAACGACCGTTAGGCATTCCCGCTATATGGGACAGGTTATTCCAACAATGTATTCTTCAGATTTTAGAACCTATATGTGAAGCAAAATTTCATCCACACAGTTACGGATTCCGACCAAACAGAAGTGCTCATCATGCAATAGCAAGAGCAAATCATTTTATGAATAATAAAGGGAACGGATACCATTATTGTGTTGATATGGACATTAAAGGATTTTTTGATAATGTAAATCATGGAAAATTGCTAAAACAAATGTGGACAATGGGAATACGAGAAAAGAAACTGCTTTCCATAATTTCCACTTTATTAAAAGCAGAAATTATCGGAGAGGGTAAGCCGATAAAAGGAACACCGCAAGGCGGTATATTAAGTCCGTTATTGGCAAATATTGTGTTGAATGAACTTGACTGGTGGATTAGCAATCAGTGGGAAACAATCAAAACTATAAGAGAATATACAACACATAAGGGTGCAAGAAGAGCCTTGATGAGACAAAGGAAGAATCTAAAACATTGCTATATGGTTCGTTATGCCGATGATTGTGCGCCACGAAGGCGAGTCCAAGTAGCGTAGCTACTTGAAGACAGCTATGCTGTACAGATGATGGCGGAGGGCCCGCCGGAACCGCTATACAGGTGGAGGTTCCAAACCACCCTAAGGTGCTGTAG